>ENA-UONZ01000005-UONZ01000005.1-human-gut-metagenome-genome-assembly--contig:-C93old-NODE-5-length-384252-cov-69.646910_pt1 | contig 384252 bp, 350 predicted proteins | sample MGYA00242468_ERZ724015 | MGnify/ENA metagenome assembly ERZ724015
ACCCATACGAAGCAGAACGATATCGATCGTGATCGGACTTTTTTGACACGCTGAGGGCCGGAACCTGACGGTTCCGGCCCTTGGCATATTCAGACATCCGTCCTACAGGACGACGCGGAACAAATCATCGTTCTGGTCGTCAGCCTCTGGGTGGAACTGGACGCCCAGCATCTGCTCACCATATTCCAGCGCTTCGATCGTACCGTCGTCCGTTCGGCCCGCAACGCACAGCGACTGCGCCGGGTGCGTGATGCGGTAATTGTGCATCGACGCGCCCATGATCGTCTGCTTTCCCGTCAGGCGTTCCAGACGGCTGCCGGGTGTCACATGGATGGGATGCTTGAAGCGTTCGACATTGTCCCGCGTGATATGGCCGTCCCAGTGTCCGTCCACAGGTTCTGTGAACATATAGCGTTCCTTTTTCATCTGCTCGAACAGCGCGAGCAGCGGCCGGTCCCAGCCGCGCCGCTCCGCCTCCTCGGCGACGAGAAAATAAGTGTTCATCATCTGCATCCCAAGGCAGATGCCAAGCACAGGCTTGCCGGATTTGGCAGCGTACTCCATAATCTGAAAATGGTACGGATAAAATCGTGCCCCGCCGCAAAACACAAATGCGTCACAGAGCGCCAGACTATCCTGCGCAGCATAGCCGTCGCTGCTGAGAATGCCGATAGGCGTTGCGCCGTTTGCAAGAATGCGCTTTGGATAGCCGTTCACAAATAAATACTGATCCGCGTACAGATCCTCCGAGCCGAACAGCTTCGCGCCCGGCACGATTCCGATGATTCGCATGCGTTTCTCCTTTCGGCCGGGACACATCCATCCCGTTATTTTTCGCCTCATCTTAGCATATTCCGCATAAAATTGCAATCCGGCATACGGGGCATCACAACTGCTGTGTTCCCCAATCCCGAAAACGCGGCAAGTTCCGCAAAAATATAACTTATTTTTTGTTTGCCAAACAGGAGCATTTCGCCGATGCGGAATGCTCCTGTTTCAGTATGTCAAAATAAAATGGCACAAAACATGCCGCAAATTCGTAACTTAGCGGGCCGATGTACCTACGTTGCCCTTGACAATAGCTTCAATGGGCAGCCGGGTGGGAACGCTTCCGCTCTTGTCAATGGCCGCCGGGACTGATATAATGTAGAAAAAAGACGAAGGAGAGGCGGAGGTATGGACAAGCTTGCAGCGCTGCGGCAGTATTTCGGATTTTCCGAATTCCGTGCGGGCCAGCAGACGCTGATCGACGCCGTTCTTTCCGGACGCGACGCGCTTGGCATTATGCCGACGGGCGGCGGAAAAAGCCTCTGCTATGAACTGCCCGCGCTGCTGCTGCCGGGGATAACGCTTGTCGTCTCGCCGCTGATCTCGCTGATGAAGGATCAGGTCATGGCGCTGCGGAACGCGGGGATCCCTGCCGGGTGCATCAACAGTTCCATGAGTCTGGATGAACTGCGCGAGACGTACCGCGACGCGCACTATGGTGCATATAAGCTGCTCTATGTTGCGCCCGAACGGCTGCTGACCGACGGCTTCTGCGCGCTTGCGCAGGAGCTCGAAATTCCGCTTGTCGCCGTTGATGAGGCGCACTGCATCTCGCAGTGGGGACAGGATTTCCGGCCCAGCTATTTAAAAATCGTGGAATTTCTGCAGCGGCTTCCGCATCGCCCGGCAGTCGCGGCCTTTACTGCAACGGCCACCGCGCAGGTGCGCGCCGATATTATCCGTATCTTGCAGCTGCACGAGCCGGAAACAGTCGTGACCGGCTTTGACCGGCCCAATCTCCGCTTCGAGGTACTGCGCCCGAAGGATAAACGCGCTGTGCTTCTGCAGCTGCTTGCTGAACGCCGGGATAAGAGCGGCATCGTCTATTGCGCCACGCGCAAGACGGTCGAGCAGGTCTGCGGACTGCTGCAGGAGGCAGGCTTTGCCGCCACGCGCTATCATGCAGGGCTGGATGCCGATGAGCGTCGTGAAAATCAGGAGGCGTTCATCTGTGACCGCAGTCCCATCATGGCCGCAACCAATGCGTTCGGCATGGGCATCGACAAGTCGAACGTCTCCTATGTTATCCATTACAATATGCCGAAAAGTCTGGAGGCATATTATCAGGAGGCCGGCCGCGCAGGACGCGACGGCTCGCCTGCCGACTGCATTCTGCTGTATTCCCCCGGCGATGTCACGACGGCAAAATTTTTGATTTTCAATTCATCCGCAGAGAACGAGGAACTGACCGAAGAAGCGCGTCAAGCAGTGCAGACGCAGGATCTGGCGCGGCTGGAGTCCATGACAGGCTACTGCAAAACGCAGGACTGCCTGCGCGGATATCTGCTCGACTATTTCGGTCAGCCGCATGAAAAAACCTGCAGCAACTGCGGGAACTGTCAGGCGGACTATGAGACGCAGGACCTCACGCGCGAGGCACAGATGATTCTGTCCTGCGTTGTACGCGCGCGGAACCGGCTCGGCTACTGTGTGGGAAGCACCATTTTGAGCCAGACGCTGCACGGGGGCCGTGCAGCGCGCGTGCGGGAGTTGGGACTTGATACGCTGCCGACCTATGGACTGATGTCCACATTGCCGAGCACGCAGATTCGAGAATGGATCGAACTTCTGGAGCATGCGGGATATCTGAAAGCAGACCCTGTCCACGGTGGGATCGATACGACGCCGAAAGCGGCAAGCGTACTGTTTTCCGGAGAACAGGTGCTCACGCGCGTCCGGCGCGCATCGCACATGGAAGCACGGCCACAGAAAAAGGCAGCTGCACCACGGGCAGACGAACCGCTTCTGGCTGCGCTAAAAGCGCTGCGTTTCCGCATCGCGCAGGAGCAGTGCGTCCCGGCCTACATTGTCTTTTCAAATGCCACGCTTCTGGATATGGCTGCAAAGCAGCCATGTTCCATGGAGGAATTGATGGACGTATCCGGTGTCGGCCATGTCAAGGCCGAGCGTTACGGCGCGGCATTTTTGCATGAAATCAGCTGCTATACACATACACACAAGGAGGAATTATAGTATGTATATCCGTCGTTTTGCCCCTGCCGACGCAGACGCAGTCGTCCGTGTGTCAGCCCTGGCCACACGCATCACCTCCGGTGCCGTCTATGACGCAGCCTTTGTTGAGGAAATGGTCGCCAAGCAGGATCGCGCATACTTCTTAACACGCGGCGAGCAGATGCACTTCTACGTTGCCTGCGAGGACGACGGAACCGTGATCGGCTGCGCTGCCTTTGGCCCGTATCACAAAAACCCGGCTGAGGGCTGCTTTTACTCTGTTTTCGTTCTGCCGGAGAAGCAGCGGCGCGGCGTGGGCCGCGCGCTCATTGAGACGATCGAGCACGACCCGATGTTTTTTAGCGCGCCGCGCGTTGTGATCCCAGCCTCCATCAACGCACTGCATTTTTATCAAGGGCTGGGCTACACCTTCGCTCCCGGCGGCGATCAGCTGGACGAGGAGCAGCTTTACTGTCTGGAAAAATTCCCGCAGCATTCCGCGTAATCGTAAAGGAGGAAACGCCGTGCGTTCCGTCAAGGGCATTATCATTGGGTTTCTGCTGATCCTGTTGGGCTTTGCCGCCGCACAGTATAGCCTGGTCGCAGCCGGGATTCTGGCTGCTGGCGGGCTTGCAGTTGTCGTTGTAAGCGCGCTGCCGAAAAAAATAGAAAAGCAGCCGCAGGAACCACCCGCTGCGCCTGCGCCTGTCAAGCCGGATCTTTCTTCCCCGGAGCAGCTGCCGGATATTCTGACCGCCCCGCCTGTGCAGCCGGAACCGCCCGCGCCGCCCCAGCCGGAGGCGGAAGCGCTTTATAAAACACTTGCGGAAGCGTATACGCGCATTGAAGGACTTTCCTGCCGGGGGCCTGCATGGATGCTCGAACGCGACATCCGGCTCTGCAAGGCCTTCTGCGCCCGCTGGAACGGCGCGCAGCAGGAGCCGCAGACGGCAGCACTGCTGCGGGAAAAGGTACGCTTTGTTGATTATTCCGATGAATTTCTTCTGCCGGGTTTCGGCAGACGCGGGAGGATTCCCGGCCGCCGCGCCTCCGGCGATCTGCTGGAGGATTTGAGCGCCGCCGTTCTGAAGCAGACGGCACGGCAACAGACGGCGCTTGAGGCTGCGCTGCGGGCGCAGAAGTGGTTTGAAGGTGTGAAAAAGCAAATTCGTCATATTCAGCCAGAGCCTGCGGATGTATCCGCCCCGGCCTCAAGACCGGAATACACGCCGCCGGATGCAACGCCGCTCACGCGGAAGACCGCACCGGAGTCGCTGGAAACATTTTATGTTCTCGCATTCAAGACGACGGGAAAAAGCCCCTCGCGTGATGAGATCGCGCAGGCCGCGGTTCTGAAATTCCGCCGCTTTGCGCCGGAATCCGTACTGAGCGCATATGTGAAACCGGAAAAGGGACTGACAAAATACGCCCGCGAATCAGGCGTGACGGAACGCATGACGCAGGATGCACCGAAGCTTGCACAACTTCTGCCCGCCATTGACGCCTATCTTGACGAACAGGCCCCGCTGGTTCTGTTCCGCGCGGACGATCTGGCGTTTTTGGCTGCAGCCGGAAGCGAAGCCATCTGCGCGAAGCGCCCGGTCTACGACGTGCGGACGTTGACGGGGCACAGAACCGCGTCTCTGGCTGATGCCTGCGGCGCAATGTTCGAGTTTGTCCCCGAACTCGGCAGCGCGGAAGACGAGGCTCTTGCCTGCGGCTTGCTGTTCTGCGGCCTTGCCGACCGAACCTTGCATCTGACGGCAAAGCGGTAATGTTCGTTCCGGCTCCCAGCACCGATACGGTGCGGGAACGGACGCCACTACCCCCCCACGAAATTGGTCGAATTCCTGCGAATTTTCATAAAAATGCAGTCTTTTTGCAAGCGGCCAGCATTGTCGTCTGTCCGTTTTGATGCAATTTTTGCGGGCTGTTTGTGGGAGAGATTGAGAGTCTGCTCCTACCGAGACAGTGTGCAAATCGTGCCGCCTTATGAAATTCAGATTCTTCTGATACGCAGAAAGGCCCGGACGTCGAAGCGTCCGGGCCTTTTTGTCAGGTCTGTTCATCGGAAATGGGTGGCTGCATCTCTTCCGGCGGCGCGGGTTCCTCTTCAGAGGGAACGGTTTCGCCGGGATCTTCCTCAGCAGGCGGCTCCGGTTCCTCCTCAATGGGCGGCTCCTCCTCCGGAACGGGAGCCGGGCAGGCGGGCATCTGGGGCTGATCCCAGTAATATTCACCCGTCATATCCTCGTCATAGCGCAGCCGGAGTGTTCCGCCGCCAAGCAGATCGCGCAGAATATCGACGTGGCAGTAGCCGCCGTCAAGCTTCATAATGTTCCAGTAATAGCTTTCGCTGCCGCGCATGCCGCTGACGGTCTGGCAGGTAAGTCCCGCCTCGTCGCACAGCAGCTGCCAGCTTTGCGCCATACTCTTGCTGTCAGCAATGCCCTGACAGAGTGCAGAATAGACCGGAGTGCGGCTGCTCCCCTCCTGATAGGGGAATCGTTCGGCCAAATAGGTGAACAGCAACGCAGCCTTTTCCGTCTCGCTCGTGCAGTAGCGAACATAAATTTCCGCCGCACGCAGGCTTTCGGTCACGTCCTGCTGCATGCTCCGCAGTTCCAATCTGGAGGCCGGATAATCGAAAACCAGTTCCACAATACGGTTGCGCGCATCTGCAGGATAGGATGTGACGGTCAGTTCAGGCTGCGCGGCGTGCTCCTTCAGATGCGCGTCGCAGTAGTCCTGCACGAGCGCCTCATAATCAGGCTTGCCCGGATAAGTTGCATAGAGCGTCAGATGATCGTCGTAATTTTCCAGTGCCCGGCAGAGCAGACGGTTCGCCTCCGTCTCACTGCCTACATACTCGATTTCATCAAGCGGCGTACGCACATCGCGGAACGTGATGTCGATTTTGATCTCGTAATAGGCGACAATCAGTGTGCAGTCGTGCGTGATATAGTCGATGGCATAGGCGCCGATCGGATCCTCACGCGCGATCTCATAGACGGCGGCAGGAAGATCTTCTTCCACATCGCCGGCATACTGATTCGTATGGATCACGCCATGCTCCACGCCATTCTGCACAAGCGTCCGCAGCGCGTTTTTGAGCGTTTTATAGTCGCGTACTGTCAGCACATCGCTCTGCGGTTCGGACTTTGCACCCGCGTCATGCGGGGTCACAAGTGTATAGGAGGACGGAACCAGCCTGCTGCACCCGCACAGGGCTGCCAGCAGCAAAGCAAGCAGGCTTATTATCATCCAGCGTTTCAAAGCAGCCCCTCCTTGGTGTTATAATTCCTCGCCCGTGCCGCGGAAGCCCTCGCCCAGAACCTGATGCGCAGGCAGCAGAATGACAAAAGCGTCGGGGTCGATCTCGCGCACGATGGCCTTGATCTCCGGCAGTTCCTTCTGACGGACGGCAGACATCAGCACAGGCCGCGGGCTGCCGGTATAGCTGCCGCTGCCTTCTAGCACGGTCGCGCCGCGGTCGAGCCGGTCGGCAATCTGCTTGGAAACAGCCTGATACTGCTCTGAGATGATAAGCGCAACGGTCGAATGATCCAGTCCATAGAGCAGCTGGTCCATCACAAACGATGACGCAGCCAGCGGCAGCGCGCTGTAGAGCGTTTTGGACAGGTCATGGAACACGATGCCGGTCAGCGTGATAATGAACAGGTCGATCGCCAGCATGACCTTGCCGAGACTGGCCGAGCGGAAGCGGCGGCGCAGAAGCTTGGCCGCAATATCGGAACCGCCCGTCGTTGCGCCGGACAAAAACACAAGGCCGATACCGAGTCCCACAAGAATACCGCCGTAGAGGCTATCGAGCAGAATCTCCGTCTTAGGTGCGGGAATAACGGAAAACAGATCGATGAAGACAGAACTCAAAAGCATGCCGGCCAGTGAGCCAAACAGGAACTTCCTGCCCAGCTTCCGCGCGCCGAGGATAAACAGAGGCACGTTCAGGAGCATGGTGATCACGCCGATTTGGCCGAAGCCCAGCAACTCACGCAGAACCATCGCCAAGCCGCTCATGCCGCCGACGTTCAGACTGTTCGGCTCCAGAAACAGATCGAAGCCAAGCGCAAAAATAGCACAGCCAAGGGTGATCTTCCATCCCATCTGCCAGATGGTCTTGAGCGTTTCACGTTTCAAACCGTCGTCCTCCCGTACTTCTTTTCTATCAAATGTCCAGCTTCATCTGTGTTTCACCGGTGTCCTCCTCCCGCAGGAGCGCTCCAGCGGCGGGCAGCGTCCGGGCCGAATAGCGGCCCACATTGGTGATCGCCGTTTTCTCCAGTTCCATAGCCGATTCGACGACCGCCTTGCGCTTGAGGCTCATCACGGCGACGCCCTGTGTCGCGCGCGTGGTCTTGGCGGCAAGCTGCGCCGTGGAGAACACGAGCACACGCCCGTCCGTTGCGCGGACAGCGATCTGCTTTTCCTCCGGCAGATCGATCACGGCCTTGATCGGACTCTTGTCAGAGTATGCTCCTGTCAGCCGCTTGCGGTTGGACTTGGTATCATAGCCGCTCATGGTAACCTTCGCCGCCTTCCCGTTTTCAAAGACAAAGAGCAGATTTCCCTCGTACTTGCCCGGGAAGATAACCGTCAGGAAGCTTTCCCCTTCGTCGAAGCCAAGCTTTCCGGGCAGGAAATCTCCAAGCGCGGACGCTTTTCCGTCGGCAAAGTCAGAAATCTTCGTCTTATAAACCTGATATTTGTCGGTAAAGACCAGCATCTCCTCGCTGTTCTGCGCCGGACGGGTCAGGAGCAGACCGTCGCCTTCTTTGAATTTCTGTTCGCCGGACATGCGCAGTGACTGTGCTGTGATCTTCTTGAAATAGCCCTCGCGGGAGAGGAAGACAGTAACGGGATAGTCGTTTTCCGGCTCGTCGTCCGGCTCCTGCTGGAGTTCGTGGTCATAGACCAGCGTGGTCTTGCGCGCTTTGCCATATTTCTGCGCGACCTGCTCCAACTCTTTGCAGATGAGCGCCTGAACCTTCTTCTCAGAGCCAAGCGTCGCTTCGAGGTCGGCGATCTCCTTTTCAAGAGACTCCGTCTCCTTCAACCGGTTCAGAATGAATTCCTTGTTGATGTTGCGCAGCTTGATCTCCGCAACGTATTCCGCCTGTACCTGATCGATGCCGAAGCCGATCATGAGGTTCGGAACAACCTCCGCGTCCAGTTCCGTTTCCCGGATGATGCGGATGGCCTTGTCGATATCGAGAAGAATTTTGCCGAGGCCCTTCAGAAGGTGCAGCTTGTCCTTCTTTTTGTTCATCTGGAAATACAGCCGGCGGCGAACGCATTCGGTGCGCCATGCCGTCCACTCGGAGAAGATTTCGCGCACGCCCATTACGCGCGGCATACCGGCAATGAGAATGTTGAAGTTGCAGCCGAACGCATCCTGCAGCGTCGTCGTTTTGAACAGCTTCTGCATCAACTTGTCCGGGTCTGCGCCGCGCTTTAAGTCGATGGTGAGCTTCAGGCCATTCAGGTCCGTTTCATCGCGCATGTCGCTGATCTCACGGATTTTATTTGCCTTGATGAGTTCTGCAACCTTATCAAGAATAATCTCCGTGGCCGTCGTGTAGGGGATCTCGTAGATCTCGATCATGTTCCCTTCCTTGACATAGCGCCATTTCGCCCGCAGGCGGAACGAGCCGCGGCCCGTCTCATAAATCTGCAGCATCTGGGCCGGGTCATAGAGAATTTCTCCGCCCGTCTGGAAATCCGGGGCCAGGAGCGTATCCAGAAGATCTGCGTCCGGGTTTTTGATGAGCGCGATTGCCGTCCGGCAGACCTCGGCCAGATTGAACGAACAGATATTCGACGCCATGCCGACGGCGATGCCCATGTTGGCCGAAACCAGCACGTTCGGAAACGTCGTCGGCAGCAGAACAGGCTCCTGCATGGAGCCGTCATAGTTGTCCACAAAATCAACAGTATCGGCGTCAATGTCGCGGAACAGTTCGGCGCAGATTGGCTCGAGTTTCGCCTCGGTGTAACGCGAGGCGGCATAGGCCATATCGCGCGAATAGACCTTACCGAAGTTACCCTTGGAGTCGATAAATGGGTGCAGCAGCGTCTCGTTGCCGCGGGCCAGACGAACCATCGTCTCATAGATAGCCTGATCTCCGTGCGGGTTCAGCTTCATCGTCTGGCCGACAATATTGGCGGATTTGGTGCGGGGCTTCGTGAGAAGCCCCATTTCGTACATGGTATACAGCAGCTTGCGGTGCGACGGCTTGAAGCCGTCGATCTCCGGGATGGCACGCGAGACGATGACCGACATGGCGTAGGGCATGTAGTTGGACTCCAGCGTCTGACAGATTGGCTGCTCGAGCACCTCTGCCCGCAGTCCCATTACATTTGGGTCGTCATGCTTTTTGCTTTCCGGTTGTTTTTTCTTTGGCATAGTTGATCGTTCCTTATCGTTCGTTCCTCAAAGCCTTCCCCTAGGGGGCAGGTGGCCCGAAGGGCCTTTGTAGGGGCCGATGCCCACATCGGCCTGCCGGGAAGTTGCAAATCTACCGAAAAATACCGCAAAGCGGTGTATTCTTCCGTTTTTATGACTCTGTCGGCCTAAAAATATTGCGGATTCGCCGCAGATTCCCGTAAAAACAATGCAATCTGCGCGGGCCGATGTGGGCATCGGCCCCTACATGGTGCTGCGTAGATTCGCCCCTGCCCATCAGGTGGAGCAGAGCCACGTCCCTACCGAGACCGTGCGTATTTTGGGATGCACCTCACGACACGTCCAGCTGGTCGAGGTATTTGTAGCCGTTTTCGGCGATGTGTTCTTTTCTTCCCTGCAGATTATCGCCCAGCAGCAGATCAAAGATCTGCATCGTGCGTTCCATATCCTCTGGCATGACCTTGATGAGCCGGCGCGTAGCGGGGTTCATGGTCGTCATCCACATCATCTCGGGATCGTTTTCGCCAAGGCCCTTGGATCGGTTGATGGAAAGCTTCTTGCCCTCCAGCTTCTTGACGATCTCCGCCTTTTCTGCATCCGTGTAGGCAAACCACGTCTTGTCCTTGCAGGTGATCTCATACAGAGGAGATTCTGCGATATAGACATAGCCCTCCTGAATGAGCGTCGGGCAGAGCCGGTAGATCATGGTCAGAATCAGCGTGCGGATCTGATAGCCGTCAACGTCGGCATCAGTACAGATGATGACCTTGTTCCAGCGCAGGTTTTCCAGATCAAATGCAGACAAATCCTTTGTCTTTTTCGTCTGCACCTCCACGCCGCAGCCGAGCACGCGGATGAGATCCGTGATGATATCGGATTTAAAAATCCGGTCGTAATCGGCCTTCAAGCAGTTTAGAATCTTGCCGCGCACGGGCATGATGCCCTGAAATTCCGCGTCGCGCGAAAGCTTGACCGAGCCCAAAGCGGAATCGCCCTCGACGATATAAATCTCGCGCTTCGACACATCCTTCGTGCGGCAGTCTACAAACTTCTGCACGCGGTTCGCAATATCGAGGCTCCCGGTCAGCTTTTTCTTGATGTTCAGCCGGGCCTTTTCCGCCGATTCACGGCTTCTTTTGTTGACCAGCACCTGATCCGCAATGCGTTCGGCCTCCTGCTTGTTTTCGATGAAATAGACATGCAGCCGGTCGCGGAAAAATTCCGCCATGGCATCCTGCACGAATTTGTTCGTGATGGCCTTTTTCGTCTGGTTTTCATACGAGGTCTGCGTGGAGAAGCAGTTCGTCACCAGCACCAGACAGTCGGCCACATCCTGGAACGTGATTTTGGATTCGGACTTGGTGTATTTGTTTGTCTGCTTGCAGTAGGCATCGATGGCGTAGACAAAGGCGTTTTTTACTGCTTTTTCCGGCGCGCCGCCGTGCTCGAGCCATGAGGAATTATGATAGTATTCAATGCGGTTGACGCGATTGGAGAAACAAAGAGCGGCGGAAATGCGGACCTTGTACTCGGGCTTGTCCTCGCGGTCGCGGCCCTTGCGCTCGGCCTCCCAGAACTGCGGCATGGTGAGCGTCTGCTCGCCCGCAATTTCATTGACATAGTCCAGAATACCGTTTGGGTAGCAGTAATCCGTCTTAACGAATTTTCCGTTTTCCTGATCGCGGAATGTGAACGTCACGCCCGCATTGACAACAGCCTGCCGCTTAAGCGTATCCTCAAAGTACTCCTTGGGAATATCGATATCGGTAAAGACGGCCAAATCCGGTTTCCAGCGGAAAATAGAGCCGGTTGCTTTGCGGTCGGTCGGCTCCTTTTTCATCTTGCCGACGAGTTCGCCCTTTTCAAAATGCAGCGTGTATTTAAATCCGTCACGGCGAATGATCGCGTCAAAATATTCGGATGAATACTGCGTAGCGCAGGAGCCAAGGCCGTTCAGGCCGAGGGAAAATTCATAGTCGCCGCCGGTGTTGTTCTGGTATTTGCCGCCTGCGTAAAGTTCGCAAAAGACGAGTTCCCAGTTGTATTTCCCCTCTTTTTCGTTCCAGTCAACCGGGCAGCCGCGGCCGAAGTCTTCGACTTCGATGGAATGGTCTTCATAGCGCGTGACGAGAATTTGCCTGCCATAGCCCTCGCGCGCTTCGTCGATAGCGTTGGACAGAATTTCAAAGACGGCATGCTCGCAGCCCTCCAGGCCGTCGGAGCCAAAAATGACCGCCGGCCGCAGCCGGACACGGTCTGCGCCCTTCAAAGACGAGATAGACTCGTTTCCGTAGGCTTTTTGTTGTTTCATGCGGATTCCTCACAATATTTCGTGCTGTAACGGATATTACACCCACTATAATTAGATATAGTATACGGTTTTTTTAATCCAAAGTCAAGGTTTGCCACAAAGCGTGCGGGATATACGACGGCCCTGCCCGCGTTCGCAGGCGCGGAAATTTTTCTGGTTTTTCCGTTTGGTGATTGCAAAGTTTTCGGTTTCGGTTTATGATATATCCTGTGAAGAATGGTACAAAATCGGCGGAGGACTCCGCTGCGCGAAACAAGGAAAGAACTATGAAAATTGGATTTGACAATCAGAAGTATTTGAAGCTGCAGTCCGAACGGATTTTGGAGCGCGTCGCACATTTTGGCGGCAAGCTTTATCTGGAATTCGGCGGCAAGCTGTTCGACGACTACCACGCCTCGCGCGTCCTGCCCGGCTTCCAGCCGGACAGCAAGATGAAAGTGCTGCTGCAGCTGAAGGAGCAGGCGGAGATCGTCATCGCCATCAACGCCGCGCACATTGAAATGAACAAGCGCCGGGGCGACCTCGGCATCACCTATGATCTGGACGTGATGCGTCTAATCGACACGTTCCGCTCCATCGGGCTTTATGTCGGCAGCGTTGTCATCACGCAGTACGCAGGCCAGCAGGCCGCCGAGGCATTCCAGCGCAAGCTGGAGGCGCTGGGCGTAAAGGTCTACCGGCACTACCCAATCGCAGATTATCCCTCAAACATCAATCTCATTGTCTCCGACGATGGCTATGGCAAAAACGAGTATATCGAAACCAGCCGCCCCATCGTCATCGTCACGGCCCCCGGCCCCGGCTCGGGCAAAATGGCGACCTGCCTCAGCCAGCTTTATCAGGAACACAAGCGCGGCGTGAACGCAGGCTATGCCAAATATGAGACGTTCCCGATCTGGAACCTGCCGCTGAAGCACCCGGTCAACCTCGCCTATGAGGCCGCCACCGCAGATCTGGCCGACGTCAACATGATCGACCCCTTCCACCTTGAGGCCTACGGCGAAACGACCGTCAACTATAACCGCGACATCGAGATCTTCCCGGTGCTCGAGACGATCTTCCGTTCCATCTTCGGCGAATGCCCGTATAAGAGTCCGACGGACATGGGCGTCAATATGGCGGGCTTCGCAATCTGCGACGATGAGGCCTGCCGCGAAGCATCATATCAGGAGATCATCCGGCGCTATTTTGCCTCCGCTTGCGCCGTGAAAAAAGGCATTGCCATGCCCGCCGAACTGCGCAAACAGGAAATGCTCATGAACTCACTGCACTTGGATGTGTCTATGCGCAAAACCGTCCCCGCCGCGCGGGCCAAAGCCGCCGAAACAGGCGCGCCTGCCGCAGCCATCGAACTGCCGGACGGGCGGCTCGTCACCGGCAAGACCTCCGGCCTGATGGGTGCGTCGTGCGCCGCGCTTTTGAACGCGATCAAGCTTTCCGCCGGGATCGACGACCGCGTGAACCTCATTTCCCCGATGGTTCTCGCCCCCATCCAGCATCTGAAGATCGAGCATCTTGGCAACTCCAACCCCCGCCTGCACACCGACGAGGTGCTCATTGCGTTGTCCATCAGCGCTGTGACGAACCCGACAGCCGAACTTGCCATGGAGGCGCTGGCCTCTCTTCGCGGCAGCCAGGTGCATTCGTCCGTCATTCTCTCCTCAGTCGATGAAGGTATGTTCAAGCGCCTCGGTATGAACGTTACGTTCGAGCCCGTCTATCAGTCACACACGCTCTACCACAAGTGAGGTATCGATACCATGGAACATCCCCGCAGTAAATTACCCGCCGTACTTGTTGTTCTGTTCTGCATTGCGCTGCTGGCCGGTGTCGGCGTGCTTCTGTGGAAAACGCTCCCGGAAAAGCAAGAGCCTGCCCAGGCCGAGGCAATCCAGACAGACGGCGTGTTTTCCTCCGAGCCAACGACCGTAGAACCGGAACGTGAAGAACCCTATGAGGGTGATCTTCCCGGACAGGCCGAAGCCGCGCAGCCGGAAAATCCAGACGAGCAGCCGCAGGAGAATCCGGAAGATCAGAATCATCCGGAGGTACCAGATAACATGACAGTCTCTGCTGCCGGACAGACAGCGCAGGCGCTGCTGGATACCATGACGGACGACGAAAAGCTTTGGCAGCTGTTCTTTGTAACGCCGGAGGCCATCACGAACGTCGATACTGCTACCGTAGCAGGCGAGACGACGAAAAAAGCGTTGGAACAATATCCGGTCGGCGGCATCGTATATTTTGCGAAGAATCTTGAAGACCGCGAACAGACTGTCGCGCTGCTGGAGAACACGCAGTCCTATGCAAAAATCCCGCTCTTCCTCGGCGTAGATGAGGAGGGCGGCACCGTCAGCCGCGTCGGCAGCAACCCGGAAATGGGCGTACCGTCCGTCGGTGATATGCGCTCGCTCGGCAAGCAGCAGGACCCTGCTGTGGTCCATGCTGCCGGCCAGGACATCGGCGGCGGCCTGCACGCGCTGGGCTTCAATCTGGACTTTGCCCCGGTCGCAGACGTCGCGCAGGGCGCGGACAGCGTCATCGGCAGCCGTTCGTTCGGTTCTGACCCGGAGTTGTGTGCGTCGCTGGCCGGTGTCATTGTCAAGAGTCTGCGCGCCGAGGGTATCGTCTCATGCCTTAAGCACTTCCCCGGCTATGGCAGCGCCACCGTTGACGACCACAACGGCACCTCGATCGTCGAAAAGTCCCTCAGCGAACTGGAAGCCTGCGATCTGATCCCGTTCCAGTCGATTATCGCTGCGGAGGGAAGCGTCCCGTTTGTCATGGTCTCGCATCTGTCCTACCCGAGCGTCACCGGCAGCGACACGCCTGCCGACCTGAGTTCGTCCATTGTAACGGATATCCTGCGCGACAAGCTGGAATATCAGAATGTCATTATCACCGACTCGCATTCCATGGCCTCTATCACTGACCATTATTCCGCAGGCGATGCTGCCGTCAAGGCACTCGAAGCCGGATGCGATATGATCCTCATGCCTTCTGATCTGCAGGCCGCATTCGATGCTGTCAAGGCTGCCGTCGCCGACGGAACGCTTTCGCAGGCCCGCATCGACGAGAGCGTTTTGCGCATTTTGACCGTCAAAGCGGAATATGGTATCATTTCCTGAACTTTTGCATCAATCAAACTTCACCGAAAGGATGTGCGCATCATGTCCGCTGCTCCAAATAAAAAGCCCTCCCTTGCGCTGGGCCTGATTTTGATCCTGCTTCTGCTTGCCGCTGTCATTTTCGGCGGAATATGGGTCGTACAGGCGGCGTTTACGCCGCGCATGTCCGACGCAAAGGCTGCCGCCGAGGCAGGTTCCACACCTGCCAAAGAACCGACTGTACAGGCTGAACCGGTGGTACAGGAGCCGGATCCGCAGAAGCAGCCCGCACAGCAGCCTGCGGAGCAGACAACGGAATCCCGCGTAACGCTCATGGCACTGGGCGACGATCTGATCCACAACTGCGTCTACTGGTCCGCCCAGACGCCGGAGGGCGGCTATGATTTCACATCGTTCTTCGACGATATCCGCCCCACCGTCCAGCAGTATGATCTGGCCTGCATCAATCAGGAGACGATTCTCGTCAAGGACCGCAACCTGATTGAAAGCTATCCGGTTTTCGGCTCGCCTATTGAGGTTGCCGATGCGCTGGCCGATGCAGGCTTCAATGTTGTGACCTTCGCCAGCAACCACTGCTATGACAAAAAGGAAACCGGCATCACGGATACGCTGTCCTATTTCCACGAGACATACCCGGAGATCACCACGCTCGGCATCCACGACACGGAAGCAGACGCGGCAGCGATCCCTATTGTCGAGAAAAACGGTATCCGCATTGCCATGCTGAACTTTACCTACGGCCTCAACAATTCCATGCCCGAAAAGCGCTGGATGGTTGACACGCTCTCCAGCAGGGAGACGGTCTGCGGCCGCATCGAGCAGGCAAAGCAGGAAGCGGACTTTGTCATTGTCTTCCCGCACTGGGGCACGGAGGATACCTTCAGTCCGGACAACGACCAGCTTACCTGGGCGCAGGAAATGGCGGATGCGGGCGCTGACCTCATCATCGGCGGACACACACATACGCTCCAGCCGGTCGAATTGCTCACGGCAGCGGACGGGCGCGATGTGCCGGTCTATTATAGCCTTGGGAATTTCCTGTCGCACCAGAAGGAAAAAATGAACCTGCTCGGCGGCATGGCAAGCGTCACCATTGTCAAAGACGCGGACGGGACGCACGTTTCGGAATACGATCTTCAGCCGACCGTCAACGTCATTCTCCGCAATGCGAACACCGGCTGGTACACCTACCGCCCGATGCTTCTGGACAGCTACAACAGTGATCTTGCCGCCCAGAACCGCTTCTCCGAATGCACCGTTGACGCCATGTGGGCGCTGTATGAGGATATCACAGGATAAGAAAGAGCCCCGGTTTCCGCTGTGGAAGCCGGGGCTTGCTATAATTTTGGAATCAGTCCGCAAACAGCGGAGTAGAGAGATAGCGGTCGCCGGTGTCGGGGAACAGAACGACGATGGTCTTTCCCTCGTTCCCGGGACGCTTGGCAAGTTCGACAGCTGCGTGAAGCGCTGCGCCGGAGGAAATGCCGACCAGGACGCCTTCCTTTCTGCCGACAAGTCTGCCTGCGGCAAACGCATCTTCGTTGGAAACCGGGATGATCTCGTCATAGACCTTTGTGTCGAGCACATCGGGAACGAAGCCTGCACCGATACCCTGAATTTTATGTGCGCCCGCGACGCCTTGAGACAGAACGGGAGACGAAGCCGGCTCGACAGCAACGACCTTCACGGACGGATCACGGCTTTTCAGATACTGACCGACGCCGGTAATCGTGCCGCCGGTGCCGACGCCTGCAACGAAGTAATCGACTTTACCGTCCGTATCCGCGTAGATTTCGGGGCCTGTTGTCTCGATATGGGCCTTCGGGTTTGAAGGATTGACGAACTGGCCGGGCACAAAGCTGTTCGGAATCTGCTTTGCCAGTTCATCTGCCTTGGCGATTGCCCCCTTCATTCCCTTGGCGGCCTCTGTCAGCACAAGTTCCGCACCGTATGCCTTCATAAGCTGGCGGCGCTCAACAGACATGCTCTCAGGCATGACGATGATGATGCGGTAGCCTCTGGCTGCTGCGACGGAGGCAAGGCCGATGCCGGTATTGCCGGAGGTCGGCTCGATGATGACGGAGCCGGGCTTCAGCTGGCCGGAGGCCTCCGCGTCGTCGATCATCTTCTTTGCGATGCGGTCCTTGACGGAACCTGCGGGGTTAAAATACTCAAGCTTGGCCAGAATTTTGGCCTTGAGGTTCAGTTCCTTTTCAATGTGCGTGAGTTCAAGCAGTGGAGTCTTGCCAATCAGCTGGTCAGCGGACGTGTAAATGTTAGACATATTCAAAATCTCCTTTATGATGTTATTAAAATGAAAGCGTCGATCTGGTTTCTCTGTCACATTTCCACCCGACATCGGAACGCGGCGCGCGAAAAGACGATTTGCTGCATATGCGGCCTCATTTCTTTGGAACTAAAATAGTATGTTGGTTTCTTTCATCGGATGACAGTATCCTACCACACATTGCCTAGCTTGTCAATAGGTTTTTGATTTTTTCCTGCGTTGCAACCGAAGCGGATTTATCGTATAATGAGAAAAATAGGAGGGCTGCACGATGAACAAGTTCTGGGGACATCTGAAGACGATCACACATCACCGTCATCTGGTCATGCGCGGCTGCTTTCGGATGGGACTGATCTGGCAGGGACTGACGCACGACCTGTCCAAATACTCACCTACCGAGTTTTTCGCGGGTGTGCGGTATTATCAGGGCAACCGGAGCCCCAATACAGCTGAACGCGAGGCAAACGGCTATTCTCTGGCGTGGATGCACCACAAGGGCCGCAACCGGCACCATTTTGAATACTGGACGGACTTAAGCCCCGAGACGCGGACCTATGAGCCGGTTGACATGCCGGTAAAATATCTGTGTGAAATGGTCGCCGACCGGATTGCGGCCTGCAAGACGTATCAAGGCGCAGCCTATACCGACGCATCCCCGCTGCAATATCTCGACCGGGCGAATGAATCGCGGCTGGTGCATCCGCAGACCATGAAGCGGCTGCGCTTTCTGCTCGTGATGCTCGCCGAACACGGCGAAGAGGAGACGTTCCGCTTTATGCGCGAAGTCGTTCTGAAGGGAAAATCGTTTGCAGAAGAGTCTCTCGCGCCCTGAGCGCAGAACTCATATCCGATTTTACGCGCTAATGTTCTGTATATTTTGTGCATTATAACGAAATTTGCCCATCGGATTTCAACCATTTGTGAATAGCTGACAACGATTCTTTGTAGTATAATACAGACATACCATCTGTCCGGATTACCCAAGGACAGATAACATGTAAAGGGAGGATACTATGAAGAAACTGATTGCACTTCTGCTGGCGGCATGCCTGATGCTGGGTCTTATGACCACAGCGTTCGCAGCAGACGAGAAATCCAACGACATTGTGATTCTGTACACCAACGACGTGCACTGCGCCGTTGACGACAACATCGGCTATGCCGGTCTGGCTGCTTACAAAAAGGAGATGCAGGCCGCGTATAACTACGTTGCGCTCGTTGATTGCGGCGACTCCGTGCAGGGCGACGTCATCGGCACGCTGTCCAAGGGTGAATATCTGGTCGATATTATGAATGAAGTCGGCTATGATTTTGCTTCCTTCGGCAACCACGAATTTGACTACACCCTGCCGCAGCTCCAGAAGCTCATCGACAAGGCCAAGTATCAGTATCTTTGCTGCAACCTGACCTATACGGCCAAGGACGGCAAGGGGCTGACCGGCTACAAGGCGTATGAGATCAAGACCTACGGCGACACGAAGGTCGCGTTCGTCGGCATCGACACGCCCGAATCTTTTACCAAGTCTACCCCGACCTACTTCCAGGACGCCAACGGCAAATTCGTCTATTCCTTCGCGGAGGGCAATAACGGCGCTGACCTTTACAACAAGGTGCAGGAAACCGTTGACGCTGCCAAGAAGGACGGCGCGACCTATGTCGTCGCCATTGCGCATCTGGGTATCGACGAATCCTCCGAGCCGTGGCGTTCGACCGATTTGATTGCCAACACGACCGGCATCGACGCTGTGCTTGACGGTCACTCCCATTCCACCATTGCAATGGAACTGGTCAAGAACAAGGACGGCAAGGAAATCCCCCTGTCCTCCACAGGCACGAAGCTTGTCAACATCGGCAAGCTGACCATCTCCGACGGCGTGTTCACCACGGAACTGGTTTCTGACTACGCGGCCAAGGACGACACGACCGACGTATTTGTCAAGTCCATTCAGGAGAAGAATGAGGCCCTTGTCAACACGGTCGTTGCCAGAACCTCCGTTGACCTGACCACCAAGCATTCAGACGGAACCCGCGCAATCCGCAACCGCGAAACCAACCTCGGCGACCTCTGCGCCGACGCTTATCGTGCAGTCTCTGGCGCTGATATCGCGCTCGTCAACGGCGGCGGCATCCGCGCCGATATCCCCGCGGGCGATATTACTTACGGCCAGATCATCAAGGTTCATCCGTATGGCAACGCACTCTGCGTCGTCGAAGCAACCGGTCAGGAGATCATTGACGCGCTGGAATGGACAGCCCGCAACACCATGGCGACTTTCTCCGACGGCGAGAACGCTATTGGCGAAATGGGCGGCTTCCTGCAGGTTTCCGGTCTGAAGTACACCATCGACACCACGGTTAAGTCTTCTGCCAAGGGTGACGACAAGTCCATGTTCGTCTCTGTTGACGGCGCTTACCGCGTCAAAAACGTCAAGGTTCTGAAGAACGGCAAGTATGTCGATATTGACCCGAAGGCTACTTACACAGTCGCGTCCCACAACTACATGCTCAAGGATTCCGGCGACGGCATCAATATGTTCGCCGACAACAAGCTGCTGCAGGATTCCGTCATGCTGGACAATCAGGTTCTGATCAACTACATCAAGGACAGTCTGGGCGGCGTCGTTCCCGCTACATATGCCGCTCCGCAGGGCCGTATCACGGTCATTGCCACCCCGTACACCGACGTGCTCGACGGCAACTGGGCAGTTGAAGCTGTCAACTACGTCACGGACAAGAACTTCATGAAGGGTCTGAGCGAGACGACCTTCGGCCCGAACGGTGCGCTGACGCGCGGCATGCTCGTAACCGTTCTGTACCGCATGGCAGGCTCTCCCGCTGTGACTGGCAAGGTCAGCGAAAAGTTCTCCGACTGCACAGACGGCAGCTGGTATGCCGACGCCGTTCTGTGGGCAAGTGCAAATGGCATCGTCAACGGCTATGAGGACGGAACCTATAAGCCCACCAAGGCCATCAACCGTCAGGAAATGGCCAAGGTTCTCTACGGCTACGACAAGGTTGGCGGCAAGAACGCCGAGGGCATCACAGAAAAACTTACCTACACCGACGTTGATGCGATCGGCGAATGGGCGATTGAATCCGTCACCTACTGCACCGCCGCCGGTTATCTGGCCGGCTCCAACGGCGCGTTCAACCCGACGGGCACTGCAACCCGCGCAATGGGTGCAAAAGTCCTCATGAACATGACCAAGGAAGCTGCATAAGCATCCCTGCCTCGCACAAGTAAAACAGCGCCCCGCCTGTTCATTCGGACAGGCGGGGCGTTCAAGCATATCAAAGCAGTGCAAGACTCGCAGTATCCTTGTAGTACATTGTGTTTCTTTTCAATGCTGCACTGGCACGGGTGTAGTTTTGCTTGACAGGCCGCAGAGAATATGTTATTTTATATTTAGTAATGCAAAATACTTAGAAATGCAGGGATAAAGCAAATGGACGAACGGTTTTTGCAGCAGCTGAAAAAGGGCGTGCTGGAACTTCTGGTTCTGCAGACGATCTGCCGGGGACCGACCTATGGCTATGAGTTGATCGCGCAGCTTGGCAGCCGCTCCGGCGGGCTGTTTACGCTCCGAGAGGGAACGCTTTACCCGATCTTATACCGGCTGGAGGACGACGGACTGATCGAAGCGGTCTGGCAGCAGGAATCGGGCCGTGCGGCTCCGCGGAAGATTTATTCCGCAACGGAAAAAGGCAGAGAAGAAAACGAACGCCGTCTTGGCCTCTGGGCTGAATTCCGAACGGCAGTGGACCGCTTTTGCGGGGAGGATGCAGAGCATGAATGAAAAACAGTTTGCGCGCTATCTGCGCGCCGTCCGGCGTCGGCTGACGTTGCCGAAGAAGATGAAGGACCGGGTGATGGATAATCTGCGCAGTTCGATCAACGAACGGCGTGAAGCTGGGCAGACAGACGCGGAAATTCTCGCTGCGCTTGGCTCTGCGAAACAGGCTGCGTCGGAACTTACCGCGCAGCTGCCGGGCTACGCGTTCCGCAAGAGTCCATTGCGCTTCATCTGCCTCGGCGCAGCGGTGCTTGCTCTGCTGGTTGGGCTTTTGAAAACCGTCACGAATTTGCGCGGTTTTGCGTCCATCGGTGTCATCGGCGGCGCGGACGGGCCGACAGCAATTTTCATTGCCGGACCGCAAATTTTTGATTGGGCAGACGTGATCGCCGCAGGGGTCGTGCTGGTACTCGGAGTTGCCGGATATCTGCTCCTGCGCCGCCTGCCGCCGAAGAAGGTCTGAAATCCGTAAAAATACACACGCAGGAGGAATGACCATGATCCATCTGGAACCGGTAACGCCGGAAAACTGGCGGTGCGGGCTGCGTGTGCGCGAGGATCAACACTGCTTCGCGGCGGACAGCGCCGGACTTCTTGCCAGAGCCTACGCCTACCGCGCGCAGCGCAGCGAGGCGCTGGTCATTTATGCAGACAATACGCCGGTCGGCATGGCGCTGTATTACGATTTGGATGAATTGCACGCATATAATCTTTCACAGCTTTTCATCGATGCACGCTACCAGGGCCGGGGCTACGGTACCGAGGCCGTCAGGCTGCTTCTGCAAAGACTGAAGACAGACGGAAATTTTGAGAAGGTCGTACTCTGCTATGTCGATGGCGACGAGGCCGCACAGCGGCTCTATGAGGCGCTTGGCTTCCGTCCCACCGGCGAGGTCGAGGAGGACGAGATTGTCATGGAGCGGATGCTTTGACGCTGATTCTACGCAAAAGCAAACAGAAATAGCACATGCGAAAGCCTCCCTCTTGTCCTGTCCTGCACGATAAGAGGAGGCGGCATTTGCGGGGCAAATAACGGAGGGGATATATTGCAAATTTCAGCGTGCTCCAAAATTTGCAACACTCGAATTCCCTCAGGCCCTGCGAGCCAGCGTCCCTCCCCCTTTGGGCGTTCATTCCCCGAACAGGTATTTTTTCAGCGCCTGAAGCAGTTCCAGTGAGCGAAATTTAACCACATACGCACCGTTTGCCCGTGTCATAAGGCTAATCTCGGCATCTGTAAAGCCGCCTGCCGCTGCGGCGTCGGCGAAGCCGTCTGCTGTAGCCGGAACGCAGAGCGAGGGGAAGATCACACACCACCAGTTGTGCCCCTCACCCTTCCCGATGGTCACGCGCAGCGACTGGTACACACCCGACGGCAGAGAAAACGTATCATAGTCGCGCGTCGGGAACAACTCGCGGCGGAAGCTGACGCGGGCGGTATCCCCGCTCCCCTGCCGCTGCAGCTCTGCGTTTGCCGCTGCTTCAAGCGCGGGAAGGTCCGTCAGGATCGCCTGCTTCGCATCGGCCGCGCTGGAAAGTGCGCACTGCGCTTCACGCAGAACAGCGTCGCGCACGCAAAGCTTCACCGCCTGATCTACGTTGGAATCGGAATTCGCTACGACGTGCAGGCGGATGATCTTTTCCGCCATTCGCTGGCTCTGCGCCTGCAAAACGGCGCAGGCCGTTACGGTAAGTACGCTGATTCCCAGCAGCACAAGAGATATGATCCGCTTTTTCACAAAAACACCGCCCAAACTGCTTTTTACAGACAGTTTAGACGGTGTTTTGCTAGTTTATACGGTCTTTGCCAGGAAAATCTGGCTGTACTTGTCCTTGAGCATCGTGCAGGCGACGGTCGCATATTCAAACGAATCGTAAATGCCGAACACGGCGGAGCCGGAACCGGTCATCTGCGCGCCATATGCGCCGTAGGTGTACATCATGGAGCGGATATAATTGATGTCGAAATGCTTCTGCATGACGACAGGCTCAAACACGTTGCACAGGCTGCCGCCGATGCCGAGCAGATCGCCCTTCTGGAGGTTCAGCTGCATGACCTTCTGATCCGGACGCTTTTCGATGAACGTCTCGTCGAGCGCCTGATACAGCTCCGGCGTGGAGACGGAGAAATCCGGCTTGCAGACCACAAGGAAAAACTCCGGTGCGGGCGAAAGTCTTGTCAGAAGTTCGCCCCGCCCTTCGACCAGTGCAGTGCCGCCCATGACGCAGAACGGCACATCGGAGCCGACCTGCGCGCCAAGTTCGCAGAGCGCAGGAATGGACAGCGGGCTGTCATACGCGCGGTTCAGCGCGCGCAAAACTGCCGCCGCGTCGGCGCTGCCGCCGCCAAGACCGGCCTCGAGCGGAATGCGCTTGTTGACAAAGATTTCCAGCCCCTCCGGGGTCTTGCCGGTGCGGGCATAAAACGCTTCCGCGGCCTTCCACACCAGATTGTCCCTGTCCTGCGGCAGTCCGCAGGTGACAAGTTCCGGTTCGGTCGTTTCCGCCGCGTCCGGCGGCAGGATCTCGCGGTAGCAGTGAACCTGCCAGCCCTCGCAGCCGACCGTGACATGCACATCGTCGTGCAGGGAGACGGTCTGCATAATGGATCGCAGATTGTGATACCCGTCTTCGCGCTTGTCCAGAACATCCAGCGTCAAATTGACCTTGGCAAATGCGCCCTCGGTGAATTCCTTCATTACGCCTTGATCTTTCTGCCTTCCAGATAGTAGCGTTTCTCGCGGCTGTGGCCCATAGAAAAAGTCTTTCTGGGCAGAACGCCGTCGGCGATAACGCCTCTGAACAGCTGGCTCTTTTCCATGGCGGGCAGCAGGAAGCCGATGGCGTTTTCCTGCTTGGCAAAGCCGATGAGCGCATCGTCGTCATGGATATAGTCGATCTCACCCGCGTTTTCCTTCAGATAATCATCAAGGAAGTGCTGCAGAATGCCGACAGCCAGTTCACCCTTGCTCTTGTCGAGCACGATGGTGCCAGACTCTTCGCCCGCGTACCATTTAACCGGGAAGCCTTCGGCACCTGCGCAGGCCTCTTCAAGCGCTTTGAGCAGCTTCTTCGGTTCGGTTTTGAAGATCACACGGTGGATGGGCTCGAAGACCTGTGCCGGGTCGTGGATATTCTCAAGTTCCACGAGTGCATAGCGCGCCGGATGGTTGGAGAGGTCAACACCGGGATTGTTCTTCTTAAGTTCTTCGTAGCAGGACTTTGCGGTTGCGAGGGAATGGTTGCCGTCGCCGACAGCAAAAACCATGGGCGTACCCTTGAGGCCGGTGTACTTCTCACCGACCGCAGCGGTATATTCGGTCAGCGCTTTGTTGAAGTCTTCTACATCCTTGCCCTCAACAAGCCAGCCGGTAATATGACCGCCGTCTTCCATGAGATCGAAGTCGTAAAGCTTTTTGAGCGAGTCCTTTTTCGCGGCAATCGGCTCGATCAGCTTCTTGTCGTGGTCGTCGCAGAGCATCAGCACATGCGGCAGTTCAATCGGAGCGTCGCGGCGGACACGCTGACGAGGCGGGATGCGTTCGGGTACGGTGCGCTCGGTGGCGCGGATGGCGCTGGTCGCGCCGGGGGTATAGTCATAGGCATCGAGATCGACCATACCGACAAGGCCCTCACGGACGGAGCCGTTCTCCAGCGTGCGCTCGACATAGACAAAGCTGTTGGGGTAGACTGTGAACACGCCGTCTTCCATGTATTTTTTCATGGTGGCGTTGATCTCGGCAGTGTGTTTTGCTTCTTTCTCGGTGCCGAGTTCGGCTTCGGGGAGGATCAGGTTGATGGTGGACACAGCACCCTCGGCATTTTTGCGCACACGGTCCCAGTACGCCTGATCAGACGTAAACTGATCGCAGGCAATGACCGCCCATTTTTCCATATGGTCTGTTTTGGGCATCAGGATATCAGCGGGTAAAAATGCGTTCATCTTGAATCACCTTTCACATTAAATTTTCATATCGATCAGGCCATAGCGGCCTTGATTCCATTGAGAAGTTCGTTGTAAGTCTCAAATGCGGGCAGTTGAGGATAATCTGCCTTGATCTTATCCGTCGAACGGAACAGGAAACCGGCCTTGCTGGCCAGGATCATCTCCAGATCGTTGTAGCTGTCGCCGGCAGCGATCGTCTCAAAGCCCATGGACTGCAGCGCCCGCACCGTTGTCAGCTTGGAGTGTGCGCAGCGCATGCGAATGCCGCAGAGCATGCCGTCCTTATCAACCTCAAGCGAGTTGCAGAAGATCGTCGGCCAGCCCAGCTTTTTCATGAGCGGCTGTGCGAATTCTTCAAACGTATCGCTGACAATGATAGCCTGCGTCTGCGCGCGCAACTCGTCCAGAAAGTCCTTCGCGCCGGGCAGCGGATCGATCTGCGCAATAACGTCCTGAATCTGCTTCAGCCCCAGTCCGTGCTCACGCAGGATGCCCATGCGCCAGTTCATCAATTTGTCGTAATTCGGCTCGTCGCGCGTGGTGCGGCGCAATTCTGGAATGCCGCTGACTTCGGAAAACGCGATCCAGATCTCGGGTACGAGAACGCCCTCCAGATCCAGGCAGGTAATATCCATGTGCATACCCTCTGCTAAAAAAAATTGTGGAAGCCTAAAAAAATAGCAGGCTCTATGTTCATTATACAAAATCCTGCGGTAAAAGCAACAGGTATTTCAAGTTTTTTGACAAAGACGCATGAAGCGGACGATTCGGGCCATACTATCTTTGATTCTAAAGTCAAGGAGATGGACGTATGGACACACTTTGTCTGATCCTCGCCATTATCGGCGCTGTCAACTGGGGCCTTGTGGGGTTTGCGCGGTTTGATCTAGTCGCGTGGATCTTCGGCGGCCAGACCGCAGGCGTCAGCCGCGTGATCTACGCGATCGTCGGCATTGCCGGTCTCTGGTGCATTACAATGCTGTTCCGGAAGCGCAGCCGTCCGGAGGCATAAAAACAGCGGACGCGGGAGGTTCCTGCGTCCGCTGTTTTTTATAATTATTTGATATTGCAGCGCACAATGCACTGGTAGGTGACGCCGTTGTAGGTCGTGGAGATATAGGCTGTGCCCTTGCCCTCAGCCTTGACGACGCCGGTGCCATCGACTGAGCAGACGGAAAGGTCGCTCGAAACCCACAGAAGACCGGTGATCTTATTGCCGTCTGCGTCGCGCAGGGAGATCTGGAACGTCTCGCCTTTGACGCCCATGGTGACGTCGCTGTTGCTGATGGTGCAGGTGCCCTCGGTGTCGCTGCTGTCTTCAAAATTGCAGCGGACAATGCAAGTCAAATCGCTGCTGCCATCAACTGTGGCTTTTACCGTCGTCGTGCCCTTGCCCTTGGCGGTCAGGACGCCGTTTTCAGAGACGGTGACAATCGATTCATCGCTGCTCTGCCATGCGATCCATGCGCCCTCTGGTGCGCCGGTCACGGAGAGGGTATACTGCTCGCCCGGGTTCAGGAACGTCAAATCGTCTTTGTTCAGCGCCAATTCTGCCGGTTCCTCCTCCGACGTCTCTGCTCCAACATACGCAAAGTCACAGGTCACGAGGCACTGAGCCGTCTGCTCGCCGCACTGGGCGGTAATGACGGCGGAGCCTGCGTTTACAGCGACGATCTTGCCCTGTTCAGAGACAGTCGCAACCGCTTCGTCGCTGGACGAGAATGTGACGGACTCGGTGCAGTCCTCGGGGGTACGCGTGAAGGTGATGTTGAAGAAGCGGCCCGCCTCCTCAAAGGTCACGGTCGGCGCGGAAAGCGTCAGACTGGTGCAGCTTACGCCGGCCTCCTCCTGCGCGGGCTCAGCCGTCTGGTCATGCTGCTGGTCTTCTTCATTCATGTATCGGTTCTCGTCCGGCTGCGCCGATTCGGCAGGCTGTTGGACTGTCGCCGGTTCTTGCTCCGGCTGCGCAGGCTCGGCAGCCTGCACAGGCGCTTCGAGTGTTGCCTCGCGGTACAGCGGCGACCAGCCGAGGCGGCTGAACGCCAGCAGCGCTCCGCCCAGCACCGCAGCGCCGAGAATCACACAGAGGACGATCATCGTCCACTTGGGGATGGCATAAGGACTGGCTCCGGCCGTGCTCTGTACGTCAGACGGCTTTGATGCAGCGCCGGTGCGCAGGCGCTTGCCCGCATAGCCTCTGGCCGCTTTCGGCGCGCCCGGCGCCTGCCGCAGACGCCTGCCCGGCGCGGGACGCTCCGGTGCCGGTGCGCTCTGCGCGGCCTTTTCCGGTGCGGCAGCCGTGCGTTCCGGCTCTGCAGAACCCGTCTGGCCCGCCGCAGCACGTCCGCACAGCGGACACTGCCGCAGGCGCGCATCGTACGCCGTACCGCAATATTCACAGGTTTTCAATTCCATACATGGGCCTCCGTCTATCGTGCTCCGCCTTTCCATGCAGCGGAGCATTGCGTTTATTCAGACTCAGGAGACAGTATATCACAGATTGTTACAGATTCCAAGTGGATGGGCCAAGATATTGTATTGCATTTTTTATGAAAATGACATAGAATAAAGATGTGTTTGTAAAGGAGGCGAACGAATTGCCAGAACTGAACATGATATCGCCGCTGCTGACGAACATGGAACTCGTTAAATGCGTCAGCGTGCGTAGCGGTACATCTGTCTATATTGTCAAAAGCACAAAAAGCAATCAGTCCTATTATCTGAAGCACATCTGCATTCCGGAATCGCAGAAACAGGTTGACGCGCTGATGTTCACCGGCGCGGCTGCCACAGTCGAGGACGCGCAGAATTATTACAAGCAGGTTGCCGCCGATTATCAATCGGAACTCGAGACGCTTGAAAAGCTTTCCGCCAGCCCGAACATCGGCTGCTACCGCAGCTATCAGATCGAGCCGAAGGAGGATGGCGTCGGCTTCGAGATTTATCTGCTGGCCGAATACCGCCAGACACTTTCCGAGGTGCTTGCCGAAACGCCCATGACGCAGTCGGGTGCCGTTAATCTTGGCCTGGATCTGTGCAGCGCGCTTTGCAGTTTGCGCGAGGCAGGACTCATCCACCGCGACGTCAAGCCGTCGAACGTGTACTTAAGCAGTTCGGGGCACTATCTGCTGGGCGATCTCGGCATTGCAAAGATTGACGAACTGAAATACTGCTCCATGCCGGAAAATATGCTCAGTTCCTTCTCAGCACCGGAACTGTTCAGCCTGCTGGGCACGATCGAGCCGACGACCGACATTTATTCCGTCGGCATGATCCTCTACCGCATCTATAACGGCAACCACGGCCCGTTTGAGGACGAAAAAACTTCCGCCCGCGCCGCGGACAAGCTGCGTGTGACCGGTGAACAGCTGCCGGCTCCCATGTATGCGGATTATGAAATGGCGGATATTCTGCTGAAGGCCTGTGCGTTCAAGCCCGAAGACCGCTATCAGACTCCGCAGGAACTTCAGGAGGCGCTGCTGGAATACGGCAAGCGCAATGAAGCCTCCGATGCGCTGATCGTCCCGCCCCTTGAGGGAGAACCGGAGAAGATCGACCCCAGCGCTGAAGAGGAGGTCGAGCCGGTCCAGTTCGCTGACACCGAGCAGATGGCAGATGATTTCAAGGAGAACTTCTCTCCGGATACAGCCATGCTCAACGCCATCATCGACGAGGTGCATCGCGGCGAATCAGGACAGGTTCCCCTTGATCTGGATGAGAATTCGCAGGACGCATCCGAGGACGATGCAGACGAGTCCACGCCCGATGGAGACGGTGAAGAGGATGAACTGAAGATCAATCTGCCTCCGCGCGGACAGCGACGGAAGAAAAAGGCGTCCATGCCAAAATGGATTCTGCCGGTTCTGATCGGCGCAGCTGCGCTGGCTGCGATTGCTGCGGCAGTATGGTTCTTTGTGATTGTCCCGTCTGTGACACGCGTTGACTCTGTCGCCGTGACAGACATCGGCACCGATTATCTGACCGTTCAGATCGAATCCGGCGAGGAAAGCGGCGCATTTGATGTCACCTGCTCCGACGCCTACGGCAACCAGAGCCGGAAGGCCTATACGGCAGGCGAAGACATGACGTTCGATTCGCTTATGCCGGGCACCCAGTACACGATTGAAGCTGTCCCGCTGGAGGGCAAAAAGATGACGGGTTCCTACTCCGCCACCGCTTCGACCTTCGCCGAGACAAAGATTCTGAGTTTCACCGCTACGCCCATCTCCATCACACAGGCTGAACTGAATTTCATCATTCAGGATGGGCCTGATTTCGACAGCTGGACTGTTTCGTACGAGGCCGCAGGCGTCGAAGCCAAGACCGTTACCTTCTCTGGACATTCGGTCGTCATCAGCGATCTGCTGTCCGACTCGGAGTACACCTTTACGCTGCTTGCTCCCGATAATACGCTTCTGACCGGTGCAATCAGCACCCCGCTCTCGACCGTACCGACCGTCGAACTGCTGCCCGACAGCGTGGCCATCGCGCTTTCAAGTTCCTCTGCCATTCTTACCTGGCAGTATGACGGCGACGCGCCCGAAAAGTGGGTCGTCACCATCACGGACAAGGCCGGCTTTGAGGAAACGCAGGAGGTCACCGCCCCGAACGTGACGTTTGAAAATCTCGTCTCCGGCACGGAATATGAGATTGTGATCTCCGCGCCGACGATGCTTTCCAGCTACGCCATGAACGTCACCCCGACCATCACGAAGGTCACGGAGTTCAAATCCGCCGACGAAACAGACGAGACAGGCCGGACCATCAACGTCAATCTCAGCTGGGCCTGCGAGACAGAGCCTGCCGAGCCCGGCTGGGTAGTGACCTACACGCTTCAGGACGTGGAAAACGCCGAGCCGCAAACCCTCGAAACGGATACGGAGTCCTGCGTCATCCCTGCCAACAATATGTACCCCGGTGCAACATACAAGGTCACGCTGGCGCTGAAGAGCGGTGATTCGCTCGAGGGCGAGACGGAGTTGACATTCTCGACAGCCAATGTGGACAATCCCTACACGGCCAACGGCGTCAAGAACCCCTATACAGGCTTGTTCCTCAAGCCGAACAAGGAAACGTTCCGCTATGTTGACCTGGTTACGCGCCGCACGACGTTCTCCAAGGGCGAACTGGTTGCGTTCGACGTGGACGCCGGCAGCAACCTGAACGCCTCTTCCGACGGGACAGTCATGGTCAACCTCGTCATCCGCGACGCAGACGGGAAAATCGTCGATTCCTCCAGTTCCGTGCTGGTCTGGAAGGACATGTGGGAAAAGAACATGTTTGTCGGCTACTTCCCGCGCACCCCGCAGACCGACGGCGATTACACCCTGTCTATCTACATCGGCAACCAGCTGCTCGATTCGGCAAAGTTCACCGTCAAGAGTTGACCTCTCCCCTTGCCGATCAGCACAAAGCGCTTGCCCTGAATACACAAGTATCCAAACGCGCCCTCGTATGATGCACATACGGGGGCGCGTTTCCATGCGGCAAAGAGTATGGGATAGTCTACATATGCTTTGAATCCTTTTTCTGTATAATAAAAAAAAGAAAAGCAGTTGACTTCGTGATGAAATCAACTGCTTTTCTGGTACGCCGGAAGGGACTCGAACCCCCGACCTACTGGTTCGTAGCCAGTCACTCTATCCAACTGAGCTACCGGCGCGTACCGCGCTTCCTTAACGCCACACTATAGTAGCACAGTTGGGGATAAAATGCAAGCCCTTTTTTAATTTTTTCTCACAGTTCCTGAATGCTCAGATCCCCGCAGGCTTCCAGCTGCGTCCGGGGGCCGAAAACACAGACGATGCCGGTATCCAGTGCGCTGCCGATTGGTCCGGCGCAGGCAGCCAGCGATGCAGGGCCTGCATCCAGCAATTCATGGCGTATGCAGCGGCGGTCGTCCATGGTCATGCCTTTCAGAAGCCATGTATCCGCAACGGCTCCCTGCAGGCGCGGCGAGAGCAGCGGCTCGGCGTCGCTGATGGCGCCGATGATATTGACGTCCTGCGCTTCACCAGAAGCAGCTGCGGCTTCGAGATACGCTGCCGTTCGTCCGATTGCGCCGCGCGAACGGCGGCAGTCCGGGTCACGGTAGGTATAGGCGGAGACAAGCCCTGTTTCGCGGATGAGCAGGCCTGTGCCATACGCCCCGCCCTGCACACGGATCTCGTTCCAGTAATGGCCAAGCGACGCTGCGCGGCAGGCGATGCGCAGATCGCCGGAATACGCGTGAACATTGCCGCAGACAGCGGTAAACGAAACCTCGGACGGGATCACGATGCCCTCTTTGCAAATCGGCAGCAGCTGTGCACGGTATGGCGCACCGGACGCTGCGCCATCAGGGAGCGCTTCATGCAGGCCGCTCTGAATAAGTGTACCACTCTGCCCGCCGCCTCCGGTGACGGAAAGACGCATCCGCGCGGTCACAAACAGCTTTTCGCAGAGTGTGCGCAACATCTCGATCAGTTCATCCGCCCGTGCGTCGAAATTCTGCTCCAATTCGCGCAGCCAGCGGTAATAGCTGACGCCCGCGCAGCGCTCTGAGCAGGCGCTGGCCGCGTTCAGTGCAGCAGAAGCGCGGAGCATCGCAGCGCTCGAACCAGAATTGACAATCTGCTGCTGGAGTCCGTCGCGCTGCTGGCGGATGAGTTCCAGCAGCTTTGCCTTGTCGGAAAAATCCGTCTGCGTCAGAATCTGCGCTGCCAGCCGGACAGCCTCCGGGAGTTTCGCCTCCAGTGCGCTGAAGGAAACGGCAGCGTAGAGCCGGTAACTTTGCGGGTCATGATACTGGCTGTAAGGCGCCAGCGCCACGCTGAAGCCGTCAAGCTTCAGACGCAGCTGCTTTTGCAGTTCCAGCGCATCCATGCCGCCAGCCGGAAGCTGTCCCAGCGCCGCGCGCAAAACGGACGTATACGGAAGCTGTTCCTCTGTCAGATCATCGGCCGCAAAATAAACCGTCGGATAGACAATACCGTCGGTCTGCACGGCATGGAGAACGAGCCGTCCGTCCTCCTCCACCTCCGTCGGAACAGGGGCCGGATCGCGCGGCAGGTCGGAAAGCCGGACATGCGGGATCGTAGAAAGCGCTTCCGGGCGGTCCGGCTCCTGCTGAAGTGCGGCAAGCCGCTCCTGTTCACTGATAATCCGGCTGCACTGCGCCTCATCCAGTGTTTTGCATGTTTTTCCCAGTGACTCGCGTTCACGATCCTGACGCGCCTGTCCGCAGGTCAGCGACGGCTGCAGGAGCACCTCGGCGGTATGCGGGTTCTCCAGCATCAGCCGGCGCAGGAGATTCTCATAATATCCCGTGCCGACGGCGGCGTGCAGCGTGTCAAACACCTCGCCGAACCGCAGGCGCACAGCAGGGTCGCCGCCGTAAAGCCAGCTGGACAGGATCTCAAGTTCAAAGACCAGACCGCGCGGCATTGTGCCGTAATCGCGCTCACGGAGCTTGAATTCAAAGCTCGCAAGCGATGCCTCGATCTGCTCACGGTCAAGGCCGTTTTCGCAGAGCGCGGTGAGCGTATTGCGGATCGTAGCCTCGATGGCAGGCAGGTCGGCTTCGCGGAAGTTCTGCACGCGCAGCAGAAGATTCGGCTGCATGCACTGCTCGTCGCAGCCGAGTACCACATCTTCTGCAAGCTCCTGTTCCAGAATCGCGCGGCAGAGCGGCGCGTGGTTGCTGCCGCAGAGCACATCGCTCAGCACCTGCGCGGCAAAAAGCGTCTGCGTATCCTGATATGTCCCGAGCACATAGCCGCAGCCAAGCTTCCAGCGCTGCTGCGCCGGTTCTCCGGCCGGGAGCGGATATTCGATCGTCCGGCGCTCTGCCCGGACGGGCGGCTGCGCATGGATCTGCGTGTCTGGGTCGATGGATGCAAACTGCGACAGATATTCATCCAGCAGGGCGAAGCTCTCGTCCTGATCGATGCTGCCGTCGAGCAGCAGATAAGAATTGGCTGGATGATAGAACCGCTTATGCGCGGCGGTAAAGGCTTCGTAGGTAAGACCCGGAATGGCCTCCGGGTCGCCGCCGGAGACGAAGCGGTAGGGCGAGGCCGGGAACAGTGCGCGCGACATGGCGTTTATCAGCAACTCGTCCGCGTCGGCAAACGCGCCCTTCATCTCGTTGAGCACAACGCCTGAACGCGTCAGAATGCCGTCGTGCAGTTCATAGTGCCAGCCCTCCTGCTGGAAGATCTCAGGCTTTTCATGGATGCTTGGGAAAAACACGGCGTCAAGATACACGCGCATCAGATTCAAAAAATCGCGGCTGTTGCGGCTGGCGACGGGATAGCACGTCTTGTCCGGGAACGTCAGTGCATTCAGGAACGTGTTCAAGGAGCCCTTCATCAGTTCGACAAACGGCTCTTTGACCGGGAAGTGCTTCGAGCCGCAGAGAACAGAATGCTCCAGAATGTGAAAAACGCCGGTATCGTCAAACGGAAGCGTCCGGAAGGCGGCACAGAAGGACTTGTTTTCATCCTCCCGCTCGAGCCAGCAGAGCCGCGCACCGGAGGCAGTGTGGATATATTCATGCAATGCGGCGTCCAGTTCATCAATACGGCGCTGCCGTGTCTGTTCAAAGCCATGCAGTACGGACATAAAAGAATCTCCTTTTTGTTTTTTTCATCATACCACATTCCGACAGCTTCCGCAACGGAAAACACTGGCCTGCCGGCAGCTGTGATGCCCTCTAAGCAGTAACCCCGACCTGCCGCTCGCTTTGCGGCAGGTCGGGGCAGTTTGTTATTCAGCTTTGGGCATCTGGCCCTCGCCGGACGGCTTTCTGGGGCCTCCGCTGCGGCGTCTGCGGCGGCGGGGCTTAGGCTGACCGTCGGAAGAAGACGCTTCTGCTTTTTCCGGGCGTTCCTGCTTCTGTGGAGCAGGCTTGCGCTCGGGCTTGCCCTGCTGAGGCGGCCGCTCCTTTTTGGGGCGCTCTCTGCGGGGCGCATCGGCACGCAGCTGCTCCTTTGGTGCGGTTTTTTCCGGCACAGCAGCCTCCTGCGGGCGTTCGCCGGCGGGCTTTGTGCGGCGTCCGCCGCGCCGGCGGCGGCGATTGGCGTTTTTTCCCGCTTCTTCCGCCGCGTCCCCTGTCTCTTCCTCCGCCGCCTGCGTCTCCGGTGCAATCACGGCGACTGCGTCTGGATAAATGACTTCCGGCAGTTCCTCGAAAAACGCCTCTTTCTTCTGCACCGGACGCGGTTTGGAGGAAATGGGCGCAAAATCGCGCGGGATCGGCGGGTCGTTTTTGCGGGCCTTGCCGCTGCGCAGGATATAAATATCCGTATTTTTATAGGTACCGATCGTCTCCGGATGATCCTCCATGCGGACTCTGACGCTCTGGCGCAGGAGGTTGACCTCAATGACGGTTCCGCGCCCGTCCGCCGTGTCAACAAAGGACTCTACCTTCGGCGCAGTCTTGATGAGATCCTCATAGGCCTCCTGCTCGTATTTCAGGCAGCACATGAGTCTGCCGCAGGTGCCGGAAATCTTCGTCGGATTCAGACTGAGATTCTGCGTTTTAGCCATCTTGATGGAGACAGGCTGGAAATCGTCGAGGAATTCCTTGCAGCAGAAGGGTCTGCCGCATACGCCGAGTCCGCCGACCATCTTGGCCTTGTCACGCACGCCGATCTGCCGAAGTTCAATGCGGGTGCGGAAAACGGAGGCCAAGTCCTTGACCAGTTCACGGAAATCAACGCGCCCGTCCGCCGTGAAGAAAAACAGAAGCTTGCTGCCGTCAAAGGCGCACTCCGCCGAGACAAGCTGCATCTCCAGCCCATGCGCAGCGATCTTCTGCTGGCAGATTTCAAAGGCTTTCTTTTCCCGTTCCTGATTTTCCGCGTTTGTGCGTTCGTCTTGTTCGGTCGCCACGCGCAAAACCTTGCGCAGGGGCAGCACCAGTTCGCGTGGCTTGACCGGATGATTTCCAGCCGCGCAGACACCGAACTCGTCTCCGCGCGCCGTGTCGATGATGACATGCGCGCCGGTCATCAGCGTCAGCCCGGCAGGGTCAAAATAATAGGATTTTGCGTTATTGCGGAAGCGAATGTCCACAACGGTAACGGCAGCGGGCTCGTCCGGCTGGACGGGCGCTTCTTCCGCCGCAGGCGCGGCGGCCTGTGCAGGCTGCTGTATATCAGCCGCTGGCTCCTGCACCTGATCTTCCGGTTCTGATGCAGCTGTCTGCTGCTCCAGAACGGTATCGGGATTCTGTTCTTGCATGGTTCTCTCCAATCTGCCGCAGGGCCTGCGGCAAGGTAAAATTTCAGGTTCGGCGCTCAGCGCAGCTTCATCGTCAGATAGCCGACGACTGCGCCTGCCGACGCGTTGGCCATCAGCGCGTCAATGGCAGTCTGTATACTGTCAGACGCCTGCATAAGTTCTGAGCCGGAGCGGCTGGCAACGATCTGCGCGGCGCTCTCGGACGCGGCATCCAGTCCGCCCCGCTGCGCAAGCGCGCCGCAAATACACGCACGCAGCTGCTGCAGCGCGGGAAGCAGCTGCTCCCGCTTCGCCTTTTCCATGGGCAGCAGAATGCGCAGCAGCGCCATCCGGTCGCGCGCGGCATAGGCTGCAGCAAACTGCCGGACAAACGGCTCGTCCTCCGCATCCTGCAAAAGCGTCAGCACCTGTCCCAGAAAGCCGCCCGCACGCAGATAGGCCGCACGCAGAATACCGTCCGGTTTATCCGGCATGCTCTGCCGCAGAAACGGCAGCGCCTCGTGCTGCTCCACAGGGCCAAGCTGCAATTCCGCGCAGCGGCTGCGGATGGTGGGCAGCAGACGTTCCGCGTTGGTTGACAGGATCAGGAACACGCCGTAATCCGGCGGTTCCTCCAAAATTTTCAGCAGCGCGTTCTGCGCCGACTCGTTCATATCCTGTCCGCGCGGGATAATGTAGATCTTACGCTTTCCCTCATTCGGACGGATGAACATATCGCTTCTGGCCGCACGGATGGGCTCGACAGTCATGGACTTATGCTCAGGGTCGTCAACGGTGATGATATCCGGGTGGACGCCCTCAAGCGCCTTGCGGCAGCCGGAGCAGACACCGCAGGGAATCTTCTCTCCCCTGCCCTCGCACTGCATGGCCGCGCACAAAATCCGCGTAAGCGTATGCTTGCCGGAGCCGACGGGCCCGCAGATCAGATAGCTGTGTGCCACGCGTCCGCTGGCAAACGCGCCGCTCAGACGCGCCTTCACGGCATCATTGCCCAGAAAGCCGGTAAAGTCCATATTCGGTGTTCCTTTCTCGGCCTATACTTCGCCTTATATCATAGTATAACAGATTTTCCGCCGCTTCGCCACTATTTTTTCTGCATCGTGAACGCATAAAAAAAGACAGGCAGGGGGTTCTGCTCCCTGCCTGTTTGTTCAGCTTTCCATCTGTCGTCCAAGAAAGCCTGCGACGGTCTGCACGAGACGCTGCTCGGCCTCCCCGAGCGCAGGAGCGCCGTCCTCGCTCAGAAGCAGAACGCAGCCCATCAAATCCCCCTCGGTCACGATCGGAGCCGCAGCGCCGACGCGGTATCGGTCGGACGCATCCGTCGGCCGGACGGGCAGATCGCCGTCCTGATAGCGGTAGCTGCGCCGCAGTTCCATCAGCTGCTCCAGTTCCTGCGAGCAGCGCTTGTCCAGGAGTTCCCGCTTCTGCACGCCGTGCACCGCAATGATCGCATCCCGGTCGCAGACCGCAGCGATATATCCGGTGTTCTTCCCGATCGATTCACAGATCTGCCCGGCAAACTCCCCCAGATCTCCCATTGGCGAGTATTTCTTAAAAATTACCTCGCCGTCCTTCTCCGTATATATCTCCAACGGGTCGCCCTCACGAATCCGCAGGGTGCGGCGGATTTCCTTGGGGATTACGACGCGGCCGAGGTCGTCGATGCGCCGGACAATGCCTGTTGCTTTCATATATGCTCCTCCAATGCCTTTCGTTTTGTACTGGTTCCAAAGCTATTGTTTGCATACGCAGGAGAAATATGCAGGTAAAGCAGCACCGCACAATTCGGCAGGTGCGTCCGCAAGCATCGTTAACTGTCAGTTCCATCGTTTCACGTTTCTGCGGAAGTGTTCCACATTTCCCCTGTTTTTATGCTGTTCCGCTTATTTCAGTGTACAAAAGCCTTGTGAGATTTTGTGGATTGTCGTTGGATTTCCCGTTTTTTATACGGAATTCCCTTTTCAACACGCAAGGAGTGTGCTATACTGAAAAAGACCGCTGTGAGCGGTCTATGGATTTACAAAGGAGCGAAGCATATGAAAAAATTACGTTGGGGCGTGATTGGCGCCGGCGGCATTGCGGATCGCAGAACAATTCCCGGCATGATGCTGGCCAAGAACGCAGAACTGATCGCCGTCATGGACATCAATGCCGAGCAGGTTGAAAAAATCCGTCAGAAATACGGCGCAAAGCGCGGCTACACCAAAGAAGAGGATCTGCTGGCAGACCCGGAGGTCGATGCCGTTTATATTGCAACGCCCATCGTCCTGCACGCAAAGCAGGCCAAGCTGGCCGCAGATTACGGCAAGGATATTCTGATTGAAAAGCCGCTGGCCATGACGTCTGACGAAGGTCAGGAAGTCATCGGCTACTGCGAACGTAAGGGCGTGAAGATCGCAGCGGGCTTCATGATGCGCTTCGGTTCGCACGTCATGAGTATGAAAAAAGCCATTGCCGAGGGCAAGATCGGCACGGTCGTATCCGGCTATTCGCAGTTTACGCTCTGGCTTCCGTATGAGCCCGGCAACTGGCGGCAGTGCAAAGCAAAAGCAGGCGGCGGCGCGATGATGGATCTGTCCGTCCACACCATCGACCTCATGGAGTATATCACCGGCATGCGCGTGACCGAGGTCGCATCCATGAACGAAAAAATCGCCTTCCCTGAGCCGCAGTATGACGTGGAAGACACGTCCACCATCCTCATGCGCATGGAAAACGGCGCGCAGTGCGTCGTGCAGTCCAACTTCAATATTCCGGACGAGGCGTCCAAGTGGCGCGTTGAGTTCTTCGGCACGAAGGGCCGTCTGCTTGGCGACACGATGATCGGCCAGATCGACGGCGGCAAGCTGAATGCCGTGTTCATTGACAAAAATGTCGCCTATTCCGCCGAGCAGACCCACGCCGACGATGTGGGCGTCGAAATTCCCGGCGACTTCGGCAATATGTACACCCGTGAAATCGAGAGTTTCTCGGATTCCATTCTCAACAATAAGCCCCTCGTTGTCCCCGCATCCGACGCCGTGCACGTCCAGCGCATCATGGAAAAAGCCTATGCTAGCGGTGAAGAATTGAAGATCATGAAGATTTAAGATTTCTTACGGAACCTCCAACGCATCCAGCAGCGCCCGGCACTCGTCAGGCGTCAGGATGCGCTGCGCTGTACGCGGGTCCTCCGCGGACGGCGCCCGACTCGGATCCGGGCGGTTTTCCTGCAGCCACTGCCGGGGCGACATCCCGAGATTTTTCTGAAAGCTTCGGTTCAGATACTTTGGATCGGAAAAGCCGCAGGCATAAGCCGCATCGGTCAGCGTCGTATCGGACTGGCGCAGCAGGAGCATCGCCGCCTCCAGCCGCAGCCGGGCCAGATAATCCTGAAACGGGATATGCAGCTGCTCACGGAACAAGTGCGACAGATAGGTCTGTGTCAGCCCCTCCCGTTCCGCGATTTCACTGAGGCGGACAGGCTCAGAATAGTGTGTTTCCAGATAATGCAGAATGCGGTGCATCCGCTCGGCGTTGCGCGTCTGCGTCATGTTTTCCGTATCGCTCAGCACGCGGTACGGCGTATCGCTGAGCAGGATGGCGAAAATCTCGTTGACCTGCGCCATGCATGCAAACGGCGCTTCCGGTGTATCGCGCAGATAGGCGCGAAGCGCCAGCAGCATTGCGCGGCGAAGCGCCGTCAGCCGCTCCGGCAGCAGGCAAGCGGACAATCCCCGGCAGCCGAAGCGGATACTGCGGATCTGCGGATAAAACCGGGCGCAGAAGCTGTTGGAGATCTGCAGCGTCAGAAGCCTTGCCGGCACGCCGGATGCGCAGAGTTCATGGCTGCTGCCCGCATCAAACAGCAATACCTCGCCCGGCCCTGCTTCAACGCCTTGCCGGTCAGTGCTGACGCGGCAGCTGCCGCTCAGTACCACGCACAGTTCCAGTTCCTTATGCAGGTGCATGGGGCGATATACCATGTCAACAATAAACATGGTACAGTCTGCCAGTTTGGAATGAGAGATCAGTTCATATTCATTGTAGGATTCCATTTTTTCCTCGAAAAAGCATCATTGTCGGGCTGCAGACGCATCTTCATCGGTGATAAGCCTGCCCCGTTCCTTCATAATAACAGTAAGCAGAGAAAAAAACAAGAGCCGCTCGGCTCTGAAAACAGGGAGGACGTATGAAAAAAGGCATATGCTGTGCAGGCAATATGATCGTGGATATCACTTACCCGATTGAAACCTGGCCGAAGCAGAACGAATTGACACACATTACAGAAGGCATTACACGCTCCACCGGCGGCTCGGTCTGCAACACCATTTCCGACCTTGCGCGGCTGGATCCCAATCTGCCGCTCGTGGCCTCCGGCTTCGCCGGACATGACGCGGAGGGCGATTTTGTCCTGCAGGAAATGGGCAAATACAAAAACATCGATTGCTCCATGATCAAGCGCAGCGGCGATACGTCGTTTACGGCTGTCATGTCGAACAACCAGACAAAGGAACGCACGTTTTTCCAGTATGCGGGCGGCAACGCCTATTACGGAGAAGACGATATCGACTGGGACAAGCTGAATGTCGATATTTTCCACATTGGCTATATTCTTCTGCTGCCGCATCTGGATGAACCGGACGCGGAATACGGCACAAAGATGGCACGGCTCCTGCACCGGGCGCAGCAGGCAGGCATGAAAACCTCCATCGATGTTGTTTCCGAAGCGGGCGAGCGCTTCGCACGGCTCGTGACCCCAGCGCTTAAATACACCGACTACTGCATCATCAACGAACTGGAGACGCAGCAGACCACGGGTGTCCTGCTGCGCGGAGAAGACGGCGCGCTGCATGTGGAGAATATGAAAGCCGCGCTGCAAAAGCTGCACGAACTGGGCGTAGCAAAGTGGGCCGTTATTCACTGCCCGGAGATTGGCTGCGGCATGGACGAAAACGGCAATTATTATGAATTTGAAAGCCTGAAGCTTCCGAAGGGCTATATCAAGGGCACGGTCGGCGCGGGCGATGCGTTCTGCGCTGGCGTTCTGTACGCAGCGGAAACGGATATGCCGCTGCCGGAGGCACTCAAGCTTGGCGCGTGCAGCGCGGCAGCCTCCCTCAGCGAGGTCAGCGCGTCTGACGGTGTAAAGGCGAAGGACGAAGTCCTGAAGCTGTACGAGTTGTACGGCAAGAAATAAATAAAGAGGGTCATAATCACTATGAAACAGGCAGTTATGTACGGCGGCGGCAACATCGGCCGCGGCTTTATCGGCGCAACGCTCAGCCAGTCCGGGTATGAGGTCACGTTCATCGATGTGGCGGAACCCGTGGTCAAGGCTTTGCAGGAAAAAAAGCAGTACCCCGTCCGCTATGTGTCCAGCGAGGGACATGAGGACGTGATGATCGAGCATGTGACCGCGGTCAACGGCAACGATCAGGAGGCAGCCTCCGAGGCCATCGCCAACTGCGACATCATGGCAACGGCTGTCGGCGCGAGAATCCTCAAATTCATCGTCGGCAACATTGTCGCGGGCCTCAGAAAGCGCTGGGCGCGGGACGACCGTCCGCTCAACATCATCATCTGTGAAAACCTGATGGACGCCAACAAGGTCATGGAGGGCATGCTCAAGGATCTCCTGACCGACGAGGAAAAGAAGCATTTCGATGAAAAGGTCGGCCTGGTCGAAGCGTCGATTGGCCGCATGGTACCGGTGCAGACCGAGGAGATGAAGGACGGCGACCCGATGCGCGTCTGCGTCGAGCACTACGGCTTCCTGCCGGTCGATAAGGCCGCGTTCAAGGGTGAAATCCCGGAAATTACGAACATGGTTCCGTTCGAGCCGTTTGATTTCTACATCAAGCGTAAGCTGTACGTCCACAACATGGGCCACGCGACCTGCGCGTATCTGGGCGGTTACGAGGGCCGCAAATACATCTACCAGTCCATCGATGATCCCGAAATTCTGAACATCGTGCAGAATGCCATGCTCGAGAGCGCGCTGGGACTTTCTAAGAAGTACGGCGTCGAGTTGGAAAGCCTGATGCTGCACATCACCGATCTTCTTGGCCGCTTCCGCAACGCGGCGCTGAAGGACACCTGCAAACGTGTCGGCGGCGACCCGACGCGGAAGCTCGGCGCGGCTGACCGTCTGATCGGCTCAAGCCTGCTGTGCCTGGAGCAGGGTGTGAAGCCCGCGTATATCGCCGTCGGCGCAGCCGGTGCGGTCTACCGTTATCTGAACGAGGCGGGCATCGAGCAGTCGAAGGAAGAAGCGGCAAAGGTTCTGAAGGACGTCTCCGGTCTGGAGGCCGACTCGGAACTGGCGGGGATGATTCTCGATATGTACGCCTACTTCCTTGAGGGTGAGCCCGTCTCCGCGCTGCGCCGCGCAGCACAGGCTGCGAAGACCGCGGGCCTCGGCCGGATCATCTGACCGAATCCATAGAACTCACAAAAAGCGCCAGCCGCTCGGGCTGGCGCTTTTCATTTACAGTTCCTGATAGACGGCTCTGGCGCCGCCGATATACTTGGGGCGGGTACGGGCACAGAGGATGTTCGCCTCGCCGATCTTTTTGATCGACAGCCGGACAGGAATCGCAACACGGCGCAGGTGCATGCCAATCAGCGTGCCGCCGATGTCAATGCCTGCATCTGCAACGATCGTCTCGACGAGCACGGGATCCTTGAAATTGGCCCACGCCGTCATGGCGAACGAGCCGCCCGCGTGCAACTGCGGGATGGCGTTGACAATCTCAAAGCCGTGCGCCTCAGCAACATCGCGCTCAACAACAAGCGCGCGGTTGAGGTGCTCGCAGCACTGCACGGCAAGTTCAATGCCGCGCTCCTGCAAAACGGGATAGATGCCCGCGAATGCGGCCTGCGCAGCCTCGAGGCTCGAGCCCTTGCCGATGCGCGCGCCGACCATCTCACTTGACGAGCAGCCGACGACAAAAATCTTGCCGGGCTTCAGCTTCGCAGCATCCAGCAGTTCTGTAACGGCCTGTTTCGCCTGCGCGGTAAGTTCTTCATACATGATTCATTTCACCTTTCCAGAAAGTTTTATGAAGTTCAGGGAGTTTGGAAAGCACCGTGTAGAGCACGACGGACAACATGAGGCCGACCGCCGCCTGCAGCAGGTTGTTGGGGATGGACGCAGCCGCTGCAAGTCCCTGCCCAAGAATCAGTGCCTCATAGCCGAAATAGCCGGCAATCATAACCACCTCAGAAGGCAGTTCGACAAGCGCCAGCTGCCAGAACGGAAGCTTTCTGCCTTTCTTCAGCAGCGGACGAAGCAGCAGTGCGGCCACCAGCGCCACAAGGCCCTTGATGACAAACGTTGCGGGAACGTAATACGCATACCCGGAAATCAGATCTGCAAGCGCGCTGCCAATGCCGGCCGCGAAAAAGCCGTACCACGGGCCGAGCACCAAGCCGGACAGCAGGCACATGCCCTCGCCGATGTTTGTATATCCTGCAACCGTCGGAATCTGCACAAGCATTGTCGCCGCCCAACACAACGCCGCAAACATGGCGCTCAGAACCAGCTGCTGGAGTGTTCTATTTTGCTGTTTCATATTGGAACTCTCCTCTCAGACAAAAAACGATTTTCAGACTACGAAATTCGTTATTCGCCCTTCCAGAACGCCTTATGAATTTCCGGAACCTTGGCCAGCGCAGTGTAGAGAACAACCGACAGGACGATGCCGACGGCAGCCTGTACCAGATTATTGGGGATGGATGCAGCGGCGGCAAGACCCTTGCCGAGAATCAGCGCCTTATAGCCGAAATACCCGGCGACCATGATGACCTCGGACGGCAGTTCAATCAGCGCCAGACGCCAGAACGGGATCTTCTCGCCTTTTTTCAGCAGCGGCCGCAGCAGCAGCGCAGCCACCAACGCCACAATGCCCTTGATGATAAACGTACCGGGGACATAATGCGCATAGCCTGCCAGCAGATCGGCAAGCCCGCTGCCGATACCGGCGGCAAAGAAGCCGTACCACGGACCGAGCACCAGACCGGCAAGCAGGCACATGCCCTCGCCGATGTTCGTATACCCGGCAACAGTCGGAAACTGCACAAGCATCGTCGTCACACAGCACAGCGCGGCAAACATCGCACTTAGAACCAGCATACGGATGGTTTCGTTTCTCTTTTTCATAATCGGAGTACCTCTCTTATTGGGATACCCTGATTATATCCGATACTGATACTATAAAAAGATGCAAAAACAGATATTTTTTTAGGGTCAGATTCAGAATCGCGCCATAATTGCAGTGTTACCCGTATCGAGCACCGCGTCCGCGCCTTCCCCAAGGATACGGCGCAGGAGCGCACGCTCGTCCATGCCCCCCTGTCCGTGCAAAACACGGTACGCGCCCGCGTCGCTTCCACAGGCAATTTTTGCACCCAGCGCGGCAGCTTTTTTCACTGCGTTCCTCTGATAGGCCAGCAGCGGCTTTAAAACCTCGTCCGGAAAGCGCCCGCAGCCGATGAGATTGCCGATCGTCACGAGCGTCGGCACCCAGACAGCGCGCGATTCTGCAAGCTGGCAGAGCGTTTCATCTGTGAGATATGCGCCGTGTTCGATAGAATCCACACCGCCCGCAAGCGCCGCGCGCACGGCCTCGTCGCCGTTGGCGTGGGCCATGACGGAAAAGCCCTCGTCATGCGCGCAGGCGATCATATCCCGAATCAGTTTCGGCGGCAGCGGCTCGCTGGTCAGAACGCCGTAGCGTTCAAAATCCATCAGACCAGAAATCATGATCTTGATAAAGTGCGCACCGCGCGTTCTGGCTTCGCGGACAAGTGCACGGTATTCGACAAATTCATCAAAGCCGCGCCCGATGAATCCGCCGTAATGTCCGATTTTGTAGATTGGGAAGCCCGGCGACCGGTATCGGATGCCGTATTCCGGGGCCAGCTTCGCGGCCAAATCGCACACACCCCAACGGTCACCGCCGTCGCGCAGATCGGAAAAACCCAGCGTCTGATACTGCTCGAGCGTTTCTCTGATGAACGCCTCCTGCGGCGCGGCCCTGTGCCGCGCAATGGCTTCTTTCCAATTCACGCCGTCCAGCACCATATGAATGTGACAGTCAACCATCCTACGCCTTTCCCGGGATGCAGTGCCGCTCGATGGCAAGCGCCGCGCCGTCCTCGTCGCACGAGGCCGTCACTTCATCGGCAATCGCCAGAATTTCTGGACACGCATTCGCCATCGCCACGCCTCGCCCTGCCATTTTGATCATACTCGTATCGTTCAGTCCATCGCCGATGGCCATGGTCGCCGCCATCGGCAGGCCAAGATAGGCCGCCAGACTTGCAATGGCCTCGCCCTTGTTGGCATGCGCATCGTTGATCTCAATGTTGCAGGGCATGGACGTGCTGACGCTTAAACTGTCGAACTGCTCTGTAAGGTCTTTAAGCAGCCTGCCGCGCAGCGCATCGTCCGGCGTGAACAGCTGCAGCTTTTGAACGCCTCGGTTCTGCCCCCGCAGGTATGCCTTGAGTTCCTCGACCGGCGTGCGCAGACTGCGCACCATGCGCAGTGCGTAGTCGAACGGGACAAATGCAGCGGCGTTTTCCTGCATGCTGCGCGTCATCCAGCCCCAGTTGTCCTGATAGCAGTCGTAGATCACGGGAAAGCCGTCGAGATATTCCAGAACCTGCAAGGCCGTTTCCAGCGGGATCTCCGCTGCGCTGACGGCTTCTTCCTTGCGGATATCATAGACCTGCGCACCGTTGATGGTGATGGCATAGTGCAGAAACGGCAGCTTCTGCACGACCTCCGGCATGCCGGTAAAAAATCGGCCCGTCGTCGGCACGATCTCGACACCTGCCTCCGCCGCAGCATAAAGCGCATCGCAGGTGCGCGGCGTCAGTTCTTTTTGGGAATTCAGCAGTGTCCCGTCCAGATCGAGCGCCAGTAATTTCACGGCATTCATAGGAAACTCACCTCAATTCCATAGTTTTCGCCCTCATGATACCAGATGCCCTTCAAAAATGCAAGAAGCGCGTGATTTCCGGCGAAGACTGTGATAGAATGGGAACAGAAACCCCTTGCAGGAGGAATTTTATGCTGATATCCGCAGAGCATCTTTCCATCAATTTCGGCAGCCGTCAGCTGCTGGACGATGTGGATTTTTATTTAAATGAGGGCGACAAAACCGGCGTGATCGGCATCAACGGCACCGGAAAATCAACATTTTTGAAGGTTCTGGCAGGGTGGCTCCAGCCGGACAGCGGGACAATCGCCCGCAAGCCGAATTTACAGGTGAGCGTGCTTGCACAGAACCCCGATATGCACGACGATCTGACCGTGCTGGAGCAGATCTTTGCCAGTATGCCGCCGGAATTCCGGCAGCTGAACGAATATGAGGCAAAGCGCATGCTGACGCGGCTCGGTCTTGCGGACACGAATCGGCTGATTGGAACACTTTCGGGCGGTGAACGCCGCCGCGCCGCGCTGTGCGCCGCGCTCATCCATCCGGCAGACGTCCTTGTGCTTGACGAGCCGACGAACCACCTGGACACCGAGATGGTGCAGTGGCTGGAAGACTGGCTGAAAAAATATCGAGGCGGGCTGGTCATGGTCACGCACGACCGGTATTTTCTCGAACGCGTCGTGAACCATATCACGGAACTTTCGCGCGGAAAGCTTTACCACTATGAAGCCAATTACTCCCGCTATCTCGAACTGCGGGAGCAGCGCGCGCAGATGGCGGAGGCGTCCGAGCGCAAGCGGCAGTCCATCCTGCGCGTCGAACGCGAGTGGATTCTGCGCGGTTGTCAGGCCCGCAGCACCAAGAGCAAGGAACGCATCCAGCGCTATGAGGAATTAAAGGACCGCAAAGCGCCCGAACGCGACAGCGCGGTACAGCTTTCGGCGGCCTCGAGCCGTCTCGGCAAAAAAATCATCACGCTGGAACATGTCTCTAAGGGTTACGACGGCCGCACGATCTTCCGTGATTTTTCCTACGGCGTTCTCCGCAGCGACCGCATCGGCATCGTCGGCCGCAACGGCGCGGGCAAATCGACGCTTCTGCGCATTCTGGCGGGCGAACTCCTGCCGGACAGCGGCGTAGTCGAACTGGGCGAGACAGTCCGAATCGGTCATTTTTCACAGGAGGGCCGCGAACTGGATCTGAACCAGCGTGTGTATGATTTTATCTACAATGTCGCCGCACAGGTAAAAACGGACGAGGGCACATTCTCCGCCAAGACCATGCTTGAACGCTTCCTGTTCCCGCCCGATTTGCAGCAGACCAGCATTGGGAGGCTGTCCGGCGGAGAACGGCGAAGATTATATCTGCTGTCCATCCTTATGGCAGCGCCCAACGTGCTGCTGCTCGACGAACCGACGAATGATCTGGACATTACGACGCTTTCCATTCTGGAGGACTATCTGCAAAGCTTCCCCGGCCCCATCATCGCCGTCTCGCATGACCGCTTTTTCCTCGACAAGCTGGCCGATACCATCTTCGAGGTGCACCCGGAGGGCCGCATCGACGTGTTTACCGGCAACTGGTCCGACTGGGCACGCAAGCGGACACCCACAGAGGAAAAGAAGCCCGAAAAGCAGGAAAAACCGATTTCTGAGCGCCCGCGCGAGAAAAAACTGAAATTCTCCTACAACGAGCAGCGTGAATTTGACATGATTGACAGCGTGATTGCCGATCTGGAACAGCAGCTGGCCGCCTGCAAACAGGAGCAGGAGGCCTGCGGCAGCGACTATGTCCGGCTACAGGCTCTGACGGACGAGCAGGAACGGCTGACAGCGGAACTGGATGCGAAGACAGAGCGCTGGGTCTACTTGAACGACCTCAAGGAACGCATCGACGCGCAGCAATAGAAATATTGCACAAATTTTCGCCCGGGTCGTATACGGAACTCAGGCGGCGTGCTATACTATGGATAGAAGGAAACGGAAAACTTTGTGGTTCGGATGAAGACAGAGGAGGCTTCTCTATGAATCTGAAAACAGTCAAAGTTCTGCTGTTCACGTTGTTTTCGCTGGCGCTTGCCAGCCTGATCATCGGCTGCGGCGTATCAAAGCCGGTATATTTCCTGTTCACGGCACTGTTTGCCATTGGATACGCAGCCGTCTATCTGCTGTGTTGGCGCTGCCCCTTCTGCGGCGAACGTCTTGGCCGCAGCGACGGTGAGATTTGCCCGCACTGCGGCAAAAGTCTGCTTGCTCCCAACAGCCATCAGGCCGGCTGATGTACCCAGCGCCGGTGCAGCACTGGAAAAAGAGGCTCCAGCTTCCCGCTATACGGACCAAATTGGCGCAATGCGCACATACGGGGCAACCTCCGTATGTGCGCATTGCGCCATTCGTATTGCATTTACAGGCTAGTGATTCCTCTCACGTTTCTTTCAATCCCAAGGCCGCAACAACGATCCCTGCAGCCGCAAGGGCTGCCGCTGCATACAGAAATGCTGTCAGACCATACTGTGCGAGAATCTGCATCGTCATAGAAAACGGACTCTGGTTGATGTGTTCAAATTGAAAGGCCATCGCTCCGCCCAACAATATAAAGGCTGATACAACGCCTGTCATAAACATGACTGCGCCAATGATCACTTTTTTCATCGTGAAACCTCCGCAAGTTCAGATTTATTGCCAGCATATCACAAAATATGCAGCAGTGCAAAAACAGCCCCAGCGGCGAAAACCGCTGGGGCTGCTGTGTATGGAATGAAAATAGATTAGAACACGCCCTGCTCGTACATGGCCTGAGCAACCTTCTTGAAGCCGGCAATATTGGCGCCTGCAACCAGATCGTAGCCGAGACCGTACTCTTCGGCAGCCTCTGCGGAGACCTTGTGGATGTTCTTCATCATCTTGTGCAGCTGCGCATCGACTTCTTCAGCCGTCCAGACCAGACGCTCGGAGTTCTGGCTCATTTCGAGACCGGAAACGCCGACGCCGCCCGCATTGACAGCCTTGGACGGAGCGACGATCATGTGCTTCTGCGCGCGCAGATAGTTCAGAGCGTCGTTCGTGGTCGGCATGTTGGCGACCTCGATGTAGTACTTGACGCCGGAGGCGGCGATCTTCTCAGCCTCGCCCATGCGAACGTCGTTCTGCATGGCGGACGGCATGTTGACATCGACATCCTTCGCGCCCCAGGCCTTCTGGCCGGCGACGAACTCGCAGCCGAACTTGTCGGCGTACGGCTTGCAGTGCATCGGGTCCTTTGCACGCATCTCAAGGATGAAGTTCAGCTTCTCGTCGGTGTTGACGCCGTCCGGGTCATGAACATAGCCGTCCGGGCCGGAGAAATAAGTAACCTTCGCGCCGAGTTCAGCGGACTTCTTCATGATACCCCATGCAACGTTGCCGTAGCCGGAGATCGCAAGGCGCTTGCCCTCGATGGTGTCGTTCTCGTGCTTCAGGACTTCCTGCAGATAGTAGACAGCGCCGTAGCCGGTTGCTTCCGGACGGATCAGGGAGCCGCCGTAGGTCATGCCCTTGCCGGTCAGAACGCCGTTCTCCCAGACGCCCTTCAGGCGGCGGTACTGGCCGTACAGGTAGCCGATCTCACGGCCGCCGACGCCCATGTCGCCCGCGGGAACGTCGATGTCGGGCCCGATGTAGCGGTACAGAGCCGTCATGAAGCTCTGGCAGAAACGCATGACCTCCGCGTCGGACTTGCCGGCGGGATCGAAGTCGGAGCCGCCCTTTGCGCCGCCCATGGGCAGGCCGGTCAGGGAGTTCTTGAAAGTCTGCTCGAAGCCGAGGAACTTGATGATGCCTTCGTAAACGTTCTTCTGGAAGCGCAGGCCGCCCTTGTACGGGCCGATGGCGCCGTTGAACTGGCAGCGCCAGCCGCGGTTTGTATGGTATTCGCCCTTGTCATCCATCCAGCAGACGCGGAACGTGAACATTCTTTCGGGCTCGACCATTCTCTTCAGAAGGTCAACCTTCTCGTATTCGGGATGCGCGTCCATGATCGGGGAAACGGAAGAGAGAACCTCTTCTACAGTCTGAACGAATTCAGGCTCATTCCCGTGTGCCTGCTTGACATAGTCGATGACACTGGCAACATAAGCATTCATTTTGGTAAATCCTCCTCAAAAAATTGTACCAATCTATTGCGATCTTTTTGCAGATTGCTCAAAATTATCATATCGCATCCGCGCCAGAAATACAAGCGCGGATGCCTGTGCGAAATGACTGAAATTATTTGCCGAAATTTGTGATAATATCCACAATCTCCGCGCCGATGCGCTTCTGCGCCTCAACGGTGGCAGCGCCGATATGCGGCGTGCAGGAGACCATCGGATGGGCGTACAGCGCGGAGTTGGAGGCGGGCTCGTCGGCGTAGACGTCCAGACCAGCAGCACGGACCTTGCCGCTCTCGAGTGCGGCAAGCAGAGCGGCCTCGTCAACGTTGGTGCCGCGGGAGGTATTGATGATGCACACGCCGTCCTTCATCTTTGCGATGCGCTCTGCGTTAATCAGTGCGCCGCCGTCAACTGCCGGGGCATGGACGGAGATGAAGTCGGACTTGGCAAGCAGTTCGTCCATCTCGACATAGGGAATGCCCAGCTGCTCTTCGATGCCGGGGATGTGGAAGATATCGAAGGCGATGACAGTCATGCCGATAGCCTTGGCCATGACGCCCAGATGCTGGCCGATGCGGCCGAAGCCGACGATGCCGAGGGTCTTGCCCTGCAGTTCGATGCCCTTGCCGTAGGCCTTCTTTTCCCACTTGCCCTCGCGCATGGTGTGGCCCGCGATGGAAAGATAGCGTGCGCAGGAGAACATATGACCCATGGCCAGTTCTGCGACGGACTGAGAGGAAGCCTTCGGGGTGTTCTTGACGGTGATGCCGTTGGCCTCTGCATACTTGACATCGATGTTGTCAACGCCGACACCGCCGCGGATGATCAGCTTCAGCTTGCCGCCCTTGGCTTCATCGATGTGGTTCGCGCGAACCTTGGTCTTGGAGCGAACGACGACTGCGTCAAACTCACGCAGGGCTGCGCCCAGTTCTTCCGGAGCATAGAACTGCTCGACGACCTCGTGGCCTGCCTCGCGCAGCTGCGCCATTGCGGTCTTGTCCATTCCATCAGTTACGAGAATACGCATGATAAAATCTCCTTATATTTGTTCTGTGAAATAAGGCGCGACAGAATATGCCGCGCCTTGTAGGTTTTCTTATTTGCCGTAGTTGGCTTCAAAGTTCTTCAGGAATTCGACGAGGGCTTCCACGCCTTCCTTGGGCATGGCGTTGTAGATGGAAGCGCGCAGGCCGCCGACGGACTTGTGGCCCTTGAGGTTGTCATAGCCGGCTGCCTTGGTAGCGGCGACGACTTCCTTGTCGAGATCGGCAGACCCGGTCACGAACGGGATGTTCATGAGGGAACGGAACTCAGGCTCGACGGTGCCCTTGAACATCTTGGAGGAATCCAGGAAGTCATAGAAGACCTTCGCCTTGTCGAGATTGCGCTTGTGCATCTCTTCGAGGCCGCCGATGGACTTGAGGTACTTGAAGACCTTGCCGCAGCAGTAGATCGCCCAGCAGTTCGGGGTGTTGTACATGGAGCCGGCGCCTGCATGCGTGCTGTACTGCAGGTAGATGGGCAGATCCTTCAGATCGTCACGGATCAGATCCTCACGGACGATGACGACAACCATGCCGGCGGGGCCGACGTTCTTCTGCACGCCCGCGTAGATCATGCCGTAATCGGACACGTTGCAGGGCTTGGACAGGAACATGGAGGACTGGTCGGAAACAAGCACATGGCCCTTGGTGTTGGGCAGCTTGTTCCACGTCACGCCGTGGATCGTCTCGTTCTCGCAGATGTAGACGTAATCGGTGTCTTCGGGGATATCCAGATCGGAGCAGTCGGGAACATAGGTATAGTTCTTGTCCTTGCTGGAAGCGGCGACGATGACCTCGCCGACCTTCTTGGCTTCCGCGATGGCCTTCTTGGACCATGCGCCGGTCTCGATGTAGACGGCCTTGCCGTTCTTCATGAGGTTCATGGGGATCATGGAGAACTGGAGCGTTGCGCCGCCCTGAATGAACAGGACCTTATAGTTGTCGGGAATGCCCATGAGGTCGCGCAGATCCTGCTCGGCCTCGTCGATGATCTGCTGGAAAACAGGGGAACGGTGGCTCATTTCCATGACGCACATGCCGCTGCCGCGGTAGTTCATCATCTCGTCGCGGATCTCCTCCAGCACGGGTTCCGGCATCATTGCGGGGCCGGCGGAGAAATTGAATGTACGACCATATTTCATGACTCTTTGCCTCCTGAACGTTGTGTTGTTGTTGAATGGAGTTGTTTCCTGATTCCAAGTATATACCTTCCGCATCAAAGAATCAACCCATTTCTCAAAAAAATTTATCGAAACTCACAAATTTTTAGCAAGCTGCATAAAAAGCCGGACGTTTCCCCCAAAAAACGGGAAAACGCCCGGAAAACGACAAGATTCAGAACCCCTTATATTTCTTTCTCGTAGCCAGACCGCCGCGGATATGGCGTTCGGCTCTGTTCTGGTCGAGGATCTCCCGCACAGAAAGATACAGCGCGCGGTTTGCCAACGGCAGCCGCTCAGAAAGATCTTTATGCACAGTCGATTTGGAAAGTCCGAAGTGCTTTGCCGCCTGCCGAATGGTGGCGCGGTTTTCGATGATGTACACAGCCAGTTCCCTGGCTCTGGTGAGTAAGTCCTCTGTCATACGGGCACCTCCAGGCTGTGTATGCTATTGGAGTATATGCCTGCGGGCAGAGACGTATGAATCCGGTATCCGCAATCTGCCGCTTATACGATCTGAAGAATATCCCCCTTGAGATACAGCGACTGTTCGGAGGCGAGGCTGGCTGGGTGGTCCCGGGACTGAATGAGCGTTTCAAGCAGTCTTGCGTCGCGGCCTGCGTCCTGCGCGGCCTCACGAAGCATTTTGAGAAACAGTTCCGGCGTCATGAACTGGCTGCATGAGCAGGAGACAAGATATCCGCCGGGCTTTACAAGCTTCATACACTGCAAATTGAGTTCCTTATAGCCGCGATAGGCATTTTCCAGCGCCTTGCGGCTTTTGGCAAACGCGGGCGGGTCGCAGACAACGAGACCATACTGCCTCCCCTCCCGCACATACTGCCGTGCAAGATCAAAGACGTTGGCGCAAGTGGTCGTGACGATATCCTGCACCCCGTTAAGCGCCGCGTTGCGCCGCACAAGCGCCAGCGCATCCTCGGACACATCGACTGCCTCAACGCTTTTCGCACCATAAAGCGCCGCGTGGATAGAGAATCCGCCCGTGCAGCAGCAAAGATCAAGCACGTCCTGTCCGGGTGCGTAGGGCTTTAACCGTCCACGGTTTTCCTGCTGATCGAGAAAATGCCCGGTCTTCTGGCCGTTTGCGATCGAAACGAGCATATCCGCGTCGTGTTCCCGGATCACAAGTTCCTCCGGAACCGCGCCGTAAACGCACGCTTTGATCTGCGGCAGGCCTTCTTTTTCGCGCACAGGCAGATCGTCGCGCTCATAAATGCCGCGCGGAGCGAACAGTTCTGCCAGAATCGAAATCAGTTCCGGCTTCCACCGCTCCAGTCCCAGGCAGGCGATCTGGAAGGATAAGCAGTCCGCAAATTTATCGACCGTCAGCCCCGGCAGTCCGTCGGACTCGCCGAAGACGACGCGGCAGGAATCGGAAAAGCCCAGCGCCTGCCGCGCGCGCCACGCCGCTTCGATCCGGCGGACAAAAAACGCGCGATCGATCGGTTCATCTTCATCCCGTGTCAGAACGCGGACGGCCAGCCGGGAGGCGGAATTGAAAAAACCGCGCGCGGCAAAGCGCTGGCGGCTGTCCAGCACGTCAACGACACAGCCGTCCGTGCAGATATCGTCCGCCCAGTCGAGTTCATTGTCATAGATCAGACGCTGCCCCTTCAGAACGCCGGCTTCCTCGCCGCGCCGCAGGCAGACCTTCGGATATTCCATAATTTATACCTCCAGCGTATAGCGCTCACAGGCGTTGATAATCGTCGTGTCCCCGCGCCGGAGCATGCGGGCAATGTCGCGGCCATACTCCATATGCACATGACCATGGATGAAATAGCGTGGCTTATACCGGTCGAGCAGCGGCAAAAACGCCTCGAAGCCCATATGCGCGTAATCGTCCCCGTCGCCGACGCCCCGTACCGGGGCGTGCGCCACCACGATGTCCACGCCGCCTGCCCGGCGGATCTTCCAGCCGAGCTTCCAGATGCGGTTTTTCATCTCGCGCTCGGAATATTGATTCTTGCCGCCCGAATACAGGCGGCTTCCGCCCAGCCCCGCAATGCGCAGGCCGTTGAACACGACCAGCTTATCTTCAATGCAGTCGCAGCCCTCCGGCGGACGCCTGTCATAATTGCCGTCGTGGTTGCCGCGCACATAATAAAGCGGCGCGCGGCCAAGCGTAGCCAGAAATGACAGATACTCCGCCTTCAAATCGCCGCAGGAGAGCATGAGGTCGTACTCGCTCAGCCGTCCCGGCTGGTAATAGTCCCAAAGATAGGGGCTTTCTTTATCGGCAAGCAGCAGAAGCTTCAAAGCAGCGGCCCCCTTTTCTCCGGCTGGAGCGTCTCGCGGTACAATCCCAGCAGACGCACCATCGGCTTTGCCATCGGCAGCAGATCGTCATACTGCGGGATGCTGCCGCGCACATTGGCGCACAGCCAGTCCATATGCAGAATTTCCTCCGGCGGGAGCCAACGATCGCCGTTGTTTCGCACGGTGCCTGTCTGGTCGGTGATGTGCCGGTGGAAGGGCGCAAGTTCGCCGTGAATCAGCGCAGCGCGCAGAATCTGCACCAGTTCGCGCGGGCCGTCCGGCAGCGCTTCCATCATCCGCACGTCCACCGCAGCGTTTGCAAAGCCCCACCAGTAATTAACCGCCGCTGCGGCGCTCAACTCGTCCCAGCCGCCGCGCAGGATGCTGCGCGCCAGCCGGATATAGACCTCGCCCCAGTTCCACACCGGAAGCGCGGTGCAGACAGGCCCTGCCTCCTGCGCCAGACACAGACCGCGCCAGTCCGGGCTGTCGCCCGTCCCTGGCAGGTCGCGTGCGCAGATCATACGCAGCCCTTCCTGCGCAAGACGCGCAGCAGGCGAAGATTCACAGCACGACCAGCGCAGTTCAATCCAAGCGCGCGGATTTGTCAGCTGCGCACCGAGAGCAAAGGCGTTGATTGCCGCAGGCGTCCCGAAAATCGGTCCGTCGGCCACATAGCCAATGCGGTCGTCCACCGCCAGCGCACCGGCGATCACGCCGAGCAGGAATTTCGCCTCATAAATGCGGCTGTAATAGGTCCGGACGCCTGGGTACGGCATATCGACCGAGCAGTTGAGAAATCGGATCCCCGGGTATTTGGGCGCAAGTTTGCGGCAGGCGAAGATCAGCGGCACAGTCGTCGTGAAAATGACCTGTGCACCGTCTGAAACGGCCTGCTCCAGTGCGTCCTCGGCGCAGGGATAGTCCTCTGCAAGATAGGACCTGACCAAGACGGTGTCGCCGAGTGCCTGCTCCAGCTGCTGCCGTCCCTTGTCGTGCTCCCGGATCCACGGGCTTTTCTCCGGTGCACATTCATGCACAAACGCCGCGCGGAGCGTCCCGCCGGGGATCATCCGCCCAGCAAGCAGGCCCAGCAGGCCGGAGCCGGACGCTTCCGGCTCTGCATCGGTCTGCATTTCAATCTTTCCGCCCCGCGCGTAGGCGGTCAACTCCGTCCAGACCGCGCGGATGGATTTTTCCAGTTCCGCAGGCCCCAGTACGCGCAGATCGCCCAGCGTATAGGTGTGCAGCCACACCAGCAGTGCCTCCGCCGTCGTGACCGGCGGCTCCTGGCTGAGTTTGTAGTAGGCCGTGCGGAAGGTATAGAACGCGGTCAGAAACGCGCGTTTTTCCCGCTCTGACCAGACATGGTCGGCATCGAAGCCCAGCGCGGCCTGCAGCTTGGGATAGTCGCCGACACGGTTGAAATGCACCTGATACAGGCCGCAGAGCCCATAAAAGTGCAGAAATTCATAATAGACCCGCACTGCCGGGTCGTCGGAATAGACCGGCAGGACGCGCGTGACATAGGCACGGATGGTCGGCGCGTCAAAGCTTTTGAGGACACTCACGCGCTTGTTGCCCTCCTGCACATAGAAGCTTCCCATGTATTCAAAGCACCGGATGGGATCCGTGATGCCGGTGTCGCCCAGATGCGCCTCGCAGAGTGCGACCCACTTTCCCGCGAACTCCGTTCCAAGGTCCAGCAGCGGCATAAAATTCGCGGCAAACGCCGCCTGCCGCCCTGCCGTATTCGTGCCGATGATCTGCGCAATGGGGATATCCAGAACGCCGAGATCCACACGGCCGGCCACCGCGCAGTCGCGCAGCCGTTCCTCCAGCACCTGCGGATACGGATAGCGTCCGCGGTGCACACACTCGCGGTAGCATTTCTGTCCGGCCTTAAGCGCCTGCCGGAACTGCTGAATCGCTTCCTGTCTGCTCATATCAAGCACCTCCCTCTTTGGTTTTCGCCCCTATTTTCCTACGGCATATGAAAAAAGTCAATCAGATTTTCCGCTGCCCGCTATCCGGCCAAAACAGATTTCACGACATTGATGACTCCCGCGCGTACCATTATCAGAATTGGGCTCAGCTTTGTTTTGCGCAGCAGCAGCAAGCAGCCTGCAAAAAGCAGCAGCATCGTCCAATTTGTCTCGGCAAGCGTCACCGGCCCCCCATCCCAGAAAGCATTTACCAGAAGCAGCACACCGGGGAGCCCAGCAAGCTTTGTGCCGACGAAGGTCGCCGCGTTCACCGCGATCGGACCGGGCGTCATTTCCGCAATGGTCACAAGATCTGCAAATTCCTGTACGCTCAGCCAGCCGTTCCGGGCAACAAGCTGCTCCTGAAGAAGCGGCATCGCCGCGTAGCCGCCGCCGAAGCTGAACAGGCCGATCTGCAGAAAACTCAGAAAAAGTTGCAGTGTGATCATCTCCGGTTCCTCCTGCGTGCAAGCAGCGTCCGGACAATACTGAGCACAATACAACAGAGAATAATGCAAACGACGTTCACATGGAAAAATCAGGCATCCAGAAACGCACCAAGCATGATTCCTATCGACACGGTATTTTTCTGCCGGACGGCATCCGTCCCCATATCCCACACCACAGACGCGATGACCGCACCAACGCCTGCCTGCATACCAGCCAGCAGCTGCGAAAGCAGGAGATTGCTGCGGAAACGCTCATATAAGAACGAAAGGACTGTAAGGATGAGAAACGGCGGAAGAATCGTTGCGATAATTGCAACCAGTGCGCCAGAGATCCCCGCAAGCTTATACCCTACGACGATCACACCGTTCACGGCAATCGCTCCCGGCGCGGACTGCGCAATGCGATCAAATCCAGCATTTCATCCTCTTCGATCCAATGGTATTCATCCACAAACTTCTTTTTCATGAGCGAGACAATCACATATCCGCCGCCAAACGGGAATGCGCTGAGATACAGCGTGGAGAAAAACAGCGTCCATAAGGCAGATTTCTTTTTCATGAAATCCCCTCCCGCCAAGAGTATACCGCATTTCGACGCATAATGAAAACATTATTTGCAATCCATAGAAAGAACGCGTTCAAAAGCACCTGGCATGGCACCGAATCACCTGCGTGCGGCCAAATCCCCGCGGACTTCCTGCGGCTCTCATTTTCATGCAAAACAAAAAAGCCATTCCTTTCGGAATGACTTTTTGTTTTGGCGGAGATACGACTGTCAGCTATTATCGGTTCGTGATATCGCACGTTTTTACCTGGTCATTTCTGTATGTGGAAAAGAAGCGTCTGTTACGCGTATCGGACAACAGCATGATCGCTTTTATTGTCTCATCTTCTTTTTAATCCGATTAGCCCGAACTGCTTATTCTTCTTCCGGGAAAACAACGGCAACCTTGCCGCACTTGCCGCTGGCCATCAGTGCGTAAGCCTCGTCTGCGCGCTCAAGCGGGAACTCATCGGCGATGAGGTCTCCCGGATGGATACCCCAGCGAACCAGATGCTCAACCAGTTCCATCATCCTCCAGGTTGAGGTGACCCATGAGCCGTAGACGGTTTTCTGTGCGTGCATCATGTCCGGGCTGGGATTGATGGTCAGAGAGTTCCCCTCGCCGACAAGAACGACTCTCCCCCAGTCCCTGGTGGCACGAATTGCGGTCTGACGGCCTGCATCAGATGCAGAGCAGTCGATGGCACGTTCGACACCGTGTCCGCCGGTCAGTGCGCGGATTTCTTCCACCGCGTTATCGGACGGGCGGACGATATGATCAACAAGACCCATGTCCTGCACCATTTTAATGCGGTATTCGTTCATTTCTACACCAATCAGTTTCTCCGCGCCCATTGCCCTGCAGAGCATCAATGCGGCCATACCAACTGGACCGAGACCGACAACCATCACCTCTGACGCCGATTTTTTCGATGGTCTCATAGACAGTGCCGAAACCGCAGGAGACAGAGGCTCCATCTTTATAAGTCAACTCGTCTGGAAGCGCAATTAAGTCCTTTTCGTCACAGAGTATATAGGGGGCCATACCGCCGTTTCTTTGCCAACCATATGCCTGACGGTTTTTGCTGGTGCAGGCGATGGCGTAACCCATGCGGCAGTTGTAGCACACACCACAGCCGGAGATACTGCCGCTGGGGCTGCTCTGCGTATTATCGACCATTACATTGACAATCTTTGAGGCTCAAATATGGAAGATAAATTCTATCCTTGCAGCGATTGCGGCTGACGGCAGTTACGGCACCGGGTGAGGATGCTTATTCCCGGCACCTGCTGCTGACAACTTACGCGCATCAGACCGTGCGTGTCGATGCTGACATTGTGATTCCCCCCGGCGGTATGGTCATGATCACAAGCCCTCATGGGGTCGCGGGGGCAGTTAAAGTGCGTAAACTGCTCCCGGATGGAACACTCCGCTGCAAGCCGCATAAGAAAAAGGACAAAGTTTGATCCCACACGCAAGATGGCCGCGTGTGGGATTTTTTAACCTCATTTTTCACTTTTCAAAAATAGCGAAAACACTTGAAACTTCAGGAAAAATATTTTTATCGAAACTCAAAAAGCAAACGAAAAAGTTCTGAAAACACTTAGCGGAAATATGTGGAATAGGACGATAGAATAGACTTTTTCAAAAATCCCATCGCCCTCGCCTATGGCGGAGAACCTCGCCCAAATCAAAATGCTCTGGGAGGGCGCATATTACGGCATCCTTGCCTCGGTGATCGGCGCAGCGCCGGGCTATGTCTGCTGCATCTTCGTCGGCGCGGCACAGACAGACACCTTGCAGCCATCCCGCTGTGTGCCATTTCCAGGATGCGCATTGCGGACTCCATTGAAACGGTAGAATAACATACCGCTTGACAAAACACATCCCGCAATATATAATAACGATACGTTATATATAACGCATTGTTATTATATAGGAATGGTGCTTATGCCGGCAGTCAGAAAAGTTTCAAAGGAACAAATTATCGACGCTGCGGTGGAGGTACTGCGTGACAACGGCTTTTCTGCCATCAATGCCCGCAGCGTCGCCAAAAAACTGGGCTGTTCCACGCAGCCGATCTACTTTTCGTTCAAGAACATGGACGAACTGAAAACCGCTTTGACAGAACGTGCGATCGAACTGCACACGCAGCGTGTGCGGGATTCTCTGCGCGCCCACGAAGGAAATGACAGCCGCTACAGCAGCTACGGCATGGGCTTCGTCAAATTCGCTGCCGAGGAAAAGCAGCTGTTCCGCTGGCTCTATCTGGAGGGCGAACAGCCAGGGGCCTATCAGAGTGACATTCTGACGCAGGAGGTCATCGGCGTGATCGTCGATGAATTTGGATACGCAGAGGATGTTGCCCGCCGCTTTCATCAGGATATGATCTACTTTACCTACGGACTAGCGATTCTCGCCAATACGGATCACCTGCACCTGACGGAGGCAGAGCTGCGTGAGGCGTTCCGCCGGGAGTTCCGCGCGCTGATCTCCATTTATGGGAAGCCTGCAAAGCTGCCTGAATTTGCTGTGAAAGCCGGCGTTGTTTTATGAATCTGAAAGTGTCCTTTTCGTGGATCGGGCTTGTGATCTTTGCGCTGCCCATGCTAATCAACATCGCCTATGTCATGTTTCCGCCAGTCGGAAAAGCGGAACAGACCGCAGCGGTCACGCATTGGATTGAAATCGTCGAACAGATCAGCCGCATCGCCTATCTGTTTGCAGTTATGCTGCTCGTGAGCCGGGATGCGTGCAGCTTTCAGAGCGGCTGGCTTTATCTTGCGGCTGCTTTCCTGATTTTGTACTACGCCGTGTGGTTCCGCTATTTTATGGGTGGCCGAGAAATCTCCCTGCTGAACTGTTCGTTCCTCTTTGTCCCGATGCCGCTGGCGGTGTTTCCTGTGCTGTATTATCTGTGCGCCGCTATCTGGCTGCATAACCTTCCGGCTGCAATCATAATGGTGATTTTTGGCGCGGCGCATCTCACTGTGTCACTCCAATCCTTTCGCTGATGCTTGTTATGCGCTGCTTTCAACAAAATTTTTCAACAGGTCTTGACAAGTAATCAATCGGTAACTATACTATGAGTTACCGATTGGTTACTTTGATAAGGAGAAAAAACATGGCTGAAAGCACAAAGGAACGGATCTTGGAAACGGCGCTGGAATTGTTTGCGCAGAACGGCTACCTTGGGACATCGATGAATGATATTGCGAGGCAGTTGGGCTTTACGAAAGCCGCCCTGTATAAGCACTATACCAGCAAACAGGAAATTTTAGATAAGATCGTGGAGCGAATGAACAAGATGGACTATGAACGTGCGGAAAGCTATGAAATGCCGGAGACGGAGCCGGACGGCTTTGCGGAGGCTTATCTGCACACGCCGATTTCAAAAATCCGCGCATACAGTATGGCGCAGTTTGATCATTGGACGAAGGAGCATTTTTCTTCAAATTTTCGGAAAATGCTGACATTGGAGCAATACCGTGATCCCAAGCTGGCGCAGCTCCATCACGACTATCTGGCCGGCGGGCCTCTGGAGTACATGGCCGCAATTTTTCGTAAGCTGACAGATACTGACGAAGCCGCCATGCAGCTGGCGCTGGAATTCTATGGGCCAATGTACCTCCTCTACAGCGTCTACGACGGTGCGCAGGATAAAGATTCCGTTGCTCCTTTGCTGGATGCACATATTGAGCAGTTCATTGCCAAGGTTGAATCCTGTTGCAGAAAGGACAGGGAGACGATATGAAGGAACGTGAAGAGAAAAAACAGTGGGTTTTATGCCCTTGGTGCGGCTCGAAAACGCGGCTGCAAATATTTCGGGAAACTGAGTTGAAAGACTTCCCTTTGTTCTGCCCAAAGTGCAGACACGAAAGCATCATCAACGCAAAGAATTTCACGATTGAGACGAAAGAAGCCAGACGCTAAGACGCAGTGCTGATCGCAAAGCCGATCACGCGCTGCGTCTCACTTTTTTGAGAGGAATGTTTCTATGAACGCAATTATTTACACCACCAATACCGGCAGCACAGAGCGTTATGCCAGGCTGCTGGCGCAGAAAACCGGACTTCCGGTATATTCTCTTGCGGAAGCGAAGAAACGGGTCTTTGCCGGAGCGGAGGTTATCTACCTTGGCTGGATCATGGCAGGCTCTGTCAAGGGCTATGCCGAGGCCGCAAAGCGTTACCGGGTACGCGCCGTCTGCGGTGTCGGCATGGGAAAAACTGGAACGCAAACGGACAGCACGCGGAAAAAGTCAGCGATGCCAGCCAACATTCCGCTGTTCACCCTGCAAGGAAACTTTGATGTGAAGAAGCTGCACGGCGTTTACCGCCTCATGATGGAGATCATGGTCAAAACAGCAGGCAAAGGTCTTGCTGAAAAGGAAGACCGCACACCGGAGGAGGACGATATGCTGGATATGATGCTCCACAGCGGTGAGCGGGTCAAGGAGGAAAGTCTAAGCGCTGTTCTCGATTGGTACAGCGCACAGCGATAAGAATGGGGGAATTTATCCTACGGCCTGCGTCAGCACACATGCCGTTGTGCTTTGCGACATGAACGGCAGGCAAATGCCGCTCTCACCCGCGCCGACCAGCAGCTCTGTGCCGCTCGGGCTGATCAGGAGGGGATACGTCTCACACAGATACATCGGGCCGTCCGTGACGCCGTAGTTATTGCCGCCCACAAGCGACAAGCTGAGCGTCACATAGCTCGGCCCGTCCGGAATGGTCTGAATCGTCCAGAAACCGCTCCACATCTCCTCAATGTCGTCACTGTCTTCATATACCCACTCCAGATCGACCGAGCCGCCCGTCTCATCCTCAAGATAGAAGCGCAGCGAGAAATAGGCATAGCGGCTGGTTTCCCCCACCATGGTTTCTGTGATCCAGCCCATGCCGTCACGCTGCGATCCGGCAAGACCGAGCGCTGTCATGCCGCTCCAGCCGTCGGCAAGCCACGCGGAAAACTCGGCCGGGGCGTTGTACCAGGCATATTCCGTAAAGTCAAACGAAAGATAGTCGCCGGCTTCCGATGTACACGGCGCAAGATAGCTCATCGCATCAAGCGAGGGATACCATTCGCAGGAGTTCCCGTTGTTGTCGGTGATAAAGACCTGCGTGTCGGCCTCATATGCAACGCCATCGAGATTCGCAAAGAGCAGCACCGGCTCGCCGCTCTCCGACCGGTAGAGCACCTCCGTGACCTCGTCGGTCTGTGTTTTTTCGTTCCACTGCACACGGTTGATCGCAACCGTCGCGTTCTCGTCGACCGGCACGATGCAGTACAGATGCCCCGCACCGCCGATAATATGCTCCTCGTCGATCTCGGCGATGAAGGGGTATTCGAGGAGCATGGCCTCATTGGTTTCCCACAGCCATGCGGGGAAGCCTACCTCGAAGCCCTCGTCAAACAGCCCGCCGACATAACCGAGATACGCCGCGCCAAACATGGTCATTGGAAAGTCGATCCTATCCCGCAGCCATCCAAGCGAGGTTTCTGCCTCCTGTGAAAACCCGTATTGTACCGGCTGTGTGTCTGACGCCTCGTCGCGTGACGTGCGATCACGCATATCATTTTGCAATGGAGCTTCCTCCGACTGCTTTTCAGGCGTTTTTTTGTCGGGTTTTGTAGGCATTTTTACCTTATCTGTACTTGTTCTCGATTCGTTAGGCTCTGTTTGCGTCTTCTGTACACAGGCGCAAAGCGACAGCAGCAGAACCAGTGCCAGCAACAGCGCGAGTATTTGTTTGGGTGTTGTTTTCATAGCCGCTCCTTTCAGAATTTTCCGCTTCGGCCGGAACCGCCGCCGCCGGATTCGCTGTAACTGCTTCCGCCGCTGGAGGAGCTGCGCTCGATCTTCCGGCTGGAGGTCGTCTTATGGGTAAAGCGATCTGTTTGCTCCGTAAGCCGGAGTCCCGCGGAGACGTAGGCATTCGCGGTTGCTTTTTTCGATACAGTGTCCATTTTCCGCCATATCACAGCGACGACCGCGGCTGCTGCCAGCAGGGAAAGACCGATCACGATAAGGAGCGGATAGAACAAGCTCGCCCGGACGGGCTTTCCTGCAGAAGCCTTTTCCAGATAGACGCTGCATTCTTTGACGTAATCCTCAAAGCCGCCGTACCAGTCGTTCTCACCGAAATTGTCGAGGAAGACCTTTTCCAGCTTCTGCTGACCATAGCTGTTGAACGCATACTCGCAGCGTGAGCCGTAGCAGAACATTGCCCAGTCGCGGTCATCCATGCTGAGCAGGAGCATGATCCCGTCGCGGTTCGGTCCTTCGCCCATGGTGCATTCATGGTAAATGGTGTAGGTCGCCTTATAGACGCCTTCAGAATGGAAGTCCCGATAGTCCTCCACGGTTACGATGTAGACGCCGACACCATACTTTTTGGAGACGCTTTCCGCCATCTTTTCCAGCAGCATATTTTCGTTTTCGCTGAGAAGTCCGGCCGCGTCCGTCACATAAGAAAGTTGTGCGCCTGTCTGCTCAGCCGCAGCTGCGCCCACGCAGAGCACAAGGCAGAACAGAAACACCAGCAGGAGACAGCGTATTCTTTTTTTCATGTCTCAGCCCTCCCTATCGCGCCAAAAGCAGCAGCGCGGTCACACTGATGGCGATAAGAGATGCCGCGATTGCCGCAAACAGGCCAATTACCCGTTTCGTGCTGACCGGAAGGTTGCCGACAAGCTTGCCGGTCTGACCGTTCATGGCAAAGAGGAAATCTTTTCCCTCCCACCTTGTGTTCAGGATCCAGACGGGAAGCAGTGCGTAATGCACCTTGCCGCGCTTCAAGTGGATATCCCGGCTCGTTTCATTGCAGGTGGTGTAGCCCGAAACCGTGCGTTCCAGTGCGCTCAGCAGCGAGCCCGCGCAGCGCGTGTCTGCCCGCTCCCGGCTGTCTTCGACGCTGACATCATATTTATCTGCCATAAATCCGGGCAGATACGCTGTGGAAAATGGCTTGAGCTCCGCGTAATCGTACGGTTCGATGGAGTCCATATAATCGTCCGGCATTTTACTGGATGCATCCACCGGGATCTTTTCAAAGCAAAGCAAACCGGAGCGGCTCACATCGTAGTGTCTTGTCTCCGTGATCTCATAGTCTCCTGAGGTGTAGGTATGTACCTGCGTAGCATGGAATTGCGCACTTCCGCTGGCCTCGCCGTCGTACATCCAGAAAGGTACATACACACCCTTGATCTCCTCCAGATGGTTGGCTTTGGAGAAGGTCGATGGCAGCAGAGGCTTTTTGAGATAGTGCCTCTTCAATGCCTTGATGGCATCCTCCTTGCTCAGCTTGAAGGGCAGCACAAAATCGGGCTTCAAAATGCCGCTGAACTGTCCCGGAAGCACCGACGGGTTTCCACAGTATGGGCAGGATGTGGCTGCAGTCGTTGCGTCGCAGAGCAGTTCCGCACCGCACGATGGGCAGCAGTAGGCTTTCATGTCGGCCGCGTCCGCGCCCCAGTCCTCGCTCAGGCCGGAAGCATCCCAGTCAGAGCCGTCTGCAGCAGTCTGCTGTTCTTCCACTTCAGCAGTTTTTTGAGCCGCTTCCGTTTCTCCCTGCTTCTGCGCCGCTTCCGCTGCTTTCGCTTCTTTTTCCGCATAGAGCGCCTCAATTTCTGCGATATCGAAGCTCGAGCCACAGTAATCGCACTCCAGCCTGCCGGATTCTCCTACAAAATGGAGCGGTCCCGTACAGGCGGGACATTGATAATTTGTGATTTGTGTTGCCATGTTCTTTCCTCGTTTCCTGTGTCGGCGCCTGACGGCACTGTAGTCCTACTCTCTGTGGTAAGTCAGCCCACTGCCCAATATGACCTCGTTTTGCGTATCGTACAGGACGTGCAGATCCGCCGCCGCATGATCGCTGTTTCCCAGCACGATCTCCTGCAGGTGTTCCGCCACGTCCTCACTGTATTCTCCGCCGAAATACGGCGTCTGAAACGCGGACTCGACGCACAGCTCCCAGCCATTCCACTTCTGCTCCGTTTCGTCGAACCACAGCTCCGCCGCACGCAACTCGCTCCCGTCTGCATCCGTGGAAAACACATATTTTTGCAGACCATCCTCGGAGATCCACGTGCCCTCGAGCAGCGCAAAAACATCGCGTGTCTGCTCATGCTCGGCGCTCTCCCGCTCTGCCTGTGCCTGCCGCTCCGCGTCGCTGTAATACCGCGCCTCGTCGCCCATCGTCATCATACCGTAGTCCAGCCAGAACGTATCCGCCAGCCACGCAAACTGCGGAGAGTCCAGATAGCGCAGATGATAGACCGTATCGTGGTCTTTATCCTCAATCGTGAGTCCGCTGATTTGTTCTGCAAAATCCGCCTGAACTGTCAGAACGCCGTTTTGAAAGGAATATTCAAACTGATCTCCCAGATCTTCAAAATTCGCGTCGTAGCAGCGGATGGGCGTGTCCTTGAACTGCCCGCCGCGGTAATAGAGCTTCATGACCCCCGGGCTGTAAACGGTTTTTTTAATGTGGAAGTCGTCAAAAAGAACCGCTGTCTCCGGGTACTGATAAGTGCGCACGTCAGCACCGCCGCAGGCGGTCAGACCGAACAGCCCCATCCATAGACCTGCCATGATGAGGAACGCCTTGAGCCTCACAGCATCCCCTCCGTTTCTCCGCAAATAGCCGGATTCTCCCGCTCCAAATTGGGGCGGGAGCCGGTTTTCGTGCAAATTTTCAGAAGGACGCTGCCCTTACTGGAACGTCATGTTGTTGAGAATGATGTCGGGCATCGTTCCCGGGACGCAGTCCATATTCCGAAGCCCGATGGAAAGGGCGCGGTTGTCGTCAAGCTGCGCGATATACTGGATCCAATCGTAGCCGATGCGCTTATAGGTGCGGCCTTTGAAGGTGATGCCGCCGATCACGCGGTCCTCGATATCCTGATAGTTTTCGAATTTGTCCTTGGAGGAATCAAATTTTTCAACGTTCTCCCTTACCTCAAACTGGATGGCACCTGCACCAAACGCTGTGGGATCGTCGTTTTCCACCAGGCAGCGCCCACTATCATCGAACGACCAGCCGGATACCGGGATCTTCGTCATGATCTTGACCTTCACATCGTCTTTTGCAAACTGGGCGATTTCCACGGAGAAGTCCTTCATCTCGGCGTTTGCAGACGCTGCCTTGTTCGCCTCGGCGGCCTCGGCCTTCACGATGTCCAGATACTTTTCTATGGCTTCTGTGCCGGAGAAGCCGCTGGTGTTGTACGCACTCACCGTATAAACGCCCGACTCGTTCTCCTTGAAATTGACGTAGATGAAATGGGAGTCGTCGTCCTCAGAGATCCATTTGTAGTAGCGGTAGTTTGCCTTCATGTGGTCGCTGTACTCTTCCTTGACGAACTGACCTTCCACGCCGAAGTAAGCAACAATATCATCGTAAGTTGCATCGAAAATATTCTTGTTGACCTCGTTCATCCAGACGTAGCCCTTCTGCACCTGCTCCTCCGTCACGATGCCGTCTCCGCCGGAGGCCGCAGCGTCCGGCGAGGTGGGCTGGGAGCCTTCTGTCGGAGCAGCTTCTTCCGAAGCATTTTCTCCGATGGCATCCGGCATGGACTTGCCTGCGTCAATCAGAGGCAGATACCAGTCGGTATAGCGGTAGGGATATGTATCTTCCTCCATGTCATCCCAGTAGAGTCCCCACGGGCGCAGATAGATGTCGTAGTGGAACTCGTCATCGCCATCTTCATAGTCGCCGCTGATCCAGATCATGTCGTCATAGTCCAACAGCGCGGGATCAACGATCCAGTCCGCATGCTCCAGGGCCACGTTTGTGAACCAGCCGCCCTCGGACATCACTGTGCCGTGCTCGCCGGTTCCGGCTTCGCTCAGACTGACCTGCGCGGAAGCCATGGGTTCGGACCTCGTGTAGTCCTCGTCCCAAAGCGTGATCGTGCCAGTGTAGTCCGTACCGATGTCAATGACGCCGCAGACATCCCACCATTTTCCCTCCATGCTCTCGTAGTAGCCATAACAGCCGCTCATCTTCCACCAGCCGTACCATTCGCCGTTCCACCAGTCGAGCAGTGCATCGCCAGTCTCGGCTGGATCGGAGGTCAGCGTGCTGTCAACGGGCGGTTCACCGCCGGTCGTATCAGCTGCGGGAGTCTCACGATTCAGTGAGGATGGGTCAATGGTGATCTTGCCGCTTTTCTTGCCGAGGAACTGCTCGAAGGTTGCCTCGACTGGACTGGTCGTGTCCTGAAGCAGATATGCTGTCCGGACTTCCACCGTTGCGCCCGGAGCGACGTCTGTAAACTGGCCTTCTATCACGGTTTCAAAGGTGTCGTAGTCGGCAAAGACGGTTGCAGCTTCCAGTTCTACGCCGTTTTGCATGAGCGTTTCATCGACGCTCCAAAGATACGACGCATTCTCCTTGCCGTTGTTTGTGAAGTCCAGTGTCAGAACGATCGCGTCATTTCCGTCCGAATCTTCCATGATGCACGCGCCCTTGTAGAGCAGCTCATAGTCACCGAGCTTGATCAGATTGGAGTCTGCTGTCTTTTCCTTACCGCAGGCGGTGAGGCTGAACAGCATCAGCACTGCAAGAAGCAGGCATAGAAGCTTGGTCTTCGTCTGTTTCATAATTCCCTCCCAATATCCTTCAGGGATGCACAAATCTGCCGATCAACAGAAAAAACATATCATTCCGGCAAAAACAGCGGTGCATCCCTGAGACATTTTGCTTTCCTTATTTCTTTTCGCGCTGGATAAGATTTCCATCCTTGTCGGTGAACTTGCCGCAAAGAATCTTGATAAAGTCAACAAGGTACCCGATGCCGAACAGACCTGCCGTCAGCGTATAAAGAATACCCGTGCCGATCTTGCCGACATAATAGCGGTGGACGCCAAGCCCGCCAAGGAAGAGGCAGAGCAGGAACGTTGTCAGCCAGTCCTTCGTTTCGACCGGAACCTCCGGCGCGACATAGTCCTCTACTTCCTCACCGTTCAAAATCTTCTTCACGGTTTCAGTCACGGTGTCGATATAGGCGCCACGCTCCGTTGCAAGGCCGACTGTCGCACCCTTGAGGCCCTTGCGCAATGCACTGTTCTTATCAACGCGCATACCACCAACCGACATCTTGGCCTCCGTAATGACTGGCTGGATCCGGATGTGTGTGCCGTCCTTGAGGAAAAGCCAGAGACCAACGTCCACATTCGGTTCTTTCTCGAACGAGATGCGTTGCCCGGGAATGCCGCCCTTGATCTGGAACGGCATCTGGAACGCTGCCCTGCGGGCATTGAGCTTCTCCATGATCTCCTCGAGTGTGGTGGAATAGGAAAGATCAAATTCACGGGGACTGGTCGCAAATGCGACGTCTTTCATGCTGCCGGTAAGGTTATCCATAGTTTTTCTCCTTTCTAAAAGTCCGATGGGTGGTTGATACATATTGTGCTTCTATGTGGTTTATTTTTTCGTAAAAGTGCCGCTGATGCCGTAGCCGGAGTTCTCATTCATGGTAAGGCTGCTGCCATCCACAGAGAACGTGTAAGTAGACGGTTCACTCCATGCCTCCAGCGTCACCGTGAGCTGGTCGCCGTCAATGGTATAGGTGCCGTTCTGCTTCATGTACGCATTCTCCATGGTGCATTTGCCTTTTCCGTTGAACGTCCATGTGATCACACCGTCTTCTCCGAGATCAGCAGACCATGTTCCGGCCAGCGCATCCTTACTGCCGCAGGCGGCAAGCGTCAGGAGCGCAGCTGCAATCAGGAGTAATGCTACATACTTTCTCATTTTTAAGTCCTTCTTTCTAAATCGTCGTTTAATGGATGGTTCAGCCGTTCACCGCGCCGCCGCAGTATTCACAGCAGCCGCTTGCATCCGGCGTGGTGGTTGCGCCGCAGTAGGGGCAGGTAACTGCCGCTTTGGGTGCGGCGGCCTGCTCGATCTTCTCACGCACATCTTTGCGTACCTGCGTCAGTGCCTGACGGATCTCCTCGCCGAGCTTTTTGCAGTTGCGGTACTCGACGTTGGTTTCGGGGTTGCATCTTGCCGGCATACCCGGGCGTGCCGAGGGCGGCGGCGTAATGTCTATAGAGCTGGAGTTGACCTGAAAGCGCATTTCGTTGAAGTAGGGGTTGTTGACGAATATGGTGATGTAGAAATCATAGGAGTATTCATAGCGCGGCGGATTGTAGCTGACCTCTTTGCCGTCTTTGTCCTCGCGCTTGAGTTCCGAACGGCTCTCGTCAATATCAAGATTGCAGCCGGTCACGTCTGCAAAGTCCAGAACATCCGGGTTGGCCTCCACGAGATTTCTGGCCCGTGTCACCATGAATTTCCCCGCATCCTCGTCCAGAAGCACTTTGGTGTCCGTGCCAAGCGTTCTGGTCGTATGGAATGCCGCGACCTTTTCCTGATTCTCCTCCCGGTAGGTAAGCTGTGCCCTGATTTCTTCGACGGTGCTGTTGCGCCGGTCGGAGAACCACGGGGAAAGTTTTTTGGCACAGTTTTTGCAGAGATTCCCGTTTTCCAGCTTGCGGTTGCCAAGTAAGCCGATCTTTTCCCCGCAAATATCGCAATATTTCTTATCGAACAGTCCCATATATGTACCAATCTCCTTTGTATCTGTTTCTCAAACTATGCGGCGTACTGTGCATCTGCCTTGGAATTGAGCACCGCGCCGTAGATGTACAAGGCCGGGACGGCCACGCCCGTCAGAACGCTTGTGACGTTAAACTCGCCGCCGTTGACCAGATTCATCACGATGCTCAAGACGCTGAATACAGCCACGATTGCGCCCCATACGATGAGTCCGCCTGCTTTTTCGCTGCGCTTGCTGTGCTTGACGCCTTTGATTCCGGCGATCAGCTGGCAAATCCCTCCGATCAGTGTCAGAAACAGCGCTGCCCAGTAGGCAAATGTCAGACCAGATGCTGCGCCGAGTCCTGCCGCCAGCGCACCCAGTCCGCCGACAAACACACCCGCTATGATGGAAAATACAGCGGCAATGATCATCAGAATGCCAGTGACCTTCAAAAACTTGTGTCCATTCATAATAAATCCTCCTCGCTTCCTTGTTGTTTGCTTTTTTATTCCGCAGGGCATCTGGCTCCGCACTCTGCGCAAAATACGCTACTGCCATTCGGCATCCCGCACTCCGGACATTTCCATCCGCCGTCCGGCGCAGGTCTTGAGAAAATCCCGGCCTCTGTTTCCTCGGCAAACGCTACCAGGAGGGTAAAGATGCTCTGTGCGCTCTCGCCGCAGTAGTTGTTTGTGAAACCCTCGCTGCCGTCTTGCCATGTCGCGGAGATGCAGCTATTCTCCGCGCCGTCCGGGCTGGCGCTGGGGTGGTAAACCGGAAGCTCCAGTGCGCGAAGCTCCTGTCCGATGCTGCTGAAATACGCCTGCGCCTTCTCCGGCTCGACGGCGATGTTCTGCCTGAAAATAGGCTTACCGTCGCCATCCTGATACCGGTAGGAGAAAAGCATCTGCTTCTCCGCTCGGGATGGCAGCGTCCGCTCATCGAGAAGGAAGCTGAAGCAGTCACGCGCAGACGAGGCGTTTTGCTCCCAGTAAATTCCGACCAACTCTGCTGTTTCGCGCACCTCACGCTGCTCTGTTTCAAGCTTGGATGCAGCATACGCTTCCTCGGCAATACCCAGAACCAAGGCCTCCAGCGCCTCCGCTTGACTGCCGCTGAGCGTTTGGGTCTTTTCCCCATCGTCGGTGCGCCAGACGATCCAGATTTTGCTGTCGGTCTCATCATAGCTCTCGTCAGACGGTTTTCTGTACTCTGGAAGCTCCGACTCTGCCAGCACATTCTGAAGCTCAAACCACTGTACCCATGTGAGCTGCCAGGGAATCGGGTTGGAAAATGCATCCATCCGGCTTTCTCTTATCTCGTCGTCGCCGGATTGGCTTGGGAACCAGCCGATCAGCAGCGGCATATCGTTCTCCTGATAAAATTTCAGTGAAAAGCTGCGATAGAAATTCCTGTGGTTCTGCCGCCACTCAAATTCCACCAGATCCTTGCCCGCGCTGTATGCATCCGGGTTTTCCATCCTGCCTCCGTCTTTGATCTGTGACGTTACAACAAGCCGATACAGTGAGCATCCTGTCAGCGCAAGCAGGGCAATTACCGAAACGGTAATCAGCGCAGCTTTCACTGCCGATTTCACGTCAGATCCCCGTCGTCAAACGGATCGCCGCACTCGGGGCAGAACTTCGGCGGATGTGCCGGATCAGACGGCTCCCAGCCGCACTTGTCGCATTTGTACTGCGGAACACCGGCCGGCTTGGGTTTGCCGCATTCGGCGCAGAACTTGCCCTTATTCACCGCACCGCAGCTGCACGTCCAGCCGTCTGCCTGTACTTCTGGCTTTTTTGTGCCGCATTCGGGGCAGAACTTTCCGGTTGCCGTCGCGCCGCACTGCGGGCATTTCCAGCTTCCTGCCGCTGGCTTCGGCTCCGGCTTTTTGCTGCCGCAGTTCGGGCAGAAATTGCCGGTGATACCGCTTTGTCCGCAGATGCACGTCCAACCGTTCGCGGGCGCTGCCGGTGCTGCGGGAGCGGGCTGCTGTGCTTGCTGCTGCGCACCCATCTGATAAAGGTTCTGTGCGTTCATACCGCCCATCTGGCCCGCCATATTCATGCCCATGAACGCCATCGCGGGGCCTGCGCCCTGATTGGACGCTGCCGCCTGCATCGCTGCCGCCTGCGCGCCGACCAGATGTGCAGCCGCTCTCGTCGGATCCATAAATGCCGCGTTGCGCTGCATTTCTTTCAGCATCTGCTCGTCTTCTTCGCTCGCCTTCACGCTGGATACGCCGAACGATACGATTTCAAGGCCGCGCAAGTTGCGCCACTTGCCAGACAGCACTTCATTCAGCGCGTCCGCCAGCTCCATCGTATGTCCGGGGAGCGCAGAATAGCGGATGCCCATGTCGGAGATTTTTGCAAACGCGGGCTGAAGCGCGGTAAGTAACTCGGTCTTGAGCTGTCCGTCCAGCCGGTCGCGGGTATAATCCTCACCCACATTGCCGCAGACGTTTGTGTAGAACAAAATCGGGTCGCAGATGCGGTAGCTGTACTCGCCGAAGCAGCGAATGGCAATGTCGATGTCAATGCCTGCCCGCTGGTCAACAACACGGAAGGGAACCGGCGACGGCGTGCCATACTTGTTGCCGATGAGCTCCTTGGTGTTAAAATAGTACACGCGCTGATCCTTGGGCGGCTCGCCGCCGAAGGTGAAGCGCTTTCCGATGTTCTTGAACGTGTCGAGGATACTGGTTCCCAACTCACCGGAGAAGATCGACGGCTCGGTCGAAGCATCATAGACAAACTCGCCCGGCTCGGCGCAGAGCTCCGTCACCTTGCCCTGATCGACGATGATCATACACTGTCCGTCGGCGATTGCCACGACGGAGCCGTTGGAGATGATGTTCTCGCTGCCCTTGTAGTTACTGCTGCGCCCGGAAACGCGGTGCAGGCCCTTGACCGCCATCACGTTCTCCGGAATGGATTCACAGTAAAAATACTCCTTCCACTGATCGGCCATCACACCGCCAGCCGCACCCAATGCTGCTTTTATGAGTCCCATTTTCTGATCTCCCTTTCTCTGTTTACTATGCCCACGGATCTTCCGCCGCAGGAATACGGATGCCGCTGAGAATACTGGAATATTCCCAGAGGAACCACTCGCCGGTCGAGGCTTTCTGCCGCAGCTTCATGGGCCGCGGCGAATCTGCACCCGCCGTTTTCAGGAACACGCGCAGATACCCCGGCTCGATATCCTGCGGCCTGGGGTCTGCCAGCACGTTAAGCCGGTATGGTGCGCGCGGCTGATAGCCGTTTTCCGGCGTCGCGCCTTCAAAATACGCAAGCGGCAGATAGGCTTTGCCGCGCAGACGGTCACGCAGGAACTGACAGTCATACGGCGTCATGGGCCGCGGGCCGCGCAGGAGATTCATTGCGGCAGTTCCGGCGTCCCTGTCCTTGTCAAACAGTGCCAGTGCGCACAGAAACAGGGCGCAGATGCGCTCCGGCTGTCTTCCGCCTGCCGCAAGCGTCTCAAATTCCTGCAGGCTTGCAGGGATGCTTTGTATTGTGACCTGCATATAAAACCCTCCTGTTTATGGATATGTCCGGAGCCATGTTTCCGTATTTCCGGATTTGGTATAGTCATGGCCGTTGGCAGCTTCCATCACATACCAGTATGCCCAGTGCTGCTCGTTCATGTCAGCAAAGACTCTTGGCAGCTCTTTCAGATGGGCGCGGATATACTCCTTGTCGGCATTGCGTTCGAGCAGACGGCAGGTAACTGCGGCGACTTCTGCTCTGGTAATGTTGTTGCCCGGCTTGAATGTTCCATCTGCATAGCCTGTGACCCAACCGCGAGTCGCCGCATAGGCGATGGACTTTGCCGCCCAATGAGAGGCAGGAACATCCGTGAAGGCCGCAGCTCCATCCGTCAGCTGCTCAAACCGGCAGCAGATCGCGGCAAATTCCGCACGCGTGATCGGCGCGTTTGGCCGGAACGTTCCGTTGCTGTAGCCGCGGACGATCCCGAACTGCTCCATGTAGCCGATGTAGTTTGCCGCCCAGTGCGCCGAGGTCACATCGGAGAAGGAGGCTGGATAGGATTTGTTTGCCTCCATCTGCTCGGTCAGCAGGCGGGCGAACATGGTGGTCACCTCTGCGCGGCTCATATTTTTGCCCGGGGCAAATCCGCCGCCCGGATAGCCCTTTAGGAACGCGAAATGGTCAGTCTTGTTGAGCGTCGCAGGCTTATATGCAGGCTCTGCCGCTGCGGCGTTCTCGGTGTAAAGGTTGATAAAGCCAAGCCCGCCCTGCGCATTGTCCGGGTTGACATGCACGCTGCCTTCCATAGCTTCAAATTTGTTGTAGCAATCCCAGCCGCCCGTCCACTTGTATTCCCGTGCGGCATCGCTCCATTTATACTGCGGTTGGAGGAACCAGCGGGTCTCATCATACGTCCAACCGCTTTGCTCATCGTTGGTTTCCACAACAAAGATGCCCTGATTGTCGGTTAGAGCGAAGAAATCGCTTCTGTCGATTTGAATGGTCATCACGCAGCCGAATGTTCCAGCTCCGTTCACAGATACTGTGCAGTTCTGTACATCCCAAAGGCCCGTGCCGCCGGCTTCATAACGGCCATACGACGGATCGCTGGGAAATGCATAGAAGCTGAAAGTCGTTTGCTTCGGTGCAGTATTTCCCCCCAACTCAACGACCTTGGTGATCGGGATCTGAAGCGTCACGATCCGGTCCTCGTCGTCCGGCTCAGGCTGCTCGGGCCGATTCGGCGGAAGAAAGTTGCTTCCCGGCGGCAGGGTCCCGGTGAAATCCTCTGCGGCCACCGCTGCGGCAAGGGACAGTGTAAGGATCAGGCAAAGGAAAATCGCAAGAATTCGTTTTCTCATCTGGAACCTCCTTCTGTTATTTCTTTGTCGAATACATACATGATGCGGCTTTCCGCGCAGGCAGCGAAAACCAGAGGGCTAAAGTGTGTCGATCACGCCCGCGAGGTAGGCCGGCGATACCGACGCATAGATAAAATTGTCGACCAACCGATCCTTCACCGCCTGACGCACATCGGCGGCAAGCAGTTCGTCCGCATTCTCATCCACCAGAAGCAGAACCTTGCAGACCCAACCAAGCTGCTTTACAGCACTGCAAAGCTTGAGCCGTTCGCTCAGCTTCCAGATGCCCTGCCGGATGACCTCCATCACCAACACATTGGCACGGCAGGTCCGGCACAGGGCAAGCGTTTCCTCCGGTTTTGAAGAACGGTAGACAAGAAAATCCGGGTCGCATCCCGAAAGTGATTGCATGACCGCTTCCGCCAGAAGTCCGCCTTTCATATCCAGCACGATCCTTCGCATCTGTGCTTTTCCACCGCCTTTCTCTTCTTTTGCATGTTCCATTTGTATTTTAGCCGTTATCACTCCCTTCTGCCCCCGCCGATTGGATAGGGTTTGCAATTATTTTTTGTTCAAAGGCTATCGTCCGGCTCGATTCTCTCGGCAAAGTGGGCAAAACTGTGTTGCCTTTTTCTGTCCGCATGATATACTATCCATACGAATGTGCAGAATTGGGAGGCATGCGGCATGAGCAAAGCGACAAAAAAGAGCCTTTTGTGTGCCTTGGCCGCGCTGGCACTCATTGCGCTTGCCATGTGGCTCCGATATGCAAGCCGGCATATTTTTCATTCTCCGGCTGTCAGCCACCTGCGAAGCGGGCTCTATGTGTTTTTGTTCAGCGTGTGGTGCTACTCCCTATGGATCCGCATCGTGCAGACGCAGGCACGGCGCTATCTGCTGGCGATTTCGGTACTGATGGTGCTGTGGATTCTTCTTCGCTCAATCAAATATTCCATTGAAAACACGGATGCAGAGCGCTGGCTGTGGTATTTCTACTATTTCCCGATGCTGTTCATCCCCATGCTGTCGGTCTTTGTTTCCCGGTCGCTGGGCAAGGGAGAGGATTTTCGGTTGCCGCGATGGACCAAGATTCTGTATCTTCCGACACTGCTGCTGCTCCTGCTCGTTCTGACCAATGATCTGCACCAGCAGGTGTTTTCCTTCCCGTCCGGCGTTTTATCGGACCGGGCGTATCGGTATGAGGGCGGCTATTTCTTCGTGCTGGGCTGGGAGGCCCTGTGCGCGGGGTTCGCGTTGCTTTCGATGGTGAAAAACTGCCGCATCCCGCGCAGCAGGAGAATTCGCTGGCTGCCGCTGGTTCCGCTTGCGCTTTCGCTGGCCTATGCTTATGCGTATGTCAAAAAGGTCCATTGGGTCTGGGTGCTTGCGGGCGATATGACGGTGTCGCAGTGCCTGATCTTTGCGAGCATCCTTGAATGCTGCATTCAATGCGGGCTGATTCAGTCCAACCTCGGATACGACGAACTTTTTGAGGCAACGAGTTTGCCCGTCCAGATTACGGATCCTGCATTTTGCTCCCAATATGTGTCTGCCGCCATGCAGGAGGCTTTGCCGCAAAGCGAGCTGCGGCAGATGCAGCAGGATACCGTCCATCTGGACGACGATACGCTTTTGAAGCGGCACAAGCTGCGCCGCGGCTGGGTGTTCTGGAAGGAGGACATTTCCGCGCTGAATCAGATCCGAACGGAGCTGGAGCTGGCAAGGGATGAGCTGCGCGATATCGGCGACGTTCTGGCGGCGGAGAATGCGCAGCACGCAAGATGGCTGCGGCTGACGGAGGAAAACCGCCTGTACGACATGATGGAGACGCAGACCGCCCGGCAGATTGCGATGCTGCGGGATCTGCTGGCTGAATTGCAGAAGACGGAAGATTCCGACAGAGTCAGACACCTGCTCGGACAGGCCATCATCATCGGGACCTACATCAAGCGGAGAAGCAACCTGATTTTTGTCGGCGTGCAGCGCGGCGCAATCAGCGTGCAGGAACTTCTGCTGTGCCTCAATGAATCTTCCGAGAATATCAGTGTCTATGGTGCCGACTGCAAGGCGATTGTCAAGGGGGAAGGCCAGCTTACCGTCGAGCAGGCAACGCAGGTCTACGACCTGTTTGAGGCGGTCGTGGAGACGGAACTGGAATCGCTGCGTGCGTTGCTGATCTCTATAGAGGTTGGTAAGTGGGTAGAGGTCGCTCTCTGTGTTTCAGCGGCGGAGCCGCTCTGCGGGCTGCGTGCGCGGTTTCCAGATCTGGAATGGGAGCAGGATGAGGACGGACTGCAATATGTGACGCGGAAGCTGGAAAGATCGAGGGGGTAAAGGCGTATGGACAGGATTAAGGAAAGCTTCGACAGTCTGCCCATCGCGGCCTGCTTCTTCGATAAAAACGGCGTGGTGCGGCTCATCAACCGCCGGATGCTTGCCATTGCAAACTGGCTGCGAAAAGGCGGCATACAGTCGCTTGCAGAGATGCAGAGCGCCCTGCACTCGCCGCCCGCAAACGTGTGCTGTTTGGATCTGCACCTTCGGATCTACCGCTTTCCGGACGGGAAGGCGCTGCGCTTTGCGCAGGAGCAGATCACAACAAAAGCGGGCGTCCGCTATACGCAGATCACTGCCGCAGACGTTACGGAGCTGATCCGGAAGCAGAACCAGCTGAAAGCGGAAAACGCGAAGCTGGCGGAGGCGAATGAGCGGCTTCGGCGGCTGCTTGTGCAGATGCCGGAGATCATTCGGGAAGAAGAAACGCTGGCAATGAAGCTGCGTGTGCATGATGACATCGGACACAGCATCCTCGCGGCGCGCCGTGTGCTGCTCCAGAACACGGACCAGAAGGAACTTCGTGCAAACGCGGCGCTGTGGGAACAGTCAATTTCAGTGCTTTATCGCTCCAGCCAGATAACGGCGCAATCCGAACCGCTGGAGGCGGCGAAAAAGCGAGCGGAAGAATTGGGCGTTAGCGTTCTGCTGACAGGGAATGAGCCGCAAAGGCAGTGGATACGCGCACTGAGCGCACTGGCGATCTGCGAATGTGCGGCGAACTGTGTCCGCCACGCAGATGGCACAGAATTGTATGTGTGTTTTTGGCAGAAGCCGGGCTGCATGGAGGTCGCCCTGACCAACAACGGTGCGGTGCCGAAGGAAAAGATCACAGAGGGCGGAGGCCTTTCCATGCTGCGTCAACGTATAGAAGAAGCAGGCGGCAAAATGGAGGTTTGGAGCAGCCCTCGCTTTAAGCTGATGCTCAGTCTGCCGGAACAGGAGGAAGCAGCACATGAGAGTGATGATCGTTGAAGACCAGACCATGATCCGCAGCCTGTTGGAAAGCTATTTTCACGCCGAAGACGGATACCAGATCACGGCGTCCATCCCCGGTGCAAAGCAGGCGGTTGAGGTGTGCCGGACAATCTCCGTCGATCTGATTTTGATGGATGTGCAAACGGAGAACCGCGAGAACGGCCTGACTGCCGTTCGTCAGATCAAAGCCATACAGCCGAAGAGCAAAATTATTGTTGTGACCTCGCTGATCGACTGCGCGGTTCTGGACGAGGCAAAGAGGGCCGGGGCTGACAGCCTGTGGTATAAGGACTCTACGCAGAAGCGTTTGATGGATGTTGTCCGGCAAACGATGGCGGGTGAACATATCTTCCCGGACACGCCTCCGACGGTTGAGATCGGCATGGCAAAAAGCACGGAATTTACAAAGACGGAATTGAAGGTTCTGCGGCATCTGCTGCGGGGCTTGTCTTACACGCGCATCGCGGCAGAGATGGGCTGCGAGATGTCGACGGTCAAATTCCATGTGTCAAATATGCTGCAAAAAACCGGGCTGGAAAACAAGCTTCAGCTTGCACTGGCGGTCAGCGACGCCAAGTTGATTGCCGATCTGGCGGAAGAATGATGGGATTTGATTTTCTGCTTGTGCAGCCACAGGCATTTATTGAAAAGAAGAAGCCACGTCTGAGCCGTTACACTTGGCAAGCAATGCCTGCGTTTATACAAACTTGACGAACAGGGAGATTTCCGATTTAAGCTATCCGAGTTAAGAGTGTTACCCTTGATTGACGATTTTGTATTGCCACTTTGCGAGAGAAGCGGCGACGTAGCGAACAGGAACATTGTGGTTATTTTATCGGGGTCAACATACGGGTATATGAGGTATTCTCTCGCAATGATGCCGGCTACGGAGAGGAGCAGTCGCTTGGCTATTTCGATACGCTGATGAAGAACTCCTATGAGGTGCTCTCTCCGCTGAACCGTCTGACAGCAGAGCGGGAAATGACGTCCCATTGCTTCCTGACGGCAGATGAGTGCGTGGAACAGACGACATTCGGCAACGTTACGATCACGGTCAATTTTGGCGCGCAGCCGTACACCTGTGCGGACGGAAGTGTCCTGCCGCAGTATGGCTTTACCGTTGTATCGCCGTCGCTGGAGGCGTTCTACGCAGTGCGCTATAACGGCGTGGACTATCCGGACGGCGCAATGTTCGTGCTCAGCACGGACGATGGGAGCGCAATTCGCTCCGCGTCGAAAGTGACCGTTTACCACGCGTTCGGCGACGGCGATATCCGCTGGCGCGGCAAGCTTTATTCCGTTTCCGGAAAACAGGAGCTGAGCGTCTCTGATACGCCGGTTGTGCCGGTCAAGCCATCCGCTCCGGTCGGCTCGGGCGCATCCGGAACGAAAGAACCGGCGGTGCTCCCGTTTACCGATGTCGCAAAGCAGGACTGGTTCTATGACGATGTTGCGTATGTCTATGAAAACGGCCTGATGAACGGCGCTTCAAAGACAACGTTTGCGCCGGGCCAGAAAACCACCAGAGCCATGATCGTAACCATTCTCTGGCGGCTAGGGGGAAGCCCGGCAGCAAAAGAAGCATCCGGATTCCATGATGTCCCAGCAAGCATGTACTATGCAGATGCTGTTGCATGGGCAGCGGAAAACGACATCGTCAATGGCTGCGGCGGCGGACGGTTTGCACCGGATGACGCGATTACAAGAGAGCAGCTCGCAGCAATTCTGTACCGCTACAGCCGCTATTGCGGCCAGAGCACCGCTGTGACCGCATCGCTTGAAGGCTTCTCTGACGCAGACAGCGTAAGCGGCTATGCGCGTGAGGCGCTTGCCTGGGCATATGAAACAGGAATCGTGCGCGGCACAAGCGGCAGCCGGATCAATCCGGCAGGCTTTGCGACCCGTGCGGAAACAGCGGCTATGCTGCACCGCTATTTGAAAAAGTAAAACCATTTGGATAAACGGAATCCGGCAGACGTGCAAATTGTCTGCCGGATTCTGATAAGGAGAAAGAATATGGAGTTTCCCGAATCGTTTATTTACGCAGGCCCGGCGTTTTCTGCACCGGAGCAGCCCGTTCCCGCGCCGTATTTCCGCAGACAGTTCCGACTTGAACGTGTGCCGGAGCAGGCGGAACTTTTGATCTGCGGCATCGGCTTTTATGAGCTGTATGTGAATGGGCAGCGCATCACCCGCGGCCATCTGGCACCGTACATCTCCTCACCCGACGTTGCGGTCTATTATGATTCCTATGATATCACGCCGCTGCTCAAAATCGGAGAGAACGTGCTCGGCGTCTGGCTTGGAAACGGCTTTCAGAACAATCCGGGCGGCTATGTCTGGGATTTTGACAAGGCACGCTTTCGCGGCGCGCCGCGTTTTGCGCTGCGTCTGGACGAATGCAGCGGAGAGAAACGGCAGGCCATTTTGGAATCGGATAAGGCGTTTCTGACCGCTCCGTCGCCGCTTTTGTCCGATGACTACCGTGTGGGCGAGACTTATGACGCACGGAAAGAAAGACCGGACTGGCTGCTGCCGGGTACGCCGTCCGGCGAATGGAAGCCTGCGCTCTGCGCCGAGCGTCCGCGCGGGGAACGCGTTCTTCGCACGATCGAACCTGTTACGATTGAAAAGGAGCTGCGGCCTGTTTCCATCCGAAAGGTGGACGATGGATATCTGTACGATTTTGGCGAGAACAACGCGGGCGTGTGCCGCCTGCATGTGACGTCCGAGGCAGGACAGACAATTACGATGCACCACGGCGAGCATCTGATCGACGGAAAGCTTGATCTGACAAACCTGACGTGCGACCGGACGACCGGAAGCCAGAAAGACGTTTATATCTGCAAGGCCGGCGAAAATGTCTATACGCCGACGTTCACCTATCACGGATTTCAGTATGTGTGGATTCGCGGCCTGCGCCCGGAGCAGGCAACGGAGGATGCGCTGACGTATCTTGTGATGCACACGCAGCTGCCGGTTCGCGGCGGCTTCCGCTGCTCGGATGAAACGGTCAACCGGATTCATGAAGCATCTATGCGCTCAACACTGTCCAATTTCGTCCACTTTCCGACAGACTGCCCGCAGCGCGAAAAAAACGGCTGGACGGCAGACGCTGCGCTGTCCGCAGAGCACACATTGCTCTATTTCGCGCCGGAGCGCTGCTATCACGAATGGCTTCGGAATATCCGAGGCTCACAGGCACCAGATGGATCGCTGCCCGGTATCGTGCCGACGGCAGGCTGGGGCTTTGCGTGGGGCAACGGTCCTGCGTGGGACTGCGTTCTGTTCTGGCTTCCGTATGCGCTGATGCAATACCGGAATGATCTGGATGCCGTGCGGAAAAACGCGCACGCCATGCTGCGCTATCTGGACTATCTCACGACAAAAATCCGCCCGGATGGTCTTGTGGCGTTTGGGCTTGGCGACTGGTGTCCGGCTGGCCGCGGCTGCGGCGACTATCTTGCGCCGCTGGAACTGACCGACAGCATTATGGCGATGGATATCTGCCGGAAAGCGGCAGATATGTTCCGCAGGATTGGCAGACAGAAGCAAAGTGCCTTTGCCGCAGAGCTTGCCGATGCATTCCGGCAGTCAATCCGTTCAAATCTGATCGACTGGGAAACGATGCTTGTGAAAGGCAATTGTCAGACGTCACAGGCGATGGCGCTGTATTTCCATGTGTTCGAGGAAACGGAATGCGCACAGGCGTTTGCGCGGCTGATGGAGATCATTGAGACTGACGGAGAACGCATGAATGTCGGCGTGCTTGGCGGGAGAGTGCTGTTCCATGTGCTTTCTGCGTATGGGCAGAGCGCGCTGGCGCTGCATATGATCACAAGACCGGATTTTCCGTCGTATGGCAACTGGATCGCGCGCGGCGCAACAACGCTCTGGGAGGAATTCCAGCCGGAGCGCGATGAGGTGACCTCGCTCAACCATCATTTCTGGGGCAATGTGAGCAGCTGGTTTATGCAGGCACTTGCCGGCATTCGCTGTTTTCCCACGCAGAACCCGAACGAAATCCGCATCCAGCCGTTCTTTCCAGATGGCATGACGTTTGCCGAGGGGTGGCATCAGATGCCGCAGGGACGCGTCTTTGTTCGCTGGGAGCGCATAGAAGCACAGATCTGTCTGCATATTGAAGTGCCGACCGGCGTGCGCGGATGGATTGTTCTGGAGAGCGGATACAAATTTGCCGATACGGAAACGACGAAACGACCGCTGGAAAGCGGAAGCTTTTTCGCAAAAGATCATTAAACGTTTGTTCCAGCGTTATCATGGAACGGCGGCGGGAAATCCTGCCGACAACAGAATATTCCGAAGCGCACCATGAAACGTAATGAAGGAGCGCTGCGACCGAGAATGGCCGCAGCGCTCCTTTTGGTGCTCTTTAGGAAAATTCGGGGGGTGGGATCACAATTCCAAACAACTGAATAACCAGCAACGCGGACAACACCGCAGCTTGTTTCGACGCAAGACAGGCTGCCATGGCTGGGGTTGAAAGCAGTCAAGACCCCTTCCGCGAGCTGTGAGGGCTGCCACACTCTGTCCGTGCTGTTCCCCATCGCTGGGCAAATACGGCAGAAAAGAAAACCATAGCGACTAATAGCGACTAATGTAGCGACTACGGAATCTGAGGTGCAGAAATTCTAGGTTTTATGTGCTGCGCGGAACGAATAATTGAAGATTCTTTCTTGGCAGCATGAGAAGCAGGCTGCGTTTTAGGCTTTTCTTGCTGTGCAAGAAAAGCGCAAGCATAGCATTTTGGTACCAAAACGCAGCTTGCAGGGAGAACCCTGACCCCAATGCCGCCTGTGGGCGGAGGACTAACGGTTGAACTATGGCACAAGTCGGAAACGCACATCGGCGCAGCCGTTTGCTCCGCGGCGTGGGGCGCGTTGTGCCGACGGGTGCGGTTTTGCAGGCTGACCGCGCATCCGTGGAGGTCTGTACCACACAAACGCCGCGTCCGCCCACCGTGGCGGCGTGAAGAAAATAGGATGAAAAACTTCGATTTGGTAATTCTTCTCGGCCATTCAAAAAACAAATTTTGATCCCCAGAATGGGAGAAAGGAAGTCAAATGAACCAGAAGCAGTATCACTCGCTGGAAGAATTGCCCCTGATGATGAACATGGCGGACGTTGCCGCCGTTCTCGGCATCTCCAGAGTCGGAGCTTATAAGCTGACCCATGACAGCTATTTCCCGGCTTTCCAGATTGGCAAACGGATTGTCGTTTCGCGCGAGAAATTCCTCGATTGGCTGGACCGGCAGTGTGAGGAACAAAAATGCGCCTGACGGAAAATTGGACTTGCGATTCGGCTGTGCTTGTGGTAATCGTGTGTGCTAACCGAAAACGAAGGAGGTAGAAACGATGCCGAAACGACGAGCCAATGGCGAAGGGAATATTCGCAAGCGCAAAGATGGTCGGTGGGAAGGCCGGTACACCGCTGGATACGATGCAAACGGGAAGGTGATCACGAAGAATGTGCTCGGTAAGACACAGGCAGAAGTCAAAGATAAATTGCGTGCGGCCATTGAGGACAGCAAGAAGCTGGATCCGGTGAAGGCGGGGAGCTATACACTCGAACAGTGGCTGAGGCTGTGGTACTCCGTATACATCGAGCCGCAGGTGCGATACTCGACCAAGGAATTTTACCACAACGCGATTGATCACCACATCATTCCGAAACTTGGAAGCGTCAAACTGGAAAAGCTGACGATGCTGCAAATTCAGCAGTTTTACAATGAGCTGCTCAAAAGCGGACGTGTGCAAAAGAAAAACCAGCCGGAACTGAAAGAACACGGTCTGAGTCCCCGCATGGTACAATGCGTTCATGTGGTGCTAAATAAGGCGTTGGAACATGCAGTGGAAGAAAAGCTGATTCTTACAAATCCGGCAAAGAAATGCAAAATCCCGAAAAACACTCGCAAGGAAATGAACATCCTGCCCGAAGCATTGATCGGCCCATATTTGAGTGCGGCGAAAGAGCATGGAATCCTCGCGCCGATGTATCTGGAACTGACCACAGGCTTGCGCTGCGGAGAACTGCTGGCTTTACGGTGGGAGGACTTGGACGTTCAGAGCCGCACGTTGTCCATCAATAAAAGCGTTGCGCGGCAGGACGGAAAGCTGGTCATCAGTACGCCCAAAACGCCAAATTCCATCCGAACGGTTCTTCTCCCTGAGGATACGGCAGAGCTTCTCGTGGAAGAACATGAACGTCACCCTGCGAATCCGTATTTGTTCCCGTCACCGCGTACCGGGGAGACATGGGATCCAGACGGATTCCGCAGGCTGCACGACAGGATCATCAAGGAGATTGGAGCAGAACACGTTCGTTTTCATGACATGCGACACACATTTGCAACCTTATCGCTGAAAAGCGGTGTGGACGTGCGGACGCTGTCTGAAACGCTGGGCCACTTCAGCGCAGGATTCACGCTCAGCACCTACGTCCACTCGACGCCGGGTATGAAGCAAAGTGCGGCAGACGCAATCGGAAACACCATCCGAAACGCGATCTGAAGCGTGAAACCGAAGCGGCGGCTGCAACTTGCAGCCGCCGCTAAAATATTCGGAAAACGATTGAAAAATAGTATATTCGTGCTATTTTGCCAAATAAATCTCAATAAATCCACCGCTTTTTCGTCCGTTTGGGTCAAATCTGGGTCAGGTCGCATGACTGCAAAAATGCATTCGTTTTTCGAGAAAAGAAAGTGGAACGATAAGCGGGATACTCCGCAAGCTTCGCTTGCTCCGTGCCGATTGCATTTTCTTATGTTTTCTGCATTGCATGCAGAAAAAGCGGCGCTTTTGCGCCGCAAAAATGCATTCGGTCGGACCACAGCGTTTCTCGCGCCACGTATGCCCAGCCAAAACAAAAAAGCCATTCCTTACGGAATGACTTTTTGTTTTGGTGGAGATAAGCGGGATCGAACCGCTGACCTCATGACTGCCAGTTGCTATCGGTTCGTGATATGGAGCGTTTTGCGTCAAATACGTCCGTTCTGTCAACGAAAAGTGCGGGATTTTGCAAGGTTTTATCCATTGTGTCCACACGCTTTCGCGCACACTTGGGTCACAATCTGGGTCAGGGCAGTCAGGCGAATTCGGAGAGTTTTTTGCCGGAGTGGACGTGGATTATAACTCGATCGTTGTTGATAGTCAAGTCGTGAAAGAGCAGAAAGCACCCCACGCGTAACACAGCAGCCTTCGTTTCGAAACTTCAAAAGTGCAAAGCGTATTACAGCAAAAATGCGAAACAAAAATCATCAAAAATACAAGATTCATATTGACAATGTCTTCGCGGTATTCTATACTTTGAAAAACAGCTTGTGAGGGAGTGTTCTTATGCCGGAATATTTACCCCGTATTGTTGACCGCGAGCTGGAGCTTCGTTTGGAAGCCAGCGGCGCGACGCTGATTGTCGGCCCGAAGTGGTGCGGAAAAACCACGACCGGTGAACAAAAAGCAAAGAGCATTCTAAAGATGCAGGACCCTGATAAAAAGGACGGTTATCTCGCTACGGCCGCAGCCAAGCCATCACTTTTGCTGAAAGGTGAAAATCCCCGGCTGATCGACGAATGGCAAATTGCGCCGGTGCTCTGGGATGCCGTCCGAACGACTGTTGACCAGCGTCAGGAAGACGGTCTTTTTATCTTGACGGGTTCAACCTCTGTCGATGATAAGAACATCATGCACACCGGAACCGGGCGGATTGCCAGAATGAAAATGTATCCCATGAGCTTGTATGAATCTGGGGAATCGAACGGGCAGATTTCACTGCGGGCTTTGTTTCAGGATGCTTCACTCGACATTGATGGTGTTTCCAGCCAGCTTTCGATTGAGCAGCTTATTTTTGCCGCCTGCCGCGGCGGATGGCCGGCTACGCTACGGCGGAAGAATCCGGAAGCGCAGCTTCTGACTGCACGCGATTATATCAGCAATATCTGCGAGTCTGATATTTCTACCGTTGATGGTGTCCAGCGCAATCCGACGTGGACGGGCTTGATCCTGCGTTCGTATGCCAGAAACATTTCAACACTTGCGAAGAAATCCAATATTCTGAAAGATGTCACCGCAAACGCGGACAGCATGACCATGCCCACCTTGGATTCCTATTTGAACGCACTGGAAAAGCTGTTTGTTATTGAGGACGTTGAAGCATGGTGTCCGGCGATTCGCTCGGCAACGACGATCCGCTCCGGAAAAAAGCGTGAGTTTACCGACCCGTCCATCGCGGTTGCTGCAATGGGTCTTACACCGGAGTATCTGGAGCAGGATTTAAAAACATTCGGTTTCATTTTTGAGTGCCTCTGCATCCGGGACTTGAAGGTTTATTCATCTGCCCTCGGCGGCAAGGCTTCTTACTATCACGACCGTTCCGATCTGGAAGCCGACTGTGTGCTTCACCTGCCTGATGGCCGGTATGCGCTGATCGAGTTCAAGCTCGGCAGCCGTGAAATTGAAGAAGGCGCACAGCATCTTCTTCAAATCAAGCAGCTTGTGCGTACTGCAAATGCTTCCGGCAAAACAAATCTTCGGGAACCAGATTTGTTGATGGTCATTACCGGCGGCGAGCTTGCATACACGCGGCCGGACGGCGTAAAGATCATCCCGATTGGCTGTCTGAGAGACTGAGTATGAGTTCAGACTCGTAGGGAGCGCTGCAGTGCTGCTGCAAAGCTCGCAAGGAATACAATCATCGGAAAGTGTTCAACCTTGATTTCTCGCGGCAGATTTTTTATGCAGCGAGAAAAGGACACGCCTCAGACCGTTCGGTCTGAGGCGTGTTTATCATGATAGGACACGTACAGCGGAGACGGAACTGCATGCGCCGGAAAGGGAAAATGCAGATTCAGCGCTGAACACGACCAGACCCGGAGCCGGTCATCAGAGCACGAACTTCCTCCACGGAGACCTGATTGAAGTCATGCTCGATCGTGTGCTTCAGGCAGGAAGCTGCCACGGCGAAGTCAATGGCATCCTGATCGGAGTAGTTCTGAGAAAGAGCGTAAATGAGTGCGCCGCCGAAGGAGTCACCGCCGCCAACACGGTCAACGATCTGGATATCATAGCTGCGGGAGAGGCAGGCTTTGTCAGTCGCTGTGTCATAGAGCATGCCAGCCCATGTGTTCTCGCTCGCGGAAATGCTGCCGCGCAGGGTGATGGCGACCTTCTTGGTGCCGAAACGGGATGCGATCTGACGTGCGACGCTGGTGTATGCGTTATAATCAAGCTTGCCGCCTTCGATGTCGGTATGCTCAGCCTGAATACCGAACACATCAGATGCGTCCTCTTCGTTTGCGATGCAGACATCGACATAGGGCATCAACTCGCTCATGACCTTACAGGCCTGCTCGCGTGTCCAGAGCTTCTTGCGGTAATTGAGGTCGCAGCTGATGGTTACGCCGTGCGCCTTTGCGGCCTTGCAGGCTTCCATGCAGGCCTCGACCATGTTCTCACTCAGTGCCGGAGTGATGCCGGTGAAGTGGAACCACTCTGCGCCGTCGAAGATGGTATCCCAGTCGAAATCAGAGGGATCAGCGGTTGCGATAGCGGAGTCCGCGCGGTCATAGATGACTTTGGACGGACGCTGGGAAGCGCCTTTTTCTACATAGAAGATGCCCAGACGCTTGCCACCTCTGACGATGAAGCGGGTATCGACACCGTAGCGGCGCATTTCATTGACGACGCAGTTGCCGACTTCATGTGCCGGAACTTTGGTGACGAATGCGGTATCCAGACCATAGTTTGCAAGGGAAACAGCGACGTTTGCTTCGCCGCCTGCGAGAGAGGCTTCGAACTTCGTGGCCTGCACGATGCGGAGATAGCCTTCGGGGTTGAAACGGAACATGACCTCGCCGAAAGTGACAAATCTGCCCATGATTATAAAATCCTCCTGTGATCGATTTTGAATTTGGTTATTTGATGTTGATGTTTTCGACAAAACGGCGTGCTTCTGCCGTGATGAGGTCGTAGCGCTCCTGTGCGACCCATTCCTTGTTGACCAAGCAGCCGCCAACACCGACACCGTAGGCACCGGCGTTCATGAAAGCGGCACAGTTATCGGCATTCACGCCGCCAACAGCCAGAAAGCGGATATGATTGAGCGGAGCAGAGAGCGCTTTGAGGTAAGCGGGCGCATTGTCGATGCAGGGGAAGAGCTTGACGAAGTCAGCGCCGGCATTATGAGCCTTCTTGGCCTCGGTCGCGGTATATGCGCCGGGAAGGCTGACCATGTCCAGCTCGACCGTGCGCCGGATGACGTCTTCGTCTGTGTCGGGAGAGACGATGTACTGCGCTCCGGCTTCCTTGGCGGCCTCGACCAGCGCAACGCTGGTGACAGTGCCGGCGCCGATCAGCATTTTGCTGCCCATCAGCTCACGCGACTTGCGGATGGCATTCTGGGTATGAACGAAGGAAGCCGGATCCTTTTGGTTGAAGGTGACTTCCATCAGCTTCACGCCGCCTTCATAGAGCGCCTGTGCAATCTTAGGAACCTTTTCTTCGTCAGCGCCGCGGACGATTGCAATGATCTTGTTCTCAAGGATGGATTCAATGACCTGTTCACGCATGATATATACCTCCATGTTTTTGAATGTTTCATAATATAAAACACATATTCATATCATTAAGTCCGACTGCAATAACATTGTGAGAATCGTGTGCAAAACTGGTTGCAATAGCACCACGTTGCAATCCATAATTCTCCAGAAGAGCTACGGCAAAATGTCCGGTGGCATGATGCCGTTCTAAAACTGCAATTTTGCACAGATTACCACTCTGCAATTCATTCTGTATTCTTTCAGCCGCAACTTCCGACTTCTCTGTTATTATTTGACCATCAATAATTTTAATAACTGGGTAACTCTCACCTTCATATTCGGGCAAAACAAACTGGTCAGGTTTCAGTTTAGCTATTTGAATCGAGTTTTTATATCTTCTGGCAGTTTTGTCATATTTGGGCGCTCGCCAATTTGTTACATCAATGCCGCTCTTAAAAACGCGGTTGATTTTAAAATCGTCTAAGTTATCCAAAACGACTATATCAGCCATAAAACCTGGAGCAATGTTGCCGATATGTTCCAATCCATAAATCTTTGTCGCATTAATAGTTGCCATTTTGATTGCCGTGACGGGCGGGATACCCAATGCCACAGACCGGCGAACATTGTAATGGATAGTTCCTTTGCGTTGAATATCTTCAATGTGCATATCGTCTGTACAAAAGGCAAAATTATCAGTAGATACTTGGTTACAGACAATGCCTTCCACAATGGCATCCAAGTTTTTTGAAGCGCTGCCTTCCCTAATTAAAACACTCATTCCAGCCCGCGCTCTTTCAATTGCTTGTTCATATGTGGTGCTTTCATGGTCGGTGGTAATAGATGCAAGGGCATATGCCTGTAATTGTTGCCCCGTCAACGACGGGCTATGCTCGTCAATCACCTTCCCGTGAAACAACTCCAGTTTTTTAAAAATCTCTTGGCTTGCACCAAGGACGTTTACGTAATCCATAACCTCGCCCAAGCCTAATACACGTGGATGAACATGATGACCCACGGCATCGCCAATCCACACATTGAGTACAAGGACAGCCTGAGTGACCAGAATACCGACACCGGCAAGTATACCAAGATACTGGCTTTCACGCTTTTCTTCGTGTCCAGTCTAGTATTCCCCTTCCAATCAGGGGATTTTTGCAACATCTATTCCTGCGGGTTCAGTCCATTAGCGAGTGATTTTCGGTAAAAAAGAGCGACACCGCCGGTGCCGCTCTCCTTGCCAAACCTCATGGCCGCTCGGGTCGCTCTTAAGCGTCCCCATCTTTCACATGAGAAAAAGCGGTTTTTAATGGCGCATACACTTTTTTCAGAGGCTACCAATGAATCGGCAACCTACCTGTGCATAGAATTTCTCTACGCAAAGATTGCTTATAATCGTTGTAACTTGTTACCCTAACGACTTCTGATTCACCAAGTACTCCATTTCATCACCTTCATACCCGGAAATAGGGCTTCAAATACTCATGGATGCGGCTCACCTCTTTATAACATTGCGCATCAAAAGTCGTAGTTGTCTCCCGTATCGCATCACATTTAATTACACCGCGCTCCACCAAGAGCGCTTTTCCATAGGGATTCCAAAACTGCCGCTCATATAATTGAGCTATTACAGCAACATCATGTAAAGCGCGAGCACCCTCGCGGTCACCGGCATAATACTTATTCCAGATATCCACATAAATGTCTGTTAAAGCGCTGGCGGGCATAACGCCACAAGCACCATGATCCAAATCGCCCAGCATTGTAAAGGCGCCGCCGCCAGCAAAAACTCCAGACAAAGTACCTTCGGGCAATGTTTTCGCAATTTCAAGCATTTTTTTGGTCACTTGCTGAGAGAAGTTCCCCTCTTCTTTGGCATATTGAACATGATCGTTTTCTTGTACCAACTGCATCATTTGTTCCGCAGTAAGCGTTCCGCCAAGCAGCGGAGCATTTTGGATAAATATTGGAATATCCACAACACTGTTGATGGCTTGATAATACTCTCGGACTTTTTCCCACGAGACTTTTCCCAACACAGATTCCACCACCGGTGGTGTGCTGCTTATCGCATGAGCGCCATGCGCTACAGCATGCTTTGCAAACATCACACCATGGCTTTGGCTGCGGGATGCAATGCCAACCACCACTGGTACGCGGTCCTTGTTCTGATCCAGGATCGTTTCAATAACTTTGTTGTGCTCCTCATCGGTCAATGTGTAAAATTCACTTGACATGGCCGTTGTAAGAAGGCCCGCCGCGCCGCATTCTATGTTGAACTCAACAACATTTCGGAGGCCTTCATAATCAATATCCAAATTTTCGTGAAACGGGGTTTCTACTACAGGGTAAACACCCCTCATTTGTTCTCCCATTTATTGATCTCCTTTCTCTCACATACAGTTATTGTTTCAGTGCGGTGATAACTGTCCTTACACGCGAAACAGAGGTTGCAGGCGTTCTTTCCAATAGTCCAATTCTTTCTCCTGAATATCATCAAACGCTGGCTTTGACGCTTCGCGAACAGTAATATGGTCAATAATGCCACGCCGTTTAAGCATACCTTTTGTAAAGCTGCGCACATAATTGATACCAAACATTAATGGTGCTGCAAGAATTTTATACTTATTCAGAATGGCTTTTTCATCGCCGCTTTCCAGAGCGTCCCATAAATCCACAAACAACTCTGTAAGCTCCACGCTCGGCACAAAAAAGCGCGCGCCACGGGAATACTCATATGGCATCATCGTCGCCGAACTGCCGCTGCCAATTGCGATGGGCACATCGCTGTTTTCAGGCAATTTTTTCATTTCATCCATCAATGAAGTGATTGTTAACATATTGGAGAAATTTTCGTTTAGCAGATATTGAATGTTTTTATTGTTTTTGACAAGCTCAAGCTGCTGAGTCGTTGAGATACCAGACCCCATACCTACGGGCGAGCTCTGCACAACAATGGGCAGGGAAGTATTGGCGTGAAGCGCTTGATAAAAAGTGTTGATACGCTGAGGTGACTGCCCACGGAAGAACGGCGGTGTGGCAATAAGCGCGTCAGCCCCGTTTTGTTCGGCGTGTTGGGCAAAAATCAAACTTTGTTCCTGAGTTGCGGCGGAAACCCCCACTATAACAGGCACCCTTTTGTTGGCCGCTTTCAGTATCGTTTCAACGGCCTGTTTACGCTCCCCATCTCCAAGTGAAAAATGCTCCCCTTGCAGTTCCATTACGATAAGGCCGTGTGCACCTGCGGCAATAGCATAGTCAACCACTCGCGCCAAAGAACCGTGATCCACTTCAAGATCTGGTGTAAAAGGGGTGGGAAGGGATGGGATAACGCCTTTAATCATTTGTTGCATTTGAAATCTCCTCTCAATTCAAAATGACATTAATAATCAGCATGTTGTAGTGATGTAGATCTAACAATTAGATTAATTGCAATAAAACGCCCCCAATTGTATGAGTCTTGAATGGATTTCACACAGTTAGAAATAATTATGAGTCTGGGCCAATGCCTGCTGAGCAATCAATACGAACTGGGCAAAAAGCCCACAAAGGCTGCGCCGGGTACGTCCACTTCGCAGATGACATCGCCTAAAGCGCCGGTGGCAGCATCCCGCCGCAAAACCACTACCTTGCCGTTGCCCTGCCCGGCTACCACCAAGTGAGCATCGTTCATCACAAAGGTACGCGGCATGTCGCAGTGTGCATCATACCTTTCACAAAAAGCGATGTTTCCAGTGTCGGCATCCACCGAAAAGCAGACCACCTCGTTACGGCCGCGGTTAGCGGCGTAAAGAAAGCGCCCATCCGGCGACAGTTGGATATCCGAGGCGATATTGAATCCGTCAAAACCTTGAGGCAGCATGGGCTGGTTGCCGATAGGGCGGCTGCGGCCCGTAGCTTTGTCATAGCTATAAACGAACACACGGTTGTCCAGTTCCGTTACCAGATACCAAAACTGACCGTCGGCGGAGAAAGCCAAGTGACGCGGACCTGCCCCAAGGGGGGTGTACACCTGGTTTTCATCGACATCCTGCACCAGGGTACCCGCATGATTGTCTATACGGTATACGCTAACCCAGTCCAAGCCAAGATCTGTGACAAAAAGGCGGTCATTGCCGGGGGCAACCGCGCTGAAGTGAGTATGAGGGCCTTCCTGCCGACCAGCACTGTCATAACCAACTCCCTTATGCTGTTCAAACGCCGCCAAGGATTCCGGTATACCGTTGTTGTCCAGTTTGCACACAACCAGGCTTCCGGTGTTATAGTTGGCGGCAGAGAGATGGCGACCATCAGGCCACAACGCAACATGACACATGCCGTTTCCTGGCAGATCGCAGCCGCCTGCATGCTCTAGCTTTTCTCCTCCGTTCCAGGTGTACGCGTCCAGACCGCCCCCCTCGTCCTGCTCGTCCACCGCATAAATGAAGCCGTTGCCGAACACGGCAAAAGTGGGGCTGCGTCCCTGTGCCCCATTTGCTAACAATGTCAGCTGACCGGTTTCCTTGTCGAAGGAAAAAAGCCTAAGCCCAAAATCCTTGGGCCTATTTTTTGTGGAGGAACCAACACATAATACCATTAACTATCCCTCTTTCCATCTTTACTATGCCTTAAATGCGAATTAGTTCATCTGACGTACTTAAAAACAAGAAACCAGGCCAAGATTACGATTTTTGAATATATTGAGGCCGACTACAATTCTTTCCGCCCCCCACTAAGCCATCGGTTGGATTTCTCCAAACGAATGTGCACAGCATTTCCATCTCGTTGCTTGTTGATTTTGTTATCCACTTTTTCGAGAAGGACTCAATGTTTACTGTACCACTTTGCATCACCATCATGTCATTGCGGAGCAAGTGGATGACAAAGCCCGCGATTCCTCCGGCAAACATGCCGACGTCACTTCGCCTTCAGTGCTTCTTTTGGAGGTAACGGGAAATTGGACTTGCTATTCGGCTGTGCTTGTGGTAATCGTGTGTGCTAACCAAAAACGAAGGAGGTAAACACGATGCCGAAACGACGAGCCAACGGCGAAGGCAACATTCGGAAGCGGAAAGACGGACGCTGGGAAGGCAGATATACGGCGGGCTATGATGCAAACGGAAAGGCGATCACGAAAAATGTGCTTGGCAAGACGCAGGCAGAAGTCAAAGATAAATTGCGTGCGGCCATTGAGGACAGCAAGAAGCTCGATCCGGTGAAGGCTGGAAGTTATACGCTCGAACAATGGTTGAAGCTCTGGTACTCCGTTTACGTTGAGCCGCAGGTGCGATATTCAACCAAGGAATTTTATCACAACGCGATTGATCACCACATCATTCCAAAGCTTGGCAGTGTGAAATTGGAAAAGCTGACGATGCTGCAAATCCAGCAGTTTTACAACGAGTTGCTCAAAACAGGTCGCGTGCAGAAGAAAAACCAGCCGGAGCTGAAAGAACACGGGCTGAGTCCTCGCATGGTGCAATGCGTTCATGTAGTGCTCAACAAAGCGTTGGAGCATGCGGTGGAGGAGAAGCTGATTTTAGCAAATCCGGCGAAGAAGTGCAAAATTCCGAAAAACACGCGCAAGGAAATGAACATCCTGCCGGAAGCGTTGATCGGCCCGTACCTGAGCGCGGCGAAAGAGCACGGGATCCTCGCGCCGATGTATCTGGAGCTGACGACGGGTTTGCGGCGCGGGGAATTGCTGGCCCTGCGGTGGGAGGACTTGGACGTTCAGAACCGTACACTCTCGATCAACAAAAGTGTCGCGCGGCAAAATGGAAAGTTGGTTATCAACACGCCCAAAACACCGAATTCCATCCGAACAGTGTTGCTCCCAGCAGATACGGTAAAACTTCTCGTAGAGGAACACGAAAGACATCCGGTAAATCCATATTTGTTCCCATCTCCGCGCACAGGTGAAACGTGGGACCCGGATGGCTTCCGCAGACTTCACGACAGGATCGTCAAAGAAATCGGCGCGGAACATGTGAGATTTCATGACATGAGACACACATTCGCGACGTTATCGCTGAAAAGCGGCGTGGATGTACGAACTTTATCTGAAACGCTGGGTCACTTCAGCGCAGGATTCACGCTCAGCACCTACGTCCACTCGACACCGGGGATGAAACAGAGCGCGGCAGACGCGATCGGAAACACCATCCGCAACGCGATCTGACCCCAAAACCAAAGCGGCGGCTGCAACTTGCAGCCGCCGTTCAAACGTTCAAAATATTCTTGAAAACAGAGAAACTTGTGCTGTTTTGTCAAATAAATCTCGATAAATCCGCCGCGTTTTCGCGCCCGTTTGGGTCAAATCTGGGTCAGGTCGCATGACTGCAAAAATGCGGTCGATTATTTGTGGGAGAAAGTAAAGAAAAAGCCCTGAAATCGTGAGATTTCAGGGCTTTTCTGGTGGAGATAAGCGGGATCGAACCGCTGACCTCATGACTGCCAGTCATGCGCTCTCCCAGCTGAGCTATACCCCCCTCGGCGGAATTATTCTATCAGATCTTTTCGGAAATTGCAAGTGTTTTTTTCGGAAATCCGAAAAAATCTGTGCGAATGTGTGGGAGTCATGTACGGTCAGTCGTTTCGAGCAGTTGGAGAACGTGGGCCTTGGCGGAAAACAGAGTGTAAAGATCCGCTTCGGCGTTTTCAGAGCAGACGAGCAGATGCGCTGTTTCGGAAGCGGCGGCATCCGCTGCGGAAACCGGGGAAGCCGGCGCGTAGAAGGCGCAGTAGCCGTCGGGAGCCTCTGCATTGGCGGATAGGAGCGCGAGGAGCGTTTTCTGGCAGGTGAGGGCGCAGAGCGCGTCGTTTGCGCGCGCAAGCGCGGAAGAGATATCTTCTTCATCCTCCCCGGCGGTGACACCCAGCGCGTGACCTGCGGCGAGCAGTTCAAAAATCAGCGACGGGTCGGAGCGGATCTCCGCTTCTGTCAAGAAAAATGTTCCATGCAGATTGTAAGTTTCCAGCGCTGCCATGCTGTCGCGCATGGTTTCGCTGCCGGTGAAAGCAAGATAGACAGTCGCGGGCTTTTTCTCGGTTGCGGGCTGCTCCTGCGTCCCCTGCGCGCCGTTGTTGGGGCGGTCGGTGGGCTTTTCCTGGGGCTGTGAGCCGCTCTGGCTCTGCCGGACGCGGTAGGCAATCAGATTTTCAGCCTTCTCGACAAACAAGGAATCGTCATAGACCTCGCTGCCATCGGTAAAGCGCAGGATCTGATAGCCGCCTGCGGATTCCAGCATCGTGGTCTTGAGGCCGAAATGTGAGGCGCAGAACGTGAGCGGCAGGTAGAGAATACCGCCGCGGTACAGCACGTTTGCGGTCGAGACGCTGCCGCTTTCGTCGCTGACGGTTCCGGCAGCAAGGTCGAAGATCATCTGGCGGGTGCGGCTGAGCAAGACATAGGTCTGCTTGGTCTGATTGTATGACGGCGTAACGCCGCACGGCTGGCTGTCGAAGACCTGATAGGGCACATAGAGCGTGCCGCCGGAGTAGGTCGGGAACACACTCAGCGTCAGGGGGATGGTGTCGTTGACGGCGACGAAGAACAATTCGCCATCGGCAAGCGCAGGCGTGCACAGGCATACAGTCAGCACAAGACACAGCAGAAAGCAGACCCATCTGCGCAGCTTCATTCCCTCGCCGCCTTTCTTCTTAAAGATTCTTACACAGTATACCATAAATCGCGGATAAGAGCAAGGATTTCAGTTGCTCTGTAAAAAAGAGTATGATATACTAATCTGAAATCAGAGTTTGCGGAGGAGCGCGCCATGGAACGGATCGTAAAGGAAAACTATTATCTGGACATTGCCGAGACGGTGCTCGAACGTTCGACGTGTCTGCGCCGGCAATACGGCGCGATCATCGTCCGCAACGACGAGATTGTCGCAACCGGGTATAACGGCGCACCGCGCGGGCGGAAAAACTGCTCCGACCTCGGCTACTGCGTGCGCGAACAGATGCGTGTGCCGCGCGGGGAGCGGTATGAACTCTGCCGCAGCGTCCATGCCGAGGCAAACGCCATTATCTCCGCTTCCCGCAACGAGTGCATCGGAGGGGACATTTATCTCGTCGGCCACGACGCGAAGACAGGGGCGATCTTGTCCGATGCAACCTCCTGCTCCATGTGCAGGCGCATGATCATCAACGCAGGACTGCGGCGCGTGGTTATCCGCAACACAGAGACAGAATTCACGGTCGTTTCGGTACAGGACTGGATCGATCAGGACGATACCTTGGAACCGTAAGCATGAAACTGGGAAATTTGGAAATCACGGGCGATCTGGTGCTTGCGCCGATGGCGGGGGTAACGGATCTGGCGTTCCGCACGATCTGCGCGGAATTGGGCGCGGCGGTGACGGTGACGGAAATGGTTTCGTCTCGAGCACTGATCTATCAGGATAAAAAGAGCAGAAGCCTGCTCCACAAAACACCCATCGGCATCTGCGGCGCACAGATCTTCGGCAATGACCCGTCTGTGATGGCGGACGGCGCAGTGCTGGCGCTGGAAGCGTCGGGCGCAGATTTTATAGATATCAACATGGGCTGCCCCATGCCGAAGATTGTGAACAATGGCGACGGAAGCGCCTTGATGAAGGACCCGGAAAAGGCGGCGCGCATCGTCGAGGCTGTTGTGAAGGCGGTGCCGGTGCCGGTCACGGTCAAGATGCGCAAGGGTTGGGACAAGGGCTCATGCAACGCGCCGGAGTTGGCTGTGATGCTTGAACAGGCCGGCACAGCGGCAATCGCCGTCCACGGCAGGACGAAGACGATGCTCTATTCCGGCGTCGCCGACTGGGACTGCATCCGGGCTGTCAAGGAAGCCGTGGAGATTCCCGTGATTGCCAACGGCGATATTTTCACGGCGGAGGATGCAGTCAAATGCAAGTCGCGCACGGGCGCGGATATGCTCATGCTGGGCCGAACGACGTTCGGCGACCCATGGGTGTTCCGGCAGGCGCAGGCCGCGCTGCGCGGCGAGACCGTGCCGGAAACGCCGCCGCTTTCCGAACGGGTCGATACAGCCCTGCGGCAGTTTCATCTTGCGGCGCAGGACAAGGGCGAGTATATCGCCTGTCTGGAGGCGCGGAAGCATTTCGCGTGGTACCTGCGCGGCGTTGCGCACAGCGGCTATTATAAAGAAAAAATTTCGGCGATCTCCTCCATGGAGGAAATCGAACAAATCGCAAGCGGGATCAAGAGAGATTTGAGGTGAAGCCCTTGCAGGATGACAGCCTGATCCGCAGAGCGGCCGCGCAGGACGCGGCTGCATTTGAACAGCTGATGCTGCTGCATCAGAAACCGGTCTATAATATCTGTTACCGCATGGCGGGAAATGCCGAGGACGCGCTTGATCTGTCGCAGGAGGTGTTTCTGAAGCTGTGGCGAACGCTGGCGCAATATCAGTTTGACGCGGCATTTTCCACTTGGCTCTACCGGCTGACGCAGAATGTCTGCATTGACTTTTTGCGCAAACAGAAGCGGCAGCAGCACGTTTCGCTCACATTTTCCGACGACGAGGACGAGGGAAAGGAACTGTCGGTTCCGGACCCTGAACCGCTGCCGGAAGAACGCGTGATCTTCAACGAAAAACAAGAGGCCATCCGGGCCGCCATGAACGCACTGCCAGTCGATTTCCGTGAGATTCTGGAACTTCGCGTGGTGCAGCAGCTGCCGTATGAGCAGATTGCGCAGATCATGGATCTTCCAGTCGGGACAGTCAAGTCGCGGCTGGCGCGGGCGCGGCTCCAGCTGAAAAAAAGATTGGACGCCGGGAACTTTTTTGAAACCGGTACGTCCAAACATTCGGAATAAACAGGAGGTGGGCGAGCCATGAACTGTGAAAACGCGCTGGAACTTATGAACCGGGAGTTGGACGAGGCGCTGACAGAATCGGAATCGGCAGCACTGCGGACCCATCTGGACGCCTGCCCGGACTGCCGGGAAACATGGCGGCAGCTGCACGAGTTGGACGCGCTGCTGCAGGATGGCGAACTGGAGCCGCCTGCGGCGCTGCACGACGGCGTGATGCAGGTGATTCGGCAGGAGCAGAAGAAGCCGCGCCGCGCGTGGGTTCCCGCTGCAGCAATCGCGGCGGCAGCCGCGCTTGTGCTGCTGGCTGGCCGGGCGGGATTGATCGCGCTGCCCGGGTTTGAACAAACCGATGTGATTTCGGTCAATATCGGCCCGGCAGTCGAGCAGATCTTCACGCAAACCGGTGCAGAAGCGCCGGACGAAGCCGCCGCGCAGCAGGCCGCGACGCTCTCTGCCGAGACTGGGCTGGACGTGCTGCTGGTGTGGGACAGAGGCGTTCCGTCCGAATTGGAACCGACTGCATATGAAGCGAAGCAAAACGGTGCCCGGCTGTACCGTGTAACAGGCCAGTTGGCGCAGACGATTCTGGACGAATATCGCGCGGCGGTCTATTCCCCCGACGACGTATTCTCAGATCTGCCGGAAAAAGAAGCGGCATATGTACTGGTGCTGCCGTAACAGAAGCGTCAGCACCGGAGATCCCCATTTGCATAATGGAAGCACTCTGAAATATGCAGCATATTCCATCCATCATTTGCTTGCACAAGTGCCGCCTCCCCTTACCATGCAGCGCATGGCAAGGGGAGGCTTTTTACGCGGCGTGTCCGTGTCAGCCCACAAGGGCTTGACAGAAGCACGAAAATGTGAAAAAATAAACGCAATACAAGGAAAGCAGGTGCCTTTAATGGAAGAAATGACGACCGGCCTGTGCCCGAATTGCGGGCATGCGCTGCAGATCCCGGCAGAACTGGAGAGTTTCTCGTGTATGTACTGCGGCGAGCGTCTGACGAAGCGGCAGCTTCTTACACAGGCGGCTGCGGCGCAGCGTTCGGATGAAGACTGTGCTGCAAGCTATGACCGCGCCGTGGCGCGGCTGGGCTGGTGCGTGAAGAACTTCCGCGGCTATCAGAAGAAGATCCTGCGCGACGCGTTTTTTGAGGCCTTTGAAACATATGAAACCGGCTGCGCGCCGGTCATTCAGGAACTGAACAACGGAATAACCCCCGAGCGGCAGACAGAACTGCTTGACCAGGCGGCCGAGGCGATGCTGGACGAACTTTCCGCAGGCTGGGAGAAGAAAACCGACATGGATGATGAAAAGATCATTCTGGCAATCTTCTTCGTGCCGATGGTGCGCAAGCTTCAGCTGCCGGTCAGCGAGGAATTTGTGACACTGCTGCAGAAAAAGTGGGTCGAGCGGTATCCGAAATCCCCGTTCTATTTGGGCGACTACGACTCTATTTCCGGCGGCTTCCGCAAAAAGTTCCTCGGTCTGTGCTTCATCACGACCGCCGTCTGTCAGGAACTCGGCAAGCCGGACAACTGTGCGGAACTCACTGCCTTCCGCGCCTTCCGCGACGGCTATCTTGCGTCGCAGCCGGACGGCGAAGCGCTCATCCACGAGTACTATAATATCGCGCCGGGCATCGTGACGTGCATCAACACCTGCTCAGACCGCCATACGACCTACGCCCGCATCCGCGAGGAGTATCTGGCCCCGTGTTATGAGGACCTGCTGGCCGGCCGCAATGAGCGCTGCAAGACGCGCTATGTGCAGATGGTCCGCGATCTGGAACAGGAATATCTGAGTTGACACCGATCCCGCCGCAGGCGCCTCAGCCTTGCGGGGCTCAGCAGTGAATCTCAATCGAACGGAGACATTTTTATGGACGCAGTCGCGCTGCAGCATGTAGAAAAATCCTATACATCTTATTCAAGCGAAATCGTCATCACTGGTCAGACGCGCCAGAGCCGCACGCGGCAGGTCCTGCGCGATCTTTCCGTGCGCTTCCCTATCGGGCAGCTTACGGTCATCGTTGGCCGCAGCGGCTGCGGCAAGAGTACGCTATTAAAGCTGCTGGCCGGGAAGGAGCAGCCGGACGCGGGACAGATCGACATGCCGCAGGGCTGGCACAGCGCGCTTCTGAGCCCGGACCCATATGTCATCACATGGACAAACGTGCAGCGAAATGTTGCCATGGCCTGCGGCGTAGGAAAGACGCCGGAGGAACGGTATGAAAAGGCCGCTGATTTTGTTCGGCTTGTCGGCCTACAGGACTACGCCGACCTCACCCCGCCAGAACTTTCCACGGGCATGAAGCAGCGGCTTGGTCTTGCGCGGGTGCTGGCCAGTCAGGCGCAGCTGCTTTTGATGGACGAACCGTTTGCCTCGCTGGATTTTCTGACGCGCGGCGAACTGCAATCGCAGCTGCTCGCCATCCAGAAAAAGCTTCCGCGCACCATCGTCCTTGTCACGCACCAGTTGGAAGAGGCACTGCTCCTCGGGCAGAAAATCGTCGTCATGCACCCGGACAGCACCATCCGCGAATTTGATCTGTCTGCCCTTCCCTACCCGCGTGATGTGGAGCAGCCCGCGCTGCGCGCGCTGAAGTCCGAGATTACAGACGAATGCCGCAGGCCCAGCACATCCGCATAAAAAACAGGAAAAACCGCCGGTTCCCACATGGGGACCGGCGGTTTCTGGACGATGGAGATCAGACCTTTTCCTTGACCTTTGCGGCCTTGCCAAGACGGTCGCGCAGATAGTACAGCTTTGCGCGGCGAACCTTGCCGTGGCGGACGCACTCGACATCAACGACGTTGGGCGCGTGGATCGGGAAAACCTTCTCGCAGCCGACACCGTAGGAGATGCGGCGGACGGTGATGGATTCTTCGATACCGCCGTGCTTCTTGGCGATGACAGTGCCCTCGAAGATCTGAATTCTTTCGCGGGAACCTTCCTTGATTTTGACATGAACGCGAACGGTATCACCGACCTGAACTTCAGGCAGCTCCTGCTTCATGTACTGGCTGGTCAGAGCCTTCATGAGATCCATAATTGTGTCCTCCTTCAAATTAAGAACGTTCATACCGCAAGGAAATGCCGCTGCACCTTCGTGCCGGCTGCGGCAGAGGACCATCCTTTTCACAGACCAATGCATTTTAGCACACGAGCCGCAGAAAATCAAGCGTTTTTTCAGGAAAATCCGCTTGTTTTTATCTGTTCCGCGCTCTATAATAATGTCTGCCATATTGTCTGTAAAGGAAGCGAATGCCATGGCGTCCAGAAAACGAATCGTTCTTTGCTATATCCTCCTGCAGGCCAGCTTCTGGGGCATGATCAGCTCCATCTGCGCCTATCAAGCCGCGATCGTCCTCGACCGGGGCTTTACGACCGGACAGGCCGGAATCTTCTGCGCGCTGTGCTATCTGGCAAGCCTGTTTACACAGCCGGTCATCGGCGGCTGGGCTGACCGGCACCCGAGCGTCCCCATCAAGCGGCTGCTGATCATCATGCTGCTGCCCGCCGCCGCGCTCAATCTTGTCTTTTATTTCACGCGCCCCGGCTTTCTGCTCACAGCGCTGATCATTTTCCTATTCGGCGTACTGGAAACGAACTCCTATCCGCTGATCGACTCGATGGGCATGCAGTATGTGAACGCAGGCGTGGAGATCCCCTACAGCTTCGCGCGCGGGATGGGGTCGCTGACCTACGCAGTTTTATGCGTCGTGACGGGCCTGCTGACGGCGCGGTTCGGCATGCAGACAGCGCTTCTGGCGCACTGCGCCGAGCAGCTTCTGCTGCTGGTCTGCCTGCTGGCGTTCCCGAGCATTCCGGCGCGTCTTTTGCCGCAGCCGCAGGCAAAGGCGGCCTCCGGCCATTCGATCTGGCAGATCTTAAAGGAAAACAAGGTCTTTACGCTCATGCTGATTGCCTGCTTCTTCGGCATGATGGGCGTGATGCCGATCAGCAATTTCCTCGTCTCGCTTGTAAACAGCCACGGCGGCGGCAGCACAGCGCTCGGCGTCGCGCAGTTTTTGATGGCCGCCTCGGAGCTGCCGTCGGCACTGGTGTTCGGGCTGCTACAAAAAAAGATGAGCAGCGCAAAAATTCTGCTGATCTCGATCATCTTCATGGTGGTCAAGCCGCTGCTGATCCTCGCGTCAGGCTCTCTCGGGATGCTGCTGGCCGTACAGCCGGTGCAGATGCTGGGCTACGGCCTGTTCTTCCCTGCCTCAGTCTATTTTGCCAATGAATCGGTCTCCCCTGCCGACCGGGTACAGGGCCAGTCCATCCGCACAATTCTCGCCATCTCGCTCAGTACGCTGCTGGGCAGTCTCGTCTCCGGGTATCTGATCGACCTCGGCGGCACGACGCTCATGCTCTGGTTCTCGACCGGCTGTGCGTCCATCGGCGTGCTGATTGCGCTCGGTGCGCTGGCTGTGCAGAAAAAATCAGTGCGCGTGTAAGCCTCCGGAGGTTCCCATTATGTCCAACATTCTTGTTTTTGTATTAGAACTCATCGGCACTGTCGCGTTTGCCGTTTCCGGCGCCATTGTCGGCATCAAAAAGCAGATGGATCTGCTCGGTGTGATCGTCCTCGGCGTCTGCACGGCGGTCGGCGGCGGAATTGTCCGCGACCTCATTCTCGGCATCACGCCGCCCGCGACATTTCAGGATCCGGTCTACACACTCACGGCGGCCGCCGTGTCCGTTCTCATGTTCCTGCCGCATGTGCGCGCCCGTGTCGGGCGGCATGAGCCGGTCTTTGACCGGCTTCTGCTGGTGATGGACGCGGTCGGCCTTGGCGTGTTCACGGTTGTCGGCGTCCAGTGCGCATACCGGCAGACGGAACACTATACGCTGTTCCTGACCGTTTTCGTCGGCCTCATTACCGGCGTGGGCGGCGGCGTGCTGCGCGACGTGTTCTCCGGGGAACGGCCCTATATCTTTGTTCGGCATTTCTACGCCTGCGCGTCAATTATCGGCGCGCTCATCTGCGCGCTGTGCTGGAACCGGCTGGGTGCGAACGCGGCCATGCTCTTCGGCGCAGCAGCCATCGTTGTGCTGCGCCTGCTGGCAGCATATTACCACTGGAGCCTGCCGAAGTCTGACTACCACGACGATACGCAGACTCCCACCGCACTGCGGAACTGACAACTCAGAAGCTGGAGAAACCATGATGACAAATAAAAAGTTGAATTATCTCGAAGTTGGAAAAGAAGCGGCAATCTTGACCGCAGCGGTGGCAATCATTGCGGCGGCAGTCTTCTTTTTTCTATCTCCAAGCCACACCTCTGTCAGCAGCATATCCGGTCTTGGAATCGTGCTGTCCAATTTTATTCCGCTTCCACTGTCGGCCATCACAATGATTTTGAATATCGTCCTTCTGATCATCGGCTTCCTGACCTGCGGCAGAGAATTCGGAGCAAAGACCGTCTATACAAGCATCACGCTCCCGCTGTTTCTAGGACTGTTTGAAATCCTGTTTCCGGATTTTGAATCCATGACCGGCAGCCAAGAGTTGGACGTACTCTGCTATATTCTGGTCGTCAGCATCGGTTTGAGCATCCTTTTCAATCGGAACGCATCGTCCGGCGGGCTGGATATCGTGGCAAAAATTCTGAACAAATACCTGCGCATGGATCTAGGAAGAGCCATGTCTCTGTCCGGTATGTGCGTGGCACTGTCCGCAGCGCTTGTCTACGACAAGAAAACCGTGGTTCTGAGTATCCTCGGCACATATTTCAACGGGATTATTCTGGATCATTTCATTTTCGACCACAACAAAAAGCGCCGCGTCTGCATCATCACCGAAAAGGAGGAGGCGCTGCGGCAGTTCATCATCAACGAACTGCACAGCGGCGCCACGATCTACGAGGCCATTGGCGCATACAATTTGCAGAAACATAACGAGATCATCACCATCGTCGATAAAAGCGAGTACCAGCGGCTGATGACCTTCATCAACCGCGAGGACCCAAAGGCGTTCATTACGGTCTATAACGTCTCCAATATGCAGTACCAGCCGAAGATCTGGAAAAAGTGACAATTTAGAATTTCAGGAGGCAGCTATGCTGAACAACAAAGGATTTGACCTGTGGGCAGATGGATATGACAAAAGTGTCGGTCTTTCTGACGAAGCGAATACCTACCCGTTTGCCGGATACAAAAAGGTACTTGCCGCAATTTTTCAGACTGTCATGCAGACCCCAAACGCTTCTGTGCTGGACATTGGGTTTGGAACTGCCGTGCTGACGGCAAGGCTGTATGAACAGGGCTGCACCATTTACGGACAGGATTTCTCGTCCAGAATGCTCGAACTGGCGTCCGAAAAAATGCCGGGCGCGCATTTATATCAGGGCGACTTTACGCAAGGTCTGGTAGAACCGCTGCAAAACCCCCGCTATGACTATATTGTCGCAACCTATGCGCTGCACCATTTGACAGACACGCAGAAGGTCGTATTCCTATCCGCGCTGCGCGGCTGTCTGAACGAAAACGGAAAAATTCTGATCGGCGACGTTGCGTTTGAAACCCGCGACGCTCTGAACCGGTGCAGGCAGGAAGCGGGAGCGCATTGGGACGACGATGAAATTTATTTTGTCGCGGAAGAAATAAAAAAGGATTTTCCAGACCTTTTATTTACGCAGCTATCCCCCTGCGCCGGTGTTCTGACAATCAGCAAGTGATTTGTAGAGGCCGACGACTCTGTCCACCGCGCGCAGAGAGTACCTGTTCTACAGAAATCCCCCAGTGCCCCGTATGCACTGACATATTGCAATGTAGGGGCCGATGCCCACATCGGCCCATTGGGAAGTTACGAATTCGCCGCAGATTTCCGTAGAAACAGTGCATTCTGCCGGGCCGATGTGGGCATCGGCCCCTACGGCGAATGGAGGAACAATATTTGGAGGGCTTATGAAACAGGTTCTTTTAAGCGCAGACGGCGAGATCAGCGTGTACTGTGTTCCGGATGCAGTGGCGGATGATCTCGAAACATACTGTCTGGAGTTCAGCTGTCATTGGCTGCACGAAAGCCCCGATGCTGCAAGGTATCGGGTGAAACGGGGTTCTGCGGTCGTGGTATGCTATACCGAAAAGGACTTTATCGAGTATCTGAACCGTTATATCTGCACAGATCCGTCTTCGCTCGTCACAACACTTCACAATGTATATTGCAAAGAGGAGCTGCCGGAGAAATACCGCGGTCTGCCGTATTTCAATTTTTGACTTTAGAAAAACTCCTCCGTATGCCGCGGCATACGGAGGAGCGTTTTTTACTGTCTGGATTTCATCAGGGCACGCATTCTGGCTGAATGGTCGAGTTGGCGCTTGCGCATACGGAGGTTTTTCGGCGTGACCTCCAGCAGTTCATCGTCGGCAAGGTATTCCATGCACTGCTCAAGCGACAGAACCGTCGGCGGAACGAGGCGGATGGCGGCGTCGGAACCTGCCGCGCGCATATTGGTCAGCTGTTTTTTCTTGCAGACGTTGACGGCCATATCCTCATTGCGGTTGCACTGACCGACGATCATACCGGCATAGACTTCCACGCCCGGCCCGATGAACATCGAGCCGCGGTCCTGCACGCCGCCAATGCCGTAAGCGGTCGTCTCTCCGGTTTCAAACGCGACGAGCGAACCGGTCAGACGGCGGGAAATCTCGCCCTTGACGGGTGCGTAGCTGTCAAGCGTCGAGGCCATAATCCCCTCGCCTCTCGTATCAGTCAAAAACTCGTTGCGGTAGCCGAACAGGCCGCGCGTCGGGACGAGGAATTCCAGCCGCATGCGGCTGCCAATCGGGGTCATGGAGACGAGATCGCCCTTGCGCTGGGAGATTTTATCGATCACGGAGCCGACGGAATTTTCCGGCACATCCGCGATCATGCGCTCAATCGGCTCGCAAAGCTTGCCGTCGATGGTCTTATTCAGAACGTGCGGCGTGGACACCTGGAACTCATAGCCCTCGCGGCGCATCGTCTCGATCAGGATAGACAGGTGCATCTCGCCGCGGCCTGCAACGTTAAAGGCATCGGTGCCCATCTCTGTCACATGCAGAGAGACATCCTTGAGCAGTTCTCTTTGCAGACGGTCACGCAGGTTGCGGGACGTGACGTATTTGCCCTCGCGGCCCGCAAACGGAGAATCGTTGACGGAGAAGGTCATTTCGATGGTCGGGTCGGAGATCTTGACGAATGGCAGCGGCTCAACGGTTTCCAAATCGCAGAGCGTACGGCCGATGGTGATATCCGAAATGCCGGAGAACGCGACGATCTCGCCGGCAGATGCCTGCTGGATGGGGCTGCGGCCAAGGCCGGTAAACTCGTACAGGGCGACAACCTTTTCCTTCTTCTTGACGGACGGGTCGTGGTAATCGCAGACGATGACCTCCTGGTTCTGGTGGATCGTGCCGCGTTCAATGCGGCCGATGCCCATACGGCCGACAAATTCGTTATAGTCGATGGACGAGACGAGCACCTGAAGCGGCCCGTTTTCATCGCCCTTCGGGGGATCGATATAGTTGACGATTGTCTCAAACAGCGGGATGAGATCGGTGCCCTTGCCGTCGGGGCCGTAGGAGGACGTACCCTCGCGGGCGGAGCAGAAAATTGTCGGGGAGTCAAACTGTTCTTCGGTCGCATTGAGATCGAGCAGCAGTTCGAGGACCTCGTCCATGACCTCATGCACACGGGCGTCCGGGCGGTCAATCTTGTTGACGACAACGATAACCTTATGGCCAAGTTCCAGCGCCTTCTGCAGCACGAAGCGCGTCTGCGGCATGGGACCCTCCGCCGCGTCAACGAGCAGCAGAACGCCGTCAACCATCTTCAAAATACGCTCGACCTCGCCGGAGAAATCGGCGTGGCCCGGGGTATCGACGATGTTGATCTTATAGTCTTTATAATGGACAGCGGTATTCTTGGCGAGAATGGTGATGCCGCGCTCGCGTTCGAGATCGCCGGAGTCCATCACGCGGTCAACGACCGCCTGATTCTCACGGTACACGCCGCCCTGCTTGAGCATCTGATCGACCAGCGTGGTCTTGCCGTGGTCAACGTGCGCGATGATTGCAATATTCCGAATTTTATCCTGCGTCATACTTGGCGCCCCTTCCTTCTTTGCCTGAATAAAAATCTCACAAAAAAGAATTTTAACACAGACATCTTGGAAATACAAGATTTTTCTGCGAGAAAATCGTGCAAATTTGCCGCTTTCGTGTGGGATTTTTTGTGAAACCGCACAATCCGGCCTCGCAGCGCATACGATGAGGCGAAGGAGGGAGATCCCATGCAACCACTCACGGAAAAACAGGCGCAGCGGGTCTGGAGCCGCGTGATGAGCGCGCAGGCCGTGCCTGCTGCCCAGATGAACGAGCAAATCGGCTCCGGCAGCGCTGCGGCCGATTCCCTGACGCCCGAAAAGCTGCTTGAACTGATTGCGGACGAACGCAATGACAGCGCGCTCTATGCGCACCTCGCCTGCCGCATGAAGGGCAAGGCACAGGCGATGCTGCGTGAAATGGCCCGGCAGGAGGCCTGCCACGCGAAGCAATTCGGCGCGGTCTATTTTCTCAAGACCGGCAAAAAGGCCTGCCCCGGCAGGCCGGAAGCGCCGTGCGTCACCTGTATCAACGAGACGCTCCGCCAACGCTATTCCGAGGAGCACACCGCGCACGAGGCATATGAGACGCTTGCCGAGAACGCCGGAACGCACCGCTGCATGCTGCTGAGAATTGCTGAAGAGGAATGCGAACATGCGCAGATGATCCTGTGCATCCTGCAGACCTGTCTGTAACGCTCCATACACAACCGGCCCGCTGCAACATGCAGCGGGCCGTAGCCTTTCAAAACAGCCGCAGAAAATCATGCCTGTTCAGCAGTTCCTGTTTCAGCGTTGTGCACTTATTTCAGCTTCCACGCGAGGTCGTTCAGGAACAGTTCCTGCTCCAACCCCTCGACCGTGGTGTCCTTCGTAATGTGGACGAATTCAATTTCCATCATTCTTGCCCAGTCGCGCAGCTGCTCGGCAGTCACGTCGTAGCTCAGGACGGTGTGATGTGCGCCGCCTGCTGTGATCCAGCACTCGACGCCGGTGGTGAGGTCGGGCATCGCGCGCCACATGACTCTGGCGACCGGCAGGTTCGGCATGGGCATAATGGGCTTGACAGCCTCAATATCCTGCACGATGAGGCGCAGTCTGCCGCCCATGTCGATGAGGCTTGTGACAACGCCCTTGCCCGCTTTGCCCTCGAAGACGAGGCGGGCGGGGTCTTTTTCGTTCATGCCGATGCCGAGGAAGTGCGTCTCGATGCGCGGACGGCCGGCTGCCACGGACGGGCAGACCTCCAGCATATGCGCGCCGAGGGAATACTCCTGGCCCTTGACAAGATGATAGGTGTAGTCCTCCATGAACGCGGACGCGCCGTTGCCGTTTTCACCCATGGCTTTCAGGATGGCGGTCATCGCTGCGACCTTCCAGTCGCCTTCGCCGCCGTAGCCGTAGCCCTGCGCCATGAGGTGCTGGGACGCGAGGCCGGGCAGCTGTTCCATGCCATAGAGGTCCTGGAACGTGTTGGAGAAGGCTTTGCAGCCCTCCGCATCCATCATCTTCTTCATAGCGATCTCTTCGCGCGCCTGATAGCGGATGGCAGTGATATCGTCGGTCGCAAAATCGTACTTTTCGCGGTAAACGGCCATGAGTTCGTCAATTTCAGCCTCCGTGACGGCGTTCATTTTCTTGACCAGATCACCGACGGCCCATGTGTTGACTTCCCAGCCGAGTTTCTTCTGGACTTCGACTTTATCGCCCTCGGTGACAGCCACGTTGCGCATATTGTCGCCGAAACGCATGACTTTCATGTTCTTCGAGACGGCGACGCCGATGGCGGCCTTCATCCAGCTGCCGATGCGGGCCTGCACATCCTCGTCCTGCCAGTACCCAGCGATAATCTTGCGCGGCTTGCGCAGGCGCGCGCCGATGAAGCCGTGTTCCCGGTCGCCGTGCGCGGCCTGATTGAGGTTCATGAAGTCCATGTCGATTTCTTCATTGGGAATCTCACGGTTATACTGGGTTGCAAAGTGCAGCCACGGCTTCTGGAGCATATCCAGGCCGTTGATCCACATTTTGGACGGGCTGAATGTATGGCACCATGTGACGATACCTGCACAGGCATCATCGTAATTAGCCTCTTTCACGACCTGTGTGATCTCAGCGCTGGATTTGGCTGTGACCTTATATTTGAGCGGATACGGCAGGACGGCGGACAGCTTCTGTGCCATCTCCTCCGCACGCCGTGCGACAGTCGTCAGAACATCCTCGCCGTAGAGCGTCTGCGAGCCGACGATAAACCAGAATTCATAGTGTTTCATATTTGATATCTCCTATTGAAATACGGTGTAATGCCTGTAAAGGCGCTTATTCGTCCTTGTTTTTGCGCGACAGGACCAGACTTTGAATCACGAGGAACAGGCAGATCATGGCTGCGACTGTGATATTCGTCCACCATGCTTCATCAAGTCCCAGCGAGGAGACGATATTCTTGATCGTACTCAGGGACAAGACGCCAAAGAGCGTGCCGATGATGTTGCCGACGCCGCCGGTCAGCATCGTGCCGCCGATGATAGAGGACGCGATGGCGTTCATTTCCGCGCCGCTTGCGTGCGACGGGGAGCCAGAGCCGACATGCAGGAAGTACACAAAACCGCCGATGCCCGCGAGAATGCCGCAGATGAGGTGCGCAAGGAACTTCGTGCGCTTGACGTTGATGGCCAGCATATTGGCGCTGTAGCTGTTGCCGCCGACCGCGTAGACACTTCTGCCGAACTTCGTCCAGCGGAGCACCACAAACAAAACCGCCACAACCACCAGCGACACCACAACGCCAATCTCCACATAGGCGGGGACATACGCGCCAAGTTTATTGACGGAGCCCATACCGGGCACATAGATGCGCGTTTCCTTGAGTGCCTTAAATGCTGCGTTTTCCACGTTAAACTGTGTCGCGTTGACGATGGTCGTCATACCCTTGGCAAAGAACATGCCCGCAAGCGTGACGATGAACGGTTGAATTTCAAGATAGGCAATCAGGAAGCCTTGCACAAAACCAAACGCCGTGCCGATGCCGAGGGCCAGCAGGATGGCCGTCAGGACGGTACCGCCCTGATAGTCGAGATTGACCGCGCAGCTCATGCAGACAAGCGCGGTAAGCGTGCCAACGGAAATGTCGATGCCGCCCGTGATCATGACGAGGCTCATGCCGCACGAGAGAATGAGCAGCGCTGCGTTTTCGTTGAGAATGTTAAAGAAGGTCTGCGGCTTTTTAAAGCCGGAGCCAAGAAACAGCACCGCGCACACATACATGACGACAAAAACGCAGATTGTGATGATCAGCAGCAGCTTTGCGTCTGTCAGACGGCCTTTGTGCGCAAGTGAAGGCGCTTTTGTTTTATTCCGCATGGGTGCCAGCCTCCTTCTTCTCTTCGGTTCTGTGCCGCTTTTTGAGTGCTTCCAGCTTTTCGCGGACAGTCGGCGCGCTCAGCACGACGAGGATGATGACCACGACTGCCTTGTAGGCCGGCAGTGCGCTGGAAACGACATTGAACTTGAACAACGTCGTGGTGAGGAACTGGATGACATACGCGCCGAGGACGGAGGCCCAGATGTTGAACTTGCCGCCCGAGAGCGCGTTGCCGCCAAGTGCAACAGCCAAAATCGCGTCCATTTCGATGTCCTTGGCCACAACGGAATAGTTGATGGTGGAGAAGCGGCTGACCTTGATAAAGCCCGCAACGGCCACGCACAGGCCGAGAATGACGTAGGTCAGGAACTTTACGAACTGCGGGTGGATACCGTTGAGCCGCGCGGCACTGGCGTTGATGCCGACTGCCTGCGAATAAAGCCCGATATTCGTGAACCGCAGCAGCGCCCACGCGAGTATCATGCAGATCACGGCAATGAAAATCGGCGTCGGAACGGCCACGCCCGGCAGGAAATTGCCGTAATACGCAAACGACGGATCGGAGATCATGGGCAGTTCGTTGTTATTGATCCATGCAGCAATGGAACGACCGGCCGTGTAGAGAATCAGCGTGGCAACCATCGGCTGAATTTTGAAAACAGCAACGAGCGTGCCGTTGAACGCGCCGAAGAGCATAGAGACGACGCAGCAGGCCAGAAATGCCACAAGGATCGGCGCCTGCAGCGTATCCGGGCGCGAATTCGTGCCGCACAGCACGCGAAGGACGACGCTGCCCGCAATAGCGATGGCGGAGCCGACGGAAATATCCTGTCCGCCGGAGGCCGCTGTCACAAGCGTCATACCGATGGCGAGAATGACAAGTTCGGATGCGTTATCGAGGATTGTGATCAGGTTGCCCGTCAGGACCAGATCGCCGAGGCTGTTTTCCTTCAGCGTAATGGCGAAGAACGAGGGGTCTGCGATAAAGTTGAATACGATCAGGAGCAGAAGCGCAGCCAGCGGAATAAAGATCTGTTTGCGCACCAGCCGGGCAAAAAAGCCGCCCTGCGGTTTTTCGGTTGTCCGGGTCATGCCTGTTCACCTCCGGCAATGGTTTTCATGATGCTGCTCTGGTTGAGGTCGCTGCCGCGCAGCTCGCCGACGACCTGCCGGTCGCGCATGACAACAAGGCGCGAGCAGACGCGAAGCATCTCGTCGATCTCCGACGAAATAAACGTCACGCTCTTGCCCTCTGCGGCAAGCTGCAGAACAAGCTTCTGAATCTCGACCTTTGTGCCGACATCGATGCCGCGCGTCGGCTCGTCGAGGATCATATAGACGGGATTCGCCAGCAGCCAGCGCGCCAGAATGACCTTCTGCTGATTGCCGCCGGAGAGCGCCTTGATGGGCGTGTCGGTCGAGGCCGTCTTGATGCTCAGGAGTTTGATATACTCCTCGGCGTATTTTTCCGCCTTTGCCTTGGAAATGGGATGGAAGAAGCCGTCGAGCACCTGCCGCGCGAGAATGATATTGTCGCGCACAGAGAGGTCTCCGATGATGCCGTCGCGCTTGCGGTCCTCGGGCAGATAGCTGATGCCGTGCTTCATGGCGCGCAGCGGCGAGGTAATCTTCACCTGCTTGCCGTCCATCTTCACGGTACCGCCGGAGACATGATCCGCGCCGAAGATCGCGCGCACGGATTCGCTGCGGCCGGAGCCGAGCAGACCCGTAAAGCCGTTGACCTCGCCCTTGCGGATGGAAAAATCAAACGGGCGAACGCCTGCCGCACTGGAAAGCCCGGCTGCCTCATAGACGACCTCCGCGCCCTCAAGCGCGTCTGCGGCACCTTCGCTCTTGATCTCGGACAGATCATCGAGTTCCTTGCCGAGCATCTTGGACACAAGCTGCACACGCGGCAGGTCGGCAATCTTGTATTCGCCGACAAGTTTGCCGTCGCGCAAAACGGTAATACGGTCGCAGACGGCGTAGACCTGCTCGAGAAAATGCGTAACAAAGATAATGCCGACGCCGCGTGATTTGAGGTCCAGCATAAGTTTGAAGAGTTTTTCAACCTCCTGCTCGTCAAGAGAGGATGTCGGCTCGTCGAGAATAAGGACCTTGCACTCCATATCGACTGCGCGGGCAATGGCGACCATCTGCTGCACGGCAATGGAGCAGCTGGACAGCTGCTGCGTGGGCGCGGCGGGAATGCCGAGCGACTCCAGGAGTTTTTTCGCGTCCGCGTTCATTTTGCGCCAGTTTGTAAACGCGCCCTTTGTTCTTCCAATGTATAGATTCTCTGCCACAGTCAGATTCGGGCAGAGGGTGATTTCCTGATAAACCGTACTGATGCCCGCTTTCAGCGCGTCCTGCGTCGTGCGGATCTGTACGGGCGTTCCTTCCATGGAAATGGTGCCCTCGTCTTTGGAATACACGCCTGTGAGCACCTTAATAAGCGTGGATTTGCCCGCGCCGTTCTCCCCCATCAGTGCATGGATTTCACCCTTGCGGAGCGTAAAATCCACGCCGTCAAGCGCGCGGACACCGGGGAAAAATTTGCAGATCCCCCGCAATTCCAGTAAAGCTGTTTCCTGCATTGTGTTCGCCTCCATAATGGCACGCTGCGTGCAGCGCGGATACACGGAATGCTCCATATACGCCGTGCCGCACGCAGCCATTTCAGTCTTTATGCGAAGTTCAGTGTTTGATTAAATGCCGTAGTTGTCAACGTCTTCCTGCGTGATAGTGGAAGCGTCGAAGCCCTTTTCGTCCATGACGATGGTCTTTTCAGCCGGGGCCTTGCCGTTTTCCAGATCCTTGATGATGGCGTCAATGTAGGAAGCCTGGAAGGGGTTGCACTGGCCGTCGTAGTTCCAGTTGCCGGCGAGCAGTTCTTCAAGCGCCCACTTGTTGCAGTCGAAGCCCATGACGATGACATCCTTGCCCACGCCGTGGGAGATGTTTGCCTTGTCCAGAGCCGCAACAGCGCCCTTGGCCATGTCGTCATTCTCAGCGTAGATGACGTTGAATTCCTTGCCGGAGTCGATGACGGACTGCACGATCTGCTGGGCAGTTTCGGCGTTCCACTCGGCGGTCTGCTGGGTCACCATGTTCCAGTTGTCATTGGCAGCGACCTGCGCGTCCAGCGCACCGGTACGGCCGATCTGGGCAGCGGAACCCATGACGCCCTGAATGTGGATGATGTTGTAGGAGTCAAGGCCCTGAGAAGCCAGCCAGTCAACAGCGGTCTGGCCTTCCTTGGCCATGTCGGAGACGATGGAAGCAACATAAAGGCTCTCGTCAGCGTCGATGGTGCGGTCAAAGAGGATGACCTGGATACCGGCAGCCTGTGCGTCCTGCAGGACGGAATCCCAGCCGGAGGTACCAGCGGCGGAGATCAGCAGATAGTCAACCTCGTCCTGGATGAACTTCTGGGCAGCAGCGATCTGCTCGTCGTTCTTGAGGCTGTAGGCGAAGGAAGCGTCATAACCGTTTTCCTCGGTGAACATCGCCTTCAGATCCTTGTCGTTGGCGGTGCGGTAGCCGGATTCGTTGGGGTCGTTGTTGATGATGCCGACCTTGATGAGTTTGCCATCGGAAGCGGCAGGTGCGTCAGAAGCGGTGTCTGCGGAGGTATCGGCCGGAGTCGTGTCGGCGGGCTTCTGCGCACAGGCGCAGAACGCGGCAATCATGGTGATTGCCAGAAGCAGAGCAAGAATCTTTTTCATGATTTGTTTCCTCACTTTCAAATTGTGTTGGTTTTTCACAGGTCTTACAGGTGTTCGCCTGTTATGGCTTTATTTAAGCGTGTGGAGAGACAAAAATCAATCTGACGAACAAGTTCTGCGCCAAATTCGGCGCAGCGCGCAGACAGCTTTTGTCCGTATTCCGCCAAAAACGGACAGCTCTTTGGAAACTGCTCTGTTTTTACAGTATTTATTTTATTTTCTTCCGATTGATGCACCTGTTTTGTTTGTTTTTTTCTGTCTCCGTCTTGATGCTGCTGCGAAGTATGTTTTTGTACAGCACTGACAAAATGCTAAGTTCTGTGCAAGGTTTGTTTGATTTTTTCTGTAATTGTTTGAAAATTTCTTAAAACTTTCTCTGTTTTTCTCGTGTTGTCCGCAAAAGCGCAGAATTTCTTTCGGCTGTCTGACAAATCTCCGAAAGAAAACAAACAAATCCGGCAATGCGGTTTGCGGATGGCTGTGGTACAATGGAAGCGAACGCAGCCTCGGCAGCAGAAAGCAGCGAATTTCGCATATATTGTCGGCGAATTCGCAGGCATCCGCACATTCGGTTGTAGGGGCCGATGTGGGCATCGGCCCCCTACAACGAATGTGTAAGTGCTTGCGTTTTTGCTACAGGCTTCTAAAATACGAGACAGGAGGCGGGTGCGTATGGCGCCGAAATATGAGCAGCTGGTAATGGCGCTCCGGCAGACGCTGCCGCAGTGGTACGCAGACGGCCAGCGGAAACTGCCGTGCGAACAGGAACTCGCTGCGCAGTTTTCTGTCAGCCGCCAGACACTCCGGCAGGCGCTTGCCGTGCTGGAGCAGGAGGGACTCATTGAAAAACGCCGCGGCAGCGGCAGCTTTCTCTGCCCGGCGGCAGCCAATCAGGACCGGCGCATCGCCGTGATTGCGACCTCGCTCAGCGACTATATTTTTCCGTCACTGCTCAAGGATATTCAGGCATGCCTTTCCGTACAAGGCTTTTCCGTCGTCATTCACGCCACGGAAAACTCCATCCATCGTGAGCGCGAGATCCTGCAGCAGCTGCTGCTCGATCCCCCGGCAGGGATTCTGGTTGAGGGCTGCAAGACAGCGCTGCCGAATCCAAACGCCGAACTGTATCAGGCGCTCCGGCAGCGCGGACTGCCTATGACCTTCCTGCACGGAAGCTGCCGGGAACTGCCCGACGCATTCTGCGTCGGCGACGACAATTACGGCGGCGGCTATCTGCTGGCCGGACACCTCATCCGGAACGGGCATCAAACAATCGCCGGGATTTTCAAATCCGACGATGCACAGGGGCCGGAGCGCTATCACGGCGTGGTCTGCGCGATGCGCGACGCCGGACTTTTCCCGCTCGATGAAAATTTCCTCTGGTTTTCCAGCTTTCAGCGCTACCAGCTTGTCGAACTGCAGGATGAAAGCATGCTGCAAAATTTTCTGCGGCAGCAGCTGGGCAGCTGCACTGCCGTCGTCTGCTACAATGACGAGATTGCCTTTCATCTCATCCGAACGCTTCTGCGCGCGGGAAAGCGCGTGCCGGAGGATATCGCCGTCGTAAGCTTTGACAACAGTTACTACAGCACCTTCGGCCCTGTCAGCATCACCTCGGCCGGACATGATCCACACGCCATGGGCCATGCCGCAGCCGAGAATCTTCTCAGCCAGATCCGCCGCCAGCCCTGCCAGAGCGTCCGCCTGCCATGGGCACTATACGCCCGGCAAAGCGGCTGATCGAATAAAAACGCGTGCATCCGGACTTCGGATGCACGCTGTTTTTTAATATACACGGCTTTCCAGCAGTTCATCTGTGATGCGGTCGCCTGTAAAAAGCTGTTCTGGGACATACGACTGCTTTTCCGGCGTTTCGCCGCGCTCCAGCTGTTCGATGATCGCGCGCACGCGCGGCCCGTGGAGAGGGTTGCATTCGGCGCAGAGGTCGATTTTTCCATCTTTACAGTAGGAAAGCGCCCGCCGTACCGCGTCGAAGGAAATGAGCGTCACGCCGCCGCTTCCGTAGACGATACCCAATTCGTCCATCGCCTGCATGACGCCGAAGCACATATTGTCGTTCTCGCAGTAGACCACATCCGGCGCGGGATTGCTTTGCAGATAGGCAAGCGTCTCCTCATACGCCTTTGCCTGCGTGAAATCACCGTTCAAATGCTCAGCAACCGTCCAGCCCTTGTGCGCGGCTGCGCCCGCTTCCAGCGCGGCAGAGCGCTGAAGCTGCGCCGTGGAGCCGGGCGTTCCCTGCAAATGCAGGATCTGCACCTCCGCGTCTGCATTTTCGCGCGCCTCCAGCGTCTCTGCCAGCCACGCGATCGCCTCGTCGGCAGTCTTTCTGAAATCCGAGCCGACCCAGCTTGTATAGAGTGACACGTCACTGAGTTCCACCTGCCGGTCAACAATGATAACCGGAATGCCCGCTGCGCGCGCCTCCTCCAGCACGCTTTCCCAGCCCGTCTCTGTAACCGGCGCAAGCACGATGTAGTCCACATCCTGCTGGATGAAGGTGCGGATGGCCTTGAACTGGTTTTCCTGCTTCTGCCGGGCATTGTCAAACAGCAATTCAAAGCCGTTTTCCTCGCTCAGGCTCTCGCGCATAGACTCGGTGTTGGCCACGCGCCAGTCCGATTCTGCACCGACCTGCGAAAAGCCGACGGTAATGAGCGTCGTCTCCTCCTCCGGCGTCTGCCGGACATAGGGCATACAGCCCCCAAGCAGCAGAAGCGCCGGAAGGAGAAGCAAAAGAATCAGCCGTTTCATGCCTCCGCCTCCTCTCTAATTGGAAAGCGCAGCGTGACTGTCGTTCCGACGTTTGGCTCGCTTTCCAGTTCCATGGAGCACTGCGCGCCGTACAACAGCCGAAGCCGCCGGTAGACCGTCCGCAAGCCGAAGCCAACCTGTTCCTCCGTATCCAGACTCTGCCGCAGCTGCTGCAGGCGCTCGGGCGCCATGCCCGCACCGTCATCGCGCACGCAGATTCGGACATGTCCGTTCTCCTGCGCGGCATCGATGAGAATATGGCCCATGCCGCGGCGCAGCTTGATGCCGTGATAGAGCGCGTTTTCCACCAGCGGCTGCAAGGTCAGCTTTGGCAACACACAGCCGCGCAGTTCCGGCCGGACGCAGATCTCATAGCGCAGGATATCCCGGTAGCGCACCTGTTGGATCTCCAGATAGCTACGCACATGAATCTCTTCCTCGCCAAGCGTAATAATATCGCGGCCCTTGCTCAGAGAACTGCGGAAAAAATTTGACAGGCTTGTGACCATCTCGACAGCCTGTTCGTTCTTTCCTGTTTCCACAAGCCAGATGATCGTATCGAGTGTATTATAAAGAAAATGCGGGTTGATCTGGCTTTGCAGCAGCGCCAGTTCCATCGCGCGCAGCTTGTCCTGCTCCTGCCGGTTGAGTTCCATCTGCTGCTGCAGATGCTGGGCCATCTGTTCCAGACTGCTGCTGAGCGCCTGCAGCGTCTCATCCTCGGCAACGACAGGCTCCCGCGCGGCAAGATCGCCCCGGCCAATCGACTGGGCGCGCTCGCGCAGCGCATAAATCGGCTGTGTGATGCTGCGGCTGATTGCCGCCGAGCGGCGCATCAGCACAATCACAAGAATCAGCGCGCCGACGGCGACCAGCCCCAGTTCCAACCAGAGCCGGGCCGTCAGTGCAGCCTGCAAAGAATCCAGATAGCCAGCCTCATGGTAGAGATAGGTATAAAAATACTGCTGGATCAATTCTGTGAGAATATAGATATTGGACTCCAGCAGTTCCATTCTGGCCTCGTAACCGTCTGTTTCGGTGATCTGCACGATGCGTTCGCGCAGATTTTCGCACAGATTGATCGCGCTCGTGATGGCCTTGCGGCTCTGCCGGTCCTGCGTGCCGGACAGGAGTTCCTGGCCGAGCGTCTTTGCCTCATCGACCTCCTGCAGCGGCAGCGTTTCGCCGTAACTGCTGTCAATGACATAGTAGTACATTTTAAGATCGACGTCCTCCTTGAAGTTCTGGTTGAACTGGGAGGCTCTGACGATATTCGCGGTGACAATGGAATACTGATGGTTATGCAGCAGCAAAATTGCCAGCGTTGCCACCAGAATCACGCAGACGAGCAGCAGCATGCTCCACAGCAGCCGCCGCAGCCTTCCGTCCAGCGACGGATGCGGCTCATTTCGCTTCATGCCCGTCTCCGTTTCCCGCGCGGTAGCTGCTCGGTGTGCAGCCCTGCGTTTTTTTGAATAGGAAGCTGAAGTAGCGCGGGTCGCGGTAGCCGACCTCATACGCAACCTCGCTCGACCGCTTGCCAGAATAGCGCAGCAGTTCCTTCGCGCGCTCCATCCGCTTTTCCGTCAGATATTCAACGAACGTCTGCCCCATCTCCTGGCTGAACACGCCGGAAAAATAGTTTGGGCTGATATTGGCAGCCTTCGCCACCGTATTGAGCGAGAGATTTTCGTCGGTATAGTTCTGGTCGATGTAGCGCAGCGCACGCTTGAGCATGGATTTATATTGATTGCCGGATTCCTCCTCGCGCAGATCAATGGCGCGGCGCAGAAGCGCGGCGCAGTTTTTTTGCAGCGAATCACGGTCAACATCTGTCGTAAGCATTTGCCTGGAGCCCAGCGGACGCAGGAATTCCTCCTGCGAGTAGCCGAAGCCTTTGGCTGCGCGGATGGCGCTGAAGCGCAGTTCCAGCAGCACATACTGCCGGAAGAGCATCGAATCCAGCGCGTTTCCGAAGGATGCAAGGTATTCCGATACAAAGTCCGGAATTTCCTCGCGCATGCCGGTCTGTAAGAAATTGCGGATAATAGCGGGATCCGCCTTGCTGGCATCGACCTCGTCGAGCGCCGGGAGCGCTCCGCGCTGCGGCTTTTGCAGCACGTCTGCTGTCAGGACATGCCGTTCCGGCAAAAGATGCCGGTAGGAAAGGATCGTATGCGCCTTGGCGTAGCAGCTGGGAAGTTCACTCAGACGGGCGACCGGTTCGCTGACCGCCGCGTACCACGCAAGCGCTTCGTCCCCGCCGCAGCGGCGCTGAATATTTTCCAGGCAACGGTGCACGGCGGCGTCCAGCCCCGCGGCGCTGCCCTTTACAATGACGCAGTAGGTCATAAGGTTGCACCGAAACAGCAGATATTCGCCATAGCGCAGAAGATACGCCATCAGTTCCTCCAGCCGCTCGGCCAGCGTCTGGGAATACTCTGCCGTGCCCTTGCTCTGCAGGGTCAGCAAAATCACGTTATAACCCTCGGCGTCAATGTCGATCTGCAGCTTCTTTGCCTGCTCGTAGATCTCGGAAACGCGCAGCGTGCCGGAGGTGATCTGTTCAAAGAACTTGCGGCGGGCATACTGCTCATATTCCTGCCCTTCCTGCTGAAACTGACGCAGATAGGCTTTCTGCTCCCGCTCCTCGTCGATTTTCCGGCTGACATCCTCCAGCGTTTTCAGAAGCGACGTCTTTGTCACAGGCTTAAGCAGATACTGCTCCACGCCGATCTCAATGGCCTCCTGCGCAAACTCAAAGTCGTTGTGTCCGCTGATGAGAATAATTCTTGTCTCCGGCAGTTCTGCGCAGACAAGCTTGCTGAGTGCCAGCCCGTCCATAAACGGCATTTTGATATCCGTAATCAGAATGTCCGGGCGCAGCTTGCGGATCTGCGGCAGCGCCAACTCGCCGTCGGGCGCATCGCCGCAGAATTCAAAACCGTACCGTTCCCAGTCGATGCAGTCGCGCAGCCCTTCCCGCACGACGCACTCGTCCTCTACCAGAAAAACCTTCAGCAACGCAATCACCTCAGAGTCATTGTACCATTCTTTCCCGGAGTTTAAAAGAATTATTTCGCGTTTTGCTGCCGGTGTGTTCAACAATCAGAGCGGCAATCATCCGGACGAACACATCCGGTGCTTTCTTACAACGTTTCTTTGAAGTCTATTGACAGCAGTCGTCCGCACGGGTATCATAAAAATATACACTTAAATCGTAAATAAAGGATAAGGAGAAACCAGAACCCAATGGAAAATTACAAGTTTTCAACACTGGAATACAAACGTCCTGATCTGGAAGCGCGCCGCACACAGCTTGCCCAATGGAAAGCTGCCGTCCAACATGCAGAGGACTACGCCGCGCTGCGCGCGCTGATGCTTGAGATCGACCGCGAAACCTGCGAGCTGTTCACACAGTATTCCATCGCGCACATCCGGCATACGCTCGACACGCGCGACGAGTTTTATGAAGCGGAAATTCAGTATCTGCAGGACACGCTGCCCACGCTCAGCGGCGCAGAGGTCGCGCTCAGCGAGGCGATTGCCTCCAGCCCCTTCCGCCCGGATATCGAGCAGGAGTTCGGCAAGCAGTATTTTGTTTCCATGGATTTGCAGAAAAAGCTGTTCTGTGAGGCCAACATTCCGCTGCGCCAGCAGGAAAGCCGGCTGACCAACGAATATCAGAAGATCATGGCCACGGCGGAAATTCCGTTCGACGGCAAGACGCTGAACCTCTACGGTGTGCAGAAATACTTTGAGCATCCTGACCGCGCGATGCGTGCCGCCGCCGTCAAGGCGTATTCCAAGTTCTATGAGGCCAATGAGCCGCGTCTGGAGGAAATTTGGGACGAACTGATCAAAATCCGCAATCAGATGGGCAAAAATCTCGGCTACGAGAACTACATCCCGGTCGGCTATCTGGAGCAGGGCCGCACAGACTACGGTGAAAAGGAGGTAGCTTCCTTCCGCGAGCAGGTGCGCACATTCCTTGTCCCGCTGTGCCAAAAGCTTTATGACGCACAGGCAAAGCGTCTCGGCCTCGACCACGTCATGTGCTACGACGAAAAGCTAGTGTTCCCAGACGGCAACGCCGAGCCTGCGGGCGACGACGCCTTCATGGTCAAGACTGCGCAAAAGATGTACCACGAGATCAGCCCGGAAACGGGAGAATTCATCGATTTCATGATCGACCACGAGTTGATGGATTTGCAGAACAAGCCGGGCAAGGCCTCCACGGGCTATATGACGAGTCTGCCCAGCCTGAAAGCGCCGTTCGTGTTCTCCTGCTTCAACCACACGATTTTCGATATGCAGGTGCTGACGCACGAATTGGGCCACGCGTTTGCGGGCTACATGGCCATGCGCAGCCAGCCCATTTCGGATTATTACAGCGAATCGACCGATATTGCAGAGATTCACTCTATGTCCATGGAGCAGTTCGCTTACCCCTATGCCGAGTGGTTCTTCGGCGATCAGGCGGACAAGTTCCGCTTTGCGCATCTGCAGGAGGCGCTGACCTTCGTGCCCTTTGGCGTGGCCGTGGACGAGTTCCAGCATATCTGCTACGCGCATCCCGAACTGACGCCCAAGGAGCGGACGTATCAGTGGCATCTGCTGGAGGAAAAGTATATGCCGTGGCGCCGCTACGAAAACGACCCGTTCTTTGAACGCGGCGGCTACTGGTACCACAAGCTGCACATCTATCTCTATCCGTTCTACTATATCAACTATACGCTCACCACGATGGGCGCAATGGAATTTAAGAAGAAGTACGCCGAGGACAAAGCCACCGCGTGGCAGAACTATCTCAAGCTCTGCAAGACCGGCGGCAGCCGCAGCTATCTGGAAACGCTGCGCTATGCGAATCTGTCTAACCCCTTCGAGGAAGGCTCTGTCGAGCGTGCCTGCGGATATGCGGAGAAAATTCTGCTCGAGCAGATCGCAGCGCAGGAGCAGTAAGCACAGCGCCTTGCTGCACACGGATATTCTGATTCCTACCTTACAAAATTTAAAAACCGGCGGAGAAGGCGCATGCCCTCTCCGCCGGTTTGTATTCTCATCCGGATATTCGTCAATTTGATTCTGCGGACGAACCGTTTGCTTTTGTTTTAAACGAGAGCCGCAGCCATTTTTTCGCGGCGTCCAGCCATGCGTGATCATACGCATGCACAGCGGTCGGCCGTTCAAGGGTCTGATCGTCGCACGTTGCAAGGCCGTGATCACCGAATGGGTAAACGTGCAGTTCAAACGGGATCTTATTGGCCGCCAGCGCCTGCACATAGAGCAGGCTGTTCGCAACTGGGACAGTGCTGTCTGCCGCGGTATGCCACAAAAACGCCGGAGGCGTATCCGCCCGAACTTGTTTGTCGCAGGAAAATTTAGCAATTTCCTCCGCTGTGCGCTGTTCTGTTCCGGTCAGGGCATTGATACTGCCCAGATGCGCCCACATGGGGTCCGCCGTGATGACCGGATAGCCGAGGATCGACGCCTGCACCGGCTTGCTGTCAGAAAAAACAGCCCGAACTTCCGCGCAGTCATAACTTGTTGCGTAATGTGCCGCCAGATGCCCGCCCGCGGAGAAGCCGAGAAGCGCAATGCGGGACACATCGCAATGCCATGCGGACGCATTCTGATGGATCAGTTCCATGCAGCCTGCTGCCTCCCGCAGTTGCGTGGGATAGCGGTGCGGCTCAGTGGAGTAATTCAGGATAAAGACGTGAAAGCCCTCGGGGAGAAAGTGCAGCGCGATCGGCTCGGCCTCCCGCTGGCTGCAATACTGATATCCGCCGCCCGGGCAGATGACCAAACAGGGGCGCAGCGCATGATCGCGGCCCATTTCCGTCAGATTGTCCGCAAGATAGGCCGTGACCGTCGCATCACAGCCATTTTCGCCAAGCGCCGGAAAATAATCTTTCAGATGCAGAATTTCATATTTCATGTGTCGCTCTCCATATGCAGTCTTTCTCCTTCGCAGAGATGCAGCCTCTGCTGCCGCCCATCATAGCACAGCCGCAGCGTTTTCGCAATGCAAAAAGTCCTGTTCCAGCTACCGGTCTTCTTCATATTCCTCTGCCAGCACCCAGAGGTCATACTCGCGTTTTGCCTTTTCCAGAGAAGTCGCTTCCTGCTTCAGCGGCTGCTCCTTCCGCTTCTGCCTGCCGCGCCGCTCTTCCCGCTCTGCTCGTTGCTTTTGAAACCACATCTTCAGCGCCCCGCTGCTTTTGCCTGATACTCCGCAGTCAATTCGAGATAGCCGCGCCCGTTATGCGCGATCCCCGCCCAGTCGAGAATGGCCGACAGAACAAACACCGGGTCAAAAACGGACATGCCCTCTTTTTTCCCGGCATAGTCCTTCGCAATGCAGCCAACGACCGTATCCTCTGTGCACTCGCCATAGCCCAATTTGTAGTTCCGTCCGTTGCCCTTTCTCGCCTTGCCGCCAGTTTGGAACAGGAGACGGACGATCACATCAAACACACGGTATTCATATGGCGGTGTAATCGGAAGTTCGTCGCAGGAGAAGCTTTTCCCGTCTGCGTTCGCCTGAATTACATATCGGTTGCCGTTGACGGACTGTACTGTCGCGCATCCGCCGCAGTCAATCAGCTTATTCTTAATGATGTCAGACGCATCGATGCTGTGATCATCCGCTCTTTGCAGCATACTTACACTCACCGGTTCCTTTCTATCCGTTGTTTTGTCTTCAAGCAGATTCAGTGCCTTCAACAATTCCTCCAGGCGTTTCTTTGCTGTCGGGTATGAGATCCCGAGTTTTCCCTGCACATCTTTCAAGCTTCCGCGGCAGGCCAAAAAAGTATACAGGAATTCTGACTGCGCGGCATCAAGCCGGTCAAAGGCCGAAATACTTTCCTCCACTGGAAATTCCGCTCTGCAGGAAGGGCAGGACAGTCTGCTGATATACAGCTGTTCTCCGCACACCGGGCACGCGCTGTTTTTCGTAAGTTTCATTTATTTCACCTCACGGCTTGATAGTATCACACCATATTCACCTTGTCAATATATGATTTAAATATTTTTAATTTCTATTTCGCATAGTGCTTTGATTCTATTGGAATAGCAACGGGGCGTAAACGCAAAAATCTGCGTTTACGCCCCGTTGTTTCATTCGTTATGCAAGTGTGCGCGCAAGCGAATCAACCTCTTGTCTCCTGGGAAATGGCGCGGATGGCGTTGAGGGCGAAACCGTGCTCTTCAAGGGTGATGACGCTGCCGCAGTACGGGCACTTGGCGCTGGCATTGATCTCAACCGGCGCGCCGCAGTTCGGGCAGTTGACGGTCTGCATGGGTTTGTCCTTTTCCGTCTTCGTGCCGGTCGTGCGGACAAGATCCCACTCGTAGACCATGAACTTCTCCTTGTCCTTGCTGCCGGAAACAAGATTGCCGGTCTTGTCATCGAGCGTGTAATCGACGATGCGCGTGTTCAGACGGGCGACGAGCACGTCGTTGCCGCCCTCCTGGCACCAGCCGCGGAAGTTTACAGACAGCACGGCAATACGCTCGATATAATTGGTCTGGCCCTGCTGCTTCTTGCGCTGAAGCTGGTTGTCCATCTGCGTGAAGAATGTGTCGGTGCAGTACGGGCGGATAGGCGTAATGTCCTTCTTCTGCCAGCAGTCCTGCATCTGTACATACAGATTCGACAGCTTCGAGGTCAGCTCAGTCTCGTCGAAGTTTTCGTCGAGCTGCTGATACTCAGTCATGGGCTTCAGCTTGCGGTTTGCAGCCGCAGACCAGCTGGTGCCGCCGGACGCTCCCTTCTTCTTCTTTGTGCGTGAAGTCGAAACGATTGCGATGAAGACGATGATGGCTCCGACGACGATGGTACTGATCCCACCGGAGGATTCGGAGCTGCTGGAATAGTCGGAATCGCTGCTGCTCCAGTCCCAATCGGAGTCGGAGCTGCTCCAATCAGAGGAGCTGCCGTAGTCGGAATCGCCGGAATAATCGCCGAAATCGGCTCCCGCAGGCAATACGGCCAGCAGCACCAGACAGGCGCACAGCGCCAGCATGAACAGCCGCCGCAGGAAAGTCTTGGACATGAAGGATCCCCCTTTTTCTTTCATTTCTTTTCCAGTATATCATGCGTCAGTGTATCCATGCAAGCAAAATTCCCGCCGGATTCGACAAAAAAACTTATCCATGATAGCCGATGGCGCGGGAGATTGTCTCGGCTGCGGCGCAGATGAGGCGGATGGCATGCAGGAATTCGTCGGACTGCACCTGCCGGAACATGCCGACGCAACCGATGGCATAGCGCACCTCGCCGGTCACGTCATGGATCGGTGCAGAGACGGAGCGCAGGCCGATCTTATACTCGCCGTTTTCCACAGCGTAGCCCTGCTCACGGATGCGGGTAAGTTCGGGCACAAACTGCTCTGGCGTGGTAAGTGTATGGGGCGTGAAGGCCTTGAGTTCGGTGTGCGTAAGAATGCGGCGGCACTCCGCCGGGGAACTGTTGGCAAGAAACAGCTTTCCCTGCGACGTACAATAGACCGGAAGCCGTGCGCCGACCTCGGACACGACGCGAAGACTCGCGCGGGACTCCTCCTCTGCCAGCGTTACGACTGCTGCACGGTCAAAAACCGACAGGAATACACTCTCGCCAAGTTCAGCGCAGATACTCTGCATATGCGGCCGTGCAATCGTACCGATATCCCATGAGTTGGAGACGGCACAGCCGTATTCAAACAGGCGGATGCCCAGCCAGTAGCGGCCATTCGGCGTCTGCTCGATCAGACCCGATTCCCGCATCGTTGACAGCAGGCCGTGGATGGTACTCTTCGGCCAGCCGGTTTTCTGATAGAGTTCCGTCAGGGAAGCGGGCTGACCGCTTTCCGTCAGAATGTCGAGAAGGCGGATTGCCTTCGCAACAGAATGAATGGTTTTGCCTTCCTGTTCTGCCATGCTGAAACGCCCCTTCTGTCAATTATGTTACTTTTACTATATCATGCCGAACATTGTTCAGCAACCGGATACGTTCGATATTGTCAAATTTTCTTCATTGTGCTCCAGCCATATTCTTTGGCGAATTGCTAGATTCTGATTGCAATTATACCGGTTTTGTTATACACTAATTACAAATGCAAAGGAGGGCGCGCCGTATGTACCAGATCATGCTTGTGGAAGATGAAATGCTTGTCCGGGAGTCCATGGCGCAGAACACAAATTGGGAAAAGTTCGGCTTTGCACCGCCCCATGTATTTGAAGACGGCCGGCAAGCGCTTGATCAACTGGAATCCGTACTGCCGGATGTGGTCATCACAGATATCTGCATGCCCTTCGTCGATGGACTGGAACTGGCACGGAATGTCTACGAAAAATTCCCGGATACGATTGTCGTTGTGCTGACCGGCTTCAGCGAATTCTCCTATGCGCAAAAGGCCATCCGGTATCATGTACACGATTATCTGCTCAAGCCTGTCAGTCCAAAGGAATTTGACCAGCTGCTGGAGAACCTGTCCGCGGAACTCTCGCGCCGCGACAACCGGCAGGGCCTCTACAGCCGGGCCGTGCTGGCGGATGAGGTATTGAAGGATCATTTCTTCCAGGGTCTTTTGCAGCCCGATGCAGCGCAGGAACTGCCGGAGGCGACGCTCGCCGCAGGTGTTGAACTTGGCGGACGGCTCCATGCGGTTGCGCTGGCGTCTTTGATGCAGCGCCCCGATGGCTTCGAGACGCAGGGGCAGCGGGTCGCACAGGGCTGCGCGCCCGCACAGCTGCGTCTGCTCGGCGACCAGCATATCATGCTCATCGTCAGCGGCGATGAAACGGCGGAACTTATGGCACGCACCGCCGCCGGCGCACGCCATCTGCGCGCGGTCATGCAGGAGGCGGAACTTACCGCTCCCATCGGCATCGGCGGCGCTTATTCTGGGCTTGACGGCCTGCGGCAGTCTGCACAGGAGGCGCAGCATGCGCTGGGCTATGCGTTTTCCACGGGTGAAACGCTGCTGTTCGACCCGGAACTGCGCAAATCCTCCGGCTCTTTGCAGACGGACGACTGCCCGACGGCGGCGCAGATTGCAAGTACGCTCCAATCCGGCAGCGGCAACCGCGCGCTGGAACTGACCGGACTGCTGTTCACCTGTATGCGCCGCCGCAGGGTGCACGAGAGCGAATGCCGCCCTGTTTTGCAGCGGCTGCAGATTCTCATGGCCTCGCATCTGACGCGGGAGCAGCTGCTGCGCGCCCCCGCTATGCTTTTACCGCAGCAGGGGTATGCGCTGGAGGAAGTGCGGCTGTCCGTCGAGCGGCTCGAGGGCTACATTCTGCAGTGCCAGGCACAGCAGAATGACACGCCTGCTGCCCGCTGCGGTCGTCTGGCCGTCGCGTATATCAATGAGCACTATGCCGACTGCGATCTCAAGCTGCCGGATGTTCTGGAACATCTCGGCGTCAGCCGCAGCTATTTTTCAACGGTATTCAAGGAGAAAACCGGCCAGTCGTTCGTCGAATACCTGACAAATCTGCGCATGGAGAAGGCCAAGGAATATCTGCGCGAAACAGGGCTGTGCACCTATGAGATTGCCGAGCGTATTGGCTTTGCCGACCCGCATTATTTCTCGCTCAGTTTCCGCCGCAGGACCGGCATGACGCCAAAGCAGTACAGAGAGGCTGAAACGAAACAATGAAGGAACGAAGGCTCTTTTCCCGGCACTCCATCGGCACGCGGATCGCGGCGCTGTTCATGCTGTTGATTCTGGTCATTACGGCAGTTATGACGTATGTATCGATCAGTGTCCTGACAAACGAACTGCTGGACAACGCGACGGAATACACCGAGCAGCTGATCCGCCGCGTCAACGCCGAACTTGACATGTATGTGGAATACATGAAGGATATTTCCGATTTTATCGTTGATAACGGCGCGGTCGCGGCTTATCTGCGCGCAGCCAACGAGCACCGGCTGACAGACGCCGCCTGCCGCGACGCGCAGGAGCAGCTGGCCGCCGCACAGAAAATCCGTTCAGAGATCACGGCTATCGCCCTAATCCCGGAATCCGGCGGCGCGCTCTTCGGAAGCGAGGGCGCGTCGCTCAACACCTATTCCAATTACCAGAATGCAGACTGGTACCAGGCCGCGCTGCAGGAACCGCACGAGGTACAGGTTTCCTCCTCGCGCGTGGAAAACCTGATCGCGGGCCAGTATAACTGGGTCGTTTCCTTTTCCAAGGCCGTGTTTGACCGTGCGGGAAACATGCAGGGTGTTCTGCTCATCGACCTCAACTACCAGATCATCGACCGGCTCTGTGCAGATATCCAGCTTGGCAGCCGGGGCTATATCTATCTGCTCGACCAGACCGGCGGCATTCTCTGGCATCCGCAGCAGGATCTGATCTATGCGGGACTGAAACAGGAAAACGTCGCGGAGGTTTTGTCTGCGGCCGACGGCCGGATGCTCTCCGGCAAGGGGCAGGCACGCAGGCTCTATGTCGCCTGCGAATCGGAGGCCACCGGCTGGACAGCCGTGGGAGTTGCCTACACGCAGGAACTGCTGCGCAGTCAGGACAGAATCTACAAGACCTATCTGCTCATTGCAGCAGCAGCGCTGGTGCTTGCTCTGGTATTCGCGCTTCAACTCTCGCGCTCTATCGCAGAGCCCATCCGCCGATTGATGCAGACCATGCGGCGCGTGGAGGAAGGCGATCTGCATGTGCGCAGCCAGGTATCCTCCCGCACAGAACTCGGTCAGCTGTCCGACAGCTTTGATCACATGATTGCCAAAACCGCCGAACTTATGGACGAGCGGCTTCGCAGCGAGGAGCAGAAGCGCAAAAGTGAATGGAAGGCGCTTCAGGCGCAGATTCAGCCGCATTTTCTTTACAATACACTCGACTCCATCATCTGGATGAGCCATGCCGGACGCAATGAGGAGGTCGTAGAGATGACGAGCGCACTGGCGCTTTTGCTGCGCTCATCCATCGGTGACGGCTCGGATACCAACACGCTCAAAAAGGAGATCGCCCATGTGCGCAGCTATCTGACCATCCAGAAGATGCGCTACAACGAGAAGCTGCGCTACGAGATCGACCTCGATCCGCAGACAGAGGACTGTTTGCTGCCGAAACTCATCTTGCAGCCGCTGGTGGAAAACGCGATCTACCACGGCATCAAGGTCAAGCAGCAGGGCGGCACGGTTCGCATCGAATCACTGCTGGAGGAGGACCGTCTGCTCATTACCGTCGAGGACGACGGCATAGGCATGACGCCGGAGCAGCTGGAAACCATTCTCGACAAGAAGGAGTCGGATGCGGAGAGCACCAAAATCGGCGTTTATAATGTCAACGAGCGTCTGCAGCTGTTCTTCGGCCCGGATGCTGTCATGAAGTATTATTCAACGCCTGGGAAGCGCACGATGGTCATGCTTGTTTTGCCCATCGTGCGGGAAAAGGAGGAGAACAGCCATGCGGAAGGTTAAATTGACCGTCTTTGGTTTGATGTTCTGTCTGCTTCTGCATCTTACCGGCTGCGCCGCGGCACAGAAGCCGCTGCGGGTGACACTGGTATTGAAAACCGTGACAGAGGTCGCAGAATTCTGGGGAACGCTCCTGTCCGGCGTTGAAAAGGCAGCGGAGGAATACGGCGTCGAGTTGGAGGTTCTAACCTCGCCGAGAGAAATTGACATTGACAAACAGATTGATTTGATTCGGCAGGTGACGGAGGATAAACCGGACGTTATGATCCTCTCTGCCGCAGACTATGACCGCTGCGCGGAAGCAACAGAGGAAGCCATCGCCGCCGGGATTGGTGTCGTTGCGATTGATACGGACGTCAATGCCGCAGGCCGCGCCTGCTATGTTGGCAGCAACAACTATCAGATTGGGCTGGAAATGGGCCGCGCCATGACGTCCTACCTGCCGGATGGTGGAAAAGTCGCAGTCATTCAGCACATGCTGACGACCACGACGGGTATTGAACGCACGCGCGGCGTTCTGGACGCGCTGGGTGAGGCTGGAAACATTGAGATTTTCGGCAGCTTCTGCTGCGACAACTCGACCGAGCAGGCGCAGACAATCACAACGGAACTTCTCTCCGCAGACCCGGAGATCCGGGGCTTTGTCTGCACAAATGAAGTCTGCAACGTCGGCGCAGCAAACGCGCTGGTCGATCTCGGATTGGGTGGGAAGGTCTATGTTGTCGGCTGCGACAATTCGCAGCGGCAAATTCAGTTTTTGGAGCAGAATATCATCCAGGCCATCGTCACGCAGCGGCCGTTCAACATGGGCTACATGGCCGTCCAACAAGCCGTCCGTGTGGCAAACGGAGAACAGACTGACGATTTTGTCGAAGTCTCCTGCGTCCTTATTACACGGGAGAATATGTACACGCAGGAAAATCAGAAGCTTCTGTTCCCTGTCCTGCGCTGACGCCAGCCCGACCCTGCGCAGAAGGCAAGTGTTCTGCGCAAGATTTTGGAAGTTTCTGTTGACAATCGCTTGCTCCCCTAGTATAATGCTTGATGTATATCAAGTGATATACATCAAGCATTTTATTTTGCGGAGAAGGAGCGCGGGCAATGGCTCCGAAAAACAAGTTTACGAAAGAAGAAATGACGGCGGCGGCACTGCGGGTCGTACGGGCAAAGGGAATTGCCGGCCTGACCGCAAAGACGATGGCGGACGAGTTGGGTACATCTACGCAGCCGATCTTCACGGGCTTTGGCTCCATGGACAGTGTCAGGCAGGAGGTCTATGTCGCTGCAATGCGCGTGTATGACCGGTATACGGATGCAGGATTGAAGGAAAAAATCCCGTTTCTTGGCGTTGGCATGCAGTATATCCGCTTCGCGCGGGAGGAGCCGGAACTCTACCGCTTCCTGTTTTTAACCCCGGCGCAGGGACAGGAATCCGGCACCATGCGATCCATGCGGCATCTGCAAACGCTCGTCCGTCCGACGCTGATGCACATTTACCGCATGACCGAAGAAGAGGCCGATCTCTATTTCCGCAACCTGTGGTTCGTGGTGCACAGCCTGTCCACGCTGATCGTAACTGGAGACTGTCCATACTCTGACTGGGAGATCAGGCAGATTCTGACAGGCTTCAGCGTCAGCATCTGCAAATCCATCAAAGAAATCCCCGGCTTTGCAGGCGGAAGCTTTGACCGCGACGCGGTTTTTCGCGGCCTTATCAACTGACGCCGAGCGGAGGTGATTCAGGTGGAGGATAGCTGCGAACCGGAAAACAGACTGGCTCTGCTGTCCCAAATGCGGCGGCAAAACAAGGACGCAGATCCGGCCGCATACAGTTCTGGAGGATTTTCCGCTGTTCTGCCCAACGTGCAGATACAGCTGTGTGATTCGATTCCAGAACGGAAAAATAGAAGAGTTGAAACAGCCAGACGCTTAGACGCAGTGCAATCCGTGAAAACCGGTTTGCACTGCGTTTTTTGCAGGAGGATCCGCATGAAAACATTTATGAAGAAGCATCCAGCGCTGGCGGACGCCTGCGACGCGGTACTATCCCTGCTCTCCGGCAGCTTTGCGCTGCTGGCAATCGGCCTCGTCTGGCTAAAGGAGCGGATAGGAGGAACCGATCAGGACAAATGAAGATTCTCGTGTTCAACGGAAGCCCTAAGCGGGAGAAAAGCGACACGCTGCACATTACTCGTGCGTTCTTGGACGGTATGCAGGAGGCCGCGGCCGTGACTGGCCCGCGGCTGGAGCTTGTGAAGCAGGCCGGACGGCAGTACGGGCAGACCGGCGTGATCGACGCGGCGCTATTGGCGCGAATCGGGTCGCCGATGATCCCGGAGGCCGTCTATGCCGGGATTGTCAACGGCAGTGTTTGAAATTTGGAAGGAGTTACGATGAAGCATATTGTTGTATACGTCCACGGAAAGGGTGGCTCGCCAGCGGAGGCGGAGCACTATAAGTCCCTGTTCCCGGACAGTGAGGTGATCGGTTTTGATTACCGTGCGCAGACCCCGTGGGAGGCCAAAGAAGAATTCCCGCCGTTTTTCGCTGCCCTGCGCCAGCGCTGCGGCAGCCTCACGCTGATTGCAAACAGCATCGGTGCATTTTTCTCGCTGTCTGCGCTGGATGAAACGCTGGTCGATGCGGCGTATCTGATTTCTCCGGTCGCAGATATGGAGAAGCTGATCCGCAGCATGATGGCAGGGGCAGATGTGACTGAGCAGGAACTTGTGGAAAAGCAGGAGATTCCGACGCCGTTCGGCGAAACGCTGTCATGGCGGTATTTATGCTATGTGCGCGAGCATCCGGTTTCGTGGCGTGTCCCGACCCGTATTCTGTATGGAGCGCGGGATAACCTGTCCGATATGGAAACTATATCGGATTTTGCAAGAAAATTTCGCGCAGAGTTGACCGTCATGCTGGATGGAGAGCACTGGTTCCACACGGAGGAACAGCTGCAATTTTTGAATGCCTGGATTTTGAATGGGCAGACACAGACAAAAAAGGAGGAAAATAACGATGAATGAGACAGAACTGCGCAGCAGCTGGAAGCAGGAAGAGAACGCTGCACATATCCATGGCTGGGATTTTTCGCACATTGCGGGAAGATATACGGAGGAAACAGACCTGCCGTGGGTCTACCAGCGCATTGTACTGGAGCACCTGAAGCCGGAAATGAAGCTGCTGGATATCGATACCGGTGGCGGAGAATTTTTGCTGTCCCTGCATCATCCGTATGAAAATACGAGTGCAGCAGAGGCCTATCCGCCGAACGTACAGCTGTGCAAACAGACGCTTCTGCCGCTCGGCATTGATTTCCGCGCGGGCGACGGAAAAGATGCACTCCCGTTTGACGATTCCGCGTTTGACATTGTGATAAACCGCCACGGAGATTTCAACGTGCAGGAGCTGCGCCGCATCTTGAAGCCCGGCGGACTTTTCATCACGGAGCAGGTCGGTGCGGAAAACGACCGCGAACTGGTGGAATTGCTCTTAGGAAAGACAGATCTTCCGTTCCCGGAGCAGTATCTTGAAATTGCGTGCAGACAATTCTCTGCCGCAGGCTTTGAACTTCTTGATGCGCAGGAGTGCTTCCGTCCGATCAAATTCTTTGACATCGGTGCGCTCGTCTGGTTCGCGCGCATTATAATGAACTGGCAGCGCAGGAAACCGGCGAACCGGAATGGAAATAAGGGTCCGCAGTCAAGCCGCCTTGCCGACGCGCTTAGTTTGCAGGCTGTCCAGAAAACAGGCTTTTGCGTCCAGATTTTGCGTGTTTTACAGCAATTACCTTGATTTTTTCCGTCCTGCGTAGTATAGTATGTCAAAATAAATGCTTCGCTTTCAGGAGGTTCGGCTATGGCGCTCAAAGAGAATTACCGAGAATTGCTGCTTGACGCGGTCGTTCGTGTTGCTGCGCGTGACGGACTTGACCGCACAACGACCAAGCTGATCGCGGCGGAAGTGCCGTGCAACGAGGTTTATATCTATCGCAATTTTGGCAGCAAGGACGGGCTGCTGCAGGCTGCGTTCAACCGTACCGATATGCGCTTTGTGCAGACCGTCCTGAAGAATCTGGACGTGATGGACAAACCCGGCCAGCCGCTGGAGCAGCGCTGCCGCGCGCTGTGGGAGCCTGTGTGGCGCTTCTGCCTGGCCCAGCCGGACGACACCCGGTTTTATCTGCGCTATTATTACTCCGCGCAGTTCCTTGCCAGCTCCCACGAACTGCACCACCGCAACTATCAGCAGCTTCAGGCCCGACTCAGCCGGTATTTCGTCTCCTCGCATGACAGCTGGCTTCTGATGGCGCACATATTTGAGACGATTCTCAGCTTCGTCTCTCATGTTCTCTGCGGCGATCTGCAAGACACGCCAGAACTGGACGAGCAAGTCTTCAACCTCATCTTCCGCACGCTGCAGCCCTATATGCTGCCATGAATTTTCAAAAAAACACTTGACTTTTTCGGATATTCTGCTATAATCATACCTGCATTTGAGATGCGGGTGTAGCTCATCCGGTAGAGCGCCACCTTGCCAAGGTGGAGGTAGCGAGTTCGAGCCTCGTCACCCGCTCCAAAACGCTGCGAACGAAATTCGTTCGCAGCGTTTTTTCTATTCAAATCGCAGGAGCAACCGCCCCCAAAGGCTCCTCCTGAACGGGGAGTCCGAACGAGAGCGCCTGCCGCCAGAGTTCTATTCCCCCAGCGGCACGAATTCCTGAAATAAAATCCGCAGCCGCCCGACGGTTTTGTCCGTATGGAAATGCCCGCAGTACCAGCGTTTGTAATCCAGCCGTTCTTCGATTTTATCCATCCATGCCTCCGTTGTACTATCGACCGTGGACTGGTCAAGATCAGGCTTGAGCGCTTCGAGCGGTTTGTAGCGCAGCGGGCAGGTGTGCGTCAGTACCATGTCCATCTGCCATCCGCAGGCGTCTAGCAGCTGCTCAACGTGCCGTTTGGTTTTCTCTGACGGCTGCTCGTCCGGCCACCATCCCATTCCCTTTGCAAGCCTGTAGGCCTTGCCCGTGGAGTACGCTCCGCCGACGGCGAGACAGTTCCTTCCGCCGAACCGGTACACCTCGCCGTCCACGGCGAACAGCAAATTCGGAAACTGCGGCTCATATAAGATTTTTCCGCCGCAAAAAGTCCCCTCTCCATAGCTGGGTGTCCGTAAAACAGTTAATCCTCCGTATGGCTTAGACCATGCGGAGGATTTGTTTATGTCTAATCTTCAAACTTGCTGGCGGCAAACGGTTTGTCAAAACCGTTTGCGGACGGCAAGTCCACAAGGGATAGCCGCATAAGCGGCGCAAGGGGGTGTAGCCACCTTGACGGAACAAAGTGACGAAACATTCTCGGTCGGGCAGTTTTCTTCTGCTGACCGGGAATGAAGCGACCCAGGACGCACATACTCCCGATAGGTGAGTATAGAAGTGCGCCCTTTCGTTCCTAAAGGGATTTTATCAGTTCGACAAACTGGGATTTACTCAACTGTAATACTTGTTGCAATAAGCAAGTCCGTCTGTTCTTCTATTGCACTTTCGATAATTACTTCATCCCCAATCTTTGCATTGGTTTCACAATCCTTTGTAAGCCAAAAGCAAATATCTTCATCACCAGTAGAAATTATGATGTATGAACGCCCTTGCCTATCTCCCTCATTTACAACACTCATAGCCCTATCGGTAACAGTTCCAGAATAGGTCTTTTCTGATCCTTCTACCAACTTGCTGCTACAACCGACCAAACCAAGCACACAGACCAATACTAAAAGCAATGCTATAAACTTTTTCATACAATCATCTCCTTCCTCAAGTTCCGATTAGTAATATATAAGCGAGGGTGTTACAGCCTTCGCTTTTCCTTTAAGATGAAGGTGATTGGCTGACGGAATTTCCGATTGGGACTCCACGCCCGTAAACAAATGTGTCAGCCAGCCTTCATCATTCTGCATTCGATTCAGCAAGTTGGGACAAATCACTGCTCCCGTTTCACGGACTAATCTGATTGAATCTTGAAGTGCTGGAACCAATCGTATCTCAATTTACGAAGGAGGAGTTTCATGATCGCAGTTGGAATCGACATATCCAAAGCCAAAAGCACCGTTGCGGTAATTGATTCAGACGGTACAGTTCTGGCAAGTCCATTCACAATGGCTCATACGCAGCCGGAGATGGAAGCTTTCGTGACCTATCTGAAGGGACTTGGAGAACCCACGACCATCCTCATGGAGTACACTGGCCACTACCATTATCCGGTGCTCAAGAAGCTTCAAGACGAAGGGTTTCCCGTTTGCATTGTCAATCCATACCAGATGAAAAAATACGGGGATGTCGAGATTCATAAGGCGAAGACGGACAAGAAGGACGCGCTTCGGATAGCAGCCTATGCACTTGAAAAATCTTATAAACTCGTACCGTATAGCTCAATGGAGCAAAAGTATGAGGACTTGAAATTTCTTTCCCGTCAGTACAGCCAACGAATCACTTATGTCGCGAAACTGAAAGTTCAGCTCATAGCTCTGCTGGATCAGACGATGCCTGGGATCACAAGAATACTGCCACTGAACAGCAGAAACCCTGAAAAATGCGCTCTGCTGCTCTTTATCAAACGATTCAAGTCCTTTGATGAGATTCAAAGAATTGGAAAGGCGCGCTTCCTGGCATCCTATGACGTCTTGGCGAAAAAGGCTTCAGAACGCAGTGCATCCAGCAAGGGACTTAGTATCTACGAACTCGCTGTTGACAGCATTACCACCCGCGGCGAAAACCCTTACATTTGGCTCTCGCAAAATCAATGCGTTGACCTGCTTTCCGCAACACAAAATGCTGCCGACGAAATCATTTCTCAGATGAGAAACATCGCCGAGACAATTCCGGAATACAAGGTACTCCGAGCAATGCGCGGCGTCGGTGACCGTCTCGGGCCAATTATTCTCGCTGAGATCGGCGACATCCGTCGCTTTCACAGCGGCAAGGCATTGAACTCCTATGCCGGCAACGATGCCCCTCCATATCAATCCGGACAATTCGAGAGCAGAAACCGCCACATTTCAAAACGTGGCAGCTCTACCCTCCGGAAGGCTTGTTACGAGGTAATGCAGGCCCTTAAACTGACAAAACCTCAAGACGACCCTGTGTACCTCTTTATGCTCAAAAAAGAGCAGGAAGGGAATCCTTTCAACGTAGCCAAGATGGCTGGCGTGAACAAGTTCCTCCGAATCTACTACGCCAGAGCAATGGAGCTCTACAAGTAAACCACTTTAATTCTACATCATTTTTTCAAAGCCCGCAATCTGGTGGGTTCATTTAGTACGCCCTTTTTTCTGTGCAACTTCCAGAAAAAAGTTCTTGACAAACATTAGCAAGATTTGTTGCATAATTATCGCATTCAAATTATACCATAATACTTGTGAACAATTCTGCCGCAACTCTGGAATATATGAGAAAAGTCCGAACAGTTTTCTGCCCGGACTTCCTCACTCAATCGTAAATCAATTCGATTTTCACAATTTCCTCTGCCTGTGCCTTGCAAGCGTTCATCTGCCGTACCCATTCCATTTGGTGTCGGCTTTCAGTTTCTCGGTCACGCCGTTTCGCTTCGCCAACTCCGGCATGATCAGCTCCATGCGGTTTCGTGCCGCTTCGTCAATCTTAGCGCAATACTGTCTTACGTACACCCAGCTATAGCCCGGAATGTTCTGCGGCCGGTTTTCCCGGTTGCCGTGCAGGGAGAAGATTGTAATGGGGAACTGCGACGCATATGTTTTCAGAGCCAGATCACGGGCCCCGCCGCCGAAGTTGAACCCGGCGTCACCCAGAATGATCAGAATATCATCCACTGTGGTCTGCTTTTCCCGGCAAAACGCTTCAATCCGCTCAAAATGCCCATGCGTGTCCCCTGTCAGCCAGATCATGTATGCTCCTCCTGTGCGTCGCAGCTGGTTTTTTATTCAGTATAACCCGAACCGCGCTGGCAGGCAATCAAAAACTGCGAGCAGACAGAAATTTGCAGTGGAAAATGAAGTCCAAAGTGTATATAATAGAGTAACCTAGCAGAGGAGGCTTTTGGTATGCAGATCGATCTATCGAAAAAAGAGTTCCGCCGTCTTCTGGATATGGTTTACATCGGCAACTGGATTCTCAACTCGACCCGCGGCGACGACCGCTTTGCGGATTACGACGATTTGGAGTCCAAACTCTTCGCGCTGTGCCGGGAACAGGGAATGGGATCGCTCGTCGAACGGTATGAGGGGACTGACGTACCTTCCCGCGCCTTTTCAGACGGCGGCATCCATGAGGCCATCATGGACTATGAGGACACGGTATTCTATGAGATTCTTGCTGAAGAACTTGCGCGGCGCGATATGGAGTATCAGCCGGTATCCAACGACAATTACGAGGAGTTAGTCTCCCGCATGGACGACTACATCGCAGAATTCGAGGCTCACGGGACAGACAATATTCTGATTTCCGACATGGATCAGCCATAACAGAAAACGCCAATGCCGCATTGGGCATTGGCGTTTTTTCGTTGAAAGGGTGCGTAGTTACAGCTTTCCCAGACGGAACTGCTCAATCATTTCGCCGGTCAGGCTGATGTTGGAATGATCCTCCGGCAGTTCGCTGCGCAGATGCCATGCGGCTTCGGCCAGTTCGGATTCCTGCACGGTAATTTTGTCGCTGCCGTCAAGTTCGCAGACGAAGCCCATGAGGAGCGTATCGGTGAACACCCACGGCTGAGATTTGTAGAAGCGGAGGTTTTTGACCCGGAGGCCTGCTTCCTCCATGACCTCGCGGTGCACGGTGTCCTCGATCGACTCGCCGATTTCATTGAAGCCGGCGATGAGCGCGTATTTTTTGAAGGGGCGTCCGCGATAGCGCGTGAGCAGCAGCCGGTCACCGTCGTGTATGGCAGCAATCACAGCCGGGCAGATTTTCGGATAGACAGTATTTTTGCACTGCGGGCAGACCATGGCGCGCTCTACTGCACTTTTTTCCATGCGCGCGCCGCATCTGCCACAGAATTTCTGGGAATCATACCAACGGTGCAGGCTCTCGCCCGCTGCGGCGGCGAACAGGGCGGCGCTTGTCCCGTCCGTCATGGCGCGGAGCGACGCGGAAGGAAGATAGCGGAACGCGTCTGTCTCGCCGGGGTGAGCGGAGACGAGATAATACGCTGTTTCGTCAATGGAAAACGCATACTGCACCTCGCCGTCTGTTATATCGCGCATCCTGGGCAGCGTGAGCGTACTGCCTTCCAGACCGCAGTAGATCGTCCGATCCGGCGCGAAAATCAGTGCGATATCGTCCGGTGCGGGCGCTTTCCAAGCCATTTCATTGTGATAAACGTGCGGATACAAATCTTGCAGCATACACGTTCCTCCTCAGCGGCCCGCGAAGAACGCTTCAATCTCCGCACGGCCTGTCTGTACGCTGCCCTGCACAAAAAACGGCTTGCCGCCGCCGCGCCCGTGAAGCTGTGCATTCAAATCTTTTACCAACTGCCGCAGATCGCCGTTTTGTTCGCCGACAGCGTATTTATAGCCCTCCGCATCGCTGCCTGCAAAAATGGCCGCGCGGCCGCCACAGGCTGACATGACAAGATCGGTCAGCCGCCGCAGGCTGTCGGGACTCATCGCCGGCTCAAACAACAGGACATTCCCCTTCCCCATGAGCGCCTGCGCCTTCTGCGCAAATACGGCTTCCTCCAAGCCGGCCGCGCGCTGCTTCTGCGCAGCCTCTGCATCCAAAAGCCGCTGCACAGCGGCGGCCGTCTCCAACGGCTTTGCCGACAGCAGACCGGACACGCGCCGGTTTTGCTCGGCGATCTCACTGAGGTAAGCGAGCGCACGTCTGCCGCACAGAAGTTCCAGCCGCACACCGTCGTGGAACTTCACGCAGGAGAAAATTTTGATGAGGCCAATCTCACCGGTATTTGACACATGCGTACCACAGCAGGCACAGATATCCGCGCCGGGAATCGTCACGATGCGCACCTGCCCGGTCAGTTCCTTCTTGCTGCGGTAGGGGATGGTTTTCAGTGCCTCTGCGTCCGGGTATGCGATCTCAATCGGAACGTTTTTCCAGACCCACTCGTTGGCCTCCGCCTCGACGGCGGACAACTCTTCTGGCGTCAGCATGCCGGAAAAATCGATAGTTACAAAATCTGCGCCCATGTGGAAGCCGACGTTTTCATAGCCGAAGCGGCGGTGGACAACGCCGGAGAGAATGTGTTCGCCGGAGTGCAGCTGCATAAACGCGAAGCGGCGCTCATAATCGATCTGCCCATCGACGGTCTGCCCCTCGGCAAGCGGCTGTTCACAGAAGTGGACGATCTCACCGCTGCGCTCATGCGTGTCGGTCACGCGGACGCCGGACAGGAAGCCGGTGTCACCCGGCTGGCCGCCGCCCTCGGGATAAAAGCAGGTTCTGTCCAGCACAACGTCATAGCCATGCTTTCCCGGCTGGCAGGACAGCACCCGCGCCTGAAACGCCGCCTGGTGCGCATCCTGATAATAGATCTTTTCTGTTGCCATTTTGACACCTCTTGTCAGCTTTTTGATTATCATAACACAATATTCGTCAAAATTCTACTGTGATTCGTTCGGATTTCGGTTGACAAACCAGGAAAACCAACCTATTATATAAGTTGGGCCGTTTCCAAACCGCCCATGATCTGAAACAAAAAGGGGGAAGCACAAATGGACGCAGGAAGTAGTAGCGGCACATCCGCAGGCCGAAGTCGGCTTGAGTCCCAGCCGCCCTTGGGCGTCCGGTGCTTACAGCCCTCGTAATTCTTCGAGCGATGTGCCTGCGTTGTGTCTTTACCTTCCTATTCACTTATTTTAGGAGGAACAAGACATGGCAGAAAACAATTTTTCCCTGCAAAAAACCTTGACCATGCTGCTCGATGAGAAGAAGTATCATTCTCTGCGAGACATCCTCAGTACGATGAATCCCGCCGATATCGCCGCTATTTTTGACGATCTTGATCAGGCACGTCTGCCGCTCCTGTTCCGGCTTCTGCCCAAGGAACTGGCCGCCGAAACGTTCGTTGAAATGGAGCCGGAGGCGCAGGAACTGCTCATTCAGGGCTTCTCGGATTCCGAACTGAAGGAAGTCATCGACGAACTTTACGTCGATGATGCTGTCGATATCGTAGAAGAAATGCCCGCGAACGTCGTGCAGCGTATCTTATCCCAAGCCGAGCCGGACATGCGCAAGCAGATCAATGAGATTCTGCGTTATCCGGAGGATTCCGCCGGCTCGATCATGACCACCGAATATGTCTCCCTGCGCCCGAATATGACGGTCGAGGAAGCGATTTTGCGCATCCGCCGCACGGGCATCGACAAGGAGACGATCTACACCTGCTATGTGACGCGCGGCCATAAGCTGATTGGCCTCACAAGCGTCAAGGATCTGCTTCTGTGTGAAGACGACGACGCGACCATTGAATCCATCATGCAGGAGCACGTCATTACCGTCGGCACGCTCGACGATAAAGAGCAGGTCGCGCAGATGTTCAGCAAGTACAATTTCCTCGCTCTGCCGGTCGTTGACACAGAAAACCGGCTGGTCGGCATCGTAACCTTCGACGACGCCATGGACGTCATGGAAGACGAGGCTACGGAGGATATGGAAAAGATGGCTGCTATGCTGCCGTCCGAACATCCGTACATGCGGTCAACGCCCATCGAGATCTGGAAAAACCGTATCCCGTGGCTGCTGCTGCTGATGGTTTCGGCGACGCTGACAGGCATCGTCATTACGAAATTTGAAAATTCGCTGGCTGCCCTCCCGTGCCTCACAGCGTTCATCCCGATGCTGATGGACACCGGCGGTAATTCCGGTTCGCAGGCCTGCGTGTCGATTATCCGCGGCATCAGCCTGAACGAGATCGAGTTCCGCGATCTGGGCCGCGTGGTCTGGAAGGAAATCCGCGTGTCCGTCCTTTGCGGCGTGTGCCTGGCCGTTGCCTGCTTCGCAAAGATCATCGTGATCGATATGCTGCTGTTAAAGAGCGAGAGCGTGACGTATCTCGTCGCGTTTGTCGTCTGCGCGACGATGGCCGTGACGGTCTGCCTTGCCAAGATCGTCGGCTCCACATTGCCGCTGCTGGCAAAAAAGCTTGGCTTCGACCCGGCCGTGATGGCCTCCCCGATCATCACGACGATCGTGGACTTCCTTTCCCTGCTCGTCTATTTCGCATTTGCGACCGCCATGCTCGGTATTGGATAAATGTTCGCCCGCTGCACAGCCTCGTGCAGCGGGCATTTCATATGCCAATGCGCCCTTCTCCGGGATTGGAGAAGGGCGCTTGATGGTTTGGCTTATTCGGTGTAGAGATAGCTGTATTTGCTGCGGAGCGTGAGGATCAGAGTCTCGATATCCTGCGGCAGTTCGTTCGGCTGGGACAGATCGAGCACCTCGTCTTTTTCCAGACGGACACGAATCTTGTCGCCGCCGAGGAACAGGACGCCCTTGTTTTCGCTCTCGTTCATGTCCTTTTCGGTCTGGAAGAGTGTGAACTTGTCATGGCACGGCTCGGACGCATACGGGCAGAACTGCGTGCAGTTGCCGCACTCGTTGCACATCTTGTCGATGTGAACGATCTCGTGACGGCCGTCGGTCAGCTTCACCACGACATTTGCGCGGTTCGGGCAGGAATCGACGCAGTTTTCGCAGACGGTGTTGCAGTCGAGGCAGCGGCCGCCCTCGCAGCAGGCGCAGGAGGCCATCTTCAGGATACCCTTCTTCGCAATCGCGTCGGCCTTGGTGGGATAGGCCTGCTCCGGAATTTCATAAGCATGTGCCTTGCCGATGACGGCCTCTGCAAACGCAGCGGCGTCCGCAATGCCCTCGACAACGGTAGCGGGGCCTCTGTGTGCATCGCCAGCCGACCAGACGTTTTCGATGTTGGTCTTGAAGGCCGGGCCCTTGCGGCCCATTTCAATGCCGTTTTCGGCCATAAGCTTCGCGTCAACCTTCTCGCCGATCGCAGAAATAACAAGGTCACACGGAAGTTCAAACGTTTCGCCGGTGGCGACGGGGCTGCGGCGGCCGGATGCATCAGGTTCGCCGAGCTTCATCTGATTGCAGACCAGCTTTCCGTCCTTCTGCTCGACGGGAGCCGCCAGCTCGACCAACTTTACGCCCTCGTCGATAGCAAGCTTGAGTTCATGCTCATCGGCGGGCATTTCCTTCTTCGTGCGGCGGTAGACAATGGTGGAGGAGGCTGCGCCCATGCGCTTGGCAACGCGGGCAGCGTCCATGGCAGTATTGCCTGCACCGACGACGACCACATGGCCCTCGATGCACGGCTTGACCTGCTGCTTCATTTCCTTCATCCAGCCGATGACGCCCTTGACATTACCGGGAATGCCGAGTTCGCCTGCCTGCCATGCGCCGGTTGCCATCAGGATGTGCGTATAGCCCATCTTCTTGAGTTCGTCAACGCTCGGGGCCGGTGCGCCGCATTTGACTTCCACGCCGAGACGCTCCATGAGGGCAACATCCTTGTCAAGCGCTTCGTCGGAGATGCGGAACGCGGGAATGACATAGCGCGGCACGCCGCCGAGCTTCGCTTCGCGCTCGAAGATCGTGGTTTCCACGCCGCCGCGGGCGAGGAAGTAGGCAGCCGCAATGCCGGTCGGACCGCCGCCGATGATTGCAGCCTTCTTGCCGGGCAGCTTTTCGGTCGGCTTCAGCGAGGCCATGAGCGCGCCGTAACCATTTTCCGCTGCAACCAGCTTGGTATCGCGGATATGGACGGATTCATCATAGAAGTTGCGGGAGCACTTGTTCTGGCAGCGGTGCGCGCAGATCGTGCCGGTCAAGAACGGCAGCGGGTTCTTTTCCGTGATCAGCTTCAACGCCGGGCCGTACAGTCCGCGGCGGACAAGTTCCATGTACTCCGGAATGTCCTGATGAATTGGGCAGCCGCCCTTGCAGGGTGCGGTGAAGCAGTCGATGAGGGGCACCTTCTCCTCGCTCTTGCGCGCAGGCAGGGGCTTGATGGGCTTGAGGTGATGGAAATCGCTGTGGCTGGCGGCGGACATATCGCTGATGGCGGAGGAGTCCGTGCCGTTGAACGCATGATACGGCAGCTTTTCCGTCTTTTCGACCATCTGGGCCAGACGGTTGTATCCGCCGGGTTTGAGAATGGTGGTGGCAACGGTGATGGGCCAGATGCCTGCGGCGAACAGCTTGTCGCAGTTGAAGAATTCCGCGCCGCCCGCGAAGGAAATGCGCATTTTGCCGTTAAACTGACGGCTGATACGGCTGCACATCTCAATGGTCAGCGGGAAGAGGCTGCGGCCGGACATGTACATTTCGGTACCGGGCAATTCGTTCCGAGTCGTATCAACGGGGAAGGTATTGGAAAGTTTCAGGCCGAACTCCAGGCCCTTGGAGTCTGCCAGCGCCTGCAGGCGTTCAAACATCGGCACGGCATCGGCCCACTGCAGATCCTCGTTGAAATGATGCTCGTCGAAGACGATGTAGTCATAGCCCATGGAGTCGAGAATGGTGCGGGCGGTCTTGTAGCCAAGGATGGTTGGATTGCACTTGACGAAGGTGTGCAGACCCTTCTCGGTCAGAAGATAGGACGCAATGCGCTCGATCTCCTGCGGAGGACAGCCGTGGAGCGTGGAAACGGTGACGCTGCGGCTGACGCGCGGGGAAATGGCGGCAATGAAGTCCTTTTCCTCCGGGAACAGTTCGGTCAGGACGGCAAGGCATTCCTTGAACTGCGCGGTATTGGACGCGTCCATCATGTTGTCGATATAACTGTTGACCTTCTCGCCCTTAATGCCCTCGAGATCGTAGCCGACGGACATATTGAACACGAAGCCGTCCGGAGAGCCGAGGCCATAGACCTTGGACAGGACCTTGAGTGCGCACCATGCCTTGATATACTCGTTCTGCGCCTGCGGGACCTCGAGTTCGGTTGACCATTCCTGGTTATAGCCCTCGTCCGCGGCCAGAATGCACGGACGCGGCACGCAGCGGGCCAGTTCTTCGCCGTCCATTTTCTGCACCGTCTTGACCTCGAAGAAGCGGGCGCCGGCAAAATACGCAGCGATGATGTTCTGTGCCAGCTGGCTGTTGGGGCCGGCTGCCGGGCCGAACGGGGTCTCAATCGTCTCGCCGAAGATGGGGAGCGTCTTGCCGGTGGCATAATACGGCGTATGCACGCCGAAGATCTCACCCTCACGGGCGTATTCGGTGACGATCCAGTTCATCAGAGACTTGAACGGGATCGGATACATTTTTTCAGACATGTGATTACCTCCTAAGTTTTAATAGCCGCGGCCCTTCCAGAAAAGCATCAATACGATGGGCAGCCCGGCTGTGACGAATGTCACGAAATCCTTTGCGAATGCCAGCGCCTGCGCGCCGAGATCCGCTGCGCTGAACAGGGCCAGAATGCTGGCCAGGAAGATCAGAATACTTTTGAAAAACGGAAGGACTGAAACGGCAAAGATCACGGTCGTTCCCGCGCGTTTTCCGCAGAGCAGCAGGACCCAGCCGGCCAGCGCGGCCAGCCCGGCAAACGCGGCAATATACACGGTCAGCTTCCCCGAAAAGAGTTCCGGCAGATAATACTCAAAGAACGAATTCAGACAGCGCAGGCCGAGCCGTTCCATTCCGATATCGAAGAGGGCAAACAGCGCGGCGTCGAGTGTGGAGAAAACGAGCACGGCAAGCAGGAGCCACTTGCAGACTCTCTGACGGGTGGTTTCGTACATTGGGCTACCCTCCTATCTTCCGTTGTAGGGGCCGATGCCCACATCGGCCCATTGAGAAGTTGCGAATTCGCCGTAGATTTTCGTAAAAACGGGCATATTCTGCACGGGCCGATGTGGGCATCGGCCCCTACAAAACGCAGAAGCGGCTTAATATTCTCTGTGGTTCAGTGCGCCCCAGAGCTTCTTGGCGGCTTCGAGGATGTGCGCGTTTTCAGCTTCCTCGTCGATGCCGATGAGTTCGCGGTCCTTCATAAGAAGCTTGCCGTTTGCGATGGTCGTGCGGCAGAGTTTGCCGGTCATGCCGAAGAGGATGTGGCCATCGATATTCTCATCCGAGAACGGGGTGAACGGCTTGTAATCCATGACGATGATATCGGCAGCGGCACCGGCCTTGAGCACGCCGAGTTCGTCCGGGAAATACTTTGCGCCGATCTTCGCGTTGTTCTTAAACAGCATGCCGGTTACTTCGCACCACGCGACGTTCGGCAGGCAGGCGTTCAGACGCTGGACGCAGAGCGCAGCCTTGAGCGATTCGATCATGTCGTTCGTCCATGCGTCGGTGCCGAGGCCGAGCAGGATGCCCGCCTTGGACAGCGGCAGCACCGGGCAGACGCCGACGGCGTTGGACATGTTGGACTCGGGGTTGTTGACAACCATGGTGTGGGTGTTCTGGATGAGTTCGATCTCAGCCGGGTTCACATGGATGCAGTGGCCGAGGATGGTCTTCTCGCCCAGGATACCGTGGTCGTGCAGACGCTGCACAGGGCGGCGGCCGTAGTTCTGCAGGCTGTCATAGACGTCGTTCATGCCCTCGGAGACGTGGATGTGATAGCCGGTACGGCCGTTATTGGCCTCGACCATGCGATCGAAGGTCTTGTCGGAGATGGTGAACAGCGCGTGGCCGCCGAACATGGCGGCGAGCATCGGGTCCTTCTGCTGTTCGCAGTAGGTGATCCAGTCGGCGTTCTCCTTGATGGCCTGCAGGCACTTTTCCTCGCCGTCGCGGTCGGAGACCTCGTAGCACAGACAGGAGCGGATGCCGAATTTCTTGGCGCTCTCGCCGATCTGGAACAGAGAGCCGGGGATCTCGCAGTAGGCCGCGTGATGGTCGAAAATGGTCGTGACGCCCTGCTTGATGCAGTCAATGTACAGGGCATCTGCAGAGGCGCGGGACCCCTCAAGCGTCAGCTTGCGATCCATGGCCCACCATGTGCCGTCGAGCACTTCATAGAAATTTGTGGGGTTGTTGCCGACAATGGACAGACCGCGTGCAAGCGCGGAATAGATGTGGGTGTGCGCGTTGATGAATGCGGGCATGATGACGCCGCCCTTGGCGTCGATGATCTCGGCCTGCGGGTATTTTGCGCGCAGCGCGGCTTCTTCGCCGACCTCGACGATTTTGGTGCCTTCATAGGCGACGGCGCCTTTTTCGTAATAGCCCTTGCCGCCCTCGTCGCGGGTGATGACGCGTCCGTTTGTGAGTAAGTTCATGGGGAGTCCTCCTTTTCGTGATGCTCACCGGTGCATATAACAAAAGTGCTTCAGATCTTCATCTGAAACACTCTGCCGTGCAAGCCGAGTGATAGTTGCAGCCCGTGTGCGAAACACTTCCTTACAGCTACCAATCTTAGATTGTAAGTTCATTATAAATGGCGGGCAAAAAAAATTCAATGCTCCTGTCAAATTTTCTGCCCGCCATTTTTTACAAACTTCGCAGCTCATTTTTGAGCATTTTGCACGCCGTTTGCGATTGCGGAACAATATCTATCCGACAGCTGTCCACTGTTCCGCCGTGTTTGGAACGCGGCAGGTATGGTCAACCGCAGCCTCGATCAGATCGGCATAATACCATGCTGTCTCATCCTGATTGTCCCAGTACCACGCCGCGGCGCGCAGCTGCGCATCTTTCCCATCCGGACTGCGGCCAAGCAGGCTGTTGCATGCACGCGCAAACTCTGCACGGCTGACCGACGCGCTGCCTGCGGCACTCCCTTGCCCCGCCTCGAGGACGGTCTTCTCTTCCCACGCGGCGGTCAGCGCCGGGAACGCTTCGCAGCCCGTCTCCGAGCCTGCCAGCGTATCCAGCACACTGCACAACTCTCGCCAGCTGACCGTGGCTGACGGCAGAAACCAGCCGCCCTCTCCAAACGGCAGCAGCCCCAAGCCTGCAAGCTGACGAATCTGCGTGCAGGCCCAATGGTCGCCCGGCACATCAAAAAACGTCACGCGCGTCGGCTCCGGCAGCGGTTCTTCCGCCAGCCGCACAAGTGCACAGGCCAGCTGCGCCCGCGTGATGCGCGCATTGGGCCGGATTGTCCCATCCGGATAGCCGCAAAGATAGGCACGATGCGTCTGCTCCGCCGCCCGAACGGGAAGCGCCAGCGTCGCCGCCAGCACTGCTGCGCAGAAAAGCCCCCACAGCTGTTTTTTCATCTGTATCCCCTCTTCCGAAAAATCTGCCCTTAGTGTGGCAGATTCCCGGTGCAGATACAGTCGGGACATGGGCGGGGAAAAGCGGCCAGAACTGGCTGTACGCTGTAACATTAACGGCTATTCTTCAAGGAAGCTTGGGTGTGCGCGGTTTCCGCTCGTTTGCGTGTGAAGTTTTTCTATGTTACAGCATCCTGCAAGATGCTGCGCGTATATGACATCAGCCTACAGGTGGGTACACTTCAGGCCATAGCGGCGGAAGATCTCCGTATTCAGGTTCGGTGCGGCAGCGGTGTCGAATTCCGGCTGATAGGAGCGGCCGACCATCTCGTACTTTGCGCCCGCCGTCACATGGTACGGCAGCAGTTCGACCTGTTCCAGCTTTTCCGCATCCAGCAGCCGCCGGGCTGTGGCGTCTAAATTTCCATCCGAATCGTTGACGCCTGGGATAACCGGGATGCGGATGCGAAACGGCTTTCCGCTTTTCTTAAGCCGCTCGAGATTTTCCAGAATTGGCCCGTTGGATACGCCTGTATAGTGCCGGTGCCGTTCGAGATCCATCAGCTTGAGATCCATCATAACATACTCGACCCGCGCCAGCACGGCCTCGAATACGCTGCCGCTGCAATAGCCGCTTGTTTCAATCGCGCGGTGCATGCCCGCGACGCGGTCCAGCGTTTCCAGCAGGAATTCTGGCTGCCCGGTCGGCTCGCCGCCGGAGAAGGTCACGCCGCCTGACATTGCGGCAAGATAGTCCTTGTCCCGCAGAAGCTTTTGGGCCAGTTCCTGTGCCGTATAGCGTTTTCCGCATAGCTTCCGCAGCCCCTGTGGGCAGGCGCGGATGCACCGGCCGCAGGCCGTGCAGGATTTCCCTCCATTCGGGCAAGCCCTGATACAGGCACCGCAGTGCAGGCAGTTGTTCATCGATACCATTAGCTGCGGTTTGTAGGAAAGGCCCTCCGGGTTGTGACACCACATGCAGCGCAGGGGGCAGCCCTTCAAAAACACCGTCGTGCGGATGCCGGGGCCGTCGTAGACAGCCAGCTGCTTGATATCGAATACGGTTCCGGTCGCCGATGCGTTATCCCCGGGCATGACGAACCTCAAACTCGCGCAGTTCTTTATAAAGTGCGAACTGCTTTTCATAATACGCGTGCCGCTGCGCGTCGGGCATCGCTGTCTGTCCGTAGCGGACGAAGCGGGCAGCAAGGGCCGTCCGGTCTTTCTCGCCGGTTGCGGCGGCAAGGCCGAGGATCGCGCTGCCGAGCGCGCCGGCCTCGTCGGCCAGCGTGGGCCGAATTTCAGCGCCCAAGATATCTGCCTTGATCTGCCGCCAGACAGGCGACTTCGCGCCGCCGCCCGCAGCAAAGAGCGTCGTCGGGCGAATGTCGTATTTGGCAAGCTTTTCGAGGTTATAACGCATCTCGAAGGTCAAGCCTTCGAGAATGGCGCGGTAGAGATCAGCGGGCGAGGTGTGCATTGTAAGGCCGTAGATCGTGCCGCGCGCACCGGTCAGCACATCCGGCGTGCCGCCCATGCCCTGCAAAAATGGTAGGACAATCAGCCCCGTCGGCTCGGGCGGGCACGTTTCGTTCAGAATGTCGTAGACGGAGCAGCCGCGTTCCTTCGCGGCCTGCTTGAGATAAAACGCCAGCGAATCGCGGTACCAGCGCACAACTGCGCCGCCGGAGATATTATAGGCGTAGGTCACATAGCCCCGCCCGTCCAGATACGGGACACAGGCGTAATTTTCACGCTCAAACTCCAGCGTTTCCGGGATAGCTGCGAACAGCGGGCAGATGCATTCGACCGTACCGGTCGTATCGACGGCTTCGCCGGGGTTCGCCACGCCGCAGCCAAGGGCGTTGACGATCTGGTCGTGCGAACCGATGACGACCTTGACGCTCTGCGGCAGGCCGAGCGCGGAGGCAGCCTCCTGCATGAGCGTTCCGGCGCACGAGCCGGTCGGCAGGACGGCAGGGAGCGTTTCAGGGTCGATTCCGCAGGCGCTTGTCAACTCGTCCGACCAGCAGAGTTTCCGCACATCAAAGAGAATGCTGCGGCAGGCAAGGGAATAATCCGCCACCGTCTCACCAGACAGGCAGAAGCAGATGTAACTTGCGACAAATAGGAACTTCCACACCGGGCGCGGGGCCGTGCGGAGCGTATAGAGCATTTTCGCCAGCGAATACGACGCGTCCGGCAGGACGCAGGTGATGCGCATGAATTTTTCCGCGCCGACCGACTCGACCAGACGGGAAAATTCTCCGCTTTCGGTGTTGGCAAAATAGAGAATAATATCGCTCAGCGGCTGACCGCTGCGGTCAACGGGAACGAAGGACTCGCCGAAGGAGGAGACGGTGATGGCCGCGACCTGCTTCGCGTCGTCCAGCTTTTTGACGCAGTCGGAGATTACGAAGAACACGCTCTCGCGCAGCGCCAGCGCATTCAGGTTCACCTCGCCGGGCTTCGTAGGATATTCGCGGTAGGACATGGCGATCTGCTCGCCGGTATCGCGGAAGGCGACGCATTTGCAGCCGGTTCCGCCGATGTCAATGCCAAGACTGATCATAGAAGAGCCTCACTTTCTCACGCGGAAGCGGTAGATCGTCGTCTCGTGCAGCGGCTCACCCTGATGAAGAACCGGGGACGGGAATGCAGGCTGGTTGACCGCATCGGGATAGTGCTGCGTTTCGAGGCAGAATCCGCCATAGGACGCGTAGCGCGCGCCATTCTTGCCTGCGCGGTCGGAGATGAAATTGCCGGTATAAAGCTGCACGCCCTCAAGCGTCGTTTCCACCTCCATCACAATACCGGTCTTGTCGCCCTCGGCCCGTCCAATCTTACGAAGGCCCTTTCCATCGAGGCAAAAATTCGTGTCGTAGCCGCGGAAGGGTGCGAGCGCCGCATCATGGATATCGCGGCCAATGGGCTTCGCGGTGCGGAAGTCCATGCAGGTGCCGTCAACGGGCGCAATCTCGCCGGTCGGCAGCGTTGCGGCGTTGGCTGGCGTATAGGCCGAGGCGTTCAGCTGGAGCAGATGGCCCAACACGTCGCCGCTGCCCTGTCCGTTGAGGTTGAAGTAGGCGTGATTGGTAAAATTCGCAACGGTATTCGCACTGCTGACAGCACGGTAGTCAATATGCAGCGCATTGTCGTCCGTCAGCGTGAAGGTGATAGACACGTCGAGTCTGCCGGGGTAGCCCTCCTCACCATCAGCCAGAACCGTTGTGAATTCCACGCTATTTTCGCGGCAGGCATAGTCCCAGAGTTTTTTATCGAAGCCGCACAGGCCCCCGTGAAGCTGGTTTTTACCCTCGTTGGCCGTAAGCTGGAAGCGCTGGCCGTTCAGCGTGAAGGCTGCGTTTGCGATGCGGTTTCCGTTTCGGCCGATGCACGCACCGAGATAGCCGCTGTTTTCTTCATATTCCTTCACGCTCTCATAACCGAGCAGCACATCGGTCAACGCGCCGTTTTGGTCAGGGACAACAATGGACTGGAGCGTTGCACCATAGGACAGGAGCGTCACACGCATATAATTGCTGTTTTCCAGCGTAATGGCGACGGGCGCGCCCTTGGCGCACAGGGGAAGCTTTTGAATGGTCAGCATAGGAAAAACGTCCTTTCTTAAAAAAGTGAGGCGCGCTGCAAGCAGCAACGCGCCTCATGAAGATCTGCTGCGATTGCGTCCATTATACCGGAACGCAGTGGCTTTGAAAAGCCGCAGCGCAATTATTTCTTTGCAACGTACTTCTGCACGTCGATGGCGACGGCGATGATGATGATCGCGCCGCGGATGATGTACTGCAGATATGCGTTGACGCCGAGGAAGTACAGGCCATAGTTGATTGCCTGCAGAATGATCGAGCCGATCACGACACCAGGGACAGTGCCGATGCCGCCGTTGAAGGAGACGCCGCCGATGACGCAGCCCGCAATGGCGTCAAGCTCGTAGTTGATGCCGGTTGCAGTACCGACGGACTGGATACGGGCGCCTTCGAGAAAGGAGGCGATGCCGTACATCAGACCGGCATACAGGAACACGCCCATGATGGTCTTCGTGACGGAGACGCCGGAAACCTCAGCCGCCTCGGAGTTGCCGCCGACAGCGAACATATTCTTGCCGAATCGGGTCTTGTTCCAGACGAGCCACGTCAGAACGCCCAGCAGCAGGAAGATGATAACCAGATACGGCAGCTTGAAGCCGAAGATATCGACGGATCCGGTTGCGAGCGCCAGATAGCGCTGGTCAAGAGAGGACAGCGCCTGCGTGGAGCCGGAGGGCTGGTTCTCGATGTAGATGCAGCACAGACCGTAGGAGATCAGCTGCGTGCCAAGGGTAACAATGAAGGGGTGCATATGGAGTTTTGCCATGCCGAAGCCGTTGAACGCAGAGATGATGACCGCGATGGCCACGCAGGCGAGGAACGGCAGGATCAGGGGCAGCGGCTCTGTGATGCTGGGATAGTATCTCGAAGCGAACGTGACCGACTGCAGCAAGGAGGCTGCAACAGCCGCACAGAGGCCGAGCACACGGCCGACGGACAGGTCGGTACCGGCGAGAATGATGATGCCTGCAACGCCGTAGGCCAGAATGCCCTTCGTGGAGGCCTGCTTCAGAATGGAGATCAGGTTGCCGACGGAAAGGAAGTTGGGCTTGATCGCAACAATCACAACAAGGAGCAGAAGAAGGATGATATACAGTGCATATTTCAGCAGCGTATCCTTCAGCTTCTGCGGGTTCATTTTCTTAGAATTCGTCATTTTCTCAACCTCTTTATACATATTGCGCAGCCAGACGCATGATGGTTTCCTGCTCATTTTCAATACCGCCGAAGTCCTTGCCGCGTTCGAGGATACCGGCCATATGGCCGTTGCTCATAACAAGGATGCGGTCGCAGATCCCGATCAGTTCCGGCATTTCGGATGAGACCATCATAACAGCCTTGCCCTGCTTGGCAAGCTGCAGGATCAGTTCGTAAATCTCGTACTTAGCGCCGACATCGATGCCGCGCGTCGGCTCGTCAAGGAGCAGAACGTCCGGCTTCGTCAGCAGCCAGCGGCCAAGAATGACCTTCTGCTGGTTGCCGCCGGAGAGGTTTTTGATGAGCGTTTTCTGCGACGGCGTTTTGATGTGCATGGAGGAAATGGACCAGTCCGTGTCGGTGGTCATTTTTTTATCGGAAAGCAACGGCCCTCTCTGATAGGAACCGAGGTTAGAAATTACGGTATTGAACAGAATGCTGGCATAGGGGAAGATGCCGGTTGCGCGGCGTTCCTCTGTCAGCATGGCGAAGCCGTTTTTGATGGACTGGCGCGGCGTTTTGTTGGAAATGGGCTTGCCGTTCAGCTTGATCTCGCCGCTCTCACGCGCCATGATGCCGAAGATCGTGCTCAGAAGTTCCGTTCTGCGCGAGCCGACCAGGCCGGCCACGCCGAGCACCTCGCCCGCGCGAAGCCCGAACGAAACGTCCTGACAGGTGGGCATGTATTTGCCGGTCAGGTGCGAAACCTCCATCAGCACGTCGCCGGGAACATTGTCCTTGGCCGGGAAACGGTTGGTCATCTCGCGGTTGACCATGCGCTTGATGATATCGTCGGTCGAGAGGTTTTCCGTCTTGTCGGTGGAGATCCACTGGCCGTCGCGCATGATGGTGACTTCGTCGGAAATACGCTTGATCTCGTCCATCTTATGGGAAATATAGATAATGCCGACACCCTGCTCACACAAGCGGCGCATGATGCGGAACAGATGCTCGACCTCCTCGCTGGTCAGCGAAGATGTCGGTTCGTCGAGCACAAGGATCTTTGCGTTATAGGAAACTGCCTTTGCGATCTCGAGCATCTGACGCTGAGAAACGGCCATGGTGCCGATGATCGCCTTCGGGTCAACCTTGATCTCCAGATCGTCCAGAACAGCCTTGGTGTCGTTGTACATTTTCTTGTGGTCAACCAGTCCGGCCTTCAGTGGGAACCGGCCCAGCCACATATTTTCCATGACGCTGCGGTAGAGCACCTGATTGAGTTCCTGATGCACCATGGCCACGCCGTGATCGAGGGCGTTGCGCGGGTTGGTGAAATTGATCTCCTTGCCGTTCATCCGGATGGAGCCCGCGTCTTTTTTATAGATACCGAACAGGCACTTCATGAGCGTCGATTTGCCGGCGCCGTTCTCGCCCATCAGAGCGTGGATGGAGCCGGGACGCAGCTGGAGCTTGGCATGATCCAGCGCCTTGACGCCCGGGAACTGCTTTTCGATATCGAGCATTTCGAGCAGGTAGTTTTCTTCCAAGTGTATCACCAATTCCTTTTTGCATAATCAGGTGGCCCCAGAGGGCCACCTGATTCGATTACGATTCTCTTACAAGATCAGCAGAATGATCTGAACAGATTATTCCGCAGTGACCTTTGCGTACGGGATACGGATGGAGAAGCCGTCGTCAGCCATGGTGTAGTCGGTGCCGTCGAGCCAATCCTTGCCCAGAGCGCCGTTGATCGCCATGAGGATGTTGGCCTTGCCCATTGCGTCGCCGTCCTGCTTGACAGTACCGTAGAGCTTGCCGGCGTTGATGTACTCAACGGCGGTATCGGTGCAGTCAACACCGATGACGATGATCTCATCGCCGCCGTCGCCGAGGTTATAGCCGACCTCGTTCAGAGCAGCGATAACGCCGATGGCCATATCGTCGTTGTTGCAGAAGACGACTTCGATGTTCTCAACACCGAGGGACGCGATCTGCGCGGTCATCATTTCCTGTGCCTTGGCGGTATCCCAGTTGGCGACCTGGTTCTCGGTCATCATCTCGCAGGGAACGCCTCTTTCGATGGCGGTGGACAGGGAGTACTCGGTACGGGCAATGGCTTCGGGGTTGTTGATCTCGCCTTCAAACTCAAGTGTCATAACCTTGCCGTCGCCGTTCTTGTCGACGCGCTCGGGGTTGGCGGCATACAGGTCAGCGAGGATCTCGCCCTGCATGATACCGGCCTCTTCGGGCTTCGTGCCGACGAAGATGGAGTTGGAACCGGTCACGATCGAGGAGTCAACGGGCTCCTTGTTGTAGAAGGAGATGGGGACATTGTACTGCTTGGCAAGGTCAACCAGATACTGGCCCGCAGAGGTGTCGCAGAGGTTGATGATGATGTGATCCTTGCCGGCGGCGAACATAACGTCAGCCTGGTTGTTCTGGGTCGCCTGGTCGTCGTTGCCGTCCTGCATTTCGAGGTTGATGGTCAGGCCCTTTTCAGCGCCGATTTCCTTGGCATACTTGTCCATGGCGACACGGACAGAGGAGCCGTAGGTGTCGGAATACTTCCAGACGAGAACACCGATGTTGAGCTCGGTCTTGCCGTCGGCGGCAGCCTCGGTAGCGGTTTCCTGGACTGCGTCGGTCTTGTTGTCAGTCTCAGCGGGAGCCGGGGTGTCGGTGGTCTTGGCGGCACAGGCGGCCATGGCCAGAACCATCATCACTGCAAGCAGCAAAGCGATGATCTTTTTCATTGTGTAATTCCTCCTAAATTAGTGTCGAAACGGGAATCCCCGTTCGTGATTGTATTTTATCATGCAGGAAATGAAAGGACTAGTAAAAAACGTTTTCAAAGCAGAGAAAAACATCTTTGAAACCATAAAAAAGGAAAGGCTATTTTTGTGCACATTGCCATATATCATTCCCTTTTTTAGATTGATACAATATAAAACAGAAGAAAACAGGTGAAAATACGACTTGTCTTTGCATACGAATTTACTACTTTTCCGGAAGGAGCCGACACTATGCTGGATCTGAAAAACGCCGGTTTGACGGAACTGCTGCACGATTTTTACACGCTGACGGGGCTGAAACTCTGCATCTTTGACACGGACTTTAAGGAATGTGCATCCACCCCCATCAAACTCTATCCCTTCTGCGCAAGAATGCGGGAAAATCCGGAATTTGAGCGCCGCTGCCACAGCTGCGACGCCGCCCATATGCAGACCTGCCGCCGCACGAGAAAGCCCGTGCAGTACCGATGTCACGCGGGGCTGACGGAATATCTCGCACCTCTGTATTATGAGGGCGTAATTGTCGCGTTCATCTGCATCGGACAGGCCACGAATGGTCGGGACGCGGAGTTCCATACCATCGCGGCCTACGCTGCGCAGTTCGGCATCGGCGAGGAGGAGTGCCGCTCGCTCTACGACATGCAGATCCACTATGCGCCCGATGAGATCAAGGCTGCCTGCAACATTCTTGACGCCTGCATCAGTCATATTTACCACCAGCGCATGCTTGAGGTGCGCAATCTCGACACGGCGCAGCAGATTGAAAAATACATCAACGACAACATTGCGTGGGATCTGTCCATTGAGCATCTGTGCGCGCATTTCTCTGTCTCGCGTGCCGAACTCTATCAGATCTTCCACACAAGCTTCAATTCCTCCGTCGCCGATTATATCCGCAGCAAACGCATCGCCATGGCGGAGCAAATGATTCGCACCACAGCGATGCAGATCTCCGAAATTGCGGCCAACGTTGGCTTTTACGACTATAATTATTTCTCCAAGGTTTTCCACCGGAAATTCGGCTGTTCACCGCGCGAGTACAGAAAGAATCTGGAGAGCAGCGAAGAAGAAGCGGAGAAAAAATAATTTTTTCAGGTTTTGTACAAAAATCACTATTGCCTGTACGTTTTTTCTGTTATCCTAGTGGAGAAGGAACAACGTACAGGCCTTTTTGCGTGTACGCACCTCTGGACTGAAAGGAGCACCCAAATGAACGAACGCGCATATTACGGACACGAATCGCAGCTGTTCGGCGTGGAGGAATACCGGCTGACTGGCGGCAAGGGCGACGGCATGCGCCTTTTGCAGGTACGCAACGGCAAGGGATTGGACTTCACCGTCTCCGCCGACCGCTGCGCGGATATTTCCCGCCTGCATTTCCGCGGCGAAAACTGCGGCTTTTTCTCGGCGAACGGCTACGTCGCGCCCGCTTACTATGATGACAAGGAAGCGGGATGGCTCAAGAATTTCACGGCAGGCTTCCTGACCACCTGCGGTCTGCTGGCCGTCGGCTCGCCCTGCACGGACGAGGGCGTCCGCCTGCCGCTGCACGGCGCAGTTGACAATATTCCTGCCGAGCGTCTACTCTGGGACATGGACGACGAGAAGATCTGGGTCAAGGCCGTCATGCGCCACGCGCAGATCTTTGCCGAAAAACTCATTCTGACACGCACAATCACCTGCTCGAAGCAAACGAACGAGATCACCATCACCGACGAGATTGAAAATGTCGGCGGCGAGGCCTCCCCGGTCATGATCCTGTACCACATGAACATGGGCTACCCCATGCTGTCCGAGGCGGCTGAACTCTATATCCCCGCCGCTGCGGTCACGCCCCGCAACGCACATGCCGCGGAGGATTTGGACACATGGAGTAAGGTTCTCACCCCCACCCCCGGCTTTGAGGAGCAGTGCTATTATCACGCTTTTGGCGGCAAACCCGGCCTTGCCGCCATCTTCAACCATGACCGCGGCTACGGCCTCGCCATTTCGTTCGACTCGTCCAGCCTCAGCTGCTTTACGCAGTGGAAGATGATGGGCGTCAAGGACTACGTCATGGGCCTTGAACCTGGCAACTGCTACCCCGACGGCCGCGACGTGATGCGCGAAAAGGGCCTTTTGCAGTTCCTCGCGCCCGGCGAGAAGAAAACCTATGGCGTGCGGCTGACGATGCTCGAAAACGAGACGCAGTTTGAAGCGCTCAAGCAGAAATAAGCAAAGGAGAGATACATATGAAAGCACAGGAAGCCGTCCGGCTGGCATGGCAGCATCATACCATCGTCCCGGCGTTCAACATCCCCTATCTGCCGATGGCAAAACCCGTCGCCCAGGCCATCATCGACGAGAAGACCGTCGCTATGCTGCAGGTCGCGCGGCTGGAATGGGAAAAGTTCGAGGCGCAGAGCCTCGAAGCCGTTGCGGAAGAATACTTTAAGTATTATGACCCGAAATACACCCTGCTGCACCTCGACCATGTACCCGTCATCGACGAGGATCAGAAACGCGTGGACTATATGCCCATTTTGGAACGCGCAGTCAAGGCAGGCTATCAGTCCGTCATGGTTGACGGCAGCCGCTTGAAGCTTGCGGAGAACATTGCCGTGACGAAGCAGGTCGCGGACTTCGCCCACGCAAATGACATCGCCTGCGAGGCCGAGCTCGGCTCCGTCATGGGCCACGAGGGCGCGGGTGCGAACATGGATTATGAAGAGATTTTCCGCACGAAGAAGGGCTTCACTGATCTGGGCGAAGCAAAACAGTTTGCAGAGGAGACAAAGTGCGACTGGCTGAGCGTCGCCGTCGGCTCCATCCACGGTGCGATCGCCGAGGGCGTGCGCAACCAGAAAAAGCCCGAGGCCCGGCTGGACATCCAGCATATCGCCGACCTCAGCAAGGTCACGAATATCCCGCTCGTCCTGCACGGCGGCTCCGGCATCAACAACCAGTGTATTCTGGACGGCATCGCCAACGGCATTGCGAAGATCAACGTCGGCACGGAGATCCGTCAGACCTACGAACGCACACTGGGCGAGACAAACGACGTAGAAAAGGCCCGCGCCGCCGTCTATACCCGCACCTGCGAGATCATCCGCTCGTTCCGCATCGAAGGAAACCAGGAAAAACTGTTCGGATAAATAACAGGAGGAATCAACCATGAAAAAGAAAATGACCTTTGCCCTCTGCTTCTGCAACCGCGGCTTCATGCCCGGCGAACTGATCTACGGCGCACGCGACGACATGGTCAAGGCCGTCACCGACGCAGGCTATGACTACATCATGATGGACAAGGAGCTGACCCGCTACGGCGGCGTTGAGACGCGCGACGAGGGTCTGCTTTACGCCAAGTGGCTCAAGGAGCACGAGGGACAGTATGACGGCGTGATCTTCTCTATGCCCATTTTTGCCGACGAAAACGGCGCGATCACCGCGCTGCAGGACGCGGGCGTTCCCATCCTCATGCAGGCCTATCCCGACGAGATCGGCAAGATGGACTTTGCCCACCGCCGCGACGCCTACTGCGGCAAGTTCTCCGTCACGGACGTGTTCTGTCAGTACAATGTCCCGTTCACGGTCCTCAAGCCCCATGTCGTGCATCCGCTGAGCGCAAAGTTCCAGGAGAACCTGCGCGACTTCGCCGCCATCTGCCGCGTGGTCAACGGCATGAAGCGCTTCAACCTCGGCTGCATCGGCGCGCGCACCACCGCGTTCAAGACCGTCCGCTTCGACGAGGTTGCCATGCAGAAAAACGGCATTAACGTCGAGTCCTTCGATCTGTCTGAGGTCTTTGAAAAGGTTCGCGCCAAGGCGGACGACGACGCGGTCGTGCTGGCCAAGCTGGAGCGGCTGAAGAACTACACCGACTTCTCGCTTGTCCCGGCCTCCAACGCTCTGACGCTGGCAAAGGTCTCCGTCGTGCTCGACGAGTACATTGAAGAATACCACCTCGACGCGCTGGCGCTGCGCTGCTGGAACGAGATGGAGACGTATCTGCGCATCTGCCCGTGCGTGCTGCTCTCCGAGCTGAATGACCGCGGCATCGTCGCCTCGTGTGAGATCGACATGTGCTCCGCGATTTCCATGCGCGCCATGAGCCTTGCTTCCGAAGGCCCGGCCGCCGTGCTTGACTGGAACAACAACTACGGCGACGACGAGGACAAGATCATACTGTTCCACTGCGGCCCGGTCGCTCAGAGCCTGATGGCCGGCAAGGGCACCGTCACCGAGCACAAGATGTTCGCCAAGAACGATCCGGGCTCCGGCTGGGGCTGCAACGAGGGCCGCATCAAGCCCATGCCCATCACCATCTCCAACTGCCAGACCAAGGACGGCAAGATCGTCATTTACGCGTCCGAGGCCAAGTTCACCGACGATCCCATCGAGGACGGCTACTTCGGCTGCGGCGGCGTGGCGGAGATCCCGCACCTGCAGGATAAGTGCATCACGCTCGCCAAGGGCGGCTTCAAGCACCACACTGCCATCTGCGAGGGCCATTACAAGGACATCCTCAAGGAAGCGTTCACAACCTATCTCGGCTACGAGTGGGTCGATATTGACGGCTAATAAAAATGCAGGGGCGGAGCCAACAGGCTCCGCCCTTTTTCAAAACTCCCGGTTTAAACTGTTCAGAGCGCCCGCTGTCGGTGCAGCGGGCGCTCTGTCATGTTTATTTCCACCCGAAGGTGACCATACCGTAAATATAGATAAAGATGATCGCAGCCGGGACGAGGTAGCGGAAGATGGGTTTCATCCAGGCCTTGACCTTCCAGCCCTTGCCCTCGTTGGCCTCAGCGAGGAAATTATCCCAGCCCCAGCCGAATTTATTGCAGCAGTAGAGCGTGAAGACGAGCGAGCCGAGCGGCAGGATGTTGTTGGAGACGAGGAAGTCCCAGAAATCGAGCCAGGCGCTGCCGTCCGCAAACGGCTGGAACTTGAACACGCTGTAGCCCAGCGCCGTGGTCATGGCAAGCACGAACACACCCACGCCGCAGACCAGGCAGCCCAGGGGCCGCTTCCAGCCGGTCATTTCGCGCACCATGGCGAGAATGTTCTCGCAGACAGCCAGAACCGTGGACATGGCGGCGAAGACCATGAACAGGAAGAACAGCGAGCCCCACCAGCGGCCGCCCGCCATGTGGTTGAAGACGGTAGCCATGGTGTCGAACAGCAGGCTCGGGCCCGCGTTGACCTCCAGCCCGTAGGTATAGCAGGCCGGGAACATGATAAGGCCCGCGACGATGGCGACAAACGTGTCGAGCACGATGACGTTCGCCGACTCGCCGAGCAGCGAGCGCTCTTTTCCAATGTAGCTGCCGAAGATCGCCATGGAGCCCATGCCGACGGACAGCGTGAAGAACGCCTGATTCATCGCGCCGACGATGACCGGGCCGGTGATCTTGGAGAAATCGGGGACGAGATAGAATTTCAGACCCTCTGCCGCGCCGGAGAGCGTTGCGCTGTGGATGGCCAGCACGACCATCAGAACCATCAGAAGCGTCATCATATACTTCGTGATGCGCTCCAGACCGCCCTGCAGGTTAAAGCACAGGATGCCGAACGCCACAATGACCGTCACGGCCAGATACGTCACGTTGACGCCGGGGTTTGTGATCATGGTGACGAAGCCGAGGTTTTCTGTCTGGCCGGTCAGGAACTTGACGAAATAATAGATGATCCAGCCGGTGACGACGGTGTAGAACGCCATGAGCGCGATGTTGCCGAAGAAGGCGACATAGCCGTGGAGGTGCCACTTCTGGCCCTTGCGTTCAAGCTTCTGATACATGTGGATGGGGCTGGCCTGCGCCGCGCGGCCCACGGCGAACTCCATCGTCATGACCGGCAGGCCCAGAAGCAGCAGGCAGAGGATATAGATGAGGACGAAGCCGCCTCCGCCGTACTGGCCGCACATCCACGGGAATTTCCATACGTTTCCGCAGCCGATGGCGCAGCCTGCAGACAGCAGGATGAAGCCCAGCCGGGAACCCAAGCGTTCTCTTTCCATTTGAGTCTCTCTTTCCGTTTTTCGTTTTAATAGGCAAATGCTTTAAATTGCTACTTTGAAGTTATAGCAGACTTGGGCTGGAAAGTCAAGGCTATGCGCGCGATTTGCGTACATTTGCCGTTCAGAAACGGACAGTTTGCAAATGGCGCGGTGCATTTTCCCGTGCTTTCGTCAAAATGCCGTCGGTGCTTGACAAGCGGGAAAAGCTGTGCTAAAAGTAAGATTCCCGGTATCTGAACCGGGCAGAAAAGAGGTTTTTCCTATGGATTCCGCACAGCGCGCCGAGCGGCGCAGGGTGTTTCTTTCCGGCGTCCGCGACGGCGTTCCCATCGGGCTCGGATATCTGGCTGTAGCGTTTTCGCTCGGCATTGCGGCCCGGAACGCCGGTCTGAACGCGTTTCAGGGCTTTCTCATCAGCCTGCTCAATAACGCCTCCGCAGGCGAATACGCGGCCTTTACGGTCATTGCCGCGGACAGCGGCTTTCTGGAAATGGCGCTCATCACGCTCATTACCAATGCGCGGTATCTGCTCATGAGCTGCTCGCTCAGTCAGAAATTTTCACCTGATACGCCGCTGTATCACCGGCTGCTCGTCGGCTACGACGTGACAGATGAGTTGTTCGGCATCGCCATCGCGCGGCCCGGCTATCTTGACCCGTTTTATTCCTACGGCGCGTTCCTGCCCGCCATCCCCGGCTGGGCCATCGGCACAGCGTTGGGCGTCACGGCCGGGAGCGTGCTGCCCGCGCGGCTGGTCAGCGCGCTTTCCGTCGCGCTGTTCGGCATGTTTTTGGCAATTATTATCCCACCGTCGAGGAAGAACCCGGTCGTGCTCGGCTGCGTAGCGGTCAGTTTTGCAGCAAGCTGGCTGTGCTCCGTCCTGCCGCTTACAAAGGCGCTCTCCGAGGGAACGCGGACGATTCTTCTGACCGTCGTAATTGCATCCGCAGCCGCGCTGTTCTTCCCTGTGAAGGACGAACCGGAGCAGAAGGAGGAACAGCATGAGCGGTAAAATTTATCTTTATATACTGGTTTGCGCCGCCGTGTCGTTCCTCATCCGGGAACTGCCGCTGACGCTCATCCGCAAGCCTATCAAGAGCCGCTTTCTGCGCTCGTTTTTGTTCTATGTTCCATATGTGACGCTGGCCGTTATGACCTTCCCGTCCATTGTCCACGCCACAAACTCTCCCATCGCGGGTCTTGCCGCGCTGGTATTGGGTATCGCCGCCGCATGGTTCGGCGCAAATCTGTTCCAGGTTGCCGTCGGCTGCTGCGCCGTCGTGCTGGTACTGGAATTTTTCCTGTTATAATCGCAGAACGCCGCGCCCGGACGGGCGCGGCCTGCGCAAAGCCGAACATGAAGTAAATCGTAGACATGAAGTTGGGCGGGAACATATAAAATTGAATGCGGATCCACAGCATCAGTGTCACACCAAACAGCCCGCCGAGCGTAATACCTGCGTTCCTTTTTGCCAGCAGCAGGCTGGCTGCGGTCAGATTGGTCAGACCGTTGACAATCAGCAGTGCCCAGCCGGAGAACGTTAGATCACGGAACAGCACGTCTGCGAACGGGAGCACCTGAAAATACGGGAGCATCGCATCCATGCCCATCGCCTTCCCGCTGGGGTCGAGCAGCATCCCGGCCGCGCCTGCCGCCGCGCCGACACCGATGAACAGCGTCCAGAACAACAGGATACGGCGGGCAGTCTGGTATCTTGATTTCGTCTGCATATACATATCGCCCATACATCATAAAGTTCCGCAGCCCGACAAGGACGGTCATATACTTTCTTTTCCAGAGCAAAAGTGCCAGAAACACGCATAGAAACGCAATATCCAGCCAGATGTAAAGCGGCGCAAACTGTCGCCGTGCGATGAGTTCTTCCATATCGTCTCTCCTTTCTTTCCGGCGGAACAGTATACCACAGACAACCCCAAAAGAAAATGTGCAGACCCGCAATCTCATCCAAATTGCGGGTCTGCTCTTATTTTTTATGCGTTCGCGCTTACGACGCAGCCGACGTATGCAGCGCAGTCAAAATCTCCGGGAGAAGATTGTTGCGGTTTTCAGCCGATACCTCGAGCAGGCACACGTTCGGGTGGCTCCGAACGACGGCAGCAAGCGGTGTATCAGCCTTTTTCTGCACGACCCCGAGAATCGGAACCACCCCGTCCAGAAGCGTCCGGATGCGCGCGGAATACGCATCCGCATGGCGCTCCATGCGGCCAATTTCGTCCATCAGAATCAGATCACAGTCCTCCGCATCCGCCAGCGCGGCCAGTCCCGCCGTCTCAAACGCATCTGGAAACGACGTGATGCCGAGCGCCGGGCGGCGGATGCCGACGCGGTTATGCGCATTGCAGAACAGATCCTGTGCTGCGGCAGGATGCAGATAAACAGGCCTGCTGCCATCCGCCTCCGGCTTTGCCGAGACAGTGCGGAATCCCCCAAGCCGCTCCGGTTCGATGGCATCCAGTGCAGCAGCAATCAGCGTACTTTTTCCGATCTGCACGGGGCCGGTCAGAAAGACGTGCATCGCTATCCCTCCCCTCGCGGCTTTTTCGCGGTCCCGGATCGCTTCGCCCGGTGCAAGATCATCTCCGCCGCGATCGACACAGCGATCTCCGCCGGGGTCTGTCCGAGAATATCAAGACCGATTGGCGCGTGAATGCGGGTGAGGTCTTCCTCTGGAATGCCGTTTTCCATGAGATACGCGCAGGTTGACTTGATCTTATGGCGGCTGCCGATGCAGCCGATATACGTCGCGGGTGAGCGCATCGCCTGCAGCAGCACCTCGCGGTCGGCCTGATGGCCGGGTGTCATGATGCAGACATAATCATTTTCCGTAAGCGTCAGATGTGCGCCGATGTCCAGATAATCGCCGAGAATGACGCGTTCGGCCTGCGGATAGTGCTCCGGCGTAGCAAAATTGGGCCGGTTATCATAGACCACAACACGGAAATCGACCGAGGCCAGCACCGGCACGAGCGCCGCGCCGACATGGCCGCCGCCGAAGATATACGCATAGCCTGCCCGCGTGAGCGGTTCGACATAATAGCGCGGCTCCCCCTTTTTCGTGACCGCATCCGCACAAAGCATCGGACGCAGTTCGCCCAGCGTGATACAATCCGTGAAACGCAGGCCGTGCGCCTCATCATAGGTTCCCATCGCACTGACACAGCCTTCATCCATACGGTAGACAAGCCAGCTGTTCTGATTGCCGTTCAGCAGGTCCAGAATGCCGCACAGAAGCGCGGTATCCGCTTCGGCTTGCGGGTCAAAATACTGGAAGAAGACCGTCACATTGCCGCCGCAGATCATGCCGATGTCCGCGACCTCGTTGGGAGCCAGGCAGTAACCGTGGACGAGGGACTGCTTCGTTTTCAGAACCTCCATCGCCAGCTTCCCGGATTCCAACTCGACCGCGCCGCCGCCGACGGTGCCCTCCGTATGGCCATCGGCGAAGACAGCCATTTTTGCGCCCGCACCGCGCGGCGTGGAACCGGATGAGGCAAGAATGCTGCACAGCACGACGCCCTCGCCCCGCGCGAGCGCCTGCAGCATGGATGTGAAAAGCGCTTTCATACAAGATCCTCCATTCTGATCGTCAGGATGCCAAGCCGCTTGGTCTGCGGCAGATAATATGGATATTGCACATCTTCCGTCCGCCGCAGACGCGGCAGGACGGTTTCGGGTGCAACTGCGCCGGGGTCCTCGTCCCGGCTGTAGATGCGGAAAAACCGGACAGCATCGTCCAGCGATGCAAACGGCTGCCCGTGCTCCAGTTCCTGCGCGTCAAACTCGAACGGAACGCCCATTTCGCGGAGCGTTTCGCAGACGGCGGAAGCCGTCTCGCCGCGAATGGGCTGATCTGTCAGAGAAAACCGGTGCAGATCGTAATTCTTTTTGATGATAATCAGTGTTTTTGCGCACTGCCGGCGCGCGACGGGAAGGATCTCCGCGAGACTTCCAAAAAAGCAGAAGAGCATTGCATCATACTGCGTTCTATCCTCCGATGTCAGCAAATCGCATTGCAGCGGCGTGATGTTCCCAAGCTGCTGTGCATGGATGGTCCGCCGCAGCACGTCCAGCGCCTCGCCGGACACATCAGCAGCAGTGATAGACGCAAAATACGGGCTCAGCGCGGCGGATAGGGCGCCCAACCCGCAGCCCGCGTCGCAGAGCGTCCGGCAGTTTGAAAGCTTGGGCGCGAGAATCGCGGCAAGGCGGGCATGATAATCGTTTCTTTCGTTCGCCGCCTGCATAAACCGGATCATGTCCGGCGTCCAGACAAACATACTTCTATTCCTCCTGGGCGTAGGTAACCGCTGATTGAATCGGCAAGAGTTGTCAGCGAGAGATTTTGTCTCAAATGAAAGTTTGAAAACGCAGGAATACTTTGTGTATTTCAAGTTTTTCAAACTGCACAGTTGGGGCAAAAGCTCCGCTGACAACCGCAGACGATTTAATCATCGGTTACATAGGGCGTACAGACGGAAAAGACTCGGCTTCCGGCCTGTACCTGCGTGACGGCAACCGGAACACCATAGAGCGTCCGCAGAAGCGTCGGGGTCAGCACCTGCCCCGGCGGGCCGAAAGCCAGCACCCGCCCGTCCTTCAGGGCAAGCACCTTCGTTGCGTACCGGAATGCCTGATTCGGCTCGTGTGTGGAAAAAATGACGCTGTAGCCGCTCGCCGACAGGGATTCGATGCGCTGCATGACGCGGAAGCTGTTGCCGTAGTCGAGGCTGGCCGTCGGCTCGTCCATGATGAGCGTGTGCGCGTTCTGGATGAGCGCCCGGCCAAGGAGCATCAGCTGTCGTTCTCCGCCGGAAATGCGCATGCAGCCGCGCGAAGCCAGTGCGCCGATACCAAGTTCGTCCAGAATCCGCAGCGCCGCGTCCCTCTGCTCCCGCGAGGGGCGGTCGAACGGCCCAAGCTGCGCGCCGAGGCCCATCAGAACGCTATCGAGCACCGTATGGTCGAACGCCGGGCTGTAGGACTGCGGAATATACGCAAGTTCCGCCGCCAGTGCGCGTCGGGAATAGTCCCGCACGTCGCGGCCCGCGATTTTAACGCTGCCGCGCTTCGGCTCCAGAAAGCCAAGCAAGCAGCGGAACAGTGTGCTTTTTCCCACGCCGTTCGGGCCGAGCACGGCAATGCGCTCGCCCCTGTCCGCACAGAAGCTGACACTTTTTAACACGTCCGTTTCGTCATAGGAAAAAAAGAGATCGGATACCTCAAGCTGCATCCCGCGCGCCTCCCTTCACAATTAAATAAAGGAACAGCGGCGCGCCGACAAGGGCTGTGAGGATGCCGAGCGGAATTTCGCTCGTTGTGAGGCACCGCGCCAGGTCATCGACCAGCATAAGAACGCTTGCACCCAGCAGCATGGAGCACGGCAGCAAATGCCTCGTGTTCTGCCCGACGAGCAGCCGGCAGATATGCGGGATCACAAGCCCCACCCATCCGATCATGCCGCTGATGGAGACGCTGGCCGCAGTCGCAAGCGTCGCGCAGACGATGACAGCCAGCCGCAGAAGCTTTGTGTTGACGCCCATGCTGCGCGCCTCAGCTTCGCTGATCGTCAGCAGATTCAGCCGCCAGCGCAGAAAAAAAAGCGGAAGCAGGCCCAGCAGAATGGGGACCATCGCAAAATGCAGATCGTCCAGCCGCACAGCGGTCAGTGCGCCCATCAGCCAGTAGGTGATTTCGGGCAGCTGCTCGTTCGTGTCGGCGACCAATTTAATAAAGGAGGTTCCGGCGGAAAACAGCGAGCCGACCATCACGCCCGCCAGCACCATCGCCAGATTCGAGCGCATACGGCTCAGCCGCCCGACAAGATACGTCAGTCCCACAGCCGCAAGACCGAAGAGGAACGACCCCGCCGTAATCACAGCGTAGCTTGCGCCAAGCAGAATTGCCAACGCAGCACCAAAGCACGCGCCTGTCGATGCGCCAAGAAGATCCGGCGAAACCATGGGATTGCGGAACATGGCCTGATACGACGCACCCGCAGCCGAGAGCGCCGCGCCGATGAGCGCAGCAGACAAAATGCGCGGCAGGCGGATCTGGATGACAACAGAGGCCTCCTCCGGCGTCCATGTGGGTGCAAGGCGCAGACGCCCGCGCGAAATGCCGGACAGCGCCCGGTCAGCCAGCAGCCGTGCAGTCTGAAGCGCTGAGACCCGGTACCGGCCCAGCAGGAACGACAGGAAAAAGACCGCCGCCAGCAATATCAGAAGAATCAGGACACACCGCCTGCCCGTTTTTTCAGGTCTCATCTGCATACTCCAAACAAAAGCGTTGTTTTTCATACCGTATCACCCCGCGCATATTTCTGTCAAGCGCAAGCGCCGGATTTTGATTCGGAATTGCCGAATCTTGTGAAAAAAGCTCCGACACGGACGTGCCGGAGAAACGGACTGGAAAAAGCAGATTCACAAAGAACGTTGGCTCGTTCCGTCGAGGCCTAGCACCAAAACGCAAACCAGCGAAGCGTTTGCGTTTTGGAAAGGAGGAAACGGGCGCAGAGGATAAGAGGCTTCGCGCGCAACGCGGGGGCTCGTTCCGTCGAGGCCGTTTCCGACGCACTTTCGGCGGCCATATCTTTTCTCTCGCAAGAGAAAAGATATGGGAAAAAGAGTGCTTGGACGCGTTTGGCGCATCCCGCGGATATCGTTCGGGTTAGCGCCGAGTTTTTAGTTGCTACGAACACACATACTCATCTTACGGGCACTATGGTACGCGCCGCCTGTTATGGTTCTCCAAATTTGTGGGTAGTTGCGTTAGAATATCTGCGGTAAATTAGCCTTGCAGACAAAATTTGCAGCGCAGCACGAATTTTCCAGAGTCTTGTAGGGGCCGATGCCTGCATCGGCCCGCTTGGAAGTTCCAAATTCGCCACAGATTTCCGCAAAAGTGGTGTATTCTTCCAGACCAGCGTGGGCAATCAAATATTCTTCAAATGCCGCACGTCGAGTGCAGCGGGGTCATACTGCTCGAGATATGTCAGCGTATCTGCTGGCGTGGGGCAGAGGGCGTAGATATTCAGGCAGGCGGGGCGGATGAAGTTCTGCTCCACGGCGGACAGGACAAAGGCCTGCATTTTATCATAGAATCCGTTTGTGTTGAGAATGGCGATGGCCGGGTTGTGGCGGCCAAGCTGCTTGAGCGTCAGCACCTCGAAAAACTCCTCGAACGTTCCGAAGCCGCCGGGGGCCATGACGAACGCGTCCGCATGGGCGATCATGGCGGCCTTGCGCTCGGCCATGGTGTCCGTCAGGATAAACTCGGTGCAGCGGTCAAAGAGAATACCGTCTACATTTAAAAAGGACGGCGCGATGCCTATGATCTTTCCGCCCGCGTCCGCAGCGCCGCGTGACGCAGCGCCCATGACGCCCTGCGCGCCGCCTCCATAGACGAGCGTATGGCCATGCTGGGCCAACAGGCGGCCAAATTCCTCTGCCGCATCAAAATATACGCAGTCAAGCGCAGGGCTCGACGCGCCGTAGAGACAAATATTCATGCCTGTTTCTCCATTTGCTGAAGCTGCGCAATCTGCTGCCCGATCTGGCAGACATCCCGATAGGCGCAAACCTCAAAATCGCAGTCCGCCTCGCCGTCTTCTACAAGCACCATCCGTGAAGCGTCGCTCGTGCGGCAGTAACCGCTCAGAATCTGTTCCATCTCAATTCCTCCATATGCACTTAAGTTTTTATTATATATATACTCTTTTTAAAAATCCAGAGTAAATTGCGTATTTTGTCAAAAACGCCTATTTAGGCATTTTTTTATCGATATCTATTGCAGTTTCTTAACGCCTATGCTAAAATTAACAGAATCAAGTACATTCTGTACATAATATATAGAGTTTTTTCTGTATTTTTGGAAAATATGATGCGGCGCTGTTTTTTTGGAGCAGCGCCGCAGGGTGTACATGAAGGGGGTGATGGAAATGGCGATGCAGGAACTCACACAGATTGCCGCAGCGGAGGAACAGGCTCGCGCGATCTGCGAGCAGGCGCGCGCAGAAGCCGCCGAACTGGCCGTACAGGCCGAAAAGGATGGCACAGCCCGTCTGAACGCCGTGATATCCGGCGCGCAGGAGCGCATGCGCGAGGCAAAGCGGCAAGCCGAAAATCAGGCAGCGGCATTTGAAACGGATTTGAACAGCAAAACGGCCGCGCAGTGCCGGGCACTGGAGCAGGCGGCAGCCAGCCGGTCCGGCGCAGCGGCGGCAATGATTGTAGAGAGGATCTGGGACAGCGAATGGCAATCTTAAAAATGAAAAAACTGCGGTTGTGCGGCATCGCGGAGGAACAGACACAACTCATTCGTGAGTTGCAGCTGCTCGGAAGCGTCGAGATCGGCTCGCCCGAGGCGCTGACCGGGGCACAGCAGACGCAGATCTTTCGCGCCGGAGACAGCAGCAGCGCGGACGCGCTGAGCCGGACATCCGCCGCACTCGCCTCCGCGCTGGAAACACTCAAGCAGTATGAAACGAAAAAAGGCGGTCTGTTCTCCGCTCGCCCGGAAAAGACGCTCGACGAGTTGTTTGACGACGATGCGTACAGCGCAGCCGTTCAGACAGCACAGGAGGCACTGGACACGCAGGACGCGCGCAGCCGCAATCAGGCAGAAAAAAGCAGACTCTCGGCACTTCGTGAAAGCTTTGTGCCATGGCAGACGCTCGATTTGCCGCTGGAGTCAAACGGAACGCAGCACACGCGCGTGCTGATCGGCACCGTCCCGGCGCAGACAGGGTTTGACGCGCTGCGCGAGGCTGTTTACGAAGCCGCAGGTGAGGCGCAGATCGAAATGGTCAGCGCCGACCAGCAGAGTCTGTATCTGCTGGTGATCGTCTACAAAGGCGCGTATGATGCCGCAGCGTCTGCGCTGCGCGAATCCGGCTTCACACAGACCTGCTTCGACGGCGTAACAGGCACGGCGGCAGAAAACATCCGCCTGACAGATGAAAAGCTTGCCGCCTGTGAGCAGGAGGACAAGCGCCTGACAGACAAACTTACAGCGCTTGCAGGCGAAACGCCTGCCATCCGGCTTGCAGCCGACCGCTGCACACAGGAGATCGCAAAAGCGCAGGCCGCCGACCGGCTGGCGCACTCGGAGCGGACGTTCTTTTTGGACGGCTGGGTTCCGTGTGAGGACGTTGGGAAGCTTGAAACACTGCTGGAGCACTACTGCTGTGCATGGGAGTTGGAAGACCCGTCGCCGGAGGAATATCCGGACGTACCGGTCAAACTCAAAAACAACAAGCTGACATGGCCCTTGAACATGGTCACGGAGATGTATTCGCTCCCCGCCTACGACGGCGTAGACCCGAACCCGCTCATGGCGCCGTTTTTCATTCTGTTCTACGGCATTATGATGGCGGACATGGGGTATGGACTTTTGATGATCCTCGCTTCGATCATCATCACGAAAAAGTCCCGGCCCAAGGGCACAAGCGGACAGATGTTCGGCCTTATGTTCTCCTGCGGCATCAGCACATTTATCATGGGTGCGCTGACGGGCGGCTTCTTCGGCGATTTCCTGCCGCAGCTGGTCGGCATCATCAACCCCGACACGACGTTCAAGGCGCTCCCCGCGCTCTTCACCCCGCTCGACGACACGATCACGATTCTGATCGGCGCCATGGCGCTCGGCTTTGTCCAGATCGTGACCGGCATGGCCATCAGCTTCGTCGAGAAGATCAAAAAAGGGCAGATCATGGACGCCGTCTGGGAAGAGCTTACCTGGTGGGTCGTGTTCGCGGGCATCGCGTGCATGGCGCTCGGCGTGACGAACATCGTGCTGTACGTCGGCCTCGGCATGGTCGTGGTCGGTTCCGGCTGGAGCGCGAAGGGCTTCGGCAAGGTCACAGCGATCTTCGGCTCGGTCTACAACCATGTGACGGGCTACTTCGGCGACATTCTTTCGTATTCCAGACTGATGACCCTGATGCTGGCAGGCTCTGTCATTGCATCGGTCTTCAATACGCTCGGCGCGATCCCGGGGAACGTGGTGTTCTTCCTGCTTGTGTCGGTAGCCGGCAATGGACTCAACTTCGCGCTGAACCTGCTCAGCTGCTACGTCCATGATCTGCGTCTGCAGTGTCTGGAATACTTCGGCAAATTCTATAAGGACGGCGGCAAGCCGTTCGAGCCCCTGGCGATCAATACAAACTATGTAGACATTCAATCTTAAGGAGGAACTCTATCATGCAAGCATTTTTTGACGCTTTCGGCGGTCTGGCTCTGGCGCTTCTGGGCGCGGGTCTTGCGGCGGCGCTTTGCGCCATCGGTTCGGCAAAGGGCACCGGCATGACCGGTGAGGCTGGTGCTGGTCTTCTGTGCGAGGATCCTGCAAAATTCGGCAAGGTCCTGATCCTTCAGGTCATCCCCGGTACGCAGGGTCTGTACGGCCTCGTCGTGTGGTTCTTCGCCATTTTCCGCATGGGCCTGCTGTCCGGTTCTCTGCCCGAGTTGACCGTTACACAGGGTCTGCAGTATTTCGTCGCGTGCCTGCCCATGGCGCTCGGCGGCATGATCTCCGCGTTTGCACAGGGCCGCGTGGCCTGCGCGTCCATCAATCTGCTGGCCAAGAAGCCTGATCATTGGTCCAAGGGCATGGTGCTGTGCGTCACGGTCGAGTTCTATGCGATTCTTTCCCTGCTCGCCTCCATGCTGATGATCATCAATATCAGCAAGTAACCCCACAGGAGAGGGTAAAACAATGAACGGAATTGAGAAAATTTCCGCCCGTATTCTTGCCGATGCCGAGACCGAAGCTGCCGCAATCCGCGCGCAGGCTGAGGAAAAGGCGGCGCAGATCCGCACAGACTATGACTGCAGAATTGAGAGCGAGCAGCAGCGTCTGACGGCGGAGGCACAGGCCGAAGCCGAAAAGCAGCTTGCGCGCGATCAGGGCGCGGCCAGAATGGCTGCGCGGCGGCAGCTGCTCGAAACGAAGCAGTCACTCGTTGACGCAGCCTTCCGGCAGGCAGAGCAGCAGCTTCTCTCGCTCCCCGAAGCAGAGTATATCAAACTCTGTGCGCAGCTTGCCGCGCAGGCAAGCGCAACCGGGTATGAAGCGCTGATCTTCTGCGAAGCAGACCGCAAGCGGGTGGGGCAGGCCGTAACGGAGCAGGCGAATGCGCTGCTTCAAAAGGCCGGGAAGCCCGCGGAACTGACGCTTTCCGCCGAAACGCGGCCGATGTGCGGCGGCGTTGTGCTGAAGGACGGGCTGATTGAGACAAACTGCTCGATCGGCACGATGGTAAGCGGCCTGCGGCCCGCGCTTTCCGGTAAGGTCGCGGCCTGCCTGTTTGGCTGAGGCCGGGAGGCTGACGTGACGGAACAAAAAAAGAAAGTAAAAGCGTGTAAGGACACAGATTATCTGTTTATTTCGGCGTATCTGCGCGCAAAGGAGCCGCAGCTGCTCACCGAAGAGAAGGCCGTGCGCATGCTCTCGTCCTCTGTACAGGAGGCGGCGCGAACCTTAGAGGGCTGCGGCTATGCCGACGTACTGACCATCGGGCTCGACAAGGCGCTGAACGACCGGCGCGCCGCCGTATTTTCCGAGGTAGAGGCGCTTGCGCCGAAGGACGGCGTTGTGGCGCTGTTCCGCATGCGCTATGATTATCACAACGCCAAGACGATCGTCAAGGCCGAGGCTGTCGGCACAGATCCGGCGCCCCTGCTCTCCGGCGCGGGCCGCGCGGATGCGCAGGCGCTCAAGACCGCCTATGAAACCGGCGAGGCCGGAAGCGTCCCGCAGGCCGTTCTGACCGCGATGCAGACTGCGCGCGATGCACTCTCGAGAAGCGCAGACCCGCAGCTGGCCGATCTGATCCTCGACCGCGCGTATTTCGCCGAGTATCATGAAACAGCTACGCAGGTCGGAAGTGCGTTCCTGATGGGCTATGCACAGCTGCAGGCTGACAGCGCAAACCTGCGCGCCGCCGTGCGCGCGCGTCGTATGCACAAGGACGCCGCGTTTTTAAAGAGCGTCCTCGTTCCCGGTGGGAGCATTCCGGCAGAGGAGATCTGCCAGTCGCTTGCGCAGGACGAGCCGTTTGCGCCGCTGTTTGCGAATAGCGCGCTCTTCGCTGCCGCGCAGGCGGGCGACGAGTCGCAGTCTGGCTCTCTGACTGCGTTTGAACGGCTGTGCGACAACACGCTCACGGCGTATTTCGCCAAGGCAAAGTCGGTCGTATTCGGGGAGCAGGTCGTCATCGCCTATCTCTGTGCGCTGGAAAATGAAATTTCAGCGGCCCGCATGATCGTAAGCGGCCTGCAGGCGGGACTGCCCGCCGACACGATCCGCGCACGGCTGCGGGATCTGTATCAATGAGCGAGGTGAGCGGTATGTATAAAATCGCAGTTCTGGGTGAACGCGAGAGCGTCATGGGCTTTGCGGCTCTGGGCCTCACCGTGTTTCCCGTGAATTCCGCCGAGGAAGCGGCGGAGGTCTTTCACCGCCTCACGAGGCAATCCGACGCATACGCGATCATCTATGTGACCGAGACGTATGCCGAGGCGCTGCACGCGCAGATCGAGAAATACGCCTCCAGCGTCACCCCGGCAGTCATTTTGATCCCCGGTGCGGGCGGCTGCAAGGGACTCGGCATGAATGCGCTGAACGCCGCCGTCGAACGCGCAGTAGGCTCCAATATCCTTTAAACAGCATCCTTGAATTTTAGAAAGGATTCGATGAAATGTCAGGTAGAATTGTAAAGGTATCCGGCCCGCTTGTTGTCGCCGAGGGGATGGAAGATGCCAACATGGCAGACGTCGTCCGCGTCGGCAAGCAGCAGCTGATCGGTGAGATCCTGAATATGACGGGCGGCTCGGCCTCCATTCAGGTCTATGAGGAAACGAGCGGCCTCGGCCCCGGCGCCGAGGTCACGACGACCGGCATGCCCCTCTCCGTCGAACTCGGTCCGGGCATGCTCGAAAATATTTACGACGGCATTCAGCGCCCCTTGACCGAGATCCGCGACCGCTGCGGTGAGACCATCGCCCGCGGCGTACAGGTTCCGGCGCTGAACCGTGAAAAGGAGTGGGCCTTCACGCCCACGGTCAAGAAGGGCGACAAGGTTTCCGGCGGCGACGTGATCGGCACCGTGCAGGAGACGAGCGCCGTTCTGCACAAGATCATGGTACCGCCCAAAATGGCAGGTACCGTCAAAGCGATCAAGTCCGGCTCCTTTACCGTGGAGCAGACCGTCTGCGTGCTGGAAACGGCAAAGGGCGAGGAGAATCTCAGCCTCATGCAGAAGTGGCCCGTGCGCGTGGCCCGTCCGTATGACCGGAAGTTCACCCCCTCGCAGCCGCTTATGACCGGCCAGCGCATCATCGACACCATGTTCCCGCTGGCAAAGGGCGGTACAGCCGCCGTCCCCGGCCCGTTCGGCTCGGGCAAGACTGTCGTGCAGCACCAGTTGGCAAAGTGGTCGGACGTCGATATCGTCGTCTACATTGGCTGCGGCGAGCGCGGCAACGAAATGACCGACGTTCTGATGGAGTTCCCGGAGCTGCATGACCCCAACACCGGCGAACCGCTGATGAAGCGTACGGTTCTGATTGCAAACACCTCCGACATGCCGGTTGCGGCGCGTGAAGCGTCCATTTACACCGGCATCACCATCGCAGAATATTTCCGTGACATGGGTTATGACGTCGCCGTTATCGCCGACTCTACCTCCCGCTGGGCCGAGGCCCTGCGTGAAATGTCGGGCCGTCTGGAAGAGATGCCCGGCGAAGAAGGCTATCCCGCGTATCTGGCTTCGCGTCTGGCGCAGTTCTACGAACGCGCAGGCTGCGTCGAGTGCCTCGGCGCGGACGAGCGGCGCGGTTCGCTGACCGCCATCGGCGCGGTTTCCCCTCCGGGCGGCGATATTTCGGAGCCCGTTTCGCAGGCAACGATGCGCATCGTCAAGGTCTTCTGGGGTCTGGACGCCTCGCTTGCCTACGCGCGCCATTTCCCGGCCATCAACTGGCTGACGAGTTATTCTCTGTACCTCGACACACTCAAAGGCTGGTGCGACGAGAATCTGGGCCGCGGGTTCATGCAGAACCGTGGACGCGCCATGGCGCTTTTGCAGAAGGAAGCGGAATTGCAGGAAATCGTCAAGCTGGTCGGTCAGGATGCGCTGTCCCCGGCGGACAACCTGACGCTGGAGTCCGCGAAGATGATCCGCGAAGACTTTTTACAGCAGAACGCTTTCCTCGAAAACGACCAGTATTCGTCGTTCGACCGGCAGGCACGTCTGCTGGAACTGATTCTTCGCTACAAAGACCTCTGCGACGCAGCCATCAAACGCGGTGCGGATATCTGGAAGCTTTATTCCATCGCAGCCCGCGCCGCCATTGGCCGCGCGAAAACCGTTCCGGCTGACCTGTATCGGGACGCCTACGCGAAAATCGTGGCCGACATGGAGCAGCAGATCGAAGAAGTTGCAAAGGAGGCTGAGGCTGAATGATCCGCGAATACCGTACCATCCGTGAGGTCTCCGGGCCTCTGATGATCGTCAAAAACGTCGAGGGCGTCACCTACGACGAACTGGCCGAGCTGGAGCTGCCGAACGGCGAAGTTCGCCACTGCAAGGTTCTGGAATGCAACGGCGATACTGCCGTCGTCCAGCTGTTTGAAAATTCCGCCGGCATCAACCTGAAGGACAGCAAGATCCGCTTCCTTGGCCATCCGCTGGAGTTGGCCGTGTCCGAGGATATGCTTGGCCGCGTCTTCGACGGCATGGGCCACCCGAAGGACGGCGGCCCCGAGGTTCTGGCCGCCGAGATGAAGGACATTAACGGTCTGCCGATGAACCCCGCCGCGCGCGATTACCCGAACGAATTTATCCAGACCGGCATTTCCACGATCGACGGTCTGAACACCCTTGTCCGCGGCCAGAAGCTGCCGATCTTCTCCGGCTCCGGTCTTCCCCATGCACAGCTTGCCGCGCAGATCGCGCGTCAGGCAAAGGTTCTGGGCGACGACGCTTCCAACTTTGCCGTCGTCTTCGCCGCCATCGGTATTACGTTTGAGGAATCGGAGTTCTTCATTCAGGAATTCCGCCGCACAGGCGCCATCGACCGCACCGTCGTTTTCTCGAACCTTGCCAACGACCCGGCGGTTGAGCGTATCGCAACACCGCGTATGGCGCTGACTGCCGCCGAATATCTGGCCTTTGAATGCGGCATGCACGTTCTGGTCATTATGACCGATATCACGAACTACGCCGAGGCGCTGCGCGAGGTTTCCGCTGCGCGCAAGGAAGTCCCCGGCCGCCGCGGCTATCCCGGCTATCTCTATACCGACCTTGCAACGCTCTATGAGCGTGCGGGCCGCCGGATCGGCAAGAAGGGCTCCATCACCCTCATCCCAATCCTGACCATGCCGGAGGACGACAAGACGCACCCCATCCCCGACCTGACCGGCTATATCACAGAGGGCCAGATCATCCTCAGCCGCGATCTGTACCGCAAGGGCGTCATCCCCCCCGTGGACGTGCTGCCTAGCCTGTCTCGACTGAAGGACAAGGGCATTGGCCCCGGCAAGACGCGCGAGGACCATGCAGGCACGATGAACCAGCTGTTCGCCGCCTATTCCGCCGGCAAGGACGCGAAGGAACTTGCGACCATCCTTGGTGAAAGCGCCCTCTCTCCTACCGACCGTCTGTACGCGAAATTTGCCGAAGAATTTGAACAGCGCTACGTCAGTCAGGGCTACGAGGAAAACCGCTCCATTGAGGAAACGCTGAACATCGGCTGGGAACTGCTGTCCATTCTGCCCGAAACGGAACTCAAGCGCATCAAGCCGGAGTTCATCGAAAAATACCTGCCCAAAAAGCAGGCGTAAGGCGGTGTTCGCATGGCCAGTAAAACGATCAATCCGACCCGGATGGAACTCACGCGGCTCAAGGGCCGCCTGCGCACGGCTGTGCGCGGCCACCGGCTGCTCAAGGACAAGCGCGACGAACTGATGCGGCAGTTTTTCCTGATCGTGCGGGAAAATAAGGAACTGCGCGCCAAGGTCGAGAAGGGCATCGAGGAAGCCAACCGCGCCATGACCGTCGCGTCAAGCGTGATGTCCCCCGAAATGCTCCAGCAGGCGCTTTTGTACCCCAAGCAGTCGGCAACATTGGACATGACGTTCCAGAACATCATGTCCGTCTCCGTCCCGGTCTACGCGTTCCACACCAAAAGCGAGGACGCCGCTTCCATCTATCCCTACGGCTTCGCACAGACGTCCGGCGAGCTGGACGATGCGCTGGGCGCGCTGGCCTCCGTATTTCAGGATATGCTGGAACTGGCGCAGGCCGAAAAGAAGACGCAGCTGCTCGCCTCCGAAATTGAGAAGACCCGCCGCCGCGTCAACGCGCTGGAATATGTCATGATCCCGGAAATGGAGAAGAACATCAAGTATATCTCCATGAAGCTTGAAGAAAACGACCGCGCCACCAAGGTCCGCCTGATGAAGGTCAAGGATATGGTGCTCAAGGACGCACACGAATTTGAAGCCTAAACCAGCAAAAACCGCCCCAGCCATGCACGCATGGCTGGGGCGGTTCTATTTGTGCAGCATCTAAAACGATTACTGCTTCTTTCCGCCCCAGAGTTCACTGAGAACCGTAGATCCGAGAACAAGGACGGCTCCCGTCAGACCGGCCGGGGACAGCGGCTCATGCAGGACGAGCGCGGAGAGAATCAGGGCTGTAATGGGATCGAGATAACTCATGAGCGCGACCGTCTGCGTCGGCAGGCGAACCATCGCGCCGAAATACATCGCATACGGAATCGCCGTATGCGTCAGCGACACCAGAAGCATCAGTCCGGCGGAGAGCGCCGTCAGATGCAGGTCGGAAAATCCGCCTGTCAGTGCCAGATACGGCACCATGACCAGTCCCGCCGCGCCAAGCTGCACGATGGTTTTGTCGTATGCGTCCATCCGGGAGAGTGTTTTCCGGTTCACGGCGGTGATAGAAGCGTACAAAACTGCCGAGCCGATGGCAAGTGCAATACCGGTCAATGTCCCGTCCGGCAGCGTACCGCCGTCCAGGACGCCTGAGACGAGCACCATTCCGCACGCCGCCAGCGCCACGCAAACAAGCTGCCGCCATGTGAACTGCTCGCGGAAGACAAGCGGTGAGGCCAGAATCAGCATCACCGGAGCCGTGTAATAGCAGAGCGTGGCAACAGCGATGCTTGTGTAGCGGTACGCCTCAAACAGCAGCATCCAGTTAAAGCCGATCATGCCGCCGGAGATGAGCAGCGGCAGAAGATACCGACGAATAGAGGCCGTGTCCGGTTTTTTGCCGCGCAGCCGCTGTAGAAGCAGCAGCAGAACGCAGCCCAGCAGCCCGCGGAAGCAGGCGATCACGCCGCTCGGCAAATCGATAAACCGGCGCAAAAGGCCAATAGTACCAAAGACGAGCATGCTGACAGCAAACGGCAGGCGGGCAGAGCATTCTGTTTTTTCTTTTCTCACGGCTTACTTCCCGAAAAATGCAAGATTGAGATCCACGTCGCCATCAATGCCATCGACCGTGCCTGTGGCAGAGTACTGCCACAGATCAAAGTGGTAGGCAAACGACGGCGTATCATTATATTCGGCCAGCCAGAATGTATACGTCTGCAGGCTTGGCAGGTGCAGTTCCTCATAGCCAAGCTGCTGGTTGAAATAAAGTCCGGCCTGATAGCCCGCGTTTCGGATTTCGGTGCAGAACGTATCGGTCACAGTGGTCAGCGACGCCAGATCCATGGTGTCGCTGCGCGCTTCGGAACCGATCTTCTCCCAGTCGAAGAAAACCGGGAACGCAAGCTGATAGCCGGAGATCCGGTCCAGCACAAACCGTGCTTCTTCTCGTGCCTCCTGCTCATCGATGGCCTGCGAGAAGAAATACACACCCACGTCAAGCCCGGCGTCGATGGCGCCCTCCAGATTCTGCTCGAAATACGCATCCTCCTGAATAGTGCCCTCCGTATACCCACGGTAGCCGACACGGAGAATGACAAACTGTATGCCGCTTTCCGCAACGCGCTGCCAGTCGATCTCCTGCTGATGGGCGGAGACATCAATGCCGATTTGACTGGTCACAGTATCGCTTTCATAGTGCAGAAATCCGCCGTCCATATAAAAGCAGGACGGATCATATGTATTTTGCGGAATCTCCTCCGTCTCGTCCACCACGCTGGGTTCGACCGGCGTAAGCTGTTCATAATCTTTTGCGCTGACCGTCGCGTTCGCACCATAGTGAAACAGGCGGCTCAGCAGCGCAGCCAGTCCCCAGAGCACAAGTGCAGTCAGCAGCATGAAAATCAGGATCATCAGCCCCCGGGATCGCCGCGCGCGTTTGCTTGTTTGACGCATAATTTGACCCTCTGTTACAAAATATATCGGATTATATCATATTTTCGTCCAAAAGCCAAGCGGCTTGTCTTTTCCCGGAATGTATGCTATATTGTATTAGTTACACGATCAATCAAAAGGAGGCGAACGCGTGGACAATATGGAACGCAGGCAGAACGAGGAACTGCTGGAGGCGCGCAGACTGCGGCGGCAGGAGCAGAAGCGCCGGCTTCTCATGCGGCAGCGGGTACTGGCCGTTGTTTTGCTTGTGATCGTGATCCTGTCTTTGATTCTCATTCTGCGCGGCTGCCGCAACCGGCGTGAACACCCGGAACTCTATGTCAAAAAAGACAGTGCACTGGAATTGCAGACCGAGCCGGACGCGACTGTCAACATTGCCGCCGTCGGCGACATTATGATCACCGACGATCTGCTTGCCGACGCCAAGCAGCCGGACGGCAGCTATCAGTTTGCCGAAAGCTTTGCCGCCGTATCCGGTTACACGCTCTCGGCCGACTTCACCATCGGCAATCTCGAATGCAATTTCTGCGGCGAGCCGTACGCCGGAAAGCCGGACTATCGTGCGCCGGATTCACTTGCCACGACGCTTTCGACCATTGGCTTCGATCTTTTGCAGACAGCCAATACCTGTTCTATTCAGAACGGCCTGTCCGGGCTGCAGAGCACCATTGACACGCTCACAAACGCGGGCATCGACCATGCCGGCACCTATACGAGCGAGGCCGAACGCACGCAGAACGGCGGCGTCGTGCTTAAGACTGTCAGCGGTATGAAGATTGCGATCGTTGCCTATACGAAGGGCCTCGGCGGCCTCCAGCTGCCAGAGGGCGCGGAGTACGCGGTGAACCTGCTCTACAAGGATTACAGCACCGACTACAACAAGCTCGACATGAGCGCCCTTCTGGGCTCGGTAGACGCGGCGAAGTCGCTCAAGCCTGATATCATCCTCGTCATGCTCCACTGGGGCAGCGAAGCGACGCTGGAGCCTACCAAAACGCAGGAATCCATCGCAAAACAGCTGTTCGAGCGCGGCGCAGATGCAATCATCGGTTCGCACAGTCACTTAGTCGGCAGAATGGAGACGATGGATATCACGACAGACGACGGAAAGGAGAAGACCTGCTTCGTGGCCTACAGCCTCGGCAATTTCTTCTCCAGCCAGAACAGCAGCTATGCCAGCGGCTGCGAGGAGTCAGTCATTCTGAATCTGCAATTCACCAAAAACGGCGAGACAGGCGAAACAACGCTGACAAATGCGAGTTATACACCGTTGTACCTGCTCGACAGCGGCAAGGATGCCGACGGCAGCCGCTACGAAATTCTCCCCATCCGTACAGCCATCGCCTCCGGCCTGTTCCCCAAGGAGACAGACCGCCTGACAAACGCCATCAGCCGCCTGCGCACAAGAACAGAATCGGACTTTGATTCCGGTAAATAAAAGTTCAACACACCCCTAGTCACTCCGCATGACAAGGGGTGCGTTTTTGCAACGCCATCAGGTTTGGTGCATCTAGGCAGTCAGCTGCGTTAGACGCACAATCTCGGTGGGCAGACGGCATCGGCCCTTACAACGCAGCCGCAAAATCGATAAGCCCAATAAAGAAACCGCCCGCTGCCAAATGGCAGCGGGCGATCTGAACGATTAGAACTTAGTGACCGGCATTCATCTGTGCAGCGACTTCGGCAGCGAAGTCTTCCTGCTTCTTCTCAATGCCCTCGCCCTTCTCGAAGCGAACAGCATCGACGAACGTGACCTTGCCGCCCAGAGCCTTGGCTGCGGAGTCCATGTACTGCTCAACAGACATGGAGCCGTCCTTGACAAAGGCCTGCTGCAGCAAGCAGTTCTCCTCGTAGAACTTGTTCAGCTTGCCGGCAGCGATCTTCTCCTTGACCTGCTGGGGCTTGGTAGCCATCTTCGGGTCGTTGTCCATCTGCGCGACGAGAACCTTCTTCTCCTCGGCGATGACATCCTCGGTGACGAGGCTCTTGTCCCAGAAGCGGGGATTCAGCGCAGCGATCTGCATGGCGACGTCCTTGCCGATGGTGGTGGCGTCGATGCCGCCCTCAACCGCGAGGTTGACCAGCACGCCGATCTTGCCGCCTGCATGGACATAGGACACAGTGGTGTTCTTGTCGAAGCGGGCAAAGCGGCGGATCTGCAGATTTTCGCCGATGGACATAACCTTCTCAGGCAGAACCTCGGAAACCTTCAGTTCGGTGCCGGGATAGGTGCAGTCCTTGATAGCCTCAACGTCGGCGGGATTGTTCTCCAGAACAACCTGGCAGATATCCTTGACGAACTGAACGAACGGAGCGGACTTCGCGCAGAAGTCAGTCTCGCAGTTGACCTCGACCATGGCGCCGACACCGCACTTTTCGCAGACAGTCGCGTAAGCCATGCCCTCAGCCGCGATGCGGCCGGCCTTCTTAGCAGCCTTGGCCAGACCCTTTTCGCGCAGCCATTCAACAGCCTTGTCCATATCGCCGTCGGTCTCGGACAGCGCCTTCTTGCAGTCCATCATGCCGACATTGGTCATTTCACGCAGTTTCTTGACATCAGCAGCAGTAAATGCCATTGTAAATTCCTCCTGTTTTTATCTTTTGAAAAGCGCCCGTCATGCGGCGGGCGCTATAAATATTACGGATTATTCAGCGGCTGCGGGAGTTTCCTCGGCTGCGGGAGCCTCGGTGTTCTCTTCGCCCTGACGGCCTTCGGTCACGGCATTGGCCATGGTGGCTGCGATCAGGCGGATGGCGCGGATAGCGTCATCGTTGCCGGGGATAACATAGTCAACTTCGTCCGGGTCACAGTTGGTGTCAACGATGGCAACAATGGGAATGTGCAGCTTGCGGGCTTCCGCGATGGCGTTGCGCTCCTTGCGCGGGTCAACGATGAACAGCGCGCCGGGCAGCTTCTTCATTTCCTTGACACCGCCGAGGTACTTCTCAAGTTTGGCAATCTCGCCCTGATGCTTGATGACTTCCTTCTTGGGAAGCATTGCAAACGTGCCGTCGGCTTCCATCTTCTTCAGCTGGGCCAGACGGTCGATACGGGTGCGCATGGTGCGGAAATTCGTCAGCATGCCGCCGAGCCAGCGGGCGTTGACGTAGTACTGGCCGACACGTTCAGCCTCTTCCTTGATAGCGTCCTGTGCCTGCTTCTTGGTGCCGACGAACAGGATGGACTGGCCGTTTGCTGCCAGATCACGGACAAAGTTATAGGCCTCTTCCAGCTTCTTGACCGTCTTCTGCAGGTCAATGATGTAGATGCCGTTGCGCTCCGTGTAGATATACGGGGCCATTTTCGGGTTCCAGCGACGGGTCTGATGACCGAAGTGGACGCCAGCTTCGAGAAGCTGCTTCATGGATACGACTGCCATTGTGTGTTCTCCTTTTGTTTTTGACCTCCACTGGGCTGACCGCTTCCATCCCGAAGGACACGAGAAAGCGCCACCGCCCGGTGTGTGGTGTAGTAATGTCGCCGTTTTCGCACAGCGCCTTGACATTATAGCGGAAAAGCGCTCCAAATGCAAGTGTTTTTTCACGAAAACCCCTGCATTTTTTGCGCTTTTTACCGGCTTAAAAGAGGCTCCGCTTCTTGCGCGGCGTCCGCCACTCGGAAAGCGGCCCATCGACCAGGATTAGATCGTCTCCGATGCGTTTGATACACAGCCACGGGATCACATAGTCGTCCTCCCGGCCGAACAGTCCCAGAAACCGGCACGGCCCCGGTACAATCAGCGCCGTCACGCGTCCGCAGCAGATATCGACCACCAGATCGTTCACATAGCCCAGCCGCGCTCCCTCGCACACATGGATTACTTCCTTGTCCCGCAGTTCCTGAAACCGGTTCGTCATCGCACAAGCCCCCTTTGCAGGAAGTATATGCGGCAGGCATTCCGAATATGAGGCGTCAGGATGGCAGAATTGCTTTTCGGATGGAGCGGATGGCGCTTTTTTCAAGGCGCGACACCTGTGCCTGCGAGATGCCGATCTGGCCTGCGACCTCCATCTGCGTTCGGCCTGCCTCGAAACGCAAGGCCAGAATGCGCTTTTCGCGCTCCGACAGATGAGAAATGGCCTCGCGCAGCGTGATGGATTCGATCCACTGCTCGTCTGTGTTCTTCCGGTCGCGCACCTGATCCATGACAGTCAGCGCGTCGCCGCCCTCGGAATAGACCGGCTCGTAAAGCGAAACGGGTGCGGTGATGGCGTCGAGCGCGGCGGTGATCTGTGCGGGCGGCAGGTCGAGCGCCTGCGCGATCTCGTCGATCGACGGCTCACGACCGTTTGCATCCGTCAGCTGCTGTCTGCACTGCAAAACACGATAGGCCGTATCTCGAAGCGACCGGCTGACGCGGATGGGACTGTAATCGCGCAGGTACCGCCGCAGTTCGCCCGCGATCATCGGCACGCCGTAGGTCGAAAAGCGGACGTTTTTCGTGGTGTCAAAATTGGCGATGGCCTTCAAAAGCCCGATGCAGCCGACCTGAAACAGATCGTCCGGGTTCTCGCCCCGGCTCAGAAACCTCTGCACCACCGACAGAACCAGCTTGAGATTTCCCTCCACGAGCCGGCTGCGTGCCTCCATATCCCCCTGCTGCGAACGCTCGATCAGCCGCATCATTTCTGCGTTTGAGAGCGTTTGCAGCTTCGATGTATTGATGCCGCAGATCTCGACCTTTCCCTGCATATCTGCTACCTCCGATCTTCCGTTTCCGGATATATCGTCAGTATTTCCCGGCTTTCCCATTTGATACAGAAAACTTCCGGGCAGATTCCGAACTTTTTCGCGGATTTTATCCCCATGCAGTTGACGATAATCCTTTCTGTCCTGTCAACGTAAAAAGGGAACTCCGGTTATCTGAAACCGCATTTGAACAAAAAAAGTTCATAAAACATAGGTGTTGACAACTCTGTTGACAGTGTGAAAAACTTTTGAACACCAATCGTTTTTCCACATTTCCACATCGTTATCAACACCCGTCTGTTTGCCGAAATTTGTTCTACCGGGGACATAATATAGTTTACATAACTATATTTCGACCTTTTACGACAAAAAAGCCGGAATTTCGCCCAGCGACAAGCTGCGGTGCAGCGCCAGATTACAGCCGTAGCCGATGAGTCTGCCCATCTCACGCACACGCGCGTCCACATCCTGCAGTGTAACCATTACGCCCTGCGGCACATCAAGTTCCAGTTCCGCCTGCCGGAACAGACTGAAGGCATCCACGACCGTCGGCACGCCCACAGCCACGACCGGGACACCCAGTGTCCGCCGGGAAAACTCGTGCCTGCTGTTTCCTACCCCGGAGCCTGGCACGATGCCGCTGTCCGAAAGCTGGACGGTACGGAACAGCCGTCCCGGCTCCGCTGCTGCCAGCGCATCGATCACGATCACAACATCGGGCTGCGCGGTCTGCATGGCACATTTTACTAGTTCCAGACTCTCGATACCCGTCTGCGCCAATACCCCCGGCTGGCAGGCTGCGACGCGCATGAGCCCCGGCAGCGCCTCACCCTGCCCGGCCTGCAGATGGTGTGTGACAATCAGGTTTTTCACAGCCTCCGGGCCGATTGCATCCGGCGTGATGTCCCGGTTGCCGAGTCCGACGACGAGCGCCTGCCTGCACGGTCCCAGCAGTTCACGCAGCGCTCGCCCTACTGTCCGCGCGGCATTGGAAAAGCTGCCCGGTTCCCGGCGCGTGAGCGCCTCGAGTTCCGCCGTAATATACGTTCCGCGCGGCTTGCCGAGCGCCTGCTCTCCCTCTGCGCTCGTGATCTTTACGACTGTCATGCGCACGCCATGCCGCTCTTGTTCGCGCGCAATGACGCCGGAAAGCTTCGTCTGCTCCTGCGCGGAGCGCTCATACAATGCCTTGGCCTCCATTGCCAGATCTGTTCTTGGCTGCATAGACTCACCTCTCGGCTAGTTTTTCTCCGAAAACGGAGATTATGTGAAAAAAATTTTTTAAAATCTCCGAAAAAAAGATTGATTTTATCGGACTATGCCGCTATAATATATTTCTGCATGAAACGGTATCTGTTTCTATATTCACGCTATTGGAGGAGGTGTAGTTATGCCCAACATTAAGTCTGCGAAGAAGAGAGTTCTGATTGCCAAGGTCAACAACGAGCGCAACAAGGCTGACAAGTCCGCCCTGAAGACCACCCTGAAGAAGTTTGAAGCTGCCGTCACGGAAGGCAATCGTGAGCAGGCCGATAGCGCTTACCAGGCTGCAGTTCAGTCCATCGACAAGGCTGCTGGCAAGGGTATTCTTCATAAGAATGCTGCCGCCCGCAAGAAGAGCCAGATCACACTGAAGATGAACAAGCTGGCCTGATGCCGAATGCTGCGAAATAAATGCCCCTCGGGAGTTTCTCTTCGGGGGGATTTTTCGCGCACTTTTTTAGGGAATGCCTTGCGGAAACACGCGGGGATACTATATAATAATATACTGGTGCGGGAGTTTCTGTAGGGTCCGATGCCGGTCACAGCCGTTCGCGACGAAGGAGCGTTACGGATGTGGGTCTGCCGCTTGCCGGTACACATCGGACCGCGCAGGATGCACTGTTTTTACGGTAATCTTCGGCGAATTTGCGACTGCCCAGCGGGCCGATGTGGGCATCGGCCCCTACAGGATCTGCAGCAATATGTCGGTAAGGAGCGCGAACCCATGGACTTATTTTCCCCCGTGACGGATCTGCGCGGCGTTGGGCCGGCGCGGGCGGCGGCTTTGCAGCGGCTCGGTATTTTCACGCTCTATGATCTGCTGGCCTATTTTCCGCGCGATTATGAGGATCGGACAAACCCGGTCGAGATCGCGCAGCTGCAGCCGGGCGTTCCGGCCTGTTTTGAAGCGATGGTCGTCTCGCAGCCGGTCCTGCGGCGCATCGGAAAAGGGCGCGATGTGACGAACCTTACCGTCGCGGACGAAACAGGGAAGCTAACGCTGCACTATTTCAATCAGGCCTATATCAAAAACCAGCTGCATTACGGCCAGCGGTATTATTTTTACGGAGCACTGCTGGAGCACGGCATGCAGATGGCAAATCCCGCCTTTGAAGAAGCAGACAGGCCCGGCACCGTCACGAACCGTCTACTGCCCGTGTACCCGCTCACAGCGGGGCTTTCCAACCGGACGCTCTGCGCCTGTATCCAACAGGCGCTTTCGGCAGCAGGCGCTCTGCCGGAACTTCTGCCGGAGGCGGTGCGGACGCAATACAGCCTCTGCGGCGTAACGGAGGCATATACCGCCGTCCACGCGCCGGAAAGCTGGGACGCGCTGCAGCGGGCGCGGAAACGGCTCGTTTTTGAGGAATTTTTTATTTTCTCGGCAGGCCTGGCCGTCCTGCGCGCGTCGAGAACGGAACTGCATGCCGCACCGTATGAAACCGGCTGCATGGACGCGTTTTTCCGCGCGCTTCCCTTCCGGCTGACGGGCGCGCAGAACGGCGTGATCGAACAAATCCTGCATGATCTGTCCTCCGGACATGTAATGAATCGGCTCGTGCAGGGCGACGTTGGCAGCGGCAAGACGATGATTGCGGCAGCAGCCTGCTTCTGTGCAGTCAAAAACGGGAAACAGGCTGCGTTCATGGCGCCGACGGAACTTCTGGCCGAGCAGCATGAAAAGACGCTGTCGGCGCTGCTGGGGCCGCTTGGCGTCCATGTCCTGCTGCTGACAGGCTCAAAGACCCCGGCGCAGAAACGTGCCGCACGGGAAAAGATTGCTTCCGGCGAAGCGCAGCTGGTCATCGGAACACACGCGCTGATCAGCACCGGTGTGGAGTTTCAGTCTCTCGGCCTCGTCGTGGCTGACGAACAGCATCGCTTCGGCGTCGCGCAGCGCACAAGGCTCACGGAAAAGGGGGATGCGCCGCATCTGCTCGTCATGTCCGCCACGCCCATCCCGCGCACGCTGGCCCTCATCGCCTACGGCGATCTGGATGTATCTGTGATTTCCGAACTGCCGCCTGGCAGGCAGCCAGTCGAGACATTTCTTGTCAGCGAAGCGCTGCGTGAGCGGCTGAACGTCTTCATTCGGAAGCAGTGCGCGGAAGGGCATCAGGTCTATATCGTCTGCCCCGCCGTGGAAGACAGCGAAGAAAACGCCATAAAATCCGCCGAAAGCTGGGCGCAGACGCTGCGCCAGGAGGTATTCCCCGATCTTCGCGTCGGGCTGGTGCACGGGCGGATGAAGAGCGCGGAAAAGGACGCAGCGCTGAGCGCGTTCCGCGCGGGAGAATCCGACATTCTCGTCTCCACGACGGTCGTGGAGGTCGGCGTGGACGTGCCGAACGCGACACTGATGGTCATTGAAAACGCCGAGCGCTTCGGCCTCAGCCAGCTGCACCAGCTGCGCGGGCGCGTGGGGCGCGGCAGCGCGCAGTCGTACTGTGTGCTGGTCAGCGGGACGAAAAATGAGGAAACAAAAAAGCGATTGCAGGCACTCTGTAAAACGACAGACGGCTTCCAAATTGCCGAGCAGGATCTGGCTCTGCGCGGGCCGGGCGATTTCTTCGGCAGCCGCCAGCACGGACTTCCGCTTTTAAAGGTCGCAAGCCTGCAGATGGATTTGGAGACGCTACAGGACGCACAGCAGGCCGCAGCCGCTGTGATTCAAACCGCAGACAGCCTGAACGCCCCGGAACTCGCCCCCCTCAAAGCAAGAGTCGAGGCCCTGTTCACCCGTCAGGAGGTCAGTTTGAACTGACCGATTTTGCGGCCGACGATACTTTTATCAATGTAATAACGCTTTTTGAAATTAGCGACTGCCCATCAGCATTTTCTTTTGCTTCTCCAAAAGAAAACGAGCCCGGAGGGATTTCGATTTCCCTCCGGGCCTCCTTGAACCGACCAGAAAAACCGCTTCGGTTTTTCTGGACTTTTCCCGCGAAATATGTAGCAGTTCAAAACTTCTGACGCCGTGCGTACAAGCTTCGTAGGGGTCGATGCCCACATCGACCCGGCAGGATGCACCGTACTTTACGGGAATCTTCGGCGAATTCGCAACTTCCCAGCGGGCCGATGTGGGCATCGGCCCCTACAGGACTCCGGCAAATTCGCACTGCCCTGTAAATTTTGAATGCAGGGCGTTTTTACCGCAGATATTAAATCGTAACTGCTTGCAAATTTTGTGTACCGTAACAGGCGGCGCGTACTGTAGCGCCCGTAGGGTGAGTTCGTGTGTTCGCAACAACTGAAAATCAGGGCTTGTCTGAATTGCATTCGCAATATGCGCCAAACGTAACCAAGCGTCCTTTTCTCCCCTATCTTTTCCCGCGCAAGGGAAAAGATAGGGCCGCCGGAGGCACGTCGGAAACGGCCTCGACAGAACGAGTCCCCGCGCCATGCGCGAAGCCTCTTATCCTCTGCGTCCGTTTCCTCCTCTTTCCCGTCGAACCGCTTCGCTGGGTTCGACGGGAATGCTTGAATCTCATAGCTGCACCAATATAAAAACCCGCGGCTCCCCGATATGTTCAGGGAGCCGCGGAATTTTTGTATGCTTACCGGTGCGTGCCGACAAAGAAGACGGAGATCACGCCCGGGCCGGTGTGGGCACCGATGACGGGGCCGACGTAGTTGATAATAATATCCTTGACCGGGGTCAGGGCGCGGATCTGTTCGGCCGTGTATTCCGCATCCTCGATGCAGTCGCCGTGGCAAATGAAAACGGTCTGCTCCGCCGGGTTGATAGCCGTGTCGGCCAGCTTCTGCGCGAGGGCTTTGAGCGCAGCTTTCCGGCCTCTGGCCTTGGTGACGTTCTTGAGCGTTCCGGCATCATCGGTGTGCATGACGGGCTTGATCTGCAAAACGGTGCCGACGATGGCCGTCGCCGCATCGACGCGGCCGCCGCGCTTTAAGAACATCAGGTCGTTGACCGTGAACCAGTGGCAAAGATGCGGGATCGTCTCACGGACATAGTCCGCGACCTCGTCTATGGACGCGCCGGACTGCTGCTTCTTTGCGGCCAAATACAGAAGCAGACCTTCGCCCAGAGACGCGCAGAGCGAATCAATGGCGATAAGTTTTCGCTCAGGGTATTTTTCCCGCAGTTCGTCGCAGGCGATCGCACCGGACTGATACGTTGTGCTCAGTCCGGAGGAAAAGCCGATGAAGAGGAGATCAAGACCCTCCTTCAGTTTTCCCTCCATGACGGCGGTGAACTCCGAGACGTTAACGGCGCTCGTGGTGGCGCGTTCGCCGTTGCGGAGTTTGTCGTAAAACTCCTTGAAGCCGATCTCGCGGCCGTCGAGATAGTTGGCGTATGTATGCTCCCCAATCAGAACATGCAGCGGCAGGACGGCAAGATCGAGTTCATCCGCCAGCGCCTGCGGCAGATCGCAGGAGGAGTCTGTTACGATTTGAAAACGTTTTTCCATGTGTGACCTCCGGTTCTTAATTTCTGAAGCATATTATACCGCGCCGTGCCGCAAAATGCTATTCAAAAAACGCTTTTTCCCGCTCTACACGTCTGAACGCCCGGTCTACCCGCGGTAGAGTCCCTGCGGCGCAAGGACTTGCGCTGTTTTAGCTTTGCCTCTTTTCGGAAGGGCGCAGATGTGGTAAAATAGGAATATCGCGAATTCCAAACAGGAGAAGTCCAATATGAACAATGACATGCAATCGCAGTTTGACCCTGAAAATGCGCCCGCGTTCGACCGTCTGCGCGACCGCAGGCGTGCAAAGCGCCGCCGGGTGCTCCGCGTCGTGCTGACGCTTCTTGTGTGCGCGGCACTTCTGGGCAGCGCAGCCTACTACGCGCACCGGCAATTCGTAAAGCCCTATCTCGACACACCAGTCACGAGCAGCGAGACAGACGCCCCTTCCGAGCCTGAGGTCACTGTCCCTGAGACGCAGGTGCAGGAACCCGCCCCGGAGCCGTCGCCGGAACCAGAACCCGAACCGGAACCTGATCCGGAACCAGAACCCGAGCAGCCTGCTCTAACGCTGGCAGAGTCGTCGGAGACGACCCAAACGCTCGATTTGGAGTTGTATTCGTCTTCCGCCATATTGGTCGATGTGCAGAACGGGACGGTGCTGGCAGAAAAGGGCATGGACGAAAAAATTTACCCTGCGTCCATGACAAAGCTCATGACGCTGCTGGTAGCAGCAGAAAACCTGCCTGATCTCGACGCGGCGTTCACCATGACGCAGGCCATCATTGACCCGCTGTACCTCGCGGGCGCGTCGATGGCGGGCTTTGTGAACGGCGAGATGGTCACGATGCGCGATCTGCTGTACGGCGCAGTTGTACCCTCCGGCGCGGAGGCGACGGAGGCGCTGGCGCAGGCCGTGGCCGGCAGCGAGGAAGCGTTTGTCGCTATGATGAACGAAAAGGCCGCGGCGCTGGGCCTGACCAACACGCATTTCATGAACACCAGCGGTCTGCACGACGAGAACCACTATTCCACGGTGCGCGAGATCGCGCTGATTTTACAGGTGGCACTGGAAAACGAGACGTGCGCAGAAATATTAAGCGCAGAGAATTACCGGGCGAGCGAAACGGAGCAGCACCCGGACGGGCTTGCCATGACGAACAAATTCCTCTACCGCGTCCATCACGAATACGCCCTGAACGGCGCGGAGATCACAGCCGCCAAGACAGGTTATACCACCGAGGCCATGAACTGCTGCGCGAGCGCCGGAAAAACGCCGGACGGCAGAAGCGTGATCTGCGTGACGGCGAACGCGTGGACGGGCGATTTCTGCATCGAGGACCATATTGCGCTCTATACGAAATACTGCGGCAGCGCAGAAGCTGAATAACGGGAGGATACCGGATATGAAAAAGCTGTCCCCGCGCGTCTGGCTGACGCTCATTCTCGTCGGCCTGGTCGGCCAGTTTGCCTGGACAATCGAAAATATGTATTTTAACGTCTATCTCTATAACACCATCTCCACCGACCCCGGCTATATTTCCGCCATGGTCGGCTGGAGCGCGGCTGCCGCCACGCTGACGACGCTTCTGATGGGCGCGCTGTCCGACCGTGTGGGAAAGCGCAAGCTGTTTATCTGCGGCGGCTATCTGCTGTGGGGCCTGTCCACGGCGGCATTCGGCCTCGTGACGGTCGAAAACGCGGCGAAGCTGTTCCCGGCAGCCTCCGCGGCAGCTGCTGCGGCAGTGATGATCGTCGTGCTCGACTGCGTGATGACCTTTTTCGGCTCAACAGCCAACGACGCGGCCTTCAACGCGTGGATCACCGACACTGTGCCCAATGAGGCGCGGGGCACGGCTGAATCCGTGCTGGCCATCCTGCCGCTGATCTCCATGCTCGTCATTTTCGGACTGTTCGACAGCATGACGCAGCGCGGGCAGTGGCAGAAATTCTTTGCGATCTTCGGCGGACTCGTCGTGCTGACGGGCGTTGTGTCCATCTTCCTGATCCCCGAGCCGAAGCTGGAACCGAGACGGGACAGCTATCTGAAAAACCTTGTCTACGGGCTCCGCCCGACTGTTGCGAAAGAGAACCCGGCGCTCTATCTGTCCTTTGCGGCGTTCTGCCTGTTTTCCGTGGCCGTGCAGGTCTTCTTCCCGTATCTCATTATCTATATGCAGAACTATCTGCATTTTGACGGCTACGCCCTCGTGCTGGGCATTGTACTGATCTTTGCGTCGGTCGTGAGCGTGCTCTCCGGCCGCGTGATCGACCGGCTCGGCGAACTGCGGTGCGTACTTCCGGCGGCAGGAGTCATGTTCGCCGGACTGCTCGGCATGTTCTTCGCGCGGTCGATGCTGGCCGTGATCCTGACGGGCTGCATTATGATGTCCGGCTATATGCTGGTCACGGCGATTTTGTCCGGTGTCATCCGCGACCATACACCTGCCGGAAAGGCCGGACATTTTCAGGGCATCCGCATGATCTTCGGCGTTCTGCTGCCGATGATTTTAGGCCCTGCCATCGGCGCAGCGGTCATTCGCGGCAGCGATTCCACCTATGTTGATCTCGGCGTGGTAAAGACTGTGCCGACGCCGTCCATTTTCCTTGCGGCAGCCGTCGTGCTGCTGCTGATTCTGCCGCCGGTGCTGCTACTTAAAAAGAAGGAGGAGGCAAAATGCTGACACGCTGGGGTGAAACACTGGACAAGGACACTGTTTTGCAGGAATATCCCCGCCCGCAGCTTGTGCGGGAAAGTTATTATAATCTTAACGGCCTCTGGGACTATGCCATCACGGCCTCCGACGCCTGCCCCAGCGCGTGGGACGGGAACATTCTCGTGCCATTTTCGCCGGAAGCGCCGCTGTCCGGGGTGAGCCGGGCCCTGAAGCCCGGTCAGGTGCTCTGGTACCGGCGGACGCTGCCGTTCGGAAAGCAGGACGGCAGGCGGATGCTGCTGCACTTCGGAGCCGCCGACCAGCGGGCATGGGTGTACGTCAACGGCCTTCTTGCCGGGGCGCATACAGGCGGGTATACAGCCTTTACGCTGGATATTACAAAGCTTCTGCGGGATGGCGAAAATGTCCTGACCGTCGCTGTGCGTGACGATACGGACACCGTGCCCCTCTCGCGCGGGAAGCAGAAGACAACGCGCGGCGGCATCTGGTACACGCCGCAGAGCGGCATCTGGCAGACCGTCTGGGCGGAACAGGTACCGGAGCATTATATACAGTCGCTTCTGTTTACTCCGGAACTGCCGGAAGGACGCATCCGCTGGATGCTCACCGCGTCCGCGCCGAAAGGCGCTCGAATCGAAATTTCCTATCAGGGAACTCCGGTCACCGAGGGCGTAACGGACGAGGACGGCTGCGGCAGCGCCGTTCTGCCGCCGGAGCAGCTGCACCTGTGGTCCCCGGAGGCGCCGAACCTCTATGACGTAACCGTCACATTGGGGGACGATACCGTCAAAAGCTATTTCGCCATGCGCACCGTCGGCACCGGGATAGACGCAGCAGGTCATCCGTGCCTGCTGCTGAACGGGCAGCCGTACTTCCACCACGGCGTGCTCGATCAGGGCTACTGGCCGGACGGGTTATATACCGCACCGTCGGACGACGCGCTGATCTATGATATCGAACTGATGAAGCGTCTGGGCTTCAACATGCTGCGCAAGCATATCAAGGTCGAGCCCATGCGCTGGTATTATCACTGCGACCGGCTGGGCATGCTGGTCTGGCAGGACATGCCCTCCGGCGGCGGACAGTACAATCTGCTGACCATCTCCGCGCCGCTCATCACCGGCATTCATCTCAAGGACAGTCATTACCGCCTTTTCGCCCGTACGGACGCGCAGGGCCGCGAGGACTTCACACGCGAACTGACGGAGCTGATCACGCAGCTGCAGAACTGCCCGTGCATCGTCTTGTGGGTGCCGTTCAACGAGGGCTGGGGACAGTTTGACGCGAAAAATGCAGTGCGGCTGATCCGCAGGCTCGACCCCACGCGGCTGATCGACCATGCCAGCGGCTGGCACGATCAGGGCGTGAGCGATGTGAAAAGCCTGCATGTGTACTTTAAGCCCTATCGCTTCCGGCCTGACAAGAAGGGCCGCGCAGTCGTTCTGTCGGAGTTCGGCGGATACAATCTGCCGGTTGCGGGACATACCTGGAACACGAAAAACTTCGGCTACAAGGGCTATCAGACGCCCGAGGCACTGGGCGAGGCGGTCAAAACGCTCTATGAAACGCAGATCATTCCTGCACGCCGAGCGGGGCTTGCCGCCGACGTTTACACGCAGCTGAGCGATGTAGAGGATGAGGTCAACGGCTTTGTGACCTATGACCGGCGCGTGGAAAAGCTGCCGGAGGCGCTGATGCAGGCCATCGCGCAGGAACTGAGAGGAGATTGACCATGAAAAAACGGATACTGGCGCTGCTTCTGGTGCTGACGCTGCTGGTGCTCGGCGGCTGCACGGTGCGCGACACGGTGCAGGTCATGGGAATCAGCGTTACGACGCTGCAGGAGTTGGCGGACGCTGCGCTGTCCGAGGACACGGAAGCGCCCGAATCGGGCGAGCAGTTTGTCACTGCCGAAGACCCGGAGGTCACGCAGACTGCCGACACGGTCGATGCGCACGGGTATTATTACGATGCAGAGCACGTCGTTCTGTATCTTGACGCCTACGGCCATCTGCCGGAGAACTATATCACAAAGTCCGATGCCCGCGCGCTCGGCTGGGAGGGCGGCAGCGTTGAAGCATACCGGGAAGGAGCCGCCATCGGCGGCGACCGCTTCGGCAACCGCGAAGGGCTTCTGCCGGAGGAAACAGGAAGAACCTATACCGAATGCGACATCAACACGCTCGGCGCGGACTCGCGCGGGGCCGAGCGGCTGATCTTCTCGAACGACGGGCTGTATTTTTATACATCCAACCACTACGCGTCGTTTACGGAACTGACCGTGGACGGAGGCACTGTCATATGGAACTGACCTACCGGATCGACTGCCGGGAACTGACCTCCCGCGCTGCTGCGCACGACTGCTTTGCGCGCGTGTTTTCGCTGCCTGCGTCCTATGGGCGGAATCTCGACGCACTGTACGATGTTCTGACCGATCTGCCGCCGTGTACGCTTATATTGGAGCATATTGACTGCCTGTATGGTACACTCGGGCCGTATGCGGAAAAGCTGCTTGACACCTTCCGCGATGCAGCGCTGGAAAACAAAAATATCCAAATTCAAGAAGATGCCAAAACTTTTTGAGCATTTTTTGGCATTGTCTATATTGTAAAAAAACGGGCGATTTTCCTTGTGCGAATTGTCAATTTACAAAGCACGGCATTGTCGGATACAATACGCATTATGAACGAACTGTTAATAAGTCGTTTAAGAAAGAGAAATCAAGGAGGAACTCTATGGAAATCCAAACTGGCGCATTGGTAATCGTTCTTGCGTACATGGTCGGCATGATGATCATCGGCTACGTCGTCGGCAAGATCAACATCAAGGGCAGCGCAGACTATCTCGTTGCCGGCCGCAGAATGGGCCTGTTCATGGTCGCGTTCTCGCTGTCTGCCAACAACATCGGCGGCGGCAGCACCACCGGCCTCGCGCAGAAAGCGTTCGGCGCATGGGGCGTCAGCGCGATCTGGTACGTCCTGGCCGCATCTCTTGCCATGATCCCGCTGGCCTACTTCGCTCCCAAGATCCGCAAGACCATGGCTGTCACGATCCCCGAGGTCGTCGGCCGCCGCTTCGGCAAGGTTTCCAGCAACTTCACGGCAGTCCTCAGCGTCCTGTCGCTGTTCTGCCTGACCTCTTCCCAGATCGGCGCTTCCGGCGCTGTCATCAACGCCCTGATCCCGTCGATCCCCCTGAACGTCTGCCTGCTGCTGGCCGGTTTCGTCACCATCTTCTACACGACCTTCGGCGGCATGATCGCGGATCAGGTTTCCGACCTTATCCAGTTCGGCATCATTCTCGTCGGTCTTGCCATTGCAACGCCGATCGTCCTGAAGCATGCCGGCGGCTGGGCTGCGATCTCCGCTGCTCTGCCCGGCGAAAAGCTGAACATGACCCAGATCGGCTGGGCCTCCATCATCGGCTACTTCTTCAACTACTTCTGCACCTTCCTCTGCGGCCCCGAGATGGTCTCCCGCTTCGAGACCTGCAAGGACGAGAAGACTGCGGTTCGCGCCTCCTTCCTCTGCGCCATTCTCATGGCTGCCATGGCAATTTTCCCGACCCTCCTCGGCCTCGCTGCCTTCGCTCTGAAGGATCAGCTGCCCAGCCTTGCTGAGAACGGCTCCAACGCCATGATGGTCGTCACTGGCACCTATGCGCCCGGCATCATCACCGGCCTCATCTCCGCCGCCATCATCTGCGCGACCATGTCCTCGGCAGACTCCAATCTGCTGTGCATGTCCACGATGATCATCAACGACATCTATCCCGGCTTCGGCGGCAAGAAAAAGCTGAATGACAAGCAGACCATCTTCTATACCCGTCTGTGCAACGTTATTGCAGCGCTCATCGCCATGTGCATCTCCATGTTCGGCGTTTCCCTCGTCGCCATGAACACCTTCGCATTCGGTATCCGCTGCGCAGGCCCGTTCGCGGCATACGGCCTCGGCCTTGCCGTTCCGAAGGCAACAAAGAACTCCGGCCTGATTTCCATCTTCACCGGCACCATCGCTTTCGTCGTCTGGCAGCTTCTGTCCAACGGCGGTACGCTGTGGTTCATGATGCCGGTCGTCTTCGGCAGCCTTGTCTCCGTCATCACGTTCTATGTTGTGAACCTGATCGAGTGGAAGCGCGGCGTTCCCGCTGCTCCCTCCGCTTACGCTGTCGAGGAAGCCAAGTAATCCCTCTTCCCCCAACTGAAACCGCCCGCCCTGCCGCATGGCAGGGCGGGTTTTCTGCCTCTTGACATTTTCTGCAGAGTTCGTTAAAATCTGTTCATCGGAGGGTCGATTCATTGATTATTCGGCTGGATAAGATGCCGGGCATGCGTCCGGGGTTTTATCCGGTCTTTTTTTGGAGTTGAAGCTATGGAAAACCAGAAAAATGATTTCCTGAACGGACCAATTCTTTCCCCGCTGCTGCGGTTTGCGGGGCCGGTGCTGCTGGCGCTGTTTCTGCAGGCGATGTACGGCGCGGTCGATTTGATCGTTGTCGGAAAATTCGCGGGCACAGCGGACATCTCCGCCGTCTCGACCGGCAGTCAGGCTATGCAGCTTGTCACATCGCTTCTCGTCGGACTCACAACGGGCGTGACCGTTCTTCTGGGCCAGAAGATCGGCGAGGGCAGGCCGGACGAAGCCGGGAGCGTCGTCGGCAGCGCGATCTGCCTGTTCGTGTGCGTCGCGCTTGCGCTAACGGCGCTGCTTTCTGCGCTGACCGAGCCATTCTGCCGTCTGCTGCAGGCCCCAGAGGAGGCCTTTGTTCCCACGACACAGTATGTGCGCATCTGCTCGGCGGGAACGCTGTTCATTGTGGCGTTCAACGTCATCGGCAGCGTCTTCCGCGGGCTTGGCAACTCCAAAATGCCGCTGATCACGGTTGCGATCGCGTGCGTTACGAACATTTTCGGCGATCTGCTGCTGGTAGACGTATTCCAGATGGGTGCAGCCGGCGCGGCGTTTGCAACGGTGTTCGCACAGGCGGTCAGCGTGATTTTGTCCCTGTTCGTCATCATGCGCCGCAAACTGCCCTTTACGTTCCGCAAGGAGCAGCTGCGCTTTGACCGGCCGCTCACAGCCGGAATTCTGCGTCTCGGCATTCCGATTGCGCTGCAGGACGTGCTGGTCGGCGTGTCGTTCCTCGTCATTCTGGCTATTGTCAATTCTCTGGGACTCTTGCAGTCTGCCGGCATGGGCATTGCGGAAAAGGTCTGCGCGTTCGTCATGCTGCTGCCGTCGGCATTTTCTCAATCCGTGTCCGCGTTTGTCGCGCAGAATACCGGCGCAGGTAAGCCGGAACGCGCAAAAAAAGCGCTGCGCTACAGCGTCGCCGTCTCGCTGTGCATCAGCGTGTTTGTGTTTTACTTCAATTTCTTCCATGGCGATCTGCTCGCTGGAATTTTTGCAAACGACCATGCCGTCATTCTCGAAGCGGCAGACTATCTCAAGGCCTACGCCATCGACTGTCTGCTGACCTCATTCCTATTCTGCTTTGTCGGCTATTTCTCCGGCCTCGGCAAGACAGTCTTTGTCATGACGCAGGGCATTCTGGGCGCGTTCGGCGTCCGTATCCCCGTGTCGTTCGCCATGTCCCGGCTGCCGAACGTGCGCCTGTTCTACATCGGCCTTGCGACCCCCTGCTCGACCGTTGTGCAGGTCCTGCTGTGCCTTGGCTATTATGCGCATCTGGCCCGCAGGGAACGGCGCGCATAGCTTGGACGCGGTTGGTGCATTCTACTGGTACAATTTCGCCATGGTTCATGCCATTTTATACGATTGTGCGCTTTCAGAAAACCCCGGACGGGCTTTGGCCTGTCCGGGGTTTTTTTATGCGATATCGTACTGACTCTTGTAGATTTCGTAATAGAAGCCCTTTTTCTCCAGCAGATCGCGGTGCCTGCCCTGCTCCACAATACGGCCGTCGCGCAGAACCAGAATGAGGTCGGCATCGACGATCGTGGACAGGCGGTGGGCGATGATGAAGCAGGTCCTGCCGCGCATGAGGCGGTCCATGGCTTTCTGGATGAGCAGTTCCGTACGCGTATCGACATTGGATGTCGCTTCATCGAGAATCAGCAGTTCGCGCTGCGCGAGAAGCGCCCGCGCGATGGTCAGCAGCTGCTTCTGGCCAGAGGAGATCGATGAGGTATCGCTGCCGACCACGGTATCGTAGCCCTTGGGGAGCGTGCGGATAAAATGGTCGCAGTACGCCTCATCGCAGGCGCGGATAATTTCCTCGCGCGTCGCATCCGGCTTGCCGAAGGCTACGTTCTCGGCGATCGTGCCGCCGAAGAGCCATGTGTCCTGCAGCACCATGCCGAAGCGGTCGCGTGTGGAGGCGCGGGAATAGTTCGCAATGTCGTGCCCGCTCAGCAGGATGCTGCCGGAATCGACGTCGTAGAACCGCATGAGCAGATTCACAATCGTCGTCTTGCCCGCACCGGTTGGGCCGACGATGGCGACGTGCTGGCCCTTTTCCACATGCAGGTTCAAATCTTGGATGAGTTCGGTATCCGGCTCATAGGCAAAATCCACATGTCGGAACTCCACGCTGCCGTCTCCGCCCGCAGGAAGAGCTTGTTCGATCGGCGCTTCCTCCGGCAGTTCCAGCAAATCGACGATCCGCTTCGCAGCGGCCTTGGCCTGCTGCAGCGTACTCAGGCCGTTGGAAATCTGCTCGAGCGGCTCGGAAAACTGCCGTGCAAACAGCACCAGCGTCACAATCACGCCCACCGGAACGCCCTGCCGCACGATCAGCCAGCCGCCGAGCAGATTGATGGCGATATACGCCAGCGAGTTGGACGCAGCAATGACCGGCTGGACGATGGCGGAGAGATAGGTTGCTTTCGCCTCGGAGACGCGACGCGCATCGTTGATCTCCGCGTGGCGTTTGGCGCAGTGCTCCTCGAGATTGTAAGCCTTTGTCGTCGCGTAGTTCGTGTAGGCTTCTTCCACGACGGAATACAACTCGCCGGACTGCTTGAACATCTGATGGAAATACGTTTCCGACCGGCCCGCGATCTTTGCTGACAGCCAGATGGAAACCGGCATGAACGCGATCACGGCCAGCGAAAGCTGCCAGTTCTGCAAAAACATCACGACCGCGATGGCAAGGATCTGCAAAAAGCCGCCCGTGATGGTATCGAGCACGGTATGCAGGGAGCCGCCGATCCGGGACACGTCCTCCGTCATGCGCGAGAGAATATCGCCGACGGGCGTGTGATCGACAAAGCTGACGGGCAGGCGCTGGATTTTGTCGGAGATCTGGATGCGCAGATTGCAGGTAAAATACCGGCTGACGGCGCGGTTGAGCAGCTGCATTTTGCCGTAACTGATGGCGGCGCGCAGGAGATACACACCGGCCAGCGCCAGAAGCCCCGGCGCGAGCTGCGCCAGCACGGACGCGCCCGTCTCCGGCGCGTCAAAATAATCGATCAGGATCTGCACCAGCGCGCCCATCTGCGTCGGGATGATCAGCGCACACACAACGAGCGCCAGGCTCATGACGACGCCAAGCGCAAGCTGCCAGCGGATGGACTTCGCACCCTTCAGCAGCTGAATAAGCGCGTCGGCGGAAACGTGATTTTTCTGTTCCTGCTTCACTTCGCGTCACCTCCTGTCTGCGAGGCGTAGATCTCCTGATAGATCTTACAGCGGGACAAAAGTTCCGCGTGTACACCGTGATCGACCAGCCGCCCGCGGTCCATGACGAAGATGTGATCCGCGTTCATAGCCGAGGTGATGCGCTGGGTAATGACGATCTGGGTCTTGCCCTGAATTTTCTCATTGAGGCTCCGGCGCAGGTTCGCTTCTGTCAGGAAGTCGAGCGCAGAGAAGCTGTCGTCGAAGACATAGATCGGCGCGTCCTTCAAAATCGCGCGTGCGATGCACAGACGCTGCTTCTGGCCGCCGGAGAGGTTCTTGCCGGACTGCTGGAGCGGATGCTCCAGATGCTCGGGCAGGGAATTGAGGAAAGGTGTGAGCTGCGCGATATCGGCGGCTTCGAGAATGTCCGCTTCCTCCGCGCCGGGACGGCCCATCTCGATATTGTGCCGGATAGTGCCAGAATACACGGCGGTCTTCTGCAGGACGCAGCTGATGTTCTTCCGGATCACGCCCCGGTCGATCTGCGAGGCACTGACGCCGTCGAAGAGGATCTGTCCCTCAGTCGGCAGGCGGAAGGACAGCAGCAGCTGCACGAGCGTACTTTTGCCGCTGCCCGTGCCGCCGATGACGGCGATCTTCTGTCCCGGCAGGATGTGCATGCTGACGTCCTGCACAGCAGCCTCCGATGCGCCCTCATAGCGGAAGGTCACATGGTCGAAGGTAATTTCGCCGCCGAACGTGTGCTCCGCGCCCTTGGCTGTCTCCTGCATTCCTGTGGCGTGAAAGATCTCGCCGATGCGATCAGCCGCGACCTTTGCGTGCGGCAGCATGACCATGGCAAAGCCGCCCATCAGAACGCCGTTGGCGACAAGCGCCAGATACTGGATGATGGCGAAGATATCGCCGCCGGAGATGGCGTGGCTGCCCGTCTCCATGCGCCAGCCGCCGAGCCATATGATCGCCACGCCTGCGAGATTCACAAGCAGCACGGCCGCCGGGCTCAGAAGTCCCATCTGCACGTTGGCATTGATGATGTTCTCGGCCATGACGTGTGTGGCGTCGGCGATCTTCTGCTGCAGACTCGCTTCCTTATTAAATGCGCGGATAACGCGGATGCCGTGCAGACGTTCGCGCATGACGTCGTTCTGGATATCGATGTACTTATCAGATGTTTCGTGCAGAGGGCCGATGCGCTTGCTGATGGGCCGGACGATCAGGAAAATCGCCGGGACGAACAGCAGCAGGATCAGGCTCATCGTCACGTCCTTGCGCAGCGCCAGAATGACACCGCCGAAAAACAGCACCGGAATCGTAATGAGGCTGCCGGAGATCATCGATGCGACCCAGGAGACGGTGCCGATGTCGTAGGTTGACCGGGACAGGAGCGCTGCCGCGCCGATAGAATTGAATTCCTCGAACGTCATATTATTGACGAGGGAAAACACGTCTGTGCGCAGATCGGCATTGAAACCCGCGACCACGTCACAGCTGATCTTCCGCCCAGCCAGAAGTGCGGCAAGACCCGCCGCCGCAACGGCCAGCATCCACGCGCAGCAGCGCACAATATATGCAAAATCCGACTGCCGGACACCGTTATTCAAGATGTCGTTCATAATCGTCGGCAGCAGCAGATCGCACACTGTCGCCGCCGCGACCAGCAGCATCGCCAGTGCAATGCGCCTGCGGTACGGCTTCAGATAGGGTAGGATATCCTTCATGAATGGCTCTCATTCCTTTCTGTCAATCAAATTCCAAGAGACAGTCTTAAAAGGTATTATACCATAGAAAACAAACGTTCGCAAGCGTCAATTCCTTTCTATTTTGCAGACCTGCGGCCAGAGAAAACGGCAGATATTCCATCCGGCGGCCGTCTGGATTTCTTTTCCTATCAGCAAGGAAAATCCATATAATTATCGATGAAAATGTTGAAGAGGGTTGAAATTTACGGAAAAAACTGCTATTATTATAGTCCGCAAAGAGGCATTTACTTTCATGAGGGCGCGCCGGGACATATATGCCAAGTCCCGGACGCACGCCGAACAAAACCGCATCTTACAAAAGGAACAGAGAAATCATGGGAAAGCGCACAAGCAGGCCTGTTGACCTGCCGACCGCAGAGCAGCTTGCGACGGAACGCAGGCGGCTGCGATATAAAAGCAAATATAGCCGGACGCTCAGAAGTACGGTTGCAATTCTGGTCGTCGTCGCAGCGCTGGCGGTGCTGATCGCTACGCTCTGGATGCCGGTGCTGCGCATTTACGGCAGTTCCATGTCACCGACGCTGCAGGATGGCCAAATCGTTGTCAGTATCAAAAGTTCACGCTTTGAGCCAGGCGATATCGCCGCGTTCTATCACGGAAACAAGCTTCTCATCAAGCGGTATATCGCAGGCCCCGGGCAGTGGGTTGACATCGACGAAAACGGAAACGTTTTCGTTGACGGGTCGCTGCTGGACGAACCGTATCTTATGGAAAAGGCTTACGGCCAAACCAACATCGAACTGCCGTATCAGGTGCCGGACGAGCGATATTTCCTGATGGGCGACAACCGCGACGTATCCGTTGATTCTCGGAACACGACGGTCGGCTGCGTCTCGACGGAGCAGATCGTCGGCAAGGTCATTTTCCGGATCTGGCCGCTCAACGTATTCGGGGCCATACATTAAATATTCAGATATCTGCAAAAGACACGGATCTTTGAGGGAAGGGGGCATTGTCATGCGGAACCGGCTGCCGGATCAGGCCGTCAGCTATACCAGAACGCACATCCGGAAGAAAAAATGGCGGCGTGTCGTGACAGTGCTCTCCTGCATCGTCGTGTTCTGCACGACCTATGCGCTGATCCTTCCAGCGGTTACAATGTCGCAGCAGCCGTTCTGCGGAAAGGAAGATCATATCCACGATCCTGAAAGCTGCTATGCGCGCGTGCTGGTCTGCGGACAGGATGCGCCGGATGAAGACACGCCGGAGCAGCCGGAACACGTCCACACGGACGCATGTTATCAGGAGGAGGCCATTCTGGTCTGCGAACTTGCAGAGGGCGAGGGTGCCCACCTGCACACGGCGGACTGCTTTGACGAAGCGGGCAATATCGTCTGCGGTCTGGAGGAGAACCTCGGACACCAGCATACGGCCGACTGTTACCGCACAAGTTGGGTGCTCATCTGCGGACAGGAAGAGGGCGCGGACGAAGAAGCCCCGGCGCAGCACGAGCATACCGATGCCTGCTATGAAGATCTGCTTATCTGCGAACTGGAGGAGCATCAGCACAGTCTTGCCTGCTATTCAGACCCCGAAGCCGACCTGGAGTCCCCCGCCGTATGGGAGCGGACAATCCCGCAGGATCTCACGGACGATTTGGCTGCAAATGTCGCGGCAGTCGCAAACAGCCAGCTTGGCTACGCGCAGAGCAGCCGCAACTATGCCGTGGATGAAAACGGCGGGATTCACGGCTATACGCGCTACGGCGCGTGGTTCGGCGATCCATATGGCGAATGGTGCGCCATGTTCGCCTCTTTCTGTCTGCACTATGCAGGCGTCGAGCAGTCCGTCTTCCCCTATGCCTCCGGCTGCATCTACTGGACAGAGCAGCTGACGGCCGCGGGACTCTATGCCACCGCCGGAACGATGGCTCCAAGGACGGGCGACCTTGTCTTCTTTGATCGAGACGGCGACCGCCTTGCCGACCATGTCGGCATCATCACAGACGCACAGCCCGAAGCGATCACAACTGCGGAGGGCAATGTTGGCGGCTGCGTCGTCAGAAAAACCTATGCCCTGGACGACGCCTCGATCTTCGGCTACGGCGTCCTGCCCGTCAGCGCGCCGGATACCCCGGATGAACCGGACACCCCTGACGAACCGGATCCTGGCCCGCAGCCCATCTGCGGGTTGGAAGCACACACGCACGGCCCGGACTGCTACAGCGAAGATGGGCTTTTGATCTGTCCGCTGCCGCAGCATACGCACACGGCGGACTGCTACGAGCAGTTGGAAGAGCAAACGCCGCTGTGTGGTCTGAACGAGCATACACATACGGAAAGCTGCTATGATGCGGACGGAACGCTTCTCTGCACGCTTCCGGAGCATACGCATACGGATTCCTGCTATCTCCCGCAAGAACCGGCCAAGCAGGACTTCAGCTATGATGATGCACAGCTGCATCTGCGCGTCACAGTCGAAAGTCCCCAGCCGCTGCCGGAGGGTACAGCGCTTGCCGTGCAGACGGTGGACGCAGACAGCACGCTTCTGTCTGCGTCCGCATCGAGCGGCGCGGAGCAGTGGATCGTCCGGCAGATCGGACTGACACAGGCTGAAACGCCGGTCGATACCAGCGAAATGACGCTGACGGCGGAGGTTCTGGTCAAGAGCGCCGCTCTGTCTTCCCTGTTTGAACAGGCGGACGAAGATATACTGGATGCCGACACGGGCGTGACAGTGTCCGTCATGCAGACGGACGAGGATGCAGGTTTGCAGGAGGTCGAAAGCGTAACGGTCGCGCCGGGCGAGTCTGTGCCCGTGCTGACGGTCAGCGTACAGGATGGGACGCTCGTTCTGCTGGCCTCGTCGGCGAATCCGGAATTCACGGTGCAGTATTACGCGGAAATTCCGCGCTTCGCCTCAGAGGGACACGCTGCACTGACCATTTTTGACACAAGCGGTCAAAAGCTCCCAACCAACGGCACAACGAACCCCACAAGGGAGCTTCACCTGACAGAGGCTGGGACGCTGACAAGCAAGAATGCCGGAAACGCAACGCAGGAATATGTCGTTGCGACTACGCCGGAACTGACACGGATGTACGCCGACAATACCTTTGAATATGTCAGCGCGCCGGAGCCGAAATATGTTGACAAGCTGATGGACAACGAGCACTATCAGATCAAGGAGATCTGGGTGCTGAAGGACGACCGGGACGGCGCCAGTACCAGCGCGGACGACTGGGATGTTTACACCTACTCCGACTCCATCCGCTTCACCAACCGGCAGGCTGCCGCCGCGCAGGATCCGAGCCTCATTTATATCAAGCCCGGAAAGCAGACTGTGCTCCGGCTGGTCTACGATGCGGTGCAGGACAACTTCACCACCCCCGCCGTGTTCTATGACTATGACATTTCCAGCGGAACGAACGGCGCCGGAAAGTGGTCAACCGGCATCACGGGCATCAATTCGCAGGGGAACTACGGAACCAGCACGAACGGTCAGCGAAAATGGGATTCGTACTGTGATGTGCTGGCCTTCGGCAACGCGAACTGCGGCACCGGTATGGGCAACTACAAATTTGACAACATCTATCTGAACCGCCACAGCGGCGTACCAGCGCATTTCGGCTGTACCTTCGGTCTGGTAAAGGGACTGCAGGACGGCAAGATCGTTTATGGCGACTGGGTCGTTGCGCCGAAGCTCTTCAACGACGGCGACGCCAACGGCAAGCACACCTATTCCGGCAGCAGTCTGACGTTCCAGCAGGTGGGCGATACCCATACGCTCTCCTCAGCCAGCGTCGCGGGGCTTGGCTCCATCGACCGGCTGGACAAGTTCTTCAATCCGTCGCCCAGCGCCAGTACGACGCACACGCATATTTACACAAACGACTTCTGGCCGCTGGACGCGGCGAAAGAAAAGAAAGACCCGCTCTTCGGCAGTTACAGTAATCCGATCTATTATCAGGGTTTCAAGAGTGATGACGGTGTCAACGGATCAAACTGGACAGATGAATCCACAGCGCTTCCGGTCAGCGACGACGGGCAGGCGCACAACTCCTTCTTCGGCATGCAGTATGCCGTCGAATTCACGCTGACGCCGGACTATATCGGGCCGCTGGAATACACGTTCTTCGGTGACGACGATATGTGGGTCTTTTTGGACAATACGCTCGTCTGCGACATCGGCGGCGTCCATTCCTCGGTCGGCGAATACGTCGATCTGTGGGACTATCTGAGTCAGGAAGGCCGGACAGAGACCGAGAAGCACACACTGACGGTCTTCTATACCGAGCGCGGCGCGTCCGGCTCCACCTGCTACATGAACTTCACGCTCCCGTCCGTCTCCGGCATCAACATCAAGCAGACGACGGGCGGCCTGATGGTCTATAAGGAGGTCTCCGGCGAGGCTGACCCGGAGCAGGCGTTCACGTTCCACGCCGTCTTTACCAGCTCAGACGGCAGCGCGCTCACGGACGATCATACCTGCTATCGCTATAACGCAAACGGCGTCAGAATTGATCAGTTTAATCTCCATTCCGGCGGCAGCTTCCAGCTGAAGGCCGGAGAGCATCTGGAAATTCTGAACCTGCCGGTCGGCACAAGCTACGCCATCGTCGAAGACAGCGCCGCCAGCTATACCACGACGCACACGGTCAACGGCGTCGTCAGCGCAGGCGCAAACGCCACAGGCATCATTGTCAAGGATACGCTGAACGAGGTCGTGTTCACCAACACACGCGGAACTGTCCCGCTGCGGCTGCAAAAGCTGGACCAAGACGGCAATCCCCTCTCGGGCGCAGTCTTCCGCCTCCAGAACGCGGACGGAGACACGATCAATGTCGTCAAAAATGGCGACGGCAGTTACTCTGCCGTCACCAGCGCCGCAGATGTGATCGAACCCGGCAAGCTTTACTACATCACCGCTGCCGGCGACCAGAGTTATGTGGTCGGACAGAACACCTCGCTTTCGACCTTCGACGCGCAGCTGCAAAAGAAAACCGGTGCAGATACGCAAAAGGTTCGCGTCTACCAGCAAACGGACGGTTCTTATAGCTTCCAGAGCGCTGCGAACGGCAAATGGCTCGATCTGGACGGCGGTAAGCTGGACAACGGCACGCTGATTCATTTCTGGGAAAACGCCAGCACGCCGACAACGCACGACAACCAGAAGTGGTGTCTGTCCGTCAACAAAGACGGCACATTCAAGATCAAACCGCGCGTGGCCGTTCTGCACGAAAGCACAATCGTGTTTGACCTGAATCAAGCGGCGTTCGCCGAGGGCCAGAAAATTCAGGGCTGGGCCGACAACGACTCTCCTGCACAGAAGTGGCTGCTCGTTCCGGTCGATCCAGTGCAGTCGCCCGCCGCGACGCAGGATCTGGAGGTCAGCGCAACCGGCGAACTGACTGTGACCGGCCTGCTGCCCGGCTGCTACACGCTGACAGAAACGAAAGTCCCAGCAGGCTTCCGGGACTCGCTCGGCGAGATTTCCCTCAAGGTCAATGCGGACGGAACCGTGATCGTGACAAAGCCGAACGTCTTTGTCGAAGTTGACGGAAAGGGCGCTCTGCTGAAGATCAAAAACCAGCATGAGGATGTTGATCTGACGCTGGAAAAGCGGCTGCTCCACAGTACCGTTACCACGAAATTCTCCTTCACCGTCACCTACACCACACCGGACGGGAGCACACTTCAGGAGACCGTGCAGCTGCGGGGCGGCGACCAGCAAACACTCACGCTTCCCTATGGCTCCGAGGTCACGATCACGGAGGAAAACCATGACGGCTTTGCCGTCGCGTTCCAGACCGGCGGAACGACGCTGGACTCGGACAACGGCTCCTGCACGTTCCGCCTTACGGAGAATATTCTCATCACTGCCGTCAACTCAGCCGGCTATGCCCTGCCCTCCACGGGCGGAGGCGGCACAGGCTGGTTTATGACCGCCGGACTGCTGCTGCTCTGCGGCGCAGCGCTCGCAGGCATCTGTCTTAGAAAGAGGAGGGATGCCCACTGAGGCCATATGGCGGACAAACCGCGTTTCTGTTTATCAGGATCATAAAAAGCAAAAAGCAAGAAAGGAAGAACAAAAACAAATGAAATACATCAAAAGAACCCTGGCTCTGCTGCTGGCCGTTGTGCTCGTGCTGGCGCTGAGCATTTCGGCATTCGCAGTTGACACCAACGGTAGCATTAAGGTCGATAATGCGGTTGTCAACAAAACCTACACCCTGTACCGCATTTTCGATCTGGACAGCCACAACACAGACTACTCTGCAATCAACTACAAGGTCAGCGCAAAATGGGCAAACTTCTTCGTAACCGGAGCAGAAGGCCTGAACTATGTCACGATTGATGACATGGGCTATGTGACATGGAAAGACGGCGCAAATGCCGCTGACTTTGCCGCAGCTGCGATTGCGTACGCTACAGCAAATGGTATTGCTAACGATGGCCAGCAGAAGGCCACAAGCAGCATTGTCGAATTTACAAACCTGCCGCTTGGCTACTATCTGGTTCAGTCCGATCTGGGCGCGCTGTGCTCGCTGGATACCACCATGCCGAACGTGACCATCAAGGAAAAGAACGGCAAGCCGACTGTTGATAAGGAAGTCGAAGAAAACGGTGTCTACGGCAAGACCAACGACGCCAACATCGGCGACACCGTCAATTTTAAGACCACCATCACCGTTACGGACGGCAACCCGGTCGCCTATATCCTGCACGATAAGATGAGCGCAGGTCTGACCTTCGTTCCGAACAGCGTGACCGTCAAGGTCAACGACGAGAACTTTGCCGCTGCAAACTACGATCTCGTTACCTCCAGCCTCACCGACGGCTGCACGTTTGAGCTCCGATTCCATGATGCAGACAATGCCAGCGTTTTGAAGCCGAACGACGTTGTGACTGTGGAATACTCCGCAACGGTCAACGATCAGGCCGTGATCGCCGGAACCGGCAACCCCAACGACACATGGCTGGACTATGGCAACGATCAGCAGACCGAGCATTCCACAACCCGCACTTATGTTTGGGAAATGAAGGTCATCAAGTTCACCAAGAAGAACAACGAAGAGGTCAATCTGAAGGACGCACAGTTTGTTCTGTACAGACTCAACGGTACAACGAAGGAATACGTCGTTGCTGACAGCAGCAACAAGGTCACCGGCTGGACGGAGAACACCTATGACTCCAATCTGACCCCCAAGGCGACTGTCTTTACCACTCCTGAAAACGGTACGTTCACGATCAGCGGTCTGGATGCCGGTACTTACTATCTGGAAGAGATCAAGGCTCCCGCAGGCTACAACATGCTGAAAGAGCCGATCGAGATTGTTATCACTGCATCGATCGATCAGGCGACTGATGCCGGTACGGCTACCGTGACCTATAACAAAACCTCTACGGGCGATGTCAAGGTTGAAAACCAGACCGGCACGGAACTGCCCTCCACCGGCGGCATCGGCACGACGATCTTCTACATTGTCGGCAGTCTGCTGGCTGTCGGCGCTGTGATTCTGCTCGTGACCAAAAAGCGCATGGGCAAGACTGAAGGCTGATCATCCCAGCTTATAGGGAACAGGTGCGCGGCCTCGGCCGCGCACCGCTCACAGCATCAAGGAGAAGCCTGCAAATGAAAAAACATCTGTCCACGATTGCGTTGATCCTCGTGCTGCTTGCAGGCGTGTCCCTGCTTCTGTATCCGACCGTCAGCGACTACTGGAACGCCCGCCACGCCTCGAAGGCTGTGGCGGATTACACGCAAAACGTGCAGGCGCTGGACCAGGACGCCTATGACGAGCTGCTGGCGGCGGCGGAGGACTATAACCGGTCGCTGCTGACGCGGGAAAACGGCTTTTTCCTGACCGAGGAGCAGCAGGCGCAGTATGAGAGGCTGCTGGACATCAGCGGCACCGGCATCATGGGCTATATCGAGATTCCGTCCATCAACGTCTCTTTGCCGATCTACCACGGCACCAGCGATTCCGTTTTGCAAATCGCGGTCGGACATCTGGACTGGACAAGTCTCCCGGTCGGCGGCGAAAGCACACACTGCGTCCTCTCCGGCCATCGCGGACTGCCCAGCGCAAAGCTGTTTACCAATCTCGATCAGATTGTCGAAGGCGATACGTTCATCATCCGCGTGCTCGACGAGGTTTTGACCTACGAGGTTGACCGCATCCTGATCGTCGAGCCGGAGGACGTCACTGCCTTGCAGATTGAGTCCGGAAAAGACCTGTGTACGCTTGTCACTTGCACGCCCTACGGCATCAACTCCCACCGGCTTCTGGTGCGCGGCCACCGCGTTGAAACCGAGCAGGAGGAAGCGGCCGTCCGGCTCGTCTCCGACGGCATCCAGATCGAGCCGCTGCTCGTCGCGCCCGTCGTGGCGCTGCCGATGCTGCTGGCGCTGCTGCTCGTTCTGCTGCTGTCCGGAAACAAGCGGACACACAATGACGAGACAGATGACTCGGACGCACCCTCCTGAGTCTTCGCTTTGAGCGCCTCGCATTATTTCGATATCGTCGTATATATATTCAGCTATGTCGAAACATTAGCTTGCATCCATGGCTTTAGGATGGTATGATGAGTTTGCTGAAACGGACAGCGGAATGCGCGGAGGCATGCGGCACTTGTTCGTTCCAATTCCTCGTCATCCTTTCTGACATTTCTGACATCTCCTCTCCGCATCCGCACCGCACATTCGCAGGACCCCGCCGGGCATTCGCCGCCCGGCGGGGTCCTGTGCGTTCGGCAATGCGGAATTTTATCATTTTTTGTTTGAAATTACGAAACGCTCCATTGCAATCCCATTCGGCTGCTGGTATAATGCGAGCAGAAGCAGCTCCTGCTGGTACTGCTTTCCCAAACGCTATTTTCTTTGGAGGATAACCATGCGATATAAAAAATTTCTTGCGCTTCTGCTGGCGCTGACGCTCGTGTGCGGGAGCCTGTCCGGCTGCGCGTCTGAGCGGCAGACGGAACCGGCAGAGCCGACTGTATCCTTTACGGACTCTCTCGGTCGGACGGTCGATATTCCCGAAACGCTCACGCGCGTGGCCCCGAGCGGTGCAGTCGCGTCGATGTTTCTGGCGACCATTGCGCCCGAATACATGACGACCATCAACGCAACGCCGTCTTCGAGCCAGTATAAATATCTCGACCCGCGCCTGATTGATCTGCCGACGACCGGCCAGATGTATGGCAGCAAATCGACGCTGAATCTGGAATCCATTCTGACCTCCGGTGCGCAGATCGTGATTGATCTGGGCGATAAAAAGGACAACATGGCCGCCGATCTGGACGCGCTGCAAAGGCAGATCGGCATGCCCGTGATCTTCATCGAAGCAGATCTTCCGCATATGGCCGAAGCGTACCGAACGCTCGGGAACATTCTGAGCGGAAAAGAAGCGCGCGGCGAAGAACTAGCGGCGTTCGTCGAAGAAACCGTCTCGATGGCGAAGGAAAATGCCTTGAAAATTCAGGATGCCGAGCGCATTTCTGTCCTGTACACGTCCGGCTCGTCCGGGCTCAATACGAACGCAAAGGGCTCCATTCAGGCGCAGGTGCTCGACCTCATGGGCATTGAAAATGCCGCCGTGGTCGAAGACGTCAGCAATAAGGGCGGCGGCAATCCCATCAATCTCGAACAGCTTTACCGCTTTGACCCGGACGTGATTTTATTTACAGCAGGCAGCACTTACTCGACTGCGGCAGACGACGAGGCGTGGCAGCCGCTGCGCGCGATCGAAGCCGGACGGTATTACGAGATTCCATCCATGCCCTACAACTGGCTTTCCAATCCCCCGAGTCTTAATATGCTGCTGGGCGTATGGTGGCTGGGAAATCTTCTGTATCCGCAGTATTATGCCTATGATATGGTAGAAAAGACACAGGAAATGTTCAGGCTGCTCTGGTCTTACGATCTGAGCGCGGACGAGGCGCGAGCCATGCTCGCAAACTCTACGCTGAAGGGTACGCCATGAAAAAGCTTCTGACACGGGGCGTTCTGCTGGTTCTGCTGTGCGCGGCGCTGGCGCTTCCAGCGCTGGCCGATTCGGTGACGGATAGCATTTCCGTTTGCATCGGCTATTTTGGCTGGGCAGAGGATGAATTCGTCGAAAAAGCAAAATTTACATGGCAGGAACTTGACGACTGGTACGGCGGCGCGCTCGACACGCACGAAGAATTCTATTCCTATTCCAACGGCAGCGGCCGGACATATCTGGTCTACGCACGCGGGTTTTACATCCGCGATCTGCTGGATTACGCGGGCGTCGATGTGAATTCCATCGCCTCCATTGACTTTTTCACGAAGGACCACTCCAACGGCGCGTACCGCTCGTTCACGAAATATGCCCTGCTGGACCAGCCGCGCTATTACTTCCCGAATCTTGCCGCAGACCCGGAAACAGGCGAACTCTACGCATGGGACGGCGGCGACGATTTATGGGTCGGCGCCTATCAGGTCGAACCGATGCTGGCGCTTGAGGACTATACCGAGTGGGACACATCCGGCTTTGACTTTGAAAGCTATATAGACGAAAGCCGGTTTTCGACAGGAAACCGGTTTCACCTCTTTTTCGGGCAAGCCAGCCCGGAGGAGGCCGCAACCAGTTCCGCGGCCAAATATGTCTATAAAATCCTTGTGACCTTCTCCGGCACACCAGTTCTGTCCAGTGAGGAAGACAATCTCGATCTCATTGTTGGCAGCGACCATGCCCTGCATGTGACCGCCGACGCGGAGGACGACGCACTGACCGATTATGTGCAGGCGAACCTTCAATATGCGTCCAGCGACCCGTCTGTTGTTTCGGTTGACCAGTACGGCAAGCTGCATGTGAACGCGGAGGGCGACGCAGTCATCACCGCCTCGTTCGGGGAATCCAGCGTAAGCGTCAATGTCCATGTCGGCTCCGGCGGCGCATCCGGCACAGGCAGCACAGCAGGAAACGGCACGGAGCCCGGCGGAGAAGCCGCCTCCGGCACGTTCGATCTGCCGAAGCCGGAGGAAACGGAGACTTCCCCAGTCACGGAGCCGGTTGACGCGCGGAGCGTCTATATTCTCTCCGGCGGCGCAGTCTCCACGGGAGAAAACGGCACGACGGCGGGCGAAAGCATGCAGGACGGAAGCGTCCAGCTTGTTCTGCCGGAAAAGGCCGCGCAGAAAACATGGCCCGTCTATGCCGCGCTGGCGCTGAGCGTGCTGCTTGGCTTCGCGTTCGGGCTTGTCCGATACAGAAAATTACGATAACGATAAGAGGAGCAAAATCATGCTGCTTGCTGCTGTTACACAAACCGCGGAAGAGCCGTTCCGCATTCATGATATCCTGCGCGCGGTTTCCGGTGCGCTGGAGGTGCCGGTCGTGGTGTTGCTGGTGGTATTCCTGCTGGCTGCCGCCGCGCTGGTGGGCTGGCTGATCGCCGAATACTGCACGGAGCGCCGCCATTTAAAGGTTGCGCTGCCGTCCTTGATGGAGCAACTCCGCACGGCGGACGACCGTGAGGCCGTAATTGAAAACAGCGGCCTGCTGCGCCGTCAGAAGGATGCGCTTCTGGAACTGCTGCGCCACCCGGATTTCACCGACGCCACGCGCGAAGCGCTGGCCGTCGAACTGTTGGAACGGGAGCAGGACCGATATGACAACAGTGTGAAACTCAGTGAACTGCTTGCGCGGCTGGCGCCGATGCTGGGTCTGCTCGGTACGCTTATTCCGCTCGGTCCCGGCATGACGACGCGTCCGGAAACGCCTGCCCGACCGTGATCAGCGGCGGCGATCTGACGATCTGCGGCTCCGGCAGTCTCAAATTGCAGGCACTGGTCAACAACGCAGCTTTTATGGGCGCGGAAACGAGCAAAATTTCCATCGAAAACTGCTTGATCTCCGTATTCAAATCTGATAAGCTTGGCTTCGACGGCGGCGCATTCTGCGCAAACGGCGCAGACCTGACCATGACGAACGCGACCTTCTTCGGCCGGACAGACAGCGATAATGTCGCCGTTTTGTCAGCAGACACCATCGCTATGACCGGCTGCACCCTGCGTGTGGAGGCGGAAAAGTCCGTCCATGCGTTGCTTGGCAGCGTATCCATTGCGGACTGCAGTCTCTACGCCTCCGGCCACAGCGGCAACAGCGCGAAGACCGTTTCGCAGACCGCCGGGCTTGACGCGTTCGAGACGGTTTCGCAGCAGTCCGGCGTGACGCTGCTGGCTGCTTCCGGCTTTGCAGATGTCAAGACCGAAGCTGTCTGCCAGCAGGATGTTTTGTTCTGCACGGCCGCAGGACTGATGACCGGAACTGGGAATCAGGCGTTCTCTCCGGACAAGCCCATGACCCGCGCCATGCTCGTCACCGTTCTCTGGCGCATGGCAGGAAGTCCTGCCGCGCAGGGAAATGGCGGCTTTACCGACCTGAAAGCAAGCTGGTACCGGCAGGCCGCCGTCTGGGGCGCGCGGAACTTGCGCGAATGCTGCGCCTGCTCTCCAATCTGCTTCAAAAAGCATAATGCTTTTTGAAATATTCGAAATATTAAAGAATCCACACGAAAGGAAGAACCTCACTATGAAGAAATTTGTATCCCTGCTGCTCGTGCTGACGATGCTCGTGACGGTGTTCGCGGGTCTTGCCGTGACGGCCAGCGCCGCCGACGCACTGCTGAGCGTTTACACGCAGGCAGGCGAGGACGGCGAAAAGACGCTTGCGAAGAGTTACACCGCCGAAGAACTCAAGAAGCTTGCGGAAACGAAGGCTGACGGCTACGGCTATCAGTACTTCAAGAAGGGCGAACAGGATGTCGTCGTGACTGAATTCGTCACGCTCGACGCGCTGCTGACCGACGCGGATGTCACCTTCGCCGACGGCGACAGCCTTTCCTTCGTCTGTGACGACGGCCCGTACACCAAGTATGCCCCCACCTACAAGGACATCACCGATGGCAAGTATTACTTCAAGGACGGCAAGGCTGAAGAAGTCCCCGCCGCTCTCGCGCTGGTCTGGGGTGTCGGCGCAGCCGCTGACGGCACCGTGGCCGATATTGCCAAGACCGCTAAAGAAGCCGGCCTGCGCTTCGTCTGCGGCACGACCGAGGCCGACTTCACGGCTGAAAAGTCTGCCGGCAAGCGTATGCCGTCCGGCGTGATGGAACTGATCGTCGTCTCCGCCGCCAAGGCTGAGGAAAAGCCTGCCGAAGAGAAGCCCACTGAGGAATCCCCTGTCGAAGAAACCAAGACCGGCTTCACCGATGTTCTGGACACAGACTGGTTCAAGGCAGACGTGGAAAAGGCAGTCGAGAACAAGCTTATGACCGGCACCTCCGCCACGACCTTCAACCCCAAGGGCGTGACCACCCGCGCTATGGTCGTTGCAACGCTCTACCGTCTTGCGGGCAGCCCCGAAGTGACCGAGAAGGCCGCTTTCACCGACGTTGCCTCCGGCAGCTACTATGAAGCAGCCGTCGCATGGGCAGCCAAGAACGAAATCGCCAGCGGCACCTCCGCCACAACGTTCGAGCCCAACAAGGCCGTCACCCGTGAGCAGCTTGCGAAGTTCCTGTTCAACTACGCCGTCTATCAGGGCATGGACGCCGTCACGCTGACTGAAAACCTCTCCAGCTTTGCAGATCATGACAGCGTCAGCGGCTACGCCGTTCCCGCCATGCAGTGGGCTGTCGGCCAGGGCTTCATCAACGGCACCGACGGCAAGCTTCTGCCCACCGGCACTGCTACCCGCTGCCAGTTTGCAGCCATTCTGAACCGCTTCACCGCCGCGCAGAGCGAAAAGGCATAAGGTTCTATCTCCCCTGTCTCCCGGCTAAAACGGTCGGGAGACATTTTTTCTGCGGTTTTCCTTGAAAAGCACGGAGAAACCGAATATAGTTGGTAAGGATGGAGTTGCTTTGCCCGATGGCAAGCCGTGAATCTGTAGGGGCCGATGCCCACATCGGCCCTTACAATTTTTCTATTCGGAGTAACTTGAACCTGAGGTATTGCTTATGAAAATTCTGATCATTGAAGACGAGGTCCTGCTGGCGGATTCGCTGCGGACTATGCTGGAAGGAAAGGGCTTCTCCGTCGAGGCTGTCCACGACGGCGAGACAGGCGCGGAATATGCCGAGACGGGCATATATGACCTGCTGATCCTCGACGTAATGATGCCCGGCATGGACGGCTATCAGGTCGCACGGCAGGTGCGCGCGAAGCGCTGCGGGACGCCGATTTTGATGCTGACAGCAAAGTCGTCGCTTGAGGACCGCATTGAGGGGCTGAATGCGGGCGCGGATTATTATCTCACCAAGCCCTTTGACGCACGGGAACTGCTGGCCTGCGTCGGTGCGCTGCTCCGGCGGCAGGGCGCGGAGGTCAACGCGCTCTCGTTCGGCAACACAACGCTCGATCTGGCTTCCGGGACGCTGATCTGCGGTGCGCGGCAGCTGCAGCTGTCCGCGCGGGAATTTGATGTCATGCGGTATCTTTTGCAGCTGAAGGGACAGAATGTGTCCAAGGAGGCTATTTTGTCCAAAGTCTGGGGTTTTGACTCGAATGCTGTAGAAAACCATGTGGAGGTCTACGTCGGTTTCCTGCGCAAAAAACTTACAGCCATCGGCTCGAATGTGCGCATTGAGGCCGTACGGCGGTTGGGCTATCATTTGGAGGTTGATGAGACATGCTGAAAAAGCTGCGGCTGAAGATCATTCTCGCAATCGTGCTGGTCGCTGCCGTGATGCTTGGCGCGATCCTCGGACTTTTTTATACGCTGACAAAGCAGAACCTGCGTACCCAGTCCATCAGCATGATGCAGGCCATCGCGGCCGATCCCTTCTCTCCTGTCCAGCCAGGGCAGGAGCCGCAGCAGGTGCACCTGCCGTATTTCGTGCTGCAGACCGACGCATTCGGCAATCTGGTTGCCATCGGGTCAAGCGATTACGATCTGACCGACCGGGCGTTTTTGCGGATGGTCGCCGCCGCGGCGCAGGCTTCACAGGACGCCATCGGTGAAATTCCGGAATACAGCCTGCGCTACTGCCGCGTGACCGGCAGCGTGATCTTTGCAGACATTTCCAGTGAACAGCAGACGCTGCGCACACTTTTAAAGACCGGAGCGCTGCTCGTCGCGCTCGGCCTGCTTGCCTTTTTCGGCCTTGCGGTGCTGCTGGCGCAAAGCGCAGTCAAGCCCGTGGAACAGGCGTGGCGGCAGCAAAAGCAGTTCGTCGCCGATGCTTCACATGAACTCAAAACACCGCTGACCGTCATCCTGACGAACACGGAACTTTTACAAAGTCCAGACTACGACGCAGCGCAGAAGCAGACCTTTCTTTCCGGCATTGACGCCATGGCAAAGCAGATGCGTGCGCTGGTCGAGCGGCTTCTGGAACTGGCGCGGGCCGAGAACGAACAGGCTGCGTGTGCATTCGAGCCGTGTGATCTCAGCCAAATCACCGAGAGCAGCGCGCTGCTGTTCGAGGCCGCGCTGTTTGAACGCGGTCTGACGCTCCAGACAGAGTTGGAGGCGGACATTATGGTCAGCGGCGACAGACGCCAGCTTAGCCAGCTTGTGGAGATCTATCTCGACAACGCCCGGAAATATGCCTCCGGCGGCACAGTCACAGTTCGTCTTTCCCGGTGCGGGAAAAACCGCTGCCGCCTGTCCGTCTCGAACGAAGGCGAGGCGATCGCGCCGCAGGCGCTGCGGCAGATCTTTGACCGCTTTTCCCGTGCTGACGCCGCGCGGACACGCGACGGCAGCTTCGGACTCGGGCTTTCCATCGCGCAGGCCATCGCGCAGACGCACGGCGGCAGCGTCTGGGCGGAGAGCGAAACCGGCGTCAACACCTTCTTCGCCGAACTGCCCATGCGGTCCGGGCATGAAAAGCGCCAAGAAGTCCCGAAAAAGGGTATATGATTTTGTGCAGAGCGCTGGTATCCCCCCGGTTGCAAAACAGCGCAAAAAGTGATATATTAGAAATGATATAAAGTAGAGGGCGGTATGGCTATGAATACACAGCATTTGCAGTACATCATTGAAATTGAACGTACCCGTTCGATCTCGCAGGCGGCGGAGAATCTATTCATCGGGCAGCCGAACCTCAGCCGTATTCTGCATGATGTGGAGCAGATGCTTGGCTTCCGCATTTTTGAGCGTTCCACGCGCGGCGTCCGTCCCACGACACGCGGCACGATCTTCCTGCAGCACGCAAAGTCCATTCTGCGCGAGACGGAGGCCATTGAAGCGCTCGGCCCCAAGCGGGCCGTGGCGAACCGGCTGCGCGTGTGCATCCCGCGCTCGGCGGCCATGCTGGATCTGACGGCACAGTATCTGGCCGGACTGCCGCAGGCAGAGCCGGTCGATGCGGTCATCCGCGAATGCCACGCGCGCACAGCGCTTGAGACGCTCGCAAGCGGCGAGACAGAGATCGGCGTAATCCGCTTCCGTTCGGAATACCGCGATTATTTTGACGAGCAGACCAGCGCCCGCGGCCTGAGTTTTGAACTTCTGAGCAAATATCACTATCTTGTCACCATGAACCAGTCTCACCCGCTTGCCGGGCGCAGTTCCGTCCTCCGCACGGAACTCGACGGACTGCCCGAGATCGTCCACGGCGATGTGTTCCGCGTACAGGGCAAACCTGAGGAACTGGTGCGCCGGAAGATCTACTGTGTTGACCGCCTGGCCCAGATGACGCTTCTCGAAACCATTCCGAATTCCTACATGCTGGCCCCGGCGATCCCGGAGCACTGCATCCAGCGCTGGAATCTTGTCCAGATCCCGTGCAGCGACAACCAGAGTTTGTATCTCAACGCGCTGGTATATCATAAGCAATATGCAATGAGTGAGATCGAAGCCGGATTTGTTCAGTTTGTGCGGGAGCACAAGGTGTCTGTCTGATGATTTGCTGCAAAAACGCGACGTTTTTCCATATCAAAAAGAGCATGCCTGCGTTCAAAAAAGCATTGGTGCTTCCAACAGAATACCGATATAATTTTATCGTAATAACCGATAAAATTATATCGGTATATTTTGTTTGATTCAAAACTGAAATTGGGGGTTTTGTGTATGAGTAAGATTACTGTCATCGGCGCGGGAAGCGTAGGCGCCACGATCGCAAACGACTTGATGATCCAGGGTATCGCATCCGAGATCGTCCTGATCGACGTCAACAAGCAGAAGGCCTTTGGCGAGGCCATGGATATCTATCAGGGCGCGCCGTTCTGTTCCCCGACGATTGTTCGTTCCGGCGATTATGACGCTGCCTCCGGCTCCGATATCGTCATCATCACCTCGGGTCTTCCCCGCAAGGCCGGACAGAGCCGTCTGGAACTGGCGCAGGCCAATGTCAACATCATCAAGGACATTGCCCCGCAGATCACCGCCGCCGCGCCAGATGCAATCTATATCATCGTCTCCAACCCGGTCGATGTGCTGACGTATGTGTTCCACAAAATCTCCGGCGTTCCCGAAAGCCACATCATCGGCTCCGGCACCATCCTCGACACCAGCCGCCTGCAGTCAACGCTTGCCAAGCGCTTCTGCATCAGCCCGAAGAACGTGCATGCGCATGTCTACGGTGAGCACGGCGATTCCTCCTTCGTCCCCTGGAGCCTTGTCCACATTGCAAACAATCACATTGATTCTTATAAAGAGCATTCTCCCGACTGCGACCGCATTAAATGGGACCAGAACTATGAGGAGATTGAACAGTTCGTCAAAACCTCCGGCGCACAGGTCATCAAGAACAAGGGCGCAACGTTCTATGCCGTTGCGATGTCGGTCTGTCATCTGTGCAAGTGTGTGCAGAGTACCGCCGGAACGGCTGTGACTGTCTCGACCATGATGCACGGCGAATACGGCGTATCCGATGTGTGCCTGTCTACGCTCGTGCTGGTTGACAATCAGGGCGTACGCGGCAAGATCCTCAACCAGCTGACCGACGGCGAGGTTGACAAGCTTCGCGCCAGCGCAGATAAGCTGAAGGAAGTTATTCATCAGGTCGAGATTTGATAATAGAAGGAGAAAAAACAATGGAATATCGCGTCGAACACGATTCCATGGGTGAGGTTCGCGTCCCGGCAGACAAATACTGGGGCGCACAGACCGAGCGCAGCCACAACAACTTCCCCATCGGCGTCGGCATCGAGACGATGCCCGCCGAGATCGTCCATGCCTTCGGCATTCTCAAAAAGGCTGCTGCGCGCGCCAACCGCGCCCTGCGTCCTGAGAAAATGACCGAAGAAAAGCTTGCCGCCATTGAACAGGCGGCGGACGAGGTCATTTCCGGCCAGCTTCTGGACAATTTCCCGCTCGTCGTCTGGCAGACCGGCTCCGGCACGCAGTCCAACATGAACAGCAACGAGGTCATTGCCAACCGCGGCAATGAGATCGCGGGCAGAAAGCTTCTGCACCCGAACGATGATATCAACATGTCTCAGTCGTCCAACGACACATTCCCGACCGCGATGCACATCGCGGCGGTCTGTGCGATTGAGGACAAGGTCATCCCTGCCATCGACACGCTGACAGCAACATTCCGCCGTCTGGAGGAAGAAAATGCAGGCATTGTCAAGTCCGGCCGGACGCATCTGCAGGACGCCACGCCCATCTCCTTCCCGCAGGAAATTTCCGGCTGGAGATCGAGTCTGGAACGGGATAAGGAACTGCTGCTTCTGGCCGTGAAGCCCCTGAAGGAACTGGCGCTCGGCGGCACCGCCGTCGGCACGGGCCTCAACACGCCGAAGGGCTTCGATACAGCGGTCGCCGCTGAAATTGCGAAGCTGACAGGCAAGGACTTCAAAACGGCAGAGAATAAATTCCACGCGCTGACCAGCAAGGACGAGATCGTCTTTGCACACGGCGCTTTGAAGGCGCTGGCCGCCGATATGATGAAGATCGCAAACGACGTGCGCTGGCTGGCCTCCGGCCCGCGGGACGGCCTCGGTGAGATCTTCATCCCCGAAAACGAGCCCGGCTCGTCCATCATGCCCGGCAAGGTCAACCCTACCCAGTGCGAAGCCGTTACGATGGTCGCCGTACAGGTCATGGGCAACGATGTGGCCGTGTCCATGGCTGCGTCGCAGGGCAATTTTGAACTAAACGTGTTCATGCCGGTCTGCATCTATAATTTCCTGCAGTCGGCGCGGCTGCTGGCCGAGTCCATTGTCTCGTTCAACGACCGCTGCGCCTGCGGCATCCGCGCGAACCGTGAGAAGATGGAGCACAATCTGCACAACTCTCTTATGCTCGTCACGGCACTGAACCCGTATATCGGCTATGAAAACGCAGCCAAGACGGCAAAGAAAGCCTATAAAGAAAACATCTCCCTCAAGGAAGCCTGCGTGAGCCTCGGCTTTTTGACGGCGGAGCGCTTCGACGAGGTGTTCCACCCGGAGAACATGATCTGATGGGAGGGTCACAATGAATTACAGCTATTTCCCCGGCTGCACGCTCAAGACCAAGGGCGCGCAGCTGGACAGAGCCGGACGGCTTGCGGCGGAAAAGCTTGGCTTTTCGCTCTGCGAGATTCCGGAGTGGCAGTGCTGCGGCGCGGTGTATCCGCAATCAAACGATGAGATCGCCACGCGCCTTTCTTCCGTCCGTGCACTGATGGCCGCGCGTGACGCGGGCCAGCCGCTGGTGTCCCTCTGTTCTGCCTGCCACCACGTTTTAAAGCGTGTGAACGGCGACATGCAGCACAGCGAAGACATCCGCACCAAGGTCAACAACTACTTAAAGCCGGAAACGCCTTATGCTGGTGAGACAAGGGTTCTGCACTATCTCGAGGTTCTGCGCGACGAGATCGGCTGGGACAAGGTCAAAGAGGCTGTCGTAAAGCCGCTTACGGGCAGGAAAATCGGCGCATATTACGGCTGCATGCTCCTGCGGCCCAGCCGTGAGATGCAGTTTGATGACCCGGAGAACCCGAAAATGCTCGAGGACTTCATCCGGGCTATCGGCGCGGAGCCTGTTATTTACGCACAGCGCAATGAATGCTGCGGCGGCTATATGGCAGTTGAAAACAACGCCTATGCCGCGAAGCAGGCACGGAAGATCACGGACAATGCGAAAGCGCAGGGCGCGGAACTTCTCATTACGGCATGTCCCCTGTGCAGCTACAATCTGCTGCACAATACAGACGGCAAGCTTCCGGTCGTTTACTTTACAGAACTGCTGGCCGAGGCGCTCGGCTGCGGGGAGGAGGACGCATGAACAATCAGAACATGATCGAAACCGTCACCCGCATCTCCGGCGTGAACCCCAGAAAGTGCATGCGCTGCGGCAAATGCTCGGCAAGCTGTCCTGCGTATGACGAGATGGAATACCATCCGCATCAGTTTGTCTCCATGGTCGAAAACGGCCGAATTGAGGAACTGCTTTCCTCGAAGGGCATCTACACCTGTCTGAGCTGCTTTGCCTGCGTCGAGCGCTGTCCCCGAAACGTCGAGCCTGCAAAACTCATTGAGGCCGTGCGCAATGCCGTGCAGCGCCAACAGGGCATGGATCACCTGAAGCCCGAGCGCATCCCGGAAATTCTTGACGAAGAACTGCCGCAGCAGGCGATTGCCGCGGCGTTCCGCAAATATAAAAAGTAAGGAGGGAACGCAATGCAGAGAATCGGCGTATTCGTATGCTGGTGCGGCAGCAACATTGCCGCGACCGTCGATGTGGAAACAGTCTCGCAGGCCCTTGCCAAGGAGCCCGGCGTTGTTTTCTCCACCAATTACCAGTACATGTGTTCCCAGACCGGCCAGCAGATGATTCAGGAGAAAATCCATGAATACGGTCTGACCGGCGTAGTCATCTGTTCCTGCTCGCCCAGAATGCACGAGCAGACGTTCCGCAAGACCTGCGAAAAGGCAGGTCTGAACCCCTATATGGTCGAGATCGCAAATATCCGCGAACAGTGCTCCTGGATTCACAAGGACAAGGAAGCCGGCACGGAAAAGGCGATCATTTTGGGCCGCGCCGCCATCGCCAAGGTGCATCTGAACGCGCCTCTGACCGCAGGTTCCAGCCCGGTCACCAAGCGTGCGCTCGTCATCGGCGGCGGCATCGCGGGCATCCAGACGGCACTGGACATTGCCGAGGCTGGCTTTGAGGTCGATATCGTCGAAAAGCAGCCGACCATCGGCGGCAAGATGACCCAGATCGACAAGACGTTCCCGACACTCGACTGCGCGGCGTGCATCCTGACACCGAAAATGGTTGACTGTGCGCAGAACGAAAAAATCCACATCTATTCCTATTCCGAGGTTGAATCTGTCGGCGGCTTTGTCGGCAACTTCCATGTGAAAATCCGCCGCAAAGCGCGCTTTGTGAAGGAGGACGTCTGCACCGGCTGCGGTCTGTGTACGGAAAAGTGTCCGCAGAAGAAGGTTCCAAACGAATTTAACCTCGGTATGGACAATCGCCGCGCGATCTATATCCCGTTTGCGCAGGCCGTGCCGAAGGTTGCGACCATCGATCCCAACTACTGCAACATGCTCAAAAACGGCAAGTGCGGCGTGTGCGCGAAGGTCTGTTCCGCCGGGGCAATCGATTACAAGCAGACCGACACGTTCATTGAGCAGGAATATGGCGCCATCGTCGCCGCGACGGGCTTCAACCCCATCGATCTTTCCAAATTCGACGAATTTGCCTACAGCCAGAGCCCGGACGTCGTTTCCAGCCTCGAATTTGAGCGTCTCATGAACGCCGCCGGCCCCACGAGCGGCACGCTCCTGCGCCCGTCCGACGGGACACATCCGAAGACCATCGTCTTCGTCCAGTGCGTCGGCTCCCGCTGCGACGGTGTGGAGAAGGGCAAGCCCTACTGCTCCAAGATCTGCTGCATGTACACGGCGAAGCATGCCATGCTCTGCCGCGAAAAATACCCGGATACAGACGTATATGTGTTCTATATCGACGTGCGCACCCCCGGCAAGAACTTTGACGAGTTCTACCGCAGAGCCGTCGAGCAGTACGGCGTACATTACATCAAGGGCATGGTCGGCAAGGTCACGCCCGAAAACGGCAAGCTGAAGGTGCAGGCCTCTGATCTGCTGGACAACCGGCAGCTGCACATTGACGCCGACATGGTCGTGCTGGCTGCCGCCATCGAACCGGATAAGTCCGCGCGGCCGCTTGCGACCATGCTGACCGCCTCCATGGATACGAATGACTTCTTTACGGAGGCCCATCCGAAGCTTCGCCCGGTTGAAAGCCCGACTGCGGGCGTATTCCTGTCCGGTATGTGCCAGGGGCCGAAGGATATTCCCGAGACGGTCGCACAGGCGTCCGCCGCTGCGGCAAAGGTCATCGGACTTCTGTGCAAGGACAGCCTGACGTGCAATCCGTGCGTGGCGCAGCCGGACGAGATGATGTGCAATGGCTGCTCCAACTGCGAAAAGGTCTGCCCCTACGGCGCGATCACTTACATCGACAAAGAATTCAGAGGCCCGAACCGCACGACGCTCGTGCGGCGCGTGGCGCAGGTCAACCCGGCGGTCTGTCAGGGCTGCGGCGCATGCACCGTCGCGTGCATGTCCGGCGCGATGGATCTCAAGGGCTTCTCCAACCGTCAAATCATTGCGGAGGTGGATGCGATATGCAGGTAAACGGCTCCTGGACGCCCACGATCGTGGCGTTCTGCTGCAACTGGTGCTCCTACGCGGGCGCCGATCTCTCCGGCACAAACCGGCTGAGTTACCCGGCCAATGTGAAGATCATCCGCATTCCGTGCTCCTGCCGGCTGAACCCGATGTTTATTCTCCGCGCGTTTCAGCGCGGAGCCGACGGCGTGATCCTCTGCGGCTGCCATCCCGGCGACTGCCACTACACGACCGGCAACTATTACGCCCGGCGGCGCATGACGCTCCTGTTCTCCATGCTGGACTTCCTCGGCATTGAGCGTGAGCGCACGCGCGTGGAATGGGTCTCGGCGGCAGAGGGCGCGAAGTTCGCCAAAACCATGAACGAATTCGCCGAGACGATCACAAAACTCGGCGAGAACCGCAGACTGGAGGATCTACGATGCAAAGAGTAAAGGAAAAAGCGATCCAGCTGCTGCATGATCAAATTGTTGACCGCGTCATTGGCTGGCGCGCGGGCGAATTCTTCTACGACCTGACACCGTCCGTATTCACGAGCGTGGAAGACATTGAGAAAAATTTCGTCTGGAGCGTCTTCTCCGGCGCGAATCTGTCCAAATATCTCATCGCGGAATCCCGCAAGGGCGGCAAGGCCGCCGTGTTCCTGAAGCCCTGCGACAGCTATTCGTTTGTCCAGCTTCTAAAGGAACACCGCATCCTGCGCGAGACAGTCTACGCCGTCGGCGTACAGTGCGACGGCATGTGCGACATGGAAGCCATCAAGGAACTGGGACTTGCCGGTGTCACGGCAGTCACGGAAGACGGCGAAGACCTGCGCGTTTCCACGATCTACGGTGAGCGGACGATCAAGAAGGCCGATGCGCTGCTGCTCAAGTGCAAGACCTGCAAGAGCAAAAAACTCGTCTGCTTCGACGAGTTGCTCGGTGCGCAGGGCGAGGAAAATCCGGACTGCGGCCGTTTTGCCGAGGTTGAAAAACTCGAGTCCATGACGGCAGAGGAGCGCTACACCTTCTGGCGCAGCGAACTGTCGCGCTGCATCCGCTGCAACGCCTGCCGCAACGTCTGTCCCGCCTGCTCGTGCGAAAAGTGCGTGTTCGACAACCACGATTCCGGCTTTGAGAACAAGGCCATTGCCGATTCGTTCGAGGAGAACATGTTCCATATCATCCGTGCCTTCCACGTCGTCTCCCGGTGCACCGACTGCGGTGAATGCTCCCGCGTCTGTCCGCAGCATATCCCGCTGCATCTTTTGAACCGCAAGTTCATCAAGGACATCAATGAACTCTACGGTGACTATCAGGCCGGCGCCGATTTCGACTCCCGCCCGCCGCTCATGGATTTCCGCAAGGACGACTGTGAGCCGTCCGTCGTCTATGAAAGAGGAGGTGCGCAATGAAACAGCTTCCCCTCTCTAAGCTTCAAAGCCTGTTTGCCGCCGTGTCGGCAGCACAGACACTCTACATCCCGGCAGACGATGCCGCCGGTCAGGCCAGCTTTACCGTCTGGCAGGAGGGCATGACGCTGACAAAGAAGCTCAATACCGTCCGTTCAGCCAAGGATCTGTTTTTCCCGCAGGTGGAAAACCTCGTCGGCTTCCGTGTGACGGGCAAACAGCTTGACCTTGTGGAAACGCGTGACCCGGCAGAGCCGTTCGTCCTGTTCGGCGTGCGTGCCTGCGATGCGAGAAGCTTTGAAATTCTCGACCGGGTCTTCCTTGCTGAACCGAAGGATACCTTCTATGCCGCCCGCCGCGCCAGCGGTACCGTTGTAACGCTGGCCTGCACCCACCCCGAGGAAACGTGCTTCTGTCAGTCCTTCGGCATTGACCCCGCAACTCCGCAGGGCGATATCAGCTGCTGGATCGAGGGCGAAACGCTTTTCTGGCAGACCAACACGGAAAAGGGCGAAGCGCTGACCGCAAAGCTTCCCATGCTGGAAGATACAGACGGTGCGGCAGTCGCAGCCCAGCAGGAACGGACCCGCAGCATTCTCAAAAAGCTTCCGCTGGCCGGACTCGACCTGTCCGCCGTCGGCGCAGGCAAAACGAAAGCGCTCTTTGACCGCCCGGAATGGAAGCAGCTGTCCGAAAGCTGCCTCGGCTGCGGCACCTGCACCTTTGTCTGCCCAACATGCCAGTGCTATGACATCAAGGAATTCGACTCCGGTAAGCTTGTCCGCCGCTTCCGCTGCTGGGACAGCTGCATGTACTCGGATTTCACGAAGATGTCCGCCGGTCAGCCGCGTCCGACGCAGCTTGAACGCTTCCGGCAGCGCTTCATGCACAAGCTGGTCTATTTCCCGGATAACAACGAGGGATGCTTCGGCTGCGTCGGCTGCGGCCGGTGTCTTGCCAAATGTCCCATCCATATGAACATCGTCAAAGTCATCAAAACACTTGGGGAGGAACACGCATGAGAAACGATCCGCTGATCCCCAATCTCGCCGTCGTCACGGATATCCGCGTCGATACGCCGGACGTCAAGACGTTCCGTGTTGTCGGCCTTGACGGCAAAAAGCCCTTCGTCCATATCCCCGGCCAGTGCGCCATGCTCTCTGTTCCCGGTGTCGGCGAAGCGCTGTTCTCCATCACGTCCAGTCCCACGCTGGAGGAATATGTGGAGTTTTCCATTAAAAAATGCGGCTGCGTAACCGAATGGCTCCACGCCATGGAGCCCGGCCAGCAAATCACTGTCCGTGGCCCCTACGGCAACGGCTTCCCGGTTGACACCGCGTTTGCAGGTAAGGATCTGCTGTTCATCGCGGGCGGCATCGGTCTTGCCCCGCTGCACTCGGTCATCAACTATTGCCGCCACTACCGCGACCGCTACGGCAAAATCGACATCGTCTACGGCTCCCGCTCAAAGGACGACCTGGTAGACTATCCTGAGATCGAGAACGTCTGGTGCAAAGAGGACGGCATCAACGTCCATCTGACCATCGACCGCGAGCAGCCGGACTGGGACGGCCACGTCGGCTTCGTGCCGAACTACGTCAAGGAACTCGGCTTCACAACCGACAAGACCGTCGTGATGTGCGGCCCCCCCATCATGATCAAGTTTACCCTTGCGGGCCTCATGGAACTCGGCTTCGCCCGTGAGCAGGTCTATACCACGATGGAACTCAAGATGAAATGCGGCCTCGGCAAATGCGGCCGCTGCAACATCGGCGACAAATACGTCTGCAAGGACGGCCCGGTGTTCCGCTTCGACCAGCTCGATGAGCTGCCGAATGAGTATTAAAGGAGAACAGGTATGGAAAATATGGTGACGGTTTTCCTGTTCGGCAAGAAATATGAGGTGCCGGACAGTCTGACCATCATGGAAGCGATGGAATATTCCGGCTATCAGCTTGTGCGCGGCTGCGGCTGCCGCAACGGCTTCTGCGGCGCGTGTGCGACGATCTACCGCATCGCGGGCGACCGCGAACTGAAGGCCTGTCTGGCCTGCTCGACGCGCGTGGAGAACAACATGTATGTGGCAACGCTTCCGTTCTTCCCGCTGGTGAAGGAAGTCTACGACATGGAAAAGCTGAAGCCCACGCAGACGGTCATGATGCAGCTGTACCCCGAAATCTATGCCTGCGTCGGCTGCAACGCCTGCACAAAGGCGTGCACGCAGGGTCTGAACGTCATGCAGTACATTGCCTATGCCCAGCGCGGCGAATTTGACAAGTGCGCCGAGGAATCTTTCGACTGCGTCATGTGCGGCGTATGTTCGTCCCGCTGTCCGGCCGGCATCTCCCACCCGCAGGTCGCCATGCTGGCCCGCCGTCTGAACGGCAAGTACATTGCCCCGCACTGTGAGCATCTGGACGCGCGCGTGCAGGAGGTTAAGGACGGCAAATTTGAGGCGCTCATCGAAAGTCTCATGGAAAAGCCTCTGGATGAGATCAAGGAACTCTACAACCACCGCGAGATTGAAAAGTAAGGAGGACGCATATCATGTATCAGGACTCTAACATGCTGGCCTCCATCCGCAAGGTGGAAGCGGCCCGCGAAGAAAACGCGAAGCTGGACCCCCGCCGCATGACGGCGGAGGAAAAGGACACGCTGCTGAAAAAATTCCATCCCGACTACCGCGCCGAACAGTTTACCGAACTGCGCTTCGGCCCCAACAAGGGCCAAAAGGTTCCGCTGGAACTGGCGGAACTGCTGGAGGGTGAATCGCGCATCCTGCACGAGCAGTTTGATCTGACGAAGCCCGATTATGAGACGGATGTTCTCATCATCGGCGGCGGCGGCGCAGGCTGCTCCGCAGCCATTGAAGCCGACAAGGCTGGTGTAAAGGTCATGGTCGTCACGAAGCTTCGCATGGGCGACGCGAACACCATGATGGCCGAGGGCGGCATTCAGGCTGCCGACAAGCCGAACGACTCCCCTGCCCAGCACTTCCTTGACGCCTACGGCGGCGGCCATTTTGCTGCGCAGAAGGATCTTCTGTATAAACTCGTCATGAACGCGCCGGAGGCTATTCAGTGGCTGTCCGGGCTCGGTGTGGAATTTGACAAAGCGCCCGACGGCACCATGATCACCACCCACGGCGGCGGCACGTCCCGCAAGCGCATGCACGCAGCCAAGGACTATTCCGGCGCCGAGATCATGCGCACGCTGCGCGACGAGGTTCTCAATCGAGGCATTCCCGTCGTTGACTTTACCTCCGCCGTCGAACTCATCAAGGATGAAAACGGCCATTGCGCAGGCGCGGTGCTTTTGAACATGGAGACGAAGGAACTGCTGGTTGCGAAGGCGAAAACCGTCATTCTTGCCACCGGCGGCGCAGGACGGCTCCACTATCAGGGCTTCCCCACCTCGAACCACTACGGTGCAACAGCCGACGGCCTTGTGCTCGGCTACCGCGCGGGCGCGAAGCTGCTTTATCCCGATACACTTCAGTACCACCCCACAGGCGCGGCCTATCCCGCGCAGATCTACGGCGCGCTGGTCACGGAAAAGGTGCGCTCTGTCGGCGCAATGCTCGTGAACGCGGACGGTGAGGTGTTCATGAACCCGCTCGAAACGCGCGACGTGGCCGCTGCCTCCATCATCCGTGAATGCACCGAGCGCGGTAAGGGCGTCAAGACTCCCGCTGGGCAGGCGGTCTGGCTTGACACGCCGATGATCGAACTGAAAAACGGCGCGGGCACGATTGAAAAGCGCATCCCGGCCATGATGCGCATGTTCGCAAAGCACGGCATTGATATCCGGAAAGAGCCGATTTTGGTTTATCCGACGCTGCACTATCAAAACGGCGGTCTGCACATTACGGCAGATGGCCAGACGGATGTGGAAAACCTGTTTGCCGCAGGCGAGGTCGTAGGCGGCATCCATGGGCGCAACCGTCTGATGGGCAACAGTCTGCTTGACGTCATCGTCTTTGGCCGCAACGCGGGCCAGCATGCCGCAGAAAAGGCAAAGTCCGTGAACGTCGGTACGCTGACGCTTGACCACGTCGCCGCGTTTGAAGCCGAAAAGCAGCAGGCCGGTGTAACGGATCACCGCCTTTCCCCGCAGCTGCTGCCGGACTACGCCAGAAAGATCCATCCCGCAGAAAAATAAGGTAAAATAGAGGAGAAAAGAGATGAGTGCAACCATCAATGCCGCGAATTTTCTGATGCTTTCCGTATTCGGAATCGCGGCAGTCGGGTATCTGCTCGGGCGCGTCACCATCAAGGGCATCAGCCTCGGCACGGCAGGCGTTTTCGTGATCGCGCTGATTTACGGCGCGTTCTCCGGAACGCACTTCAATTCCAAATTTGTCATTGAAGAGATCAACTACGCCTCGCAGGCGCTGAAGATCATCGAAAATCTGGGCCTTGTGTTCTTCGTGACCTCGGTCGGCTTTATCGCGGGCCCGAACTTCTTCAAGAACATGAAGCACAACTTCAAGTCCTATGTGCTGCTCGGCGTCGTGATCATTCTTTCCGGCGGCATTACGGCAGTTTTGTGTCTGCTCGTCGGCCGTGCGATTGAAGCCGGGCAGCCGGGCTACGACCCGAACCAGCTTACGGCTATGATCTCCGGCCTGCTCGCGGGCAGTCTGACCTCGACCCCGGCGTTCTCGGCAACCAAGGAGGCCGTCGCCGCGCAGTATCAGGACGCGGTCACGGTCGGCTACGGCATTGCGTATCTGTTCGGCGTCATCGGCGTTGTGCTGTTTGTGCAGCTGATGCCGCGCGTCGTTCATGCAGATCTGGATGAGGAACGCAAAAAAATTACGCATGTGGAAACAGGCGACGTTGCCAAGTTCAAGGGAAAGCTGCTGGAGTTTGACGATTTCGGCTTCACGCCCTTTGCTGTTGCGGCTGTGTTCGGCATTCTGCTGGGCTCGATAAAGTTCTTCAACTTCTTCTCGCTCACCACAACAGGCGGCGCACTGCTCGTCTCGCTGGTATTCGGTCACTTCGGCCACATTGGCCGGGCCGATCTTATGCCGAGCCAGAAGGTCTTGGAAACGTTCCGGGAACTCGGCCTTATGGTCTTCCTCATTGGCGCAGGCGTCTCCGGCGGCATGAGTTTCGTGCGGTATTTCAAGCCCATCTACTTCGTCTACGGCATTTTTATGACGCTTCTGCCGATGGTCGTGGGCTATGTCGTGGCAAAGCATCTATTGAAGATGAACCTGCTGAACATTCTCGGCTCCATCACCGGCGGCATGACCTCCACGCCCGCCCTCGGCACGCTCATCCACGTCGCCGGAACGAGCAATGTCGCCTCCGCCTATGCCGCAACCTACCCCATCGCCCTGATCGCAGTCGTCCTTGTCTCCCAGCTTCTTGTACGGCTGTTTTAACGCATATTCTCACTTCAAAGGTTCTTCTTTAAATCGCAGGAGGCTGACTGAAAGGTATCTGCACTGCATATTTCCAACCGCTCCGCACGCTGCTGACTATCTCGTCCGCCCTTGCTCCGAAAATGCCGCCTCCCCTTGCCGCACAGCATGCGACAAGGGGAGGCTTTTCGTATATCTGTAAGTCTTTCAAAAATACAAAAACTGGTTCTTTCCAGAATTGTATCCGCAGCGCGCACAAAACGCGTCCAAGCACGTTTTTCCTCCATCTTTTTCTCTTTCGGGAGAAAAAGATGGACCGCTGGCGGCTCTTTGCGCTCAGTTCATTTCCTCAATATAATACACATAATCCAGCGATCGGAGCGCCTCGATGATCTCGCCGTGCTTTTTGTATTGCTTAAGTTCCGCACTGTCAACGGTAAAGGAGACGGTGAATACGCTGAGACCGGAGTTCAAGTACGCTGGATTCGACTCAATATCGTCGATGCGGATACCGAGCGCGCGGACAGTCGAGACGAAATCCGGCAGATCAAGCTTGTTTTTTAGTTCCAGGTGCACCTCGAAGTGGTTCGAGCGGTCTTTTAAGTGCGTCTCCAGCGCTGGCAGGCCTGACATACTGCAAAGCAGGGCTGCAAACAGCACCAGCGCCAGCGTATAAAGCCCCGCGCCGAGCGCCAGCCCCACGATGCCGCAGCACCAGAGGCCGACCGAGGTCGTAAGGCCCTTGATCTGGTTTTTGGAACTGAAAAGGATGGAGTTTCCGCTGATCGTCGTGATGCCGATGACGGCTGCCGCCGACAGGACCGGAATTGTGATTGGCAGAACGTCCATAAGATATTGATCGATGAGCATTGTGGACGTACCGGCGAGGCTCACGAGGATGAATGTGCGTAGACCGGCGGAGTGCCGCTTGCTCGAGCGTTCGCAGCCGATGATGGCGGCCAGCGCCATACTGAGCGCCAGACGCAGCAAAATTGCGCCGAGCGTCAGTTCTGTGCTCCATGTGCCAAGAAAGCCCGCAATCCAATCTGTTTTCATATGCTCTTACCTCCTGAGATAGAAAAATCTGCGCTGCGCCTGTGTCTGGGCCAGCTGCTCCTCTGCCGCCTCGGTAAAAGCGGCCTCTTCCTCCGACATGTCGCTGTCCAGTGCCGGAAGTTCCTTCTGAATTTTCTGGATGCGTTCGATGAGCAGCTGCACGTCGGTCTTTTTCTCACCTGTTTCCGTAAGTTCCTCAACGACTACGACGTCTTCCAGCTTTGTCGAATACGATTTGGATAAGTACAGCGCCAGCTTTGCGCAGCCGGGGCCGATGAGTTCATATAGGACGCTTGAAGCAAGGATAACGGTCTGCAGGTCGCTGCCCATCGCGCCGCCAAGCGTTCTGGCGCCAAGCGCCGCAAGGCCAATGGCTACGCCTGCCTGCGGGATGAGCGCAAGTCCCAGATAATTGCGCACCAGCCTGTCTTTTCCGACAAGCCGGCATCCGAGCCATGCGCCTGCGTATTTGCCAAGAATGCGCACAAGGAAATAACTTGCACCAATCACCAGCAGCGGTACGCCGTCTAAGGCTCCGGCCGGAGAGATCAACGCGTCCAGCTGGAACGACATGCCGGAGCGGACAAAGAACAGCAGCAGAAGCGGCGGACTGAAATAGTTCAGCTGCTTGAAGAGTTTATCATCGTCCGCAATATTTGTATAAACCGTGCCCATCACCATGCAGCCGAGCAGCGGCGAAAGATCCAGCAGCGCGCACACACCACAGAACGCGAACAGCAGCGCGACGGAGATGATCAACTTATTATCCTTCGAGCGCTTCTGCGGCATGAGAAGCTTCATGAAAAGCCCGAATATGCTGCCAAGCAGCAGAACCAGAAGATTCAGCAGCACCGGATTTCCCAGCGTCTCGAACGAGAATCCGCTCACGCCGCTTAAGGAAGCCAGCGCGATGGAAATTGCGATAGAATAAAGGACCAGCCCCACCACGTCGTCCAGTGCCACGACCTGCAGAAGCGTATCGACGAAATCACCCTTTGCGCCAGTCTGCCGGATGGTCATCATTGTGGATGCCGGTGCCGTCGCCGAAGCGAGGGCTGCAAGCACGATGGAAAACGCAAGATCAAGCCGAAGAATGAAATATGTCAGGATAAAAATGAACACCGAAGCCAGAACCGCCTCGAAGACCGTGATCCAGACGACCTTCATGCCGCTTTTCTTCAAGACCGGAAGCTTAAAGAACTCGCCCGTTGAAAACGCAATGAATGCGAGGGCAATATCGGAAAGAAAATCTGTGCCGTCAATGATACGCTGCGGCACGAGATTCAGCACATACGGCCCGATGAGAATACCGGCAAGAATATAACCGGTCACGTTCGGCAGCCGTGCAAGCTTCGTCAGCCGCGTCATCGCAAATCCGGAAAACAGCATCAGCGCGACGGAGATAATGATGCCCGCGACCGGACTGGCATTGGCAATCAGAGAAGACAGACGCATATCATTCACCCCGTTTCATATTTGGATTTAACCTAGATTTTACATAGTGTACCACAAATGCGCGCCGCTCGCAAGCCATTCGTGTCGGAAGCAAAATTTCCTGCGAAAAGGGCTTGCAATCTTCTGTCGGAACCGATACGATAGAGGCAGTAACTTGCAGGAGGCATTTCACATGCAGAATCAAGCACCGAAACTTGTCATTATGGCCGCTGGAATGGGCAGCCGCTTCGGCGGGCTCAAGCAGATGGAGCCCGTTGACAAGGAGGGGCACAGCATCATTGACTTTTCGATGTACGACGCAAGACGCGCGGGGTTCCGCGATCTTGTCTTTATCATCAAGCGCGAACACGACGCGCTCTTTCGTGAACGCATCGGAAACCGCATGGAGCGGTTTTTTAACGTGGAATATGTCTATCAGGAGTTGACAGATATCCCGGCGGGCTGCACTGTCCCGGACGGGCGTGTCAAGCCGTGGGGCACGGGACAGGCCATTGCCTGCTGCCGGAACGTGCTGCACGGGCCGTTTGCCGTGATCAATTCCGATGACTTCTACGGACGCACAGCATTCAGCGAGATCTATGAGTTTCTGCGTACGAACGACGACGAGCACTGCTACGCCATGGTCGGCTATCGGGTGCGCAATACCGTGACGGAGTTCGGCTCCGTGGCGCGCGGCGTGTGCGAGGTCCAAAACGGCATGCTCATGGGCATCACCGAGCGGACAAAGATTTACCAGCGTGGCGACCACGCCGCCTATACCGAGGACGGCGAACACTTTGTCGATCTGCCGGGCGATACCATTGTCTCCATGAACATCTGGGGCTTTACCCAGCCGACTGTTTCGGAGTTCTGGACACGGCTTGGTGCGTTTTTTGAGAAAGAGGTTCCGCTGGATCCGCTGAAGCGTGAGTTTTACCTCCCGAGTGTCGTAAACCAGCAGTTGGAGGAAGGGACAGCGCGCGTGCGCGTGCTGCCCTGCGAGGAGGTATGGCACGGCGTGACCTACCGCGAGGATCTGGCCTCCGTCAAGGAAGCGATCTGTGCGCTCAAGGCCGCCGGCGTCTACGAAGAACGCCTCTGGCCGGACTGATGCTGCATAAAAACGGACATCCCTACTTTTCGGGGATGTCCGTTTTCGTGGTCTATGCCGGTCCCAGAGGCTTTTGATAGATCCGTGCAACTTGTTCCGAAAAAAGTTCCGGCTGCATGGCAAACAGGCCGTAAAGCGCTGCACAGCGGCGCTCCAGCGCATAATAGACTTCGTCCGGCGGCGTCTGGCCCGCATTGACGAGCGTGAGATGCGCGTCTTTTTTGGCCTGCCGCAAAACGGCACGGCCCATTTCATCGAATGCCAGCACGCGCACATACGGCGCTTCGCGCAGGAGCGTCTGCGTGTCAATACCCAAATACGCACACAGCAGCAGCCGCTGGAGCCGTGTACGCGGATAGCGCTTTGATTTTGACGCTTCCAGGACGCGTTCATAGTCCGGCTGCGCCTGCACGGCCTTCCAAACCTTTGACCACAGACCCTCAGAGCCGTGTGCGGCTTGTACCCAGTCTGCCTGCTCCATGCCGCGCAGACGCGCGAGCAGGGCCTTCTCGCCCCACAAAAGTGCGTGGGGAACCGCGTTTTCATAGGTGCAGGCTGCCGGAACGTACTGCCGCCAGTCTCCGCCCGACAAAATCAGCTGCCGTACCGCCGTGGCGGACGGATGTTCCGCATCCGGCGCATCTGCATGATAATCGCCGGGACGCAGAACGGCCAACGGGTGCATGTGACTGTTCTGCGTGAGGATTGCGCGGCAGTATTCAAAGGCCAGAATGTCGTTCGGCCTTGTCAGCAGCTGCCCATCCTGCCCGAGCGCTTCCAGTGCCCGCTGCCGCGCGGCGGCGTAGCTGAGGCCGGTCTGGATGCAGACGTGCAGCGCCTGCTCAAATTCTACCGAGCAGGAGACTTCCGCTGCGCGGAAAATTGCGGCTCCGTCCCCGGATTCACAGCCGAAGCTGAGAAAGCCGCAGCGCAGCTGCGATAGGATGTGCACACCGCCTGCGGCGAAGCCCTCTGCCGAGCGCAGCGCGTATGTGACCGGCAGTTCCAGTACGAGACTGGCCCCGGCTTCCACCGCCGCCTGTGCCCGGACGCGCTTGTCAAAAATGGCAGGTTCTCCACGCTGGACATAGTTTCCGCTCATCAGGCAGACAATGGCCGTCTCCGGTTCCAGCTGCTGCCGAATCAGGCTCAGCTGCCGCGCGTGGCCAAGATGAAAGGGATTGTATTCACAGATCACGCCGACCGTCTGCATGGAATGACCTCCGGTAAAAAAATCTTGTAAAGCCCTTGTTTCTGTTTGGCTTTTGTTGTATGATGAACAATAGCTATGTGATATAGTAACACGAATGATTGAAAAAAGAAATACAGGAGTGAATGGAAGTATGAACATTCTGGTTATCAATGCTGGCAGCTCCAGCCTCAAGTACCAGCTTATGAACCCGGACACCGGCGATGTCACCGCCAAGGGGCTGTGTGAGCGCATCGGTCTGGACGGCCGTCTGACCCACAAGGTCCCGGCCAGCGGCAAGAAGTATGAAAAGGACATTCCGATGCCGACGCACAAGGAGGCGATCGAGGCCGTTATGTCCATTCTGGTCGATCCGGAATACGGTGTGATCAAATCCGTCGATGAGATTGACGCTGTCGGCCATCGTGTTCTGCACGGCGGCGACAAGTTTGTTGAAAGCTGCATCATCGACGAGGCCTGCAAGCAGGCCATCCGCGACTGCATCCCCCTCGGCCCGCTGCACAATCCCGCCAACCTCATGGGCATTGAAGCATGCGAAAAGGCCATGCCGAGCAAGCCGCAGGTCGCCGTGTTCGACACCGCGTTCCATATGACCATGCCCCCGAAGGCATACCGCTATGCCATTCCCACCAAGTATTACACCGAAGACCATCTGCGCCGCTACGGCTTCCATGGCACGTCTCACCGCTTCGTCTCCAAGCGCTGCATCGAATTGATGGGCGGCGTAGAGAACGCACACCGCGTCATCGTCTGCCATCTGGGTAATGGCTCGTCCCTGTCCGCTGTCAAGGACGGCAAGTGCCAGGATACCTCCATGGGCCTGTCCCCTCTGGCTGGCGTCCCGATGGGCACCCGCGCGGGCGATATCGACACCTGCGTTGCACAGTTCATTATGAACAAGTACAATATGTCCGCCGACGACTGCCTGACCATGCTCAACAAAAAATCCGGCGTTCTGGCCCTGTCCGACGGCGTTTCCTCCGACTTCCGCGATCTGGATGCCGCCGCTGAGAAGGGCAACGAGGCTGCACAGCTGGCGCTCGACAAGTTTGCCTACGAAGTCCGCAAGTATATCGGCGCCTATGCCGCGGCTCTTGGCGGCGTGGACTGCATCGTCTTTACCGCTGGTGTCGGCGAAAACTCCGGCTCCATGCGCGCGTCTATCTGCGACGGTCTGGAATACCTCGGCGTCAAGCTTGACCCGGAGAAGAATAAGCTTCGCGGCGAAGAGGTCGTGATCTCTACGCCCGACTCCAAGGTCACTGTTTGGGTCATTCCGACCAACGAAGAACTCATGATCGCGCAGGATACCGCCGCGCTGACCAGATAAATGCCTTCCGGCTTAACAGAGATTATTTCAAACAGCAAAAATGCGTGACTGTTACAGTCGCGCATTTTTCTTACCCAAGAGGAGGTCAAGCGGCAGGCGGCGGCAAAAAGCGATGGCCATTCGGCGAATTCGTATACATTTTCCCACTTGGTCGTAGGGGCCGATGCCCACATCGGCCCGTTGGGGAGCCGCGAATTCTCCAGAGTCCCCATAAAAAACCAGTGCATCCTGCGGGCGGACAGATCCCTCCGCCCAAAAATGCGGGGAATTTTCCGCACACTTCCATAAAACGATACATTCTGCCGGGCCAATGTGGGCATCGGCTCCTACAATCGAATATGCAGATGCAGCCGGTTTCTGTTTTACGTCAGCCGAAATACCGGATCACGCCGAGGATGGTCAGGTGCAGGGGATAATAGAGATAGAAGAACCATTTAAGGAATTTGTTGACACGGGCATTTTTTCCGCGCTGGCCGTTATAGCGCGCGAGCAGCGGCAGGGACAGCGCGACGGCCAGCTGCAAAATGCCGTAAAGCTTATCAAGCGCGAAGAAATACACGACTGCATAAATCGCCACAAAAAACAGCATCCACCGGCCCTGCGCCTTCAGATCGCCCCGGTTCGTGCCGAACGCCAGCACGCACAGGCTTGCAATGCAGCTCCAGTCGCTCGGAAAGCTGACCAGACAGATAAGAATCACCAGAAGCGTCTTCTGCAGCTGTGTGAAGCGCTCGCTGTTCGCCACGCGCAGCATCACAAGCCCCCACGCAAGCGGCCACATGACGCTCGTCTGGTTCAGAATGCTCCCGAAATAGAACGGGATGAACGAACGGGCATCCACAAAATCGTTGGATGCAAAAATATACGCAAAGTGTGAGATCACGGCGAACAGGAACAGACGGAAGGTGTATTTCCGGATATTCCGCGTGTGATAATAGCCCTCAGCGATAAAATAGCACATGATGGGGCAGGTCAGGCGGCCGATGATGTGCATCACGACCGGCAGTGCTCCGTCCGAATAGCCGGGGAAGAGCAGCCATGCGATATGGTCAAGCGTCATGGCAATGATTGCAATCAGTTTCAGCTTATTGGCGTCCAGCGTCTTTTTCATACCCCATTCTCCTATCGGAAAAAGCCCGGCGCGCCGGGCTTTTTCGTATATTGAAACAGAGCGTTCGATTATTGCTCCTTCATCAGCTTGCGGCGGGCCAGGTTGATGGTGCCCTCCTGCATGGAACTGATCCACTGCAGGCTCCGCCCGCAGCCGTTGGCCACGCAGGAATCTGCGTCGTCCGCGATGGAACAGGCGATCTCCGTTCGTTCGGAGATCAGCTTGTCAAAGCCGTAGAGCAGACTCCCGCCGCCGGTGAGCACGATGCCGTTCTGCGCAATGTCCGCCACCAATTCCGGTGATGAGTGCTCCAGAACATCCAGAACCTCATCGACGATCTGCCGCGCCGGGCGCTTGAACGCCTCGAGCATCTCAGATGACGAAATTGTTACCTCGTTTGGAAGACCTGTTTTCGCGTCGCGGCCCTTGACAAGCATGGAAAGTTCCTGTGGGCGCGGGTACACGCAGCCGATGGTAATTTTGACCTCTTCGGCTGTATTCAGGCCGATGAGCATGCCGTAGCGCTTGCGCATATAGGCCGCAACTGCCTCGTCGAACGTGTCGCCCGCGACCTTGATGGAGGAGGACGTTGCGATTCCGTTCAGACTCAAAACGGCGATGTCTGTCGTGCCGCCGCCGATATCGACGACCATGTGTCCCTCCGGTCCGGAAATCGCCAGTTTCGCGCCAAGCGCGGCGGCGAGCGGCTCTTCGATCAGGTACACGCGGCGCGCACCGGCCTCCATAGCGGCCTGAATGACCGCACGTTCCTCGACCTCGGTGATGCCGGACGGAACGGAAACGATCACACGGGGCTTCACGAGCGTGAATTTGTTGATCTTTTTGAGAAACTGCTCAAGCATTTTCTCTGTCATTTCATAGTCGGTAATGACGCCGTCGCGCAGCGGGCGCACGGCGACAATGTTGCCGGGGGTGCGGCCAAGCATATTGCGTGCCGCTGCGCCGACCTGCAAAACCTTACCGGTGTTCTTGTCTACGGCCACGACCGACGGTTCGCGCAGGACAATTCCGCGCCCCTCTACATAGCAGAGCACGTTCGCCGTGCCAAGGTCGATGCCGATATCACGAATCAGTTTCATAGCGTTGTATCCTTCAGTCTTGTTTTCTCGGCGCGGCAAATGCCGCGTAAACGACGTCCGACGCGCCCGCCTGCAGCAGCGTGCGGCTGCATTCTGCCAGCGTTGCGCCAGTCGTTACAATATCGTCGATGATCAGAACACGTTTTCCGGCAAAGCACTCCGGCCGTTCGGCCCGGTACGCTCCGGAGACATTCGCCCGCCTCTGGGCTGCATCCGTGAGCGTGGACTGTGCGGGCGAATCCTTGATTTTCCGGAGCGTCTGCATGGATTCGAGTCTGAGATGTATTCCAATCTCGCGGCACAGAAGCGCCGACTGGTCATAGCCGCGTTTGCGCTTTCTCGCCCGGCTGACCGGCGCCCATGTGAGCACGTCGTATTTCCCCGCAAGCTTGTCCCGGATTGTGTGAGCCATCCACGCGCCGTAGGTCTGCGCGTAAAACGCCGAACCGCCGAATTTGAAGCGCAGGAACGACTCACGCAGCTGGCCCTCGTAGAAAAAGCTGACCGCGCCGCCGCTTGTAAAGCGCACGGCGGGCGCTGCACCGTCAAACTCAGGGAGTGCGTCCATGCAGCGAGGGCACACCGGGCCTTTGCCCGTCAGAAGTCTGCGGCAGACCACACATTTGGGCGGATAGAGCAGATCAAGCAGCCACGAAACGATGCTCATACCTTGCCCTCCAGACGAAGCTTAAGGCCGGAATAGCGCCGCTGGCGGCGGTCATTGCGGGTCATGGCGGCGACGGTTTCCTCATTGCCGACGATGATGAGCAGTTCGCGCGCGCGGGTAATGGCGGTATATAAAACACTGCGCGTCAAGAGCGGCTGCGGCCCGCCGCAGAGCGACAGAATAACCGCACGGTATTCGCTGCCCTGACTTTTATGGACGGTCATGGCATAGGCCGGTTCCAACTCAGAGAGCATATCAAAGGCGTATTCCGCCGTCCGGTCATCAAACTGGACGAACATCGTTTCCTCCTGGAAATCGATGTCCAGGACAGTTCCGATATCGCCGTTGAAAATGCCGGTTCCAGCGCCAAGTCCGTCGGCCCGTTTCCACATTATATCATAGTTATTCCGGATTTGCATTACCCGATCGCCGGTTCGGAAGGAAAAATCTCCATGTTTTTTTTCTTTTTTGCCCTCCGCAGGCGGATTCAGCACGGCCTGAAGCGCAAGATTCAGTGCCTTTGTGCCCGTCTCATGCTTGCGGCTGGGACTGAGCACCTGAATGTCGGACGGCTGGATACCCATGTTTTTCGGCAGCCGCGTCTGGCAGAGTTCCTGTATCGTTTTCACGGCTGCGGCCGGGTCGCGGCGGCGCAGGAAGAAAAAGTCCCGGTCGGTGGCCGTGAGCACAGGCAGTTCACCCTGATTGACTGCGTGGGCATTCATGACGATGAGGCTTCTTTGTGCCTGCCGGAAGATTTCGGTCAGGCGGACAGTCTGCACCACGCCGCTGCGGATGAGGTCGGAAAATACGTTTCCTGCACCGACGGGCGGCAGCTGATCCGGGTCGCCGACCAGAAGCAGGCGGCAGCCGGGCTTGAGTGCCTTCAAAAGCGACGCCATAAGCTGCAGATCCACCATCGATGTTTCATCCACAATCATCGCGTCACAGGCAAGCGGTGCGTCTTCGTCGTGAAAAAAAGCCATGCGGCCCGTCGCTTCGTCAAACTGTGCCTCCAGAAGCCGGTGGATAGTTGAGGCCTCGCGGCCCGTCACCTCAGCCAGCCGCTTTGCGGCCCGTCCGGTCGGTGCGGCCAGCTGTGTTTTGAGTTTCAGCGCGTCAAACAACCGCAAAATGCCGGACATGACCGTCGTTTTGCCCGTGCCGGGGCCGCCGGTCACGATCAGAAGCTGCCGGGAGGCCGCCGCGCGGATGGCGCTGCGCTGCTCCGGCGCGTAATCAATGCCCTGCTTGTCCTCAATCTCCGCAACCAAATCGTCAATCCGGCCGGGCTCGGGGTATTCGCCGTCCGCCATGGACAGGATTTTCCGGCAGACATACGTTTCCGCCTCGTAGAGTTCCGGCAGATAGCAGGCTGTTAAGCCCACAATCGGGCTCAGTTCCATCCGTCCCTGCTCCTGAAGCCGGAGCATCCCGGCGTCAATCGTCTCGCCGTCCAGTTCAAGCAGCGCGCAGGTTGCCGCACGAAGCTTGTCCTGCGGGATAAACGTATGGCCTGCGCCGAGATTGTAGGATAATTCAAATAAAATGCCCGCCTCTACACGTCGCTCATCGTCGGCGCTGACGCCAAGTGCGATGGCAAAGGCATCGACCTGCGAGAAATCCGCACGGTAATACTCGTCCGTCAGCAGATACGGGTCGTCGCGCAGCGCTTCCTGCGCAAGTTCGCCGTAGGCGCGGTAGAGCCGTACGGCAAGTTGGGCGGGCAGATGGTAAATGGTCAGAAATTCGATCAGACGCCGAATACCGGACTGCTTCTGGAAGCTTTCGGACATTTCCTGTGCCTTTTTTTCGCTGATGCCTGGGATTTTCGTCAGCTGCATGGGATCCTGTTCCAGCACGTTCAGACTCTGATCGCCGAAACGGGCAACAATTTTCTCTGCCATTTTCGGCCCGATGCCCTTGACGGCGCGGGAGGACAGAAACGCCAGAATTTCGCTTGTTGTCTCCGGCATGAGGCGTTCTAAGAATTCCGCCTCAAACTGCTGCCCGAAGGATTGGTGGCGCGTCCATCTGCCGACGATGGCCAGCCGTTCTCCCACAACGCTCATGGGAATCGTACCGACGACGGTGACAGCTTCTCCCTGTTCGGTACGAACCTTCAGCACGCAGTAGCCGTTTTCGGGGTTCTGATAAATGACCGCCAGAACGGTCCCCTGTATCATTTGCGATTCCTGTTCCATGTTATTACTCCCGACATGCCGCGCAGGGGCGGTATTCCACGCAGGCATACTGCGCGGCCAGACGCTTTGCCAGCGCCGCAGTCTCCGGCGGCTCTTCTCCGCCAGCCAGAATCAGACGCCCGCCCGCAAGTCCGCTTTCGCGCGACCAGACGAACGCCCGCACTTGTCGCTCCAGCTGCGGCTCGGACGCGGACAAACGGTAGATGGTGACGGCCTCGCGCCTCGGCGGCAGAACGCACCAGCCCAGAAGTGCCCATACGATCAAAAGCAGTCCGGCAGACGCCAGCACCGCGCAGACAATCATCCAGATCATTCCGCATCCCTCCGCGCTATTCTATGCGGCGGGATGCAAATCTGTGTTTATTTTACTATAAAACAGACACGTTTTCCATAGCGTTTGCAAAAAAAGCGTCCGGCAGCAGCCGGACGCGCAGTGTCCGCTCACAGCGGAAGATAGGAAAATGCCCATGTCAGAACCGGTGCGAACAGAACGGCGGGCAGCAGATCGGCAGTCTTGATCTTCGTAAGGTGCAGCATATTGAGTCCGATGGCAAGAATCATCACAGAGCCGCAGCAGGTGATCTCCGCGATGGCCGCGTCGGACAGCAGCGGCGCGATCACATGCGCCAGAAGGGCCAGCAGCCCCTGATACACGAACAGGGGGATCGCGGAAAACGCCACGCCCAGCCCCAGCGAGACGGAGAGCATGCACGCCGAAATGCCATCCAGCAGAGATTTTGTAAACAGCAGTTCATAGTCCTGCTTCAATCCTGCATTGAAGCTTCCAAGAATCGCCATGGCACCCACGCAGAACAGCAAAGAGGCTGTCACGAAGCCCTCTGCGATAGGCGCGCGCTGCCCGCCGCGCTGGAACCGGCGCTCAAGACGGCCGCCAAGACGCTCGATGCGGCCGTCGAGATTCAAAAGCGTCCCCACGGCGGTGCCGAGCACCATCGAGACAATCAGAACCAGCGTGTTTTCGCCTTTCAGCATGCCGCTGACGCCGATGTAGATCACGCACAGCGCAATGGCCGTCATGATCGCGTTCGTAATCTTTTCCGGGATTCCTTTCTTGGCCAGAAGCCCGACAAAGCTTCCGGTGAGAATGGCAAGTGCGTTGACAAGTACCCCAAGCATGGAGATGACCTCACTTCCGAAAATATACTGTATCGTATCACACCTGTACCGAAGAAAAAAGAGATTTTTCGCAAAGTGGAGGAAAAACGCGAAAAAAGCGGGAAAATTCAGGTCGAATCAGGGACGATCTTCCAAAAAAGGTAGAAATCCAGAGCAAAATGTAGTATAATTAATTTATCTTGATTGACGGCGCCCGCTTCCGCGGGCGCTTGGGAGTGTATATGAAACTACGCAGAACAAAGCGAATGCCCACTGCAGCGAAGCGGAAGCTGCGTGCAAAGCGGCTGGCGCAAACGAAGCGTTTTTTGCGCGAGCATACCTGGGGCGTGATGATCACGATCCTGATTCTGATCGCGCTGATCCTGTTCGTCTGCGTGATCGCCGGTGCATCGCCAAAAGAGCCTGCCGAGCAGGAGACGGTGCAGGAGCAGACGCCGCGCTATGAGTCGGGCTTTATCTGCGCCATTACGACGCAGGTGCCGTATTACACCGAAGAACTCTCCGAGGCCGGGACAGTCGCACGCGGCATGCAGATCACCTATTCGACCGACAAATCCGTCGAACGCGACGGCATCCGGTATTATCTGACCTATTTCTCCACGCTGGACTGCGGCTATGTCTCCGAGGAAAATCTGACACAGGATCCCGCTGCTGTGGTTGCCGAGAAGGCTGTCTATGTCCGCACGCCGCAGAACCTCCGCGTAGACAAAGACACGCTCGAACTCGGCACGTTGGTTGAAAAAGGAGCAGAACTACAGGTCCTGAGTTACGAGGGTACGACGGACGGCATCGTTGATTTATATCAGGTAGCCTATCAGGGTCAGACGGGCTACATCAGCGGCCAGTATGTCTCGACGGTGCAGGAGGAGGCCAACGACGTCTATGACCGTTTCGGCGTCTACGCCATCCACGCCGGACGCGGTGATAAGTGGGGCGGCGGCGACGCGGAAAGCCTTGATTATTTCCCACGCACGAAGGCAAGCTTTGAAGACAACAAAATGCCGAACCCGTGCTACGCAATTTATCTTACCTGCGACCCGGCAATTTTAAAAGATATCGACAAGTACATCGAATACGCAAAATCGACGAAGATCAACGCCTTCGTCGTCAACATCATGGATGGCACGTCCATCGGCTACGATTCGCCTGTGTACGAGGAATATTCCCCCACGGCGTATCAGTACGCCCAAAACTCCGTCGCAGATTATCAGGCAGTCATTCAGAAAATCAAGGACGCAGGATTCTATGTGATCGGCCGTCTGACAACCTTCAACGACTCCTTCTTCTGCCAGGATCATCCCGAGTACGCCATTGCCGACGGCTCCGGCGAGCCGCTGTATGTCGCAGCCAGCTACTGGCCGAGTGCCTTCTGCCGCTATGTCTGGGAGTATAAGGTCGCGCTGGCTATCGACGCAGTGCAGACCATGGGCTTTAACGAGATCCAGTTCGACTATGTCCGCTTCCCGGACAATACGGACCAATACGAAGCCTCGGGCGATATCGACTTCCGCAACGAGTACGGCGAGACAAAGGCGCAGGCCATCCAGCGCTTTTTGATGTATGCCACGGATATTCTGCACGAATACGGTGTCTACGTCGGCGCGGATGTCTTTGGTGAGACGAGCGGCAACTATGTCACGGCCTACGGCCAGTATTGGCCCGCGATCAGCAATGTTGTTGACGTGATTTCCGGCATGCCGTATCCTGACCATTTTGCCCGCAACGGGGCCTACCGCCCGTGGGAGCATCCATATGAGACGCTGCTCGACTGGGCAGAGTCCGCCGCCAAGCGGCAGACTGAAACGCCCACGCCTGCAGTTGACCGCACCTGGATTCAGGCGTATAACGCCATCCAGCCGCCCTATAACGAATACGGCGTGCAGGAGATCGGCGACGAGATCCGCGCGCTGCGGGAAGAGGGGCTTACCGGCGGCTTCATGGCATGGAACGCCGCATGCAGCCTCACCAAACTCGAAGAACTGCGCCCCCTGTACGAAGCGCTGGAATAAGCAGCCCGCCCATCTGAACGCAAAACCCCGGCCCGCACTTTTGACGCGGGTCGGGGTTTTCAGCGAGGCAGACGCAGCTGCTTTGGTGATATGGATGGTCAATAGGCCAGTGCGGACTGAACCGTGTGATGGATGAGGTCGTGTCCGGCCTGCGTGGGATGGATGCCGTCTGCGCCGATGAGCGTCGGAAAAATGCGGCTTTTGAGGAACTCCGCGCGCAGATCGACGAGCCTGCAGCCAAACGCACGGCTCAGCTGCGCAACCATGGAATTATAATATTCCTGCCAGCGATATAGATGATCGGTGTCGCCCAGCCAGTGCAGGATGTTCTCCGCGCTCAGGCCTCGAGTGATAAAGGTAAAATACCGCTCCTGCTCCAGCGGCGGCAGGCTCGTCATTGCCACGCGGGCCCCCGCGCTCTGCGCCTTACGGATGGCCGTACAGTAGCGGTCGATGAACTGCTCTGACGGCGTGTGCGGCAAATGCTCGCCGTCCGGATCTTCCGAGATGGCTTTCCAGTCATAATCGCAGTCGTTGCCGCCAAAGCAGAACAGAACCGTCGTATCGCTGTCACAGGCACCGAGTTTCCGATCAAGCTGCTTCAGTCCCGCATCGATGGTCGCGCCCATCTTTGCGTTGTTTTCTACGGTAACGCCTTGCGCGCGCAGCGTGTCGAAGTCATGTTCCTGACACAGATGATAACTCTGGCCGTTATAGGTGACGCCCTTGATAATGGAGTCGCCGAAAATCTTCAAGTTTTTCATGGGGGATCCCTCCTGCTTGTTTGTGACTCCAGTGTAGCCGCATGGAAGGGAAAAGTCTCCCGATTCCTGCCTTAAAACGCTCTCCTGGTTTGCTCCCGTTAGTCTACAAAGCGAAGTCCGGCACTCTACGGGCAGTAGAGTGCCGGTTTTTCGTGAGAAAAGTTAGCAAGATGTAACCAATAGCAGTAGAATCCGAACCGGTTGCGCTTCACTCGCTTTCCTGCATCTTTTTTACAATTTCCATGAAGCGGGCGGTCACGCGGTCGTAATTTTCCTTCCGGTGCGGGAACAGGCAGCCGGAACAGTCCTTGATTCCGTTCTCCGTATAGCGGAAACTGCCGCCGCAGCCACGTCCGAGTGCGTACAGCGGGCAGTAGCAGAACAGGCAGTTAAAATCCTCCGGGTGCTTTGTGTCATGGCAGGGAAAATATTCACAGTCCCGGTTCTGAAAAAACGCATAGTGCCGCTCTTCCATCATTCCTTCTCCTTCAGCCGCTCGCACAGCGCCGCGTCCGGCGTGACAACCGCGGTCTGATACGTTGTGTAGATCACCATGCCAGGCTTCGCGCCCGCTGGTTTTTTGACGAATTTCACCGGCGTGTAGTCAACCGGCACGTTCTGGCCGTCTCGAGCCTGCGAATAATAGGCTGCAAGCTGCATCGCCTCCGTCACGGTCCGGTCGGGCGGCGTTTGGCCGTTTGTTTCAATGATGACATGGCTGCCGGGAATCTTCTGGACGTGCAGCCAGATATCGCTTTTTGCGGCCAGCTTTGTCGTCAGTTCATCGTTCTGTCGGTTGCTGCGGCCGACGCGAATCGAGAAGCCGTCGGAGGAGGTGAAGCGCATGGGCTTACTCGGAGGCAGCTTCATGCGTTTTTTGCGGTCCGTCTCGCGCAGATAGCCGCCGGAGACAAGTTCAGCCCGGATCTCCTGCAAATCCCGTGCGGATTCCGCGCGCGTGAGCGCGTCGAGCACGCTTGCAAGATACGCAAATTCCTGCTCCCCCTTCGCAATCTGCTCCGTCAGGATTTTTTCGGCATTTTTGGCTTTTTGATAGTCTTTATAGAATTTTGCTGCGTTCTGCTGCGGGGAGATGGCCGGGTTGAGCGGGATCTCAATCTCCTTCATATCCGGGTCATAGAAGTCGGCGGCGCGCAGTTTTGTCTGGCCGCGTTTGACAGCGTAGAGATTTGCCGTGAGAATATCGCCGAGACGACGCAGACGCTCCCGGTCGTGGGTCGCAGCGAGTTCTTTGCGCTGGTTTTCCAGCTTCCTTGCCGTTCGCGCGTGCAGATTGGAGACGGTTTTGCGGATAGCCTGCGATGCCTGGCGCATGGAATCGGCGCGGTCACGCGCGGCATAGAACCGGTCGAGCAGCTGCGAGAACGAGTCATACGTCTCCTGTCGGATAAAATCGCCGTACTGCGTCACGGGCAGGCAGGTAAAGTCCCACGGGCGTTCGTCCTTGTACAGAAGCACCGGCTGCGGCGGTACAGTCTGAAGCTGTGCGAACGTTTCTAGCAGACGTTCTGCCAGCGCCGTTTTCCCCTCCAGCGGCAGTTCAGACAGATCGGTGTCCAGATCGCCGGTCAGCCGGAACGCTAGTTCCCGGCACACAAGCGGAGAGAGGCCGCCGAAGGTATCCAGCAGCCAGCCATCGAAGCGCTTCGGCGTGGTCTGCGCGGACAAGAGCGATATCATCTCCTCCCCCGTGACGGCAAACGGGTCGCACTTACCCTGCGTGGGCGGCAGATGATAGTAAAGGCCCGGCAGAACCTGCCGTTTATCGCTCATCTCAAAGTCCACCCGGCGCAGGCAGTCAAGAATGCGCCCGTCCTCGCTCGTCAAAATCAGGTTGGAATTGCGGCCCATGATCTCCAGAATCAGATGCTTCTGCGTGGGGCTGCCCATTTCATCGCTGCAATCGAACGTCATGTCGAGCAGCCGCTCCATCTCCGGCTGCTGCATGGACACGAGACGGCCTCCCGTCAGGTGCTTGCGCAGGAGCATGCAGAACATGGGCGGCTGCGCCGGGTTTTCGGCGGGTTCGTTCGTTAAGTGAATACGCGGATGATTGGGCGAAGCCGTCAACAGCAGCCGCCCGCCGCCCGCCGCTCCGCGCATGGACAAAATCAGCGTGTCGCGCTGCGGCTGCTGGACCTTATCGATACGGCAGCCGGTTAGACTGCCCTCCAGTTCACGGCGGACCGCCGTGAGAAAAAATGCGTCAAATGGCATGAGAATCCTCCATGCTTAGGATAAAAAGCGCATTCAGCCGGTCAAGCTGTCCGGAAAGATACAGGGCGCCAAACAAGCATTCCAGCCCGGTGGCCTTGGCATACTGCGCATAGGTAGCGTTCTTCGGCACCTGATGCACATGCGCGTTGCGTCCGCGCTTGTAAACGGCCAATTCTTCTTCTGTCAGGAGCGGGAGCATGCGGTCAACCCGCGCCGCCTGCGCCGGAGCGCAGACAAGGTCTACTGTCGCGCGGTGCAGATTGCCGTTTGCCGCTTTGCCGGCCGCACAGAGATAGCTTCGCACCAGCAGTTCAAACACCGCGTCGCCGCAGTGCGCAAGGCCGAGCGCGCTGATCTGGTTGATCGCGCGCCGGTCCATGTCCAGGTGAAAATAGTTTTCCAAGCAAACGCCTCCATTGTTCGGAACTTTTTATACTATACCACATATGCAGGCTGGTTTTCCAGTGGGCACAAAAAAATGGTTGACTTATCGGTTACATTCTGTTACAATTTGAAAAGAATTCATCACACGAAAGAAGGCACCTGCATGCAGAAGAAATTCCGCCGTCTGGCGGCGGCCATTTTATGTCTGACACTGCTGGCCGTACCGGCGCTGGCCGCCGAGGCGACCATTGATCTGGATTATGTCACAATCGTGGGAGAGGGCTTCGTCGCCGACACCTTCTGCGGCGTGGACGCGCTGTATAATGAGACAGGCGCGACGCTGTTCTGCAATGAGTTGATCGAACGGTTTTACAGCGCCGTCTACGGCGTGGACGTCTACACGGACAACGGCAATATCACCGCCGCCAGTCCGGCAGGCTATTGGTTCGAGGTTACATACACGCCGCAGCCCGGCGATATCGCCTATGCCTCCGCTGAAGCACGGGAGCGCTACGGCAATCACTACGCCATTGTCAAATCCATCGATGAGGCAAACGGCACCGTCACCCTCTTCGAGCAGAACTGGGTCTGGGACGGCAAGGCGGGCGTAAACCGCCGGATCCCATATGACGGCGAGTGCTATACGTTCTATACCATGTGCTCTGACGCCGGCCGCGCAGCGCCTGCCAGAGAAGCAGAGTCTGTTTCCGCGCAGCCTGTGACAGGAGATCCGCAGCCTGCATACGACGCGTCCACGATCTACGCGTGGGGCAGCGGCATATCCAGCATTACTGGAACGCCGTCCAACTGGGCCGCAGAACTCACTGCCCGCGCCGATGCCTATGGCATCACCATGCTGGCCGACGGCAGCTATCAGTCCGCCATTACACGCAAGACCCTTGCCCGCCTCGCGGCAAACACCGCACGGACGCTCGGGCTGGTCGAGGATGTATCCGATCCGATTGCCGTTGTGCAGCAGCTTGGCGTGATGCAGCCGAATGCCGACGGCAGCTTTGACACGACCTCCCAAGTTACGCGTCAGATGGCTGCGACCGTGCTGCTGCGCCTGCTGCGGCAGTCGAGCGTGGTATTCGAGGCCGACATGACGATGCTCAGCCGCTATCCCGACAGCGGCGCCATCTCTGACTGGGCCAGAGAGGCCGTTGCAATGATGACGCAGTATGACCTGATGAACGGCACGACGAAGGGCTTCGAGCCGAAAAAGGATATGACACTCGAACAGTGTCTTGTTCTGCTTACACGCATCTGTGAATTCTGAATTGTGAACGAAAACCGGCTGTCCTCTTTGCGAGGGCGGCCGGTTTTTATGTTCAGAATAAACTCTGCTGCGGTTCCTCCGGCTCTGCCTGCGACAAAAGCATTTCGATTTCACTCTCGCCGTAGACTGTGATACCGTTTTCCTTCAAAAGCGCCGCCGTTACCCCGTCGCCGGGCGTCAAACAGCCGGAGAACGTACCATCATAAATGTTTCCGCTGCCGCAGCTTGGGCTGCGTTCTTTCAAAACGGCTGCCTTACAGCCGTACAGCCGCGCCAGATGCAGCGCCTGCTCGGCGCCCCGGCGGTACTGGGCTGTGACGTCTGTGCCGTTTTTCATCACAACGGCCTCACCCTGCCGTTCCGACGGTTCGCGCGGCGTGGGAAGCCCGCCCAGCTGCTCAGGACAGACGGGAACAAGATGATATCGCTCCATGAGCGCGACAGTCTGCATGATAGGCTTCGATTCCCCGTCATACCGGCACTGAACGCCGAGCAGGCAGGCGCTGATCAAAATATTTTCCATGTTATCGGATCCTTTCCCCGTTTAAAACGGCTTCCATGAGCGTATCGCCCGCATACACAAGCTTCAGCGAGAAAAAAGGAACGTGTGCGTCCATCAGCTTCAAAAAAATCCGGTCGCCCTCCCACTGCTGCAAAGCGGCAAGCTTTCGCTTGTCGATCCACGCCAGTTCGCCCTCGTCGCAGTCCTTCGGCGTGCCGGTAAAGCCTGTGGCGTGGAACAGGTGCATATACTCGGTGGGCCAGACATCGGAGACAAAGGTCACAAGCCCACAGTAGCGGTACTCTGTGAGCATCAGTCCCGTTTCCTCCAGCACCTCGCGGCAGACGCAGTCCTCCGGGCTTTCCTTGTCCTCAAATTTTCCGCCGACACCAATCCATTTATCGTGATTCTCGTCGTGCTCTTTTTTTACGCGGTGAAGCATCAGATACTGCCCATCGCGCTCGAGATAGCAGAGTGTCGTCTGCTTCATGCGCCGCATCTCCCTCCAGTGTTCTTTTTTTATTCTATCAGGTTCACATGAAAAAGTAAACGGGAATCCGATTTGTGCGTTCTGCCGTGTTTCGCGGTACAAATTCAGCAAAAACAACAAATGACTTTACCAAAGCAATCTGATATAATGTTTGTATCTTAGTCGAGGTGTACCAATCCACATTTATGGTGCGCTGCGGCAAATATAAAGGAGGATATTTTATCCGGGAGACTCCCGGTGCGGCATTGTGGAGACATGTCGCAATGCGTCCGCCAAGCCCGGCGGTCGTGAGAATGCGGTGCGGAGGCAGCGCAGTCAGAGTCCAAAACAGTATGGCAGAAGTAAAACTCGTAAACGTCAAGAAGATCTACCCGTTCGTCAGTGGCGAAGAAAAGAAGAGCAAGAAAAAGAAGAAGGGTGAAGAGCCTGCCGAGGAGAAGAAGGTCAACCTTCAGATCACCGACAAGGGCGTTGTCGCCGTGCAGGAATTCAACCTCGACATCGCGGACAAGGAATTCATCGTTCTCGTCGGCCCGTCCGGCTGCGGTAAGTCTACGACGCTGCGCATGGTTGCAGGTCTGGAAGAGATCTCCGAGGGCGAACTGTATATCGACGGCAAGCTTATGAACGATGTTGCTCCGAAGGACCGCGATATCGCCATGGTCTTCCAGAACTACGCTCTGTATCCCCACATGACCGTTTATGATAACATGGCCTTCTCTCTGAAGCTGAAGAAGACCCCGAAGGCAGAGATCGACCGCAAGGTTCGTGAGGCCGCCGAGATCCTCGACATCACCCAGTACCTCAACCGCAAGCCGAAGGCGCTGTCCGGCGGCCAGCGCCAGCGTGTCGCCATCGGCCGTGCAATCGTCCGGAACCCGAAGGTCTTCCTGATGGACGAGCCGCTGTCCAACCTCGACGCCAAGCTGCGTAACCAGATGCGTGCTGAGATCATTAAGCTGCGCGAGAAGATCGACACCACCTTCATCTACGTTACCCACGACCAGGTCGAGGCTATGACGCTGGGCGACCGTATCGTCATCATGCGCGACGGCTTCATCCAGCAGATCGGCACCCCGCAGGAGGTTTTCAACCATCCGGCAAACCTCTTCGTCGCAGGCTTCATCGGCACGCCGCAGATGAACTTCTTCGATGCAACGCTTTCCAAGAAGGGTGACAAGTACGTCGCAACCGTACAGGGCAAGGACTTTGAACTGCCCGCTGACAAGCAGGAAGCGCTCAAGAAGATGGACAGAGTCCCCACCGATATCATCGCCGGTGTCCGCCCGGTTCATATCCACCTGTCCCAGGACGGCATCGACGCTATGGTTGATGTCTCCGAGTTGATGGGCTCCGAACTGCATCTGCATGTTAACTCCAACGGCAAGGATGTTGTCATCGTCGTCCCGACGACCGATATCGACCTCGACGCTGTCCACGGCAGCCACAAGCCCGTAAAGTACAGCTTCAAGCCTGAACTGATGCACTTCTTCGACAAGGAAACCGAGAAGAACATTTTCTGATTCAGAATGACAAAAAGAACCGCCCGCCGGAATTTGCTGCCCCCTGACAGGGGTAACAACGGCGGTGGGGGATACCCGGCTGGTGTTTCAGGCACCAGCCGGGTTTTCTGTTGGCGTATGGCCGTGAGTAGTTTTAGGATACCATCGGGATCCCCTCGCGCTGTTCGGGTTTTGCTGTTTGTCTGTTCTCCATGCAGCCAATATCGGCGTAGTGAATTTCTACAGTCTGTGGTGCGTGTTTGGACCATTTTACTTCCTTTTCCACAATCTTCTGGATGAAGAGCCGCAGCAGCTCCGGTGTCAGCGCTTGAATATCCGTGTATCGCTTTGCTTTGTCGAGGAAGGCTGCCGTATTGCTTACCGTCTCTTTCAGCCGCTGTATTTCCGATTCTCGCTGCGGGAGCGATTCTGTCAGTTTTGCCTGTTCATCTGTGTAGCTGGCAACGAGCATCTGGAACTGTTCTGCCGTGATGCGCCCCAGTACGCTTTCTTCATAGAGCTTCTTAAAAATCGCATCCAGCTCGGCTTTGCGTTTCTGCATGGCCGATTTCTCTTTTTCCAGCTTGCAGATCTCTTTTTGAAGCTCTGCGGACTGTTTGCTGTTTAGGTATTCGGCAAATTCCTGCGGATGCTCTCTGGCTTCCGCCGTCACCCGACGCAGATCCTCCAGCACGATCTCATCGAGGATGCATTCTCGGATATAATGGGCTGTGCAGGCTTCACCATCCTTTTTGTAGGTACGACAGGTGAAGTGGTTGTAGTCGGCGGACATCGTATGCGCCCGGTGGAGTACCATTGCTTTGCCACAATCAGCACAAACTACCAGTCCGGAATACTTGTTCTGCTCATTCATCTTTGTGGGGCGGCGTTTGTTTTTACGCACCCGCTGTACAATATCCCAGACCTCTTTGCTAATGATGGCAGGATGCGTATTTTCAAACACGAGGCATTCTTCCCTTGGGTGTTCCATTTTGCGCTTGTCCTTATAGGATTTGGTGCTGAAACGGTAGTTCACAGTGTTGCCTATGTAGATCTCATTTTCCAGCATGTCGGCTACCGTATCCCCAGACCAGTGATATGGGCGCTGGGTATCCAATCCTGTATGGGCCATGCCGTATTTGATATAGGCGTACATGGTGGGTGTTAACACCTTTTCTTTTGTCAGGCTCGTTGCAATCCGGCTGGGGCCATTGCCCGCGGCACACAGGGCGAAGATTCCGTTTCACAACGGCAGCGGCTTCCTCGTCTATGAGCAGCTTCTTGGTCTCCAGGTCTTTGACATATCCATAGGGAGCGCGCGTCCCAAGCCGTTCTCCGCGTTCCGCTTTGGCTTTTTGAACTGCACGGATTTTCCGGCTGGTGTCCCGAATAAACCACTCGTTGAACAAATTTTTGAACGGCATGAGATCATTGCTCTCTGCGTTTTCCGTGTCCACATTGTCGTTGATCGCAATGTACCGAACGCCGAACATGGGGAAGCGCTCTTCAATGTAGAGACCGGTATGAAGCTGGTTTCTGCCAAGGCGGCTGAGATCCTTGGTCACGATGATCCCAATCTCCCCGTTTTCCATATCCGCGATCATCTGCTGAAATGCGGGTCTTTGGAAAGCTGACGTTAGATAACGATACTTTTGAAAACACTGGAAAATCAAGGTTTTTCGAGCGACGGACAAGCAGGGTATTGTACTAAAAACTGAATACGACGCAGAAGCGGCGTTTCTTACTCTCTACATGGGAGAACAGGAACGCCGCTTTTTTCATGCCCTTTGTTACGCAGTAGGGGCAGAAAAAGCCTTGCTACAAGCGGTTTTCCGGGCGCGTATCTGGCGCGGAAAGGGATTTATACCTTATCCCCCGAAACCGCGCTTCTACTGCGTAACAAATCCAAAGCAAAGGAGCTATGAACTATGGCAGTTTTCAGAGTGGAACGAAACAAGGGCTATACCGTAATGAGCAACCACCACCTACGCAACAAGGAGCTTTCCCTAAAGGCAAAGGGGCTGTTGTCGCAAATGCTGTCACTCCCCGAAGATTGGGACTACACCTTGAAAGGCTTATCCCTTATCAACCGGGAGAAGATAGACGCTATCCGCGAAGCCATTAAGGAACTTGAACGCGCCGGGTATATCGTCCGTTCAAGGGAGCGCGACGAGAAAGGACGCTTGCGGGGCGCGGACTATGTGATATTCGAGCAGCCGCAGCCGCCTACGCCGGATTTACCTACATTGGAAAATCCAACATTGGATAATCCAATGCAGGAAAAACCAACATTGGAAAAACCTACGTTGGAAAATCCAACGCAATTAAATAAAGATATACAAAGAACTGACTTACCAAAAAAAGAAAAATCAAATACAGATTTATCAAGTACCCATTCCATTCCTATCCTTTCCCCTAACCCCTCTCCTTGCAGAGAAGCGGCTGCGCCGCCGGAACGGAAAGGAACGGAAGCGGCAGCACAGAGCGCAGTTGATATATACCGGGAAATCATCAAGGACAATATCGACTACCACATTCTCAAACAGGACATGAAGTTTGACAGTGACAGGCTGGACGAGATTGTAGACCTCATGCTTGAAACCGTATGCACCGCCAGAAAGCGGGTACGGATTGCGGGGGACGACTACCCGGCAGAGCTTGTGAAGTCAAAGTTTATGAAACTAGACGGCGAGCATATCCGCTTTGTGCTTGACTGTATGCGGGAGAACACAACCAAAATCCGCAACATCAAGCAATATCTGAAAGCCGCCCTTTTCAACGCCCCGTCCACAATCGGCAACTACTACACTTCCCTTGTCGCCCATGACATGGCAAGCGGCGCACTGTCACCGAAAAAGCCGCAGTACGGCGACCCGGACTATTATTCATGCAATGAGGGCGAAAGCCTGTAACCACCCACAACCACAAAAGGAGGATTTTATTATGGCACAGAAAATGACAGGAGCATTGGTATTTGACGAGCGCACCGACCGTTACGACATCCGCTTTGACTTAAACAGCTACTACGGGGGCTTGCATTGCGGCGAGTGCTTTGACGTATTCGTGCGGGGCAAGTGGAAGCCGACCCGGATTGAGTACGGCGACAACTGGTATCTTGTGGGTATCAGAGCCGAGGACTTGAACGGGCTGCGGGTGCGTATCTGACCGCCGCCCCATAAAGAAACGCGAAAGGAGGACGCGACAAATTGCAGGACGAAGTAAACGAAAAGACCATAGCCCTTTACATCAAGACCGGGAAGCTGACCGCGCAGACGCTCCAAAAGGCAATGAAAGCCATACTGTCAAAGGGCAAAAAGCAGCTTGCAAAACCGCCACAGGGCAAGCAGAGCTTAAAGCAGCTTATGAAGCAGAACGCGGGCGTTTCCAACATTGAGATTACCGAGGGCAATATCAAAGCCTTTGAGAGTACGGCGAAAAAGTACGGTATCGACTTTGCGCTGAAAAAGGACGCGACGGAAAGCCCGCCCCGCTATCTGGTTTTCTTCAAGGGGCGGGACGCGGACGTACTGACCGCAGCCTTTAAGGAATTTTCCGCAAAAAAGCTGACACAGGAGAAAAAGCCCTCAATCCGAAAGCTGCTCTCTACCCTCAAAGAAGCTGCACAGGGCAGAAACGCGGAACGGGCAAAGGTCAAGAACAAGGACAGGGAGGTATCGCTATGAAGCCGGAAATCAAGAAGCTGCTTATCCTAAATCTCCCGTATCTGCTCTTTGTCTGGCTCTTTGATAAAGTGGGCGCGGCTGTCCGGCTCTCCCCCGGCGCGGACGCAAGCGCAAAGCTGCTACATCTTGGGGACGGTTTTACCGCCGCCTTTTCCAGTATCGCGCCGAGCTTCCACCCGGCAGACTTAGCTTTAGGCATTGCGGGGGCGGTCATTGTCCGGCTGATTATCTACACCAAAGGCAAGAACGCGAAGAAATACCGCCGCGGGACAGAATACGGTTCGGCGCGTTGGGGCGGGGCTGACGACATAAAGCCGTACACCGACCCGGTATTTGAGAACAATATCCCCTTAACGCAGACGGAACGGCTCACCATGAACAGCCGCCCGAAGCAGCCGAAATACGCAAGAAACAAAAATATCCTTGTAATCGGCGGTTCCGGCAGCGGCAAGACCCGGTTCTTTGTGAAACCGTCGCTCATGCAATGTACGTCAAAGGATTTTCCAACGTCGTATATCGTCACTGACCCGAAAGGAACACTGATTTTGGAAACCGGGAAAATGTTACAGCGGTACAAATACCGTATCAAAGTGCTAAATACGATTAACTTCAAAAAATCCATGAAATACAATCCCTTTGCCTATCTGCGGAGCGAAAAGGACATTTTGAAGTTAGTCAATACCATTATCGCCAACACCAAAGGCGACGGGGAAAAATCCGGCGAGGATTTCTGGGTGAAAGCGGAAAAGCTCTACTACACCGCGCTAATCGGCTACATCTGGTATGAAGCCCCGGAGGACGAGAAGAACTTCACGACGCTGCTTGAGATGATAAATGCGTCGGAAGCCCGCGAGGACGACGAGGATTTCCAGAACCCGGTTGACCTCATGTTTGAACGTCTGGAAGAAAAAGACCCGGAACATTTTGCAGTCAAGCAGTACAAAAAATACAAACTTGCGGCGGGTGTTGTATGCTCTAAAAGACTTCTTAATCAAGCGGTTGGGAAGTCTCTTAGAACACACAACCTAAAACCGAAGAAAGGAGCGCAAGTTATGAGAAAAAACGAGAAAATCACAGCTCTGTACGAACGACTGAGCCGTGATGACTTTGGCAAAGATGATGACCAACAGCGTGAGAGCAATTCCATTTCCAATCAAAAGGCTATGTTGGAGGAGTTCGCCGCACGGCAGGGCTTTACAAACATTGTCCATTTCACGGACGATGGCATTAGTGGTACTTGCTTTGACCGTCCCGGATTTTTGGCAATGATGAAAGAGGTTGAAGCCGGGAATGTGGAGTATCTGTGTATCAAGGACATGAGCCGCATGGGTCGTGACTATCTGAAAGTCGGTCAGATTATGGAAATCCTGCGTCAGCGTGGCGTTCGCCTTATCGCCATCAATGACGGCGTGGACAGTGCCAGAGGGGACGATGATTTTACCCCTTTCCGCAACATTATGAACGAGTATTACGCCAGAGACACCAGCCGTAAAATCCGTTCCACTTTCCAGTCCAAAGGCAAGTCCGGCAAGCACCTCACAGGCACGGTCATTTACGGCTATCTCTGGAACGAAGCCAGAGACCAATGGTTGGTTGACCCCGAAGCCGCTGATGTGGTCAAGCGCATCTTTGCCATGACGATTGAGGGCTACGGTCCGTATCAGATCGCCAGCAAGCTGAAAGAAGAAAAAATCCTCATTCCGTCCGCTTACCTTGCCCAGCACGGCGAGGGCGTGAACAAGAATAAGACTTTCAAAGATGTGTACGGCTGGGGTTCTTCCACCATCTGCAACATTCTTGAAAAGCGTGAATATCTGGGACACACCATCAATTTCAAGACCCGAAAGCACTTCAAGGACAAGAAAAGCCATTATGTCCCGGAGGACGAATGGACGATTTTCGAGAATACCCATGAAGCTATCATTGACCAGCAGACCTTTGACCTTGTGCAGAAAATCCGTGGAAATGTCAGACGCTACCCGGACGGCTGGGGCGAAGCAGCTCCCCTCACAGGCTTGCTTTATTGTGCCGATTGCGGCGGCAAGATGTATGTCCACCGTACCAACAACGGCAAGCGTATTTCTCAATATACCTGTTCCCAATACAGCAAAGTCCCAGTTGGAAAGCTCTGCACGACACAGCACCGTATCAATGAAGATGTGGTACTGTCCCTTGTTTCCGAAATGCTCAAAGCTATTGCCGAGTATGCCAAGCATGACCGAGCCGAGTTTGTCCGTGTGGTGCAGGAAGCGCAGTCCAGCCAGCAGACCACAGAGGTCAGGAAACAGCGGACACGCCTTGCCACAGCAAAGCAGAGAGTTTCCGAGCTGGAAGTCCTGCTCTGCAAAATCTATGAGGACAACATTTTAGGAAAGCTGTCCGACAGCAGATACGCCACTCTGGACGCTCAATACGAAAAGGAACAGTCCGAGCTTACCGCTGAAATCTCTGTTCTGGAAAAGGCTGTCAAGAGCTATGAGAAGCACGAAAAGGACGCTGACCGTTTTATCGCTCTGATTGACAAGTATGAGAACTTCGACAAGCTGACCATTGCCATGCTCAACGAGTTTATCGAGAAAATTCTTGTGCATGAGCGTGACCGCAAAGGAAGTATACAGACCACACAGGAGGTTGAGATTTACTTCAATTTTGTTGGGCGTTTCGTTCCCCCGGCGTTTGGAGAAGTGGAGCTGACCCCGGAGGAATTAGAAGAAATCCGCAAGCGAGAGGAACGCAAGGACAGACTTCATCAGAACTACTTGAAGCGTAAAGCCAGCGGAGCGCAGAAGCGATACGAGGATAAAATCAAGGAGCGGAAAAAGGCAGAAATCGAAGCCAAGAAAGCCGCCATTCGTGCAGAGGACATTGCAAAGGGCGTGTTCGTCCCTGTCAGCAGTTTACCGCAGAGAGAGCCGATGAAAGGAGTACAAACAGCATGAATATCACTTACACACAGAACGGCGATTATCTTATCCCGAACATCGTTATCCGCAAGACCAAGCCCCTCGGACACTACGGCAGACTTCGCAAGGCGTATCTGGAAATGCACCGTCCGATACTGTTCAATGAGCTGGTGCTATCCGACAAGCTCTTTGAGCATTGCGCCGAGATTGACGAAGCGGCACGAAACCGCATGGAGCTGATCGTGCGGTCACTGGCAGAGCAAAACGGCGTGACCGAGCAACTGAAAGCCGAAAACCAAATGGAATGGGTGCGGCAGATGAACGCTTGCAAGGCACAGGCAGAGGAGATTGTGAAAGCAGAATTGATTTATGATTGAGTGAGGAAGTCCGGGCAGAAAACTGTTCGGACTTTTCTCATATATTCCAAAGTTGCGATAGAATTGTTCACGAGTTTTATGGTATAATTTGAATGCGAAAAATCGTAGAATTGGAAGTTGGTAGGAGGTTGCTTTATGAGCCTTGATAGGAAAATAAATCGCATTCAATTTCTCTCAGGAAATTCGCTAAAGGTTATTGCTGTACTGACAATGCTTATTGACCATCTATGTAAAATTGTGCTGCAATGGCTGCTATCAAACTACTGGGGGGCTATGGCAGATAACGGGCAAATGTCGTGGGAGAGATTCCGAGAGATAGATTATTTCATACGGTTTGATTTGCAAAGCATTGGGACGATTGCTTTTCCGCTATTCTGTTTTTTGCTGGCAGAAGGATTCCAACACACAAGAAGTAAAAAACGCTATATTGGGTTGATGCTTGCATTTGCCCTTATTTCGGAAGTTCCATTTGACATAGGTTTCTTTAGTGCGTATTCACGAATGGAAGATACATTTCCGTTTTACTTGAAGTATCAAAATGTATTTTTCACCTTGTTTTTAGGCTTATTGACATTGGTATGCCTTGAAAGATTTTCGTGTAAATCAGACCTACCGGTGGATAGAATAAAATCAGCAGTCCTGCAAGTTCTCAGTGTAGTGCTTTTTTCCGGCATTGCGGAAGGAATCCATTGTGACTACGGTATGCAGGGGATCTTATTCATATCAGCATTTTATATTTGCCGTAATCACCGAATCTATCAAGTGTTGCTGTTCCTTTTGGCTTACATGGGGACAACGGGGAATCAACCGCCTTTATGTACGCTTCTTGCCTGCTTGCTTATTCTGCTATACAACGGAAAGCGTGGTAAACTGAAGCTAAAATACTTCTTCTATGTTTTTTATCCAGCACATATCCTTGTCCTATATTTGATTCAGATAGGACTCGGAAAATACTTACTGAAATGACTAATTGCAGTTTGTCGAGAAATTAAGCCGGAGCAAACCCCTTTAGGAACTAAAGGGCGCACTTCTATACTCTCCTATCGGGAGTATCGTGCGTCCTGCGGAGCTTCATTCTCCGTCAGCAGAAGAAAACTGCTTGACCGAGAATGTTGCGTCACTTCGTTCCGTCAAGGTGGCTACACCCCCTTGCGCCGCTAAAGCGGCTATCCCCTGTGGACTTGCCGTCCGCAAACAGCATAAAATGCTGTTCGCCGCCAGCAAGTTTGAAAAACTGAATACCGAAAAACTGACCGTTGACTGGTCGCACTATGCGAAAAGTTGACGGTCTTTTTTTATCCCAAAAATCAAAAAAGGAGGTCAATCACAATGACAAAACCGAAAACCCTTGAACAGCTCCGAGCCGAAAAGGAACGAGCCGAGACGCAGCTTGCACAGGAGAAGCACAAGCTCAACCGTCTTGAGAACAGAAAGAAATATCTGGAGAAAGGCGAAAGGCAGAAACGCACCCATCGTCTTTGCAATCTGGGCGGCACGATTGAGAGCCTTGCCCCGGAGGTCAAAGATCTCACACGCACCGAAATGACAGAGCTGATGGAGTACATCTTTTCTCTGTCCGAAGTCCAGCGAGCCGTCCGTCACATGGCGATTACTCACACCAACCAAGCGAACAGAGAAAAGGAGTTGAAAGCCGATGGCACTATTTCATCTGAGCGTCACGCAGACTAAGCGAAGCGCAGGACAGTCCGCTATCGCTTCTGCCGCCTACCGAGCCGGGGCGCGATTGTATAGCGAGTATTACGGCGAATACAGCGACTACACCAGAAAGGGCGGCGTGATCTGCTCTGACATTCTCCTGCCGTCCCATGCACCGCCCGAATACGCAGACCGCCAGACCCTATGGAACGCCGTGGAAAAAGCCGAGCGTGGAAAGAACGCCCAGCTTGCATACAGCTTTGACATTGCCTTGCAGAATGAATTTTCCCTTGAGGAAAACATCGCTCTTGCAAGGCGATTTTTATTGGAGAACTTTGTGAGCCGTGGCATGGTGGTTGACTTCGCCGTACACCAGCCAGACCGGGAGGACGGCGGCATACCAAACCCACACTTCCATGTGCTTTGTCCCATCCGCCCCATCGAGCAGGACGGTAAATGGGGGCTAAAGCAACGACGAGTGTACGAGCTGGACGAGGACGGAAATCGTATCAGAGACCAGAACGGCGAGTATGTTTTCAATGCCGTTCCCACTACCGACTGGGGCAGTCCCGAAACGCTGGAACATTGGCGGCAGACATGGGCGGAACTATGCAACGCCAAGTTTGCGGAGAAAGGGCTTGATGTTCGTATCGACCACCGAAGCTATGAGCGTCAGGGCGTGGAGCTTCTTCCCACCGTCCACGAGGGCGCAACCGTCCGGGCAATGGAGAAGAAAGGCATACGCACCGAGAAAGGCGAGTTCAACCGCTGGATCAAGGCAACCAATGCCGTTATCCGGGACATCAAGAAGAAAATCGCTCTCCTGTTCGATTGGATTGCCGAAGCAAAAGCAGAGCTTGCCAAGCCGCAGGCACCCGACCTTGTTTCTCTGCTGAACGCCTATTACACCCAGCGCAGAGCCGGGGCGTATTCGCAGAAAGGCAAGGTCAGCAACCTAAAGGAGATGAACGAGACTTTCAATTATCTCCGGGCAAACGGCATTTACAACCTTGAAGATTTGGAAAGCCGTGTCAATGAACACAGCTCCACCACAGAGAGCTTGAAGAAAACGCTGGACGGGCAGACCGCACGAATGAAAGAAATCAAGCAGCTCTATGACAGCTCCGCTGCTTTCCAGAGCTTGAAGCCTGTCTATGACGGCTTGCAGAAAATCAAGTTTGAGAAGCCCAGAGCCAAGTACAAGGCAGAGCATGAAGCGGAACTGAAACAGTTCTACGCCGCCAGACGAAAGCTGACCGGGGAGTTCCCGGACGGCAAGGTGGATATGAAAAAGCTGACCGAAGAGTATGACGAGCTGGAACAGGCGCACAACACCACCTATGGCGAGTTTAAGACCGTCAGAGACGATTTACACCGTCTTTGGAAGGTCAAGTCATGTGTAGATACTGCCGCCCGATTTAACGAGCGTACAGAGGAACAAATGCTCCAAAATCGACCCCAAACACGACACAAAAAGGAGGATATATCCCGATGAATTACACCCAACCACAGATTGATCGGGCGAACGCCGTCAGTCTGGAAGATTTTCTCCGTACACAGGGAGAGACGCTTATCAAAAGCGGACGAGAATACCGCTGGAAAGAACATGACAGCCTGACCGTCCGGGGAAACAAGTGGTTTCGCCACAGCCAGAGCAAGGGCGGCTATCCCATTGATTTTGTCATGGAGTTTTACGGCAAGTCCTTTCCCGAAGCTGTCCAGATGTTGACAGGCGAAAACGGCGAGGGACAGACCGAAGCCACCACAGCACCGCCCACAGCGTTCCACTTGCCCTTGCACAACAGAACAGCCGACAGAGCAATTCAATATCTTTGCGAAAGCCGAGGTCTCAACAAAACGCTTGTTGAGGCTTTTCTTCTTTCCGGGGATATTTACGAGGACGCAAAGCGGCACAATGTTGTGTTTGTCGGCAGAGACCGAAGCGGTACGCCGAGATACGCCCATGTGCGAGGAACGGCAGACCCATTCAGACAGGACATTGCCGGGTCTGACAAATCCTATCCGTTCCACTATGAGGGAAACGGCAACCAGCTCTTTGTCTTTGAAGCACCGATTGACCTTTTGTCCTTTATCTGCCTTTATCCGCAGGACTGGCAGACAAGGAGCTACCTTGCCCTGGGCGGCGTTTCAGGCAAAGCCCTTGACCGTTTTCTTTCTGAACGCAAGGACACCAAAAAAGTGATCCTCTGCCTTGACAGCGACACCGCAGGAAGCGAAGCCTGTACCCGACTGGCACAGTCCATTCCCAGCGAGATCGCCGTCATTCGCCTTGTCCCGGCAAGGAAAGACTGGAACGATGTTCTCCGTCAGCAAGGGGACATTCCCAGCCGCAAATTCATAGCCGAGACAATCACGCTGCGAGAGCTGCCCACCGCCCAGCCTGTCCCAATGCTCCGTATGGCTGATGTGGAGCTGACGAGCGTGGAATGGCTATGGTTTCCCTATATCCCATTTGGAAAGCTGACAATTATTCAGGGCAATCCCGGCGAGGGCAAGACCTACTTTGCCATGCGCCTTGCGGCGGCTTGCACCAATCGAAAGCCTTTGCCCGGTATGGAGACACTTGAGCCTTTCAATATCATCTATCAGACCGCCGAGGACGGTCTGGGTGATACCGTCAAGCCCCGACTGATAGAAGCAGACGCAGACCTTGAACGAGTGCTTGTCATTGACGATAGAGACACGCCGCTGACCCTTGCCGATGAACGCATAGCAAGGGCAATCCGGGAAAACAACGCAAGGCTGGTTATCATTGACCCGGTACAGGCGTTTCTGGGCGCAGATGTGGACATGAACAGAGCAAACGAGGTGCGCCCGATATTCCGCAGTCTGGGAGACATTGCACAGGCTACCGGGTGCGCTATCGTGCTGATTGGACACCTGAACAAAGCCGCAGGAACGCAAAGCACCTACCGGGGATTAGGGTCTATCGACATTACGGCGGCAGTCCGCAGTCTGCTCTTTATCGGCAAGCTGAAGGACAGCCCCACAACGAGGGTGCTTATCCATGAGAAAAGCTCCCTTGCGCCGCCCGGACAGTCCCTTGCCTTTTCTCTGGGAGACGAGAAAGGCTTTGAATGGAAAGGAGTTTATGACATTACCGCTGATGAGCTTCTTGCCGGGACGGACACCGCCAAGACCGAGAGTAAGACCGCACAGGCAGAAATGCTCATTCTGGAACTGCTTGCAGACGGAAAGAAAATGCCAAGTGCAGAGCTGGAAAAGACGGTCAATGAGCGTGGGATTTCCTCACGCACCATGCGAACGGCGAAAAGCCGTATCGGGGACAGACTTGTGACCGAGAAAGACGGCACAGCATGGGTCTGCTATCTCCGAAGCTGACGCAGGAACACGGCAAGCATGGCAAAGACGGCAAGGTTTTTATAGATACCTTAATGTTGCCGCCTTGCCTTGTTCCCTCATACCGACACCGCCCGATGATGAACAGTCACCGGGCATTTTTCATTTACAGGAGGATTTTGAATGAACAATACCGCAACCAACACCGCCACTTGCCCGACTGTCAGAAAGCAGATCGGCAAGACAACCTATATCGTCCGTGTCCATTTCAGCCAGACCGCCAAAGAGACGATGGAGGACAAAATCAAGCGTATGCTTCGTGAGGAAGTCCGCAAAATGTGACTTCTTTGTGAATTTGATGAAAAAGTCCTTGACTTTTCGTCTCTGGCAAGACCGCAAAAAGCATACTTATCTCATGCGGCGCGAGGTTAGCCCCATTCGACATTACGGAGCTATGCCCGGTTTTGCCAAACTTCCGCAAAAGAAAAACGCTGCAATCCTCAAAAAAAGATTACAACGCTCTCTAAACCTTATTCAATTCTGACGGACACTTCTTATCTGCCCTCTGTTTCGACTTCCGCTATCTCCTTTGCCGTTGCGCTCACAATCCGTATGCCTGTATCGCTCATACCGTCAAGAAGCGCGTCAAGCTGCCGCCGCTGCGTGTTCTTCTCTGGCGGCGTTTCCAAAAGAAACTGGTCTACGGATATATTGTAGCGGAGCATAAGCTCAAAGAAAATCTGTAAACTTGGGTGCTGCCCCTTGTTCTCAATGTTCGCAAGGTAGCGCGGCGAGATAAACATTTCGTCGCTCACTTTCTTGCGGCTCTCCTTGCGCCCTGTCCGCGCCGCCTTTATCGCTGCCCCAAAAGCCTTGAAATCGTATTTCGGTACTGGTCTTTTTGCCATAGTTATTCACCCTGTTACATTTTACTGTTCCCCTTTCTTCTTGGATATGTCTACACAATTCAATCAGTTAGCCAAAATAATTCATATGTATATGTTGACAATTAGCCGCTTTTTTTGTATAGTATTATTAAAAGGGGGAAATGTTTATGTTACATAGCATGCGTATTCGATAAGCATTGAAATCAAAAAAGATTTTTCCCATTTTCAATATGGGCTTTTTTGTCATGCTTATTTTGCGTATGCTATACAACAAAACTAACGATGTATAGACATAGTATAAAAACTATGCCTTAATTTTGTTGTAGTGTTATATGTATAAATGCAGGTCAATGCTCATGTTGAGAATTGACCTGTATTTTTTTGCACAAAAGGAGAAATATTATGCTTGAAAAATATTGGATAAAATGTCCAATTTGTAACGGAAAGACGAGGGTTCAAGTATTTTATAATACGGTATTAAGAAATTTTCCTCTTTTCTGCCCTAAATGTAAATTAACACATATCATTGATGTTGAAAAATTAGAAATCATAATCAAAAACTCTGAAAAACAAAAGGAAGGATATTAAATGAAACACTTACCTAAAAGTACACTTACGGAAATATTGAATGACCCATACGGATTTACTTACAAAGAAATGTCGGAAGTAATTGGAGAGGATAAAGCAAGAGCCTTATATGCGGAATTGTATAAACAGCCATTTCACAAAAAAAATCTATCAATATCAACAAAAAAAGTCTATAAAAGTAGCGATACTGAAAAGTATGTTTATGAATTGAAAGACAACAGGTATATCGAAACGGTTTTTATTAAACGGCGAGATGGTGGGACTGTTTGCGTAAGTACGCAAGTTGGTTGTTCTGTTGGCTGTATTTTTTGTGAGTCCGGACGCAATGGTTTCGTTCGTAATCTAACACCATCTGAAATTGTGCAACAGGTCATATTGATACGTCAAAAAGTAAATCGTATCGTTTTTATGGGAATGGGAGAACCTTTATTCAATTACGACAACTTGATTGCAGCAATCCATATTCTTCGAGATAGAAATGGACTTAACTTTCCAACCGACGGCATTACCGTATCAACAGTTGGTCCAGTTAATCAATTAAAAAAATTGCGCGAAGAACATCTAAAAATTCAGTTGACAATATCTTTACATGCAGCAACACAGGCTGCGAGAAACTGCATCATTCCTCATATGCACATGTACGCTATTGAAGATGTTGTTAAGCAAGCATTGTCCTATTCACAAAGGCATAATCGAAAAGTGGTATTTGCGTATTTGCTTTTACCAGGTATAAATGACCGTTCCTCAGATATAAGGCAACTTGCAAAATGGTTTAAGGGCAAAAATGTTATGATTAACGTGCTGCAATACAACCCGACGAGTAATTCAAAAATTAGAGCACCACAAAAACAAGAAATGGTTGCGTTCAAACATCAATTAGAGCAAACAGGACTTGAAGTTACCATGAGAGTTTCTCATGGTAGAGAGATTAAAGCAGCTTGTGGACAGTTAGCTAATACATATAATAAAGCCAAAAAACAACAAAAATAATTTAATTAAAAGAGCCAGACGCACAGACGCAGAGCCGATAATATGCAGTTTGAAATACTGCTGTTATCGGCTCTTTTTTGATTTAATTTGTGCCCCCAATAACCATATTGGAGCAAAATCAGAACTGTTGCTTGTCGTTCTTTGATTTCCGCAGCAGCTTTGAAAAACCAAAGCCGCCGTTTCTTTTTATCTTCTAATGAAATGACGCGGTATCACTGTTAAAAGCGGCGGCTAAAAGGAGGTAGCCGCCATGAAGCACATACCATATCGACAAAATCCGACGGTCATTGACACATCAAAAAAAGCCCGACCACCGCCGGGGAAAACTACGTCTATCAATATGAACTGTCTAATCATCTGAATACCGCTTACAATACCTATACGTCTGTCCGGGCTTTTCGGACAGGCGTATTTTGCTGCTCAAAAAATTTTTTGAAAAAAATCCGAAAATCTTCGGCGTTTTTTTCAAAAGGCAGTATTGCCCCGCGAAAAGGGGGAAGCACCACCAACTTTCCAACGAGAAAGGGGGTGAGAATGTGGAACCTAATCGCAGGGAGTTTATAAAACAGTGCGCTTTCCAGAAGTTTTGTAATACGGTACTGCACAATGAAGCGTGTGACGCTCACAAAGAGCTGCACAGGCATATGCTAATAACCGTCCGATTAAAGCCTTTGTTTTCTTGAATAGTGGACTTGCTGCTATTCATAGACTGTATTATATGTTTGCGAAAGAAAGGGGGATTTTCTTTGACGCAAAACCAGACGCCCGTTACCACAACGGAGCATAAAATCGGAAAAGTTACTTACCTTGTATGTTCGTCCGCAAGTGAACGCGCAACGGACACACTGGATAAAAAGATAAAGAAGCTCATTCGCAAGGACATGGAGCTGAACCCCGCAAACGCCCGGAAATAGGGCGTTTCTTCACATTTTATACATGACACAGGCAGCGGTATGTGGTATAATATAGACAGTACAAATACCATGCTTGTCTGTCGTCGGAAAGGAGGACAAAATGTTACAGACAGACAAGATTACCGCTTTATATTGCAGATTGAGCCAGGAAGATATGCAAGCCGGGGAAAGCGAAAGCATACAGAACCAAAAACTGATTTTACAAAAGTATGCTGACGAACACCACTTTTTCAACACACGCTTTTTTGTAGACGACGGATTTTCCGGCGTGAGCTTTGAGCGTGAGGGGCTTCAAGCCATGCTGCATGAGGTTGAAGCCGGGAACGTGGCGACCGTCATAACAAAAGACCTTTCCCGTCTGGGACGTAATTATCTGAAAACCGGCGAACTGATAGAGATTGTTTTCCCCGAATACGAAGTGCGCTACATTGCCATTAACGACGGTGTAGACACAGCGAGGGAAGATAACGAGTTTACCCCTCTGCGGAACTGGTTCAACGAGTTTTACGCCCGCGACACCTCAAAGAAAATCCGGGCTGTCAAACAGGCAAAGGCACAGAAAGGCGAGCGCGTCAACGGCGAAGCTCCTTACGGCTACCTTATCGACCCGGATAACCGCAATCATCTGATACCCGACCCGGAAACGGCACACGTCGTAAAACAGATTTTTGCAATGTATGTACGGGGCGACCGTATGTGTGAAATCCAGAACTGGCTGCGGGACAATGAGATATTGACCGTCGGGGAACTGCGCTACCGCAGGACAGGGAGCAAACGCCACCCCCGCCCACAGCTCAACGCATGGTACAACTGGCCGGATAAGACACTGTACGACATTCTGACAAGGAAAGAGTATTTAGGGCATACCATAACCGGGAAAACCTACAAGGTATCTTATAAGTCGAAAAAGACGAAAAAGAACCCGGAGGAAAAAAGGTATTTCTTCCCCAACACTCACGAACCTTTGATTGATGAAGAAACCTTTGAACTTGCACAGAAGCGGATTGCCACCCGGCAACGCCCGACAAAGGTTGATGAAATTGACCTGTTTTCCGGGCTGCTCTTTTGTGGGGACTGCGGCTACAAAATGTATGCAGTACGCGGAGCCGGGACGCTTGAACGGAAACACGCCTACACTTGCGGCAACTACCGCAACCGGGCAAGAAATGATATGCTCTGCACTACGCATTATATCCGCAAAAGCGTATTGAAAGAACTTGTCCTTGCAGACTTGCAGCGAGTAACGTCTTATGTGAAAGAGCATGAACAGGAGTTTATCGAAACCGCCAACGAGTGCAGCGCAAAGGCAGTACAAAAGACGCTGACACAGCAGCGGAAAGAACTTGACAAGGCGCAGAACCGTATTAACGAGCTGAACATCTTATTCCGCAAGCTCTACGAGGACAACGCTTTAGGGAAACTTTCAGATGAACAATTTGCTTTTCTGACTTCCGGCTATGATGAAGAAAAAAAGACGCTGACCCGGAGGATTGCGGAGCTGTCACAGGAAATCGACAACGCCACCGAGCGCAGCGCGGACGTAAAAAGGTTTGTCGCACTGGTACGCAGATACACAGCGATTGAAGAACTGACCTACGAAAACGTCCATGAATTTATTGACCGTATTCTTATTCACGAACTGGATAAGGAAACGAACACCCGCAAAATCGAAATCTTTTATAGCTTTGTCGGCAGAGTTGATACAGGCGACAAGCCTACTGAAAGTATCTCCTATTTCAGACAGATAGGAGCCGACGTAAAGAGTTATGCTATCTAACATACATCAAAAAGAGGTAAGATAACACCCTCTGCAAAAAAGGTATCGTTATCTTACCTCAACAAAGTTACCGCCTGAAAAACCGTCGTCCACATAGAAGCACGGGCTTGGGAAATGATGGTCTTCTGCGAACCTTTGCAGGATACTTTTTTGAGATGTAATATGTAAAGGGTGGTTTCTGCCACCTAATACATATGCTGACGGTGCGCCCGCTTGATGAACAGGGCAACTGGCAGTACAAGACCGAGAAAGAATATCTCTGTGTCAGAAACGGCGAGGAACGAGGCTTTACCGCCGCCGAGTTCAAGGCAGCACAGGCAGACGGATGGGAAAAGCAATATCCGTACAAGGTCGGTCGAAAGAAAGTGTATATGCCTCCATCCGAGGCTGAGAAGCACGGCTATGAACGAGCCAACAAACACCCCAAAAGCACCAAGTTCGGCAGACAGAATCCCATTGCCGAGCGTTGGAACAGCGAAGAACAGCTTGTGGAGTGGCGCAAGGCGTGGGCAGACGTGACCAACTGTTATTTAGAGAGATACGGACACGACGAGCGCATCGACCACCGCAGCCATGCAGACAGAGGCTTGACCGAGCAGCCCACTATTCACGAGGGTGTGGTTGCCCGTGCGTTGGAGAAAAAGGGTGTTATCTCTGACCGCTGTGAAATCAACCGTCAGATCAAGGCAGACAATGCACTGCTCCGTGAGCTGAAAGCAACGGTCAAGAAGCTGATGCAAGCGGTAAAGAATACGGTTCCTGCCATAGCGGAAGCATTGGAAAAGCTACGCAGCAGTATACTGATTTTCAGCTATCAGCTTCGTTATATTGGTGTAGGTAAGAACCGCATGGGTAAGCGTGTTGATGCAGTCAAGCCGGAGCTTGAACGCTATGCGAGTTTGGTGCAACAAATCAAGGAGAAATCCAAGGAACGGAGGAATCTGCTTGCGGAGAAAAAGGAAACGCCGTTCTATCTGATACCCAAGCTGCATGACCTTACCCACCGCATTACCGAGCTGACTGAGGAAATCGAGGAGCTGAAAACCGAAAAAGACTTTCTGCTTCGTTCTTTGGACTGCGCCGACGATGCGGGTATTTCCGAGGTGAAGAAAGAAATCGCCACATTGGAGGGTGCGCTGCAGAAGCTGTCCGAGCAGGAAGAAAAATATTCTGCCGAGCTTGATGAAGCTTTGAAGCAGTATGCCGAGCTGAAAGAACAAGGCGCTGGTATGGATGCCGCTGAGCTTGATGGATGCACGGCTTGCCGTTCGTGAGGAAAAGGAACGCTCTGCCGTTGACCGTGTGAAAGCTGCCTACGGCGAGAAATACGATCCGATGCTGATGCACGACAGCAAGCGTGATGTGGCAAATCTGCTCCATGAAGAATCAGATACACGTTCTGTTCGGGAGTTCATTCGCCGGAAACAGCAACAGCAGTCACAGCAAAAGCAGAACAAGAAGAAAAATCGAGACAGTTGGGAGCGATAAAATTTCAGCGGGAGTGCATTTTGAACGATGCACTCCCGATTTTTCTGTTTTATTCGTGAATCCGGTAGAATTTTTCATATTTTTGTGCTATAATTATTATGGATTTTTGTATCTATGAGTAAGGCGATTGCTTTGATAACCAATTGATTACGAACGGAGGCGAAATACTGTGCAGCTCTTTTATGGAGTACCGGAAGATATTGAAAATTGGATGAGCCTTGTTACACAGGTGCGCTAGAATTTCCCAGGTCCGGAAACGCAAGAGAAGCTAAACGAGCATCGAGCCACCGTTCTCAAGTTCATGGACAAGAGACAGGCTATCTGTATAAAGGACGAAAACGAGATTGCCGGTGTTATGCTGTTCTCACGAGGACACAACATGATCTGCTATCTCGCTGTTTCGCCCGAATACCGTCGCCGTGGTGTTGCTTCCATTCTCATGGATGAAGTTCTTACCAATTTAGACAGAACAAAAGAAATCTCGGTATCTACTTTCCGTGCTGACGATGAAAAAGGAACCGCCCCAAGAGCATTGTATGAAAAATACCATTTGTCTCCCGATGATGATTACCCCGAATTTAAGTATTATGAGGGGCTTCCTTATCTGAATGATTTTTTTTGGAAGTTCACTATGAGGGGACTTCGGAACAGGATGAGTCGATACAACGGGTACTTGCTGAACGTGGTAAAACCGTGTACGCAACCGCTGTGCGAGCTGGCGCAATTCTCGTGGATAATGGAAACCTTAAACTGCTCGGTGATGTCAAGGCGCTTGGCAGATAGAGCTACGGAGAAAAGATATGAATTTTGTAACGAAAGAACCAATAAACAAAGGCTGGTCGAGTGATAAAAAATACTGTGTTACCGACGAAAACGGCACACGGTATCTTTTGCGTGTTTCCGATATTGCACAGCACGACACAAAGCAGTCTGAGTTTAATATGATGAAACAGGTCGCTTCTTTTGGAGTGCCTATGTGCCAGCCCATTGAATTTGGCACTTGTGAGGATGGCGTTTATTCCATCCAAAGTTGGATTGACGGCGAAGATGCAGAACAGGTCATGTCGGGCTATTCTGATACCGAGCAATATGTATATGGTTTGGAAGCAGGACGTATTCTTCGCAAGATCCACTCCATTCCTGCTCCTGCAACGCAGGAGGATTGGGAAATCCGTTTTAACCGTAAAATGGATTATAAGATCAAAAAGTACGTTGAGTGCCCCATCAAGTATGAGAACGGACAGGCATTTATCGACTACATAAACGAGAACCGTCATTTGCTGAAAAACAGACCGCAGGTATATCAGCACGGCGATTACCACATCGGCAATATGATGATCGACAGAGGCGGTCAGCTCCGCGTTATCGACTTTAACCGTAACGATTACGGTGATCCGTGGGAAGAATTTAACCGCATTGTTTGGTGCGCTCAGAAAGCTCCTCTCTTTGCTTCCGGTATGGTAAACGGATACTTTGATGATAATGTACCTATGGAGTTTTGGAGATTGCTTGCTCTTTACATTTCAAGCAATACTCTCTCATCTGTATATTGGGCGATTCCGTTCGGACAGGACGAAGTGAACACCATGCTGAACCAAGCCAAGGAGGTTCTGTCTTGGTACGATAACATGCGTAATCCTGTGCCGACATGGTATTTCAAAGGGTATTATCTGCAGTACATCGACGGGATTCCTTTCAAGCTGAAAAGTACTTTTGATTTCAGCTTTATGAAAGAGTATGGAACGGTGTTCAAGGTTTACGATGACCAGGATTCCGGAAACATCTGCTTTGGTACTGAAAAAGATGAGAAAAAAATGATGTGAGAATACATAATTATTGAACAATTTGTAACTTTTACAGAAAGCCCCCTTGACAAATTCCGTCTTGGTTCTGGATGCTGTTGGAATCGCCATCTAAGCCGTCGTCCTGACTGAGTCGGCAGTAGAGGGCGGTTTTCTTCTGGTTTGACATTTGTCTTTCCTCCTTCTTGTCAAACCGCTCAGAGCATTGTGAGCACACAATACTCCAAGCGGCGCGAGAAGTCTAGCCCTTATGCCGGCTTTTTTCGCTGAAGTTCCAACGCGGCCAAAACCCTGAGTTTTCTTTCACTGTCTGACTTCCGTTTTTTGGAAAAGCGGAGACGACGCGGATGGCTCGTCCGTGTGAGATCTGAATGCGCTCGACACGGACGGAATCAGGGCAGGCCGCTGGTTTTGTAGTTTGCTTCATGACGACCTCCCTGATTTGATTTTCAAAAAATGTACTTACAAAAAGCAGCCAGGAGAGTTAACATCCGACAAACCGTTTGAGGAGGATTGCCGATGGTAACTGCCTGTTTGTCCATGATGCTTCACTTGCTGCTCTTGCTGATTCGTATTGCAATAAGATTGAGATTGTCCATACCGCTGGTGTACCTGGTGCTGATGCTCACAGCGTTTCGACCGTGGTATCGTGCGCACATGGCACTGGCGGATGGGATTTTTCTGGTGATGCTGGGCTGCGTGATGCTGTCATGGATCATCTCCTTTGTTCGATTTGTAAGGCGAGGACTGGCTTGATGCCAGCCCTCGTTTTTTTGCGCCGCACGGAGGGCGGACGCGGCGTTTGTGTGGCGCAGACCTGCACGGATGCGCGGTTGGCCCATAAAACCGCACACGTCGGCACGACGCGCCCCACGCCGCAGAGCAAATGGCTGCGCCGATGTGCGTTTTCTGACTTGTGCCGCAGTTCAGCCGTTAGTCCTCCGCCCACAGGTGGCATTGGGGTCAGGGTTTTCCCTGCAAGCTGCGTTTTGGTACCAAAACGCGATGCTTGCGCTTTTCTTGCGCAGCAAGAAAAGCCAAAACGTAGACCAATCCTCGTTCTGTTTAGAAGAATTTTTAGATTTTCATTTTGTACAAGCCATGAAATTCAACATTTTTGCGCTTCGGATGCCGTAGTCGCTATGTAAATTTGAAATTCGGATTTCTGCCTTTTGTAGTCGTTACAATAGTCGCTATGGTTTTCTTTTCCGCCGTATTTGCAGCTCGCGCCCCGGCGATGGGGAACAGCGCGGACAGAGCTTGGCAGCTCTCACAGCTCGTGGAAGGGGTCTCGACTGCTTGCAACCCCAGCCACGGCAGCCTGTCTTGCGTCAAAACAAACTGCGTATCTTTCGCTTCCGCGCAAGCACGAAAGCGAAAGATACGCAGCTTGCTTCGACGAGGTCGTCGCGCGCGCCGTGCGCGTTTCCCAACCTGCGGTGTTGTCCGCGTTGCTGGTTATTCAGTTGTTTGGGAGTGTATTTCCACCTCCGAATTTCTCCTAAAGAGCACCAAAAGGAGCGCTGCGGCCATTCTCGGCCGCAGCGCTCCTTCATTACGTTTTATGGTGCGCTTCGGAATATTCTGTTGTCGGCAGGATTTCCTGCTATGTTTCACATGATGGCATTGGAACAAATGCTTGTCAATAATCTTTCGCAGAAAATTTTTCTTGCTGACGCCGCTTCTGAATCGAATCGATTCTATCAGTAATTTATATATCTTTACTTAATATATCTTTATTTTATTGCGTTGGATTATCCAACGTAGGCAAAACCAACAGATTTAGCGGAAGCCGTTCATTTCTGAAGCTGATCCAGACTTGCTGCGAGTTTCTGATTGCCGGTTTCGTAATCCTGGACTGCGTCGAGTATTTGCGCGCAGGCTTCGCTGTCGCCGGTATGGGCGAGCTTATGTGCCAGCTCTTTGAGTTCGTTGGTGTGCGAAACATTGTGACCGACCATGTAGCGCATCAGAGCAATCAGCTCATCGCGCGGCGCGGCTGTGTGCGAATGGTCATGGGCGTGTTCCGGCTCATGGGTGTGCGGATGGTCATGGGTATGACCGCAATCGTGTTCGTGTTCCAGATGCATGACGTTTCCTCCTGATGTTCAGTTCCAAACAAAAACACGGCGTTTTCTTCCCCAAGAAACGCCGCGCTTTTGTTTTAGGATTGGATTGGGTTGAGCGTATTAACCGATGGCTGTATTGTAGCAGACCGCAAGCCCATTCGGAAGCTCTCCCCGGGGATGCTTTTTGTACGCACATCGCGTGTTTTCATATCCCCACATGGGGTTTTGCGCGGAAAAACGCACTGTTTTTCAAAAAACTGAACCTCCCCACGGGGTTCCGTATCGCGTCATATTTCTCTAAAATGCACAATATAAAGGCTGCAAGTTTTACAGTTTCTACAATCATTTTGACTTGAACCTCCCCGGGAGCTTTTTCTTTCCGATGCGTCGCGCTACACTGGATGGTATCCTGAAACGGCGAAAATCGCCAAAGAAAAAGGAGGAACAAACAATGGCATGTTTCCTGGTTCCGACTGCGGAAGCCATCGTCACGGGTGTGGTTTCCAAGGTAGAAAAGAAGAATGAGGTCGTGGCGGAGGGCAAGATCCCATTCTTCCGCAAGCTCAAGTGGCTCAAAAATATGCTCTGGGGCGGCGCAGCGCTGCTGGCGTATGAGCATGTCTGGCATGGCGAAGTTGTACCCTGGTTCCCGTTTTTGACGGCTGCGGCAAATCCGGAGGATGCGGCAGTTATGCTGCACGAGATGGCGACCGTCGGCGTGACGATGGCACTTCTGGTCACGGCTGCGTGGGGCTGCATTGCGCTCGCCGCGGATAAGATCGTCAAGCGCGAGTCCGGCGTGACACCTGCCGTTCGATAAGGAGGAGATGCAATGACACTTCTGACCTGTGTGTTTGCGGCGATCATCTGCTCGATTTTATGGTACAAGCACGCGCCGGATAACACCATGCGGCTCGGTACACTGAGTCTCATGTACTGGGGCGCGTCGCTTATGTGGCTCGGTGATGCGATTTTTGAATATGCCGAGCTGCATGAGGCGTTCTTCACGCCGGAACCAATCGATATGCTCAACGACTTCTATCTCGGCTTGTCCGTGGTTGCACTGGGTCTCATCATCTGGCTTGTAATCCTGCTCGTCAAAGACCCGAAAGGCGCGGTAAAGGCGTCGCTGCTGAAAAAGAAATAGGTACAAATGCCCGATGCGGTTGCATCGGGCATTCCCATTTTATAACTCATTTTTTGATTCCGCAGACCTGATACATCGTGTCGTCAGAAATGACAACGTCCACGCGGAATGCCTCGTCCATCATCTGTGCAACGGCTTCCGCCTCCGGCAGCTCGATCGACACGCGGCTGGCGCTGCCGGAATGGTGGCGCGTCAGCATGGCACGGCTCATCCCGTGCGCAATGCTGAGTCTGCCGCCAGACTGTACGAGCTCTGCCAAATGGTCGATCAGCCCTTTGGGATTCGGGAAGTGTGGAAACGCATTATAGACCATGACGCAGTCGAACTGCCTGTTAAGCTGCACCGATTCTACATCGCCGCAGATCAGCTTCACAGATTCCTGCGGAAATTTCTTCTTTGCAATGCGAATCATCTCCGGCGAAATATCAATGCCGGTCACACTGCGGACCGATCGCTTCAGATAATCCAGGATCAGCACGCCCGTTCCACAGGCAACGTCCAGCACATCGATACCGGCGCAGACGTCGGCGTTGTCCAGAATTGTCTGAATAACAGGTTCGTTACGGATCATATCGGCATCCCATTCCGGGGCACAGCGGTCAAAAAAAGCGATCACATCAGCTTTATTCATGGTGTTCGTTCTCCTGTTCTTTTTTGTCTTGGGTATCTCGCCGGGATCAGACCGGCGCGTGTCAGTGCAAATACGATTGTTGGAATGACAAGCAGCTGCAAAACGGTTCCCGGAAGTGTCTGCACAAAATAAGTCGTAAGCCACACCGTCATGGTAAAGCCATCCCTTGCCGTGGCAAGGTAAACCAGCATTTTGCAAAGACCGCCGAGCACTCTGCCGAGCAGTATGGCCGGAAGCAGTGCGCAATACAGATCCGGATAGATCTTCCCGGTACGGATGTGCCGGTAAAGCAGCCCGCACAAAAGTCCGTAGGCACACAGCTCCGGTGCCATGGACGCAAGCTGCAGCGCCGTCGGCATACCGGACAGCACGCACGAAACGACCGGACCGGCAATACCGCAGAACGCGCCGTACCCCGCGCCGCAGATCAGACCGCACAGTAAAACCGGCAGATGCATCGGCAAGAACGTGCTTCCCGCGCCGAGCGCGTGAAACGCCAGCGGCAGCACATAACACAGCGCCGTGCAAAGCGCGCAGATGCACGCGCGCTTGACGGAAGACAGTTCCATTTCATCACCCCGGCTATTCATTGTAATGGAAATTCTCTGCCTGAACAACCTCCCCCCGGGGTTGTTCAGGCAGAAATCTTTTGCTACTATATAAAAAATCGACCGAAAAGGATGTAGCTGCAATGAATCAGAAACTGGATGCGATCTTCCGGGAAGTGCAAAAGGCATTGACCGGCAAGCAGGCTGTTGTAGAAAAGGTGCTGATGGCGATGCTCTGCGGCGGGCATATTCTGCTGGATGATGTGCCGGGCGTAGGAAAAACGACACTTGCCGTCGCGTTCAGCAAAGCGCTTGGGCTGCGCTATCGCCGGATCCAGTTTACCCCGGACGTTCTGCCGTCGGATATCGTCGGCTTTTCCATGTACGACAAGCAGCAGAATGCGTTCCGCTATGTGCCGGGCATCGTGACCGGCACCAATCTACTGCTGGGCGACGAGATCAACCGCACCTCCAGCAAGACGCAGTCTGCGCTTTTGGAGGCCATGGAGGAAAAGCAGGTCACTGTGGACGGGATCTGCTATCCGCTGCCCGATCCGTTCTGCGTCATTGCTACGCAGAACCAGGTCGGCACGGCCGGTACACAGCCGCTCCCAAACGCGCAGATGGACCGCTTTCTGGTGCAGCTCACGATTGGTTATCCCGATTACGAGAGCCAGATGACGCTTATCCGCGACCGGCAGCTGGAAAATCCCATGGAGCAGGTACAGCAGGCTGCGGACGCAGCGGCGCTTGTTTCCATGCAGCAGGAGGTTCGCCGGGTGGCGATGGACGATAAGATCATCGACTATATCACGCGGCTGGCAATGGCCTCGCGCGCGCATCCGCTGCTCCGGCTCGGGATCAGTCCGCGCGGTGCGCTGGCGGTATCCAGAATGGCAAAAGCATGCGCGTATCTGCACGGGCGCGACTACACGCTGCCGGAGGATGTGCAGGAGATCTTTGCGGATGTCTGCGCACACAGAGTGCTGCTTTCCCAGCAGGCAAAGACGCAGCAGAGCACCGCGCAGGACGTCATGCAGGCGCTTCTGCGGGAAGTTGCGCTGCCGGACGCGGCGTTTTGAGTATGGCAGGTCGTAGAATCCTCTGGGGCATTCTGCTGGCTGGTGCACTCGGCCTGTACCTGTTTGCGAACAGCGCGGGAACGCTCTGCGTGCTGCTTGCCGCCGCGCTGCCGCTGCTGTCCGCCGTATCGCTGCTGCTTCCGCGGCAGATCACGCTTACGCTTTCTGCGCCGGAAACAGTGGGGCGCGGTGAGCAGATGACATGCACGCTTACTGTTTCCTCATCCGGGATACCGGCGCAGTTTGAACTTACGGTTGAAGCTGAAAACAGCTTTACCGGTGAATATTCTACACGGGTCATGCCACTTTCCGTTGGGAAAAAGCCGGCATCGCTGTCGTGGCAGCTTGCCGAAACGCACAGCGGTGTCGTACGCCTTTCCTGCACGAGCGTCCGTGAGTTTGACAGCTTCGGCCTGTTTTCCCGGAAACGGATATGCACTGCGCAAGCCGAGGTCCTGCTTCCGCCGCAGACCTTCCCGGTGTCCGTCTGTCTGAATCAGGCGGCGGAGGTTTTACTGGACAGCGAGAGCTATTCCGCACAGAAAGCAGGAAATGATCCCGGAGAAACGTTCCGTATCCGCGAGTATGTGCCGGGAGACCCGATCCGGCAGATCCACTGGAAGCTGTCTGAGAAAATGGGGACGCTGATGGTGCGCGAGTTTGGCCTGCCGGCGGAAAACCGGCTGCTGCTTGTATTTTTGCCGGAGAGATCACTTTCGCCGGAACAGCTGGACGCTATGCTGGATACGATGGTTTCTGTTTCATCGGAGCTTTTGCGGCAGAAGCTTCCGCACACGCTGCTTTGCACCGGGGAACTGCATGATATTGCTGATATGCCCGCGCTGGCGCAGACGGTGCATACACTGCTGCACAGTGCGCCGGAGATCGAACGTACCGCAGCGTTCCTGCAGAAGCACCCTGCGCTTTCCTACGCGCATATCGCACTGATCGCAGCAAGTGCCGTCCCTGCGGCGGAGGATCTCGCGCAAACCGGCTGTGTGAGCATTCTTTTCCCGGATGCCGGCGCTTTGCCGGAGATCGCTGAACCAGTCCGTGTCCGCGTTCATGCGTTCCGCGCGGATGCGCTGCGCGCCGGGACGCTCCATTTTGAATTGTGAGGATGATCCATGCAGATCGTTGACACCAGACCGCCGCAGGCAAAACAGGAAAACCGCATATTCCGCGCGATCGGCTGTACCGCCGTCTATCTCACAAGCGCGGGCGCGCTCTGCAGCATGGCAGGGCTTGGCCGGACGCTGCTCGGCGCGTGGGGGGCTGGCACGGTGCTGCTGTTGGCGCTCTGTTTTCTGCCGGAGCAAGCAAAGATTCAAAATATCGTCCGGCTTTCTCTTTTTCTGCTGCTTGGTGCTGCGGTGTGGGTTTTGTGGGAGTCCGCGCGCGACGGCGTTTGCCTTTTCCTGAACCGGCTGTTCGCTGCAAGTGAGCTGCAGCAGGCTTATCTCTATGAAAAGCTCCCTGTTTACGCGCCGCAGGCGGAACAGGCCGGCTGCTTACAGACGGCCGCAATTTTGCTTGGATTGCTGCTTGCACAGCTTCTGACGCTGCCCAGCCGCTTCAGCCGGACGTTTGTACTGGCCGCACTGTGCGGTGTGATGGCGTATCTCGGCGTTTTGCCGGAACGCATCTGGCTGATCGCGCTTGCAGGCTGCCTGCTGCTGACGCTTTTGCCGCAGGACGGCGGACTGCGTCCATGGCGGCTTCTTCCGATCGCTGCCGTGTTTGTCCTTCTGGCTGTGGGCTGCCTGCTTCTGCCGGAAACGGAGAACGCGCGGCTTTCGGCGTGGGAGGAACGTGCGCGGGACTCGCTTGCCGTTCAGACGGCTGCCTACGGCGAACTTCCGGCACAGCAGGATGTGCCTGCGGAGCAAACGCCGCAGAGCGAACCGCCGACGTTCCGGCAGGAGTCCATGCAAAGTACACCGGATGGCGACCGGGAACCGCTTTCCCGCCCCATTCGCGCGGCGCTGGTGATTTTTCTGTTGCTGCTGATGCTTTTTGTGCCATCCGTTTATCTGGATCGGCTGAAAAAGAAGCGGGAACGAAACCGGGCAGGACTTTCGGACGCGGATGCGCGCGCGTGTATCTGTGCCAGCTTCCGCTATGTGCTGCGCTGGCTGCGGCTTGCCGGTCTGGAGCCGGAAAATGTGCCGTTCGCAAGCTATTCGGAGAAAATCGAAACGATTTTGGGACCTGAGATCGCCGCGCAGTATTTGCAGATCCTCCCGCTGTGGCAGGAGGCCGCTTACAGCACGCACGAGATGACCGAGCAGCAGCGTACGCAAATGCGCGTGTTTTTGCAGACTGCTGTGTCGCTTGTCTGGAAGAAGCTCTCCAAAAAGCAGCGGCTTTGGACAACGTACTGGCTTGCACTGTGAAAGAGCGAGGAATTTTGATGAAACGAATATTTTTGATCTTTCTATGCATGACGCTCCTTGGCACGCTGTGCGCCTGCCGGGTGCGCCTGATCGCAGACCCGGCGCAGGCCGACACGATCCTGCAGGCGCAGCAGGAAGCGCAGCCGCCGCAGGAAGAAGAACCGCAGCCGCCCGCGCAGGAAGAGCCTGAACCACCGGAGCAAGAGTCGGAAGAGGAGCCTCCTGCGGAGGAGACCCCGCCCGATACGCCGCCGCAGCCGGATGAAACCGCGCAGGCGGAACAGCCGGATACCTCCGTATCTGTGGCACAGACAGGCACGGCAGTCTACACCGAGCAGCTGGCAGCCGGCGTTACCGTGACCTATGATCCGAACGGCGGCGACAGCGCAACCGTGTCCGCAAGCGTTACGCCCGGTCAGCCCTACGGCGCGCAGCCGGAGGCCGTCCGGCGCGGATATGCATTTGTCGGCTGGTGGACGCTGCCGGACGGCGGAGAGCAGATTTTGCCGGAAACAATCGTTTCCGATGTGCAGGCGCATACGCTCTATGCGCACTGGCAGCACAGAGACGCCGCGACGCTGACCCTCGACCCGAACGGCGGCAGGATCAAGTCCAAGGAGGCGACGCTGGCGCTCAGCGACGGCGACTGCTACGGCGCGCTTCCTATTCCGCTGCGGGAGGGATATGACTTTAACGGCTGGTGGACGCAGATAGAGGGTGGCGAACAGATCCTGCCGGAAACCGTATTTTCCGGCACAGACGACCAAACTGTCTACGCGCATTGGACGTATGATCCGCTGGCGTTCTGGACCTTCACACTGCAAAACAAGACGCAGCAGATCTATCTCTGCCAGCAGATCTCCATCTATTTTGAAACGGAAACCGACGGCGTGACCCAGCAATATTGCGATCTGATCACAGCGACCGGCTCGTTCAATATTGCGGAAAACCGGGACGATCCCAACGTTACAGACGATTGGGTGCAGGCGAAAAAGCCGCAGGTCGTCCTCAAATGCGCGGATCTGTCACAGGCGGCTTCCATCCGTGCCTTGGCGCAGGCGCGCTTCCCGGAGCAGCAGATCATTCTGGTTTCTCCCTCGGCGCTCTGGGGCGACGAGGCGACCATGCTATACGCAAAGCTGGCGCTTGCCAAGCAGCTTTACGGTGACTGGTACACGGATGTTGATCTTGTGAAGGCCGCGCAGGAGCTGAACATCCGTTCCATTCCAATCAGCTTTTCATAATAAAATTCTTCCGGCTGCGCTTTTGCAACGCCGGAAGTTTTTTCGCAAAAATGATTTTTCAGAACCCCCGGGGGAGCTTGCGGCAGACAAAGCGGTTTGCTATATTGGTAAAAACGCAGAAATCTGCGCAGATACACTCCAGAGTGAAAGAGAGGAATCAAACAATATGAAAAAAACACTGAGTCTTCTTCTGGTATTGGTCATGGTTCTCAGCCTGTGCTCCGTCACCGCTTTCGCGGCGGAGAACTACACCGGCAAGACCGTGATCCTTTATACCGCCAACGTCCGCGGTGATGTGGACGTATATGCGAAGGTCGCCGCTGCAAAGACGGCCTACGAAAACGCGGGTGCGGACGTGATTCTGGCCGATGCCGGCAACTTCCTGCAGGGCACAGCTGCGGCGAACAGCGACCGCGGTCTGGGCGTTTACAACCTGATGGACGCGGCTGGCTATGACGTTGCGGCGATGGGGCTTGCGGAATTTGGATACGCTGACGCCACGACCGGCTACGGCTACCACAAGAACATCACGAAATACTACACACAGGCTGAACTGCAGAATGGTGCAGAGACGCTGACCTACAACAAGGACATGAAGGGCGCGGTCACGGCGGACCGCGCGGAGAAAGCGGCTGCGACATTCACGGTTCTTTCTGCCAACGCAACCTCCGATACAGAATACTATTCCTTTGAAGCCAGTACGATCCTTACTACAAAGAGCGGTCTGAAGGTCGGCTTTTATGGCCTGACCGCTACTTCCGCAGCAGCGAATGTGCAGGACGGCTGCCTGCGCGTTTCCGAGCCGAAGCCCGTAAAGCTGAACGCGGACGTGACGGTCTGCCTGTCCAACGCCGGTGTCAGCGGCAGCGAATACGGCGATCTTGTCATTGATGCGGGCAATGCGGAAACGGTCGGCGCGTATGTTATTGACAATTCCAGCAAGACTGTGACTTCGCTCACGCCGGATCTGAGCGGCAGCGACGCGGAGATCGCCAAGAGTGCCGCCGCGCTGAAGGCAGCTGCCGGTAAAACGGTCGGCCGCTCCGATGTTATCCTGACCGGCGCGGATTCCGCGAACTGGAACGGCGAGACGAATCTCGGCGATCTGACGACGGACGCACTGCGCTGGTATGCGCAGAACTACATCGACGGCTACAACAAGAAGCTCCCGCTCGTCGCCATCCAGAACGGCGGCAACTGCGACAACTTCCTGTATTCCGGCGAGATCACCGAAACAGATCTTTTGAAGGCGCTGCCGTTCTCCCCGATGGGGATCGGTGTCATTGAACTGACCGGCGCACAGCTTCTGGAAACGCTGGAGGCCGCATCGCAGCGGGAAAACTGCCCGGGCTTTGCGCAGGTTTCCGGTCTGACCTACTCGCTTGACACAGGCAAAGAATATGACGCGGGCGAGGCCTACGGCAAGTTCTTCCGTGCAGACTCCGTCAGCCGCGTGACCATCACCTCCGTAAATGGTAAGGCATTTGACAGCAAGGCGACCTACGCCGTTGTCTGCGACAATTTCCTGATCAATGGCAATGACACCTACTACACGCTGAAGGAAGCCAAGGAAGCCGGCGCAGCCTACGCCAACAACGGAAACGGCGTAAAGGTCCGCGACGCTGTCGCGCAGTACATCCAGAAGCAGCTGAACGGTGTGATCGGCAGCAGCTACGCCAGTGCGCAGGGACGCATTTCACTGGAAAAAACGGACGAAGTGTTCCACGATGTTAAGGCAGCAGCCTATTACGCCGACGCCGTGAAATGGGCAAGAGAGAACAGCATCGTCAACGGCACCGGTAAGGAAACCTTCGGTCCGGACGCTAACATGACCCGCGCCGCGCTGTGGGCAGTACTTGGCCGCGCAGCAGGCGCAGATGTTGACGGCGGCAGCCCGTGGTACCAGAAAGCACTGGAGTGGGCAAAGACCGAGGGCATTTCCGACGGAACGAATCCGAACGGCAGCATCACGCGGCAGGAGCTTGTCACCATGCTTTACCGCAATGCTGGAAAACCGGCTGTGTCCGGCGATCTTGCCAAGTTCTCCGACGCATCTGCAGTTGCATCCTGGGCGTCTGATGCAATGATCTGGGCTGTTTCCGAGGGGCTTGTCAAGGGCAGCGGCAGCAATCTGAATCCGACTGCTACCGCGACCCGCGCACAGGTCGTCACCATTCTGTATCGCCTGATGGCAGAATAAAGCAGTTCTCATTCCCAATGCCCTCCGCGCAGCTGGCGCGGAGGGCATTTTGCATCCCCTGCACCGGATCCTGTTTTTAGTTTTGAATATTTCGCACAAAAATGAAGAATGAATTTTGGCGATTTTCACAATTTGAATCACCATTTCAGCAAACACACGCAAAAAAAGATGCGTGTATCTCGCAGTTTACCCCCGGAGGGGGTTTCGATTTCTGTGCCGCGCACAAAATTTCATCCCCCGGGGAGGCTTACGAGCCAGCGCGAAATTTTGTAAAATACAAAAATGAAAGGTGGCGGTATGCGTGGACGAACTGGAACAGGAGCATTTTCATGAACATGAACACACGCATGACCATCCGCACGAGCATGACCACCATGACCATGCAGACGGCCACAAGCACCTGCATCGCCACGAAAACACAAAATACGTCCAGAACCGGCTGGCAAGAGCCTCCGGGCATTTGCAGCACGTCCGCGCGATGGTAGACAGCGGAGAAGACTGCTCAGACGTTCTGATGCAGCTTTCCGCTGTGATCGGCGCGCTGCAATCCATCGCCAAGGTGATTTTGAAAGACCATCTCGACCACTGCGTCGTGGACGCAGTACAGTCTGGCGATACACAGACGCTCGACGATTTCAAAAAGGCCATTGACCGCTACATTCGCTGAGGAGGAACGCTATGATCGACAAGAATTTTGACCCATGGAAACGAGTTCGTGAGTTCAGCCCCGAAGCTCTGCTTCAGGAAAGCAGCGACCTGGTGCAATGGCCGATCAAGCTCTACAAAGCGCCGAAGCTCTCGCCCTATTACCATCACGGCCACCTGCTCATTGCGGCGGACTGCTCGGCATTTTCCTATCCGGGCTTCCATGACGCGCTGTCCAAGGGACGGGTGCCGCTGATCTGCTGCCCGGAAAACGACTTTGATATTACCGTGAAGCTGGCGGACATTTTCAGTCTTAACGACGTTGCAAGCGTCACCATCGTCACGATGGACAAGCCCTGCTGCGCTGAGCTCAAGGATATGGTGCTTCGCGCCGTCAAGCAGAGCCGCCTGCCGATCCCCGTGCAGGTCACGAACCTGTTTGTAGACGCGGAGGAGGTTGATTGAGATCTCATTCAAACTGCAAATCTCTGATTTGACATATATTCACACAAAGGAGAACCACAAATGAAAAAACTTCTTGCTTTGCTGCTCTGCCTGAGCCTCGTATTTGCTCTGGCAGCCTGCAGCACCCCTGAATCCCAGACGCAGCAGTCGGCGGAACAGCCAGCACAGACTGAGGATCAGCCGACGGAACCGACACAGGCGGAGCAGCCGTCGGAACCGGAGAGACTCACATATCCCATCGAGCAGTTCACGGTCGGCACGACGGCTGCCATTGAGACAGCGACGTTCGGCGAGTATCACTTCGATATGCTTGCCAGCGGCGTCAGCGAGCTGCCGCTCGTCTGGCAGGACGCGGAGGGCAGTTACCATCCGCTGCTTGCTTCCTACGAAACGGAAGATTCCGTCACGTGGGTCTACACCATCGAGCCGGGCATGACGTGGTCGGATGGAGAACCAGTCACGGCAGAGGATATTCTGTTTACGCTTGAATATGACGACGCAAACGGCAGCGCCAATTTTGTCTCTCAAACGGATGAAGACGGCAAGGTCACGGAGGCAAAATACGCAGCCTATGCGATTTCCGACGATGGAATGTCCATTTCCCTGACACTCTCGTCTGCCAACGTGCGTGAGCTTTCCAACATGACGTCCTTCCGCGTCATGCCGAAGCACATCTACGAGGGCAGGGATTCCGTCACAGAAGCTGAAGCCCGCGTCACCTGCGGACCGTATATGCTCGACAGCTTCAACAAGGAGGCTGGGACGCTCACATTCATTCCGAATCCATATTATCCGCTAGAGCCGAATGTCGGCAAGCTCACCTACCGGCTGTTTGGCAACGAAGATACCATGTATCTCTCGCTCCAGAACGGCGACCTGGATATGACGTGGGCATACTCCACGGGCGTTTCCGGTTCGTATCAGGATGTGCTGGCTGCCACCGACACGCTGACGCTCGAAGCCGTCACGGCGGCAAACGCTCCGGCGGTGCTGGCGTTCAACAACGCAAATGGGCCTTTTGCGGATGAGAACCTCCGGCTGGCAGTCTCCTACGCACTGGACTATGACAGCTTCCGCACCGTATTCGGCAGCGCCTATGCCTCGAACCCCAACCGCGGCTTCGTGCCGCCCGTGACCGTGGGTTATAAGGAGACTGAGGCGCTCGGTCAGGATCTGGACAAAGCCGCGCAGTATATGGCAGATGCCGGTTACACCGAAAAGAACGCGGACGGCTTCTATGTGAACGCGAATGGCGAGGTCTGCGTCTTTACCCTCACCTGCAACGCAGGCAAGGAAGCCCATGTCGGCTATGCAGAGCTTGTCAAGACGCAGCTCGAGCAGTTCGGCATTCAGGTCGTTCTTGAAACGCTGGACGCAGACAGCTACAACGCCAAGACCAGCAACAAATTCTCTGAGAACAATATCACGATGGAGGCGGCGATCTACGGCTACACGGCTGCCGGTATGGGCATGAAGAACGGTCTTGCTTCTATTTACGTCGACGGCACGCATCCCGTGCAGGGCGGTTGTCAGGTGTTTGACGAAGAATTCCAGGTGATTCTTTCCGCGATGGGTGAAGCGAAAACCGTGGAGGAATACACTGCTGCGGCGGGCAGCCTGCAGGACTGGTATGCTGCGCATATGCCGCTCATTGCCCTCTACTGGGACAGCCAGATTCTTGTCCACAGCGCGGCATATGAGAACTTCACCGTAGACGCTGTGTTCGGACTCAACAACGCGACCACCTGGTTCTCGATCACAGCAAAATAATCAAGGTTCCTTTCAAACGCGGGGGTTTCTTCGGAAATCTCTGCGTTTTTCTAAGGCGTCACCGCATAATTTGGCAAGATGACTCGGCGTGGGATTTTTCGTCAAGTCAAGGTTTGGAAAACGAAGGAATACTTTGTGTATTTCTTGTTTTTCAAACCGCAGAATTGGCGGAAAAGACCCGGCGAGGCACGCAGACACAATTGTGCGGTGATGCCCTAAAAATTATCCCCCGGGGAGGGTTACGCACATCGCCCAGATACGGTACAATAATTAAAATCACCGCGAGGAGGGAACGCCGATGGCTGCAACTGAAATACTTCCGGCGTTCTCTTACGCCTGCGGTATGATCTCCGCAAAGCTTTCGCACGGCGAACGCGTGCTTTTGGAGAACGTTTTTTTCTCATTATCATCCGGGGAACGGCTGGCAGTCATCGGGGAAACCGGATCGGGCAAGACCATGCTGGCACTCTCGATTCTGGGGCTTCTCCCCTCGAACGTGCGGATGCAGGGCGGATGCCTGCAGCTGGACGGCGCGGCGCTCCCCGCGGGAAGACAGCTGCAGGCGCTGCGCGGCGACAAGCTTGTTTATATTCCGCAAAACGGCGCGGAATTTCTGCTCCCTGCGCGTACCGTGCGCAAACAGCTCTATGACAGCCTGAAAAAGCTCGGCTTGCCGCGCAAGGACTTCCCGGCATTGGCGGCAGAAAAGCTGCGTCTTGCGGGCTTCGACGCGCCGGAGACGGTTCTGGACAAGTATCCCTTTCAGCTCTCCGGCGGCATGGCGCAGCGCGTAACCATCGCATTGGCGGCGTGCTCCCGGGCTCGGCTTCTGATTGCCGACGAGCCAACGAACGGATTGGATGAAGCCGGGCGTGCGCAGTTTTTCGCGCTCCTGGATTCGATTTTCCCGGACGCGGCGAAGCTCATTATCACGCACGATATTTCCGTCGCCGCACGCTGCGACCGGGTGCTGGTTCTGTGCGGCGGGCGGATGCTGGAAACGGGCGTGTCAAGCACAGTTTTAAGCGCTCCACGCCACCCATACACGAAAGCGCTGCTTGCCGCGCAGGTCGCAAACGGGATGCAGCCGTCGCCCATTCTGCGCGAAGGAACGTCCGGCTGTCCGTTTTACACCCGCTGTCCGGAGACGGATGCGGGCTGTCTGAACGGCGCGATGCAAAAACATACGGTCGGAATGTCAGAATGGTGGTGCTGCCATGCTTGAGATCAAAAACTGCTGCAAATCGTTCGGAAACCAGACGGTTTTGCAGGATGTTTCCTTGAACATTCCAGATGGAAGCATCATCGGGATGTCCGGCGCAAGCGGCATCGGAAAATCGACGCTTGCAAAAATTCTCTGCGGCGTGACAGCGCCCGACGCGGGAGCGGTTTTCCTTGACGGGAAACTGCTTGTGTCCCCAAAAGAAGCATATGACAGAAAGCGCGGTCTTGCCATCCAGATGGTTTATCAGCAGCCGTATGCCACGCTCGACCCTTTGCAGAAAATCGGCGCGGGACTGCGGGAGCTGATTTCCTATCATCGTCTGACGAAAAACAGGCAGGAGACGGAGAAGCTGATCGCCGACATTCTGGCGCAGATGCAGCTGCCGTCTAAAATTCTTGCCCATCTGCCGCGACAGATCTCCGGCGGCGAAGCGCAGCGTGTGGCGTTGGCGCGCTGCCTGCTTTTAAGCCCGAAGCTTCTGATTTTAGATGAGGCGACATCGATGCTGGATGTGTCTACGCAGGCAAATCTTCTGGCGCTTGTAAAGGCGCAGATGGTATCCGGCGGCGGGTCGGTGCTGTTCATCAGTCACGACCGGGCGCTGACGGATTTTTACTGTGATACGGTCTATGCGTTTGACGAAGACCACCGGCTGAAAGAGGTGCGGGCGTGAAGGATTACAGAAAAAATGTGCGGCTTGCGCTCGTGTGCTTTCTGCTGGTCGTGGTTCTGAATTTTTTCCTGCCGCGGCTGCTGCCCGGCAACCCTGTGGCGTACTTGACAGGCTTTTCCGAGCAGGACATGACGCCCGCGCAGGTGGCATTTTACGAGGATGCGCTGCATCTGAACAAATCTCTTCCGGTGCAGTTTGGCTATTACCTGCGGTCGCTTCTGAACGGGACGCTCGGATATTCGTATAAAAAGGATGCAGCTGTTTCGGCGCTCATCGGCGAAAAAATCGGCTATACGCTGCAAATTACGGTTCCGGCAGTGCTGCTCTCGGCTGGCATCGGGCTTCTGTGGGGGCTTCGGTGCGGATACAAAAAAGGCGGCCTCGCCGACCGGCTGTCCACGGCGACCCTGATTGTCTTCAACGCCGTACCCACGTTTTTGATTGGACTGGGACTGATGATCGTGTTCTGTTTCCAGAACCGGCTGCTGCCCTATACCGGTCTCAATTCTCCGGAGACTGTACGCGGAACGGTTGGGTATGTATGGGACAGAGTGCTGCATCTGCTGCTGCCGGTCGGAACCTTAACGCTGGCGGCGCTTCCCAGCCGGTATCTGCTCGTGCGCAACATGGCGGCAAGCGCGTCGGACGGAAAGGACATTTTGTACGCAAAGCAGCGGGGCCTTCCAGACAGCGTCATCCGCCGGGACTACCTCCTGCGCTCGATCGCACAGCCGTTTCTCACGATGCTCGGCATGAGCGTGTCGCTCTGCGTAGGCGGCTCGGTCGTGATCGAAAAAATTTTCTCCATCGGCGGGATGGGTTCGCTGCTGACGGAGGCGGTCTATACGCTCGATTATCCGCTCATGCAGGGCATTTTGTTCGTGACGACGTGCATCATGGTGCTGTCGATTCTGCTTACCGATTTTTTGTGTCTGCTCCTTGACCCCAAGCGGAAATTGGAGGGCAGGACATGAGAAAGAAAGGCCTTTTGCCGCTCATTTTGGGACTCTTGCTGCTGACCGTTTTTGCGTTGGCTGCATTTGTACCCGAATTATTTACAAGTTTCAGTCAGAAAGAGCTGTTCACGAAGTGGCTGCCAGTCAGCCGGGAGCATCTGCTCGGCACGAATGCGATGGGCTATGACATTTTTACGGAGCTTATCTATGGCGCGCGGCAGACGCTGCTGGTCGGCGTCTTGAGCAGTATTCTGACGCTGATTCTGGGGGCGGGGATCGGGATTTTGGGGAGCTTCTGCGGCTGGATCGGGCAGATTTTCAATGGTCTTATTCAGATTTTTGTTCTGCTTCCAAAGCTCATTACGCTCATCGTTCTGGCGACGTTTTTTGGCAGCTCTGCCGCGCACCTGATCATTCTGATCGCGGCGTTCAGCTGGGTCGGTACGGCGCGCGCCGTGCGCGCAAAGGTTTTGCAGCTGCACACACAGCCGTTTATCGAAAGCTGCCGGATCCTCGGCTACAACCGCGCCCATATTGCCGTGCGGCACATCCTGCCGAACCTATCGGATGTGCTGCTCTCGCGCTTTCTGCTCGGGGTCAACAGCTGCATCATGATGGAGTCGACGCTCTCGTTTTTGGGGCTTGGCGATCTCTATCGCCCGACGTGGGGCACGATGGTCAATTTTGCGTATAAACGCGGCGCGTTTCTGCGGGGTGCGTACCAATATCTGCTGGCACCCGGCGTGTGCGTCATGCTGCTGTGTCTGGCATTTTACCTGATCAGTCTCTGGCTGACCGCCAGAAAAGAAACCATTTCGGAGGGGTAACATGGGAAAATACTTTGCAGACGTTCATGCGTCGCACGAAAGTCAGCTTCAGAATCTGCCGCATGGGCTTGCCGACACGGACGAAATTCTCGCCTGCCGCGCAAAACCGCAGACGTATGAAAATATTCTGGAGCTGGCAGACGCGCTGTGCTGGCAGCTGCGTTTCCGGGAGGCGATCGACGCTTTGACGCAGGCAGTCAAGCTGGAGCCGGAACGCATGGAAGCTTACCGCAAGCGCGGCCCCAAGTATCTCGATACGCTGCAATTTGAACGGGCGCTCGCGGATTATACGCACTGCGAACAGGCGGACGGCATGAGCATCGAGTCGCGCTACCGCATCGGCATGGCGCAGTATATGCTGCAAAACTATGATGCGGCGACCGCCGCTTTTGCCGGTTCTCTTGCCATCGCGCCGCAGGACGACGATATGTATATTGCGGATGTCTACTGGCTGGTACTTTCGCAGCTTCGTGCTGAAAAAGCGGACGAGGCGCAAAAAACGTTGAAGCAGCATTATCGACCCGATATGTACGTCGGCCACCACACGGCGTATGAAAAAGCCATGCGCGTGGCGGCTGGCTTTGCGCCGATGGAGGATATGCTGGCAGAGTTGGACGCGGAACCGGACGATTTACAGTTTGCCATGACGGCTTACGGCCTTTGCGTACTGCTGGAAACGCATGGCGAGACGGAAAAGGCCGATGCCTTGCGTGAAAAACTACTTAAGCGCGACGGCTTCTGGTTCTGCTTCAGCTATCTCGCGGCATATAGCGACTATAAATACACAGTTAAACCGGCAGCAGTCACTTGACTGTTGCCGGTTGTTGCTCTAAGCGATTTTTTGTTGTCCTTATGCGTACTCGCCATTTCCGGCGGGCAGTTTTTATGTTTATAAATTATCGCACCAACTCTGCTTCCTCGTTTTTTCCGAGGCGGCGGAGCATGGTCTTTTTTACGGCGCGGAAAATGTTCTGGTAGCCTGTGCAGCGGCACAGGTGGCCGGAAAGAAGCTTGCGCAGTTCGTCGTCCGTGTATTCCTTTCCGGAGTTGACGATCTCGGTCGCCGTCAGAATGAAACCGGGGATGCAGAAGCCGCACTGGATAGACGTTTCCTCCATGAAAGCCTTCTGCACGTCGGAGACGGTGCCGTCAGGGTTCATCAGCCCCTCGAGCGTGATAATGTGCTTGCCCTCGGCCCAGACAGCCAGATACAGACAGGTGTTGATTGCCTCGCCGTCGATAAGCGCGGTGCATGCGCCGCATTCGCCGACCTCACAGCCCTTTTTCACAGACGTAAGCCGGAAATCATTGCGGAGCATATCCGTCAGACTTGCACGGACATCGACGATCTTTTCCACATCTTTGCCGTTGATGTTGCATTTGACAAGAGCGTACTGTGCCATCAGATTTCACCTCCGCAGCGTTTGACAGACTCGATGAGTGCGCGCTTGGCCATTTCCACGGCGATGTGCTTGCGGAACGCCTTGCTGGCACGCCAGGAATCACGGGGATTGATGTCCTCCAGAACGGCCTTGGAGAACGCCTCAACATTTTCCATTGTGACGGGCTGGCCGTTTACAACGGCCTCGGCGCTCGGTGCGCGCATGGGCACAGGACCCGCGACGCCGTAGGCGATGCGCACACGGTCGAACGTTTTCTTGTCCGCGGACAGCCGCACATTGACGGAGCAGCCGGTCGTGGCAATTTCCATAGCGTTGCGCATGCCGTATTTGATATAGAAGCCCTTCGTATTTTCCCACGAGGCCTTCGGAATCAGAATTGCAGTCTGAATTTCACCCTCGGCGACGTTGATATCGACCGTACCGGCCTTGATATAGAAGTCCTTGATCGGCAGATACCGCTTGCCGTTCACGCCGGTCAGTTCGACAATCGCCTCCCATGCGTGGAGCGTAGAAGCGGAATCGGCAGAGGTCACGCCGTTGCAGGTGTTGCCGCCGATGGTGCCGGCGTTGCGGATCTGCGGGCCGCCGACCATATCGACGGCTTCGCCCAGCACGTTGATCTTTTCAATGATGATAGGATTATGCGTAATGTGGGAAAAGGTTGTAAGCGAGCCGATGCGGATGTTTTCGTTTTCGTCCATACACACGCCGCGCATGGAGTCGATCTTCTGGATGGAGATGAGTTCCTTGCCCGCACGGCGGCCTTCGCGCATCTGGACGAGCACGTCCGTGCCGCCCGCGATGATCTGCGCTTCGGGATGCTCCAGACGAAGCTTGACTGCTTCTTCTACGCTGTACGCTTCATAGAGCGCTTTCATATCATACATAGTCTGTTTCCTCCCTCAGTCCTGAATCAAGCCCGCTTCGGTGAATTTGGCGAAGAGGACGTGCGGTGTGATCGGCACCTGATTGATGGCGACGCCGGTCGCATGATAAATGGCATTGCGGATGGCAGGGGCCGGGGAGCAGGCGGGCGGCTCGCCCAGCGCCTTGGTGCCGAACGCAGAGGTCGGCTCATAGTTTTCCACAAACTCGGCTTCGAGGTTCGGATGATCCATAAAGGTCGAAAGTTTGTAGTCAAGCAGGTTATTGTTGAGCGGCCGGCCGGTCTTCTCATCGAACAGCAGCTGCTCGGACAGGCCGTAGCCGATGCCCATGGACATACCGCCGTGCACCTGCGCTTCGGCAAGCGCTGGGTTAATGAGTTTGCCGCAATCGTGGACATTGACAATGTTCAGCAGTTTGACCTTGCACATCGGGATATCAACCTCGACCTCGGCGAACGTGCAGCCGAAGGAATAGGCGTTGTTGCGGATGGTGTAGGTCGATTCCGCTGTCAGATGCTCGGAATGGACCGGGTTATACTGCGCGGTCATGGACAACTCGGACAGGCTCATGAGCACACGTCCATCGGTGATACGGACGATGTTGGAGTCGATAATATCCATGTTATAGGCTGCCTGACGTGTGACCTCGCAGGCGTATTCGAGAATCTTCCGCTTCAGCAGCTCGGACGTCTGCCGGATGGAGAAGCCTGCGGTGAACGTCTGACGGGAAGCGTATGCGCCGAGGCCTGTCGGGGTCACATCGGTATCCTGGCAGGACAGAACATGTACTTTTTTATAATCGGACAGGCCAAGGATCTCCGCGCACATCTGCGCATATGCCGTATCTGCGCCCTGACCGATCTCCGTTTCGCCGACCTGCAGATTGACCGTGCCGTCGAGATTCAGCTGCAGACGGCAGGAGGAGGTTTCCAGCGAAATGGGGAAAACGGCAGTGTTGTACCAGAAGGTCGCAAGGCCGATACCGCGGCGGATGGGACCGGTCTGGTTGGCGTAGGCCTTCAGCTTTTCTTCATAGCCGATGGCCTTCATGCCCTTTTCCATACACTGCCGGTAGGAGTCCTCATAAAGTTCGTTTTTCGAGAAGCCGTCAACGTAGCCGGGCTTCATCAGGTTCTGCCAGCGGTAGGCCAGCGGCGTCATGCCGACAGCCTCTGCGCACTGCTCTGCGTGGGACTCATCCGCGAACGACGCCTGCGGCATGCCATAGCCGCGCATGGCGCCCGCCGCCGGGCGGTTGGTGAAAACAGTATAGGCATCGCCCTCAAAGTTGGGGCAGGGATAGTGCTGGTTAAAGGAGCCGAGCGCCTTGGCAACAATCGAATGGCCGTGGGAGGCGTAGGAGCCCTGGTTGGAGAAGCACTCGACCTTCTTGGCGGCGATGGTGCCGTCCTTGCGCAGCCAGGAGATGATGTGCGTGCGGATGGCATGGCGGACGCGGTTGGAGACAAACGTCTCTTCGCGTGAGCAGTCAAGCTTGACGCAGCGGCCGCCGACCTGCGTGCAGCACCATGCGCACAGCGGCTCATAGAGCGCGTCCTGCTTGTTGCCGAAGCCGCCGCCGATGTACGGCTTGACGACGCGGATGTCGCCCCACGGACGGCCCAGCGCCTGTCCGACAACACGGCGGATGATGTGCGGGATCTGCGTGGAACTCGTCACGACCAGACGACCGTTTTCCGCGTAGCAGAAGCAGCCGTGGTTTTCAATGTGGCAGTGCTGTACGGTAGGCGTTTCGTACCAGCCCTCGACTTTGATCAGGCCCGGTTCTTTGATCGCTTCGGCATAATTGCCCGCCAAGGCGGTCGTATGCTTGAGAATGTTGTTGGGGAACGCCTCGTGCAGCTGCGGCGCGCCGGGCTCCATGGCCTTCTGCACGTCGAGCACGAACGGCAATTCCTCGTATTCGACCTCAATGGCGCGTACGGCCTGCATAGCCGCAACCTCATCCTCGGCGATAACAGCGCACACATCATCGCCATAATAGCGCACATGCTGGTTCAGCAGGTGCCGGTCGGCAATATCCTGATGAGACGGGTCCATTGACCACGGGTGGCCAGCCGTGGGGAACGGGATGTCCGGCACATCAAAGCAGGTCAGGATCTTGACAACGCCGGGAATTTTCTCGGCCTTGCTGATGTCAACCGACTTGACGAAGCCGTGTGCAATGGTCGAATGCTTGACTCTGACAATCAGCGCATCCTTTGGGGCCAGATCATCATAGTATTTCGTCCGGCCGGTCGCCTTGTCAAAGGCGTCAACACGAACCTCGCTTCTGCCTACGATGTTCATTCGATTACCTCCATTTGCCGGGTTATAGGCGGATTTTACGCGTCTGCGCATGAAATCCGCCATTTTTCCACTTTTATTTGTTTTTATTGTAGCATATCCGGATTTGAAGAGAAAGCAAAAGCATTATCCTACTTTTTGAATAACGAATTTTTTCGTGAATGTCGAAAAAATCGTATGATTCTTGCGCAAATATGCAAAAATAGCTATACTGTTTTGTAGAAAATCACAAGGAATCGATGATTCCATCGTCTGCGGGTATCAGCGGTTCCTAAAGGAGTACACAATATGGCTGCATTCTCTGCGCCTCCCATCGGCTGCCTGCTCATGGCGGCCGGAAATGCTTCCCGTTTTGGAGAAAACAAGTTGACCGCGCGCTTTGACGGGCAAAGCCTGTTCTCGCGGGCACTTGAGGCGATCCCGGCGGGCGTATTTGTCCGCGTCACGGTCGTTTCGCAGTATCCCTCGCTTCTGGAAGAGGCTTCGCAAGCGGGCTTCGATGCCATTCTGAACGACCGGCCAAAGGACGGCATCAGCCGCACCATTCGCCTCGGCACTCGGGCGATGGCGGACTGTGCCGGAATCTTATACATGGTCGCCGACCAGCCGCTGCTGCAGGCCGGAACGGTACGACGCATTGTGGACGCATGGCAGGAACACCCGAACTGCATTACCGCCGCAGCGCACAACGGAAAGCGCGGCAACCCGTGCCTGTTTCCGTCGCGGTTTTTCCCGGAACTGTGTGCACTGGAGGCAGACCGCGGCGGCTCATCCGTCATTCGGCGGCACGAAGATGCGCTGCTGCTCGTCGAGGCAGGAGAACGCGAACTGTTCGACTGCGACACAAAGCAGGCACTGGAAATTCTGAAGGGTAACGCATAATTCTTAATCCAGAAGAATTAGTGGGCGTTGAGAAAACCGAAAGAAATCGTCATTGCTTTGGAATATAAAAGAAACCCCGCAAACAAGTGACCGGCTTGTCTGCGGGGGATTCTTTATCAATATGAGGGGAAAATGAAAAAGTGTATATCGCTTCTTGCATGATTATAATAGCAAGGGTTTATTAAAAAACTTAGCGGCAAGTTTTTAAATAACTATTAAATCCGAAAAAACTTTTTTCGATCAAATGTTTACAAAAATATCATAATTTTTATCCCCTTATCCTCTTGACAAAATCCGGGCACAGGTCTATGATGAAGCCAAAGTGAATTAGCACTCACATGTATAGAGTGCTAACGTTGGAAGAAGAGGTGTGAACTATGAACGCACAAAACTATACACAGAAATCTCTGGAGGCCATTCAGGCCGCCCAGAAACTGACCATTGAAAATCAGAACCAGCAGATTGAGCAAATCCATCTGCTGGCCGCACTTTTGAGGCAGGAGAACGGCCTTGTGCCGCAGCTGCTGAAAAAGATGGGTATCACGCTCGAAAGCTTTGAGGCTGCGGTCGATGCAGAGTTAGGAAAACTCCCGCGCGTGACCGGCTCGGGCCGTGAGGCAGATAAATATTATGTTGCGCGTGCCGTTGATACGGCGCTGAACAGCGCGGAAGACATCGCAAAGCAGATGAAGGACGAATATGTCTCCGTCGAGCATCTGTTTTTGTCCCTGATTGAAAATGCGGATGCAACGCTGAAAAATCTGTTCCGTCCGTACCAGATCACGAAGGAGGCCTGTCTGCAGGCACTGCAGTCGGTGCGCGGCAATCAGCGCGTAACGTCCGACACGCCGGAGGATACCTATGAGGCGCTTGCCAAATACGGTACGGATCTGGTCAAGCGCGCGCGGGAACAGAAAATGGATCCGGTCATCGGCCGTGACGATGAAATCCGAAACGTCATCCGCATTTTGTCCCGTAAGACGAAGAACAACCCTGTGCTGATCGGCGAACCGGGCGTCGGTAAGACGGCCATCGTCGAGGGGCTTGCACAGCGCATTGTCGCAAACGAGGTTCCGAAGTCCCTGCAGGACAAGACGATCTTTTCACTCGACATGGGCGCATTGATCGCGGGCGCAAAGTACCGCGGCGAATTTGAGGAACGTCTGAAGGCCGTGCTGGCTGAGGTCAAAAAGTCCGAAGGGCGTATCATCCTGTTTATCGATGAACTGCATACCATTGTCGGTGCGGGCAAGACCGAGGGCTCCATGGACGCGGGCAATCTGCTAAAGCCGATGCTCGCGCGCGGTGAACTGCACTGCATCGGCGCAACCACGCTGGACGAATACCGCCAGTATATCGAAAAGGATCCCGCGCTCGAGCGCCGGTTCCAGACCGTTCTGGTGCAGGAACCGACCGTCGAGGACACCATTGCCATCCTGCGTGGTCTGGAATCCCGCTATGAGGTCTTCCATGGCGTCAAGATCACAGACAATGCAATCATTGCCGCCGCAACGCTCTCGAACCGCTATATCACCGACCGTTTCCTGCCTGACAAGGCCATTGACCTCATTGACGAGGCCTGCGCCATGATCCGAACGGAAATGGACTCCATGCCGACCGAACTGGATGTCATCAACCGCAAGATCATCCAGATGCAGATTGAGGAAGCAGCGCTCAAAAACGAGGACGATGAACTTTCCAAGGCGCGGCTGACGGAACTGCAAAAGGAACTGGCCGAACAGCGCGAAACGTTCAACTCCATGAAAGCCAAATGGGAAAACGAGAAGAACGCAATCGGCCGCGTGCAGCAGCTGCGCGAACGCATCGAGCAGATCAACCGCGATATTGAATCTGCCGAACAGAGTTACGATCTCGAAAAGGCCGCGAAGCTGAAGTACGGCGATCTGCCCGAAGCGAAAAAGCAGCTGGAGCAGGAGGAAAAACTGGCGCAAAGCAGCAAGGAGACGAGTTTGCTCCGCAACAAGGTCACGGAGGAGGAAATTGCCAAGATCATCGAGCGCTGGACGGGTATCCCGACCGCAAGACTGATGGAGGGCGAACGCGACAAGCTGCTGCATCTCGAAGATACGCTGCACAAGCGTGTTGTCGGCCAGGATGAGGCCGTGCGCGTCGTCTCTGAGGCTATCCAGAGAAGCAGAGCAGGCATTCAGGACCCGAACCGGCCGCTCGGCTCGTTCCTGTTCCTTGGCCCTACCGGCGTTGGCAAGACAGAACTGGCCAAGACGCTGGCAGAGGCGCTGTTTGACGATGAAAAGAATCTGGTGCGGATCGATATGTCGGAGTATATGGAGAAATTCTCCGTGTCGCGTCTGATCGGTGCGCCTCCCGGATATGTGGGCTACGAGGAGGGCGGCCAGCTGACCGAAGCCGTGCGCCGCAGACCGTATTCCGTCATTCTGTTTGACGAGATCGAAAAAGCGCACCCGGACGTGTTCAACATTCTGCTGCAGGTGCTCGACGACGGTCGTATCACCGACTCGCAGGGCCGCACGGTGGACTTCAAGAACACCATCATCATTCTGACCTCGAATCTCGGTTCGCAGGCCATTCTGGACGGCATCACGCCGGAGGGCGAGATCTCTGAGGATGCGAAAAACGAGGTGCAGACGCTTCTGCGCCGCAATTTCCGCCCGGAGTTCCTCAACCGGCTGGACGAGATTGTGTTCTATAAGCCGCTGTCGAAGGAGAATATCACCGGCATTATCGACTTGCAGATCGCGGCGCTCAACAAGCGCCTTGCCGACAAGCAGCTTAAATGCGAGTTGACTCCGGCGGCAAAGTCGTTCGTCATTGACGCAGCCTATGACCCGCAGTTCGGCGCAAGACCGCTGCGCCGGTATCTGCAGCACACGGTCGAAACACTTCTTGCCCAGCGCATCCTGCGCGGCGACGTGCTGCCCGGCCAGACGCTGGTCTGCGACGTGCAGCACGGCGAACTGGTCATCAACGCAAAATAATAATCAAGGGGCATGCTACAAGCTTCTGCTGCAGCATGCCCCCTTTTTGTGCGCACGCAGAAAACCGCCCCCGGCTTTGTGAACCGGGGGCGGTTTTAAATCTGGAATTATTCAAAGGTGAGGAAGCGGTGGAGCATGACGGCGACCTGAGCGCGGGTGGCGTTGCCCTTGGCGGAGAGGGTCGTCTTGCCGCCGGAGGTGACGCCGGTGATGATGCCGCTGCCGACGGCCCACTGCATCGCCGTGACGGCGAAGGAACTGACCTGCGCCTGATCGGAGTAGCCGCTCAGAGAACCGGTCACGGACGGGCTGCCCGCGTAGCGGTACAGGATGGCTGCGATCTGCTCACGGGTGATGTTGCCATCCGGGTCAAAGGTCGTGGCGGTCGCGCCGTTGACAATGCCCTTGTTGGAGGCCCAGAGAACCGCGTTGTAGTAATACTTGCCCTGCTTGTTGTCGGTGAACTTGTTGGTGATACCGGTAACAGAGGGTTCGCCTGCCGCGCGGTAGAGAACCGTGACGAGCATGGCGCGGGTCATCTTGGCGCCCGGTCCGAAGAGTTTCGGGTTCTTGGTGTTGTTGCCCTTGATGATGTCGTTCATGTACATGAAATCGACCGAGTTGGCTGCCCACTTGTAAGAACCGCTCACATCGGTGAACTGGTTGGAAGCCGTCTGCTGGTTGACCGAGAAGGACAGGGTGCCCTTCGTGCTGCCGTCGATGGTATAGGAGATTTCGACACTCCTGCTGTCGGCCAGCGGCAGGACATAGAGGCTGTCCAGGCTGTTGGAGCCGGTAAAGTAGAACTTCGTGCTGCCGAGATCCTTGCTGGTCAGCGCGGTGCAGTTCTTGATGCTGGTGTAGGCGGAGTAAAGCTTACCGCCGACGATGCGGTCAATGGTGATGTAGGTGCTGCCGGTGGCGTTATCCGGCGTGAGTTCGTTTGCAATGCCCATGGAGCGGAAGGACGCGCCGGTGGAGTTCAGCGTGTGGGTGTCGTTGACATAGACCACAAGCTGGCCGTTCATCTGGCCGGACGAGCCGCTTGCCGTGAAGGGGATGGTCACGGTGTACTTCGACGTGGTGCTGCCCGCGATGAAGTAGACGTTCTTCAGCAGGTTCGAGCCGGTCGAGACGCTGTAGGACTCGCTGCCGACCTTGCCGGAACTGGTCGTGCTGCCCTTGTACAGAGCGCCGCGGGTATCGGTGTTCGAGCCGAAGGTCACGGTGCTCAGGCCGGAGCCGTAGACGCGCTGGAAGTCGCTGACGGACATCTGCTGCTTTTCATTGGCAGAAATGTGGTATTCAACCGTGCTTGCGCTGGTCATGACGATGATCGTGCCGGTTGCGATCTGGGCGCTGCCGTCATAGGCGGCGTACTTGATCGTATGCGTGCCGGTGGTTCTCGTCGGACGGTAGACCATCTTGCTGACTTCGCTGGAAGAGTACTTCGTCGTCGTGCTGACCGTGCTGGACATGGCGCTCGTGGTGTAGAGCGTGCCATTTGCCGGAGACTCAAAGGTGAAGGTGCTGGGCGTAGTCTTGGCTGCGCCCTTAACTGCCGCGGCGATCTTGCTGCCGTCGAGCAGGACATAGGTGTCGTTCTCGCCGAGCGTCAGCGCAACGTTGGCCGCCTCGGGAACCGTGACGGTGAACACCTTTTCAGCGGCATACTTCTTCGCGCCGATGGTCGTCTCAGCCTTGATGGTGACCTGACCGCCAGCCTTGGCCGTCGCGGTGACGGCGGGGCTGCTGTTGGTGCTGATTTTGCTGGAAAGCTTGACAATATTCTCGTCGCTCGAGGTCCATGTGATCGTATAGGTCTTGCCGGTCACGTTGGTCAGCTTTCCGTTGACATACTCCTGCGGCACGCCGGTGATGGTGAACGTCTCGCCGGCCTTTACCGCAGTCGGTTTGAAGGTGATCTCAATGTGGTTCTCACCAGTGATGGTGATGCTTGCCTTGCGGGTTTCCGCGTACTTGCCGTCGCTCGTCGTGACGCGGCAGTAGAACACATAAGTACCCGTGCCGGTGATATACTGCTTGATATTGCTCAGGACCGAACGCATGGGGCTGGTCTTGGACGCAGGATCGGTATAGATTGCACGGTCTGCACCGTTCGACTGGTCGCTGTTCATGTACCAGACCACGGATTTGATCGTACCCGTCGAAACCGACGCCGTCATAGCCAGATCAGCAAAGGTATCGGTAAGCTTGTACGCCGCGTTTGCGGGCTGCTCCGTAAAGGAAATGTCGGAGAAAGTCACTTTCCCGGTTGTCGTAACGCCTGCGTCCGCAAGGTCATTTCTGTTGTAGAAGAATTCCTTTGTAGCCGTTTTGAGGCCATCGAGCGTGTATTTGAACTGCTTGCTGCCATCGGTATTCGTCACAACACTTGCGTTCTTGACCGGCAGTTCATAAATTGCCGTCTCATCCGCGTAAATGCTGGTCTGGATCTCGACCTTGGCCGATTCCTGCTCAAACATGCTCTTGAGTTCAGCGTCCGTCATTCTGCCGACCGTCTCACCGATGCTCGGCTCTTCCTTAATCAGATACGCACGGCCCTGATAGACCGTGACGGAATAGGTCGCCGTTACATTGCCATCGACCTTCGCGGTGATCGTCGCCGTACCGGGTGCGACAGCCTCAATCGTTGCAACCGCCTTCTGATCGTCAGACGAAGTAGTCTTTACCTTTGCAACAGCAGGTGCGGAACTCGTCCACTCGATGCGAGAATACGCATTTCTCCGATCTGTCTCGCTATTAAGCAGCGAATCGGGCGCCTTGATGCGCGCGGTCACTTCGAGTGTACCGCGGATCATCGGGGAAACCACAGCGGGCTTGTAATAGCTGTCCTGCAGGCCGAAGACCATCGTGCCGTTGTCCAGCAGTGTTTGCAGACGGGAAGTCTTCCCGTTATACGTCACGCTCTCGCTGTTCATGACTTCGAGCGCTGTAACAGACATACCCTTATTCTTGATGCTGACCGTGCAGACAGCATAAGAACCAACAAGTTTTCCTTCCTTGGCATCCTTATATGTCTTGCCAGCATTGTAGCTTGCAATGCAGATATAGATGTTCGTCGCGTCGCAAGCCTTGTACGGCTCCACCGTTGCAGAAGTCGTAGCGGTGTTGGGTCGGACATACAGACTGTTGTCCTCGCTGTCATACAAATACAGCAGCTTCGGCTGCGCCGTGCCGGAATAGCCGGACACCTTCGGCTGAAGCGTGCCGCTCGTGCCCATCGCTTCCAGCGAAAGCGTCTTCTGCGCATCCGGCAGTGTGACTGTAACCGTAGCCGCGCCGCTGACCCTGAAGCCGATGGTCTTGGTCGCAGTCGCGGACGTGGACGGCTTCATGCCTTTATCGCTCTTGTAATAGACCTGCGCCGTCAGCGTTGCGCCGCCGACCTTCTCTGCTTTGACGGTCGTCTCAACCTTATAGGTCGTATAGTTGCCGACTGTGCTTGCGGTGACCTTCGCGCTGTCAGGAGAAACCGAGATGGCATCGCTATCGCTGGTAAAATGCACCTCGCAGTTTGCCAGATTGCCTGCGGTCACACCGCCGCTGCTGCCGACCGTGACAGTCGCGGTGAGCGTTCTGGTGTCGTTCTGATTCAGCGCAACCGTGCCGTTGATATTGCTGTTGCTGAGCGCCAGCGTGAGGGTATATGCGTCCCGCACATAAACCGTGAAATACTCCGAATAATCACGCCCATTTACCTTGCCGGTGGCCGTGATCCGGACAGCTGTATTGCTGGCCTTTACGCCAGTCACAGTTGCCTCTGTCGTGCTGCCTTCGACTTTCGCAACACTTGTATCACTGGAACTCCAGCTGACAGAGCCTTCTTTGATGATCGACGTCTTGATCTTGATCGTCGAGTCCGGCTCGACGCTGTACGCCTGATTTGCAGCCAATGCCGCAGGCACCATCGCCAATACCATGGCGAGGACCAGCAGCAGGCTCATGAATCTTCCAAATGTACGCTTCATAAGTGCACCTCTTTCAATTTGCGGCCTGTTGCAGCCGCAGATTTTTATGTAATCAGTTTACCATAAAAATTAAAAAATGCAACCAATTTTTACGAAAATGGCTGTTTTTCCAAGCATTTCATCCCCTTTCGCCCCATGTTGCGAGGTAGACGTAACATCCGCCACAAGATATTGTGGGCCGCGCCGCGTCCGCCGCTGTATTTCTCTTTTCCACACGCAAAATTTCCGCGAAGGTTGCGCGCGTTTGAAGAAAAATTTTTCATCCCAGAAAAAAGCCTCCCCTTTCAGGGAGGCGGCGCGGCGGTACGCCGGGTCAGAGGGGTTCTGCCGGCTATGCGGTCATGCTTCGAGCAGATAACTCAGGCCAAGTAAGATGTACAAGGGGCCGAAGCAGTATGCCATGAAGAGTTCCTTCTGCGGGACTTTGCGCCGGAAGCCGTCCGTCAGGACGAGGATCTCAGCAAAATACGCGCCCGCGCCGAGAAAATACGCCGCTGCGCGCAGCAGTTTGTGGATATCCGCCAGCGCAAACGAGGCCAGAAACAAAACAGCCGCCGCGCCCGCCGCCAGATTGCGCACAACGAGCATAACATGCTCCCGCCGGGCTTCCTCCGGCGACTGATCTTCTGTGATGGTATAGACTGCGTTCTTTTTCTCCATGCAGCGTCTCCTATGCTTTTAATATTATACATTGTATCAGAAAAGCATGGCGCTTGCCTAGTCTTTCGGAAAGGAAACTGCCTGCCTCGACAAAATTTCCATCCGCTCCCCCGTCATGGGGTGCGGGAAAACGAGCCTTGCAGCACACAGCTGCTGCGTGAACAGTCCGTGGGCAGCGGAATACGCCGTCGATTCCGGGCTTGTATACTGCGGGTCGCCTAAGATGGGGAAACCGGAGGCCATGCAGTGCAGCCGCAGCTGATGCGTGCGGCCCGTCAGAGGGTGCAGTTCCAGAAGTGCTGTTTTTTCCGCCCGTTCCAGCACGCGGTACTGCGTCAGCGCCTTCTGTCCCCGCTCGTCCACAATACGGATGAGATTCCCGCCGCCGATCTTATAGACCGGCAGGTCGATCTGCCCTTCCGCCTGCGGCGGCTGGCCGAAAACCGAAGCAAGATAGGTCTTCTCCAGCTGCCGCTCACGCAGCATCCGGCAGAACCGGTCGTGGATATTCGCGTTTTTCGCCAAAATCACCACGCCGAACGTGTCCCGGTCGAGCCGCGTCACGGGATGGACGCCGGAGGCCTCGCCGCGCGCCAGCAGGTGATACAGCACGCCGTTTGCCAGCGTCCCGCTGTTTTTCTGCGGCGACGGATGCACCAGCATTCCAGAGGGCTTGTCCACAGCGAGAAAGCATTCATCTTCATAAAGGATGGAAAGCGGCAGTGGCTCCGGCTCAAAGCCCTCCGTCCGCTCCTCCAGCACGACGCGCACCCGGTCGCCGGGCATGACCGGCGCATCGGTATGCGCGGGCGCGTCGTTTACAAACAGCGCGTTCTGCCATTTGATCCGCTTGACCAGTCCGGCAGACAAGCCGAATTCCCGCCGCAGGAACGACAGCAGCTTTGCCTGCCGCGCGGCCGTCTGTTCCACAACCATGCGCACCGCCTCCTTCGGCACTATTATACCGTGCTGCGGCACAACGCGCAAGTCCTGCGCCACTATCCCTCCGGCTGCAGGCCGGAATGATCCCAGATCTGCTTGAAGAGCATGGCCGCGATGGGAAACACGATCATCCCGCCCACGCCCAGCAGCCGGTAGCCCGTGTAAAGCGCCAGCAGCGTCAGCACCGGATTCAGCCCCACCTGCTTTCCGACCAGACGCGGCTCAAGCGCCTGCCGGCTGAGGGCTGCGGCTCCATACAGAATGACAAGGCCAATGCCGGTTTTCGTCTCGCCGCGCAGAAACAGCGCCAGCGCCCATGGAATCAGAATCGTGCCCGTACCGAACACCGGCAGCGCATCGACCAGCGTGATGACCAGCGCTGCCAGCACCGGATAGCGCACCCGCAGCAGCAAAAGCCCTGCGTTCAGAATCAAAAATGTAATGCCCATCAGCTTCAGCTGCGCCCGAAGCCAGCCGCCGAGCGTCGCGCGCACATGTCCGCCGAGCGTCTGCAATTTTTCCAACCACGCGGGCCGCACCGCGCGGCGCAGCCAGCTGCGGATGGCGGGCAGTTCGCCGGAGAGCATAAAGCTGGACAAAATCGCCGTCACCGCAAACAGGACCGCATCCGGCAGCCGTCCGATGACGCCGGAAGCCCAGGAAAAGAGCGTCTCGTAGAGTTTCGTACCGAAGCCCGCACCGGTCTTGAAAAACTCCTCGACGCCCGCACGTAGGCCCGTTCCGAGCCCGTCCGGCAGCCGTCCGGCAAGTGTGAGCAGGCGTGATTTCAGGCGTTCAAAAAGCGGAGTCAGATTTTCCGCCAGCTGCGGCAGCTGACGGGCAAGATCCGCCGCCTCCGAGCACAGCAGGCGGCACAGAAAAAACAGTCCGCCAAACAAAATCCCGAACAGCAGCAGTACACACAGCCCGGACGCCAGCGGGCGCGGAACATGCCCCCGCGTCTGCAGAAACCGCACCGGTTTTTCCGCCAGCAGGCTCACGGCAAGCCCGATAAAAAACGGCAGCAGCACCGGCAGCAGCAGCGCGCCGAATGCCCACGCACCGAGCGCGCAGCCCAGCACGATCAGAACAGTCTTCCAGATCTTGCGGCTTTTCATGGTTTGAACTTCCTCCTGTGCTTTTCTGCTTGCATTTTGCGGGTATGTGGTGTATATTGGAGTCTGACTATAGACACTTGCTTTTCCAACACGGACAATTATGAGGTGAACGCTATGGAACAAAGCCCGAAGTATTATATTGTGGAGGCCGCAGCCCTGCCGGAGATCTTCCAGAAGGTCGCCGAGGCCAAGCGGATGCTCGAAACCGGCGAGACGGACAAGGTCAACGTGGCCGCGCAGGCAGTCGGCATCAGCCGCAGCGCATTTTATAAGTACCGCGACGCCATCGCGCCGTTTCAGAACCTGATGGCGGGCCGCATCATCACGTTTCAGATCATGCTCAAGGACAAGGCCGGCATCCTGTCCGAGATATTAACTATTTTTGCCAGTTGCGGCGCGAATATACTGACCATTAACCAGTCGATCCCCACCGGAGGCCGCGCCATGGTGACCATTTCGGCAGAGACAAGCAATCTCAACTGCAACATCGAAGCGCTGACCCAGCAAATCGCAGAAAGGAAGGGCGTAGTCAAGGCAGACTGCGTCGCAGGATAAGCATATGCAGGCATTTGAATATTTCGTACCGACTGAGATCGTGTTTGGCGCAGGCAGCACGGAGAAGCTGCCGGAACTGCTGAAAAAGCGCGGGCTTTCGCGCGTGCTGGTCGTCTACGGCGGCGCAAGCGCGAAGAAAAGCGGATTGCTTGACCGCGTGTTCCGGCTCCTGGACAAGGCGGACGTCCGCTATCGCTCGCTCGGCGGCGTACAGCCGAACCCGCGCGTGGCGCTGGCCCGTGAGGGCGTGCAGCTGGCGCTGGAATCGGGCGCGGAGTTGATTCTGGCAGTCGGCGGCGGCAGCGTCATCGATACCTGCAAGGCCATCGCCCACGGCGCTGCCAACCCCGGCACAGACATCTGGGAATTCTGGAAGCGCCGCGCACCGCTGACAAAATCCATGCCCGTCGGTGTCGTGCTGACCATCCCGGCAGCCGGCAGCGAGACGAGCGACTCCGCTGTTCTGACCAACGCGGAAGCAGGCGAAAAGCGCGGCCTCAACACCCCGTTCAACCGCCCGGCCTTCGCCATTCTCGACCCCCTGCTTGCCGCGACGCTCCCGGTGCATCAGGTCGCCTGCGGCGTGAGCGATATTCTCATGCACACGCTCGACCGGTATTTTAACCCCGTCACCGACAATGCCCTGACGGACGAACTGGCCGAGGCACTGCTGCGCGTCGTGCTGGAATACGGCCCTGCCGCCGTGCGTGACGCACATGACGAGAAGGCTATGAGCGAAATCATGTGGGCAGGCTCCCTGTCGCACAACGGCCTGACCGGCCTCGGCGGCAAAAAGGATTTCGCCACGCACCAGCTGGGGCATGCACTGAGCGAGAAATTTGACGTCTACCACGGCGACAGCCTGACCGCCGTCTGGAGCAGCTGGGCAAGATCCGTCATGGACGAAAGCCCGGCACGCTTTGCCCGCTTCGCACGGAACGTCTGGCATGTGGAGGAGGCAGACGACACTGCCGCCGCCCTCGCCGGCATCGCAAAGCAGGAATCGTTCTTCCGCTCTATCGGCATGCCCGTGTGCCTGGGCGAACTCTCCTGCGGCAAGCAGGACGAGGCGGGGCTTGCAGACCTTGCCAGCCGGTGCAGCTACGGAAAAACACGCACGATCGGCACGTTCCGCGTGCTGGACTACGAGAAGATCCTTGCGATCTACCGCAGGGCCAACGAAGCATAAGGAGGTCCGTCATGAAAAAGCTTGCCATTCTCGGCCCCGGCGTCGTCGGCGGAAGCTGCGCGGAAATTCTGCTGCGGGACGTAAGCCTGCTTGAACGAAGCGCAGGGGAACAGCTGGAACTTGCGTATGTGCTGGCACGCCGCGAACTGCCGGACAGGCTGTACTGGGACAAGGTCGTCACGGATTTTTCTGTGATCGAGCGCGACGCGAACGTGTTTCTCGTTATAGAGACGATCGGCGGCTGCGGCGCGGCGCTCGAGTATGTCCGCCGCGCGCTTGCCGCAGGCAAGCACGTCGTAACGGCCAACAAGCAACTCATCGCCGAGCACGGCACGGAACTTCTGGCGCTAGCAAAAGCCAACGGTGTAAGCCTTTTGTTTGAGGCCTCCGTCGGCGGCGGCATCCCGGTGCTGCATCCGCTGAGTCAGTGCCTCGGAGCAAACGAAATTTACGAGGTGCGCGGCATTCTGAACGGCACAACGAATTTTATCCTCACGCAGATGCTCGAACGCGGACAAAGCTATGAATCAGCGCTCCGTGACGCGCAGGCGCGCGGCTACGCCGAGCAGGACCCGACTGCCGATGTCGAGGGCATCGACGCGGGCCGCAAGATCTGCATTCTGGCCGACATGCTGTTCGGCAGAAATGTTGCCCCGTCCCGCGTCAGCATGACCGGTATTTCCGCCATCACGGCGGTGGACGCCGCATTTGCCGAGGCTGCCGGGATGAAACTGCGGCTGCTCGGCCGGGCCGTCCGGCAGGGTCAGGCGCTCGCAGTGTTCGTCTCACCGCATTTCATTGCGGGCACGCAGCCGCTTGCTCCCATCTCCGGCGTTCTGAACGCCGTCGAGGTGCTGGGCAGCAGCGTCGGCGCGGTCATGTTCTCCGGCCCCGGCGCAGGCGGCCCGGCGACGGCCAGCGCCGTTCTGGGCGATGTCATTGACATTGTCCGCAATCCCGGCCGCAGCCAGCCCGTCAGCTGGTCGGCGGAGCCTGCCACACTTCTTGATCCGGAAGAACTTGAAGCATCGTTCTTTTTCCGCACAAGGCTCCCCAAGGAAACCTGTGAACAGGCGCTCGGTTCCGTCCGCTGGCTGCCCGATGCAGGCGCATTCCACGGCGGCTTTACGGAGAAGACCACCCGGAAGGCCCTCCGCGCCTCCGGCCTCGCGCTGGACGCAGTCTGGCCCTTGTTGGCATAAAAACGTTCTGAATCCGCTCTCCCCTGTCATACATCTATGGCAGGGGGGATTTTTTATGAAACGCAAATGGTGGACCGTCTGTTTTCTGAGCATTCTCGCCGGTTCCGCGCTCCATTTTCTCTATGACCTGTGGCCAAACCCTCTGACAGCAGTGTTTGCACCGGTCAACGAAAGCGTCTGGGAGCATCTGAAGCTGCTATACTGGCCGTTTCTCGCCGCCGCGTTCGTGCTGACGAAGGACGAAGCGGACGGCCGAAAAAGCTGGTGCGGTCTGCTGGCGGGACTTCTGGGCGCGCCGCTGCTTCTTCTGGGCGCGTATTACACACTCTTGTCCGGCTTCGCGCTGTACGGCCTGCCGCTCGACCTTATTTTGTACGCGCTGGCAATGGCCGGCGGCTTTGGGCTGGCGTGGCATTTGCAGAAAGCGGCTTCTCCCGCGTGGCTGTGCGGCGTACTGGTGATTGCGGCAGGCGTTTACGGTGCCTCGCTGGCGCTGTTTTCGTTCGCGCCGCCGGATCTGCCGATTTTCACGCCGCCAGTCTAAAATTTTCTGTATTTTTGTGTTGACAACCGCGTTTTTCTCCTGTATAATAGCCCGGAGAAAACAAAGAAGGAGCGGCGAGCACCGCAACTCACCTCCAGCAGTCTGCGAAGAGGTTCATAATTTCCTCCGCTTTGTGCGGGAAGTTGGATTTTATGTGCGGGTGCTTTGCGGCATCCGCACTTTGCATTTGGAGGTGCTTTACAATCGGTAAATTAGAACATCAGATCAACGAGGAGATCCGCGATAAGGAACTTCGCGTGATCGGGGCTGACGGCAGCCAGCTTGGTATTATGACCTCGTCCGACGCTCTGGCGCTTGCCGAGGAAAAGGACCTTGACCTTGTCAAGATTGCGCCGAACGCTGTTCCGCCGGTCTGCAAGATCATGGACTACGGCAAATTCCGCTTTGAACAGCTGAAAAAGGAAAAAGAAGCCAAGAAGAACCAGAAGGTCGTCGAGATCAAGGAAATCCGCATGTCCCCCAGCATCGACACCAACGACTTCAATACCAAGGTCAAAAGCGCAGTCAAGTTCCTGAACGATGGCAACCGAGTCAAAGTCACTGTACGTTTCCGTGGCCGTGAAATGGCGCATACGTCGCTCGGACAGGAACTTCTTGCGAAGTTCGGCGCCGATTGCAGCGAGATCGCCACGATCGCCAAGGACGCCAAACTCGAAGGACGCAATATGTCCATGTTCCTGAGTCCCAAGAATTCCAAATAAACTACAATCGCAATCACACGGAAGGAGAACCACTATGCCTAAGCTGAAGTCCCATAGCGGCGCCAAGAAAAGATTCAACCTCACCAAGAACGGCAAGGTCAAAAGAGCGCACGCATTCAAGAGCCATATCCTCACCAAGAAGACCACCAAGCGTACCCGCAACCTGCGCAAGAACGGCTACGCCGACGTGACTGTGGAAGATATCGTGAAGAAGATGATCCCTTACAAATAATCGGTAAGGGTTGACGACACATAGGAGGATAATATAATGGCAAGAGTAAAAGGCGCAATGATGACGCGCAAAAGAAGAAATAAGACCCTGAAACTCGCAAAGTCCTACTGGGGCTCCAAGTCCCGTCACTTTAAGATGGCCAAGCAGGCCGTTGCAAAGTCCGGCGTTTATTCGTATGTCAGCCGCAAGCTGAAGAAGAGAGATTTCCGCCAGCTGTGGATCTCCCGTATCTCCGCGGCCGTCGCACCCTACGGCATCAACTACAGCCGTTTCATCTACGGTCTGAAGAAGTCCGGCATCGAGATGAACCGCAAGGCTCTGAGCGAACTCGCCATCGCCGATCCCGAGGCGTTCAAGGTTCTCGTCGAGACCGCAAAGAAGGCTCTGTAAGCAATTTTTATGGCCGCCATATGCAATATGGCGGCCTTTTTCTATGGATAAGGAGAGTTTTATGGCCTGGAAAGCAGTTTTATTTGACATGGACGGCGTTCTGATCGATTCCGAGGAATATATGGCGAAGACCGGTGTCCGTGCGCTGAAGAAATACGGCATCAACGCAAAGGAATCTGACTTTGCGGAGTTTGTCGGCTGCGGCGAAAACCGTTATGTCGGCGGCGTGGCAGAAAAATACGGCGTGCCGTACCGCACAGAGATGAAGGACTATCTCTATACCTGCTATGGTGAGCATGTAAAGGAGGAGGCCAACATTCCGGACGGCGTTCTGGACGTACTGCATACACTGCGTACACGGGGCTACCGTCTGGCCGTCTGCTCGTCGGCAGACCGCGTGAAGGTTCTCATGAACCTGTCCGCCATTGGAGCAGACGAAGCGCTGTTCGACCATCTTGTGACCGGCACCGACATCAAGAACCCCAAGCCGGATCCCGAGATCTATCTGACAGGCGCGGCCAGTCTCGGCCTTGCGCCGTCCGAATGCATCGTCGTTGAGGACGCGCCCAGCGGCATCCGCGCGGCGCACGCTGCCGGGATCGAAGCCATCGGCCTCGCCACCAGCTTCCCGGCAGATTATCTGCGCCAGCAGGCACAGCCCGACTATCTTCTGCCGGATCTCAAGTCGATCCTGACGCTGCTGTGAGCCCCATGCCGGAATTTTTACCGATTTCCCGCGCCGACATGCAGCGGCGCGGCTGGGAACAGTGTGATTTTGTCTATATCATCGGCGACGGCTATGTCGATCACCCGTCGTTCGGCCACGCGATCATCTCGCGCGTACTGGAGGACGCAGGCTATAAGATTGGCATCATTTCACAGCCCGACTGGAAAAAACCCGATTCGATCAATGTTCTCGGGGAACCGCGTCTGGGCTTTCTCGTCATGGGCGGCAATATGGACTCGATGGTCAACCACTATACCGTCTCCAAGGCCCACCGAAAGCAGGACGCCTATACCCCCGGCGGCGTGATGGGCAAGCGGCCCGATTACGCTGTGACGGTCTACTGCAACCTCATCCGCCGTACCTACCGCCGCAAGCCCATCATCATCGGCGGCATCGAGGCAAGCCTGCGCAGGCTTGCGCATTATGATTACTGGTCAGATAAACTCAAGCGGTCGATTCTGCTCGATTCGCAGGCTGATCTTCTGATCTACGGCATGGGTGAGCGCGCCGTCATCGAGATTGCGAACGCGCTCAACGACGGCATGGATGCGCAGGACATCACATATATCGACGGCACAGTCTATAAGACCCGAGAGCCGGACACGTCCGTTCCCTCCATTATGCTCCCGGCCTTCCCGGATATGCAGAAAAACCCGCGCGTCTACGCCGAGAGTTTTTCTGTCCAATACCGCAACACCGACCCCTTCTGCGCCAAGCGGCTCATTGAGCCGTATGGCGAGCACGAATTCATCGTCCAGAACCCGCCGCAGAAGCCGCTTTCGCAGAAGGAGATGGATCATGTCTACGATCTTCCATACTGCCGCACGTTCCATCCGTCGTACAAAAAACTTGGCGGCATTCCAGCCATCGCGGAGATCGAATTCAGCCTGACCTCCTGCCGGGGCTGCTTCGGCGCGTGCAGCTTTTGCGCGCTGACGTTCCATCAGGGCCGGATCATCCAGACCCGCTCGCAGGAGTCGATCATCAAGGAAGCCGAGGGCATGACGCATACACCGGGCTTTAAGGGCTATATCCACGATGTCGGCGGCCCGACAGCGAACTTCCGCCAGCCCGCCTGCAAAAAGCAGCTGCAACGCGGCGCGTGCCCGACAAGACAGTGCCTGTTCCCCTCCCCCTGCAAAAACCTGATCGCCGACCACACGGATTACCTGTCCCTGCTGCGGAAACTCCGGAAGCTGCCGGGCGTCAAAAAGGTATTCATCCGCAGCGGCATCCGGTTCGATTATCTGCTGGCCGACCCGAGCGACACGTTTTTCAAGGAACTGGTGCGCTATCATATTTCCGGCCAGCTGAAGGTCGCGCCGGAGCATGTGTCCGATCAGGTGCTGCGCGTGATGGGCAAGCCCCCGCATGCCGTCTACCAGCAGTTTGTGGAGAAATACAAAAGGATCAACGAGCAGGAGGGCATGAGGCAGTATGTCGTGCCCTATCTCATGTCGTCCCACCCCGGCTGCACGATGGAAGAGGCTGTAAAGCTGGCAGAATATCTGCGCGATAGTAACCACGAGCCGGAGCAGGTGCAGGATTTCTATCCCACGCCATCCACACTCTCCACCGTCATGTACTATACCGGCCTTGACCCCCGGACAATGGAGCCAGTCTATGTGCCGAAAAATCCGCACGAAAAGGCGATGCAGCGCGCGCTGATGCAGTACCGGCGTCCGCAGAATTATTTTCTCGTGCGCGAGGCGCTGCAAAAAGCGGGCCGGACAGATCTGATCGGCTTTACACCGAAATGCCTCATCCGCCCCTACCCGCCGAAGGAGAAAAAATCCGGCGCGCCCGAGCAGGCGGCCGACCGAAAAACCACGCCCGCAAAACCGGCCAAAAAACGCCCGCCCCGCCGGTAGTCTATTGCACGAATTCCCCTCATATAGTCTTCCATACGAAGAAAAGATGAGGTGGAACTATGGAAAACACAGCCAATCACATTACCCTGACCGGGACGCTGGCGTCCCTGCCGGAATATTCGCATCAGAACCACGAGCGCAGATTTTTCCGCTTTCTGCTTGCCGTCGAGCGGCTGAGCGGCACAGAAGACCTGCTGCCGGTTCTGGCGGCGGAGGACGTGTTGGAGCAGGCGGAATTGTTCGAGGGCGAACGCTTTACCATTGAGGGCCAGATTCGCTCGTTCAACAACCGCGAGCCGACCGGACGCCGTCTGATTCTGTGCGTCTACGCGCTTTCCATGATGACAACGGACGCGCCCATGCAGAACGAAGCCGTCCTGACCGGCACGGTCTGCAAGCCACCCGTTTACCGGCAGACACCGCTTGGCCGGCAGATTACAGATCTGTGTCTGGCCGTGCCGCGCCTGTACCGCAGGACGGACTACATCCCTTGTATTTTATGGGGCCGGACGGCGCTGGCCGCCGCCGAATACCCGACCGGCACGGAGCTGACGCTCACGGGCCGCCTCCAAAGCCGGACCTATCTCAAGAATCTGGGCGAGACGAGCGAAACACGCACCGCATACGAACTTTCCGTCAGCGCCTGCGAGCGCGTCCCGGAATTCGCAGTTTTTTAAAAAATTCTTCCCAACCCATGCAACCGAGCCCCTGAAATCCCGTCTTTAAAGATAGAACACAAAAGAAAGGGGAACCCACCATGAAAAAGCAATCGATTCTTGCCATTCTCATTGCCGCTCTGCTGGTTCTAACCATTTTTACCGGCTGCGCGGCAAACTCTAAAATGGCGGCAGCGGACACCGCGTCCGCGCCCAACGGCTATTACGATTCCAAGCAGGAGGTAGCCGCCGCCGAGACGCCCATGGAGGCGCCCGCCGAGCCGGAGGAGGAATTCGCCTACGACACCGTCGCCACAACGGAAGCGGGCGGCGGAGCCGCCGAAACGCCGGAGCCGGATGATTCCGTCGCCGACTACACCGCCAAGATCATCTATACCGCGTCCGTCTCCATCGAGACGACCGAGTTTGACAAGGCGGTCGCCGCGCTGGAAAATCAGGTGCAGAAGATCGGCGGCTTCGTAGAAAGCTCGAACGTGACGGGCGATACGCAGTATAATTCCGACGGCACGACCTCTATCGTTAACCGCTGGGCGTATTATACCGTCCGCATCCCGTGCGAGCAGTTTGAAGCCTTTCTGCACGAGACGGAGGGCTTCGGCAACGTAATCTCCACCAGCCGCGACGCGCAGAACGTCACCTCGGCCTACACCGATTACGAAGCGCGGCTTTCCAGCCTCAACACGCAGGAGGAGCGGCTTCTCGACATGCTCTCGAAGAGCGAGGACGTGGAAACACTCATTGCGCTTGAACAGCGGCTGTCCGACGTGCGCTATGAGATCGAATCTATCGAGCGGAGCCTGCGCAACTATGACATGCAGATCAAGTATTCGACCGTGGATCTTGATCTGCGCGAGGTTGAGGTCTACACGCCGACTGTCCCAGTTCGACGCACATTCAGCCAGAAGCTGTCTGATTCCCTGTCCGACGGCTGGACGGGCTTCACCCGCGGCGTGCAGAATATCATTCTGGGTCTGGCCTCCGCGCTGCCCGCGCTGATTCTGCTGGCCGTGATCGTCATCGTTGTAATCGTGCTGGTCAAAAACGCCCGCAAAAAGCGCAGAGCAAAATTCGCCGCCCAGCAGGAACCCCCACAGGAGCCGAAGCAGTAAATCAGATACGAAAATCCCGGCCGCAGCTGCGGCCGGGATTTTTGCTCACAGGGAGGAACGCAGCGCGTCCAGAAGCGCGCGGCATCCGGACTCGATATCACGCCATGCGGCGTCAAAATCGCCGGTGTACCATGGGTCGGCGACATCGCGCGCCGTGCCGGTATATGCCATCAGCAGCCGGAGCTTCCCATCTGGATCGCCGCCGCAGATACGCCGCATGGCCGCGAGATTACTGCCGTCCATGCCGATGAGCAGATCATATGTGTCATAGTCAGCCCGTGTCATCTGCCGCGCCCGGTGATCGTCAAACGGCACGCCGTGCGCGCGCAGCTGCCGCTGCGCAGGCGGATAGATAGGGTTTCCAATCTCCTCCCGGCTGACCGCTGCAGAATCGATCTGAATTGCAGACGTCAGTCCCGCTTCCCGTACCGTCGCCTTCATAATAAACTCCGCCATCGGACTGCGGCAGATATTTCCATGGCAAATAAACAAAATCTTTACCATCTTTGTTTTTCCTCGATTATCTTGGTATTCCGTTACTTCTTCGTAGTTTTTTAAATTAACAGAATATATTTTCTTGGCATATTGTGGCGTATCATGGTACCTCGTATCCGGCAAAAGTAGTACAAAAGTAGTAAATTGCGTCCATATACTGGATTTTACTACCGAAAGTGGCCTTAAACCGCGCGTGTGGCATATAAACAATATCCCATGGCAGAGTAAGCAGGAAACAGGCTGGCGTATCAAGGCGTTTTCGAGCAACAGCTTGGGAAATCAGCCGATTGCCTGCATCCTGACCCGCTGTATGTGGTTTTTTGCAGCCAGTTGCTCCGAGCACACGCGAACAACTTCATCACGTGCATCTTCAAATTTGATGTGCGTATAAGTGTTCATCGTAATACTGATATCGGAGTGTCCCATCAGGTATTGCAGCGTTTTCGGGTTCATGCCGCTCTTTGCCATATTGGAGCAAAATGTATGCCGGCACACATGGGGCGTGATTTTGGGAAGCTGAACCTTGTAAGTCCGATTATACTTTTCCAGTGCATAATGAAAATACTTTTCCCAGTGAAGCGCCACTTTCGGCTTTCCGTTTTTGTCCAAAAACAAAAAACCTGTTTTTCCGCCTACAAACGGTTCGGCTTTTGGTTTTGGCCTTCCGGCAATGATCCTGGAAAAGCAATCGTAGACCTCGTCAGTCATCGGAATATCACGGATACCACTCTCTGTCTTTGGATCTTCGATAATCTACTCCATCTGCGTTGTGCGCTGCAGCTGATGATCAACGTGGATCACGCGGGCACGCAAATCGACATCGCTGAGTGTCAGGCCGGCAAATTCGGAAATGCGCAATCCGGTTTTGAACAGGATGCACATGCCGTCGTAATACTGCGAGTAATGCTTATCATTTCGGATGAAATCCAGAAAAGTGCGTTCATCCTTTCGTGAAATCGCCTCTCTGATCACACTGTCGTCAACGATCACACTGGCCAACTCAAAATCAAATGGATTCTTACGAAGCAGGTCGTCATCAACGGCCATCTGGAATGCTGGACGCAGGACACCGCGAATGGAGTGAATGCTGCTATAACTCTTGCCGCTTTTTTGCAGGTCAATCAGCCATACTTTTGCATCGGATTGCTTCACACGATCGATGCGGATTCCGGAAAATAAATCCTTCTCCAGAAGATTCAGAACGGTTTTATAGCCAGCCCTGGTGCTTGCTCTGACGCCGGTTTTGGTGCGCAGATACTTTTGAACCAGTTCCACGACAGTCATGTCACCACCGCGCGGGGATATTTTATCCTCAAGCTCCCGTATGATTTTCGGTTCCAATTCCCGAAGCGCAGGACCGTCCCGCTTGCCGGCAGGCAGTCTGTCAGTCGGCTCTAGCCGCCAGCTATATACAAATTGCGGCTGACCGTTAATATCCCGATATTTGAATACATAACGGCCATCCTTGCGTTGGCTCTCTCCATTGCGAAGAATACGATTTCTTTGATCCCGTCTTTTTTCGCTCATGTTCCATGCTCCTTTCCTCATGAAAAAGAGCCTCGGCACGATATACAAACAGTATATCATGTCAGAGGCTTCTTTCCTAGCCGCTGGAGACACTATAATTTGAAAGATGTTTCTCAAATGGAGGAAATGCGATCAAGAAATGCTTCAAACTTTTTTCGCTTGATCAATGTTTTTACACCATTCTGTATGATGAAATCCGATGTTTGGTTTTCTTCGACGATTTTACGCATTCGTTTTTCGCCGATATTGAAGTAGGCAACAGCCTCATCAATCGTCAGACAGTATTTGTCTTTGATCAAAACCTGTGGTAATGACATTGTATTAACCATCCTTTTCTATTTTTACAACAACTAAATTAGAAAAAAGTCTTTGGCGAATGCGTATAATTTTTCCAGCTCATCCACTGCCTGCTGCCGGATTCTCTGTGCTGTCCGTACAGTCATGTGCATAACCTTTGCAACGTCTGTCCACACATACGACTCAAAGTAGTATAGCCGGAGTACTCTGCCCTGGCGCTCATCCAGTAATCCAGTATAATGCTGGAGTCGGTCATGCTCCCGCCAGAGGTTCACATAGGCAGACGCAAGTTCGCCCAGCGCCTCAGCATTCATCCGTTCAGCCGTTTTCTTATAGGAAAGCGCAACGTCCGGAACAGCTTTTGAGTTAGTCGCTTTTTCGCTGCTTGTCAAGGGCGGCAGGGACATTGCCTCAATCATTTCCGAATCAGAAACCTGCGGTATATGCTGAAGCTCATACCGCATGAGTTCAATTTGCCGCAGCCGATGTGAAGAATTCTCGAGGAGTTCCAGAATGTAGCTTTTGCATGTGGGCCCCATAGTGTTCCTCCCATCCGTGCAAAATCAAAATGGAAAGCAAAAACAGATGTTTCCGCGCACCAGCACGCAAAACATCTGTTTCCGTAATTTTCTATGATAAGATTATCACAGAGCAGCGCGACATTACAAGAGCCAAAGCAGCGCGAATTCGTGAAAATGTGCGACAAAATAGCGACATATATTCATTATAAAAAAGCAGCACCTTCAATATGCTTGTTACCGTATTCAGAATATTTGAAAAGACAATCTCCCGGAACGCACAATCGTGTATTCCGGGAGATTTTTGATTCTGTATTGCTTACAGGCACGTATATCCGCCGTCAACAGAGAGGACTGCGCCGGTTGTAAACGTAGACGCGTCGCTTGCAAAATAGAGGACAAGCCCGACCATTTCGTCCGGCTGGGCGACCCGGCCCATCGGCGTACCGCCGATCCATTTGGCGACCGCAGGGTCGTTCGGCGTACTCAGCCGTCTGGCCGTGAGCGGCGTGTCGGTAAAGCCGGGGCAGATCGCGTTGACGCGCACGCCGCGCTGCGCCCACTCGTTGGCCAGGCACTTCGTCAGCATGATGACGCCCGCCTTGGACGAGTTGTATGCGCACTGCTGCTGCGGCAGTGGATTCACGACCAGGCCGGACATGGACGCGACGTTCACGATATTGCCGTGCCCCTGCTGCAGCATCCGGTTTCCGAACGTGCGACACATGAGGAACGTGCCCGTTAGATTGACACCGACGACCTTCTGCCAGACCTCCAGCGGCATCTCCTCTGCGGGCGCCAGCTTGTTGACGCCCGCGTTGTTGACCAGAATGTCAAGTCCGTTCGGGAAGATCTCCCACGCCTGTTCCGCAAGGCGCAGCACGTCTTCTTCCTTCGAGATATCCGCTTTCAGCACCGTGCAGCTCACGCCCTTGGCGCGCACAGCGGCCTTCGCTTTCGGAAATTCTTCTTCCATCAGGCCTGCGATGATAATATTCGCGCCCGCCGCGGCCAGACCCTTTGCAATCTCCAGCCCGATGCCGCGCTCCGCGCCGGTCACAAGGGCGGTCTTGCCCTTCAGACTGAACCGGTCCATTGTAAAATCAGCCATATAAATTTCCTTCCTTCTTATTCCGTCGTAAACGAATAGATGGTCTTGCTGTCAAAGACCTCGCCTGCGCGCAGGACGCAGCTTGGCCAGTCCGGATGGTGGATGCAGTCCGGGAAATGCTGCGTTTCGAGGCAGAACGCGGAGCGGTGGCCGTATTGCTGCCCGTTTTTGCCGATGCGCTCTTTCATATGGTTGGCCGTAAAGAGCTGCACACCGGGCTGGTCGGTCGTCACGCACATGACGATGCCGCTTTTGAGAGACTTCGCCTCGATCGCCGGGACGCTTCCGTCCAGGCAGAAATTCACGTCGTAGCCGCGGAAGGGTTTCACGCACGGCTCGTCGCTGTCCGCGTCCTTGCCAATGGGCTTGAAGGCGCGGAAGTCCATTGCCGTGCCCGCGACAGGCGCAAGTTCGCCCGTCGGCAAGCAGCCCGCGTCGTTCGGCGTATAGCGGTCGGCATGAATTTTCAGAAGCTGCTCCTGCACCGTGCCCTCACCGTCGAGGTTAAAATAGCTGTGGTTCGTCAGATTCAAAATCGTATCCTGATCGCACTGCGCCGTATAGTGGAGCATCAGCCCGTCTCCCTGCCAGCTGAACTTCACCGATACCGTCAGCGTGCCGGGATACCCCTCCTCGCCGTCCAGCGAGACGCGCGTGAAGCGGACGCCGTCCGGCTCCTCCGTTCCCTGCCAGACGTATTTGTCAAAGCCGCGCAGACCGCCGTGCAGATGGTTCTCACCGTTGTTTTTCGCCAGCCAGTACGTCTTTCCGTTCAGCGCAAATTCCGCGCCGCCGATGCGGTTGCCGAAGCGGCCGATTGTCGCACCATAGAAACTGGGGTTGCCGGCATAGCCGGCCAAATCGTCATAGCCGAGCACAACGTCGATAAGACGTCCTGCCCGATCGGGAACCTGAACGCTGCGGATCGTCGCACCATAGTCCAAAAGCTCCGCGCGCAGGCCATGCGCATTTTCCATCGTCCAGCAGGATACGGCAGTACCGTCTGCAAGTGTGCCGAACGGACGCTTTGTAATCTTCATATGGTTTCTCCTTTTCATACAGCACTGCGCCTGCCGGTGTCCCGGCAGGCGCTTAATGGTTACAGGATCCTGTCCGTGCCCAGCAGTCTGATCTTGCCGATGCAGTAATCGCGGATGGCGTGGATGGGCTCGCGCATGAACACGTCCAGCGCGACCGTCGTGCGTTCTGTGACCATGACCTGATCAAGGAAGGCGTAGCAGAGGTCGGTTGCAAAGTTGACCTTGCGAATGCCGGCTTCTACTGCCATGCGGATCTGTTCGTCTGGCACACCGGAGCCGCCGTGGAGCACCAGCGGCAGTTTGCCTGTTGCTTCACGGATGTCGCGGATACGCTGAATATCCAGCACAGGCGCTTTTTTATACCGGCCATGCGCCGTACCGACCATGACAGCCAGGGCGGAAACACCGGTTTCTTTCACAAAGCGCTCTGCCTCCGCGACATCGGTATAGTTGCCGAGCACCTCGTCCTTCGTCGCGCCGACATGGCCGAGCTCACCCTCAACCGGAACGCCGACATAGCCGCAGAGCTCTGCTGCAAGCTTCGTCGTGGCAATGTTCTCCTCCAGCGGCAGGGTCGATGCGTCGATCATTACGCCGGTCATGCCGAGACGGATGGCCCGAACAACCTCTGGGATACCCGCGCCGTGGTCAAGGTGCATGACCGCAGGTTGAGGAATCTGGCGGATGGCCTCCAGAATAGCGGGCGCGACAAAATTACCGTCGTTGGTATCGGCCAGACGGCTGAACATTTGGAAGATGACCGGTGCACCGGTTTCCTTCGCGGCTTCCAGAACACCCATGACGCACTCCTGCGTGTAGCAGTTGAACGCTGGGATCGCGCAGCCTTTTTCTTCAGCCAGCGCAAGAATAGATTTTAAATCAGTCAGCATATCAGTTTCTCCTTTTAATCCACCGTATCGGAGTCCAGATGCGGGATCAGGCGGCAGAACTCGCGCAACTCCCAGGTATAATCGCCCTCGACCTCGGCCATGTGATGGATGTACGGGCCGTCGATCAGCTTGCGCTCCCACTTGGTCAGGTTGTTGAACCGTGCCCAAAGGTAGGTGCCGAAGGTATACGGGCCGTCGGCGCTCTCCAGCGTGCCGTTGAGCAGCTGATAGTGGCCGTCGTCCTGATCGAAGCGGCAGATGGTGAATTTGCCGTCCTTGACCTGGAACCACTGGCGCTGGTTCTCCTCGCGCGCAATCGTACCGGGCTTCTTGAGCGAATAGGCGAACGGGCCGCAGTGCCACAGCAGCTCGACGTTCTTGTCCTCGGGGTGGCGGACGGTGAACTCGCCGAAGAACGGAGGATTCTTGCCCAGCGCTGCGCAGGACAGCAGCGCCATGGAGATTGCGCCGTGCATATCGCTCTCGCAGGAGACGATGTAGCCCATGTCGGCCAGAATGCTGTAGGCCGTGCAGGGCATAGCCCCGACGCCCAGCTGCATGGAGGTCCAGCACTCAGAGGAAATGACATCGACATCGTATTCCTCGAAGATTTCCTTATAGAGAAGCACAAATGCGTAGATCTTTTTTGCAAGCGGCGGGGTATCCTTGTCCATCTGATAGCGCTCGAACAGGATCTTCGCACCCTCCTCCAGCTCCGCGTCGCGCTCTTTGAGAATACGGTTATATTTGTCAATAATGACCGCCATGTTGACTGGGATGATGTGCATGCCAAAGCGCTGCATCAACTCACCCTCATTGAAAATAACGGAGCAGAAGGGCTTCGGACGCAGACCGACCTGTGCGATGCGCATACCGCGGAAATTCTTGATCATGCAGGCAACGCGGACGAATTTGTCCAGGCCGTCGGCGAAAATCGGGTCGCTTACGCGGCAGTTTTCAATGTAGCTGAACGGAACGCCGTAGCGCTGCATCTGGCGGCTGACGCCGAACAGGCCGCATTGGCTGTCGGTGTGGCGGCTGCCGTCCGGCTCAAATACGTCGTCCAGCGGGCCCCAGAGCAAAACCGGCAGGCCAAGCTCTTTGGTGACCATGGCGGCGACCTCTTCGTTGCCGAAGTTGCTGTTGATGATAAAGATTGCATCGGCGCGCTCTTTGCGCATCAGGTCGACGACAGGCTGCACATCCTTTTCGTTATACAGAACTTCAACCTCGTTGATGCTCTTGAGATCGACGAACGAGACGTTTTCGCTGGTGAAATGCTCCTCAATATACGCTACGGTTTTTCTTGCGCGATCTTCCGCGTATTCCCAGTTGAAAATACCGGGGCGCGGGGTGCAGTCTCTGCGGATCGGCACCAGACCGATCTTGACATGATAATTCAGCATAATGGTTTCCTCCCTGTCTTTCTTTTTGTCAAGCGTTCAGAAGTCCATATTTATAATGCTGGACACGCTCGTCCAGCTCGGTTCCGTCAATTTCGCCCGTGGCGAGGAATTTTTCCAGAATCGGCAGCGTCGGAATGCCGGAGCGTCCGCCGGGGCGGGTGCATTTGATCGCTGAAACACCGGAGCAGAACCGGCAGCAGGTCTTTGCGTCCCAACCCTGCAGCCATGCGTAGATATAGGCTCCGTGGAACACATCGCCTGCACCGGTCGAATCGACTGCCTTGACCTTGAAAGCCGGAACTTCAAAAAATTCGTCTCCACAGAGACCGATGCAGCCATCAGCGCCAAAAGTAAAGATCACGGTCTTCGGCCCCTGCGACTGAATGGCGCGCAGGACACGCCGAATATCCGCTCTGCCGCCGGTATAGCCCTCGGTCTGGCACATGACGTTGTAATATGTCTCAGAGCCGATGAAGATGTCCAGATGGCGGTAATTTTCATAGATATCCGGCCGGTAATACGCTGCGTCAATGGACACGACGCCGCCTGCCTCGTGCATCCACTCGCAGGCTTTGATAATGGCCGGTGTAAACTGGCCGATATGCAGCGCCTTTGCCGACTGGATATAGTCCCTATCCAAATCTGACGGGGTCAACGGGTCAAAATCGCCGGGCTTGCTGATAAATTCCTTGCCGTCAATTTCCTGTTCGGCCACACACAGGCAGAAATTCGTCCGTTTGCCGGCAGCTACCTTCAAGTGTGACGTATCAACATGGTTGTAGGTGAAATCCGCTGTGGCAAGCCGCCCAAGCATGTCGTCACCGACGACACCGAGAATGGAGCTTTTCAGCCCCAGTCTCGCCGCCGCGACCATTGCCGTGGGGACGTTTCCGCCGCCCATGAAGCAGTAGTCGTTCATACGCATATTGACGTTGGTTTCCGGGAGTTTGGACAGCTGGATATCCAGATCCTGAAACGGGTCGCCGAAGCCAATGACGTCAAATTTCTTTTCCATTTCGTTCCCCTTTCCGCGTTCACGGGATCATGGCGCAGTATTTGAAGTCGAAATACTCTTCGAGGGACCAGGGGGATTTGTCGCAGCCGACGCCGGACTGCTTCACGCCTGCGTGCGGGGTCTGCTCGGTGCCGCCGGAGCCGTTGATGAAGATCTCGCCGGCCTCCATGCCCTCGAACGCTTTGGAAATTTCCTTCGCGTTGTGGCCGAAGAAGTAAGAAGACAGACCGTAGATCGTGTTGTTGGCCTTTTCAATCGCCTCGTCCAGCGTTTTGAACGGCTGCATCGGAATGATCGGCCCGAAGATCTCCTCCTTGCTCACGCGCATATCGTCCGTAACGTCCACCAGCAGCGCGGGCGTCATGTACGCGCCCTTCGCAAAGTCCTCCGGCACCTCGCCGCCCATCACGAGCTTCGCGCCGGACTTCACCGCGTCGTCCACCAGCTCCAGCATACGGTCGCGCGCCTTTTTGTTGATCAGCGGCCCCATGACCTGTCCTTCGTCCTTCCACTGGCCGAGCTTCACGGCGCGCAGCTTCTCCGCAACCTTTTCGCACAACTGCGGATAGATACGCTCCTGCACATAAATGCGGTTATAGTTCACGCACGTCTGGCCCGCGAAGCCGGTCTTCTTCGCCACGATATTCGCCGCGACCTCGTCCAGATCCACGTCCGGCATCACGATAACCGGCGCGTTGCCGCCCAGCTCGAAGGAATACTTCTTCACGGACGTTGCGCCCTCGCGCATGATCTGCAGGCCCGTCTCGCTCGAACCGATGAGCGTAATGAGCTTCGGGATGCTGCTGGAGTTGAGCGTCTTTCCCACCTCTGCGGCCGGGCCGGAGATGATGTTGATGACGCCCGCCGGGAAGCCGATCTTTTCCGCGATCACGCCGAGATAGAGCGTGGCCAGCGGGGTCTGGCTCGACGGCTTGATGATGCAGCAGCAGCCGGAGACGACTGCGGGCGCGATCTTCAGTCCCGCGTTGCCCAGCGGGTAGTTCCATGCCAGATGGCCGACCGAAACGCCCATCGGGCGGCGCTCAACGATATGATAGCCGCTGCCATACGTCCCTGCCGCATTGGGGAAGGACGTGCCGTAGACACGCTTGACCTCCTCCGCGTAATACTGGAAGCTCGTCATGCACCAGTCAACGTCGCCGCAGGCCAGCGCATATGTTCTGCCGGATTCCCGGCTGACCAGCTCCACGAGCGTCTCGCGCTCGGCCAAACACGCCTCGCGGAGCTTCAGCATCCAGTCGATGCGCGTCTGCAAAGGGGTCTTCGACCAGGTCTTGAACGCCTCCGCCGCCGCGTCCAGCGCCTGCTGCGCCTGCGCCGCGTTCGCGGATCCGACCGTGCCGACGACCTCGCCGTTCGACGGGTCGAGCACGTCCAGCGGCTTTCCAAGGCCAGTAACCAATTTGCCGCCAATATACTGCTGATACATCCTGCTTACTCCTTTCTCTCCAGCGCGTCTGCGCGCTGCTGGTTCTTAAAGCCCTTCAGACCGCGTGCGCCGAGGAATTTCGCGGTCTTGCCGAGCTCTGCTTCTATTTCCATGAACCGGTTCGCCCGCGGGCCGATGCCGCACTCACGCACGGAGCCGGCGTTGATGCCCACGGCATAATCCGCAATGGACTCGCCCTCGCCTCTGGAATCCGACGGCATGACGGCGTAGCCGAACTTGTACGCATACTGGATCATCTCCAGCGCCTCGGAGATCGTCCCGATCTGGTTGACCTTCAGCAAAATCGTATTCGCTGCGCCCTTCGTCACGCCATAGGCCACGCGGCGGATGTTCGTCGTGAACAGATCGTCGCCGACAATCTGGATGCCGGAATCCTTCGTCAGAGCCGCGGTCGTGTCATAATCGTCCTCGTTGAACGGGTCTTCCAGAATGACGAACGGGAATTCCTTGATGATATGCAGATAGAACTCGTAGAGCTGATCCTTCGTCTTGGGCTGGTTATTAAAGAGGCCGTAATATTTGCCGTCTTCCTTGTTGTGATAGGTATCGGTCGCAACGTCCATCTGGAAGCCCGCCTTTCCTTCATAGCCAGCCTCGATGATCGTCTCGGTCATGGCCTCCCAGATCTCCTCATCGGACTTGAACACGCCCTCCGGCACGACGATGAAATCACGGATATTCGGCGCGCCGCCGAAGCGCCTGTCCATCTTCTCGGCCCAGCGGGTGTGGATGTCCCAGCAGGCGTAGGAGGCGTCGGCAAACGTGTCGAAGCCGAAGCACATGACGGACATGGTGGGCTTGCCGCCGGGGGTGGTGATGCCGCCGCCGTAGCGCTCATGGCCCGCGACCATCGCGACGCCCGGAACGGGCAGATACATCGCGTTCGCGCCGCCGATATGCCGGTAAAGCGGGATGCCCAGCGCCGCCGCGCCCGCCTTTAAAACAGCCGCGGAGACGGCCGCCGTCGCGTTGCCGCCGAGCTTTGCCTTCGCGTCCGGGACAATATCGAGCATCGTGCGGTCGATCAGCCGCTGGTTGGCCGCGTCCAGCCCCTTCAGCGCCGGAGCGATGATCTCGTTGACGTTCCGCACCGCGCCCAGAACGCCCTTGCCGCGGAAGCGCTCGCCGCCGTCGAAGTCAAAATGGATCTCATGCGTGCCGATGGAAATGCCGGACGTGCACATGGCCCGGCCCGTCGCGCCGTTTTCCGTCGTGACCACGGCCTCTACGCCGGGGTTGCCGCGGTTCGTGTATACCTGTCTTGCTGTAATAGAGCGGATCTCTGTTCCTGCCATTTTTCTGTCACTCCTTCTGTATTTCTTTTATTCCTGAATCAAAATCACGCGCAGATCGAGCGCGGAGACATTTGATGCCGCCGCCACGCCGCAGCCGAGCCGCCAGAGCGGCTCCGACGTGCCGTGCGTGCGCAGCGCGTCCTCCAGATTGATCCCGGCCTGCTTCGCGGCCTGTGCTGTTTCACCGTCTGTGATCGCACCGGCGAGGCAGTCCGGCGCGCCGGGGTACCGGAAACCGCCGGGGCCGTCCGTGCCGTCGGTGTCGACCGCGCCGAAGACGATCCTCCGGCTGCCCGCGATCGTCAGCGCCGCCGCCGTGCAGTATTCCTGATTGCGCCCGCCGACGCCGCTCTCCGCGCCGACCGTCACCACGTTCTCGCCGGAGGACAGGAGCACGATGGGCGCGCGGAACGGCTCTGCCATGCGCTCTGCACAAAGGGCCATGGCCGCGTCGACCAGTCCCGCCTCTCTCGCCTCCGCCTGCTGATACTCCGAAAGCATGACGCAGCGAAAGCCAAACTCCGCCGCTTTTTTCCGCACGGCGGGATAGACCGTCGCGTCCTTGAAGATGAGGCCGAAGAACCGTGCGCCGAGGCTTTCATACTCTGCTACGCTCATGTTCTCCTTCTCCGGTGTGCCGCGCAGCAGCCGGTTCTGGATGGAGACGGGCGTCTTGTCCCATGCGTTCCACTTTTGCAGGATCGCGATGCAGTCCGCGTAGGTCGTGCCGGTGGAGAGCGGCGGGAAGAAGGTGTTGTGCTCCAGCATCTCAAAATACGTCGTGCGCGTCACAGGCGTATTCTGCTTCGAGGGATCTGCCGTCGTCATGTGGACGAGCGTCGCGGGCCGAAACAGCCGCGAGAGCCGGCCGCCCTTGAAGCGGTCGATGTGCGTGCGGATGGGGTTCAGATCGCTGGTCGGCACGCCCTTTTCGATCTGCATCATGTGGGTAAAGCGCGCGATCTCGTCGATGGTGATATCATCCGCCGGATAGGTCATCAGCGAGCCGCAGCCGCTTCCCGTGATGGTGAAGACCAGATCGCGGCTGGTGATATCCCGCGCCAGCGCTTCGATTTTCTTGCAGCCCTCGACGCAGGCCTCGTCCGGCACGGGATGGCCTGCCAGCGTAACGCCGATCTTTTTGCAGATGATGTCTTCGCCGTGCTTGGCGATGACATGGCCGCCGGTCAGCACATCGCCCAGCGCTTCCTCCATCGCCAGCGCCGCGCGCTGCACGCCCTTGGCCGCGCCGATGACATACACGCGGTCATAGTCCTTCAGATCAAATTCCAGCGGCCCCGCGTGCGGGTCGCCCTTCATCTCGAAGCCGTCCGTGTGCAGAACGATCTTCCCATTCTCCACATGGACAAGCTGCTTCACCCGCACATACGGGTCGAGCGCGTCCAATCCCGTGTCCAGCAGCTCCGCGACGATTTTTCGCCCTTCGCGGTTGCCGTGCGCGGCCAGCTGTTCTTTGTTGGTTATCCTCATATCAGAAATGGATCTCGTCGGGCACGGGAGCCTCGCCGCAGACGCCCTTGAGGTTCGCGATCAGATCCACGTCCTCCGGCTCCAGCTCGAAGTCGAACACGTTCAGGTTTTCCTTCACGCGGTCCGGGTTCGCGGACTTCGGCAGCGGCAGCCAGCCCATCTGCATGCTCCAGCGCAGGCAGATCTGGCCGACGCTCCGGCCGTACTTCTGCGCAAGCTGCTGCATCTGCGGCACCTTGAAGATCGCGCCGGTGCCGAACGGGCTGTAGGCCTCGACAAGAATGTTGTTCTTTTTGCAGTACGCCACGACCTCCGGCTGCGTCACGCCGGGGCAGAGGCGGAGCTGGTTGACCATGGGGAGAATTTCGCAGTGCGCCTTCAAAAGCTCAATATGGTGCGGCATGAAGTTGCTCACGCCGATGGCGCGGATGCGCCCGGCCTTATAGAGCTCCTCAAATGCCTTCCAGGTACCGATGGTGGCCTCCTGCCATGTCGTGCGGTACTGGATGGGGTTCGGCCAGTGGATCAGGTACAGATCCAGATACCGCAGGCCGAGCCGGGAGAGCGTCATGTCGAACGCCTCAAGCGTCGCCTGATAGCCGTGCGCGGCGTTGCGCAGCTTGCTGGTCACAAAAATTTCCTCGCGGGGAACGCCGCTGATGCGGATGCCCTGCCCAACGCCGCGCTCGTTGCCGTAGGCGGCAGCGGTGTCAATGAGGCGGTAGCCCGCCGCCATTGCGTCCTTCACCGCCGCGGACGCGACCGCGTCCGGGGACTGGTATGTTCCAAGGCCGATGCACGGCATTTTCACGCCGTTTGCAAGTGTATATGTATCCTGACTGGATCTCATTGTCATTCCCTCCCTTATTTCCGGATCGCCAGACGGTTGCGCAGATCCTGCGCCTGATAGACGGACTCGCGCAGGTTTCTCGCGATGAGCGCGTAATCGTTGTTCACAAGCGCCTGTCCCTGCGTGAACATCCAGTCGCCGCCGCAGATGACCTTCCGGTTTTCCAGCAGCGGGAGGAAATTCGTCTCATTGAGCATACCGGTCACGAGGAAGTGGAGCATGGGGTATGCGCCGGTATATTCATTGAGCGTCGCCAGACCGCCGAGCTGGTAGATCGGAAAAAACTTGACCATATCGAGGCCGTATTCCACCGCCATGGTCATTTCGCCCGGCGTGATGCAGTTCGGAATGACGGGGATCTTCCTGTCGATGCAGTATTCCACGACCTGCCGGCCGATGCCGGGCATGATGATGAACTGCGCGCCGTGGTCGATGGCGGCCTTGGCCTGATCGAGCGTGATGATTGTGCCTGCGCCCGCGACGATCTCCGGGACATCTCTTGCGATGCGCTCCAGATTTCCCATCGCGTGCTCGTTGCGCATCAGCACCTCCACCACGGGAAGTCCGCCCGCAACGAGGGCTTTTGCCGCCGGAACGGCCTGCTCCGGCTCCGCATAGGCAATGATCGGCGCAATGCCGGTCACCTTCAATACATCCTTCATGAGTTCGGTTTTGTCCATACCCTGTTCCCTCTCAATCTGCCAGCCAGTGCAGGCTGGTCTTTGTCAGCGCGGCGGCCTTTTCAAGGTTCTCCGCCATATTTTCCGCGAGTTCCAGCCGGTTTTCCGCCAGCGCCTTCTCTCGCTTTGTCCACTCCATCTCGCCGGGGACGAAGATCTTCTGCGCGTTCTTCGCCAGCGGCGCGGATTCGAGTTCCTTCACCATCTGCTCCATACGCACTTCAAATTCGTCCATCGGCAGCATCTGCGCCAGATCCACGGCGATGAACGCGTGGCCAACATTGTTCTTCGCCTCCAGATCGAGGTTCCAGCTCACGACCTGACTCAGAAGTCCCGCGCCCGTCAGCACGGAGGCAAGGATCTCGACCATAATGGCGAAGCCGTAGCCCTTGTGCGCCGCCATGGGAAGAAGGTGCGAGTCATACGGGAACCCGGAGGGATCTGTCGTCGGCAGGCCCTCGGCGTCAATTAAGAAGCCGGGCGGCACCTGCTGGCCCTTTTCACGGGCCATGACGATCTTCAGGGCCGCTGCGCCGCTCAGGGCGATGTCGAGGAAGACGGATTTTCCGTTCTTCAGCGGCGCCGCGAACGAAAAGGGGTTATTGCCGATGGCCACGTCGCGGCTGCCGGGGATGGCCATGTTGGGGTCGGTGTTGCTCATGGCGATGCCGAGCAGTCCCTGCTGCGCGGCAAGATTGGCATAATAGCCCGCCGCGCCAAAGTGGCAGCTGTTGTGCACGCCGACATAGGCGATGCCGGTCTTCTTCGCCTTTTCGATGGCAAGCTCCATGGCCCTGCAGGACGAGACCATACCCATGGCTGCGTTGCCGTTGACGATGGCCCACGAAGGCCCTTCCTTTTCCACCGTCGGGACGGCCTTCGCGTCCAGACCGCCCGCCTGCATCTTGCGGATATAATTGTACAGATTGTTCGTGCCGTGCGAGGACACGCCGAAGGTGTCCGTCGTCACGAGCGTATTGGCGATCGTCCGCGCGTCCTCCGCGCCGACCCCCGCCGCCTCCAGAGCCTCCCGCGCAAACCGCAGCAGCTCGTCTACCTGAATCGATTTCATGTCGTTTTCCTCCTGTTGGAACCGTTATTTGACTGCGCTGTCGACCTGGCCCTGAATGAAGTATTTCTGCAGGCACAGATACGCCACGATCAGAGGCAGAACGCACAGCACTGCCGCTGCCGCTGCGCCGTGCATATTCTGGGCGCTGTCTGCACCACCGAAAAACTGCCGGATGAGCAGTACCAGCGTGTATTTCGACGGCTTCTGTAAGATGTAATACGGATACAGGTACTCATTCCACGCCGTAACGCCTTTGAGGATGATGACGGACACTGTCACAGGCTTGAGCTGCGGCAGGATAATACTCCAGAACGTGCGCAGAACGCCTGCACCGTCGATCGCCGCGGCTTCATCCAACGCGACGGGAATGGAGTTGATAAAGTTTGTGTATAGATGAATGGACATCGGCAGGCCGAATGCCGCCGCGATGACGATGACCGCCCACTGCTGGTTGATGCCGCCAAGCGCAACGAGCTCGGTGTACACGCCGACCAGAATGGACAGCGGGGGGATCATCATGATGCCCAAACAAAAGCTCTGCATGAAGCTGTTGAGCCGTGAACGGTTGCGCGCGAACGCATAGGCCGCCATACAGCCGAATACGACCTCGATTGCAACTGTGCCAACCGCAATGAGAACAGTGTTGCCCAACGCTCTGAATAACTTTCCACTTTCAATGATAGAGGTAAAGTTGCTTAAATCAAAATAGTTCGGTGGGATCAGACGGCTTCCGAGATCTGTCGGATGCTTGAAGGCCATGACCACGAGCACATAGATCGGCAGGATATAAACGAGGATGATGAGAACGCTCAGAATATATTTCCATGCGTTTTTCTTTTTCGTCTTATGCGTCTGCTTCTGAATTGTCTGTTGCATCAGTACTGCACCTCCCTCTTCCGGAAATAGCGCGTCAGGAATGTCGAGATGATAAAGATGAATACGAACAGGAATACACCAATCGCCGAGGCGTAGCCTGCTTTTTCAGAATCAAAGTACATATAGGAAATGTATGTGGACAGCGAGTGCGTCTTCAATGTGGGGCCGCCCTTTGTCAGGGAGATGATCACATCGTTCAGCTTCAATCCGCCGATGACGTTCTGAATAACTGCGGTGGACATGGCAGGCGCGAGCAGCGGGAGCGTCACATGGCGGAAGACCTGCCATTTGCTTCCGCCGTCGAGCGTCGCTGCCTCGTAATACATGGTCGGGATGTTCTGCAGGCCCGCCAGATATACGATCATGGCAATGCCGACATACTGCCAGCTGTTGACGAGCGTGATGATGATCTTACCGCGAGTTCCGTCCGCCAGCCAGTTGATCGCGTCCTTGCCGAGATACTGGAAGATCTCATTGATGACGCCGTGGTTGAGCTGGAAGAAGAAATACATGATGTAGCCCATCAGAAGGCCGGAGATCATGACCGGCAGATAGATGATCGTCCGTACCGCGTTGCGGATCTTGAATTTGCTGTTGAGGAACAGCGCCAGCGCCAGACCGAACACGTTCTGTAGCAGCGCCGAGCCGAAGCCATAGAGCATGGTGTTCCAGAACGAGGACTTAAAGTATTTATCTGCAAACAGGTTAAGGTAGTTTTTCAGTCCGATAAAGGTCATATTTTGGGAATATCCATTCCACTTGAAGAAGGAGATATATACGCCCCGCGCCAAGGGGTATAGCACAAAACATGCCATGAGCAGGACAGCCGGTATATACAGAAGATTCATCTGTCTTTTCCGTTTTTCCATTCCGTTGTCCGTTCCTTTCTAAATAAAGAGTGTGCAGGTGCCGGATGTTCTGGGAGATTCATCCGACACCTGCAGATAAATCATTTAAGCAGATCAGTCGTTACAATGCGGGGCCATATTCAGCTTATGGGGTGCTGGACCACGATTGCACGGACTCAGCCGTTCTGCTCTGCGTAGAGCTCCAGGTAGTTGTCTCTCAGATACTCAACAGCCTCGGTCACGTCGTCGGGGTTGGAGAGCATCATGGACATGGAGTCAGCCATAATGCCCCACATGCCGGACGGGAAGAACTTGCGGTCGAAGAGGTTGTCGTACTGAACCTTGCCGTTGCAGTCTTCCACAGCCTGCTTGTAGCAGTTGAGCGTGTAGACATCAGCGGCGTCAGCGCCTTCAACGGTGGGCAGCGCGCCGGAGACCGTCGCCCACTTGGAGCCGACCTCGGGACGGGCCAGATAATCAAGCAGAGCCCAGCAGGCAGCTTCGTTTTCGGTGTCCTTCCAGACGCCCCATGCGTCGCCTTCACCGACACGGAAGGACGGAGCGCCATCAGCGGAGGAGGGCAGCGGGAGCACGCCCATGTTGGCATCGGGATAATACTGACGGGCAACGGTGATGTTGTCGGTGCCGCGAACCATGAAGGCCGCTTCGCCGGAGCCAAGCATCTGCTGCGCACCGGCAGCGTCGAGCGTCAGAACGTCTTCATTGATGTAGCCCTTCTTCATCCAGGTAGCCAGATACTCGTAGAGTTCCGTTGCATAGGTGTCGAAGTCGAACGTGCCGTCCTTCAGAGAGTCGCCCAGATCATACTTGGCGCCTTCGTCCGTCCAGAAGGTCGGAGCGACGGAGCCGAGCAGGCCCGCGAGGTTGCCGCCGACGGAGCCGCCGATTGCCAGCGGGGTGATGCCGGCTGCGACGAGCTTTTCACAGGCTGCATCGAAATCGTCCCAGGTGCGGATGGAGTTGGGGTCGACGCCAGCCTTGTCGAGTGCGTCCTTGTTGTAGATCAGGCCGGAAATGCTCATGGACATGCCGAGCGCGTAGAAGTTGCCGTTTTCGTCGGCCATAACGCCAGCGAGAGAGTCCTTGTCGATGGAATCGAACCAGGGCTGATCGTTGACGACCTTCAGATATTCGCTGTAGCGGAGCAGCGACCAGCCGTGGGTCATCCAGACATCGGGCAGGGAGTTGGAAGCCATCATGGTCTTGAGCTGAGCTTCACCCTCGGAGCCCGGGGTGATGAGATCGACCTGAATGCCGGTCTCAGCCGTGAAGTCATTGATGATCTCCTGGAACATTTCCAGCTTCGCATCGGTGTAGCTGGTTGCGAAAACGGAGATCGTACCGCCGACAGCGGGTTCCTCCGTTGTTTCTTCGGCGGGAGCGGTTTGTTCGGGAGTCGTCTCCTCAGCCGGTTCCGTCGTGGTGGTCTGCTCGGCATCTGCGGCAGGCTCTGCCTTGGCTGCACAGGCAACCATCGTCAGCACCATCAGTGCCGCGAGGATCAATGCAAGAATCTTCTTCATTTTTGGTTTTCCTCCTTGTCATTTTATACAAACAACGTTTTGTTTTTTGCTGTCTGCTATTACAAAGTACCATATTTTTCGCATTCTGATAATGCAGAAATCTGTTGCAAACATGGACAATTCTGCTGGACATTTTTCGCTGCTTCTGCTACACTATATAAAAAACAAATTTCAAAACCGAATGCAGCAGGGGGCGGACGCTGATGGCGCTGAACAATTTTGACGAGTTCATTGACAAAACAGATTATCTGCAAACGAGGCTCCTCCAGGTCAACAGCTGCGGCTCGGAACGGGTCGTCAAATATGACTATACGATCCTGCGCTCAAACGGGCGGCGGGACTTCCATTTTCTATATCTGCAAAACGGATGGCTCGACATTGAGGTCGGCACGGCGAAGGCGCGGCTGACGCGCGGACAGTGCGCGGTGTTCCTGCCGAACGTGCGGCAGATGTACTCCTTTACCGCTGCGGGCGACCCGGTCTCCCTCTACCTGCATTTTACCGGACAGGCCGCAGCCGAGGCCATGCAGTACCTGCGCCCGACGGAGAACATGATCTACACCATTTCTGACCAGACGCTGTTTGAAAGCCTGTTCCACCGGCTCAATCGCCTGCACAATCTGCAGCAGTCCGCCGCGCTGCAGATCCCGGAGGAAAACAGCATCCTCCTGCAGCTCATCACCATCGTCTGCCGCAGCAGCGCGGACAATGAAGCGCCCATCCGCAGCGATATCCTCAGCGCCATGGAATACATGCGGGAGCATATGCAGGAGCAAATCAACTTCCAGACCTTTGCCGAAACGCTGCACCTCAGCTACAGCCGCTTTGCGCATCTGTTCACACAGGCTGTCGGTGTCTCGCCGCAGCAGTATCTGCTGCGCCTCCGGCTTGACCGCGCACGGGGCTTCCTGCGCGATTCCTCCATGAGCGTTTCCGAGGTCGCGGAAAGCACAGGCTTCAACGATCCGTTTTACTTCAGCCGCATGTTCAGCAAAGCCTTCGGCCTGTCCCCGAGAGCGTTCCGGAGCAAATGCCGGAAATAACGCCTTTTACTTGTAATCTCCGAGGTAGTCCGTGTTTTTCTCAAAAATCAGATCGCACATGTCGCGAATCTCCTGCAGGCTGCACACGGCGGAGCAGAGCGGATCCATCATGACCGCGTGATAAACATCCGCCCGGCTCTTTGTCATGGCCGCACGCACGACAAGATTCTCGATCTGCGCCGTCGTGCTGACCAGAATGGCCAGATGCGCCGGAAGCTCGCCGACGATGGTCTTGTGGATGCCGTCCTTGTCCGCAAATACCGGAATTTCCACGCAGGCATCATACGGCAGATTGGTGATAGAGCCGTCGTTGATGACGTTGCCGTTAAACTTGAACGGCGTCCGGTCGCCGAAGCGGGCGTTGAAGATATTTGCCGCATATTCACTGCTTCGGTTGGTGTCGACGGGCTCATTTTCAATCCAGTCCGTGATCTCCTGCTTCCAGCTCCCAGCGCGCTCCAGCCGGCTGTTGAGCGAAAATGCGTGCAAACCGGGGTTCCAGTTCGTGCTGTGCGTGCAGTAGTTTTCAATCAGATCCGGCCGTTTGCGGAACCACGCATTATACTCGGAATTGTGGCCGCTGGACTCGGTGACGTAATAGCCCAAATGCCGGAACATTTCATTGCGTACCTGCTCCTTGTTGTAGAATTCAGGAGCTTCCAGCTTTTTTGCGAGTTTCGGGTACAGATCCTGCCCGTTGTGCTCCAGCTTCAGATAGAACGCCTGATGGTTGACGCCCGCACAGAGATAGTCGATCTCGTCCACCGGCGTTTCCAGCCACTCCGCCAGCATTGCGACTGTCCCCTGTACGCTGTGGCACAGACCCGTAACCTCAACGTTTGTTTCGGTCTGCATGGCCTTGCAGAGCATCGACATGGGGTTCGTGTAATTCAGGAAAACCGCATTCGGGCAATATTTCTCAATATCCCGGCAGATATCCAGCATCAGGGGAATATTGCGCAGCGCGCGGAAAATACCGGAGACGCTGCGTGTATCGCCGATGTTGATATCGACGCCAAACTGCATGGGGATCTCAATATCATAGCGCCAGACGTCGATGCCGCCATTGAAGACCGTACACAAAACGCCGTCCGCGCCGGAAAGCGCCTCCGCGCGGCTCTGCGTCGGGGTGATCTTCGCGTGCGCGCCCATAGCGGCGTTGATCTTTCGGACTGCGGCGGTGATCCGTTCGAGCCGCTCCGGGTCGGTGTCCATCAGCGCCAGCTCACAGTCTTCAAAGGCCGGGAACGAGAGCAGATCTCGGACAAGATTGCGCGTGAAGATAAAGCTGCCCGCGCCGATAAATGCAAATTTTTTCATAAAGAGCACCATCCTTTTTCATTTTTGGATGGTTCCAGTGTATCCCACCACCTGCGCGGCGGCAAAGCAGAAAACTGCCAGATAAGCGGACATTCCTGCTATACAGCAAGCAGACCGTATGCTATACTGGCCAGGGGTGATCAGCATGAAAGCCTTTTGTGAATTCCGTGATTCCACGGATCATCCGCCTGTCCACGGGCTTCAGATCAACAGCTGCGGGCAGCAGCAGGCCGGACAATACGGGTATACGGTTCTCCGCTCAAAGGGTCGTTCGGACTATCATTTGCTCTATGTGCAGAGCGGATGGATCACCGCGGAGAAAGACGGCGCTCCTGTGTGCATATCATCGGGTGGCTTCATTTTTTACCCACCCGACGCACGGCAGCTCTATGCGTTCAGCAAGGAAGGAAACGCGATTTCCTACTGGATTCATTTCACCGGGACTGCAATAGAAGATGCTTTGGCCGATCTTCCCTATAAGCGCACGTTCTGTGGGCAGGTTGATGAACGGATGCAGTTCGAGAGCCTACTGCACCAGCTTTCCCAGACACACCACATGCGCGGGCCGGCATACCTTCTTGACGAGGGCGGACTGCTTTTGCAGATTCTTGCCAGTTTGTCGCGCAGCGTCAACCGGCAGGAAAGCACCGAATGCAGCGAAATCCGCGCGGCGGCGGCGTACCTCTGTGAGCATTTCTGCCAACCGCTGTCGCTTGCGGACTGCGCAACCCGTCTGCACCTGAGCGTAAGCCGGTTTTCGCATCTGTTCACGAAGACCATCGGCGTTTCGCCGTATCAGTATCTGCTGCGCCTGCGGCTCGACCGGGCCTGTGAGCTGCTTCTGCATACGGAACTTGATATCCGCCATATCGCGCAGCTGGTCGGCTTTGACGATCCGTCCTACTTCAGCCGCCTGTTCCGCAAACGCTTTGCGAAAACGCCGGGGGCATTTCGGACAACATACAGCCAGGAGCGTTCGGATCATCCCGCTTCTGCACCTCCGGTTTTATAGAAAAAGCAGGCATCCTGTGTTTCATTTGCAGGATGCCTGCTTTTTCACTTTCCGGCCTCAGCACTGTCTGCGCAGCAGAAACAGCCGCTGCGTGATCGTATCTGCTGCCTCGCGGAGCTGCGGAAGGTAGTATTTCAGCTGTTCGCGTGAGGTCACGTCGGTGATGCCGGAGAACGACAGAGCCGCGTAGATCTCCCCCTCCGGGCTGCGAACCGGCACGGCCACACAGCACGTGTGCGTCAGGGATTCAAAATAATCAAGCGCATATTCCTGCTGCCGGACTCTGTTCAGCTCCTCCAGAAACGCACGCTTGGTGCAGATGGTATTCGGCGTCATCGTCTCGAATGCGATCCCATCGATAAACTGCGTGCGCAGCACCTCCGGCAGCTCGCAGAGCAGAATCTTTCCGCCCGCGGACGCGTGCAGCGGCAGCGTTGAGCCAACCGGTGCGACGAAATCAACATACCGCTCCGTGCGCGTCTGCTGCAAAATGAAAAACCGCCGGTCTTGCCGGACGACCAGATTCATCGGCAGAATTTCCCGTGCCGTCAGCTCCTGCATGATCGGATACGCAATTTCAGCCAGCGCAAGGTGAAAATTATTTTTCTCCGTGACATAAGATAACTTCTCGCCCGGAATGTATTTGTCGTCTGACATCTGGAAACTCCAGCCGTTTGTCTCCAGCGTCTTTAAGATCCGGTACGCCGCCGACGGCGTGATACCCTGGCATTTTGCAATCTCGTTGACGCCCATCGGCCGCTTTTCCTGCATCAGCAGCTCCAGAATTTTCAGCCCGCGCTCAAGCGCTTGTACTGTACCCTGTTCCTTCCTTTCCATCATTTCCTCCGCCGCAAGTACTTTGCTCTTGATTATACCGTAAACGCTGGAACTGCGTCAACTGTCAAGACCTTCATTGCCGGGAATCCCTCGGATGTATTCTGTTTTGCACAAATCCAACATGGAGAATTTGGCTATTCTGCATATTGCATTCTATTTTTGATTCCGGTATGCTGTTCTTGAAAATTGGAATACTTATTCCAAAACACGCCATAAAGGAGAGCGACTATGGAAAAACAAAAAATGGGCGGCGTTGTATTCCCGCTTGTGACTCCCTTCTGCGGGGAGGACGAACATGTCAATTATCCCGCGCTTGACAAGCTGATCGACTTTCTGATCGAAAACGGCGCGACGGGTGTCATCCCCTGCGGCAGCACGGGCGAGCTTGTATCCATGACGCTGGAGGAGCAGCTGGAGATCAACCGCCACACCATCGAATACATGAACCATCGCTGCAAGGTCTATGCCTGCACCGGCGCGTACCGCACCTCCGACGCGATCCTGCTCTCCAAAGCTGCGGAGGAAGCCGGGGCCGACGGCGTCATGGTCGTCACACCCTGGTACATTACGCCGAACGAGGAGGAAGCCTACGATCATTATAAGGCCATCCGTGCCGAACTTTCGATTCCGCTGATCCTCTATCACAATCCGTACCTGACCGGCTGCTGGCTGAGTGAAAAAATCATTGCGAAGCTGTATAATGACGGCATCATCGACGCCATCAAAGATTCCGCGCACGACATTTACCGCCACCAGAACATGCGTGCCCTGTGCAAGGACGACGGCTTCTCTATTTTCTACGGCTATGACAATCTCCCCGCCGAAGCGCTCATGATGTACGCCGACGGCTGGATCACCGGCGTCGGCACGCTCTTCCCGGCAGAAACTGTCCGTGTCTATGACCTCTGCAAGGCCGGCAAGCCGCTTGAAGCCAGAGACTATATCATGACTGTCTGCCGCAAGTACATGCACTTCTTCAACGAACCTACAAAAGAGGGTCTGCCCTCGCCGTGGCTGGCAATCATCAAGGAGGGACTGACTATGCGCGGGATCCCCATCGGCCTGCCGCGCAGACCCATCCATCCGCTGCCCGACAGTGTCCGCGCAGAGCTGACGGCAGTCATGCGGGACTTCGGCTATTACAAGCTCGGATAAGGAGACGTTCTTATGGAAAGCACCATCTATGTCAAGCCGGAACGCATCCGACAGTACGTGATCGATCTGTTCGGCCATTATCATGTCAGCAAGGCGGACGCTGCCATGATTGCCGACAATCTGATCGACGCTGAGATCCGCGGCGTCACGACCCACGGCCTTACACGGATTCCGCTTTATACGGAGAAGCTCATCTCCGGCCTGTGCGACGCAAAGGCCGTGCCGGAGATCGTCAAAAACTATGGTGCGACCGCGCTCATCGATGCACACGACGGTCTCGGTCAGGTCGCGGCGACAAAGGCCATGGAGCTCGCCATTGAAAAGGCGGAGCAGTTCGGTGTCGGCTATGTCGGCCTGCGCAACGGCAGCCACTACGGCACGGCGGGCTATTACGCCATGATGGCTGAAAAGCGCGGCATGATCGGCTTCTCGATGACCAATTCCGGCGCGTTCGTCGCGCCGTTCGGCGGCGTGGAAAAGCGGCTGGGCACGAACCCCATCGCCGTTGCGCTTCCTGCCGAAAAGCATCTGCCGATCCTGCTCGACATGGCGACCAGCCGTGTCTCGCGCGGCAAGCTGCTCGTCAACATGAAAAAGGGCGAACCCGTTCCGGACGACTGGGCGCTCGCAATCGACGGCAGCCGCACGACCGATGCCCCGCAGGCCTTCCGCGGCATTCTCCTGCCGCTGGGCTACAAGGGCTACGGCATGGCGGTGATCGTGGATATGCTCTCCGGTGTGCTCAACGGCAGCGGCTTCGGCGTTGCGGTCGATACGCCGAAGGACAAGCCCATCGTCGGCAGCAGCTTCCTCGCCATCAAGACAGAGGCATTCTGTGAGCAGGGCGAGTTCCGCCGCAATGTCGATGCTCTGATCGATGAGATCAAAAACGTAAAGCTTGAAGCCGGTACGGACGAAGTTCTCATGCCGGGTGAGATCGAATTCCGCGCCGAGATCGCCAACCGCAAAAAGGGCGGCGTTCCCATCCAGCCGTTCCAGATCAACGAACTGAATGAACAGGCTGCACCGTTCGGATTTACATTTGAAGAATATTTATAATGCAGGAGGGAAAAACAATGGAGAAATTGGATCTGCACGGCAAGACGGGCTTTATCATCGGCGGTACGCGCGGGATCGGCAACGCGATCGCCATGCGCATGGCAGGCCTTGGTATGAATCTGACCGTTATTGCCCGCAAGGAAGACGAACTCGCAGCCATGAAGGCACAGGTTGAATCGCTCGGCGTCCGCTTCCTTGGTATTCAGGCAAGCAACACTGACTTTGACGCGATTGCAGCTGCCTTTGAGACTTCGTGGCAGACCTACGGACGGCTGGATCTGCTGGTCAATGCAGCCGGTACCGGCGTTATGACGCCGTTTGAAGAGCTGACAAAGTCCGACGTGGACACCACCATCGACGTGAACCTCAAGGGCACGATCTACGCTGTCAAGCTGTCGGTTCCGTACTTTGAAAAAACCGGCGGCGGCAACATTCTCAATATTTCCTCCATGTCCGCCATCCGCGGCATTCCCGATCCCGTCAATAACAACGGCATTTATACCGCAACAAAGTTTGCCATCAACGGCTTTACCGAGTGCATGCAGAAATACCTGCTCAAGTATGGCATCCGCGTAACGGCGCTTTGCCCCGGCTCCACGGCTACAAGCTGGTGGACGCGCTGGACACATTCGTTCGACACCGACGCAATGCTCCCGGTCGATACGCTGGCCGACATTGTCGAGCTGATCGTCACGTCGCCGGAGAAGGTTTTGTTCAAGCAGCTTCAGGTCCTGCCGACCGTTGAGATCGACAACTTCTAAGGAGGGAGCAGACATGAGAACTGTCCATGTTCAGGAATTAAGCGCTGAGAAATTTGGTTTATACGGTACGTTTGCCGACATGCTCCATGCCGCAGGCCCGCATATCGGCACGAACCCCATTGAATTTTACCGCAATATGACCACGGTTTATTCTCCGGGCGCTTCCGTTGGACTTTCTATCACGAAGGTCTACCGCCGGCCACTTGTGATCGATACCTATGAATATCATAACACCTGCGCAGAAGCCATGCTGCCGCTCGATGGGGATGCGTATATCCACGTCGCGCCTGCCGGCCCGGCCGATCGCATCCCGTATGATGCAGTCGAGGTTTTCCGCGTTCCGAAGGGAACGATGGTCACACTTCGCCCCGGCGTATGGCATCACGGCCCGTTCTGCGTGGATACGGACGCCCTACAGACGCTCATCATTCTGCCGGAACGGCTCTATGCCTATGACTGCACGGTCCTGACCGCTCCGGAGTCCGATAAGCTCCAAATCGAAGCATGACCGCAAGCGGATCCTGATTGCGCGGCTGATTTGGAGTCAGATATCCCAAATCATCCGATCTTCTCTTGGAAAGGAAACAGCATGGACTACGCAAAAGAATCCCTTCGTCTGCATGGCGAATGGAAGGGAAAAATCGAGGTCACGGCGCGCGTGCCGGTCGAGACAAAGGACGATCTGAGCCTTGCTTACACGCCGGGCGTCGCCCAGCCGTGCCTGGAAATTCGGAAGGACATCGAGAAAAGCTACGAGTTGACCCGGCGCTGGAATCTCTGTGCCGTCATTACCGACGGCTCGGCCGTTTTGGGTCTCGGCGATATCGGCCCGGAGGCCGGTATGCCGGTCATGGAGGGCAAATGCGTGCTCTTCAAGGCATTCGGCGATGTCGACGCGTTCCCGCTGTGCGTCAAGACGCACGATGTGGACGAATTCGTTAATACCGTTGCGCTCATCTCCGGCTCGTTCGGCGGCGTAAATCTGGAGGATATCTCCGCGCCCAGGTGCTTTGAGATCGAGCGCAAGCTCAAAGAGCGCTGCGACATCCCCATCTTCCACGACGATCAGCACGGCACCGCCGTCATCACTCTCGCGGGTCTGACCAACGCGCTGAAGGTCGTTGGGAAGACGGAGGATGTGAAGATCGTCACGTCCGGTGCAGGTGCGGCAGCGATCGCAATTGTGAAGCTCCTGCTCTCCGCGGGCTTCAAAAATGTCACGATGTGCGACCGGAAGGGCGCGATTTATAAGGGCCGGGACGGTCTCAACTGGATCAAGGAAGAAATGGCCGAGGCCACGAATCTCGAGCGCAGGGCCGGCAGTCTTGCCGACATGCTCGTCGGCGCGGATGTGTTCATCGGTGTCTCCGCGCCCGGAACCGTCACAACGGAAATGGTCAAGACCATGAACAAGGATGCGATCGTCTTTGCCTGCGCGAACCCGACGCCGGAAATCTTCCCGGAGGACGCGAAAGCGGGCGGCGCGCGGATCGTCTCGACTGGTCGGAGCGACTACCCGAACCAGATCAACAACGTTCTGGCCTTCCCGGGCATTTTCCGCGGCGCATTCGACGTGCGCGCGAGCGATATCAACGAGGAGATGAAGGTCGCCGCCGCGCACGCGTTGGCAGAGCTCATCTCCGACGATGAACTCTCGGAGGACTATATCATCCCCAAAGCCTTCGACCACCGCGTCGGCCCCGCCGTTGCAAAAGCCGTCGCCGTAGCCGCAAGAAGAAGCGGCGTAGCAAGGCGCTGAGGAATAAGAAACACAGCCCCGGCTCGGTATTCCGAGTCGGGGCTGCCATATATCCATCAGAAATCCATATCAAGCCGCTTTCCGAAATCGCAGGCCGGTTGCCCGCACGGACAGCTCCTGCGACAGAAGGCGCAGCGGTTCAAATTCATCGTCGAGGCCGTCCAGCTCCCGGCGGAGAATTTCTTCATAGTGCTGTTTCTTCTGCTCCAGCGTGGCAATTTTGTTGACCCACCGCTCCATGACGCTGGGGCTGCGGCTGCCGCTCTGAATGAGATAGTCGGCCTTCTCCTGATACAGTGCGATCTCCTTTTTGACCGCGGAATAAAATTCCTCCGTCATTTTGTCGCGCTGCTTGGCATCGTCAATGATATAAAAGCTGTTGACGCTGAGCGTATTGTCATTCTGGTTCATCGCGCTGAGCTGCTCAATGAACGTTTCAAACGTATCCACTTTGTCCATGTGCTGTCGAGGGATGAAATAGAGGTGCCCGGTCGAGCTGACCTTGGTGGTCTCCAGCATCCGCAGATAGCTCAGACAGATCGTCTCGATCTGTCTGCGGTTCGCGCAGACCTGATAAAGCTCGAACAATTCCTCCGCCCGGCGGCAATAGTTCAGGGGATCAATGTCGGCGTCGAAGCCAATATTGTCATACCCAAATCGATTGTCGCGCCGATCGTAAAAAATATTTGCCAGCTTTTCATACTGATTCGTCCGCTGGTTGAGCGTTTCCTTGACCAGCTCACGGGAATATACGTCCTCAGTGTGTGCATTGTCGCGGCAGTAGACCGCGTAGATATGATGCACATCGGGGCTTTTTACCGTGATCCGATCCTTAATATCGCCCGTCGCGGAGCGGAACGCATCCGATACAGAAATACGCTTGCTTCCAGAGTATGGGATGTTCAGATCCTCGCAGAGCTGCGCCAGCGCCTCCTTCTCCACCAGAATGTTGGCAAGTGAGAAATAGAGAAACTTGCCCAGCACGGAGGTCTTGTCGCCGTTGGCTGCGCCAAGGATGTCCTGAAAATTCGTAATATTTGTCATACGCAATTCCTTTCTCTAAGCCGTCCTTCGTTTCGTCCAGTCCAGCAGGTAATCGTCCACCCCCTTGAAGCGCGGGTTCCAGGTACATTGGTAGTACCGGATGCCCGGAATCGACTGCACCTCGCGGCGCAGGGTGCCGATCGCCTGTCGGACCTGCGGATTTGTAAACTGATCCATGTCCATCGCCTCCATGACCTCCGTGACGCCGAGCGACAAGAGCGTTTCACGCAGTCCTTTGTGGGCGTTCACGCCGCCGAGACACACAAAGAGCGCATCGTTTGCAAAGTAGCTTGCAATATCGCCCTTGAGCGGCCCCTCGGTAAGCGTTCCGTTCAGCGCCTTCAGGCATTCCAGAAGCTGCGTCGGGCTGTACCAGTACACGCCCGCAGGCTCGCCGCTCAGCGCAACCACGTCCATAGATGCTTTTGTCGCCCTGCCGGTACTGCGCGTACAGGCTGTCCAACTCTGTAATGCTGCGGACAAGGACGCCCGCGGTGTCCGGCAGCGTTTCGGCAATTTCGCGCACCCACTTCTTCGCAACGTGCGACGGGCAGAGGATGATGTTGAACGTCTTTTTCCGTTTCTGCGCCTGATACGCCGCCAGTGCGGTCGCACCGATCTTCGTTTTGCCGCTTCCGCATTCCGCCACGATGAACGCGGATTTCCCCTCCGAGAGCTTGCGCTTGACCGATTCCGCGACGGCAAGCTGCGCCGGGTAAAGGCTGTAGCCCGTGTGTGCGCGGATATAGTCGTTGATGCGCAGAATCTCCGGGGAAAGCTGTTCCACGGCGGGGTCAAAGAGCGGCTGAAACTGCTCACGGATTCTTTCTGCGACAGTCACGCCGAACGCAGACAGATAGCTGGTGACGGAATGGACGCTGTCAAAGCCGTGTGGATCTTGAAGCGTTCCAGGAATACGAATTGCGCTGGCTTTTAAGCCGTCCTCCAGTACCTTGACGATATTGGCGTCGTCCTTTTTGCACAGCAGCAGCCACGCCTCCAGCCGTTCCCGAATGGAAATGACACGCAGCGGCCTGAGTATCCCGCGCCGCCGCAGTTCGTCCAGAACGTAGTCCTGAAACTCCGGGATAAGCGGCACAGCCGTTTTCCGGTCCAGCGCTTCAAACAGCGCCTGCCGGTCTCCGGCCGGGCAAAAAAGAACGCATTTCCGCGGCGGCAGTTCCACATTCGTCTGTCCGTCTGCCTGCGCTTCTTTGCCCTTTTTCGCTGCGGCGTCTTCATCGTCCAGCGAAAGGATCGTTGCCTCGGCATAAATTCCGTCGTGGCTCAGATGGCATTCGTACTTCTTTGGTTCGCAGGCGAGCATGGCTGGTTCACCGGCAAATTCCGTTTCCAGCGTCGCGCCGGCATAGATCGCGTCCGACATGGCGCGAACCATCTCCGGATACCCGCCGAAGCGGATCGCGCGAAGGCGCTGCTCACGTCCATCCGGTTCAAGGACGATCGTGTCTGCATATGCACTGAGACGAATTTCCTGCTTGGGGTTGAAATAGCTGATTGGCATTAACCGGCTCTTTTCTGGCATTCATGGTTTCACTCCCTTCGTCATTTTTGGACGCAAAAAGACCGTAACTGCCAAGCGGCAATTACGGTCTTATAGGTCCTGTTGTATTTTGGTATTCACTGGCCTGCGCGCGGAACCGGGGCATACTTCACCCCGAGTAATCACCTCCGCCCTGAAATTGCTCCGCCCTTAATCTGTTCTGACCTGGAATACAGATTTATTGTAGCGCGGCGGCAGACAGGTGCAAACTTGCGGATTACTCAAGTGTTGTATCGCATAACCGCTTTCTCCGTGCTGCCCGACGAATCCAGCTTGCGGCTCTGCGCTGCTCCGTATCGTCATAATAAGGGATCATGTCCGACGCCGACGCAAGATAGCACAGTTTCTGCGTCAACCCGATCCGTCCTGGCCAGAGCCAGCAGCCCTGCGGGTACAGTGTGTGCAGATAGTCAAGCTCCGGCTCTGCCGGTCTCTCTTTTCGCAGTCCGCATAGGATCACTGTATAGTCCAGCAGCGGATAGTCCTGCTGCAAGCGCCGGATCACGCGGAACGCAAGCCGCTCAAACGGACCGAAATAGCCAAGAACAAACGCGGAAACATGCTCCTGCTCAATCAGCGTACGAAGCCGCAGCTCCAAACGCTCCTCATTCAAATTTCTGATCGTCTGATCTCCAATCAGCGCGCAGATCATAGCTGCTTCCCTCCTCTCCCATTTCAACAGGACGATTGTCTGCTTATTATAAAGCGCATGTGCCGTATATTTTGGCGTATTGCACAATACAATTATATAACGCTCTATAAATAAGTCAATCGCTTTATATACGAAGCTGAGCCAAGACGCCGCAGCTTCTATAATTTTCACAGAAGGGGGCGTTTACTATGAGCAAAGACGAAATCAGCTTCAAAAACCGGGATCGGTTTATCCAGATGGGCATTGCAATCTCCTCTCTGCGGAAAATGCGCGGGATGTCACAGGAACAGTTAGCCGAAAAAGCAAGCATCAGCCGCTCTCATCTGAGCGCAATCGAAGCACCGAATATGGTCCGTGCGTTCTCCATGGAAGCGTTCTTTAACATCGCCGACGCGCTTGATGTAACGCCTGAGGAGCTGATCCAGATCGCATTCTTGCAGGATAAGATTTTGAAAAGAAATACTTAAAGAAATTTGATTTTGATAAGCAAATCGGCTATACTGGATAGCAGAGTCCAAGCCTCGAAAGGAGCAACTGTCATGGATCAAATGCAAAACCGCAGGATTGCTGCTGTCAAGGCAGCCGACGCGATCAATGCGATTGAAGGCGTTCCGGTTTCCGATTATGCAAAGACGCTCTCTGCTTGTTGGGCAAAGGGTGAAATCACAGATCAGCAAATGAAATCTGCGCTGCTTGCTTCCCACAGAAAGCTTGCAGCAATGGTGCGCAGCCGTGTCTGACATTTATTTATACGAGGATGTTCCTGTCCTGAAAAACAAACTGGACATTCGGGATGAGAAAACGCTTGATCTGATCGAAGCGGAGCAGTCACGCGCAAGCATGATGATTTTGTATGAGCGCGGCTTTTCGGATTTTACACCTGCCGGATTGTGCGAAATCCATCGGTTTCTGTTTGGCGATATTTATGATAGGGCCGGTCAGTATCGGATCATCAATATCGAAAAGCGGGAGCGTTTGCTGGGCGGGCGCAGCGTCTGGTACAGCAACGATGAAGCAATTCCAGATGATTTGGAAAAAGCATACACCGCTATTTCAGCAAAACAGTGGGAGCGGTTCTCCAGAGAAGAATTTGTACATGATCTTGCAAGGCTGTTTCCGCGTGTATGGCAGGTGCATCCGTTTCGTGAAGGCAATACACGAACGGTCGTTATGATGATGACGCTGTTCGTTGAGCATTATGGATATTACATGGATCACGAATTGATGGCCGCAAGTGCGGGATATGTGCGCGATTCCTTTGTTATGGCCTCACTGGATCAGATTTCTGAGTATGAGCATCTGGAGCGCATTTTGATGGATGCGGTCTGCACCGAGCCGGTCATCTATGACGAACAGACTCTTGATTCTGGCGGACAATCGGAAAGAACGGAAAAATATCAGAAGTACCAAAAAGAAAAGTATGTTCCGCAGCCACACCAGCAGCGTGAAAAATCATAATCTTTTGCAACAAAGCGGCAAGGCGTGAAATGCGCCTTGCCGTTTATATATTTGCGCATTATCGTCCTACGATTTTCCCAAAAATCTGTTTCTTACCCTCGTCATACCGCTGGATCACGACCATGACGGTATCGCCGGTTTTGAAGTCCGAGTCCTCGTAATGGAATGAATACCGGCACATGACGACAGCGCCGTCGGGGAGGTTGCAGAACACGCCGCCGGCATATTTGCCCGCGATGCTTGCTCTGCGGCGGCAGCCGACAGGGTGGCGCAGGCTGGCTTCGTCGAAGGGGTTTGGAACGGTCTCCTTGACGGAGATTTCCAAGCTACCTGCCTTGCGGTCAAACTGCTTGACCACGCAGGTCAGCTCGTCGCCCGGATGATACTGTTCCCGCAGGTCGGGAATAGCCGCATAGCTCATATCACGCTGCGAAAGATTCACATCGTAGCCATAGCATTCGACGAGGCATCGACGCGGGCCGACGGCCAGCACATGGCACGGCACACGGCTGCCCGGCTGGTGGAGTGGCTGTGTGGAGAAGAAATAGCGCCGTGACGCCAGCGCCAGACGGCGGGAGCCGATAGCGAAGCCCGCTTCACGATCCACATGCGTAATGACAAAATCGATCTGAGCGCCCGGCATGTTCCGTAAAACGAACGCCGGGCGTTCCTCGTTTTCTGCCCACATTTCCGTTTCGGGGATCAGGATACGCGCGCGGAACGGCACGATGACCGCGCAGTACATCCGCTTTGTTTCTGTTTGACCGGTCTGCGCGCTGCGGACGGTCATGGAATGGGGATCGACGCCGATGATCGTGCCGCGCATGACGCTTCGGCTGCGGAAGGAGGCATAGATCGTGTTCCACTCCTGCCGCTGCTCCGGCGAGAGATCCTGATCGAGCGCACGGATGTCCAGATCGTAGAAGGATTTCTTCTCCGGTTCGGAAGATTCAGATTTTTCTGCCGCTGCGGGCACGTCGTCCTCTCCATAGGGTTGTACAGGTTCTGTGATTGCAGGTTCTTCGACCTGCGGTTCCACTGTGGGCTGTTCCATGATGGCCTTTTCTTCGGTTTCAGTAATTTCCGGCTGCACAGTTTCTTCCTGCAGCACTTCGGGTTCGGCTTTCTTTCTGGGCATATGTAGTTCCTCCTGTAATAATTATTTTCTGGCAAAGAAGCGGTGCGTGCCGTTTTCTTGCCGGATGGCAAAAATGACGGGTCTGGTGTATGGAAATGTCTCTGGTCGGATGTCATCGGGCAGCAGAACGATGATCTTTTCGTCCTGCCGGATCTCATGCTCCGGCGGCGGATCACTGCCGGACACGATGACAAACTGCTTGAAGTTGGGTTCTCCAAGCGAGAAGCGGAGCAGGATATGTTTGTCCACGGCATAGAAATCCTCCGGCTGCGCCGCAGACAACTCCAGCATCACGTCAATGGCTTCTATCTGCTGTGTATTGAGTTGCCCTCCGGTTTGCGTAATGAGACCATCCGAGATTTGCAGCAGTCCGCCCATCTGCATCTGGCGTACACAGGCACCGGTCACACGCACGGCATCATCGAGCGAAGAAAAGGCAAATATCTTTTGCAGCAGAGCGGCAAGCTGCCGCTGCTCCGCACAGCCGAGCTGTTCCAAGACTGCCAGCAGATACTTTTGCTGTTTTGTCAGCAGCATCAGCCTCGCCCCTTTCCCGGCGGCGAGCGCAGCGAATTGAGGTACGGATCGACCAGCAGGTCACTTTCCGTTTCCGTTATGCAGTTGTAGATAGTTGACATAACGTATTTCGTAGAATCCCTGACCGGCACATTCCGGTTCGCGTGCAGCTTGCTCTCCGCTTCTTGCAGGACAAAATAGTTCAGCCGGTGCAGTCGTGAGCGTACCCGGCTTCTTGGCAGAACGGCCTGCCCGATGCGCAGGTTGTCCGAGTAGAAAAGCCGCTCAATGGCGTTCTCAAAAACACGCGCTACCTCCGGCTCGAAATATGAAAGCTCACAAGCATCCAGAATGCCCGTGAGCTCTTTTTCATCGTCCGCCGGTCCGTCCTCCGAAGCTACGGATGGACTGACATCTGAGAAAGCTATATCAGGTTGACTAAAATCAGTATTACTTGCGCTCGGATCCTGCGGTTCTGGAACATCAGGATCTGCGGTTCTAAAGGCGAGAATTTCGGGGTTCTGGGGCGGCACATCCTGTGGTTCTTCCGCGTCAAGAAACGCAGAATCCGCGGTTCTGGAACCGCAGGATTCATACTCCCTTGATGAAAACGGCGCACATTCGTAGTTCGGATCGTCGATGGGTGTGACGCTGGCCAGATAGATCTGATTGGCGTCGCCGCGGCCGCAGCGCTTTTCCCATATCAGCTGAAGCTCTGCCAGCTTGCGGAACGCCGCCGTGACGCGCTGCTCACAGATACGAAGTTCCTTTGCCAGCGCCTTGCGGGGAAAAATCACGAACACCTCACCGGCGTCATTTACCCAACCGTTGCGACGCGAGAGCTGAAAGCGGTTCAGAAGAAAGGTGTATGTCACCTTCGCGTCCAGACTCATATCCGCGTATCGTGGGTCGGAAAATAACCATCGCGGCATCTGCATGTGCCAGACGTTTTGTACGTCCGTTTGCCGCATAAGCCGGAAACTTGGATGCTCGGTCAGCTTGGCTGCTTTCATGGGGATTCCCTCCAAATCAGATAGTTTCACTAAAACAGAAGTTTCGATTGACTTTTTTACAGTCGTCTGTCATACTAATAGCATAATTTAAATTAGCATAATTGAGATTATATTAAAGGACGTGGGCCGAAATGAAATTTATTGGACGGCAAAGTGAATTGCAGACGCTGGAACAGGAATATCGCCGCGAAGGCGGCTTTGTCGTGATCTACGGCCGGCGGCGCGTCGGAAAGACCCGGCTGATCAAGGAATTTATCAAGGATACCCGTCTCCTTACCGCTGGGATCCGCTTCTGAAAAGAAGCGCTTCGACAGAGGGTATGCAAGTTTGAAATTTGAATTTCTGCCCTGTGTAGTCGCCAGTATAGTCGCTATGGTTTTCTTACGCCGTATTTGCAGCTCGCGCCCCGGCGATTGGGAACAGCGCAGACAGAGCGTGGCAGCTCTCACAGCTCGTGGAAGGGGTCTCGACTGCTTGTAACCCCAGCCACGGCAGCCTGTCTTACGTCGAAACAAACTGCGTATCTTTCGCTTCCGTGTAAGCGCGAAAGCTCAACCACTCCGTTTGTTTCTCCTTTCCCCACAAAGTGGCCACTTTGTGGGGACCCCAACTATGGCCGGACATTGTGTGTCCAAACAGGTCGGGCGGCATGATGCAGCCTACCAGGGCTGCCCACGGCGCGTTTCCCGCTCGCCGGAAGCTTGCTTCTGGGTCGTCGCGCGCGCCGTGCGCGTTTCCCAACCTGCGGTGTTGTCCACGTTGCTGGCTATTCAGTTGTTTGGGATTGTGATCCCACCCCCATTTCCCCTAAAGAGCACCAAAAGGAGCGCTGCGACCATTCTCGGTCGCAGCGCTCCTTCATTACTCTTTCATGGTGCGCTTCGGAATATTCTGTTGCCAGCAGGATTTCCTGCCACGATTCACATGATAGAACTAGAGCAAACGTTTGCCAATGACTCTTTGCAAAAAATTTCTCTTGCTGCTGCCGCTTCTGAATCGAATCGATTCTATCCTGTCTTTCTGCCGCACAATCATTTTTATGGTGCTCCCGGTGCTGGTGCTGCCGCAGATCTTCAAGATGGACGGCGAGTGGCTGTCTATCTCTGCGGGCGAGATGCTGAGCCTTGCCATGAGCATTTACTATTTTGTGAAATTTCGAAATATGTGGCGGGCATCAAATCCAAGTGAGACCGACGCCGCAGAAAAGCCATCGTAATTTATAAAGTTAGGTTTGACGCTTACTGTTTTTTCTGTCATGGCTTAGCCTCCGCTTGCCATTTGGTGCATAATTCCAAATAAAAAGCGGGGCAGTTTATTGGGAAACAGAGCAAGTAGGTAATATATACATATTTCGCAGAGTCACTTACATTTCTTTGATTTCAAAAATTGGCACAACGCAAGAAACTGTTCTTTATAGCGCCCATAAGCAACTGCACAATGGTGAGGAAAAGCGTGCTCAATCAAAAAAATCCGATAAAACTCCTGCATGCCGGCAACGTGGAAAGTGCCATAGCAGCCATAGGTGTGCAGTTCTATAGGGAGAATGCAGCCCTCTTGGACGTAATGCCACGACGGGTACGGTTACACTGTTAGATGGAGTCCAGCTTTTCTCATAGACGGTGCCGATCAGCGGTCCTTCCAGATCGAGTGTTCGTAGACAGATTTGTCTGCAACATACGGCCATTTTTCGCCGCTGCAAACGGCAATGCAGCCCTTCACGCACATCTGCGCCATCTTAACAACCGCCTCACGCGTCTGTGCGGCGCTGTGCGGGCTGGCAATTAAGTTCGGGCAGTTCAAAAGCGGATCATCCGGCTTGGGCGGCTCATTGCAGTATACGTCTGTTCCCGCGCCTGCAATCACACCCGCTTTGAGCGCAGCGACAAGGTCTTTTTCATTGACAATGCCGCCGCGGCTGCAATTGATGACAAGCGCCGTGGGCTTCATCATCGCAAGCTGCCGCGCCGCGATCATGTCCCGCGTCTGATCAGTGAGCGGCACATGGATGGTGACGATGTCCGCCGCGCGCAGCAGATCTTCATAGTTCTCATACGCCTGCGCGCCCAGCGCTTCAATCTGCTCGCGGCTTAAAAACGGGTCATAGCCCGCAATTTTCATCCCGCAGCCTCGGCAGATTTTCGCGGTCTCCCGGCCGATTGCGCCAAGACCGATGACGCCGACCGTTTTTCCTTCGAGCTCGAACGCCTTTTTCGCGCCGCGGATTTCCCAGTTGCCGCGGCACATCTCCTGCTGCGCCTCGTAGAGATTCTTGGAAAGGCTGAACATCATCGCGACCGCGTGTTCTGCGACACTGCGGTTGTTGGAGCCTGGGGTAATCACGACGGGTATGCCGCGCCGGGTCGCCTCGGCGACATCCACGGAGTCGTAACCGACGCCGGTTCTGCCAATGACCTTGAGCTTCGGACTATTTAGAATCACATTGGCATCACACTTTGCAATGCGGACAATCAACGCGTCCGCGTCCTGCATCTGCGAAAGATAGTTGTTGGGATCCGGGTTGTCCGCAACGTAAACCTCCGCCAGACCATCCAGCAGCCGCATGCCCTCGGGGCAGACTGCCTGCGTCATCACAACTTTCATACTACTTCCTCTTTTCGATTGTTTGCTAGGCGAATGGCATAGTCCATTGCGTTATTCAGGCTCAGTGCGTTCGCGCAGCCGTTCCCTGCGTGGCCGAAGCCGGTGCCGTGGTCGACGCTGGCGCGGATGATCGGAAGGCCGAGCGTCACATTGACGCCCGCGACCGCCTGCCAGCGGTCGGCATCCCGGTCATAGACAAAGCCCTTAACCTTTAGAGGAATATGACCTTGGTCGTGATACATGGCAACTACGATGTCGAACCAGCCGCCGAGTGCCTTGGAAAAAACGCTGTCCGGCGACGTCGGCGCCTTTTCCGGAATACAGATACCCTCGGCCAGCGCCAGATCGATGGCGGGCTGAATTTCATTGATTTCCTCGTCTCCGAACATACCATTTTCGCCGCAGTGCGGGTTGAGTCCCGCGACGGCAATCTTCGGTGTTTCTATGCCGAGGGCCTTGCAGGCGTTATTTGCGATGCGGATGCAGTCGAGCACGCGCGGCGTTTTGACGCGGTCGCATGCCTCACGCAGAGAAACATGCGTGGAAACATGCACCACGCGCAGCGCGTCGTGCGCGAGCATCATGGTATATTTGCTCGTATTGGTGTAGTGGGCATAAATTTCCGTATGGCCGGAATAGTGATGACCCGCCATGTTGATGGCCTCTTTGCTGATGGCGTTGGTCACCGTTGCGTCGATTTCGCGCTGCATGGCAAGCTCGATAACCGTCTTGACATACTGGAATGCAGCCTCGCCGCCGAGTTTGCTTGCGCCCACGCCGAAGGGCTTCGGCGTTTCCTCGTTCAGAGAATTGGGAATTGCGTCTTCCGGCATGAGACCGAGGTCCAGCACATCAATTGTGCCAGGGGTAAAAAACGCGTCTTCCACCGACTCGATGCGGTGAAGCACTGGTGCGGTTCTTCCGAGCTTTTCCGCCACGCGGCAGGCGTAGGACAGGCTTGTGTAATCTCCTACCACCAAGGGACGGCAGCGTGTGTAAACCGAGGCGTCGCTGAGTGCGCTGACTGTTATTTCTGGGCCATTTCCGAAGGGGTCTCCCATGGAGATGCCAATAATCGGACGTTTGACATGCACATTTGCCATCTCAAAAAAGCCCCCTATCTCTATTTTCCTGCATGACTGTCTTGAGCGCTTGCATACCTTCGTCGCTGATATAATTAAACGGACGTCTGCAGTCCCCGACCGGATAATCAAGGCTCACCGCCTTTTTGATGATGGTGTTTGGGTTTCCGTAACGGAAAACGGAACGGAAACTTGCAATGGCGTCCTGCGCCTGCTGTGCAGCTTCTAAATCACCCTTGATGAAATTTGTGTAGATTGCGCAGAGTGTTTTTGGATAGACGTTAGCGCAGCCCGCGATACCACCAAAGCCGCCAATTTTGAGCGCCGGGAGAATCAAAGCGTCATTGCCGGAGAGTACACGGAAGTCCTTGTCGAGTTCCTGTGTGAGACGGATATATGCTGAGAGATTTTCAAAATCGCCGCTGGAGTCCTTTGCACCGAGAATCACATCAACATCCTTTGCCAGTTTCTGTACCGTTTCCGGCAGGAGCTTGTTGCCCGTGCGAGCAGGGATGTTGTAAAGCACAATCGGGATATCTACCTGACGCGCAATCGCGGTGTAGTGCTCGTATAATTCATGCTGCGAGGCTGCGGCAAAACTCGGTGTGATGATTGAAAGCACGTCGGCACCCATTTTCTGTGCAGCCTTGCTTAGGCGGATGGTCTCGGCCGTGGAGATGCAGCCTGTACCGGCGTAGACCGGAACGCGCCCAGCCACTTGATCGATGGCGGTTTCCAGAACCTCCAGCTTTTCCTTTTCGCTGAGAATATATGCCTCGCCGTTGGTGCCAAGCGGGAAAATGCCGTTGACACCGCCCACAATCATTCGCTCGATCTGTTCACGCAGAACTGGCAGATTGATTTGCTCGTTTTCATCCATCGGGGTCAAAATCGGAACAATGATTCCACGAATATCTGTATATTTCATATTATAACCTCCGTATTACAGGATTGAACGGTAGATTTCTCTTGCATCGTCTGCCGTTACTTCGCGCATATTGTTGTTCAGTAGGCGTTTGACGCTCAGTCCCGCTTCCACCAGACTCTCCAAATCCTCCGCCGGAACAGAGAAGACCGAAAGGCTGGTCGGAATGTCGAGATCTTTTACGATTTTCTCCAGCCAGGCAATGATATAGCTGCTCTTTTCCGCCTGCGTTTCACACGTCTTTTCGCCGTGGACGCAGGTGTCGTACGCCTGAGCCAGAAGCGCGCGGCAAGCAGGCTCATTAAAGCGCATGACCGGCGCGAGCAGAATTGCGTTTGATACGCCATGGGCAATATGATATTTGCCACCGAGCGGATAGCTCAGCGCATGCACCGCGGTGGTGCCGGAAGCCGTGATAGCGACGCCCGCAAGGAAGCTTGCCAGCTGCACGTTCTGCCTGGCCTGCATATCCTGCTCATTGCAGGCAGGCAGGAGGTTATTGAGCAGCAAATCGAGCGCGTGCATTGCAAAAAGATCACTGAAGGGGTTTGCCTTATTGCTCGTCCAGCACTCAATCGCGTGCGCCAGTGCGTCGACGCCGGTTGCTGCCGCAATTTTCCGCGGGAGCTTTGCGACCATCCGCACGTCCAAAATGACATAATCCGCAATCATTTCTTCGTTGACAATGCCGATTTTAAGCTCCTTTTCCGGAACGGCGACAATCGCGTTCGGCGTCGCTTCGGAGCCGGTGCCGGCAGTCGTGGGAATCATGACGGTCTTGACAAATTTTCTGCCGAGCGTCGGCTCATCCAGCAGGTCATGCACGCTGTAGCGGTCGGTCGAGAGAATGGAGGCAAGCTTTGCCGCATCCATGACGCTGCCGCCGCCGACGGCGACGATGATATCTGCCTTCTCGGCGCGGAATGCATCGACCAAGACCTGCACCTGGGAATAGGTCGGCTCCGCGGGAAGATCGTCCAGAATCACCGTTTCCACACCCGCCTGCGTGAGCATCTGCATCGGAAGTTCCAAAAGACCTGTACCACGGATGCCGTGATCTGTGAAGACGGCTACCTTTTTCACGTCATTGACCGACATGACGTCCTTCAGCTTCTCCAGCGCATGCTCGCCGCCATAAACTTCCTTCGGCATCTTCAAAGAATAATCTGTAAGCATTACAATCGCCTTTCTTTCAATCTGCAATCAAATACGAACAAACTGCTGCGCAGGCTGCCTGCACGCCCGTCCGCATAGTTCTCTCATCCCAGTTGTAGCGGGGCTGGTGGTTGGTGCTCGGATGTGCCTCGCCAGGGTATGCGCCGCCCAGCCAGAAATAGCCGGTCTGTACGCCGTGACGCTGATAATTGCTGAAATCCTCTGAGCCGCAGCGGGGCTCAGTGAGCTCGATGACACTATCCTCTCCCAGCATCTGCCGGAACACATCCGTAATATGTGCCATTACCGCGTCGTCATTGTGTACGGCAGGCTCCATAATCCGGTAATCCAGATTGAATTCTGCGCCCGTAAAATCGCAGGCACTCTGCGCCGCAGCACGCACGCCCGCAATCATCTGTTCCTGCACATCGGTTTCCAGCGTACGGACTGTGCCGCGGATCGTCGCCGTCTCCGGCAGAACGTTTGAGGCCGTGCCGCTCTGGATACTGCCGACGGACAAAATCGCCATGCGCTGGGGATTGATTTTACGACTGACAATCTGATGGAGATTTTCAACTGCCTTGCAGGCAGTGAGCACAACATCGTTCGTCTCGTGCGGCTTTGCGCCGTGACCGCCCTTGCCGGTAATCGTCAAGGTAAAGGAATCGGACGCTGTGAGCGCGTAGCCTCTTTTAAAAGCCAAGGTTCCGGCTGGATTAAACAGCAGATGCATACCGAGAAGAATATCGACATGCGGATTTTCCAGCACACCGTCTTTTATCATCGCCTTCGCGCCGCCCCCGCCTTCTTCTGCGGGCTGGAAGATAAACTTCACCGTGCCGCGCAGCTGCGTGCGCATCGCGCTGAGCACCTCAGCCGTTCCCATGAGCATCGCCGTATGCGCGTCGTGACCGCACGCGTGCATGACGCCCGGAATCTTGGATGCATAGGGAAAACCCGTCTGCTCCTGTAGGGGTAGCGCGTCCATATCTGCGCGGAAGCCGATGACTGGACCGTTTCCAGCTTCACCGCGCAGAAGTCCCACTACGCCGAAGCCGCCGACGTGCTCCGCGACCTCCAGCCCCAGCGCGCGCAGATGCTCCGCAACAAGACCGGATGTCCGCTCCTCGTGTCCCGCAAGCTCGGGGTAGCGGTGGAAGTCTCGACGCCACATGACGACCTTTTCATAGATGACCGCCGCGCGTTCGGAAAGTTCCTGATATATTGCAGAGGTCATACATCTTCCTCCTCAGCCAGAAGTTGCAAGGTCCGAACCACCAGCGCCAGCATACGTTCAAAGGTATCCATCGGGAGATACTCCCGCGGTGTGTGATGGTTGATGCAGTCTGCCGCGCAGGTAACCGCGTCGAGATTCGGAATCCTCTGAACCAGCTTCACACAGTCGTTGCCACCATGGCTCACCTTGATGAAGGGCTTTCTGCCGTAGAGTTGCACAAACGCTTCCACCATTTTCTCGCGGATGGGCGAGACTTCACTGGGTGTCCAGCCTTCGGACACACTATGGCTGGACACACGGCCGCCGAAAATTTGCAGGCAGCGCTTCAGATTCGCGTATAAGCTCCGCTCCTTTTCCGGTAGCTCCACGGAAAAGACGCACTCCAGTTCTGCCTCGTCCGCGCCGTTTTCCAGATGCACCTTCGTAAGGTTCGCATACGAGCCAACCAACTTTGGCGCGTCCGGATTGCGGCTGTATACGCCATAGGGAAGATACAAAAGAAGATCGATCAGCTGATCGGAGCACTCTTTTTTGAGCGTCTTTCGATCGTCCGCCTTTTCCAGATGCAGTCGCAGCTCTGGCTCCACATCCCGGAACTCATGCTGAAGGTGCATTTCGATCTCGTTGACCTCCCGGTAAAGGTCTTTCTCCGAAAGCATCGTGACAAAGTTTGCCTGAAACTGTTGCATGATGCCCTTGTCGCTTCCTTCCATCCGGCACAAGCGAAGATCAGTATGCATCCGAATCGTGTTCAGCGCCATACCCGCCAGACGCGCGGCATTCTGCCGGTCCATCGGCATCCAAAGTGCCGCATGACCGCCCATCAGTCCGCTTACGGTAAGCTTCCAGGACTGATTGTGATTTTCCTCCCACTGCGCCGCATGGCACAGCTCATAGGTATACTTGCTGGATGCGCCCTCGCACAAAACGCCGTCCGTTCCGGCGTCCAGCCCAATAGCACGCCGGGCCTTGAACTTTGAGACATCAATATTTGATGCGCCGATAAGGCCAATTTCTTCCTGTGAGGCAAAATAGCACTCCAGTGGTGGATGCGGAAAGTCTTTGCTGTCTAGTATGTATAAGATTGTTGCCACGCCACAGCCGTTGTCGGCCCCGAGCGTCGTCCGGTCGGCATGCAGGATATTGCCTTCCTGGATCAAGCGGATGGGGTCATGCAGAAAATCATGCGTGGAATCTGGTGTTTTGGCGCACACAATGTCTGTGTGGCACTCAAGCAGCACCGGTTTTTGGCATTCGCCACCATTCTGCCCATCTTTCCAGATGATGACATTATATATATCATCCCGCCAGACACGCAAACCGCGTTCAGCAGCAAAGGCAAGCAGATACTCGCTGATTTCCTTTTCATTCCTGCTGCCTCGTGGAATAGCAGAAATCTGCTCAAAGAAGTCATAGAGCTTTCGGGGGCTTCTGCCCTGAATGACGTATTCCATGCAGTACCTCTCAGATTCTTGTCGACTCGCGCAGCCTCTGCTGGCGGAGCTTTCTGGTCTGTACGGCGTTGAGAATCAAAGCCATCGCAATGACGCCGTAGGAAACGAAAACGCGGAAGTATTCTCCGTAGACAGGGTTTCCGAAAATCTGGTTGCCTGCCTGCGGGGCCACGATAAATAGCGCGTGGAACAGCAACAGACCGAGAAATACGTTGTGCACCTTCGCTTGCTTCACAGTTGCGCCGCCAACCAAAAGCGCCGCAATTGCGTAGGTCGCAACGGTGTCGTGCGCAGAATAGGTCGCAAAGCTACCGATATTCTGAAGCGAAATGATCTGACCGAGCCCCGCCAGAACCGTTGAAAGCATGATCGCGATGATTCTGGTTTTGTTGACATTGATGCCCGCGGCGGTCGCCACACGCATATCCTGACCAACAGCACGGAAATTTTGACCAAGCTTCGTTTTCGTAACGAACTGTGTGAAGAATGTCACAACGACAATCACAATGACAGTGCTCGCCGGAATGAAGAATGAACGCGTGATTTTCAGAAGCGAAGCGTTCATCTGGCAAAACGCCGCCGCAGCTGCCGCCACAATTACATAGACAAACTGCACACGGTACTGCATCTTCGTCATTGCCCTGCAAGAATCCTTTCTTCCCACGATCAGGCTTTGCACACAACGAATCACCGCAAGGATCACCACAATTGCCGCTACAAACAGGATGAACAAATCGCAGCGGATGGTAAAGAGCTTATCAAGCGCCAAGGGATCCCGCAGCACAACCGTGCTGTTGAGACCGACGCCGCTCGAGAGCATCATCGTTGCATCCTTAAAGGGAATGATGCTTCCGAGCAGTACAATGAAAATGAGCTGGTAGATGCCATTTGCAAAATAGCCAGCTATCATGCCGGTAATCATCTCTTGGCCCTTCGTGCGGTTGAAGAGCTGACCCATCAGCCAGCCGAGCAACGCCGCAATTGGTGTCATAATGACAATAGCAAGCACAATGCCCACAACGCCGTCAATATGCCAATGCGTAATGAGAATCAGGCCCGCTTGAGCCGCCATCGCGCCGAGGACAATACTGAAGTTCATGCCAAGGCCCGTGATCACTGGGATAATCAGCGCCAGAACGAGCACACTGTTTCGGACGATTCTCGTAATGAGCTCCTGCAGGAAATAGCTGAAGCTGACCTTGGAGGCGAAGAATGCACCGACACACATAACGGCAAATAGAATCGAAACAATATTTTTTGCTAGGAAGTCTTTGGATTTTTTACCCATTCTTTTCACCCGCTTTCGTCAGCGCATACAGAATGATGCCGTTACTGATGACAATTCGTACAATTTCGGACAAGCTGCTGTCGGGGAGAATCTTATTTGCAACCGGCAGCGCGATGGTTAGAAGACCCTGAAACAAAATCGTACCGATCAGCACGTTTGCGACTGAGGCTTTCTTGTTGGACGCGCCACCGATGAGTACCGCCGCAGCTGCGGTAAATGCCAGCTTCAATGGAGCTTCATAGTACTCCATAAAGCCGTAGCTCTGTGCATAGACCTGAATGCCGATAGCTGCCAGTGCGCTGGAGAGCATCATGCCAACACAACGCATTTTATTGACGTTGATACCAATGGCCCGCGCGTAACGGGGATTACTGCCAGCGGTCTTCATGATAACGCCCATGTGTGAACGCTGGAAAATGGCAACCAGCGTACACAGAAGGAGTACAAACAGAATCAGCCCGCCGGGAATGCTCGCGCTTTCGGAAACTTTGATATTCAGAAAATCGTTCAGGATATGGTAGAAGAATTTATCCAGCGCGACCGTGTTGCGCAGGCCGCTGCCCATCGGGAAGCGGATGGCCTCGTTCTTCACCGGCAGCAGCATCCACACCATGCACATCAAAGAGACCGACGAGAAGCCGACATAGGTGGTAATCATGCTCTCCTGACCCGCCACGCGGTTTAACAGCTGCGCATAGCCGTAGCCGACGCCGCAGGCAAGCAGAATGCCGAGCGCCATCGCCAAAAAGAAGCAGGCCGCGCCGCTCAGACCGAGCTCCATGCTGATCATGCCGCCGAACAGGCCGCACAAAACACCGAGTGGCAGACCGTAGTTCATGCCGATACCACATTCGATGGATGGAACCATGGCCAGTACCAGTACCATATTCATAAAAATTCTGGTTACCGCCTGCGCCAGAAGTGAGGTCGTCTGCAGCTTCAAAATTGGCATACAGATGCATAGGATGATTAGGAACAGAAAAATGATAATACGCGGCAAACCAATGTTATCATACAGCGTACGCAATTTGTTTTTGTTCATATGCTCCCCCTTATGCCTTCTGCGCAGGTTGAATACCAGACATCATCAGGCCATACTCCGCGTCGCTCGCGTTCGGTGCCAGCACGCCCATGATTTTTCCGTTGGCAATGATGACGATCCGATCACAGATGGAGCGCAGCTCCTTGAGTTCACTCGAGGTGACGACAATTGTCATGCCCTGTTCTCGGTTTAGTTTTTTCAGGTAGTCCAGAATCAGTGTCTTCGCACCGATGTCGATGCCGCGCGTCGGCTCAGATATAAACAGGAACTCCGGTTCGAGCGTCAACGCTTCGGCGATGCAAACCTTCTGCTGATTGCCGCCCGAAAGCGCGCCGACGCGCTGTTTGGGCGAGGTACATTTGATCCGCAGCTCCTCAATCATCCGTTCGGCCTGCTCACGCATGGCCTTGCGGTCGAGCTGGGTGAATAAGCCATAATGCTTGAGATATTTCTTGTGAACACGCAGCGCGGGCGTGATAATGTTCTGCTCAATGGAATTGCCAAGGATGAGTCCGACATTTTTGCGGTCCTCGGAAACAAAATTGATGCGCTTTTTCATCACATCGTAGGTAGAATGGATGTTCAACGGCTTCCCCTTGTAGGTAACCTCGCCGCTGGATTCATAAAGCCCCATAATGCCGTTGGCCACGCCGATTTTGCCGTGTCCTGCCAAGCCCGCAATGCCGAGAATTTCACCCTCCTTGACGTCCAGGTCGATCCCCTTGACCAGTTCGCCTGGCATCAGAACCGTGAGATTTCTAATCGACAAAACGGTCTTTGCCCCGGAAAAGTCCCGCGGCTTTGCCATTGCACTGGCATCAATGCCACGGCCAACCATCAGTTCGGCCAGTTCCACTGGGTTCGTATCCTTCTTGTCAAGCGTAGAAACCAACTCTCCGTCGCGCATAACAACGATACGATCGGAAATGGAGATGACCTCGTCGAGCTTGTGGCTGATGAAAATAATGCCGACGCCTGCAGCTGCGATACCGGAAATGGCTTCCAGCAGTCGCTTCGCTTCGACCTCGGTCAAAACAGCCGTCGGCTCGTCGAAGACGATCAGCTTGATATTTTTCTTGTCAATTTCGCGTGCGCATTCGATGAACTGCATATAGCCCACAGGCATACCTTCTACGGCGGTCCGTTCATCGAGGCTCTGCATGCCCATCTTATCGAGCGCCACACGCGCGTCGGCGTTGTTCTGGCTGACATCCAGCGTTTGAAGCTGTCTGCCGAAGATGCGGCTGAGCGGATTGGGCCTTGTGTTTTCACGGTTAATTTTGATGTTTTCTGCAACCGTGAAGTTAGGAAGCAGCATAAACTCCTGATGCACCATGCCGATACCAAACTCAATGGCTTTTTCAGGGGAGGTGATTCGGACTTCTTCTCCGCACAGCCTAACGCTGCCCTTGAAGCCGCCGGTTGAATGGATGACGGGCATACCGAAGAGGATATTCATGAGTGTTGATTTGCCTGCGCCGTTTTCGCCGACAATGGAAACCACTTCGCCGGGACGCACCTGAAGGTCGATGCCGCGCAAAACCTTTACCCCGGAATACTCCTTTTCAATACCCTCCATCTGCAAAACATATGTATCGTTCATAAACTATCCTCTTTCTGAAAAAGTGGGCGAAGGGCATGCCTTCGCCCACTTATAGTTTACACCAAACAGGTTGCTACGGCGATTACAGGATAATCAAACCGCCGACAAAGTAGAACGTGTTGTCCAGACTCAGCCCGTTTTCATCGGAGTACGGTGTGATTTCGACCTCGGAACCAGCTGCTTCTTCAAGCTTAGCCTTCAGAACCGCCTCATCGCACGTGCCGTTGGTTTCACCGTTGATGTAGGCCACAGCATACTCAACGCCCGCGTTCATGAAGCAGTCCCAAACGGAGAAGTTCCAGCAGCCGAAGCGCCCGCTGACGCCCATTTCTTCAAGCTTAGCATGGATGACTTCGATGGCATACTCGGTGTCATTCTGATGTTCTTCCGGAATTTCCAAGCCGAGCGCGGCAATGAATCCCTGGAACGGAGAGGGGTCGGCAGCCATTGTGTAGATGGCACCCTTCTCTGCGATGACCTTGATCAAAGGCTCCTGCATCTGAACGGTCGAGCCGTAGAACGCGCAGTCAACGCCATACTCGGCGATCTTGTTGGCAGCATCTTCGAGGATAAACTGCTGGCAGCCTGTAATACCAGCGTCACCCTTGGGGTCGGGGGTCGTTACGTCAATAAAGGTCATACCGAGCTCTTCTGCACGGGCCTTCATGGCGTCATGCTTTTCGATGGTGACCTGAATAGACATCGAACGCGGGAAGGAATAGTGCAGGAGGTACTTTGCGCCCATGGCGTAAGCTTCTTCTGCGATCTGCACACCATGCTGCGCGCCGCCCTTGACGTAGCAGACATCAGATGCCTGACCGGCAGCGGCAACTTCTTCCTGCGGACCACAGGAAATCAGAAGAATATCGGGGCGGGCTTCGCGGATCTTTTCGATGGCTGCGATTGTGCCGGTCATGGCCTGGCAGAAAATGATTGCCTTGCAGTCGGGATCGGAAGCAAGCATCATCGCATTGTTGATCGTGGTCTCAACTTCAGAGATGGCGTCCGGATAGGTCTGAACGATGATCTTGTCCGCGCCGTACTTTTCCTGGATCTGGGTCGCCAGACGGAACTGCTCTTCGCTGGACGTGACCGTGGTCGTCATGATGCCGATCTTCGCACTGGAGTCCGCAAAGGTCTCCGCAAGCGTTTCGGCAGGCTGCTCGGTTTCAGCAGCTTCTTCGGTTGTTTCTTCCGCAGCGGGTGTCTGTTCCGTTGAGGTTTTCTCTTCCTCTGCAGGCTGCTCGGTCGTTTCGCCGCCGATGGAGCAGGCCGCAAGCGCCAGCAACATTGCAAGCGCCAGCAGCAAGCAAACGAGTTTCTTTTTCATATAGTACCTCCAATTTTGATGTGTTTATATATCAATCTTTTGATATATACGGTTGTTTCTGCCGGCTTTACTCCGACAAACTGCTGTTCTGCATTGCAGCCAAGACCTGATCAAACAGATTTTCTTTTCCAAAGCCGCCAGATTTTGAGAGCAGGAAATAATCGTACTGCCGGTATTGCAGCTTAGATAGGACGACACCCGGCTGTATTTCGCACAATGGACAGATCTGGTCAATTTGAAGCTCCTGCAAAAATGCAAAGAGGCAATCGCCGCCGGTGATCATAATTGTGCCGGTCACGCCACGCTGAAGTAGCGAATGTAAAATGCTTGCCAGCGCCCGTGCGACCGTTTTCCGGTCCCGGTTCATGCGCGTCTCTGCCGGCGGCATTGTCGGCGCATCTTTTGGATTGGTGTCGAGCACGAACACCCGGGACTGCTTTGCCAGTGCGGCCCAAGCGTCGAGCTGACTGTGTCCTGCTGGTGTATCGAGTTGTTCCGGGTGAAATTTAAGTGCTTCCGGAATGTGAATGTAGCTAGATCTGCTTTCCAGCTGTTTCATCTGTGCAAGTGTGATGGGATTCATGCTTCCACAGGCAACTATCAGCCGTCCTTCGAGCACCGGTGCCACCGGCGGTCTGCCGTCCAGATCCAAGAGTTCCGGCAGCAGCGCTGCAAATCCAGCACACCCGGCATAAATATGGCAGGTTCCATCCCGTTTGAACTCAGCTGCGATGCGTGTGACATCTGCACGGGTTTCTGCGTCGTAAACGTAAATGCACGGCCCATCACAAAACTGCTGTGGCATATGCTTTCCAACATTTCGCACTGCGCAGGTACACTGTTCAGCTAGAATCTCTCGAATTTTGGAATAGCGGACCGGTTCAAACGGATCTTTTCCAAAGACGCTCTGCGCAACCGGCACGCCGTCGATGAGCTGCACGCCATCTTTCGTCGTCCGTCCCATTTCCGGAAACGCCGGAATCAAGTGCAGCCGCGTCTGCCCCGTGCCATCCAACACCCCCTGCAGCTCCGCGCCGAGGTTGCCGCGCAGCGCAGAGTCCGTTTTCTTATAAATATCCGTAAAGCCATGGGCGATGGCCGCCCGAATGGTCTGTTCCACAATCTGCCGCGCCTTCTCCGGCAGCAGATGGCGCGTCTCCACGTCCACCACCAGGACCGTATCTTCCTCATGGTCTGCCGCGCAATATGCCGGGTTCGTCGTAACAACCGTCGGGATTCCAGCTGCTGCAAATTGCGCGCCGGTATCCAGTCCACCTGTGAAGTCGTCCGCTAGAACAAGCAGTTTTCTCATGGTTCGCTCCAAATCTCAATCGTGCGCTATGTGTATCATTTTAAAACACTCGCCTGTTGTTCTTAATCTTTATTTTTATTATATTCAGATTTTACAAAGCTACAAGTCGATTTATGAAATTTTTTGTTTCAATTTGAAACATTTTCTTGCTTCTCCCAAGAATTATGATATAATATGTAAAAAGGGAAAACAACTTGGAGGTCAGCGGCATGGGCAGTCGAATGAAGGTATTGGGCGTCGCGCCCTATGAAGGCATGCAGTCTTTGATGTACAAGGTAGCCGAGGAATTTCCGGACATCGAGCTGAGCGTATTTCTCGGCGACCTGGCCGCCGGCGTCGCGGTGGTGCAGGAGCGGATGCAGGAAAACTATGACATCGTCATCTCCCGCGGCGGCACGGCTGGTCTTCTGCGCCAGCAGATTTCCATTCCGGTGGTAGAGATTTCCTTTACCGTCTACGACATTCTTCCGGTGCTGCGACTGGCCGATGTTTTCCATGGGCAGATTGCGGTCGTCGGCTTCCCCAGCGTCACCGACGCGGCCGGTACGCTGCAAAGCATTGTCTCGCGTAGCTTCGATATTTTCCCCATCACCGGCAGCGAACAGACGCAGTCCGTTCTGGAAACCGTCCGCGCACAGCAGTACGGCGTTATTTTGTGCGACACCATCTCCTACACCGTGGCCCAGCGCATGGGTCTGAACGCCATTCTCATCACCTCCGGCCGCGAGAGCATCCGCATGGCGTTTGAGAACGCCGCCAATATGTTCCATGCGCAGGAACGTCTGCGTGAAGAAAACCGATTTTACCGCCTGCTCCTTTCCCAGCAGCCCTCGGAAATTGCCGTTTTTGGCCCAGATAAAACACTTCGCTACTCCTCGGCCGGCATCTCCCCGGACAGCGGCGTCATGGAGCTTTTGCAGCGGGAGCTGGATGACGACAATTCACAGCCACGCTATTTGGTGAAAACGAGAAACGCCATGCAGTATAATATCAAGTGCGTCGAGCTTGGTCTGCCGCCCGATGCTCTCACCGCCTTCTTCTTTACCCAGGAGCAGGCACGCAGCGCCAGGGGAGAAATCGCCATTCGATATTACAACGCTCGGGAGGCGGAAGACGCATTTTACGCGAGCTTTCAGGGCGCGTGTGCGCTTACCGGGAATCTACAAAGTGAAATTCAGCGCGTCAACCAGACCAGAAGCCATCTGATGCTGCTTAGCGAGCGCGGCTGCGGCAGCGAGGATCTAGCCAAATACATCTATTTTACAAGCGAACGGCGTAAACGCCCACTAGCTCTGATCGACTGCGGAAAAATCAACGCCAAGGGATGGAGCTATTTGGTAAGCAACCTCAATTCCCCTCTCTACGCGCTGCAAAATACCATCGTGTTTTACCGCGCCGACACACTAAAGTCCACACAGCAGCAGGAGCTACAAAGCGCACTTTCTGATCTGCAGCTCTGCGCACGCTGCCGGATTGTGTTCACCTGCGAAACAGCGCAGGATGGTAGCTGTCCTCCTGCCTGCCAAGATTTAATTGAGCGGTGCAGCTGCGCCATCGTCCGCATTCCACCGCTGCGTGAATGCAGGCAGCGGATCGCGCAATTCGTCAATCTCTATCTGAGCCGTCTCAAGCTCAACACCGGTAGCGATGTCTGCGAAATTGAGCCGGAAGCACTGGCGTGCCTGCAAGAGTTCTCCTGGCCCGGAAACTATGCACAGCTCAAACGCATCATTACGCAAGCCGCCACGCTCACCAGCGGCACTGTCCTGCGTAAAGCTGCCGTCGTGTCCGTTCTGAGCACCGAATACCGCTGCGGTATGGATTTCGCACGCCCGGACGAGACACCGCTCAATCTGAACCAGCCGCTCAACACCATCAAAAAAGATATTGTGCAGCTTATTTTGAACCAAGAACACGGCAATCAGAGCGCGGCTGCCGCTAGGCTCGGCATCAGCCGCGCCACGCTTTGGCGGCTGACAAAAGAGGCATAAAACTTCATGCAGCATCACATTCTTGCACCACGATGAATGAAAACGGAGTGCAATGACCTGCTGCGTATGGTAAAATTAATATGCACGGCACAAAATCGGCTTTTTTGGCGCTACGAGCGCGCGCATAAAACTGGTTTTGCTCTCCTGTTGAACCATAAATTGTCCCAGCTGAACGGCATTAAGGACGTATAGCAAAATAATTGCTGTTAGGAGAGCACGCCGTGACAACTTTTATAAGAAGCGTAGGGTTATGGAAGTTGTCTATCGGTGTCGTTGTGGGATTGATGTGCATAAGAAAGTTATCGTACCCCCTCAGCAGATGTCACCACAAAAGTCCTTGATACATTAGCACCGAAATTTGGCGTTTTTGAGAGCATCCGAAGCCGGATGCTCTCAGCAAAGGCTACCTGCAGAGCTGTCGTACAATAACTATACGAGTCAGCTTCTGTACCTTGAAAAGTTCATATTTTACTTCGTATGAGGAGGATTCCACTAGGGCTGTGTCCGAGGATCGCGCAGCTTTTCGTTCCGCACATCTTGTATCACCTCGCATGTAGTCTAATAGCTTATATTTCGTATTCTAACAGTCGCTATTTTCTGTGTCAAGAAAAATGTAAGCTTATAGGGAACGAATTTGCCTCAATCAGCATACAGGTGGGGAGAATCAGATGGATAAAAAGTTGCTGGGAAAACGAATCAACACCGCGCGAAAGGATAGGGGCTGGACAAGTGAACGCCTGTCCGAAGCCTGCAACATCAATGCGACATATCTCAGGCAAATAGAGTCTGGCGCAAAAACACCCAGCCTGCAGGTTTTCGTAACGCTTTGCAGCACGTTGAATGTTTCCCCAACATATTTGCTTGCGGACAACCTGAACCTGACAGAATCGCAGGATTTGGATTCCCTGCTTGCTCTTTGCCGCTCGGCCACACCAAAACAGATTAACATGATCGTCGCAATGGTCCGCAGTGCGCTTGAATCGGTCGAATAGTTTTTTCAAGCCCCCTTGCTGTTTGGCTTTAAGCTGCCATATCATGCGCCACCAACGCCGTGTAATAGCTGTTCATCGTGCTCGGCGCGTTGAACAGCGCAGTCAGCAGATATTGCCGGATATTCCGAATCCGCGTTGTGTTCTGCTTCAGGCAGTCCATGACAAAGCGGATATGCTCGCGGTTCAGCTTCAGCAGCTTCGACCGCACGACCTCGGTCGGGTAGTCATTGCCTGCAACGCGGATTCGGCTGCGGGTGCTGCAAACCGTCTCCTGCACCAGTTGGGCGATCTCGTCAAGCTGCTCCCGGTCAACGTGAGGATCACTTGCCAGAACGTCGTAGTCGATGTTCTCCAAAATCAATTCCCGGTAGCTTTCAAACGTTTCTTTCGCTTCCGTTCGCTTCTGCACGGGAGTCTCCGGGAAACCGGAAGGGAAAGGAATCGAATCGGTAATTGATGAGTCTTTACTTTGTCTTTTTCTTTTCTTCGTGCTCTCAGTATTTAATTGCATTGGATTTTCCAACGTAGGTTTCTCCAACATAGGCTTTTCCAATGTTGGATGATCCAACGCAGGCTTTTCCTGCGCGGGTTCTTCCGGCGTTGGTCCCGCGTGCGGCTGCTCGTAGATCGTGTAGACGGTCCCGCGCAGGCAGCCGCGCTCATCGCGTTCGCGGTTGCGCTTGATGTAACCGGCACGTTCCAGCTCGCGCACAGCTTCGCGGATGGCGTCAATGCTCTCTTTGTTGATCTGTGCAAGCCCCTGCAGCGTGTAATCCCAATCGTCCGGCAGCGACAGCATCTGCGAGAGGAGTCCTTTGGCCTTGAGAGACAACGTATGGTTGCGGAGATGGTGGTTGGACATGACCGTGTAACCTTTGTTTTTCTCGACACGGAATACAGACATTTTTGTGCCCTCCTTCGTCTGGGGTTCAGAATTTAAGAAAAGAAAAAAGCGGCGTTTCAACCCTCTTTTCATAAGAGAGCGAAACGCCGCTTCAGTTTGTATCTTGGTTTGTATTTCAATATTTCGTCAGATTGCGAATAGACCGGTACAGTATCTTGTGGTATGATGCCAGCGTTTGTTGTTTGAGCTTTGCAGAGGAGGGCAATCACCATGCAGTACACCGATAACGAGGCCGCATTGATCGGCGGCCTGATTTCAAACTATTTCTTCCAGCCGTCCGTGGACGCAAAGCTCCGCGAATCCTTGCTCATGGTCGGTAAGGAAGCAGAAACAGATTGAAAGACAGACTACCCCACGATTCCAATAATTCATCAAGATATAGAAAGCGCCGGAAGCAAATTTCTGCTTCCGGCTCGTGTTTTATCTGTGTTATGCGGCTTTCTCTACAATCACATCCTCCATTGAAACGTTCAGATACCGGCTAAGTGCGTATAAATTGTCCACGCTTGGCATATTACTTCCACGCAGCCAACGATATACTGCCTGCGGTGAGGCAAGTCCCATCGCTTCCTGAACGTCTTGAACCGTGACTTCCCGAGTGTTCATCAGCTCTTTGATATGCGCGCCTGTGGCGCGCATATCAATAACAGGATATTTGAAGCTCATGCGGCAAAGTGCATCTTCTGGTGCGTCTTGATGACCAGCATACTCTTGCGCGGCTCCGGTGGCGTGACCATTGCGATGTGGAGCGCCTCCTTACTTCCAACAAGGATGACCTGCTTTTTTGCACGAGAGATTGCTGTGTAGAAAAGATTGCGCCGAAGCATTTTTTGACAGTCTGTGCTGGCAGGCATAATGACCGTATCATACTGGCTGCCCTGACTTTTGTGCACGGTCAACGCATAAGCCAGCGCGAGTGTGCTCCCAATTTTGGCACTGAAGAACTTAGGCTGGCGGTTCGCGGAGAGCGGAATGTGAATAAACGCGCTGCCGCCCTCCATCGGCTCAACATGCGCCGTGCCAATGTCGCCGTTGAAGCAGCGCGTTCTTCACGATTGTTCTTGAGAATCATGGTTCGGTCATTCTCCCGGACGGTGATACCGTTGTGCGTCACTTCCGCTTTTCCTTCAGCAGGCGGATTGACCACCTGCTGAAGCGCTTCATTCAGTTTTTTGACATCGGCTCTTGTCGTGGCGATGACCTGGACATTCTCGCCAGCGAGATACCGCTTTACCGCTTCCTCTTGAATCACCTTAAAAATGTCCCCTTCGCTGGCAGGAATCAGCTGGAAGGAGTCATCGAATCTCAACTCCTCGGAATCACTGAGCTTTGGATAGTTCACGACATTGTAAAACAACGCGGATTCATTGTCCGACTGACGGTACTGCCGTTCCAAACGCGTGACAGGGCATCCGAGCTCCAGCAGCTCCGGAATCAGGTTTCCCGTACCAACTGAACTGAGCTGGTTCGGGTCACCCACCAACACGAGGCTGCAATTTGCAGGAAGCTTGCTGAGCAGGCCAGCAAAAAGCTCCAGCGACAGCATCGATGCTTCGTCGATGACTATGCTAATAGCGAGGACTTTCAAGTCCTCGCTATTACAACGATGGTCAGCTCATTTGTGGCAGAATGGTATGGCCGAAGCGCGGAGCGACATCATGAATGAAGGGTGACGTCGCTCGAAATTATACGCAATGAAATAAGCGCGGTTCAGCAGGAATTGCTATTGAAGTTGGAAATAAAATCAATCGCCATGCTAGAATATGCACCAAAACAAGATTCCGAGGCCTGCTGAAAACAGGATCATCAGAATTGGCGATGGAGCTGTTTTTCTGATTTTTTTACAAATCAGATGTGTTGCTCCGAGCATGGCAAATACTGCGATAGAGCGCAAATCGGGCGCAAATCCGGCCTGTAAATCTGTGAGGCCAAACAGCGTAGACAGCGCCATGCTGAGCGCGGTCGCAAGGATCATCGCTACAACGCACGGACGAACTCCCGATAAAAAGGCGTTGACGGGTGCATATTTCATCAGATTCTTTAGTGCGGATGCAATTAAGAGAATAATCAAAAATGACGGCAACACCACGCCCAGCGTTGCAAAAAATGAACCGAGGATTCCGCCCTGTGTTGAGCCGATAAAGGTTGCCATATTCACGGCAAGGGGTCCCGGTGTGGATTCAGATACGGCAATAAAATTCAGAAACTCGTTCTCTGTCAGCCAGCCGTTGGAAAGCACCGTTTCGCGTACCAGCGAAACCATTCCATAGCCGCCGCCGAAAGACAAGGCACCGATCATCAAAAAGTTCAGAAAGAGACGCAGGTATATCATGACGTTTTCCCATGTCCTTTCCGGATTTTTCGCAGAAAGAAAACAACAAGCCCGACCGCGCCGCAGATCAGGATGTAAAACACAGAGGAAAACGAAACTGCTGTGATCGAGCAGCAGAGCATGGAAGCCACGACCAACGTGAGAAGCGTCAAGTTTAGTGTGTTTTTGTCAATACTTTTAAGCATTTTCAGCCCTGCGGTAAGGATCAGATAGATCACACATACCTGAATCCCGCGGAATGCGCAGGAAACCCAGCGCAAACTGAGAAACTGATCAAAGAACAGCGAGATACCATAAATTACAAAGAAAGATGGAATGCAGACAGCAAGTGTGGACATGGCTGCACCCGCAAATCCTGCAATTTTGTAACCAATGTAAGTCGCACTGTTGATGGCGACTGGTCCTGGCGTGGATTCGGCTACCGCAACCATGTCCAGAAACTCGCTTTTTTCAAGCCATTTTTTCTTTTCAACGAACTCATTTTCAAGCAGCGCAATCATAGCGTATCCGCCGCCAAAGGTGAACGCACCGATTTTTAAGAATGTGATAAATAAAGAGCAAATTAGTTTCATGCCTGTATACCGTACCATGCGATGTTCAGCCCTTCTATGCCAAACAGGTTTTCAACAGCATAATGATTCATAGATTTTTTGAAAGCCTCCCTGCTATTCGACGCGGAGCATCCGATAGCCGATTCCGATGTGCGTTTGTATGTATTGCTGCCCGTCTTTTCCGCGTTCCAGCTTTTTGCGCAGGGTCGCCATGAACACCCGCAGAGAAGCAATATCGTTTTCCCAACTGCTGCCCCAAATCTGCTGTGTGATGTAGGTGTGGGTCAGAACCTTGCCCACATTTTTTGAGAGCAGACACAACAGCTTGTATTCGATGGGCGTCAAGTGCAGTTCTGCACCGTCAAGATATGCGCAGCCTGCCGCATAGTCGATTTTCAGCGCACCGTTCGTAAAAATCGAAGATTCCTGCGCTGCGTCTATTTTCATCAGCGACAGTCTCCGCTGCGTCACTCGCAGCCGCGCCAGCAGTTCATCCACGGAAAAGGGCTTGGTGAGATAATCGTCCGCCCCGGCATCCAGCGCCACGATTTTATCAGAATCCTCAGTTCTGGCGCTGATCACAATGATCGGCATATTTGACCACGAACGGATTTTTCGGATGATCTCCACGCCGTCCATATCTGGCAGTCCCAAATCAAGCAGCACAATGTCCGGGTTGTGAGACAGCGCTTCCATCACGGCGCTTGCGCCGTTTTGCGCAGAAAGATACCTGTATTCATGGGTTTTCAGCGTTGTTGTGATCAGATTGCGCACCGGCGTATCATCTTCTACAACGAGGACAAGCGGCTTATTCATTTAAGTTCACCTCACTGAGCGGTACTGTAAAGGAAAAGATGCAGCCATGCGGCGAATTATCTTTCAATGTCATTTCGCCATTATGGGCATGAATGATGGCTTGACAGAGCGTAAGCCCAAGTCCAAGACTTCGGCGGCTGTCGCCAATCGGATTGCCCCCGGTAAAGAACATTTCAAACACATGTTCCTTCAGTTCATCTGGAATACCGGGACCGTTATCGCTGACGCATATTTCAGCCATATTTTCTCGTGGGATTGCCGTGATTCGGATGTTCGAGCCAGCCGGAGTATATTTGACTGCGTTGTTCACCAAGTTGATAAGCACCTGCATGATGAGTCCTGCATCCACCCGCACCAGCAGCGGCTCATCTCCGCAATCTACTGTAATGTGATGCTCCGCCGACCTTCGATCGATATGCCGGAGCGCTTCCGACACAATATCGTCCACGACCTGATCGGAAAGGCGCAGCTTGACGCTGCCGTCCGCAATTTTTGTAATGGAAAGCAAGTTCTCAACCAGTCCCGTCAGCCATTGCGCATCGTCATAAATGTCCGTAAAAATCTGTTTCCGCGTTTGTTCATCCAGCACGTTATAGCTGTGCAGCAGCGTATCCGCGTTGCCGGAAATGGAGGTCAGCGGGGTCCTAAGGTCATGGGAAATTGAACGCAGAAGGTTTGCACGAAGCTGTTCGTTCTTTGCAAGGACGGCGGCTTTTTCCTTTTCTTCGGCGTTGCGTAGGCTTTCCAGCGCCAGAGCGCACTCGCCGAGAATGGAAAACAGCACGCTGGATGTAAATGCGTCAGGCTGCGTTTGCTTCTCCATCGGAATCCCGACAACACCGTAAATCTGCTGCCCGGTACGAATGGCAAGATACAGCCGTTTTGCTTTTGGAAAGTTTTGCGTCGTTGCTCCGGCACGTTTCCGGTTCTGCCAGACCCAGCGAATCACATCCTGCTCCCGGTCTGTGTCTGGGACGCTGTATGGTCTGCTTCCGTCAGCCGGGTAAATGATCCCTTGGGACAGTACGCCGCTCTGCACTGGATAAATCAGAATGTCCCGCTGCATGAGCTTCTGTATCTGCGTCGCGGTCATCTGATAGACCTCATCCGGTGTTTCCGCCTTTTGAAGCTGCCTGTTCATATCAAAAAGGAGTTTTGTCCGATAGGCATCCCGCGCGGATAGCTGCGCATGGGCTTTGAGCTTTGCGGCAAGCGTACCGGTCAAAAGCGCCGCTGCAAACATGACGGCAAAGGTTATTGGGTATTTGCTGCCATAGGCTGCCAAAGACAGCCGGGGTTCCGTCAGAAAATAATTGAACAGGATGACACTCAAAAAAGCGGACAGCACACCGCAGGTATATCCGCTGGTAAAAGCGGAAGTCAGAAGCACCCCCAGCAGGTAAACCATGATGATATTGGCATTTGCAAAGCCGAGCCGCAGAAAGACCCATCCGATGACCGTCGCAGCTGCCAGAATCCCGATGGTCAGAAGCAGTTCCCATGCGGTCGGAAACGCCGGACGGATGGTAAGCAGCCGTTTCCTGCGGTAGCTCTCATAGGCTTCCACATCCGGAATGATATGAATGTCCACCTCTGGTGCAAGCGTAATGAGCCGTTCTGTCAGCGTCGGTTCACTCCAAAAATGCCGCCGCTGCACGCCGCTTCGCCCGATCACGATTTTGGTCACATCGGAGAGCCGCGCATATTCCGCGATCTGTGTGGCTACGTCTTCTCCATGCGTTGTGATGATCTCTGCGCCGAACTGCTGCGCAAGGCGCATATTTGCCTGCAAGCGAACGGTATCTTCCGCATTCATATCAGCGTCTCCGGGTGTCTGCACATAAAGCGCAGTAAGGCTGCCACTAAATGCCTGTGCCATTTTCCCTGCCATTCGTACAATGCGTTCATTGGATGGAGACGAGGACAGGCACACAAGAATATGCTCTTTTGGCAGTTCGCTTCCTTTGTTCTGCACATTTTCACCACCCCTCTTAAACGATATTATAGCACCAAAATGTGAAGGTTTCTACTGCGCCCAATCGGATTCGTTGTTCGGAAATGAAATTTGCTTTGAATCATAGATCACGATTTCTACATGGGCATGACTGCTGCGAAACCGGGAAAGCGTTTCCTCAAGTTTGTCAGGAGGAATATTTCCGACCAGATGCACGCACGGCTCAGGCTGCTGTTGTTCGGGTGCTTCCTCGATTCGCTTCTGATTTTCATCCAGAAAGCGATCCAGCCGCTTCATCAAAAACCAGCCGAACAGGAACATTAACGCTGTCCCAGCGATCAAAACGACATCTTCCACATACCCTCACCATCCGTTCAGATTCGGAAGCACTTTTGCAGCGCTTTGTATTCGCCCAACGCTAAAATCGTCATTTCCCCGGACAGCACCGTATCCGGTGTAATTGATACGTCGGTTTTTCCCGAATGCTTGATGCCAAGAATGTTGATTCCAAACTTTCTGCGGATATTCAGTTCGCTAATGCTTTTCCCGACCCAGCCTTCTGGTACTTCCACCTCAAAAATGGCGTGCTGCTCGTCGAACTCTATGTAGTCGAAGATATGGTCGGCAGTGTATCGGATCGCTGCCCATTTTGCCACCTGCTTTTCCGGGTAGACTACATGGTCTGCACCGTTGCGAAGCAGAAACTTTGCCTGCACATCACGCTCGGCACGCGATACCACGCACTTTGCCCCCAGCTCCTTCAGCAGCGAGGTGGTTTCCAGCGAGTTCTGAAAATTACCGCTGATGGTCACGATGCAGACGTCAAAATTTCCGATGCCAAGAGAGCGAAGAAACTCCGCGTTTGTACTGTCGCCAATTTGTGCGTTGGTGACATATGGTAGCACATCACTGATTCGTTCCTCGTTTGTATCGACTGCCATGACCTGATGCCCCAACTGATAAAGCTGTACTGCGATATGCCGTCCGAAGCGGCCTGTGCCAATCAATAGAATGTTTTTCATGTGAAAAGGCTCCTTATCCAATCGTTATTTTTTCCTGCGGCAGCCTTGCATTCCCCACTTTTTTGCTGGAAAGTGCCGCATAAATGAGGGTAAGACCGCCGACTCTGCCCAGATACATGAGCAAGATCAGCACCATTTGCGATGGAATGCGCAGCTGCGGTGTAATACCAAGTGTCAATCCCACAGTCCCGACCGCCGATGCCGTTTCATACAGGCAGGCAGACAGCGGAAGATTCTCGTATGCGCTGATAAAGACCGCACCGCCAAAGAACAGCACCAGATACATCGTCAGAATGGTCGCGGCGGTCTTGACGGAGCTGCAATCGACTCTGCGTCCGAAAAATTGGGCACTATCGCGCTGGCGGAAGGTCGCAGTGGCATTGGCAATCAAGACCGCCAGCGTCGTTGTTTTCATGCCGCCTGCTGTAGAACCCGGAGAACCGCCGATGAGCATCAAAAGGATCATCACACCCTGCGACGCGCCGGACATCGCGGATAGATTTACCGTGTTGAAGCCCGCTGTCCGCGGCGTGACGGACTGAAAAAAGGAGGCAAGGAGCCGCTTTCCCGCAGGCAGCGAGGAAAAGTCTGCGAAGAAGAAAAACGCGGCGGGCAGAAAAATTAAAAGGCCTGTCGTGACAAGGATCACCTTGCTCTGCATTCGGTAGCGGTGAAGCTGCCACTTGTTTTCGCAGATATCGTCCCATGTCAGAAAGCCAATGCCGCCAACCACGATCAGCAGCATAATCGTGACATTGATTACCGGACTGCCCGCATAGCCGGTAAGAGATGGATAGCGGTTGCTTTCTGTCCCAAGAATGTCAAACCCGGCGTTGCAAAAAGCAGATATGGAATGGAATACCGCCATCCAGACGCCGCGCCATCCATAGCCACGGCAGAACACCGGCAGCATGGCAAGTGCGCCCAGCAGTTCAATCAGAAATGTCCCCCGTAGGATAAAGCGTGTCAGACGGACGATTCCACCGACCTTTGGCGCAGAAATTGCATCCTGCATGGTGCTGCGCTGCATCAGAGAGATTTTTCGCCCGGACAGCAGCGCGAACGATGCTGCTACGGTTACGACACCAAGACCACCAATTTGGATCAGCGCCAGAATAACCGCCTGCCCAAAGGTTGACCAGTAGCTGCCTGTATCCTGCACCACAAGCCCTGTCACGCAGACGGCAGAGGTTGCTGTAAACAGCGTTTCATTGAATGGAGTTACATTCCCTCCAGTCGTGGAGATCGGCAGCATCAGCAGCAGCGCTCCGAGCAGAATGACCCCGGCAAACCCTAATATGATAATTTGAAAAGACGAAAGGCGGCGCTTTCGACGAATGATCTCTTCCGGCATAAAGGCAGCTCCTTATTTCTGTGATGGTTATATTATACAGCCGGAGATTTTAAGAGCGGATAAGGGACATTTGCGACGTATTAAGATTGAATAAAGATGAGGAGATTGCTTGTGCAGATTGGGCAAGGCGAAAGTCTTGTCCATTTTTTGTGTCCGGCTTTGCCAAATTGCCCACACCAGACCGTAGTAGTGGTAAAAAGCGGACAGGACGGTTTATCACAAACGCTTTATTTGCAGAAGTGGCCAAAAAGCGCTTTTGAAATTGTAGTAAGGGTAGGGAGAAAGAAAAACACTCTGGTCGAATGTTGCTAATGGTATCACACATGAGCACTATCGCCGGGTGCTGCGCCATCTGCAAGAGAATACGCTCTCCTCATCCGATCTGAGCCGCATTCAGAACGCGCTGACGTTTCTCTCGCCGCTCTGCCGCGATACCCGCGAAGCCCACAAAGACATGATGGGCGTGACATTAAAAACCGATGCTCTGCTGAGAGCCAGCAGATAAACGACCTCCCGCTGCGCTGGCAGCGGGTGCTTTGCTTTCTCGCGTCCCAGCATCGCCAATCCGCCGTGTTTTCGTCCTGGAGTGGGATTGGGGCTTGCCTGCGGTCTTAACGTCTGAAATGCCGCACAGCGGGCTAACGCACCGGCATCTGTGCTTGGAGTGCGCATTCGGCAGAACCAACAAAAACGCCAGTCAGAATTCTACACTTTGCCGAGAGCAAAAACGAGCCGCTTTCCCGAAAAATTCTCGGAAAAGCGGCTCAAAACGCCTTGGGTAAAGGTACAGGTCCATCGAATTTGCCAAAGCCCATTTTGGCATCTTTTTGTCACGCCTCTAAAAATGGGCGCAAAAAAGCCCGAAAGTCGTTCTATTTCCCTTTACAGGGACACAAACTGTCACCCCTCTGCGAGGGAGCGGATTTCTCCGCTCCCTCTTCCTGTTCTCTCCGTCTTATGCCGGGAATTGAATGACCTCGCTCAGCGGCGGGAGCAGCTTCGGCTGCTTCTCATCCGGCTGCATGGCGCTGTCCACTGTGCCGATGTCCCGGTAAATGATGCGGATAGACTGGCTGGAATTGCGGGAGTATTTCACATCTCGTTCTCCAATCTCAATACGCTGGATGAACAGCCGCAGCAGTTCCGGCGTCAACGTGTCAATCGTCGTATACTGCTTTGCCTTTTCAATGAAAGCATCCACGTTCGCTTCGCGAGCCTGAAGCTGTGCCAGACGTTGTTCTTTCTGCGGAATCTGTTCCTCCAGCATACGCTGCTCGTCCGTGTAATCGCCAGAGAGCATCCGGTACTGCTCGTCGGTCACGCGCCCGAGAACATTGTCCTCATAGAGCCGTTTGAACAGCTTGGACAGCTCTGCACTTCGCTTTTTCATCGCGTCCAATTCACGGAGGACACGGTTCATCTCCTGCCGCAGTTCTGCGCTGTTCTTCTGGTTGATGTGCGCCGCGAACTGTCGCTCCTTCATCCTGGCGAAGTGTGTGACCCGCCGCAGGTCATCCAACACGATTTGCGTGAGATCACATTCCCGGATGTGGTGCGCGCTGCAGGCAGTTTTTCCTTTCTTGCCGTAGGTGTAGCACTTGAAATTGTACTCCAGCTTTTTCATGGTCGTGGCACGATGCAGCACCATTGGCTTTCCGCAATCTGCACAGAATACCAGCCCGGAGAAAATGTTCGGTTCATCCATGTGCTTCGCCGTGCGCTTTTTGTGTTGCCGCACCTCCTGCACGATCTCCCACTGCTCCTGCGAGATGAGCGGCTGGTGCGTATTTTTTACCAGACACTGTTCGCTTTCCGGCCGGTCGATCCTCGTTTTGTTCTTATAGGAGATGGTCGTCCGCCGCAGTCCAACCGTATGGCCCAGATACATGACATTTTTGAGGATATCACCGACCGTTGTACCAGACCATGTGCATGGATGCAGCGCATCGCACCCCTTGTGCGTTTTTCCGGTCTTCTGAAAGTAGTAATTTGCAGGTGTCAGAATCTTCTGTTCCGTCAGAATCCGCGCGATTTGGCTCGGACCTTTCCCAGCAGCACAGAGGGTAAAAATCTGTCGCACAACCTCTGCCGCTTCTGGGTCGGGCTCGAGATGGTTTTCCGCAGTTTCGGATTTTCGGTAGCCGTAGGGTGGACGGCCTCCGAGCCATTCGCCGCGTTCAGCCTGCAGCTTTTTCACGGCGCGAACCTTCCGGCTCGTGTCCTTTGCGTGCAGTTCGTTCGCCCAGTTGCGGATGGGGTTAAAATCGTTGCTGCTCTCGACCGCAGAATCCACGCCGTCGTTCACTGCGATGAACCGTACATTCTTTTGCGGGAAATAAATCTCCATGTAATAGCCGACCTGCAAATACTCACGTCCCAGCCGGGAGGCATCCTTTACGATCAGGGTGGAAACCTCACCGGCTTCGATCATTTCCACGATCTTTTTCCAACTCGGCCGTTCAAAATTTGTTCCGGAATACCCGTCATCCGCAAGAAAGAGCGTGTTTTCAAAGCCTTTATCCCGTGCGTATTTTTCTAACAGATCCCGCTGATGCTGGATGCTGTTTGACTCCCCGGCACGCTCGTCCTCCTGACTGAGCCGCCCATAGAGAATGGTGTATTGTTGTTTTTGGCTTGCCATTGTAACCTCCTTTTCTGTGGGGCAAGCCGGTACGGTAAGGCAAGTATACCGCACCGGCTGGCACAAGTCTATGAGAACCTCACGCGCTGTGCGCTTCTTTTTTCAGTTCCGCATCAATGTATGCGAGCAGCTTGTCCGTTGCCGTCGCAGACGGCTCTGCCGGAAATACAGACGTGATACAGAACCGTCTGCCGCCGATCAGCATCTCGCGCTGTTTTGTGATGCAGTCTTCTTCCATACAAGTTGTTGTGTCCCGGAAAACAGTTGCGACATCGCCATCCTCTGTTTGCCGAAGTTTTGCACACTCCGGCATATATCCGCCGAGAATACCGGTGTCTCGGTAAATCTCCCAATCCTTTTTCATAGGCCCCCTTTCTGCCTCTTGCATGGAGGCTGCTTTTATAGATGCTGTTCCATTGTCCAATCTTCGTGATCGTCCTCGGCGTGACCGAGGGCGGTTTTCTTTTGCCTGAGCTTCTTCCGGCGCTTACTGTCGATCTGCAGCGGCATAGTCGTTCCGTCGTGCTGCGGCGCATCATCCGTCATCTGCTCCACAGCACGGCCAAAGCGCACAGCGCCGCGCACAAGATCACCGCTGTAATCGAGAGCCACGCGCACGTCCGGATTTTCTTCCGCGTCTCCTGCACCGTATTCGAAAGCTGCTTCTTCGTATCGTTCAGGATTGTGGTCAGGGAGAGCTTCGTATTCTCTGTCAGCGCCTTGCAGCCGGAAGAATACCCCGCGCTCAGGCTCCCAGCCTGTCCTGCGAACTCTGTCGCGCTCGTCTGCATCTCGGTCAAGGAGTTCTGTGCTTCCTGCTTCGTCAGGAGCGTTTTTCAGATCCGCGTCCAACTGCTTTGCCATAAAATTTGAAACGTATATGTAAAATTAGCTTGACATTTACGGCGCTGGCGTTATAATGTTTATGTAAAGCAAGCTTTACTTTTTGAAAAGAGGTGTATACATGAAAAACTGCATTGCGGAAAAACGTAAAGCACGCGGGCTGACGCAGCAGCAGCTTGCAAGCCTGCTCGGTGTAACGCGGCAGACCATTATTTCGCTGGAAAACGATAGATACAATCCGTCTATTCTTCTGGCGCACAAAATTGCACAGATATTTGATGCGCAAATTGAGGATATTTTTATTTTCGAGGAGGAAGATATATGAAACTGAAGGAACAGAAAAAACTTGGTATGCTGTATTTCGTACTTGGAGCCGTTTTGGCGATCGCAGGATATTTTATAAAAAGCAGTTGGCTTGCATCGTTTGGCGGCGGCGTTTGCGTGCTTGGGCTTGTCCGTCTGCTGCGCGCAGCCCGGCTCAGCCGTGATCCCGAACAGGCGGCTGATTATGATGCTTCGCTTCAGGACGAGCGAACAGCATATGTTGCAAATAAGGCGCGCAGTCTGACGTTTTTTATCTGCATTTACGCGCAGCTGCTTGCCGTCCTCGCAGCAATTCTGGTTTTCCATCAGCCGCTCATTGGCAAAGTTCTCTGCGCGCTGACTTGTATTCAATCGCTCATTTATACCGGGTGCTACTGGTATTACAATCGTAAATATTGATGGGGCGTTCCTGCCTGGAATTTACACAGCGGCATCCAGATTGGCGAACTGTACCTTGCCCATGTTCGCCAGTACCGTCAGCTGATTGAGGTTATTGCTGATGGCCTTCTGCTGCCGCAAAACCTCTTTCAGCCCGTTCAGAATCACAATCCGTTTTCCGAGACAACACGCGGTCACATAGTCGCTCTGCGTCATGTGTGCCTGTATCGCTTTTCGGCGGATTGTCTCTAAATTTTGCGACGAAATCCGGATGCTAAATTGCTTATTTTTTCGCATATTTCCTCCGTTCGTATTAAGCGGGTATGGGCTTCTGCCCGATTTGAGGCATTTGGCAGGGAGCCGGTGAACCGGCGACTAGCCAAATGCGATGCTGGCTCCTCCCGAACGGGAGGATTTTTCCCGCCGCGGCGGGGTTTCACTGCGTTGGGCTGGCGTATTGCACCTGCATTTTTCACGTTGCCCGCACGTTGGCGCAACGTTGGCTTTTCCTGTCGCGCCGCGCACGCACTCGCTGTCGGAGCGGAAATCCGCGCACAACGGCGACACGCGGCTCACGGCGGCGAACGGTGCCCGCTGTGGAAGGGTGCAAGGATGCAAACCGTTCAAGGCGTTACCCCCTTACCCTCTTGCTCCGGCAAGCGCCAGAGCCATTGGTCGGCGCGGCGCCCCGAAAGAATGCCGAGATTTCGCTTTGCGATTTTCAGCGTCCGCTCTGAAATGCCGAGCTGCTTTGCAAGCGCAAGGACTTCCTCGGCCGGTCTTGGCTGCGTCAGAAACCTGCGCAGCTCGTCTTCCATCTGCATGGTCTTTGTCTGCACCTGCCCTGTGCCGTTCAGGATGTTGTCAACGGTCGCGTCGCAGAAGCCCTTCCACTGAAAGCCATGCTCCGGATGAAGTTCAAATGCAATGGCTGCGCCCTCCGGTGCAAGGCTGTTCTTGTCCTGCGCAACAATGCGGAGCGTATCCCCGCTTTTCAGCCGCCCGACGATCAAAACGCTTCTGGCTGATGCGCGGAAGTCGATAGAGCCGAGACCGCGATAGCCGGATTTCAAGCCCTGCGCCTTGTTCATGTGTCCAATCAAAATGACGGCGCATTGTGTGCGCTCCGCCATCACGGAAAGCCGTTTGAGTACCGGGCGCACCTCGTTTGCGCGGTGCATATCCACATCGCTTCCGAGGTACGCCTGCAGCGGGTCGAGTACGATCAGCTTTGCCGCTGTCCTGCGGATCGCTTCTTCCAGCCTTGCGTCGCAGAGTGTCAGCTCCCGTTTGCCCTCGTCGATGACCAGAACACGTGTGCAGTCTGCGCCTGCACTCTCTAGCCTTGGCTTGATGGTATCCGCCAGACCGTCCTCGGCGGTTTGGTAGATCACGTTCATCGGCTCCGCTGCCCGTTCGCACTCCGGCAGCGGCTCGCCGCGCGTCAGAGCCGCAATGACCGCCAGAATGAAGCTCGTTTTGCCCTCGCCGGGGTCGCCTTGAAGGATCGTCAGCTTGCCCAGCGGGATGTACGGATACCAGAGCCATTGCACCTCCTCCGCGTTGATTTCGCTCATAGAAATCAGTTTTAATGGTGTGTTTCCCGTCAAAAAATCTCCTCCGAATCAAAAAGTAACAGCCATGAGCAAAACTCCAAAAGAGTAGTGATTGCAATGGTTCCCGGCCATGGCTGAAACCGGAAATCACTCAAATGATATAGAAGACGGAGCCCCTTTTTAGTAAAATTGACTTGAGAGAAAACCAACCGGAAAGGGGCTGACCGCTATATACCGACAGGAAATCATTCAGGATGTGACATTGTTTACATCCCAAAGTGCCGCCATGTTTTACGACAAGCTTTTCAGCAGTCTGGACTTCACGCTGCCCGGAGCGGCAACCGGGCGGCGCGGCTTCCCGAAGGAAGCCATGGTCTGTGCTTTTATCGTTATGAAATGTGAGGGCTTCTCACAAATCACAGATTTGGCGGATTATCTGGACAACAACCGGCTCATTGCCCACTACTGCGGGTTCAATATCATGGAGCCGCTGCCGTCCTACTGGACGTATGACCGTTTCCTCAAAAAAATGGATAACGCTGCATTGAAAGAAATCATGGCGGCACAGGTGAAGAAACTCTATGAGACGGGGATCGTGGACGCCTCATTTATTGGCCTGGATTCCACGCCCGTCATGGCAAACACGAAGCAGAACAACCCGAAATCCTTTGCAAAAAACAAGTTCTCCAAGGAAAACCACCCAAAAAGCGACCCGGACTGCGCCCTCGGCGTCCACTCGGCCTCCAACCAGCACAATGAACGGCGGTATGAGTTCTACTGGGGGTACAAGAGCCATGTGCTGGTGGACTGCATCTCCGGCCTGCCGCTCTACGAGCTGACCACGCCGGGCAATATCGCCGATTCCGCCGTCGCCGCTGAGATCCTCGCCGAAGCTGACAGGGTGACCTCCTTAAAGGAATGCACCTTTCTTGCCGACAAGGGCTATGACGTGAAAAGCATCTACAATACCGTAAAAACGGTCTATGAGGGTGAGGCGTTTATTCCCCTCAATCCACGCGGCACGAGAGCCTTGAAAACGCTTCCTGCCGGTAATCCGGTCTGCGAGGCCGGGTTCGCCATGCACAAGGACGGCAAAACCACCGACAATGGGCGTACCCGCCAGAAATACTGCTGCCCGTTCCGCCAGTCCAAGGCCAGCGTTTGTCCCTGCAACCACAAGAACTGGAATAACGGGAGGAAAAACCGGGGCTGCACGAAATATAAAACCGTTCCCGATGACTACAGACTTTCCATTGACCGTAGCTGCCTCTGTTTCAAGAGAACATACGCCTTGCGTACAGAGTGTGAGCGTTACAATTCTCGCTTCAAATCCACAGGTCAGGAACGGCTGTGGGTGCGCAATGGAACCAGCGCGGCAAACCTCAATACGCTGGCTCATATCTCTGCCCTGACTGTTGCGTTGGCCGCCGTTCTGCACGGCTCTCACTCCTACCGTTCTGCCAAACAGCTTCGGCGTTCCGCCTGATCTGTCTTTTCCATACCTTTTTTAGGCGCGGGAGTTACCGCGCTATGGTTTTTGCGCCCTTGAGATGCCCGAAACTCTTTTGATTCCCATTTACCGTGTTTGCGGGTCGCTCCTTCCGCCTGTTTTGCTCATCTCTAAAAAGTAAAGGTGCGTACCACGGTTTTCGCGGCACGCACCTTTCTACTTGTAGT